>Ga0187892_10000003_pt1 | contig 461753 bp, 334 predicted proteins | sample MA1701073metaG_FD_139345 | JGI IMG/M metagenome (GOLD analysis project Ga0187892, IMG submission 139345) | Bio-ooze microbial communities from a basaltic lava cave in the Kipuka Kanohina Cave System on the Island of Hawaii, USA - MA170107-3 metaG ...
GTGACGATCACGAACAACGTCATCACCGGCAACGAGTCGGAGCTGGGCGGCGGGGTCTACCTCTTGACCGCCGGCTGCTACTACGAGGTCAACGTCGACGCCGTGATCGCCGACAACCAGATCACGGGCAACCAGGCGGTCGCGCCGCTCGGCGCCGCCGTGGTCGAGTGCCAGGTCTGCCTCGCGCCGGCCCAGCCCTGCGGCGGCGGCGACGGTGGCGGGATCTTCGCCGCGGTGACGAGCGTCGCCAACGCCGATTGTGCGACCACCGACCGGGTCGAGATCCGGGGCAACGAGATCCGCAACAACACGGCCGAGAACGTCAACCTCGACCCCTGCACCTCGATCTGCGAGAACAGCCCCAACCCGGACAACCCGATCGTCTGCGGCCTGCTGCCCGACCCGTCCTGCCCGGGCATCACCGGGCCGTGCGTGGCGCAGGTGGCCTACACCGCCAACGGCGCGGGCCTGTTCGTCTTCACCGCCTCGGAGCAGGATCGGGACGCGGTCGCGACGATCACCGAGAACCTGATCTCGGGCAACTCGATCGTCGACACGCCGCAGTTCGCCGAAGGCTACGGCGGCGGGATCTACGTCGTGACCTTCGGGATCGGGCGGGACACGGTCACGATCACCGACAACTGCATCGGCGGCGACGATCTGGCCAACTGCAACAGCACGCTGGTCGACGGCAACTCCGCGACGCTGCACGGCGGCGGCATCTCGGCGCGGGCCCGGCCGCTGATCGCCGGCCTGCACCAGGTCGACATCCTGGGCAACACGGTCACCGGCAACAGCGCGGGCAGCGACGGCGGCGGGCTCGAGCTGCTGAACGAGGCCAGCTACCTGGGCCAGGGCCTGCCGAGCGGCCACGGCGTGCGGATGACCGTCAGCGGGAACGAGGTGACCGACAACGCGGCCAGCCTCGACGGCGGCGGGATCAAGGCCACGTCGGACGTCCGGCGCACGACGTCGGACGACGCGGCGGTGCTGCAGCTCGCGATCGACGGCAACGTGATCCAGAACAACGCTTCCGGTCTCGGGGCGGGCGGAGCGCTGTTGATCCCGATCGCGGACGCCGACGAGTTCACCTCGGGAACTTGCGGTCCGAATCCCTCCCCGGCGGACTCGCGCATCGACTTCGTGCGGAACCTGGTCGCCGACAACTTCGCGACGGCCGACGACCCGTTCGTCGACGTCATCGGCGGCGGGATCCTGGTGCTGCCGCTGACCTTCGGCGACGCGATCACGGAGGTGGTGATCGACCGCACGACGATCGCCGGCAACTCGATCGGCCCCGAGGGCGTGGTCGGCGGCGTCGAGTCCGAGGCCGTCACCTACTACGGCTGCCAGCCGGGCAACACCGACCTCGGCGAGAGCCGGGTGATCCTCGACCGGACGATCGTCGCCAACAACACCTGTCCGTCGTCCGCGCTCTGCGTCGGCGTCGGCGGCCCGCCCTCGAACGACGTGCAGGTCACCGTCGCCGGCTCCGACGTCTTCGGCCACACGACGAACTACGAGGACACGCTGTTCCCCGCCGGCGTGCCGCCGGAGAACCTGACGGGCGACCCGCTGCTGGCTCCGGCGACCCATCTCCCGGCCGCCTGCTCCCCGGTCTACGCCCGGTTCTGTCACGGAAGCGTCGCCACGTCCTGTGACACCGCCGCGGACTGCGGCAAGTTCTGCTCGGCCGAGAGCGATCCCGGGTTCGCGCTCGTGGGGTGCACGACCGACGGCCAGTGCCCCGGTGGCGTCTGCCTGCAGCGCTGCATCGACGCCGTCGGCTTCTACGAGAACCCCGACGTGACCGGCGACGGCGCGGTCGACGGCCAGGAGGTCCTGGCGATCGCCGCGTCGTTCGGCGCGGAGCAGGGTGCGGACAACCGCTTCGACGCCGCCGTCGACATCAACGGCAACGGCGAGAACGACGGCATCGACCTGGCCTTCTTCACCTCGCAGTTCGGCGCGGTCTGCCAGCCGTAGAAACTGGAGATTCCCCGATGCAGCGATCACGGATGCCCGTTCGGCGCTCGGGGCTCGGCGTGCTCGCGCTCGCCGGGCTGATCCTGGCGGCCTGCGGCGGCGGCGGCGGCGGCAGCAACGACGGGGGCGGCGGCAACGGCGGCGGCATCGACGCGACGTTCGCCGGCGCCGCGTCCGCGGGCGTGGGCGCCGTCAGCATGGCGGCCGGGGCTTCGGCGGGCGCCGACTTCGACGTCAACGTGCTCGTGCAGGGGCCGCTTTCGAACTTCTTCGGCATCGCCTTGCGCGTCCAGGTGCCGTCCGGCGTCCTGCTGCTCCCGGGGAGCACCGGCGACAGCTCGATCCTGCTCCAGGAGAGCCCGGACAGCACGATCTTCGACGCGAGCCAGACCCAGGCCGGGGCCGAGGTGCTCGTGACCGCGACGCGCGTGCAGCCGGGAAGCGGGTTCGACAACGGAGTCGACGTCGGCGCCGGGATCTTCCAGGTGATGCGGCTGCGCTTCCGCGCGCAGAGCGCGACGGCGGGCAACCTGACCCCCGTGAACACCGAGCTGCGCACCTGCAGCGACGGGACGCAGACCTGCACCGCGGTCGGCGGGGCGCAGTTCACCGGCGGCTCGCTCGTCGCGAACTGAGCCCGCGTCCCGTCCGCTGCGCAGCCCGCCCGCCGGGCTCGTGACCGCCATGCGTCTCCGGCCGCCGTTCGCCCCGCGCTCGCCCCGGCCGCGACGTGCGGGTGGCACCGTTCGACGCGACGCCCGCTTGGGCCGCGGGCGTACCCGCGCCGGCGGCCCCCCGCCCGCCGCCGGCGGTGCGAAGACCGCGGGTCGGGGCGCGCCCCGCCGCCCGCTGCCGGCCGGCGGGAGCGGAAAAAAAGAGGCGCGCGAGTAGGGGGGGTACTCGCGCGCCTCACAGCCAGGAGGAGGATTGATCCGCCTCTAGCGTACCTCGCGGCGCCCCGGTCCGGGTGGCTCGGGACCAGGTCGTTGCTGCATCGTCGCAGCGGGCGCCGCGCGCCGCCGGGCGCCCCGACCCGCGGGCTCCCGGCCCGGCACCTCGAGGCCCCGCCCGGCCTCCCCGGCAGGGAACGCACGAGGCGAAGCCGCCATCGATGGCGGCGCCGGGCTGGCGCCGAGGGCCGCCGATCGACCTGTGGGCCGACGATCGACGCCGGATCTCGCGGCGCCCCCCGCGGTCGCCACCAGGGGTGCCGCCGATCCCGCGGCCGAACGGTGGCAACGCGGGAGTCCGATTGGACCGATGTCCGGGACCGGGTGACTCGGCTCCACGAGTTGACCGAGAAGGTGGCAACGCGGGAGTCCGATTGGACCGATGTCCGGCGAGCGGCTATCGTCCCGCTCGAGGGACGCCTCGGGGGATCGAGCGTGGTCACGCGGATCGAGATCGCGAATCGTCCCGGGTGCGCCGACCCGCGCGGCCTGGAGACCTGCCGCATGGTGCGCTCGTTCCTCGGCCTTCCGATCGACGAGGTCCGGACCGTCGAGGTCTACCGCATCGACGCCGAGCTGCGGGCGGGAGAGGCCGAGCGGGTCCTGCGCGAGCTGGTCGATCCCGTGCTCCAGCGCGGCGCGATCGGCCGGCTGGAGCAGCCGCCGTTCGACGTCGCGGTGAGCGTCGGGGCCAGGCCGGGCGTCACCGATCCGGTGGGCAGGAGCGCCAAGGTCGCGATCGAGGACACGCTCTCCCGCACCCTGGGGCCGGAGGCGGCGGTCTACACCTCCCGCACCTACCTCCTGCGCGGAGTGACGCCGGAGCAGGCCGGGCGGATCGCGGCCGAGCTGCTGGCCAACCCCGTCGTCCAGACCGTCGAGATCGTCGCGCACGATCGCTGGCTCGCCTCCGCGCCCGACCTCACGGTTCCGCGGGTCGAGCGCCGCGCCGCGCCCGAAGCCCGCGTCGTCGACCTCGACGTCGGCGACGACGAGCTGCTCCGGATCAGCCGCGACGGGCTGCTCGCGCTCTCGCTCGAGGAGCTGCGCGCCATCCGCGACCACTTCCGGGGGGCGGCCGACGACCCCGCGCGCCGCGCGCTCGGCTTGCGCGGCAGCCCGACCGACGTGGAGCTCGAGTGCCTGGCGCAGACCTGGAGCGAGCACTGCAAGCACAAGATCTTCCAGGCCACGATCCGCTACGACCCCGGCGACGGTCGGGTCGAGACGATCCGCTCGCTGTTCGCGAGCACCATCCGGCGCTCGACCGAGGAAAGCGACCAGGAGATCCGCCGGCGCGAGGGGGGCTCGTGGCTGGTCTCGGTGTTCCACGACAATGCCGGCGTCGTCGCTTTTGACGAGCGGCGCCACCTGGTCTACAAGGTCGAGACCCACAACTCGCCCTCGGCGCTCGACCCCTACGGGGGCGCGATCACCGGCATCGTCGGGGTCAACCGCGACGCGTTCGGCACGGGGATCGGCGCCGAGCTGTTGGTCAACGTCTGGGGCTACTGTTTCGCCTCGCCGTTCCACGATCGTGCGTTGCCCCCCGGCCTGCTGCACCCGCGGCGGATCCGCGACGGCGTGCACGCCGGCGTCGTCGACGGCGGGAACCAGAGCGGGATCCCCTACGGCCGCGGCTGGGAGTGCTTCGACGAGCGCTTCCTGGGGAAGCCGCTCGTCTTCTGCGGCACGGTCGGCGCGCTGCCCGTGACCGTCGCCGGCCGGCCGGGGGAGCGGAAGGCGGCGCGCGCCGGCGACCGGATCGTGATGGTCGGCGGACGGATCGGCGCCGACGGCATCCACGGCGCGACCTTCTCCTCGGCGGCGCTGGACGAGGCGGCACCGGTCCAGGCGGTGCAGATCGGCGATCCGATCACGCAGAAGCGGATGTTCGATTTCCTGCTCGAGGCGCGCGACGCCGGGCTGTACGAGTCGATCACGGACAATGGCGCCGGCGGGCTGTCGTCGTCGGTGGGCGAGATGGCCCGCGGCCCCGGCGGCGCGCGGCTCGACCTGGCCCGTGCGCCGCTCAAGTACGCCGGGCTCGCCCCGTGGGAGATCCTGGTCTCCGAGGCGCAGGAGCGCATGACCCTGGCCGTCGCGCCCGGCAAGGTCGACGCGCTGCTCGACCTCGCCCGGCGGCGCGAGGTCGAGGCCACGGTGCTCGGGGAGTTCACCGCCGACGGGCGCTTCCACGTGATGCACGGCGAGCGTACGGTGGGCCTGCTGGACATGGAGTTCCTCCATGACGGCGTGCCGGAGCTGCAGCTCGTCGCGCGCTGGACGCCGCCGTCCCACGAGGAGCCGCCGCCGGGGGCCGGCGGTCCGCCGGGCGAGACCCTGCTCGAGCTGCTGCGCCGCCCCAACCTGTGCTCGGGCGAGACCCGGGCGCGCCACTACGACCACGAGGTCAAAGGGCTGACCGTCGTCAAGCCGTTCGTCGGCGTCGGCTGCGACGTCCCGGCCGAGGCGACCGTGTTCCTCGCCGGGCACGACGGCCTGCGCGGCCTCGTGCTGTCGGAGGGCGTCCACCCGTACTACTCGGACATCGATCCCTACGCGATGGCCACCGCGGTGGTCGACGAGGCCGTGCGCCGCCAGCTCTGCGCCGGGGCGCGGCTCGACCGCATCGCGCTGCTCGACAACTTCTGCTGGCCCGACCCGGTGGCATCGCCCGCGACGCCGGACGGGCCGTTCAAGCTCGCGCAGCTCGTCCGCGCCTGCCGCGGCCTGTACGACGCGACGCGCGCCTACTGCGCTCCGCTGATCTCCGGCAAGGACTCGATGAAGAACGACTCGGTCCTCGGCGGCGTCAAGCTCAGCGTGCCGCCCACGCTGCTGGTCTCGGCGCTGGGCCAGATCGACGACGTGCGCCGGGCGCTGACGCTCGAGCCGCTGGGCGTCGCCGACGCGGTGTTCCTGCTCGGGATCACGCGCGACGAGACGGGCGGCAGCGAGTACTTCCGCCACCTGGGCGAGCGCGCCGGACGCGCGGCGCCGCTCGGCGCGCCTCGACCGTTCGTCGGCAACCGGGTGCCCCGCCTGTGCCCCGAGGAGACGCTGCCGCTGTACCGCGCGCTCGAGCGTGCCACGCGCGACGGGCTCGTGCGCTCGGTCGCGACCCCGACCCGCGGCGGATGGGCGGTGGCTTTTTCCCGCTGCGTGATGGCGGCCGGGCTCGGGTTGGAGCTGGACCTGGCGGGCTGTCCCGGCGCCGACGCGCTCGATCCCGACGTCGCCTTGTTCTCCGAGTCGCTGGGGCGCTTCGTCGTGACGACCACGCCGGAAGCCGCGGGCGAGTTCGCGCGGCGGATGGCGGGTCTGCCCTGCCACCGCGCGGGCAACGTGACGGCCGCCGCGCGGCTGGACGTGCGACGGGGCCGCGAGGTCTGGCTCGACCTCGACGGCGCGGCGCTGCAGGCGGCCTTCAAGGAGACCTTCGCCGATGGATGATGCGCTGGACGCCTTCCGGGCGCTCCCCGAGCGCGAGCGCGCGCGGCTGCGGCGCGAGGTCCGGGTGCTGGTGCTCGTGGGGCTCGGGCTCAACTGCGAGCGCGAGACGGAGGTCGCATTCTCCCTGGCGGGGGCGTCGCCGTCCCGCGTGCACCTGCTCGACCTGCTCGACGGCGACGCGGGAGAGCGGCTCGCCGACGTGGCGATCCTGGTGTTCGTCGGCGGCTTCGCCTTCGGCGACCACCTCGGGGCCGGTGCCGTGTTCGCGAGCAAGATCCGCTGGCGGCTCTACGGCCGGCTGCTCGAGTTCATCGAGCGCGGCGGGCTGGCCCTCGGCATCTGCAACGGCTTCCAGACGATGGTGCGCCTGGGGATGCTGCCTGGAATCGACGGCGACTACCGCACGCCGCGCGCCACGCTCGCGCCGAACGATCGGCCGGGCTACCGCGACGCGTGGGTGCGCCTGGCGTTCGAGCCCGCCTCGCCCTGCCTCTGGACCCGCGGCCTGGGCACGATCGACCTCCCGTCGCGGCACGGCGAGGGCAAGTTCCTCGCCGAGAGCGCGGAGCTGCTCGCGCGGCTGGAGGCGGCGGGGCAGGTCGCGGCCCGCTACGTGGACGCCGAGGGACGCCCGACGCTGCGCTGGCCGTTCAACCCGAACGGCTCGCCGGGCGCGGTCGCCGGCCTGTGCGATCCGTCGGGGAGGCTGTTCGGGCTGATGCCGCACCCCGACGCCGCGCTCTACCCGTTCCAGCACCCGCAGTGGCGCCGTCGAGACGAGACCGCCGGCGAAGGCGCGGGCATCGCGCTGTTCAGAAACGGCGTCGATGCCGCGGCCGCGCAGGCCGGCCGCTGAGCGCGATCCGCTCGCGCGTCAGGGGCGCCGCGAGTACGTGGGCGGCGGATTCACCGGGGGCGCCGCCGCGAAGCCGTCGGGGGCGATCAACGAGCCGCCCGCCGTCGGCCCGAAGCACTCGATGATGTCGGCTCCGGAGAGAGTCCTGATGCCGGGTGCCGAGTAGCGGAGAAGAGTATCCATGTCCGTCTCCACGTCCCCACCACGAAAGCGTGTCGAGCGTACTGCGAGCACCGAGCAACGTCAAGGGCCGGCGAGCGGCGGTCCTGCCTCATCGCCGTGGCAGATCGGAGTGCAACGGAACTGGAGCACCCGCAGGGCCGGAGCGGCTCTCCGGCGTCGCGTCAGCCGGCGGATGCGGCGCGCTGCGGGTACCGCACCTTGACCCCATCCCGCACGCGAACCTCGCGGTAACGCCGCAGCAAGTCGAGGGTCACGGCCCCCGGTTTGCCGCTCCCGACGGTGCGGCCGTCGATCGACACGACCGGCACGATCTCGGCGCCGGTCCCCGTCAGGAAGCACTCGTCGGCGTTGTACAGGTCGTACATGCCCATCATCTGGATCTTGACCTGCAGCCCCGCCTGCGGCGCCAGCTCCATCACGGTCTGCCGGGTGATCCCGCCGAGGGCGCCCTCCATCAGGTCGGGGGTGGCGACCGTGCCGTTCTTGACGGCGAAGATGTTGTCGGCCGTGCACTCCGCGACGCGCCCGTTGTGGTTGAGCATCACGGCCTCGAACACCCCGGCCTTCTTGGCCTCGATCTTGGCCAGGACGTTGTTCAGGTAGTTGAGCGACTTGATGCGGGGATCGAGGCACTGCGCGGGAATCCGGCGGATGCTGGCCGTGACCAGCGCGATCCCGTGGTCGTAGACCTCGGGCGGGTAGAGCTTGATCTTGTCGACGATGATCACGACCGTCGCCTTCTCGCAGTTGCCGGGGTCGATGCCGAGGTCGCCGCGGCCGCGGGAGATGACCAGCCGGATGTAGCAGTCGCGCATGCCGTTGGCGGCGACCGTGTCGAGCGTCGCCTGGGTCAGCTCCGCGGCGGTCAGCGGGATCTCGAGGTCGATCGTCTTCGCCGACTGGTACAGGCGCTCGATGTGCTCCTGCAGCCGGAAGATGTTGCCCGAGTAGGCGCGGATCCCCTCGAAGATCCCGTCGCCATAGAGGAAGCCGTGATCGTAGACCGAGATCTTCGCCTCTTCCTTCGGCACGAGCTTTCCGTCGACGTACACGACCATGGCACTCTCCTCCTCAGGTTCGGGCCTCATGCGCCTGCGAACTCCCGCGGCTGCGCGGGGCGTCCGGTGCCCGCCCCGCGAGCTCGACGAACCAGCGATGCAGCCGCCCGTCCCCGGTCAGCTCCGGGTGGAACGAGCCGGCGAGGATCCTACCCTGACGCACCAGCACCGGCTCCCCCGCGAGCCGCGCCAGGACCTCGACTCCGGGGCCCACGCGCACGAAACGCGGCGCGCGGATGAACACCGCCTCGAGCGGCCCCTCCCAGCCCGCGACCGCGAGCGGGGCCTCGAACGAATCGATCTGCCGGCCGTAGGCGTTGCGCCGGATCACGGCGTCGAGCAGCCCGAGGCTCGGCTGCGGCGGCTCGACCTCGCGGGCCAGCAGGATCGCGCCGGCGCAGGTGCCGAAGATCGCGCCGCCGCCCGCGGCGAAGCGCCGCAGGCGCTCGACCCACGGTCCGTCCCGCATCAGGTTCAGCAGCGTCGTGCTCTCGCCGCCCGGCAGGATCAGCCCGTCGCACGAGTCCAGCTCGTCCGGGCGGCGCACCTCGCGCCCCTCGGCGCCGGCGCGCCGCAGCGCCGCGCCGTGCGCGGCGAAGTCGCCCTGCAGCGCGAGCACGCCGATCCGTGCGCTCATTACCAGCCCCGTGTCTGGAACCGCTGGCCGTCGGCGAGGGCCGCGGTTTCGATCCCCGACATCGCCTCGCCCAGCCCGCGCGACACCTCGGCCACCGTCGCCGCGTCGCGGAAGTGGGTCGTGGCACGGACGATCGCGCGCGCCATCCGCGGCGGGTCGCTCGACTTGAACACGCCGGAGCCGACGAAGATCGCCTCCGCGCCGAGCTGCATCATCAGCGCCGCGTCCGCCGGAGTCGCGATGCCGCCGGCGGCGAAGTTGGGAACGGGCAGCTTGCCCGCCTGGGCCACGAGCCGGACCAGCTCGTGGGGCGCGCCGAGGCCCTTGGCTTCGGCCATCCATTCCTCCGGGCCGAGGCGGGTCAGGCGCCGGATGCCGCCGACCACCGCCCGCATGTGGCGCACGGCCTCCACGATGTTGCCGGTGCCCGCCTCGCCCTTCGTGCGCAGCATCGCCGCGCCCTCGCCGATCCGGCGCAGCGCCTCGCCCAGGTCGCGGCAGCCGCAGACGAACGGCACCTTGAACGCGAACTTGTCGATGTGGTGCGCCTCGTCGGCGGGCGTCAGCACCTCGCTCTCGTCGATGTAGTCGACGCCGAGCGTCTCCAACACCTGCGCCTCGGCGAAGTGACCGATGCGGCACTTGGCCATCACCGGGATCGAGACGGCGGACTGGATCTGCTGGACCTTGGCCGGGTCGCACATGCGGGCCACGCCGCCCGCGCTGCGGATGTCGGCCGGCACGCGCTCGAGCGCCATCACCGCCGCCGCCCCGGCGTCTTCCGCGATCCGCGCCTGCGTCGCGTCGGTGACGTCCATGATGACGCCGCCCTTGAGCATCTCGGCCAGGCCGGTCTTGAGCCGGGTCGTCCCGGTTTTCGCCTCGCGTTCTTCGCTCATCGCCTCACCCTCCGCTTCGGTTCCCGCGCAGCTACAGCAGCGGCAGCGTCTCGGCGGCGTCCGCCGTCGCCACCGCCGTGGGGCCTGCGGGCCACCGCTCGCGCACCAGCCGCCCCACGATCTCCACCCCGCGGTCGATCTCCTCCAACGACGCCGCCGAGTACGTCAGCCGCATCGCGTGGCGCCCGTCCGAATCGACGTGGAACGTCTGGCCGCCGCTGAGCAGCACGCCCGCCTCGCGCGCGGCGTCGGCCAGCTCGCTCGTGTCGAGGTGCGCCGGCAGCGTGACCCACAGGAACATCGCGCCGGCGGGGAGCGACCAGGCGGCGCTCCGCGGCAGGTGGCGGCGCAGCGCTTCGTCCATGCGATCGCGCCGGCGGCGGTAGGCCGGCAGCACCCGCGCCAGGTGCTGCTCCATCCCGCCGTCGCGCAGGAAGCGGAACAGCGCCGCCTGCAACAGCGGGCTGGTGCCGCAGTCGCGGATCTGCTTGAGCGCCACCAGGCGCTTCATCACCCGCGGCCGCGCCGCGACCCAGCCGATCCGCAGGCCGGGCATCAGCTTCTTCGAGAAGGTGCTGAGGTAGATCACGTGCTCGCCCCCGTCCAGCGCGTGGAGCGTGGGCGGGGCGTCGCCTTCGAAGCGCAGGCCGGCGGCCCAGTCGTCCTCGAGGATCATGCAGCGGCTGCGCGCGGCCAGCGCGAGCAGCTCGCGGCGCCGCGCCTCGCCCATCACGGCGCCGGTCGGGTTGTGGAAGCTGGGCTGCACGTACATCAGCCGCGGGCGGTTGCGCTCGAGGGCCACGGCCAGCGAGTCGGGCCGCATCCCCTGCTCGTCGACCTGCACGGCGACGACGCGCGCGCCGATCGAGGCCAGCGCGCTGAGCGCCCCGGTGTAGGTCGGCTCTTCGATCACGACGGCGTCGTCGCGCTCGAGGAAGGCGGCGCAGACGAGGTCGATGCCCTGCTGCGCGCCGTTGGTCACGAGCACGCTCTCCGGTCCGCCGCCCCAGGCGCCGTCGTGCATCGACGCCGCGATCAGCTCGCGCAGCGCGGGGTGGCCCGCGGTCGGGCCGTAGCCCAGGACCGCCCCGCCGTCGTCGCGCAGCGTCTCGGCCAGCGCCCGGCCGAACGCCTCGACCGGCATCAGCTCGCGCGCGGGGTACGAGCCCGCGAGCGGAATGCCCTCGCTCGCGCTCGCGGCGCGGTAGAACGACAGCAGACCGGCGACGTTCGGTCCCTCGACGCTGCGCGAGAACGTCGGCAGCCAGCGCTCGGTCGCCGGACGCGGCTCGGAGTCGGCGGGGTCGCCGGCCGGCAGGGCGAGAAACGTCCCCTTGCCGGTGTGGCTGCGCACCCAGCGCCGCGACGCCAGGTACTCGTAGGCATTGACGACGGTCTGCCGGTTGACTCCGAGGTGGCGCGCGAGGTCGCGCGTCGGCGGAAGCTGGTGCCCGGGATGCAGTCGGCCGTCGCGGGCGGCGGCGACGATCCCGTCGGCGATCTGCCGATACACGGGAGTCGCGCTCTGCTGGTCGATCTTGAGTCCCGGGACGAGCATCGTCGTGGTCACGATTGGCCTAGACCACTAGACCATTTACACCATCCTGGAGCTACAGGCAAGTAGTCCGTTCTAGTCCAGTCAGGGACACTGGACCGGATCCTGGCCCGACGCCGGAAACCATCGTGGAGTCAGCGAGTTGGCAGGCGGGCCTCCCCGGCCGAGAACGGGGAGAAGCGGGCCAGCAAGTGGGTCGGGTGACCGGTTCGCACGGCCTCCCAGCTCCCCGCCTCGGAGAAGTCGGCGCTCAGCGCTTCGTAGACCTCCCCGGTCGAGACGAAGAACCGATCGCCGCCACCGGCCAGGTAGGCTCGAACCTCGTCGGGCGATTCGAACTCGACGATCGAGTCGTTCGAGTAGTAGTAGCAGCCGAACTTCACCTCGCCGAGCAGGGCGATCGGCTCGTCGCCGGCCCGTTGCTGCTCGTAGGCCCGCCACAGCGACCTCACCGACTTCTTCTCGTCGAGCGCGGGCACGAGCCGCATCCCGACCCAGGCGGCGAACAGCGCCGCCGGCAGCACGCAGGCGAGCGTCGCCGGCAAGCGTCGCACGGCGAGCGCCGCCAGAAGCAGCACCGCCCAGGCCACGGTCGCGGCCACGGCCGGGGTCGCCAGGTCGAACCCGTACAGCGCGTGCTTGACGGTCGCCGCTTCGAGGATCCGTGAGGGGGCGTTCCACGCGCCGATCCCGATGGCGACCGCCGCCGCGGCGACGACCGGCGCGCGCCAGTCCGCCTTCCGCGCCAGCCCGCCGATGCCGACGGCGGCGAGCCCGGCGACGGCCGGCAGCAGGACGGCGTAGAAGTGGCCCATCCGCGGCTCGGCCAGGGTGAAGTACAGCAGCGCACCGACGAGCGCGCCGGCCAGGCGTTCGGCGAGCGGGTCTCGGCTCCGGCCCCAGGCCCGGAGCAGGCCGGCGAGCGCCACCGCCGACCAGGGCAGGCCGCCGAGCGCGACGATGCGCACCACGGCATCGAGCGACCCCCGATGGAGCCGGATCGACTCGCCGAGGTTGAACGCGTTCTTGTACTCGAAGATCGACAGCTCCTGCGGCTCGAGCCGGTAGGCGGCGACGAACCAGGGAGCCGCGAGCAGGAACAGGCCGGCCAGCAGCACGAGCCAGGTCCGCCGGCCGATGCCGCCCTCGCGGCTCGCGGCGGCCATCCCGCCGAGCACCACGACCGCGACCGCCGCGAGGTTCAGCGCGACGTCGTGGAGCTGCTGGCCCGCCGCGTACAGGGCGCTGGCTGCGGCGAGCGCGAGGATCCACGCCGGGCGCGCCCGCACCGCTCCCCAGGCGAGCGCGGCCCAGGCCGGGAGCAGCCAGCCTCGAGGCCACTCCGTCAACCCCGCGGCGGCGAGCGACAGCAGGACGGTAAGGAACACCGCGCGCCGGAGGCCGGGGCCGCGAGCCGCCGGAGTCGCCAGGATCGCGGCGAGCGCGATCCCCAGGAACGACGCGAGCGGGACGTCCGGCGTCGCGAAGCGGGACAGCAAAACCCAACCCGGCGACGTCAAGAGCGCGGCACCGGCGAGCAGGCCCTCGATCCGGCGCCCATGAGCCGCGAACGCGAGCGACAGCGCGACGGCGGCGGCGACGCCGAGCAGCGCCGAGGGCAGCCGTGCGGCAGTCTCGGTCGGGCCGAGCGCGGCCTGCGCGGCACCGATCAGCCAGTACGTCAGCGGCGGCTTGTTGAGGCGCGGGTCGTCGTGGAACCAGGGAATGATCCAGTCGCCGCGCGCCGCCATCTCGCGCGGCGTCTGCGCGTACTTCGGCTCCCAGGGGTCCCACAGCCCGGAGGCGCCGAGCCGCGGCAGGGTCAGCGCCAGCCCGAGCGCGAGCAGCGCGACCGAGGGAAGCCAGGTCCGTCGAGCCAGCTGCAAACGGCTTCTCCTCACCGTGTCCGGCGCGCATCTTACCGCGCGCGGCCGCGGAACGGCCCGTCGCTGGTATGATGGAGTTCTCTCGCGACGCCACGCCGGATCGGTCCCGAGTCCGCGACGAGCGAGCGGTGTCCAGCGACGATCCCAGCGCGACCGCTCCGGACACCGCGAATCCGCGGGCCACGGCGGGCTATGCCCTCGTGCTGCTCGCGGGCGCCGTCGTGCTGTTCCCCGCACTCGGCGTGCCGGGGTTGTGGGACCCCTGGGAGGCGACGTACGCGGAAGCGGCGCGCGAGATGCGGGAGCGCGGCTCGCTCTTCGTTCCGTACTTCGCGGGCGAGGTCAGGCTCGTGGAGCCGCCGCTGGTCTACTGGGGCGTCCTGCTCGGCTCGGCCGCGCTCGGCGCGACCGAGCTGGGAGCGCGCGTCGGCGGCGCGTGCCTGGCGCTGGCGGCGATGCTCTGCGTTTGTTACGTCGTGTCGCGCCTGCGCGGCACGCGTGCCGGCGTGCTCTCGGCGCTGGTCCTCGGCTCGTGTCCGCTGTTCTACATGCTGGCGCGTCAGGCGACTCCCGACATCTACCTGGCGTGCACCGCGGGCTCGTCGCTGCTCTTCTTTTGCCTCGCGATCTCGCGTGACGATGGGCGACGACGGCTGCACTGCGTGGCAGGCGGCATCGGTCTGGCTCTCGCGCTGCTCGCACGCGGGCCGCTGTTGGCCGTGGCCAGCGTGATCGTGCCCCTCGCGCTGTTCGCGCTCACTCGCAGCGGGATCGGCGTGGAGCATCCCGGGTCGGCCGCCGGCGACGGCACGCGATTCCCGATGCGCCGGCCCTGGCGCGGGGTCGTCCTGGTCGCGCTGCTCGTCGCCGCGCTGGCCGGGCCGTGGTACGCGGGCGCGATGGCCCTCCACGGAAGCCCCGGCGACCTCCTGCTCGCGTTCCAGCCGGCGCCGGAGGCGCCCTCGCAGGGCGACGTCTTCGGCTATTACCTGCGCGGCTGGATCTTCGGTTTCTTTCCCTGGAGCTGCTTCCTGCCGCTCGTCCCGGCGATCCTGGCCGCGGCGAGCACGCGACGCGCGGCAGGCTTCGAGGGTTGCCTGCTCGCGTCGGCCGTCGCCTCGTTCCTGCTCGTGAACTCCTCCGAGGCCAGGTTCCCGCAGAGTCTGGCAGTGGTCGGCGTCCCGGCCGCCGTGCTCCTGGGGCTGACGATCGACCGGATCGCGGGGCTCGCGCGCGGGGGCGGAGCCCGGCTGGCGTGGGCCGCCGCCGCGCTGCTCTACCTGCCGCCGATGACGGACCTGTTGCGCGCGAGAGGCCTCAAGTACCTGTTCAACTCGTTCACGTTCGAGCGCGACCTGCCGCCGGACTTCGTGCCCGGGAACGCCTTCGCGCTGCTGCTCCTCTCGGGCCTGGCGCTGCTGCTGCTGTCGGTCCTGCTCCACTCGCGCCTGCTCGTCGGGGCGTTCGTGGCGCTCGCCGTGGTGCTCGCGACCTTCAACGGTGCGCGGGTGGGGCCCGCCGTCGGCGCGGAGAAGACGATGCGGGAGATGTGCCGAGCCTGGAGCCGCGAGCCGGGTGCCGGGCCGCTGGGCGTCTACGGCGAGCTGTCGCCGAGCCTCCGGTACTACAGCGCGGGGCGAGCCGTGCTGCTCGCGAGCCCGAAGGATTTCATGGAGCACATGGCGCCGGGCTCCACCGCCTTCGCCATCGTCACCAAGGAGCAACTGGTGCCGGTCGATACCGCCTATCGCCGGCAGTACGCGGGCCACCGCCTGCACGTCATCGACCGCAGCCGCCGCGATTTCATCCTGCTCGGCAACCACCCGCCGGGCGCGCCTTGAGATGCGCGGCGCGCCGGCACCGTCGTCTTGACTCCGCGGCACGACGCTGTCGGTCCCGGGCGCGCCGGTGGGATCGAGCGCACGCGCGGCATGCATGGCGGGGGAGGCGATGACGAAGCGACCGCTGATCGTGGTGCCGACGTACAACGAGGTCGACACCGTGGAGCGGGTGCTCGCCGGCATCGACCGGCACGCGCCGGGCGCCGAGGTCCTGTTCGTCGACGACGGCAGCTCGGACGGGACCCGAGACCGCATCCGGGGCTGGCAATCCGGCGGCGGGCGCCGGGTGCACCTGATCGAAAGGCCGCGCAAGCTCGGGCTGGGAACGGCCTACGTCGCCGGGTTTCGCTGGGCTCTCGAACGGGACCACGACGCGCTGCTCGGGATGGACGCCGATCTGTCGCACGACCCGGCCGATCTGCCGCGCCTGCTCGCCTTCCCGCGGGGCTGTGACGTGGCGATCGGCAGCCGCTACGTGCCCGGCGGCGGGACCGTGAACTGGGGCCCGGGTCGCCGCTTGCTCAGTCGCTGGGGCAACGCCTACGCCCGCACGGTACTCGGGCTTCCCCTGCTGGACCTCACGGGCGGGTTCAACGCCTGGCGCCGCCCGGTGCTCGAGACCGTCGCGCTCGACTCGATCCGCAGCGAGGGCTACGCGTTCCAGATCGAGCTGAAGCTCCTGGCGTGGCGCGCCGGCTTCGCGCTGCACGAGGTTCCGATCACGTTCGTCGATCGCCGCGTGGGGCAGTCGAAGATGTCCTGGCGGATCGCGCTCGAAGCCGTCGTGCGCGTCTGGTCCCTCCGCTGGCGGAGCGGGGCCCCGATCCGGTCCGGAGCGCCGGGGAGCCGGGGCCGGCGGTGAGCGCGCCGCGCACCAGCCGGCGGTGGTACGGCACGGCGGCGGCGGTCCTGCTGTGCCTCGCGCACTTCTCGAGCTTCGACTACCGCGATCAAGCGCTCGTCACGGACGTCCGCTACTACGTCTATTTCGCCTGGCGCGTGACCGAGGGCGACGTCCCGCACCGGGACTACTTCGACAACAAGACGCAGCTCGCGAGCCTCACCGGGGCGCTGCTCCACCGGCTGGGCGAAGGGCTGGGTGCGGATCCGCTCGGCGCCATGCGCGTCGGCTACCTCGGCCTCACGGCCGCGGGCGGGATGCTGGCGTACCTGATCCATCGTCGGCTGGGCGGCGACCGCTGCGCCGCGGGTCTCCTCGGCCTGCTCGCCTACTGCTCGTTCGGCCTGCTCGGCACCCTCGCCTCGGTCGGGAACACTCCCAAGCTGCTGATGGCCCTGGGCGCGTCGGCCGCAGCACTCCTCGCGTGCCGCGGGCGCTGGTTCTGGGCCGGCGTGGTCGGGGCGCTGTCCTTCATGGACTGGCAGATCGGCGCCCTGGTCTGGCTCTCGGCCTTCGTCACGGCCTGGGTTTTCGGCCGGCCGCGCGGGCGTGCCACGCTCGCGGTCGTGGGCGGCGGGGCGGCGGGCATGGCGCCGTTCCTGCTGTACTTCGCGACGCAGGGGGCGCTCCGCGAGGCCGTCGCCCAGACCATCGTGGCCTCGTTCGTGCGCGGCTCGGCCGCCGGGCAGCGCGTCGATCCGGGAGACCGGCTGGCCCTGATGGACCGCCTCGTCGGCTCGGCTTGCCCCGGCCAGACCTGGTTGTTCTACCTCGGCCTCGCCGGCATGGCGATCGCGGCGGGCTGGCTCTGGCGGGGGCGCGGAGGCGAGCGCCAGCGTCTGCTCGTCCCGCTCGCGGTGTACCACTTCGGTCTCGTCGCGTTCAGCCTGCTGGACTTCCAGGGGTACGGCGACCTCTTCGCCCTGCTGCACAGCGTCGCGTTCTTCCTCGCCGTGCTGTGGATCTCGATCCACGCCTGGCTCGTAACGCGGCTCGACGCCGCCGCCGGCCGCCGCGGGGCGTGGATCGCGTCCGTCGCGTCGTGCTTGCTGGCGGGCGCGCTGGCCCGCCCCGGCCCGCTGCGGCCGCCGATCGAGCTCGACGGGCGTCCGGTGATCGGCACGGGAACGACGCTGGCCGACCAGCGGGCGGTGGCCGAGGCGATTCGCCGTGAGGTCGAGGGGCAGACGCTCGCCTTCCTCGAGCACTGCGAGCTGCCGTTCCTGATGCGACGGGCCAACGCGCTCCCCCTGGCCTACTGGAACCATCCGGCGTGGGCGCACTTCCGGCGCTCGCCCGCCGAGTCGCCGATCGACACCAGCATCCGGATGCTGGACGCGGTCGGCGCCGAGGTCGTGGTCTACCCGCGACGGCCCTGGGCCGCCGGCTACGCCTCCCACACGCGGCAGGACCGGATCGTGAAGTTCGAATCCGCGACGGGAGCGTATGACGTGTCGCTCGTCCTGCGCGCGGCCGCGTCCGCCACGGAGGAGCGCGCTGCCGCTCCGTGAGCATCCCGGGCGCGCCGCGGGAGGCGGTCGCGCACCGGGCGCGACGAGCCGCGCATCCTGGGCCGTGGCCCTGCTACCATGAGCCAGCGCTTGCGGTGAGTCGATGCAAGCCTCCCGGCGGTTCCTCCCGGCCCACACGCCCCTGCGGCTGGCGATCGCGCTGGCGCTGCTCGTCGGCTGCGGCGGACACGCGCCGGACGACCCCCGGCCCGGATCGGCGCAGGATCTCGCGCCAGAGGTCGATCCGGATCAGCTGGCGCGGCTCCATGCGCTGGGCTACGTGGACGTGGGCCGGCCGCTCGCTCCCGACACCGAAGTCGGGGTGCGGCGGCTCGACGCGGAGCGGGCGCAGCCCGGCCTCAACCTGTTCACCGATGCCAAGGACTGCTCGACCCGGCTGATGGATTTGCGGGGCGTGATCCTGCACACCTGGTCCTCCACCGCCTGCCATCGTTGGGACAACACCGTGCTGCTGCCCTCGGGTGACCTGCTTGTCGTCGGGCGCACGAGCCAAGCGGCGGACTCCCACTACCTCCTGCGCCAGTCGTGGGACGGCGATCTGCTGTGGCAGCGGGCGATCCCCGCGCACCACGACGTCGAGCTGACGCCGCAGGGACGAATCCTCACGCTGACGGAAAGCGTGCGGGAGCTGGTCGAGGTCGATCCCACGATCCCCGTGCTCGATCATCATCTGGAGCTGCTCACGCCCGACGGCCGGCTCGTCGATCGCCGATCGCTGTGGGATCTGCTGCGCGCGGCTCCGGAGCTGGTGACGATCCGACGCGTCCCGCCGCGGACCCTCGACGGCCTGCGGCGGATCGACCTGTTCCACAGCAACTCCATCGAGTGGATGCGCCATCCCGCCCTGGCGGGAACCCACGCCCTCTACGGCGAGAACACGGTGCTGGTCTCGATCCGCCGGCAGGACCTCGTCGCGATCGTCGATTGGGACGCGCAGCGGGTGATCTGGGCGTGGGGCCAGGGCGAGCTCTCGGGGCAGCACGACGCCACGCTGCTGGCCGGCGGCAACATCCTGATCTTCGACAACGGCCTGGGACGCGACTGGTCGCGGGTGGTCGAGGTCGACCCGCGCACGCGGACGATCGTCTGGGAATACCGCGCGCCGGACCCACGGTCCTTCTATTCGCTGAGTCGCGGCGCGAGCCAGCGCCTCGGCAACGGAAACACGCTGATCACCGAGTCGGACCGCGGGCGCGTGTTCGAGGTCACCCCGGCCGGGGAGACCGTGTGGGAGTTCGTCAACCCCGATCTGACCGAGCAGCGGGAGCCCGGCGTGATCGTGCGGATGCGGCGCCTGGAAGGGCTCGACTACGCGGCGCTGCTCGAGCGGCTGCGCACCGGCGAAGCGCTGCCCGCGGTCGATTGAGCGACACAACCGGACGGGCGCGTGTCGGTCCTCTCTCGCGTCGGACCGGCGCGCGTCCCGGTGCCGCGCACGGACGACCTCGCGGGCTCGCCGAGCCACGGCGAGTCTGTCGTCGGCGCGCCGCGTCCGCCGCGCCGATGACGCGGCGAGACCTGCGCCGGATTTTCAGGACACGACCCTAGTCCACGTAGCCCAGCGAACGCAGGCGGTTCAACGTCTCCGGATCGTCGGGTCGGGCCGCGCTGCGGGGCACGGCTGCCGCGCGCAGGCGCTCCTCGGTCTGCACCAGGAGCCGGCGCAGCTCCGCCAGCCGGTTGGCTTCGCTCTCGGCGAGGTTGCGGGTCTCGTGCGGATCCCGTTCCAGGTCGAACAGCCACTCCGCGCCGTCGCCGGTGCGAACCAGGTACTTCCAGCGCTCCGAGCGGAGCCCGCGATACGACTCGGGGTAGAGGTCGGCGTTCGCGATCAACAGCGGCGGCCGCTCCGCGAGCGGCGCGAGCAGGTTCGAGCCGTCCCCTCCGCCCTCGTCCGTCGATCCCGCGAGCGCGAGCAGCGTCGGGAACAGATCGAGGTTGGACGCCTGGGCGGTGACGATCCTCCGCTCCGCACGGCCCGGCGGCTTGATCGCCAGCGGGACCTTCAGCGCGGGCTCGTGCGCGAACCAGCCGTGCTCGAAGTAGAAACCGTCCTCTCCCAGGCTCTCGCCGTGGTCGGAGGTGAAGACCACCGCCCCGTCCGCGAGCAGCCCGCGGGCCGCGGCGAACGCGAGGAACTCGCCGAAGGCCGCGTCCATGTAGCGGATCTCGCCGTCGTAGCGCGCGACGTAGCTCGCCACGCGCCGCTCGTCGCCCCACAGCTGGTATTCCGGGATCGCTCCCCGGACCTTGTTGCGGTTCCCTCCGGGCGGATCGGGCGGGGCGGGCGGGAGCCGCTCGTCGGAGCGCGCCAGCTCGTCGTCGAGAAACGGCTGCACCAGCGGGGCGGGCGGCGCGTACGGTCCGTGCGGGTCCATGTAGTGGAGCCAGACGAAAGCGGGGCGGTCCCAGGCGCGCGCCCGGGCCCAGGCGAAGAAGGCCTCGTTGACCGATCGGACGCCGTCCTGGTGCTTGCCGTCGAAGATCACGTAGTGGTCGAACCCCCGGGTGAAGCCGGTCGCGGCGCGGAGCACGGGGTTGCCGACGAACGCGGCCGTCGCGTATCCGAGGGACCGCAGGCGTTCGGCCAAAAGCGGCAGGGCCTCGGGCACGCCGTCGAAGTTGGAGCGCACCCCGTGCTCCTCCGGGTGGCGCCCGCTGAACAGCGTCGCGAACGACGGGCCGGTCTTGGGGACGACCGTCACCGCGTTCGTGAAGTGCCAGGACTCCCCGCAGAACCGGTCGATGTGCGGCGAGGTCGCACGCCCGTAGCCGTTGATCGACAGGTGATCGAAGCGCAGCGCGTCCGACGTGACGAGGAAGATGTGGGGCGCGGTCCTGTCGTTCCCCCGGTGGCAGGTGGTGGCGACGAGCGGCACCGCCACGGCCAACAGGAACGTCGTCGCCGCCCCGACCCGTCGCGCGGCGGGATCCGGGCCCGGACGTCGGCGGGCGTCCCGGAAAGCGCAGGGTCGTGGACGCACGAGGCCAAGCATAACGGGCATGAAACGCGTGGGCCAGGGCGACACTCGCACCCCCGGAAGGCTGTCGCGGATGTCTCGCCCGCCTCGGGCAGCCGGCAGCGGGCGTCAGGGACGCACGCGCCAGACCCGCGCGGTGCCCGCCGGGACGCCCGGACCGTAGCGCCGGGAGAAGTACTCGACGAGCTGCGCGTCCTGCGGGACGAGCGCCGAGAGCACCACGGTGTTCAACGCGTAGCGGTCGATCACCTCCTCGGCGGCGTCCGCCCGACCGGCGCGGCGGACGGCGAGCGCGAGGTTGTAGACCGGGCGCTCGAGATAGACCGAATGATGCAGCCCCTGGCCGGCCGCGAGCCGTGCGTCGGGGGCGAGGCTCGCCCCGACGGCCAAAGCCGTCTCGACGAACGAGCGATGCCGTCGCTCGATGCCCTCCCACTCGCGCCGCGGCCCGAGGTCGGCGAGCGTGAGGATCAGGAGCGCCGCGGCGGTGAGCGCCGTCGCGGCGCGGTCACTCCCGAGCCGCGAGCCGAGCACCCTCGCCAGGGTCTCGACCGTCGCCGCCAGCGCGAGAACGTACAGCGGCAGGGCCAGGCGGTCGGTGAAGACGAAGTAGACAGCGACGACGACCAGCGTCCCGGCCGCGAACAGCTCGGCCGGTGCGCGCCGGCGCAGCAGGACGTGGAGCAGGCACCCGAGCATCATCAGCGCGACGCCGCGGTAGGCCCAGCGCGCCGCGGGGCCGGGCCACGGGCTGCCGGGCACGCGCAGCGCCATCCGGCTGCCGAGGACGAGACCCAGCGCGTCCACGTTCCGCGGAACGCGGGCCAGGATCTCGGTCACGCCGAGGCGTCGCGAGCGCGGATTGCCCGGGTCCTCGTGCCACATCGCGGTACCGATCGTGTAGTTGAGCGTCTGGTCGGCGGGGGGGACGGGCGCCGAGCGCTGGACGGACACGATCCACGGCAGGAGCACGAGGCCGGTCGTCGCCGTGAACGGCAGGAGGCGGCGCGCGATGGAGGCAGAACGCGGCTCCGCACCGCTCCGCGCCAGCCAGCGCGCGACGGCGATGGCCGGGACGAGCAAGACGAGCTGCGCTCGCACGTGGCACGCGAGCCCGATCGCCAGGCCCAGCACGACCTCTCTGGCGAGCGACGGCCGGAGCGACGCCCAGCGCTCGAGCAACAGACAGGCGACGAGCAGCGCCAGCCCGGGGACGTCCGCCATGACCTGGCTGCTCAGCCGCTCGTATCCCGGGTTGAGCCAGACGGCCGCCGCGGTGAGCAGCGCCAGCGGCACGCCGACCCGCTCCCGCTGGTGCAGGAACAGCAGGCAGACCGCGGCGACGCCGAACGCGGCGACGGTCAAATTCAGCGCGAGGAAGTCCAGCCCGCGGAGCAGGAGCACGGGCGCCAGCAGCGCCGCGAATCCCGGAGGGCGCACGCGGAACGGAGCGCCCAGGTAGCGGTAGCCCTCTCCCGCGGCGATCGAGCGCGCCGTCACGATGTAGCTCGAGCCGTCGTTCGTCGCGTCGTACCAGGGATGGACGACCAGCGGCAGGCTCGCCACGCAGGCGACGGCGAGCAGCAACAGCACCGGTCGCCCTCCGCGGGAGATCGGTGACGGAGCTGCCAGTCCAGGCGCTCGCGGCGCGGTAACGCTCATCGGGGCCGGCGCTCCGCGTGCTTCGCCATCGAGTCGTTCCCTGCGGCGGGGACGGTGCGCGCGGGCCATCATAGCGTGACGCTCGGGCGGCCGATAGTCCGCACGGCGGTTTGTTGGCTGCCACACCCGGAGCTACCATGGCTCTTCGCCCGCTCATGAAGCCAGCGGACTCGTATCGGCGCTCGCTCGTGCATCGACGGCGCGGCCGCGCGCGTCGCGTGGAGTTGCGCGCCGTGCTGCTGGCGACGCTCGCCGGAGTCGTTCCGCTCGTGTCCTGCGACCGCAGCGCGCCCACCCGACCTGCGCCCAGCGTGCTGCTGATCACGATCGACACGCTGCGCGCGGACCACTGCTCGGTGCAGGGCTACCCGCGTGCCACGACGCCGGAGCTCGAGCGGTTCGCGCGGGACGGGACGCGGATCGAGCTGGCCTACGCCCCGACGGCGACGACCGCACCCACCCACGCGACGATCTTCACGTCGCTCTATCCGCTCGCGCACGGCGTGCGCAAGAACGGCATGACGCTCGGCGCCGAGCACACGACGCTGGCCGAGCGGCTCGCCGCCGCCGGCTACCAGACCGCGGCGGTCGTGAGCTCGTTCGTGCTCGATCCGAAGTTCGGCTTCGATCAGGGGTTCGACCGCTACGACGCCCGGTTCGAGGGGGACACGTCGTCCGTCCGCGCTCCGCGCTGGCAGGACCACGAGGTGGACGCCTTCGACCAGCCGGCGAACGCGACGACGGACAAGGCACTGGCTTGGCTCGGCCGGCAGCGGGAACCCGGTCGCCCGTTCTTCCTGTTCGTGCACTACTTCGATCCGCATCATCCGTACGTTCCGCCCGAGCCGCTGGCCTCGCGCTTCGTCTCGCCGGGAGCCGTCTCCGAGCTCGAGGCGACGACGGCGGCCTACGACGGGGAGATCGCCTTCGCCGACCGGGAGATCGGCCGGCTGCTCGCCGGCTTGGAACCGCTCGGGCTCGCCGCGGACACGCTCGTCGTCATCACCGGCGACCACGGCGAGGGCCTGATGCAGCATGGCCACATGACGCACGGCGTGCAGATCTACGAAGAGGCGGTGCGGGTCCCGCTGCTGATCCGGCTGCAGGGCCGCGTCGGTGCGGGCCTGGTGCTCGGGGGCCCGGTGGAGCTGGTCGATCTCGTCCCCACGGTGCTCGACCTGCTCGAGCTGCCGCGGGACGCCGGGCTGCAGGGGCAGAGCCTCGCGGCCGCGCTCGCCGGACGCGCCGCGCTCGATCCCGAGCGGCCGGTCTTCCTGCACCGTCGCCACTACGAGCCCGGTCAGGTCGGCGGCATGCCGGTGGCCGGGGAGAAGTTCGGCATCCGCGTCGGCCCCTGGAAGTACATCGATGGCCCCGAGGAGGGCACGCGCGAGCTGTTCAACCTGATCGACGACCCCGGGGAGCGGGTCAACCTGTTCGATCCGTCCCGCGCGGAGCTGATCGACCTCGCGACTCGCCTCGCGCATTGGCGGGCGAGCGCCGGCGATGCCGCGTTCGTTCCGCCGGAGCTGTCCGCGGAGGACGTCGAGCGTCTCCGCGCCCTGGGCTACGTGCAGTGAGACCGCTGGCCTCCGCCCCGGATCCCGGACCCTAGCGCGCGCCGAGAACCCAGAACAGGTGGGCGTAGGGCAGCTTGACGACCCACGGCAGCGGCAGCGACTCCAGCAGGTAGAACAGCTTGAGCTTGAGCGGGAACCGACCGGTCTTCATCCAGCCCAGGGTGCGGCTGTCCCAGTCGATCGTGCTCAGGTCGACGTTCATCCGGTGCAGCCGCATGTCGCGCAGGCCGAGGGAGTCGGGGTAGGGCGGAGTATCGACCACGCCGGTGCGCGCGACGCGCAGGCCGGCGCCGGCAAAGAAGCGGCGGACCCGGAACGGGTTCATGAACGACACGTCGCCGTGATTCCAGGGGACGTCGCAGATGCGGTGGGCCAGCCGGTGGCTGAAGAAGCCGGGGTTGAAGCGGTTGACCCCCACGAACATCACGTAGCGCCGGCTCAGGCGCGTCATCTCGGCGAGCAGCGCCCGCTTGTCGGCGTGCTGGGCCAGGGCCATGAAGTTCCACACCAGGTCGTGGCCGCCGGGCTCGATCCCGGTCCGCGTCGGATCGGCGCAGTCGCGGTAGCGGACGGCGATCCCCAGCTCGCGCCAGGCACGCTTCGACTTCTCGACGGCGTTGACCAGCGTGACCGCGCAGCCGGCCGCGCCGAAGGCGAGCGAATAGATCGAGGGCATCGCCTTCTCGCCGCCGGCCGGCAGCTCGAGCACGCTCTGGATCCCGTAGCGGCCGACGAGCCGGCGGAACAGCTTGTCCAGCGCGTAGCGCTCGTAGTCCAGCCCCTTGCCTTCGATCTCGGCCATCGTCTCCCGCGGGCTCGCCCGCGCGCCCGCGACGTCCGGCGACGGGTGGGCTCAATGGTATCGTGACGGGCGCGTGACGGAGCCGGATCATACACCAGCGCGTCGCGCCGTCCTGGTCAGTGGCGCGACCGGCTTCGTCGGCGGTCACCTCGTGCGCGCGCTGCTTGCCGCCGGCCACGCCGTCCGCGCGCTCGTGCGTGACGCCGGCCGCTGCCCGCCGCGGCACGGAGTCGAGCCGTTCGAGGGCGATCTGCTGCGCCCGCCGAGCCTGGCCGGCGTCGAGGCCGGGATCGGCGTCGTCGTCCACTGTGCGGGTTTGCTCGGCAAATGGGGCACCGCGGAGCAGCGGCTGCGTGCGGTCAACGTCGACGGCACGCTGCACCTGCTCGAGCGGTTCGCGCGGAGCGAGCTGCGTTGCTTCCTGCACCTGAGCGCCGGCGGCGTGACCGGGCCCACGCCGTTCCGGGTGGTCGACGAGACCTACGACTGCCGTCCGGCCACGGCCTACGAGCGGACGAAGCTCGAGGCCGAGCGTCGCCTGCTTTCCCGCGCGCGCGAGCTGGGGATCCCGGCCGTGGTGCTGCGACCCACCTTCACCTACGGGCCCGGCGACCCGCACAAGCTCGCGCTGTTCCGCGCGGTGCGTCGCGGCCGCTACGTCTTCATCGGCGACGGGCGGAGCGTGAACCACCCGGTCTACGTCGAGGACCTCGTGCGCGGCATCCTGCTCGCGATGGAGCGCGCGCGGCCCGGCGAGATCTACATCCTCGGCGGGGATCGGCCGGTGGCGAAGCGCGAGCTGATCGACGCGATCGCCGACGGCCTCGGCGTCACGCGTCCGGCACGGCGGATCCCGCGCTGGGTCGCCGCGGCACTGGCCCCGGCCTGCGAAGTTGCGGGCCGGCTGCTCGGCTTCGAGCCGCTGCTGACCCGCTCACGCGTGATGATGATGGCCGACAACTTCGGCTACTCGATCGAGAAGGCGCGGCGCGAGCTGGGCTACGAGCCGCGCACCACGTTGCGGGACGGGATCGCGAGCACCATAAATAGCTACCGGGAGCGCGGACAGCTATGACCGGCGCCGCGGTGATCATCAACGCCGACGACCTCGGTCTGACCCCCGGGGTCAACCGCGGCATCCTGCACGGTTTTCGCGCCGGGGTGCTGACCTCGACCACGATGCTCGTGAACCTGAGGTTCTTCGACGACGCCGTGTCGCTGGCACGCGACAATCGCGACCTGCCGGTCGGGGTCCACCTGTCGCTGCTGTGGGGACGGCCGGTCTGCGAGCCCGCCGCGGTGCCGACGCTCGTCGGCCGCGACGGCTGCTTTCCGCGGCGGCTGGGCACGCTGGTGCGGCGCTACGTGCTCGGCCGGATCTCGAGCTCCGACGTCGAGCGCGAGTTCCGCTGCCAGCTGCGGCGGTTCCTCGACGCTGGCCTCACACCCACGCACGTCGATACTCACAAGCACGTGCACGCGCTACCCGGGATCCGGCGGGCGCTGGTCGCGGTCGCCGCCGAATTCGGCATCCGCAAGCTGCGTCTTCCGTGCGAGAACGGCGCCGCCGGCGGGCGGCCGTCGTGGCGGATCGCGGCCCAACGCTGCGCGGTGCGCCTGCTGTGCCGCGACTCCCGCGCGCAGCTCGCGGCCGCCGGCTTCAAGACCACCGACCACTTCGTCGGCATCGACTATCAGGGTAACCTCGACGGCCCGGCGCTGTGCCGCATCCTGCGTGGCCTGCCCGAGGGAGTGACCGAGGTGATGTGCCATCCCGGCTTCATCGACGAGCACCTGGCCGAGTTCACCCGCGTGCCACCGCACCGCGAGGTCGAGCTGGCGGGCCTGACCGATCCCGCCGTCCGCGCGGTCGTCGCCGAGCGCGGGATCCGCCTGACGCACTATGGGGAGCTGTGAAGTGAGGTCCCTGGCCCCGAGCGTGCCCGGCCCAGGCTCGACGCGGTCGCAGCGCGGCATCTCGTTCGTGCTGCCGGTCCTGGACGAGGAGGGGAACCTGCGCGAGCTGCACGCGCGGATCGTCGAGGCGATGCGCTCCCGGGCCGAGCCGTTCGAGCTGATCTTCGTCGACGACGGCAGCACGGACGGCTCGGGCGCGGTGCTGGAGCAGTTGCAGCGCGACGACAAGCGGGTGCGGGTGGTCCAGCTGCGGCGCAACTTCGGCAAGGCCGCGGCCTACAGCGCCGGCTTCGACCACGCGCGCGGCGACGTGGTGATCACGATGGACGCCGACCTGCAGGACGACCCGGCGGAGATCCCGCTGTTCCTCGACGCGATCGACGCCGGCTGCGACATGGTCGTGGGCTGGAAGCACCAGGGCAAGGGGCCGCTCGGCAAATCGCTGCCCTCGCGCTTCTTCAACTGGGTCGTGATGCGCATCACCGGGATCCCGCTGCACGACTTCAACTGCCCGTTCAAGGCCTACCGGCGCGAGGTGCTGCGCGAGATCCACGTCTACGGCGAGCTGCACCGCTACATTCCGGTGCTGGCCCACGCCCGCGGCTTCTCCCTGACCGAGGTCAGGATCCGCAACCTGCCGCGGCAAAGCGGCCGCTCGAAGTACGGGATGGAGCGCTACCTGCGCGGGATGCTCGACCTGTTGACGATCAGCTTCATCACGCGCTTCGCCCGGCGCCCGATGCACGCGATCGGCCTCGGCGGCATCCTGTCGTGCCTGCTCGGCGCGGTGATCCTCGGCGGGCTGCTCGCGGCCCACCTGCTGTACGTCACCGGCCTCGCCACCGACCCGTCGTGGAACATCCACGACCGGCCGGTGCTGACGCTCGGCGTGCTGCTGTTGGTCGTCGGCGTCCAGCTGTTCTCGATCGGCCTGCTGGGCGAGCTGTTCGTGACCCGCTCCGGCGCCGAGGCCCACGATCGCGCCTACTCGGTGAAGCGGATCCTCGAGGACCAGGCCGACGAGTGAGGGCGCCGCGGCAGCTGCGGATCGCGCTGGTCGGCCCGACCCATCCGTTCCGCGGGGGCATCGCCCAGTACACGGCGCTCTTGTGCCGGGCGCTGCGCCGGCACCACGAGGTGCGCTTCTACGCGCTGCGCCGGCAGTACCCACGGCTGCTCTTTCCCGGTCGGTCGCAGACCGACGAGACGAGCCGCGCGTTCCGCGTCGAGCACGACCCGTGCGTCGGGCCGCTGAGCCCGCCGAGCTGGTTCCGCACGGCGCGCAAGATTTCCGGCTGGAGCGCCGACCTGATCGTCTTCGCCTGGTGGAACCCGTTCTTCGCGCCGGCCTTCGGCACGATCGCGCGCCTGGCTCGCCGCGCGACGGCGACGCCGAGCTGCTTTCTCTGCCACAACGTCCTGCCCCACGAGCGCTCGCGGCTCGATCGGCTGCTGCTGCGCTATGCCTTCGGCGCCGGCGCGGCGTTCATCACGCACTCGCAGCAGGACCGCGACGACCTGGCGGCGCTGCGCCCCGGGGCGCCGATCCACGTCGGCGCGCATCCGACCTACGAGATCTTCGGCGGCCCCGACGCGGGTGGCCGCGACCGGATCCGGGCGCAGCTCGACCTCGCCGGCCGCCGGGTGCTGCTGTTCTTCGGCTTCGTCCGCGAGTACAAGGGGCTGCACGTGCTGCTCGACGCGGTCGAGCGGCTGCCGCCCGAGGACGGCTACCACCTGCTCGTCGTCGGCGAGTTCTACGACGATCCGGCGCGCTACCGGGCGGCGCTCGACCGGCTGCGGGAGCGCGGGCAGCTCACGCTCGTCGACCGCTACGTCGCCGACGACGAGGTCGGGCGCTACTTCGCGGCCGCGGACCTGGTGATGGTGCCGTACGTCAGCGCGACGCAGAGCGGGGTGATCCAGATCGCGTACGCCTTCCGCAAGCCGGTCGTGGCCACGACCGTCGGCGGCATCCCCGACGCGGTGGCCGAGGGCGAGACCGGCTACCTCGTGCCGCCCGGCGACGCGGCGGCGCTGGCCGCCGCCGTGCGCCGCTACTTCGGCGAGGCCGATCGATCGCGCTTCGAGCGGCGCATCGCCGCCGAGAGCGAGCGTTACTCGTGGGACCGGATGGTCGAGCGCATCGAGCACATCGGCTGGACGCTCGCGGCTCCCGCCGGCACGGCGCGTCGGAACAGCAGGAACCGGTAGGGGAGCAGGATCGGAAGCAGGCCGAGCGCGGCCGCGACGCGGGCCACGGCGACCCCGGCACCCGTCACGAGCGAGTTGCGGCGCAGGAAGCGGTCGAGGCAGTAGCGCAGCGCCGCCGGATCCTCGAGCGGCACGACCGCCTCGATCCGTTGCTCGTGCGGGATCGGGGCGTAAGCCTGCGGCCCGTCGAATCCCGCCTCGCGCAGGCGGCGCGTGACCAGCGCCGGCGGAAGCCGCCCGGCGCCGCGGCCCGCGTCGCGCTTGACGGCGCGGTTCAGCGACTCGAGCGTCCCGGGCGGAAGCAGCGCTCGCAGGGCGGGGAGGGCTCGATACGAGTTCCTCGACCCGACGAGGATGCTCCCCGCCGGCGCCAGCAGCCGGGCGAACTCCGCGGCCGCCGCCGGCAGCGTCCGCGGCGTGAGGCCGAAGCCCGGCGCGGCGACGTCCTCGAGCGCGATGGCGTCGATCGATCCCGCCGGCAGCGGGATCCCCGACAGGTCGCCGACGACGCCGACCGCGACGTTCCCGATCCCGTGCTCGCGCAGCCGCCGGGCGACGAGGGCGCCGCCGCGGTCGTCGGGGACGAGGCTGTGGACGGCCGTCGCCGCGCGGGCCAGCTCGAGCGTGTCGTCGCCGAATCCCGCGCCGATCTCGAGCACCCGCGCCCCGCGCGGGAGCGGCAGGAGGAACTTCCAGTCCGTCGTGAACCGCCGCCGGTGGTAGCGCCGGCCGGCGCACAGGCGCCGTGCCGCCTCCTCCGTGGTCTCGCGCTCCGCACCGGCCAGCAGCTCGTCGAGCAGTCGGCCTCGGCCGCGATCCGCCGCCGAGAAGCGGGCCACGCCGTCCCGGGCGGGCACCTCCTTGCCGCAGCGCGGGCAGAGCAGCCCCGGCGTGGCGCGCTCGAGCGGCGCGCCGTCGTCCGGGCAGGCCCAGGCGGGTCGGCCCGTCACGTCACGCCCGGCCGCCGTCCTCGAACGCCGGCAGCTCGACCGTTTCGCTCTCGGGGATCGTCCCCAGCTTGCGCATCACGAGGGCCGGGGCCGGCTTGGTCCCCGAGATCTTGACCGTCACGTCGGCCGGGTGCACCACGCGCCGCGGCCGCTGCTCCACGGCGCCGCTCGCGCCCTTCCCGAACGCGAGTACGGTCCGCAGCACGCGCAGCATGTGGCGCGGCGTCAGCAGCACGTTGTTCAGCCACTGGTTGGCCAGCGGGCAGGCGCAGTTCCCGTCGGCGATGTACTTGCGCGCGGCGCGCGCCTGCGGCGAGCGCAGCAGCGCCCGGATGTCGTAGTCCCAGTCGCGCACGCGCCCCAGCGACTGGTCGCCGCCGAGCACGCAGCACGGCCAGATCTCGCCGTCGTAGTTCATGTGGATGTTGGAGATCCCGCCGTAGCACGGCGTCACCTGGCGCCGCTCGCGCAGGATCCGCACCGCCACGTCGTAGTACACGACCCGCACCGCCTCGGTCGTGCGCGTCAGCAGGTTCTTGCGGCCGATGTTCTCGTGGATCTTGCGCTTGAAGCGCTCGGTCAGCTCGGCGTAGACCTCGGGGGGCGGCGTGATCGGGTCGCCGAGGTTGTGGAACTCGGCCCGCTGCTCGGCGATCTCGTGCCGGTAGGACTCGATCCCGCGCGCGTGCACCCAGTCCTCGATCTCGTCCAGGTGGTGCAGGTTGAGGTTCGAGATCACGGTGCCGAGGTCGACGTGCAGCCGCGGGTTGCCCGCGCGGATCGCGAGCAGCGCGTCGATCGTCTTCTCCAGCAGCGCGAAGTTGCCGGGGTAGCCCCGGACGTAGTCGTGCATCGCGCCGACCCCGTCGATCGACGGCTTGATCGAGATCGGCGTCGAGCGCGGGGCGTGCCGCTCCATGGTCTCGAGGATCTGCAGCGTCGTCTTGGCGATGAACTTGGGCGAGATCGCGTTGGTCGGGATGTGGATCAGCCGCGGCCGGAGGTGGATGCAGGCCAGCCGCACGATCTCGGCCAGATCGGGCCGCATGAACGGCTCGCCGCCCGAGATGTTGAAGAAGTAGATCGGCCCGAGCGCGCGGAACACGCGCTCGATCTCGTCGAGCCCCAGGTTCTGCCGCGCGAGCCTGGGGTTGGCCAGGTAGACGGCGCCGATGTTGCACGTCTTGCACCGGCTCTGGCAGGCGGCGGTGACCGAGAAGGTCAGCGTCAGCGGGTTGATCGGCGGCACCCAGCCGCGGCGCGTCGCCGCGTAGTACAGCGCCCGAGGCGCGACGCGCGTCAGGTAGTCGCCGAGCTTCATGCGCTCACGCCGTCGGCTGCCGCCGCTCCGGCTCCGGCCGCGGGTCGGGCCAGCCCGAGCGGGAGGAGAGGGCGAGGTCGATCCGCTCCAGCAGCTCCGCGATGCCGGAATCGCGCAGCGCCGAGATTCCGACGGCCCCGGGCGAAAGCGCCAGCAGCTCGACCGCGTCCGCCGCCGCCAGCAGGTCGAACTTGTTGAACACCACGAGCCGCGGAATCGCGCCGAAGCCCAGCTCGCCGAGGATGCCCTCGACCGCGCGCAGCTGTGCCGCGCGCGACGGATGGGCCGCGTCGATCAGGTGCACGATCAGGTCGGAGTCCTCGATCTCCTCCAGGGTCGCGCGGAACGCGGCCAGCAGGTCCGGCGGCAGGTCGCGGATGAAGCCGACCGTGTCGTTGATCACGACCTCGCGTTCGCGCGGAAGACGCAGCCGCCGGCTCGTCGGATCGAGCGTGGCGAACATGCGGTGCTCGACGAACACCTCGCTGCGCGTCAGCAGGTTGAGCAGCGTGCTCTTGCCCGCGTTGGTGTAGCCGACGAGCGAGACCACCGGCACGTCGCGCTCCCGCCGGCGCGCGCGCCGCTGCTCGCGGCGCTGGCGCTCGGCCGCCAGCAGTCGCTCGAGCCGCGCGATGCGGTCACGGATCGTCCGCCGATCGACCTCCAGCTTCTGCTCGCCCGGGCCGCGGCCGCCGATCCCGCCCTCGAGGCGCGACAGGCCGGAGTCCCCGCGGCTCATCAGCCGGGGCAGCAGGTACTTGAGCTGCGCCAGCTCGACCTGGATCTTGCCCTCGTGCGTGCGGGCCCGCCGCGCGAAGATGTCGAGGATCAGCTGCGAGCGGTCGATCACCTTGAGGTCGGTCGCCTCGGCGATGGCGCGGGCCTGCGCCGGAGTCAGGTTCTGGTCGACGACGATGAAGTCGGCCTGCAGCCGGAGCGCGTGGATGATCAGGTCCTGCAGCTTGCCCGAGCCCATCAGCGTCCGCGGGTCGAACGCCGGGCGCCGCTGCACGATGCGCTCGACGACGCGCAGGTCGCTCGACGCCGCCAGCTCCTCGAGCTCGTCGATCGAGCTCTCGGCCACGCCGCGCGCGCCGGTCGTGACGTGGACCAGGATCGCGCGGCCGACCTGGCCCGAGGCCTTGGTCCGCCCCATCGAGCGGTCGAACTCCTCCTCCAGCGCGCCGATCAGCTCGAGGAAGTCGTCGGCGACGGCCCCGGCGTCGCGCGGCGGGAACAGCCGGTAGCGCTCGCCGTCGGACGTGACGTCCTGGACCTCGGGACGCGTCCGCTGCCGCCGCCGCGCGGGCCGGGCTGCGACGCCGCCGCGCGGCAGACGCGGGGCCGCTTCGACCGGCGCCGCGGGACGGCGGTCCCCGTTGTCGGCCCGCGCTTCAGCCGGGAGCAGGTGCGCCACGCGGACGGGACCGGGCTCCCCGTCCTGATCGACGCCGACGATCGCGATCGCGTCGAGCCGGTGCAGCGCGAGCGGAGCCAGCTCCTCCGCTCCCAGCTCCCCGTCCTCGAGTCGCGTGGCGACGAAGCGCAGCGTGCAGAAGCGCATCCTGCCGGCCGGCGCGCTGGGCTTGCGTGGCACGGCGACGCGGCGGGCGTCGCCGAGGGCCACGGCCTCGACCCGGCCGGCGCGGTCGACGAGCAAACCGACTCTGCGGTTCAGCGCGCGGCTGATCGCGGCGATCTCCCGCGCCAAGTCGTGCGTCAGGATCGAGCGCGGCGGGATGCGGCGGCGGTAGAGGCGCTCGAGGCGGTGCTTCTCGCCCGGGGCCAGCCCGAGCAGGTTGCCGTGCAGGGCGGAAATTTGCGCGCGCCTCCCGCAGCGGCCGTGCTCGCCGCCAACCGCCGTGTGAGTCAATGTACAGCCAACGGCGGACGGACGCGAGGTGATCCGCCTCCGCCGGCGTCCGCGGGCCGACCGCCGGTCGCGGAGGTCGATCGACTCGAGCCCCGCTCGCACCGGCGCCCCGACCCGAAGGGGAGTCCGGGGAGGCCGGGCGCGTGGGGAATCGCTCGACCGGGTCCCGCGCGGGTCCGGCGCCAAGCGCGGCGAGTCGCCGGCGCCGAGGACCAGGCGCAGCCGGGCTAGAGGTGCCCGAGAAAGTGCGTTCCGGCGCGGCCCTCGAGCGCGCGCGGCAGGCTCTCGGGGTCGGTGATCAGGCCGCGTCCGCCGCCGTGGTGCAGGAAGTGGATCACGGCATCGATCTTCGGCCCCATGCTGCCCGGCGGGAAGTGCCCTGCGTTCCGCAGCTCCTCGATCTCCTCGAGCGTGACCGCGCTCAGCGCCCGCTGCTCCGGCTTGCCGAAATCGACGTAGACCTGCGGCACCGAGGTCAGGATGACCAGCAGCTCCGCCCCGATGTTGGCGCCGAGCACCGCGGTCGTGAGGTCCTTGTCGACCACGGCCTCCACCCCGCGGAAGCGGTTGTCGGCCTCGACGCAGATCGGCACGCCGCCGCCGCCGCAGGCGATGACGATGTGCCCGGCGACCGCCGCCTCGCGGATCATCTTGCGCTGGACGACGCGCATCGGCGTCGGCGACGGCACGAGGCGCCGCCAGCCGCGCCCGCCCCGATCCTCCTGGACCGCCCAGCCCCACTCCGCGCGGCGCCGCTCCGCCTCCTCACGCGTGAGGAACGGACCGATCGGCTTCGTCGGCCGGCCGAACTCCGCGTCGTTGGGATCGACCACGACCTGGGTCACGACCGTCACCACGTAGCGCTCGATCTTCTTGCGCCGGAGTTGGTTGAGCAGGTTCTGCTGCAGGATGTAGCCCAGGCTGCCCTCGGTCATCGCCACCAGCACGTCGAGCGGCATCGGCGGCACGAGGTCGCGGCAGCGCTCGTGCTGCAGCAGCAGGCTTCCCACCTGCGGCCCGTTGCCGTGCGTGATCACCAGGCGGTAGTCGCGCTCGATCAGGCTCGTCAGCAGCTCGACGATGCGCGCCGCGTTGCGGTCGTGCTCGTCGAGCGTTCCCTGCTCGTGGGCGCGGATGAAGGCGTGGCCGCCCATGGCGACCAGCGCGATCGGCTTTCCGTCACTCACGATCGCCCCGCGTGCGCAAGACATGCTCCGGCGCGAGTCTAGGTCCCGAGCCGAGACTTCGCCACCGAGGCGCGCGCCGAGCGTCACCTGCAGCGGGGATCGCCCCGATGCTCAACGGATCGGCACGAGCGGCCGCGGCTCGATCGGCGGCGGCCCGGGCAGGTCGCGCGGGTCCTGCGCGATGCGCCCGAGCAGCTCCTCGATCGCGTAGTCGAGCTGCACGTCGTGGTCGTGAATCAGTCCGTCGGGGCCGAGGTCGAGCTCGACGTCCGGATCGACGCCGTGCCCTTCCACCAGCCACGTCTTGCCCGCGAGGTCCCAGCCGCCCCACTCGGGCTGCGTCGTCATCCCGCCGTCGCGCAGCGGCTTGTCGCCGCGGATGCCGATCCACCCGCCCCAGGTGCGCGTGCCGATCACCGGGCCCAGCCCGAAGTCCTTGAACCCCTGGGCCAGGGTCTCGCAGTCGCTGCCGCCCTGGCGGTTGATCAGCGCCGAGAGGTGGCGGCGGGAGGCGCGATCGGGAATGGTGTAGACCCCGCGCGAGTAGCGGGTGTTGCCGACCGCCAGCACCTTGCGGTCGAGGTGCGCCAGGATCATCGGCGCGACGAACCCGCCGTGGTTCCAGCGGTCGTCGATGATCAGGCCCCGCTTGGTCCACTGCGGCGGGAAGTCCCGCGCGAACTGGCGCAGGCCGAGCCCGCTCATGTCGTAGAGGTGGATGTAGCCGATCTGCCCGTTGCTCCGGGCGTCGACGTCGGCGCGCTTCTCGCGGACCCACGAGGCGTAGCGGATCCGCGTGTCGCTCGCCACCGGCTTGACGACGATGCGCCGCGCGCCCTCGAGCCTGGGCGCCGCGCTGATCGACAGCTCGACCTCCTGCCCCGCGCGGTTGGCCAGGCGCTTCAGGTAGTCCTGCCCCCGCTCGAGCGGCCGTCCGTCGATCGCGACCAGCCACTGCCCCGGCTCGACGCCCAGGTCGGCGCGGGCCAGCGGGGAGGTCCAGCCGTCGAGCGGCACGTCGCCCGCGTGGATCTTCTCGATCCGCCAGAACCCGGTCGCCGGGTCGTGCGCCAGGTCCGCGGCGAGCAGCCCCGTGCCGACGCGCTTCCCGCGGCGCACGTCTCCCGGTGCGTGGTAGGCGTGCCCCGCGCTCAGCTCGCCCAGCAGCTCGCCCAGCAGGTCCTCGAGGTCGTCGCGGCTCGACAGCCGATCGGCGAGCGGCCCGTACTGCGCCCACACGCCGTCCCAGTCCACGCCGTGCATCGCGGGGTCGTAGAAGAAGTCGCGCTGCAGGCGCCAGGCCTCGCGCAGCATCTGCTTCCACTCGTCGCGGGGGTTGACGGCGAGCGACCACCCGCCGAGATCGACCTTGGCCTGCTCCAGCTCGTCGTCCTTCGGCGCGTCCGTCGCGCCGGCCTTGACCCGGACGAAGCCGTCCTTCGTGCGGTAGACGAGCACCTTGCGGTCGAGCGAGACGTCGTAGCCGGTGATGCCGCGGGCGAGCGTGTGCAGCTCCTCGTCCTCGATGTCGAACGTCAAGAGGTCGACCGGCGGCGCATCGTCGTCGTCCTTCTCGTCGGGCGGCATCAGGCCGCGGTCCTCGACCCGGGCGAAGTGCAGCTTGCCCTCGACCGCGGCGAGCCCGACGTAGTTGCCGGGAGGGACGGGCACCTGGACGATCCGCTCGGCGAGACCCTCGAAGTCGATCGTGATCGGCTCCGGGGCCTTGTCCTTCTCCTTCTTGCCCTGGCCCCCGTCCTTGTCCTTCCCGCGTTTCTCGCCGTCACCGTCCTCGTCGTCCTCCGCCGGAGGATCGGTATCGCTGCGGGCGCCGAACGGCAGCTTGCCGTCGCGGCGCAGGCCGAGGACGCAGGGGAGCGTCGCGCGCGTCACGATGAAGCGCGCCTCGAACCGGTCGAGATAGGGATTGATGAAGCGGTCGGACAGCAGGTAGAGCAGCTTGCCGTCGGGGTCCCAGGCCGGCGAGTGGGAGTTGACGGCGGGATCGCTCGCCGCGTGGGTCTTCCCCGTCCGGCCGTCCCACAGCCGCACCTGGTTGAACCCGTTCTCGAGCGCGATCGTGTAGCCCAGGTAGCGGCTGTCCGGCGACCAGGCGTAGTCCCGGATCTCGAACTCCGACGCGTCGGGCAGCGTCGTGGTCGAGCCCGACGCCGGCTCGGTGACGTGCAGCCGATAGGTGTGGTCGCCCCAGGCGATGCGTTTCCCGTCCGGGGACCAGGCCGGCGCGAAGTGCCAGCCGGGAGCGACGGTGCCGATCCGCTTCGGGGGAGCGCTGTTGTCCGCCGAGTGGAGCAGGAGCTGCTCCTCCCCGTCGACCTCGGTCCAGGCGGCGATCGACTTGCCGTCCGGCGAGAAGGCGGGCGTCTTGGTCCGGGCGAGACTGCTCTCGGTGATCCGGCGGACGAGACCCTTGCGGTGCGTCCGCGCGACGAGCAGGTCGCCGCGCGTCTCGAGCACGATCCGCTCGCCGTCCGGGGCGAGCCCCCAGTCCCGCAGGTTCTCCTCGGGATCGACGAAGCGCTCGCGCAGCTGCAGGCGGTCGCTCGGAAGCTGGATCGGGACGATCTCGTTCCGCCCGCTCGACAGCTCGTAGGTCCACAGGTCCATCCGGTGCTGGTAGACGATCCGGCCGTCTCCCAGCGCGGGCCAGCGCACGTCGTAGTCCTCGAACCGCGTCAGCCGCACGACGTCGCTGCCGTCCGGGTCCATCGCGGCCAGGTTCGGGCGCCCCCAGCGGTCGGTCACGAAGTAGATCCGCCCGTCGTCCGCCCACATCGGGAACGCGTCCTTGCCCGCGTAGTGCGTGACCTCGGTGAACGCCAGCGGCTCGAGTGTCCCGACGTGGATCTGCTCCGCCTCGCCCCCCTTGTAGCGCTTCCAGCTGTGGAACTCGAGGCCGATCTTCTGCATCGCGATCCGCCGGCCGTTCGGCTCGAACGAGATCCAGGCCGCCGGCTCGAGCGGGATCAGGGTCGACAGCCCGCCGCCGGCGTCGACGGTGTAGATGCGGTTGTCGGAGTGCGGGTGGTCCTTGCGGCTGCGGTACAGGATCTTGCCGTCCGCGGTCCAGCCCAGCGCCTGGTCCGACGCCGGGTGCCACGTCAGGCGGCGGGGCTCGCCGCCGCTCGACGGCATGACGTACACGTCGTCGTTGCCGTCGTACTGGGCGGTGAAGGCGATCGAGCGGCCGTCGGGCGAGAGCCGCGGGAAGCGCTCGTCCCCCTCGTACGCCGTCAGCCGCAGCGCCACGCCGCCTGCGACCGGGACCTTCCACAGGTCCCCCTCCGCGGCGAACACGATCGCCCCGCCGCCGATCGACGGAAAGCGGTAGCAGCCGGCGGGCGGCCCGTCCGCGGCTTGCCCGGCGGTGATCGAGACCGCGGCCAGCGCCGCGCCCAGCGAAAGCCCCACGCGTCTGTTCATCGACCCGACCTCCACCCGCCTCGCGGAGTCGTAGTACGTCCGGAGCCCGAAGAGGTTAGCCCATCGCGGGCGGCCCGACCCCGTGGGTCCGTCGATCCGCGCCGCAGGCGCGGGCCGGGCGCCATCCCTTATGCTGGAGCCCCATGTTGCGTTCCCGCTGCCTCGCACCCGACCTGCTGGCCGGCAAGGCGGTCTGGATCACCGGCGGCGGCACCGGTCTCGGCCGCGCGATGGCGCTGCGCTTCGCGGCCCTCGGGGCCCGGATCGGCCTCTCGGCCCGGCGCGAGGCGCCGCTCGAGCGCGTCGCGGCCGAGATTCGCGCGGCAGGCGGGACGGCGGCGTGGGCCGCCTGCGACGTGCGCGAGCCGCGGCAGGTCGACGCCGCCCTCGGACGCGTCGCCGCCGAGCTGGAGGGGATCGACGTCCTCGTCAACAACGCCGCGGGGAATTTCCTTTGCCCCACGGAGGAGCTGTCCCCGAACGCCTTCGCCGCCGTGGTCGGCATCGTCCTGCACGGCACCTTCCACTGCACGCGCGCGACCGGACGGCGCTGGATCGAGGAGGGGCGGCCCGGCTGCGTGCTCAACATCGCGGCGACCTACGCCTGGACCGGCTCGGCCTTCGTGCTGCCCTCGGCTTGCGCCAAGGCCGGGGTCGTGGCGCTCACGCGCTCGCTCGCCGTGGAGTGGGCCCGGCACCGCATCCGGGTCAACGCGATCGCTCCCGGCCCGATCCCGACCGAGGGCGCGTTCTCGCGCCTGCTGCCGGGAGCGGAGTGGGCCGAGCGGCGGAAGGCCCGGATCCCCGCCGGGCGCTTCGGCTCGCCCGAGGAGCCGGCGGAGCTGGCGGCCTACCTCGTCTCCGATGCCGCGGACTGGCTCCGCGGCGAGGTCGTCGCGCTCGACGGCGGGGAATGGCTGCGCGGCGCCGGCGAGTTCAACGACCTGCTCGAACTCTCCCCCGCCGAGTGGGAGCGGCTGCGCGGGGAGGCGCGGCGGTGATCCGCCGGGGCTGGAGCGGTCGGGCGCCGCGCCTGGCGCGGGTGGCGCTCGTGCTCGCGCTGGCCGTGGGCCCGGCCTCGGCCCACGTCTTCGAGATCACGGACGCGAGCGTCCTGTTGAAGATGCGCGGGGCGTACGAGATCGACGTGACGGTCGACGCCGACGCGCTGGCCCTCGGCGTCTCGCCGCTCACCGACTCGGCGCAGAACGTCGCGGCGCTGCTGGCGATGACGCCGGCCCAGTTCGAGGCGGCGCTGGACAGGGCGCGGGACACGGTGCTGCGGCGGATCCGCATCCGCTTCGACGACGTGAAGGTCCAGCCGTGGGTGACGTTCCCCGAGCTGGACACGCCGCTCGCCGACGAGGCGAGCACGCCGACCGTGCTGGGCACGGTCGTGCGTTTCAGCGGCCGCATCCCCGCGGGTGCCGCGGAGCTGACGCTCGGCCTGTCCCGCTCCTTCGGCCCGGTGCGGCTGACGGTGTTCGAGGAGGAGACGGCGCGCGGGGCGCGCTACATGCTCGGAGCCGGCGAGGACAGCCCGCAGTACCGCCTGGGCAAGGTGCCCCCCGCCTCCCGCCCCGGCCTCGTCGCGCTCGACTATCTCGTGCTCGGGTTCGAGCACATCGTGCCGCTGGGTGCCGACCACATCCTGTTCGTGCTCGGGCTGTTCCTGCTCTCCCCCCGCCTGCGCCCGCTGCTGTGGCAGGTGACGGCGTTCACGCTGGCCCACTCGCTGACCCTCGGCCTGTCGATGGCGGGCGCGGTCGAGCTGCCCTCGCGGCTGGTCGAGCCGTTGATCGCGCTGTCGATCGCCTACGTCGGCGTCGAGAACCTGTGGACCTCCGAGCTGAGGCCCTGGCGCCCGGTGCTGGTCTTCGCCTTCGGCCTGCTGCACGGGCTGGGCTTCGCCGGCGCCCTGCGCGAGCTGGGCCTGCCCGAGGGCGAGTTCGCGATCGGGCTGATCGCGTTCAACGTCGGCGTCGAGCTGGGCCAGCTCGGCGTGATCCTGCTCGCGCTGGCGGTTTTCGGCTGGTTCCGCGGCCGTCCGTGGTACCGGCCGTGGGTCGTCTGGCCGCTGTCGGTGGCGATCGCGGTCGTCGGCCTGTACTGGACGGTCGAGCGGGCGCTGTAGCTCCGCGGCGCGGCCTCAGCCGCGGAGGGTGAACGGCTCGTCGGCGGCGCGAGGGCCGGGCTTCGACCTCGCGTCGCGGCCGGGCCGCGGGGGAAGCTGGGCCAGGAACTGCAAGTAGCCCTCGAGGTCGAGGACGAATGCGGTGCGCGCCCGGCGCAACGCGCGGACGTCCTCCGCGGTCGTCGGCAGCCCGCGCTCGAGGTCGAGCGCCCTAGAGCGATCGCTCGATCTCATCGAACCGATTCTGAAGCCCGGCACCGGCGAAGTAGCCTCGAATCTCGTCGCGGTCGACGCCGGGGAGCAGGAGCAAGAGGCGGATGTCGGCCAGCTCCTGCAGCGAGCGGCCGGGGTCGTTCTTCATGGCGTGGACCTTCATCGCGGCCAGGTGCTCGGCCCGCGGCACGGGCAGCTCGCGCTCGCCGAAGCGCAACGTCGTCCCGCCCGCGGCGAACAGCTTGTCCGCCGTCTCCGCGTCGACGTAGATCAGGTCGACCCGCCCCAGGGGGCCGGGATGGACGTGGTTCGAGTACCCCGGGCTGACGTGCAGCGTCTCGAAGCCGTGCGACTCGAGAAACGAGACGGTCCGATCCCGCACGGCACGCTCCGTCACGAAGTCGAGGTCGGACGTCGCGCGAGAGAACCCGTAGGCGTGGAGGCCGAACGCACCGACGAGGGCGAACCGCACGCCCTCCCCGGACAGGAAGCCCGCGACCAGATCGGCGACTCTCGCGAAATCCATCGCTGCGCCCCTGCGCGCTGACGGGCGAAGCTCCGGCGCCCTGCAGCAGCGCGCCCGTATTGTAACGAATCGTCGGCTCGTCCTTCCGTGCGGACTCGCCTGTTCGACCTGCGGCTCGTCGAGCGGGCGTGGGGGGATGGCCGGTCGCCGATCCGGGTCCCTGGCCGCGGTCCGCGGCCCCGTGCACAATGGTCGGCCGGCCCGTTGCGGGCCGTGAGCCCGCGAAGGGGAGCCGCGAGTGGCCCACGATACGCCCGCAGTCGTCGAGCACGAGACCGGCGGTCCCGTCACGGCCAGCGTGATCTGGCTGCACGGGCTCGGTGCGGACGGGCACGACTTCGAGCCGATCGTGCCCGACCTGCAGCTCGACGGTCTCGGGCTGCGCTTCGTCTTTCCGCATGCCCCGGTGCGGCCGGTCACGCTGAACCAGGGAATGAGGATGCGCGCCTGGTTCGACGTCCACGGCCTCGATCGCCGCTCGCCGCAGGACGAGGCCGGGATCCGCGAGAGCGAGCGCCGCGTGCAGGCGCTGATCCGCCGCGAGAGCGAGCGCGGCGTTCCCCCCGGGCGGATCGTCCTCGCCGGCTTCTCCCAGGGCGGCGCGATCGCGCTCCACACCGGCCTGCGCTACCCGGAACGCCTCGCCGGACTCCTGGCCCTCTCGACGTTCTTCCCCCTGTCCCGCACGCTCGAGGCGGAGGCCGCCCCCGCCAACCGCTCGGTCCCGATCTTCCAGGCGCACGGCACGCAGGACCCGCTCGTCGACGTCGGCCTCGGGGAGAGCACTCGCGACTTCCTCCGGGACCGCGGTTACGCGGTCGAGTGGAAGAGCTATCCCATGCCCCACGCGGTCTGCGCCGAGGAGGTCGCCGACGTCCGCCGCTGGCTCGGCCAGGTGCTCGGCTCGTGATCCCGAGACTCTTCCGTCCCGCGAGGCTGCGTCGATCGGGAACCCGCCCGCGCGGGATCGCGAGCGCGGCCGTCGCGCTGGCGCTCGCATCCCTCGCTGCTCCGATCGTGGCGGCGGACTCCGCGCCCGCCACCGGCGACTGGCCGCAGTGGCGCGGCCCGCTCGCCACCGGCGTCGCCCCGAGCGGCGATCCCCCCGTCGAATGGGGCGAGGGCAAGAACGTGCGGTGGAAGGTGCCGATCCCGGGCCGCGGCCACTCGACTCCGATCGTCCGCGGAAGTCGCATCTTCCTCACGACGGCGATCCCGAGCGGCGAGGCCGTCGCCGCCGCTTCCGCCGATCGACCCGGCGCCCACGACAACGTGGCGCCGGATCGGGCCCAGGAGTTCGTCGTGCTGGCGCTCGATCGCGGCGACGGGAGCGTGCTCTGGCAGCGAACCGTGCGTCGCGCGCTCCCCCACGAGGGGGTGCACCAGACGGGGAGCTGGGCCTCGGGCTCGGCGATCACCGACGGCGAGCGGGTCTTCGCCTTCTTCGGCTCGCACGGCCTGCACGCACTCGACCTCGACGGCCGGCCGCTGTGGCAGGCCGACTTCGGCGACATGCAGACGCTCCACGGCCACGGCGAGGGAAGCTCCCCCGCGCTCCACGGGGAGACGCTGATCGTCAACTGGGACCACGAGGGCGACTCGTTCCTGATCGCGCTGGACAAGCGCACCGGCGAGCAGCGCTGGAAAGTGGCGCGGGACGAGGTCACCTCGTGGTCGACCCCGCTCGTGGTCGAGCATGCCGGGCGGCCGCAGGTGGTCGTCAGCGCCACCCGGCGCATCCGCGGCTACGATCTGGCGAGTGGCGACCTCGTGTGGGAGTGGGGCGGGCTGTCCCACAACGTCGTCGCCTCACCGGTCGCCGGCGCCGGCTTCGTCTACGCCGGAAGCAGCTACGAGACGCGAGCGCTCGTCGCGATCCGGCTGGCAGCGGCCAAGGGCGACGTCACCGGCACTCCCGCCGTGGCCTGGACACGCGACCGCGACACGCCCTACGTGCCGTCGCCGCTGCTGTACGGCGACGCCCTGTGCTTCGTCAAGCACATCCAGGGCTTCCTGACCTGCGTCGCGGCGAAGAGCGGCGAGACCTGGTTCGGACCCGAGCGGCTCCCGGGCATCGACGGCGTGTTCGCCTCGCCCGTCGGCGCGGCGGGTCGGATCTACGTCGTCGGCCGCAACGGGGCCACGGTCGTGCTGCGGCACGGACCGCGGTTCGAGCCGATCGCGCGCAACGTCCTCGAAGAATCGTTCGCGGCCTCGCCGGCCGTGGCGGGGAACGAACTCTACCTGCGCGGCGAGCGGCATCTCTACTGCATCGCGGAAGAGCCCCCGCGTCCCGTCGCCGCCGAGCCCGGGCGCGCCGTCGACAGCACGGAGTTCTCGCCACCGAACTCGTTGCGCTGGTAGGCGTCGGCGGCCTCGTCGTTGACCCAGGTCATGCCGTCGACGAGATAGCGGAACTGGTAGCGGCGCTCGTCCGGCAGCCGTACGCGGGCGCGGAACCGGTCGTTGCCCGCCCGTTTCATCGCGATCGGCTCCCAGCCGTTGGACTCGCAGACCAGCTCGACCGTCCGGGCCGGCGCGTGCGCCAGCTCGAACGACACTTCGCACTCGGGCTTCGTCTTGAAGAACCGCTTTTTCAGCATCGTCGGGCTCCCTGCCGGAGGAAACGCTGACCGCCGGGCGGCCAGCGTGAAAGGGGCCGATTCTACCGGCCGTCCCCGCGATTCCGCCAGGATTGGAAACGCCGAGGCCGTGTCGCGGGCCCGCGCCCGCGCCGCCGCGCGCTTGCCTTTGGCGACGGCCGAACCTAAACATTTGCAGGGACCGTCATGGGGTTTTCCCCCGACCGCGCGATGAGAGTCCTGGGATTGCTGTCTTCGCTCCGCGAGCGGACCGCGGCATGCCTGGGCCGGGTCTTCGGTCCGGCCTCCGCTGCGGCGCCGGATTCCGCGCCCGAGGCGGCGGCGGCCGTCGAGCCGATCGTCGACGACGTGGAACGCTCGGTCGACGCGGCGTTCCGCGCCGTCGCCGCTCCCGACGGTTCCACCGCGCCGGGCACGGCCCGCTGGGACGGCGACCACGACGCCGCGCGCGAGCTGTTCGCGAGCCTCGCCGCCAACCACACGCAGCCGGTGCGGAGCTTCATCTTCGAGCTGCGGCGCGGCAGCGCGAGCGCGGACTGGATCGACGTCTGCCGGCCGGTGATGGGCAGCATCGCCGAGGGTGCCGGCTTGCTCGGTCTCGAGGCGCTCGCGCGGAGTATCGACGAGTTCAACCACGAGCTGGCACGGGCGAAGGTGGGGGGCGACGGCGCGATCGACGACGCGAGCCGCTCGGCGCTGCTCGCTTGCTACGAGCGGCTGGTCGAAGGGCTGCCGGCGGCGTTCACCCTCGGCGAGGAGGATCGCCGTCGCGAGGGGGTCATCCTCCACGCCCTGCTGCGGCAGATCCCCGAGGTCGGCCACGTCACGCTCGAGCGGCTGTACGGGGCCGGCTTGACCTCGCTCGACGCGCTGCAGCTGGCGACGCGCGACGACCTGGCGGCCGCGACCGGCATCGCGGAGTGGCTGTGCGAGCGGATCTGCGCCACGGTGCAGGAGCATTGCGGCCAGCTCACGGGCGATTCCGCGGGAGCGGTACCGCTCGACCCGCGGGCGCGGATGGCCGAGCTGGTCGGGGAGCTGCGCCGGCTGCAGGACGAGTTCCGGCGGATCGCGCGCGAGGACGAGATCACGCCGCGACTGGCGGCCGAGAAGCGGGAGTGCCTGCGCGCGCGCAAGGCCTGCGTCCTGCGCATCGACCTGCTGCTCGCGGAGCTGGGGCAGGTGGAGCTGGTGGACGAGCTGCGCAGGCTCGCCGTCGAGCGCCGGCTCGAGCGCCTCGCCGGCTGGCTCGCCGGCGCCACGCCCGCCGCCGCTGCCCTTCACGCGGGCTCCGCCGGCTCGAGCCATCAACCCGGTAGGTGACGACCATGGCACAGTACAACGCACAGCAGGTCTTGGAGAAGGTCAAGCGCGGCGAGAGCCTGGAGCGCGCCGATCTGCGGCACCTCGTTCTCAGCCAGTCCCGGCTGCAGGACTGCGACCTCAAGCGCGCCGATCTCGAGGGCGCGAACCTGGAGGGCAGCAACCTGCGCGGGGCGCGGCTGACGAACGCCAACCTCCGCGATTCGTTCCTGGCGCACGCCGACCTGGAGGGCGCCTTCCTGCAGAAGGCAGATCTCGAGGGCGCGAACCTGGAGCGCGCCAACCTGCAGCGCGCCGACCTCAGCCGCGCCAACCTCGAGGGTGCGAACCTGGAGGGAGCCAAGCTCGACGGCGCGCGGCTGACGTCGGCGCAGCTCGAGCTGGCGAACCTGGGCGGCGCCAGCCTGGCCGGTGCCGACCTGGCCAAGGCCGACCTGCGCGAGGTCTACCTCGGCGGGGCGGCGCTGGTCGGTGCCAACCTGCGCTTCGCCTACATGGAGAAGGTCAACCTCGAGGAGGCCGATCTGACCGAGGCCAACCTGACCGAGGCCAACCTGCGCGGCGGCTATCTGGAGCGGGCCGTGGCGGCGCGCGCGATCTTCGAGCGCGCGATCCTCGACGGCGCCAACCTGACGCGCGCCGACCTGTCCGCCGCCGACCTCCGCGGCGGCAGCGTCAAGGGCGCCCGGCTGGACGAGCTCGAGCTGACCGGCGCCAAGCTGGCGGGGATCGACGCCACCGCCGAGCAGTTCGCCGCGATCCGCGCCGAGTGGGTCGACTTCTCGACGCGTGCCGGCGAGATCCGCGTCGCCGGCTCGGAGCTGGTCGCTTTCTACACCCGGCTGCGCTCGGGCGCGCCGCTTGCCGCGGCACCCGCCCCGGGGCCGGCTGCATCCGGCCGGAGGTTCTTCGGCGAGGGCGACGTGCTGCGCAACGCGTCGCTCGAGTTCGGCGCGCAGTCGGTCGTCGACGTCGAGAGCCGCTTCGAGAACTGCTCGATCACGCTGGTCGAGGGCGCGCGGCTGACGATCGGAGAAGCCGCCGTGCTGGAAGGCTGCAGCATCGACGGTCCCGGCGAGATCGTCGTGCGCGGCACGTTCGTGCAGGGCAACGGGACGCCGTCGATCCGCGGCCCGCGCCGGCTGCTCGTCGCCCGCAGCGGGGCGATCGAGGGCGAGGTCGTGCAGCACCCGCAGCGGACGCAGTTCGGCTTCGAGAGCGGCTGCGTCCTGCGCTTGAGCATCGTTCGCAACCGCTAGTCCCGCGACCAGCGCGCCAAGGAAGGGAGACGCCGATGTCCGACGCCGCGAAGCAAACCATCATCGACCAGGGAACCGACGTCGACGGCACGATCAGCTCGCGCGGGGCGATCGTCGTCGGCGGCCGTCTCAAGGGCGAGATCCTCGCGCCGCAGCTGACCGTCCTGCCGTCCGGCAGCGTCCATGGACAGGTCAAGGTCGAGCGCCTCTCGTCGCAGGGCGAGATCACGGGGCGGATCGAGGCCGACGTCGTCGAGCTGTCGGGCACGGTCGGCGACCAGACCGTGATCACGGCCGACAAGCTGGAGGTCCGGCTGGGCGAGGGCGAGGGCAAGATCCAGGTGACGTTCGGCAGCTGCGAGCTGCGCGTCGGCGAGAAGCGCGAACGCAAGGTCGAGCGGCAGCGCAAGGACGGCCGCGTCGAGGAGCCGGTTCCGGTCGAGACGCTGTGAGCGCGCGGCGGCACCCGGCCGCGAGCGGTCAGCCGGCGGTGGCGGCGCCGAGCGGGGCGTGGCGGCCCGCGCAGTGGGCCAGCGCCGACAGCAGGTAGAGTGCCATCGCGACCAGCGCCAGGCCGCGGATGCCGATCGCCATCGAGGCCGCCTCCAGCACGCCCCCCACCACCGCCCCCAGCAGGTTCCAGCCCAGCGCGGCGCTCGAGCCGCTGCGCTCGCGGAAGCGCACCGCGAACAGCGCGGCGGCGAAGAAGATCGGCGAGCCGACGACGAGCAGCGACAGCGCGAGCCGCGTCGGGACCGCGAAGCCGAGCAGCACCTGCGGCGGCAACAGGTACAGCACGACCAGCGTGCCGACCGTGCCGCCCAGGCTCCACGGCGCGGGGATCGGCCGCCACGCCATCCAGCGCGTCGAGGCCAGCAGCATCAGCAGGATCGAGGAGAAGACGACGGCGTTGGTCAGCCAGGTCGAGCCCCAGGCCAGGTTCATGTCCGTCACGGACTTCGTCTCGAGCAGCAGGAACGCGGCCCCCAGGCAGAACATCTCCCAGTCGGCGCGGCCCGCGCGCAGCGAGCGGCGCAGCTCGGGCGAGACCGCCGCCACCGCGATCGCGGTCAGCGCCACGACGCCCAGCCCCAGCGTCCAGTAGAACCCGCCGATCCCGCGCGAGCGGAGGTAGAGGAACGGCCAGTCGTCGGTCGCGCGCACGACCGTCGCCAGGAACGCGTCCACGTCCTGCCGCTGCGTCGGGTCGCGATGGTGCGCGAACGCCGGGCCGCTGAACAGCGCCTCGTTGAACATCGCGTACCAGCCCTGCAGCTCGAGCGGGGCCTCGCCGAACACGGCGACGTGCAGCGCCACGAGCCGGGAGCGGATGTACGGCGCTTCGACCCAGAAGAACATCACGACGCCGCCGTCGTCGGTCAGCCGCGCCCGCGCGGCGCGCAGCGCCTGCTCGGTGTAGACGAAGTTGTCGAGGCGCACGCTCGACAGCGCCGACAGCCGCGTCATCGAGTCCAGCGTGCCGAACACGATCAGGTCGTAGCGCTCCGTCGTCCGGTTCAGGTACGAGCGCGCATCCTCGATGAAGATCCGCACGCGCGGGTCGTCGTAGGGGCGCGCCGGGTGAATCTCCCGGCCGATCTCGACGATCGCCGGGTCGATCTCGACCGCGTCCACGCGCTCCGCGCCGCGGTCGAGCGCGACCGCGACGTCGTTCCCGGTCCCCGCGCCGAGCACGAGCACGCTGCGCGGCGGGCGGCGCAGCCGGTCGTAGGGCAGGTGGTGACCCTCGCGCAGGCGCTGCTCGGGATGGGTCTTCAGCTCGGCCGTGCGCCGCAGCTCGGCCGGCCACTGGTGCAACGAGCCGTTGGCGAGCAGCGTCAGGCCGGGCTTGCCGGTGCCGGGCACGACCGCCAGCGCGTAGTACGGGCTGTAGACCTGCGCGCGATCGGCGGCGACGACCACCAGCAGCACGCCGAGCCAGGAGAGCGCCGCGAGCGACAGCTCGGCCCGCGACCGGCGCAGCACGACCGCGGCCGAGGCCGCGACGAGCACGGCGAACCAGACCCACGGCCGCAGCCCGAGGAACGACAGCCCGGCCAGCGCAATCGTGCCGGCGAGCGAGCCGGCGAGATCGAGGCTGTAGCCGTCGAGCGCGCGGCCCACGCGGCCCAGCGCCGCGATGCGCGCCGCCAGGGCCTGGCCCAGCGGGACGAACGTGGCCGCGCAGAGCACGAAGCAGCCGAGGATCGGCGAGCGCAGGTCGTGCACCACCGGAGCGTTCGGTTGGTCGTAGTACAGCAGCCACAGGTGCTCGGAGACCGACGCCTGGGTGAAGGCGATGCCGCTCAGCCACCAGCAGGCGGCCGCGAGCAGCAGCACGAGCGGGGGCCAGGCGGCGAGCAGGCTGCGCCGGGCGGCCACCAGGCAGCCGACGCCGATCCCGAGGAACGCGCTCAGCAGCACCAGGTTGGGAAAGTAGGCCAGGACGCGCACCTGCGTCGGGAGCCAGCGGATCAGCACCAGCTCCTGGTACAGGATCGCGAAGGCGATCAGCGCGATTTCGAGCCCGAGCGTCGCGCTGCGCCCCGTCGCCTCCGGGGCCGGCCCGCTCAGCGCGGAACGCCCTGCACTTCCTCCGGGAAGTGCTCGACCTTGACGTCGAGGTGCCCCACGAGCTGGCCGCTCTCGCGGGTCAGGGCGCGGCCGATCACGAGGCGCTGCACCTGGTTCGTGCCCTCGTAGATCTGCGTGATCTTGGCGTCGCGCATGTACTTCTCGATCGGATAGTCCTTGCAGTAGCCGTAGCCGCCGAACAGCTGCACGGCGTCGGTCGTGACCTTCATCGCGGTGTCGGTGGCGAACACCTTGGCCATCGCCGCGACCTTGTTGACGTTCTTGGCCCCGCTGTCGATCGCGCGCGCCGCGGCGTAGACCAGCTGCCGCGCGGCCTCGATCTGCGTCGCCATGTCGGCGACCATGAACTGGATCGCCTGGAACGACAGCACGGTCTGGCCGAACTGCTTGCGCTCGGAGACGTAGCGCATCGCCCAGTCGAAGGCGCCCTGCGCCAGGCCCACCGCCTGTGCCGCGACGCCCGGACGCGCGCGGTCGAGCGTCATCATCGCGTTCTTGAAGCCGGCGCCCTCCTCGCCGCCGAGCAGCTGCTGAGGGGCGACCCGGCAGCCCTCGAAGTGCATCTCGACCACCGGCACGCAGCGGATCCCCATCGTGTCCTCGCGCTTGCCGATGCGGAAGCCGGGGATGCCGCGCTCGACGAGGAACGCCGAGATCCCGCGCGTCCCGCGGTCCGGCCGGGTCGAGGCGTAGACCGCGAACAGGTGGGCCACGCCGCCGTTCGTGGTCCACTTCTTGTCGCCGTCGAGGACCCACGCGTCGCCGTCGCGCCGGGCCGAGGTGCGCAGGCTGCCGGCGTCCGAGCCCGAGGCCTTCTCCGACAGCCCGAAGGCGATCAGGCACTCCCCGCGGGCGATGGCCGGCAGGTAGCGCTGCTTCTGCTCCTCCGTCCCGCCGAGGATGATCGGGAACGAGCCCAGGGCGTTGACCGCGTAGGCCACGCCGATCCCGCCGCAGGCGCGCGACAGCTCCTCGACCACCAGACACAGGTCGAGCACGCCTCCGCCCTCGCCGCCGTACTGCTTCGGGATCCAGACGCCCGTCAGCCCGTAGGACTTCAGCGCCTCGAGCACGGACCAGCCGTACTCGGCGTTGCGGTCCAGCTCGGCCGCGACGGGCCGCACGTGCTTGTCGGCCACCTCTCTAGCACGCTGCTGGAAGTCCAGGTTCTGCTGGCTGAGAAGCTCCTGCATCGGGTCCTCCGTGGGTCGGCGGGCCGCCGGCGCCGCGCGGGGAGACGGCCCCGAATGGTACCACCCGCCGCGGACGGACGAACCGTCGTGTCCGGAGGCGGAGGGCCGGCGCGTGCACCGACCGCCCCGCGGCGGAGAGGGCGCGGGCTGCCGAACAGGTCGCGGCGCGGCCGGCGTCAGCGTGCGCCGGCCGGACCGCCGCCGGCCTCGCGCTCGGCCTCGCGCTCGGCGAGGCTCAGAACGCGAGCTTGATGCCGAGCTGCCACCGGCGGCCGAACACGTTGCGCGATTCGTTGACGCCGTTGACCTGGACGCCGCGGTCGAAATCGGGGTTGTAGACCTGGTACGTGCCCTCGTTGAACACGTTGTAGACCTCCGCGCCGAGCTGGAGGTGGCTTCCCCGGCGCAGCGTCAGCTCCTTGGAGATGCGCAGGTCGACGTTCCAGGACGACACGTTGCGCTGATCGTTGCGGACCCCCGTCGGGTAGGTGTCGCGGCTGCGCACGCCGATGAGCCCGATCGCCGACGTCGCCGGCGGCAGCGCGTCGAACGCCGGCTGGCGGTGGAGGATCGAGTACGGCAGCCCCGACTGCCAGTTCAGGGCCGTCCCCAGCCGCACGCCCCACGGCGTGACCGTCGTCGCGTTGAGCTTGACGACGTGGCGCTGGTCGTAGGACTGGAAACCGAAGATGTCGTCCGAGATGCTCGGGTCGTTGTCGAAGCCCTGGCTGAAGTCCTCCCCGTCGCCCTCGGCCCGCGACCAGGTGTAGGAGCCCTGCAGCTCCCAGTTGCGGTACTGGCGCCGCACCAGCTCCAGCACCCAGGCCTCGTAGTCGATCCGGTTGAAGTTCCCGATGACGAAGATGTCGCCCCAGAACGGATTCTGCTTGTACAGGTCGAGCAGCCCATCCGGCCGCTGCACCGTGCCGACGCCGGACGCCCCGCCCGCGGTGGACTGCCGGAAGTCGACGATCCTGCCGATGCAGTCGTCGACCCTCCCGTCGCCGGGCCCGGGCTCGGTGTCGACGTAGGGCTGCAGCGTGTGCGGGTCGACGAGCTGGAAGTTCGAGCCCCAGCTCTCGACCAGCGCCGGACGGGTCGGGTCGTCCTGCAGCGCGCACCGGCCGTAGTCGCCCGTGGCGACGTTGACGTTCCGGTCCTGGAGCTGGTCGCGGTAGCGGCGGTTGATGTAGGACAACCGGAGCGAGGTCTCGACCCACAGCTCGCGCTCGACGGAGAAGGTCAGCTCGTCCTGGTAGGGCGTGGACAGGTCGGGATCGAGCATCGTGACGTCGAGCCCCGGCGCCAGCGCGTTCTGCAGCCGGACGCGACCGAGCTCCTCGCCCGCCAGGTCGACGAGGTACAGCAACGTGGCGCCGGCCGGCTGCAGCTCCTGCAGCGGAACGATCAGCGGGATGTTGTTGTAGTGCCGCCCGCCCGCCATCTTGATCAGGGTCTTGCTGTTCCCGCGCGGGTCCCACGCCAGCGACAGGTAGGGGGAGACGTTGGTGTTGACGAGGTCGATGTCCTCCTGCCTCCGCTTGTTGTCCAGCAGCAACTGCCGCCTGGCGAGCGACTCGACCGAGAGCGACAGGTCATGTCTGCATTTGGTGTCGCCCTCGTCGCACACCAGCCCCAAGATCTGGCTCTGCAAGCTGGGGAAGTCCTCGTAGCCGATGAACGAGGACATCGCCGCCGGGGCCGCCGTCTCGAACGTGATCGGGTACAGGTCGCTCGCGGGGTCGAGGTAGGGTGCGATCCTCGTGCGGTAGTCGTCCAGCTGCCGCTCGGGGTCCATCAGCTCGTGGCCCTCGGAGCGGATCTCTTCGCGGTCCACCCGCGCGCCGAGGGTGACGGTCAGGTTGCGGACGGGCCGGAACTGGTCCTCGACGTAGAACGCCCAGTTGGTGCCGTTGGCGCGCACGTCGTCCGTCTGCGGCACGGCGAGCGAGACGACGGCGAGCCCGAACGGCTCGAGCTCGGTGCCGCCCTGACCCGTCGGGTCGTCGACCGTCTCGCCGACGATGAAGTAGGACATCTCCGGCCGCTGCACCAGCCTGCGGAAGTAGCGCTCGTTCTCGGTCTGCCAGCCGAGCTTGAGCCGGTGGCTCAAGCCCCACAGCTTGCTGCCGTACAGCGTCGCCTTGCCCTTGATGCTCAGCCGTTGCCGGTGGTCGTCCAGATCTTCGTTGTACGACCCGCTGACCTGGCCGGTCTGGTTGTTGAAGCAGCGGGCGTTCTGGAGGAACGCCTTGCCGGCCACGCAGTCGTTCAGCCGGCCGGTCGTCGTCGGGAAGACCTCCAGGTTCTGGTCCTGCCAGCCGAGCGTGCTCTCGACGAGGATCTTGGGCGAGACGGGGGCGATCCAGCTCAAGGTCGTGGTCTGGGTCTCGCGGTCGAAGCCGAAGCTCGATCCCGCGCCGACCAGGCTGCTGATGCCCAGGTTGGTCACCCGCCGCGGGTCGTGCAGGTACTGCAGCCCCAGCTTGTTTCGCGGAGAGACCTGCCACGTCACCTGGAAATCGTTCGTCCGGTCCTCGAGCGTCGTGATCTGGATCCCGGTCGTGACGTTGACCGGCTCTTCGATGTCGCGGTACTCGACCGACGCCCGGTACCACACCCGGTCGCGCAGCAGCGGGCCGGAGAGCTGCAGCGACGGCTGGTACCAGTCGAACTTGGGGTCGGGCTCGCTCGAGTTGTCGCCCGCGCCGTCGCCGTCGAGCTTGCTCGTGCGGTAGTAGAACTCGGCCACCCCCTCGTGCCGGTTCGACCCCTGCTTCTGGATGATCCGCGCGAAGCCGCCCTGCGCGCGGCCGAACTCGACGCCGGCGCCGGCGGTGATGACCTCCAGCTCCTCGATCGAGTTGGGATTGACGCGGCTCATCCAGCGGCCGGTGAGCGGATCGACGTTGGGCACGCCGCTGACGATCGCCTGGAAGTCGCGCGAGCGCGACCCGTGCACGTTGGGGTTGCCGTCGCCGTCCGCGTCCTGCACGCCGGGCGCCAGCGTCAGCACGTTCTGGTAGAAGCGGCCGGGCACCGGCAGGTCGCTGATGAAGTCCTCGCTGAAGCGGGTCGATTGCCGGGCGGTCGTCACGTCGAGCACCTCCGCCCGCGCCGTGACCTTGACCCGCTCCTGGAACTCGCCGATCAGCTGCACCGGCAGCACCTGGTTGTCGTCGACGCGGACCCGCAGCCCGTCCCGGCGGACCGTGGCGTGCCCGGACACCGCGACCTCGATCACGTAGCCGCTCCCCGGGCGCAGCACGGGGAAGGCCACGACGCCGTCCACGTCGGTGAGTTCCGTGGTGGTCTTGACGAACCCGGTCTCGTGGCTGATCGTGACCGCCGCGCCCGGCAGCGGCCTCCCGGCCGCATCCGTCACGACCACGCTGATGCCGCCGGTCTGCGCCGCGGCTGCCGAGGCGCAGACGGCCGCGGCCACGATGCACGTCGCGCGCACCCAACCAGCTGCCAGGGCTCGTGCTCGCGTCACCAGCGCCTCCCCCCGTGCCGGCGGTCGGAGTATACCGCCGTGGCTTGCGCGCGTCCGCGCACGGTCCACGCCCTGCTGCGAATCCTCAGCGAACGGCACCACCGAACGTTTCCGCCGAACCCGCGGCGGTGAAGTCCACGCGGCGCTCCCCGACGCGACCCACGACGCGATAGTCCCCGCGCAACTGCAGGAACGCGGGTTCCCTCCGGCCGGCCGCCGTTCCCCCGGCGGTGCGCACGAACGACCGGACGTCGATCTCCATCCGCAGCTCGAGCGCGTCGCCCCGCCCCTCGATCACCATCCGCCGCGGCACCCCGTCACCCGCCGGCGACGCCTCTTCCGTCACCGTCACGTCCGTGGCGAATCCCGCCGGCCCTGCGGGACCCAGAGCCACGAGCAGGCCGGGCAGACGCCGGGGATCGATCGCCTCGGCCGGCGGCCGGATCCGGCCGAACACGAGCGACAGGTCGTCGTGCGCGACCTGGCCCCAGTGCCACGTGACCCCTTCCCAGAAGCCCCAGTTGTGATCGTGGTAGCCGGTGCCGCCGTCGAGCGACACCGTTCCGTCGGCGGTGCGCAGGCTCCCGCTCAGGGAACCGGAGAGGACCGGGACCGTGTACCCCGAGATCCAGCCGTGCGCCCCGCGCACTTGGAGCGGCGGCAGCGAGCGGCCGGGCACGGCCTCGAGAACCAGCGAGCCCGTGAGATCGGGAGCGTCCGTGCGCGCCGCGCCGCGCCGATCGTCCCGCCACAGCTCGACGTCGATCCGGTAGCGCAAGCCGTCGAGGACCACCTCGTTGCCGCCAATGCGCACGTCCGGTCCGGCAAGGACGGCGGGGACGCTGCCGGTCGAGGAGTAGGCGACGGTCCTTCCCTCGTGCTCGAGCTGCAGCCTCACGCCCGCTCTCCGCGCCGGCGCGCCCTCGTCCGGTCCGATCCAGAACGTGAGGTAGAAGCGGCCGTCCGCAGCCTGGCCGTTGAAGTACAGCCACTCGTGCCAGGTGGCGGCCCACGGCGTGCCGGGAGGGACGGCGTGGAAGCGGTCCATCGCGCGCAGCACGTCGGAAGGGTCGGGGGATGCCCAGCCCCGGTCGGCCGCGGTGTCCTGCCAGGCGGCGAGACCCGACGTCTCGTAGTCGGCGAGCCGGCGCTCCAGGCTCGGCACGCCTCCCCGCGCGAACACGCGCAGCGGCGCCCGGCCCTCGTCGATCAGGTACAGCGTCGTCGAGACGGACGGGGCCGCGGCCGCGACGCGCCCGCCGAGCGGCGGCGACCCCAGCACGCCGGACAGCAGGAAGCGCGCGTTGCCGAGATCGCCACCTGCGGCGTGGATCACGAGGTGGCCTCCTCCGGCGAGCTGGGGCGAGCGGGACTGCTCGAGGATCACCTCGCCGATTCCGAGCAGGCCGGCCATCGCCGCGATCCCGCAGCCGAAGCCGCAGGCCAGCACCGCCGTGCGCACCGGCTGCAGCGCGAGCGAGCGGAGCGCGACCCGCAGCGCCGTGCCCGGCTTCATCGTCCTCGGTCCTCGATCGCGCCGCTGCGCATCGCCAGCCGTCGCGTCGCGCGGCAGGCGAGCGACGCGTTGTGCGTCACGAGCACGATCGCCGTGCCGTCGGCGTGGACGCGGTCGAGCAGGTCGGCGATCTGCTCGCCCGTCGCCTCGTCCAGCTCGCCGGTCGGCTCGTCGGCCAGCAGCAGGCTCGGGCGGTTGGCCAGGGCCCGCGCGATCGCGACGCGCTGCATCTCGCCGCCCGAGAGCTGGGACGGGCGATGGTGCGCCCGCTCGCCGAGCCCGACGTAGTCGAGCAGCTCCGCGGTGCGGCGCCGCCGCTCGACCTGGCCCGCGCCGGCCTCGCTCTGCGGCAGCTCGACGTTCTCCCAGGCGGTGAGCATCGGCAACAGGAAGAAGCGCTGGAAGACGAAGCCGATGCGGGTCAGCCGCAACCGGCTGCGCTCGGCGTCGCGCAGCGCCCCGACCTCGCGCCCCTCGAACGACAGCGACCCGCCGGTCGCGGTCTCGACGCAGCCGAGCAGGTGCAGCAGCGTCGACTTGCCGCAGCCTGAGGGGCCGGTGACCGCGGCGTAGTCCGCGCGATGGATCGTCAACGAGACGTCGCGCACCGCGGTCACGGGACCGGCCGGCATCGGGAAGCGCTTGGTCAGCCCTCGCGCCTCGACGAGCGGCGGGACCCCTGCACGGTGACCCGGCGAAGCTCCGACCTGCGGCGGGCTCACGCTGCGATCTCCCCGCGTGGTCCGGACCTGCGGCGTTTCACGCTACGCTCCTCCGCAGAGCCCGGACCGGAGCGGGCTCGCGCTCTCCCGCGGAGCCCGGAGCGCCGGCGGGCTCACGGTACGAACGTCCCACGCGCCGGCCGCGGCGGCTCACGACACGGTCTCCCGGCGCAGCGTGGCCGCGATCGGGAGCCGGGCGGCGAGATAGACCGGGTACAGCGCGGCCAGCACTCCCGTCGCCAGCAAGAGCGCGGCGTGGAGGGCCACGGCGCGCGGCTGGAACACGAAGAAGTGCAGCCGCTCGGGCAGTCCGGGCATGCCGCGCAGGATCGCGTCGAGCCAGGCGGCGAGGGCGGCACCGAGCGGCAGCGACAGCACGCCGCCGGCCCCGACGAGCAGGGCCGACTCGCACACCAGGTTCGCCACCACGCGGCGGCGCGTGAAGCCGAGCGCGCGCAGCCCGGCGACCTCGCCCAGCCGCTGGTTGACCGAGACCGTGAGCAGCGTCGTCGTCAGCAGGAACGCGAAGAACAGCGTGACCGTCGAGAGCGCGAAGGAGACCTGGCGGAAGTAGGAGAAGTTCGAGACCTCCAGCCGATCGACGAGCTGGCGGTTGGAGAAGGCGTGGAGTCCGGGGAGGGCGCGGCCGATCGATTCGACCGTGGCGGCGGAATCGACGCCCGGCGCCGAGGCCACGAGGATCATGTCGAGCGCGTCCGGGTCGGGCAGGTCGCAGGCGCGGACCAGGTCGCCGAGGCGGACGAGCGCGATCGTGTCTCCGCGGGCCGCGAAGCGAAAGTCGGCGATCCCGCTGACCCGGAAGCGCACGGCGGGCAGCGCCGAGCGCTCCTCGGCGCAGGCGCCGCGCAGCAGCAGCTCCGCGCCGGGCGCGACGCCCAGCGCCGTGGCGAGCGCGCGGTTCACGAGCACCGGGGGTTCGCTCCCCCCAACCGCGCGTGCCGGACCGTGGCCCTCGATCACCGTCCACGTGCTGCGCGCGGCATCGGTCGCGCCGAACAGCTGCGCCGGCGACTCTTCCGCCGACGCCGCGGTGCGGATCTCGGCCCGGCCGAAGCGGAGCCCGACCGCCTCGTCGATCTCCGCCTCCGCTGCCAGCCGCTCGACGAGCCGGACGCCGTCCACGAGCGGCGGCCCGCTGCCGGGCAGCGCGTCGGTCGCCGTCACGCGGACGTCGAAGCCCGCCGCGTCGAGCAGCTCGCGGAACGAGACCTGCAGCCCGCGGGACAGGAGCAGCATGTCGAACAGCAGCGCGCCGATGATCGCGATCCCGGCGACGCCGAGCGCCGCGCGGGCCGGCCGGCTCGCGAGACTGCGCCAGGCGAAGGCGACCGGGCTCATCGGCGCAGCAGCGCGAGGATCTCGCGGCGGAGGAGCATCCACGAGGCGACGAGCCCGGCGACCACGCCCAGCGGGACCGCCAGGGCGAGGCAGCGCACGACGGTCGCCGGCCGGACCGCGACGAAGATCAGCGCGGTGTCGTAGTACCACTGGAAGAAGCGGTTGAACGCCCCTTCGAGCGCCAGCGCCACGCCGACGCCGAACGCGGCGCCGGCGAGCGCGATCACGAGCCCCTCGAAGAAGCCCTCGAGCAGGATGCGCCGCCGCGGCAGGCCGATCAGCCGCAGGATCCCCGCCGTCTCGCGCCGCTCCTCCGAGCGGATCACCATCAGCGCGAGCAGGAAGGCGGAGCTGCCGACCACCGTGATCGTCGCGATCGCGAGATGGAAGCGCTCGAGAACCAGGAACGGGTCCCCCCCCTCCTCGCGTCGCTGCGCCGGCGCGACCTCGACACCGGGCACGCGGGCCGTCAGCTCGCGCTCGAACGCCGCGGCGTCGGCGGGGTCGGCCAGCTCGACGTTGATGCGCGAGACCGTCTCGGCGACGAGCGGGTCGCCCGACGGGTTGCGCAGCTCGATCAGGTCCGGCAGGTGCAGCCGGACCTCGAACCGGTTCTCGGTGAGGATGAACGGGTTGGGGACCGGCTCGTAGCCGGCGACGATGCGGAACGGCCGGGCCACCGCCGCGTCGGGTGTCGTGGCCAGCCGCACGACCTGCCCGACCTCCAGGCCGCGCGCTTCGAGCAGCCGCCGCGAGACGGCGATCTCCGGCAGCCGCTCCGCCGCGGGCTCGGCGCACACCGCGAGGCACGGCGCGCACACGGCGCCGGCGACGAGCGACGCGAATCGAACGGCGCGCTTGCGCAGCATGGAGGCCGGGCGGCGACTCCGGCCGATCGCCGGAAAGCAGTCATTATAAGAGGGAGACGGCCCGCGCCACCCTCTCGGCCGGCGTCCTGCGCGGGGCGGATCGGTCGCTCTCGGCTCAGAACGGCTCGTGGCCGAGGCTGCGCAGCCACTCCCGTGCCGGCTCGTGCGCCGGATCGAGCGCCAGGCCCCGCCGCAGCTCCTCGGCCCCCTCCGCGGTGCGCCCGAGGCGCAGCAGGAGGGCTCCGATCTGGAAGTGAACGACCGCGCTCTCGGGATGGGTCTCAACGCACTCGCGGTAGGTTTCGAGCGCCTCCTCGCTCCGGCCCAGCGCCTCGTACGCTCGCCCCAGGCCGATCCACGGCAGCAGCGGGCGCGGGTCGATCGCCAGCGACTCGCGGAAGGCCGCGACCGCTTCCTCGTGATTGCCCGCGGCGGCGTGCGCGTTTCCGAGGCGGGACCAGGCGACGTCGTACTTCGGTCGGGTCCAGCGCGGGTAGGCGACCACGGCCGTGAGCGCGTAGGCGGAGACGAGCAGCGCCACAGTCTTCCAGCTCCGGAGTCGCAGCGCGTCCCACGCCGCCACCAGGGCGTAGGCCGCAAGCACCAGGAGCACGGGCACGAGCGCCATCCGGTAGCGGCCCACCACAAAGAACGCGATCAACGTCGCCGCGTACGACAGCACGTAGAGCGACAGCAGCCCCGCGCGGCGGCGCGCGAGCGCCAGGACGAGCCCCGCCACACCGAAGGGGCCGGCCAGCCAGAACGCGGCGAGCGGCAGGCGCAGGACCGCCGACAGCCGGTCCCGGAAGAAGTCGTAGTTCAGGTTGTCCGGCGCCTCGATGCGGTAGAGCAGGACGCGGAGCTTCAGCAGCTGGAGCTTCGCGGCACGGAGCGGGTTCGACCCGATCCAGCGCAGCGCCTCCCGCGTCCAGAAGCGCGAGACCTCGGCTCCGCTCAGCGGCCGCCCGCTGCGCCGCTCCGCCTCGGCGCGGAAGTCCGCGGCCTCGTAGCGCGGGTGAGCGCGCACGAACGGCAGCGTGACGTAGCGGCCGTTGGCCAGCTCGTTGTTGCCGATGTAGAAGTTGGGCCCGGCCTGGGAGGTCGTGAGCACGATCTCGCCGGAGACCGCGTAGTTCCGCGCGGCGACGGCGGCCAGCACGAGCGCCGCTCCGGCCACCACGGCGAACGCCGGCACGAGCGCGGCCCGGCTCAACCGCTTCCACCACTCGCGGCAGAGCCACGCGATCAGCAGCGGGACCACGAGCAGGTAGTTGCCCCGGTCGAGCGGCAGCAGCGCCGCGACGGATCCCGCCGTCGCGCCGACGAGTCGCCCCGGCCGATCCCGCGCGAGCAGCAGCAGCCACAGCGCGAGCGCGGCGAGGCAGGTTCCGGGACCGGTCTTGCCGATCTGCGCCTGGTAGAAGAAGTCGACCTTGTAGACGGCCCAGAACAGCGCGGCCCACGACCCGACCCGCGGATCGTCGAACGCCCTGCGGCCGATGCCGTAGACCAGGAGACAGGTGGCCGCCGAGAGCGCGGACTGGAGCAGGTAGACGAGCGTGAGGCTCCTGCCGAAGATCGCGTAGACCGCGCCCAGCAGGTAGGGGTAGAGGGGGTCCTGGTAGAAGACCTTCTGGCCGAGCCAGTCGCCCGCGGCAATCTCCGCCGCCCACGAGTCGTAGGCCTCCTGGTCCACGACGAGATGGGTGTACAGCGGCTGGTCGCGGATGTCGTGGAGGTAGGCCAGGCGCAGAGCCAGCGCGAGCAGCACGATCAGCAGCAGGATCGCTCGCCGGCGGAAGGGGACGGCGGACCGCTCCGGGTCCGAGACCTCCGGCCGCTCGGCGGGTCGATCCACGGTCGCGCCTCCGGACGCGGGCCCGCGTCCACGGCAGACTCTAGCCCCGAAACCGGCGCGAGGCGACGGCGGCGACGGTCCGTCCCCGTTCCATCATCCGGGGCCTCGTCCGAAGTTGCGACCGGATCGCGACGAATCCGCCGAGCGCCGGCCCAGGTCGGTGACTCGCATCTGTATCATGGGCGTGGGGCGCCACCCGGCGCCTTCCGTCGATGGCCTCCACGCGAGCCAGAATGCGGTCGTGGTGGAAGCTCCTCGCGATCGCGGGGGCGGTCGTGCTCTTCCTGCTGCTGACGGTCGAGGACTGGCGGCGCGACTTCACCGCGAGCCGGGCGGAGATCACGCGGCAGGAGCGCGACCCGACGCTGCGGCCGCTCGTCTCGCTGCGTACGTCCGAGGAACTGGTCGTGGCCCTGGAGTGGGCCGCCCGCCGCCTCGGGAGCTGGAGCTTTTCCGGCACGGCCCGGGACGGAGACGATACCTACGTGACGTTCGTGCGCACCCACCCGCTGCTGCGTGTCGAGGACGAGATCCGGATGCGCGTCCGCGATCTCGGCCGGCGACGCGTCGTTCTCGGAGAATCCCGCTCGCGCTGGGCGGTGGGCGACCTGGGACGGAACCGGCGCAACCTGCGCAACCTCCGCGCGGAGCTGCTCGACGTGCTGCAGGGGGCGGAATGAGGACCGCCGGGACGACCCGCCGCGCCGGCCTCGCGGCCTGCGCGTTCGCCGCCGTACGGCTCGCGCTCGGCGACGGGGCGACGTCCGATCACGAGCGGGAGGACCGGCGCTACCTCGAGCGCCGCGCGTCGCGGGCCGAGAAACCCGCGAGCGAAGCGCCCGCCGATCCCGCGGCGGGGGCGCGGGATTTCCTGGCGCGGGCGGACGAGCTGATCCGGGATCGCTCGTACCGCTCGGCGGCGAGCGACCGCCATCGGGTCCAGACCGACGATCCACGCGTCGATCCGAAGGCGGTGGTCGCGCTGCTCGACGGGTTCTCGGCCTTCTTCGAGCGGCAGTGGTCGGGCCGCGCCGACCTCGCGCCCGAGGTCGGCCAGCTGCGCGTGTTCCTCTTCTACTCGTCCCGCGACCTCGAGCTGGCGATCGGCCCCGACGCGGGCTTCGCCGCCGATCGCGCCGCCGGGCACCACCGTCCGGCGGCGGAGGCCGTGGCCGTCCACACCGATCCGGAAGGGCCGCCGAAGCTGGGCGAGACCTTGATCCATGCCGTGGCCCACCGCCTCGTCGAGCGGCGATTGCCGGGCGGTCGCGCGCCCCGCTCACCGTGGGTCGGGGAGGGGCTCGCCTCGTACTTCGGCCACACGCGGATCGCCCGCGGCATCGTCTTCGACGCCGGCGTGGTCGGCGGCAGTGCGGTCGCGCTGGTGGAGGGCGTCGGCTCGGAGCCTCCCGCGCAGGCGCGATCGCTGCTGGACGAGCTGCGGAACGAGCTGCGCTCCAGGGCGAAGGGCGGCGACCCGCTGTTCTCCGACGTCCTGCGGATCGAGGACGCCGCGGAGTTCTACGGCGAAGACGCGGAGCTGCATCGCGCCGCGAGCTGGGTGATCGCGCACTACCTGCTCCACGCCGACGATGGCTCTCACGCCGCCGCGTTCGGGCGCTGGCTCGCGCTCGAGGAACGAGCCGAGGGCGGCCCCGACGCCCTGCTCCGCGAGCTGGGCGTCGATGCCGTCGCCTTCGAAGTCGCCCTCGCCGAGCACCTTCGCCGCATGAGCCCGCGATGAGACGGGCCCTGGCGTTGAGCTTGTGCCTCCTCTGGAGCACCGGGCAGGCCCGCGGCGAAGCCCCCGATCTGTGGCCGTTCGCCGCGATGGATTGGGACATCTTCGTGGACCTGCGCGGGACGGGGAAACCCGACCGCTACTGGCTGCCGTTCCACGATGCGGCGAGCCAGACCTGCTCGCTCTCGCTCTACCGCTGGCCGCAGGGCTCCTTCGAGTGGATCGCGACGATCCCCGACTGCGTCCTGATGCCGTTCGCGCCGATCTTCCACACGCGGTCGTTCATGGGCGACGCCGCCAGGGACTTCAGCCTCGTCGTGAAGCAGCCGCCGGGCTTCCCGGGCGATCTCGGCTACTACCTCTACGCCGGGGACGGGGCCACCGGGCAGCTGCGCAGCTTCTCGTTCGTGATGGGCAATGCCCAGCGGCCGGAGATCTTCAGGGACAAGGGCGTCAACGTCGTCGACTTCCAGATCCCGGGTTACCCCGGGCCCGCGCTGTTCGTGCGCAACACCGGAGGCAACGGCGATCAGAGAGGGCACCTGTTCTACTTCCCCCCCGGCTCCGCTTCCTACCGTGACCTGACGCAGGTTCCCTCCGTCATCAACCCCGCCTTCTTCCAGGGCTACCCGTTCCCGGGGCCGGACATCGCAGCACTCGACGGCGACGGCAACACGCTCTACACGAGCATCTACAACACGTTCAACTGGGACCTCGATCCGTGCGAGGTCCCGAGCGCCTCGGGCTACGACTTCCTCGGCTGCGGCGTCCCCGACGGGAACACTCCCGAAAGCCCCTACTGGAACCAGGGCATGGGCTACTTCATGGGCAAGGCCCCGGTCGGCGACGTCGACGCGGTCGGCGTGGACGACGTGCTCACGGAGTACCTGTGGAACGAGACGGTCTATCCGGGCCGGCCCAAGGGCAACGTGGCCTGGCTGGGCGCCCCGCAATACGACATGTGGTACAACCCGCAGAACGACGGCAACGCGTGCAGTGCGGGCCGGCACTACGGCCTGACCGCGCTGGTCTCGTTCGACGACTCGCCCTACCTGAAGAACGTGGACCTCGCCGGCACGCCGGTGGACGCCTTCTCCGACGTGTATCAGGCCGTGTCGCGCAACGTCGGCGTCGTCGATACCTCCCCGCACCCCACGCTGCCCACGCTGCAGCGCACGCTGCGCTGGAACAACCCGCTGAATACCGTCATTCCCGGCTGCAACATGACGCTGATGTACGACAACGCCATGCACTATCCCGGTAGCGGCATCATGTCGGACGCCGCCGGCAACGCGCGCCTGATTCACTACAACCGGTGGAGCCAGGCCGCTCCCGCGACCATCTGCGAGCACGAAGATGTCCCCTGCCATCTCCAGGTGCTCGCGGAGCAGACCGGGCGCTGGACCTGGGAGGTCCTCGACGCCAGGACCGGCGCGGTCGTGGACGGCATCCCGGACGGCTACGTCTGGGACGCGTTCCCGGACGCGACCCCCGGGGATTTCTGGATCGTCCTCTCGAGCCAGGCCGATCGCTGGAACCTGGGCAGCATCGCCATCGGGTCAGGGAGCCCCGCCTACCGCGATGACCTGCAGATCTTCCTCTATCACAGCGCCGACCACGGCAAGACCCACGTGCAGTCCCTTTCGTGCCCGGCCAAGCCGTCGATGAAGCATTCCTTCTGGCAGCAGTCCGATCCCGCAATCGCTTCCAACTGGACGTCCTACCGGCTGTTCACGGTTCCCCTCGAGGACAGCGCCCTGCCGGGCTTCGTTCTCTCGACGCCCGCCGGTCTCTCGCTCTACGCCTTCGACGGCAACTCCTGGACGGAGCGGGGCCGTTACGACGCCGCGGGGCACCTGGTGGCGGAGACGGTCGCGTCGCTCACGGCGAGCCGGCCGGCGCCGGGCACGCTGCGCCTCGACTGGACGCGATGGGACGGGGATCAGACCGTGTTCGACGTCGTGCGCGGGGACCTGGTCGGCCTCATCGGCAGCGGTGGAGACTTCGCGCCGGCGACGGAGACGTGCCTGGCGAACGACGCCACCGCCCCGCCGGTCGACGACGGCGACGTGCCCGCGTCGGGGCAGGGGTTCTGGTATCTGCTGCGCTCCGTGAACTGTGGCACGAATGCCACCTACGACACGGGCGAGCCTTCCCAGATCGGCTTGCGCGACGCCGAGATCGGTGCCTCGGGCAGCGACTGCGACTGATGCGGGTCCGCGGCTGATCGCCCTTTGGCGAGGATGCCCTCGACTTCGGGCCGCTCGTAGGCGCGCAGCACGCGGCGGCGCACGGATCGACTCGAAGGCAACCGAGGGCCCGGTCAGACCCGCGCGGCGGCGGCGCGCAGCAGATCCCAGCACTGCCGCACGTGGCGCTCTTCGGTCCGCAGGTTGCCGAGGGCGACGCGCAGGGCGAAGCGTCCGCCCAGCCGGGTTCCGGACAGGTAGATCCGTCCCGAGCGGTTGACCTCGTCCAGGATCGCCTGGTTCCGGGAGTCCAGCGCGGCATCGCGATCGGTCGGCCCTCCGGCCGGCCGGTGTCGCAGGCAGACCGTCGCGAGCGGGACCGGGGCGAGCAGCTCCCAGTCGGGATCGGCCTCGACCCAGCCGGCGAAGGCGTGCGCCAGCCGGCAGTGCTCGGCGATCCGCGCGGCGAGGCCGCGGGTCCCGAAATGGCGGATCAGCATCCACAGCTTCAGGGCGCGGAAGCGCCGGCCGAGCTGGATCCCGTACTCGTTGTAGTTGCGGGCTCCCTGCACCTCCGCCCCGCGCATGTAGTCCGCGACCAGGCTGAAGGCGTCGCGGAACCGCTCGGCGCCGCGGAACAGCAGGAGCGACGCGTCGAACGGGGTGAACATCCACTTGTGCGGGTTGAACACGATCGAGTCGGCCCGCTCCCAGCCGTCGAACAGCGGGCGCATCTCCGGGACGATCGCCGCAGCGCCGCCGTAGGCGGCGTCCAGGTGCAGCCACAGCTTCTCGCGCTCGCAGATCGCGGCCAGCGCGCGCGGCGGGTCGATGCTGGTCGACGAGGTGGTCCCCAGGGTGCCGACGACGCAGAACGGCTGCCAGCCCGCGGCCCGGTCCTCGGCGATCGCCTCGGCCAGCGCCTCGGGCCGCATGCGGTAGGCGTCGTCGGTCGGAACCCGGCGCACGCCGGCCCGCCCGATTCCGGTGACGATCGCCGCCTTCTCGATCGACAGGTGGGCCTCGTCCGACAGGTAGAGGCGCAGCCGCCGCAACCCGGCGCGCCCGGCCAGCCCTTCCTCGCGGGCGTCGAGACCGGGGATCGCGTGCCGGGCGGCGACGAGCGCCAGGAGCGACGAGACCGAGGCCGTGTCCGTCAGCAGGCCGTCGAAGGCCTGCGGCAGGCCGAGCATCTGTCGCAGCCACGACACGACGACCTCCTCGAGCTCGGTCGAGGCCGGCGCGTTCTTCCAGAACATCACGTTCGAGTTCAGGCCGGCGGCGAGCCACTCGCCGAGGATCCCCGGCCCCGACGCGACGCTGGGGAAGTAGGCCATGAAGCCGGGATGCTGCCAGTGGGTGAGGTTCGGCTCGATCAGCCGCGTGTAGTCGTCGAAGATCTCGTCCATCGGCTCCGGCTCGGTGGGCGGGGCCGTGGGCAGCGCGGCGCGCACCGCCCCGACCTCGACCCGCGGCAGCACGGGGTACGATTCCAGGCGCTCCAGGTAATCGGCGACGAGTTCGCCGACCCGCCGCGACTCGCGGCGGAACTCGGCGGCGTCCATGTCCCCCAGGCGCCGCGGCCCGGGTGGGCGATCCGGATCGTTTCCCATGACATCCGCCGCGCGCCGGGCTTTCCCGGCCGCGAAGACGAGACAGGCTGCTCGGAGCGGCGAGGGTATCACCGCGCGAGGAGGGGTGGTCCGGAAGCGCCCCGGCGAGCGGGCCCGGCAGGCCTTCGCCGGTGCCGGCGCCGACCCCGATCCCGGCCGGCGGGGCTCCTCCACGGCGGTGGAGGGCCGGTTTCGGCCCGATTGTCGGCCCGCCACGAGGCTGTCGTGGCCCGGACGACCCGGCCGTCGTTTTTTTTCCATGGCCGCCACCCGGGGATCGGCGGTACATGAACAAGAGCGGCCCGAGGCTCGGAGCGCCGACCGCCACCGGGCGTTCGGCACTGCGGGACGAGCCGCGGGCACGGCAGCACGGTCTCGGGACGGGGACACGGAGGGACCGACATGACACCGAGGCAGCGAACGGGGCTGGGCGTCTTCGTCTCCTTCCTTGCGGCCGCGCTCGTCGTGGCCGGCTCGCCGGCGCTCGCGGCCGCCCAGCACAGCGTGGCGCGCATCTGGAACGAGCAGTTGCTCGACGCGATCCGCACCGACCGGCCGAAGCCTCCCGTCCACGCGCGCAACCTGTTCCACCTGTCGGTCGCGATGTGGGACGCCTGGGCCGCCTACGACGCCGTGGCGCGAGGGTACGTCTCGACCGAGAAATCTCCGCTCGCGCTGTCGCAGCTCAACGGCTACCACGCTCACGCGGCGTTCGACGCCGCGCGAGCGGAGACGATCAGCTTCGCCGCCTACCGGGTGCTCACGCACCGCTTCCCGGGCGGTGGGTTCTCCGACGACGGTCAGCCCTGCCAGCCCGGGGCCGCGGCTTCGCTCGCGGCGTTCGACGCCCAAATGGACGCGCTCGGGTACGACCGGACGTTCACCTCGACCGTCGGCGACTCGCCCGCAGCACTCGGCAACCGCATCGGCCAGGCGGTGATCCAGCACGGGCTGACCGACGGTGCGAACGAGAACTTCGACCTGTGCTACACCGACGATTCGGGCTACTACCCGATCAACGCGGAGTGCGTGTTCAAGCTGCCGGGCACGCAGCTCAACGACCCCAATCACTGGCAGCCGCTGGCCTTCGACTACCTCGTGCTGCAGAACGGGATCGTGATCGGCGCCGCGGTCCAGAGCTTCGTCGGCGTCGGCTGGGGCGACGTCGCGCCGTTCGCCCTGACCGCGGCCGACCGGGGCGCGCCGGGCACGACGGATTGCCTCGTGGATCTGACGGCGCAGGGCCTGCCGTATCTCGACCCGGGATGCCCGCCGCAGCTCGGCGGCGTGGGAGACGAGGCGGTCCGGGACGCGGTGCGCGAGCTGATCTTCTTCGAGGCGAGCCTCGATCCGAGGGACGGCGTCCAGATCGACATCTCCCCCGGGGCTCCGGGATTCAACAATCCGCTCGGCACGGACGCGGGGGCGGGCCATCCGCTCAACCCGTTCACGGGCAAGCCCTATCCGCCGAACGTGGTCCTGCGGGCGGACGCCTGGCGCGTGATCGCCGAGTTCTGGGCCGACGGCCCGCACTCGGAGACCCCGCCGGGACACTGGAACACGCTGTTCAACTACGTCACCGACCAGCTCCCCGGCGACGGGGACCCCGACCCCGGCGACGACGAGGACGGCGACGGCGACGGGCATGATGACGAGTTCGGCGACGGCGACGGGGATGACGACGAGGACGAGGACGGCGACGGGGATAACGACGAGGACGGCGATCACGACGACGAAGACGGGGACGACGACGACGAGTTCGGCGACGGGGACGACGACGAGCAGAGGGACGGCGGCGGCCACGGAGTACGAGGCGACGGGAGCGGGGATGGCCAAGACGAGGACGGCGACGGGCACGACGAAAACGGGGACGACGACGAGGACGTCGATGTTCCGATCGTGGCCGGCGCGAAGCGCATCGGCGGCACGGGCGAGCCGGTCGGCGACCTCGAGTGGGACGTCAAGGGCTACCTCGCGCTCAACGGCGCCCAGCACGACGCGGCGATCGCGGCATGGACGGCCAAGCACTACTACGACTCCGCCCGGCCGATCTCGCTGATCCGCTACATGGGCGGCCTGGGCCAGTCGTCCGACTCCTCGGCCCCGTCGTACCATCCGGACGGCTTGCCGCTCGAGCCCGGCCTGATCGAGCTGATCACGGCCGAGACCACCGCCCCCGGCGGCAGGCACGAGCACCTCGCCGCGTTCTGCGAGCTGGGACAGAACTGGGGCAAGCCGTGTCAAGTCAACGCGGACTGCCACGACGCGCTCGGCACGGGCACCTGCGTGAGCGCCGTGGGCCAGATCGCGATCCGGGCCTGGAACGGCAGCCCGGCGAACCCGCAGACCGAGCTGGGCGGCGTCTCCTGGCGCCGCGCAGTCACCTGGATGCCGTTCCAGGCGGCGACGTTCGTGACGCCGCCGTTTCCCGGCTACACGTCGGGCCACAGCACCTACAGCCGTGCGGGCGCGGCGGTGCTGGCCGCGTTCACCGGCAGCTCGTACTTCCCCGGCGGTCTGGGGACGTTCGCCGCCGAGCGGAACCAGTACCTCACGTTCGAGGAGGGGCCGCAGACGGACGTCGTGCTGCAGTGGGCGACGTACTTCGACGCCGCGGACCAGGCCGGGATCTCGCGCCGCCTCGGCGGGATCCACCCGTTCTTCGACGACTTCCCGGCGCGCGCGATGGGCGCGAGCATCGGCGAGAAGGCCTGGCTCAGGGCGCACGAGTACTACGGCACGGCCGCAGCGGGCGGCGGCAGCTCCGGCGCGGCCGGCGGCGGCTCCGATGCGGAAGGCGAGGCGCCGTCCGAGGACGCTGGCTCCGGCCCGCCCGGCGGAAGCGAGCTGGCGGATCGACCGCGGGTTCCGCGGCTCGAGCGGCCGGCGCGTCCGGAATCGCGGCCGAAGCCGGTCCGGCCGCTTCGCGGGAACGCCCGCTGATCGGCCCGGCCGGGATCAGGCCCGCTTGCGGCGCCGCACGCGGATGAACTCGAACGCGGCCGGCAGCAGCGAGATCGCGATGATCGCCAGGATCACGAGCGTGAAGTTCTGGCGCACGAACGGCAGGTTGCCGAAGACGTAGCCCGAGACGGTGCAGATCACGACCCAGCCCACCCCGCCGGCCACGTTGTACGCCATGAACTTGCGGTAGCTCATCTCTCCGACCCCGGCGACGAACGGCGCGAACGTGCGCACGATCGGCACGAAGCGCGCGATGACGATCGTCTTCGCGCCGTAGCGCTCGTAGAACTCGTGCGTGCGGTCCAGGTGCTCCTGCTTGACGAACGGGAGCTTGCCGCGATCGGCGAGCCGGTGGCGCAGCGCGGCCCCGATCCAGTAGTTGGCGGTGTCGCCGAGAATCGCCGCGAGGATCAGCAGGACGATCAGCCAGTCCAGGCGCAGCACCCCGATGGCGGCGAAGGCCCCCGCCGCGAACAGCAGCGAGTCGCCGGGAAGGAACGGGGTCACGACGAGGCCCGTCTCGCACAGCACCACCAGGAACAGCAGCAGGTAAGTCCACTCGCCGTAGGCGGCGATGATCTCCTGGAGATGCCGGTCCAGGTGGAGGAAGAAGTCGACGATTTGACGGAGACGATCCATGCGGTGCCGGGGAATCCTAGGTCACGGGAGCCTGGGGAGCCAGTTCCGGCACCCCGACGCTTCGGGGAGTTCGTCCGGGCGCCGCTTCCGGGAGCCGGCGCCCGTCGCCGAGGCGACGTTCTCGGCAGCCTGCTAACCTCGGTCGAGTCAGGGGGAGCCGCGTTGAAGCCATGGAGCGCTCCCCGTCGCCGCCCGCCGGGCGTCCTGCTGCTGTCGCTCCTCGCGCTGGCCGCCGCGGCCTGCGGTGACGCGGGCGAGGTGAGCGAGAAGCCGCCGAGCAGCCACGAGCGCCTGCTCGCCGAGCTGCGCGAGATCCGCGATCGCGCCGCCGTGAAGAACCCGTACCTCGGCGAGGGCGAGACGCGGTCGCTGCGGGCGCGGCTCGCCGGGCTCCCGGCCGGGGCGCCGCCCGCGGACCGCTGGCTCGGCCACCTCGAGCTGGGCATGAGCGAGCTGAAGCTCGGGAACGAGGACGAGGCGATCCGAGAGCTGGAGGCGGCCTATGCGCTCCTGCCCGAGCTCGAGGACGATCTCGCGCGAGAGGGGCTGGCCGAGACGACCTACCGGCTGGGCGTCGCGAACCTGCGCCGGGGCGAGACGCAGAACTGCTGCCTGCGCCACTCCCCCGAGAGCTGCATCCTGCCGATCCGTGAGGGCGGGCGGCACGAGCGGCAGGAGGGGTCGCGCCGCGCCATCCGCCACTTCACCGAGGTGCTGCGCAACATGCCGCCGGGCTCGAGCTTCGCGCTGCGCTCGCGCTGGCTGCTCAACATCGCCCACATGACGCTCGGGAGCTGGCCCGACGGCGTGCCGGAGCCGGACCGCATCGGGCCCGAGGTCTTCGCCTCGGGACAGGAATTCCCGCGCTTTCCCAACGTCGCCGGCAAGGCCGGGCTCGACGCGCTCCTGCTCTCCGGCGGCGCGATCGCCGACGACTTCGACAACGACGGGTACCTCGATCTCGCCGTCTCGACGCTGCACACGGCGGAACCGCTCCGCCTGTACCGCAACGAACGGGACGGGACGTTCCGCGAGCGGGGCGCCGCGGCCGGCCTGTCCGGGCTGTTCGGCGGGCTCAACCTGGTCCAGGCCGATTACGACGACGACGGCTGGACGGACATCCTGGTGCTGCGCGGCGCGTGGTTCGGGAGCGAGGGGCTCCACCCCGACTCCCTGCTGCACAACAACGGCGACGGGACGTTCACCGACGTCACCTTCGCCGCCGGGCTCGGCGATCGTGCCCCGTCGCAGACCGGCGCGTGGGCCGACTACGACAACGACGGCGACCTCGACCTGTACGTCGGCAACGAGCACGTGGAACGAGCGAGCTACCGCGCGCCCGGCCGGCTCTACCGCAACGACGGCGCCGGCAGCTTCACCGACGTGGCGGCGTCGGCCGGCGTCGAGAACCTGCGATTCGCCAAGGCGGCGGTGTGGGGCGACTACGACGGCGACCGCTACCCCGATCTCTACGTCTCGAACCTGGGCGCGCCGAACCGCCTGTACCACAACCAGCGCGACGGCACGTTCACCGACGTCGCGGAGCGGCTCGGCGTGAGCCTGCCGCTCGAGAGCTTCCCCGCCTGGTTCTGGGACTTCGACAACGACGGGGCGCTCGACCTGTACGTCGCGACCTATCGCGGCGACACCGGCGCGCTGGCGAGCGTCGCCGCGAGCTACCTCGGCCTGCCGCTGCGGGAAGAGCTGGGCCGGCTGTACCGTGGCGACGGCCGCGGCGGCTTCCAGGACGTGGCGGTCGAGCGCGGCCTCGGACTGTACACCGTGGCCATGGGGTCGAACTTCGGCGACCTGGACGGCGACGGGTGGCTCGACTTCTACCTCGGCACGGGATACCCCGACTACGAGGGGCTGATCCCCAACGTGATGTACCGCAACGACGCGGGGCAGCGCTTCGTCGACGTCACGACGGCCGGGGGCTTCGGCCACCTGCAGAAGGGGCACGGCGTGGCGTTCGCCGACCTCGACAACGACGGGGACCAGGACGTGTTCGAGCAGATGGGCGGCGGCCTGCTCGGCGATCGCTACCGCGCCGCGCTCTACGAGAATCCGGGCTTCGGCAACCGCTGGATCGCGATCCGGCTCGTCGGCACCTGCTCCAACCGCTCGGCGATCGGAGCCCGGATCCGCGTCGAGGTCGTCGAGCGCGGGCGGCCGCGCTCGATCTACCGGCACGTCTCGAGCGGCGGCAGCTTCGGCGCCAACCCGCTGCGGCAGACGATCGGCCTCGGACGCGCGGAGCGCATCACGCGGCTCGAGATCGTGTGGCCCACGAGCGAGCTGACGCAGACCTTCGAGGACGTCGCGCTCGACCAGCACGTCGAGATCGTGGAGGGCGACGACACCCTGCGCCGCCTGGACCTGGCGCGGCTCACGCTCGGCGGCAACGAGCGCCTCGATCCGTAGCGCGGCGTCAGGATCGACGGCGCCGGCCGACGTGACCTCCCCTCGAGTCGTCACCGACCGGGCGGATCGAGCAGGCTCCGGAGGGCAGCGTTCCAAGGGCCGGGATGAGCCCGAGGATTCAAGCGGGTGCGCCCCGCATCCCGCTCACGCGGAGCGCCGTCGGCCGCATGCAGGGGCCGGGCAGCGTTCCCGCCGGAGCCCGGTCAGTAGTCGTCCGTGGGATGCTGAGCCGCGAGCCAGAGTTCGTCGTACTTCGCCCGGACGTAGGAGTCGAGCGTCGGGCCCAGCTCGCGCGGCAGCCGGGCGGCAGCGATCAGGCGCAGCACGTCGGCCAGGTCCTGCAAGCGATGCGGCGCGGTCATTCCCGACGCGAGCTTCAGCTCGAGGAGGCGGGGGAGGTCGACCACGCGGAAACGCCCCGCCTCGACGGCGGCGGTGCCCGGCGCGGGGAACCTGACCGGCTTCGGCTTCCCGTCACCGGGATAGTCGCCCTCGATCAGGAAGTCGATCCTGACGCCGTTCGCCGTGTCGCGCACGGCCTTGCCACCGGGCCGAACCTCGACGTAGCCGCGGCCGAGCCAGCTCCGTTTGAATCGCTCCAGACCTTCCCGTGAGATCAGCACGCCGACGTCCTCGGTCGCGCGCACGACACCATGCGCCGCCAGGGCGAGAGCCCCGGCGATCGCGTAATCGACCCCCAGCTCGCTCATTCGGCGGGCGATCGCGGCCGCCGCCTGCTGCAAGGGCGAGGTTGCCAGGAATTGATCTCCGATTCGTTCGAGCGCCGCTTCGAAGCGCTCGGCCAGAACTTCGCGACGCGGCTCCACTCGGAAAATGCTAACACGCTCGTCCCCGTCAGGCGAGGTCGCACTCCTTACGATCGCCGCCGCCGGCGTGCCCGCTTCGCTCAGCGCTCGACGGCGAGGTCGAAGCGCGGCCGCGCGAGCCGCTCGTAGCGCTCCTCGCCCTCGACCACCAGGATCGTGCCGTCGGCCGGAACGTCGCGGAACACCTGCCGCGTCCCCGACGTCGGCCAGCGGACCTCCAGCTCGGCGACCACGCTCGCAGCGCCGAGGCCGATCTCCTGCCGCGACGGCGACCCGCCGAAGCTGCTGACCGAGCCCACGGCGCGATGGATCGTGCGCCGGCCCGCCGGAGTGTCGAGCACGAGCGCGAGCCGCACGCCGACGGCGCGCGCGTTGGTCGTCGTCCCGCGCAGCTCGATCGTGAGCCAGTGCGCGCCGTGGCCGGGGTTGACGAACAGCGCGTTCTTGAACCGGTCTCCGGGATAGAAGCCGCCGAGCTGGTGGAACACGTCCTGGTCGCCGTCGTGGTCGAAGTCGGCGAAAGCGATCCCGTGGCCCTTCTGCAGGTGGCCGGTCCCGGTCGCCGTCGTCACGTTCTGGAAGCGCCGCCCGGCGTCGTTGCGCAGCATCACGTTCGGCATCAGCGAGACGAACAGCGGATCGCCGGTGCCGAGGTAGACGTCGAGCCAGCCGTCGTTGTCGAGGTCGCCGAAGTTCGCGCCCATCGGCAGCCAGGCGTGGTCGAGCCCGGACTCGCGCGCCACGTCGGTGAACCTCCCGCCCCCGTCGTTGCGGTAGAGACAGGGCGGCGTCGCGCCGTGCTGGCGGCCGAGGGTGTCGAAGTAGACGTTCTTGATCGTCGCGTCGTAGGCGCCGACCCACAGATCGAGGTCGCCGTCGTTGTCGTGGTCGAAGAACCAGCTCGCGAAGCTGCGCCCGTCGGGCCGGGTCAGCCCCAGCTCGGGCGCGACGTCGACGAACTTCATCCCGCCGTCGTTGCGGTACAGCCGGTTGGGTCCGAGGTTCGAGACGTAGAGGTCGAGATCGCCGTCGTCGTCGTAGTCGCCCGCGGCGACACCCTTGGCGAACGCGTGGTTCAGCACGCCTGCGGCCTCCGCGACGTCGGTGAACGTCCCGTCGCCGTCGTTGCGGAAGAGCTGCGACGGGTAGCGTGTGGGCTCCTCGGCCGGGCTCTCGCACCCGACGTAGACGTCGAGGTCGCCGTCGTTGTCGTAGTCGCCCCACGCCGCCGTCTGCGTCGGCCGCTCCGGCAGCGCCAGGCCGGCTTCCCGTGTGACGTCGCTGAACGTGCCGTCGCCCTCGTTGCGCAGCAGCGACTTGCGCATCCGGCCGTCCTCGAACAGCCACGCCCCGCGCAGCACGAGGATGTCGAGGTCGCCGTCGTCGTCGTAGTCCGCGCCGACGATGTTGAGCCCGCCGAGCTGATCGTCCAGGCGCGAGGCGGCCGAGCGGTCCTCGAACCGGCCGTCGCCGAGGTTGCGCAGGTAGCGCAGCGGCCCGCGCGGGTCGAAGTTCGAGGTCACGACGTCGAGCAGACCGTCGCCGTCGAGATCGTCGACGATCACGCCTCCGGCGTTGTTCAGCACGTCGAGGCCGACCCGCGGCGCGACGTCGACGAACTTCCCCGGGTCGGCCCCCGAGGCGAAGGCCCGCGGCGGGATCTGATGGCGAGCCGGCACGCCGCGAGGGTAGTCGCCCGCGGCCATCGCGATCACGTTGAGCAGCCACGCCGCGCCGAGGTCGTCCGGCCGCAGCTCGAGGTAGCGCTCGAACGCCTCGCGCGCGCGCAGCGCCGGCTGGGCCACCTGGTGCACCCCGCCGCCGGCGAGCGGGAAGATGCAGCAGTCGGGGTTGTGCCGGACGATACAGTTCTGCACCTCGGCCTCGCGCAGGAACACCACGCCCGCCCTGAACCACAGCTCCGCGCGGGCGTTCGGCGCGAGGTCGGTCGTCGTCGCGAGCGCCAGCGCGGCGTCGATCCGCTCGATCGCCGGGGGAAGCTGGCCGAGCCGCGCGTGGTGCCAGGCCAGCTCGGCGAGGGCTTCGATCCGCGCCGTGGGCACGAGGTCGGGGCTCGCGAGTCGCGCTTCGTGGCTCGCGATCTGCGCCTGACCCAGGTACTTGTTCTCGCCGGCGTACAGCCGGTCGGCGATCGCCTCGAACTCGGGGCGCTGCGGGACGAAGGAAGGCTGCAGCACGGCGCCTGCCGTGGAGCGATCATCCGCTCCGCCGCAGGCCGCCGCGGCGAGGGCGAGGGCGATGGCGAGCGTGGCGGCGGCTCCTCGCATCCCGAACCCTACCGCGGCGGGGCGTCCTCGGGGCCCGACACGCCACGCACCGGCTCGATCCGCAAGTCCTCGGTGCTGGGCGGCGCGCCCGCGCGGAGCCGCAGAGCCGAGGCCTGGGCCTGCCGGCTGAAGTCGATCGACTCGCCCAGGATCCGCGCGGCCTCCTGGGCGGCATGGAAGCCGCGCGAGTTCTCGCTGCTGACGAAGTCGAGGCGCCACATCGCCTTGCGCTGGGCGACGAACGCCTCGCGCAGCCGCTCGTCGGTCGCCCCGGCCGCCTTGGCCTGGAGGATCGCGTCGAGCATCTCGGTCATCGCCACGGCGGCGCGCTCGAGGAGCGCCAGGTTGCGGTGCTGGGTGGTCTCGACCTTCTCGCGCAGCTCGCCCTCGGAGATGCTGTGGCACTTCTGGCAGGCGATGTCGATGTTGTCGAGCGGGCTGCGCACGTTGTGGCTCGACAGCTTCATCGCGCCGACGCGCTCGTACGGCATGTGGCAGTCGGCACAGGTCACGCCGCTGCGCGCGTGGACGCCCTGGCTCCACAGCTCGAACTCGGGGTGCTGCACCTTGAACACGGGCGCCCCCGTCTCGCCGTGGACGTAGTCGTAGAACGGGCCGCCCCCGGGGAAGGTGCGGTCCTCCCAGTAACGCTCGAGCTGCTCCATCCGCAGCCCGTTCCCCCAGGGGAAGGTCAGCACGTCCTTGTCTCCGCAGTAATACTCGACGTGGCACTGCCCGCAGACGTAGGCGCGCATCTCCTGCCGGCTGGCGTCGGCATTGGGGTCGTAGCGCCGCGAGCGGTCGCCCTGCCGCCAGCGCGCGATGCTGGGGAGGTGCGGCAGCAGGTCCTCACTCGCGGCCAGCTCGGCGATGCCGCGCACGAAGCCGGGCCGCGTGATGCGCAGCGCCATCGTGTTCGGGTCGTGGCAGTCGATGCAGCTCACCGGGTGCGCGTCGCCCAGGCTACGGTGCCCCGGCGCGAGCGGTTTTCCCGCGTACTCGCCGGTGAAGCCGCCGGCGGGAGGCTGCGGGAACGGTGCAGGGTCGGCACCCGGGGTTCCGTCCGGTGCCTGCTGGAGCAGTGCCAGCACGTCCTGGTACGGCAAGCGGCTGACCTCCTCGAACCCGCGCATCACCGCTTCCATGTCGAACGCGGTGGCGAGCGCGCGCTCGTCGTGAGGCCGCCCCAGAGCCTCGAGCCCCTTGCGGCGGTACATCACCGAGGTCGAGGCGTGGCAGTGCAGGCAGGCGCCCGCCTGGGGCTTCCGCGTCACGCGCTCGGTGACGCCCTGGTCGTAGAGCATGTAGGCGTGGCCGCGCGCCTGGCGGTAGTCGAGGCTGAAGGCGTACCCGGCGTACAGCCGCTTCAGCCACGGCTGCTTCTCGAGCCTGCTGTGCGGCAGGGCGCTGCTGCCGCCGTAGAACTTGTCTCCGGCCGTGGCCACGTAGCCGTCGTAGTGGTGAGGCCAGTTGAGCCGCCACGGCGCCGGATCCGTGTTGATCTCGCTCAGCTCGACGACGCGGACGAAGGGGGTGCGCTCCTCCTGCTTGCGCATCACCATCCGCACCAGCACCCAGGTGACCGCGACCGAGCCGACCAGGGCGGCCGAGAACAGCAGCGCGTAGAGGCCGGCGCGACCGGTCTGACTCTCACTGTCGCAGCGCATGGCCGACATCCTGATGGCAACGCGCGCACAGCGGCGACTCGTCACGCCCGGCAATCGCGAGCGTCGCGTGCACGAACTCGGCGTGACACGACAGGCACGCGGCCTGCGTCACGCGGCGGTTTCTCGGCTTGATCCGGATCGGATCGGGAAAGCGGCCGGTGGTGAAGGCCAGCGAGTGGAAAAAGCCGTTGTCGGCCTTGGTGACCCACTTGGCCAGCGGGTGGGGCGCCAGATGGCAGGCGTTGCAGGTGGCCACCGCGTGATGGCTGGAGTTCATCCACGAGTCGAACGGCTCGCGCATGACGTGGCAGTTGGCGCAGGCGGCAGGATCGTCGCGCAGGTAGGCGGCTCCCTTGCCGTAGCCGAACGTGAAGACGCCCAGCCCGCACAGCGCGCCCGAGGCGACGGCCAGGGACAGGGCGAGCCGCCGGGCGGCGCGGTGCGCGAACCGGGCAGGCGAAACTGATGGTGCCGGAGGCACGAGACGAAGGACCTTAGCGGACGGCGGCAGGTCGTGCAAAGCGGCGGCGGTCAGCCGTCGATCTTCGCGATCCCGAGCGCTTCCAGCCGGGCGACCAGGTCCTCGCCGGCCGAGCCGGCACGGACCTCGGTGTCGATGTCGAGGACCCGCCCGTCCTTCCCGATGATGAAGGTCTGCCGGCTGGCGAACAGGCCTGCCCGCAGCACGCCGTAGGCCCGGGCGGTCGCCTTGCTCGGGTCGCTCAGGAGCGGGTAGTCCAGCTCCAGCGACTCGGCGAATCGCCGGGTCCTCTCGGGGGAGTCGACGCTCGCCGCGAAATGGGCGACCTCGAAGGCGCGGATGCTGCTGCCGCTCTCACGGAACGACCGGCACTCCGCGGTTCATCCTCCGGTGAAGGCCTTGGGGAACCACGCCAGCACGACCGCCCTCTGCCCCCGATGCTCCTCGAGGCGGTGGTTCTTGCCGTCCGACCCGGCGAGATCGAACGCCGGGGCGAGATCGCCGATCTGGAGCTTGGGCATGCGACGCGCCCTCTCGGGTTCAGATACGGTAGCAATGCCGGAACCTCGAGTCGAGCCTCGCCGGACCGCGGCCGCGGCCGGCCCGTTCACGAGGGGAACCCGACGATGCGGGACCAGGTGTTCAGCACCGAGCAGCTCGTGCCGCTGGCTCGCGACGCCGTCTTCGCCTTCTTCGCCGAGCCGCGCAACCTCGAGGCGATCACCCCGCCCTGGCTGCGCTTTCGCATCGTCGGTCAGTCCACCGCGGAGCTGCGCGAGGGCACCGAGCTGACGTACCGTCTCAGGATCCACGGTCTGCCGCTGACCTGGCGCTCGCGGATCGACGAGTGGCGGCCGACCGAGCGGTTCGTGGACGTCCAGTTGAAGGGCCCCTACTCCAGGTGGCACCACACGCACAGCTTCGAGGACGCCGGCTCGGGAACCCTGATCCGCGACCGCGTGCTCTACCGCCTGCCCCTGGGCTCGCTCGGCCGCTGGATCGGCGGCCGGCTCGTCGCCGCCGACGTGCGGAAGATCTTCGAGTACCGCGCGGCGAAGATCGCCGAGCTGCTGTGCCTTGCCGGGGGCGAGCGGAAGTGAAGGTCGGCGTCGCGCGGCCGATCGACGACAGCGGTTCTCTACCGCGCTCCCGCGTCGAACCCGTGCGCCGGCCTTGCGGGACATCCTGGTGGACACGAACCAGGACGTCCTGACCCATCGTCGGACCATAAGTCATTTGGTTGCAGTAGATTGTCGCTGTGATAAAGTGGACATTCGTGACAGCCTTCGAGCGCACCCATCCGTGGCTCCGTTTCAGTGTCGACCCGCGGGCAGCGCCCGCGGAACTCTGGATCCGGCTGGGCGAGGCGGCCTCGAAGTGCGAGCACCTGTCGAAAGTACCCCTGCGCCCGGACACCCACCAGAAGCTGCACCAGCTCTATCTGGCCAAAGGCGCGGCTGCAACCACCGCGATCGAGGGCAACACGCTCTCCGAAGAGCAGGTGCTCGCCGCCGTCGAGGGCAAGCTCTCGGTGCCTCCCTCGATGCAGTACCAAAAGCAGGAAGTCGACAACGTCATCGCCGCTTGCAACATGATCGGCACCGAGATGACGACGGGTGTTGCTGCCGAACTCTCGGTCGAGCGCATCCTGAAGTACAACCGCCAGATCCTCGACAAGCTCCCGCTCGGGGAAGGCGTGCGTCCGGGGGAGTTCCGACGCCACTCGGTTGGAGTCGGCAGGTATCGTGGAGCCCCGGCCGAAGACTGCCCGATGCTGGTCGAGAACCTGTGCCGGTGGCTCGCGGGCCCCGACTTCCACGGCGCCGAAGGGCAGACGGTGGTCCACGCGATCCTCCAGGCAGTGCTCGCGCACCTGTACCTTGCCTGGATCCACCCCTTCGGTGACGGGAACGGGCGCACCGCGCGCTTGGTCGAGTTCCATCTCCTGCTCGCGCAGGGTGTGCCCTCGCCTGCCGCCCATCTGCTGAGCAACCACTACAACCAGACGCGTACCGAGTACTACCGGCAGCTCGAGCGGGCGTCGACATCCGGCGGTGACGTCGTCCCGTTCGTGTGTTACGCCGTACAGGGCTTCGTCGACGGGCTGCGCGAGCAACTCGAGTTCGTGTGGGGGCAGCAATGGGACGTCACGTGGCGCAACTACGTGCACGAGCGGTTCCAGAACAAGCATTCCCCGAGCAACACGCGCCAGCGCCACCTGGCGCTGGACCTGGGCACGAAGAACGACTGGGTCGCCGTGGCCGGACTGCCCGACCTCTCCCCGCGCCTCGCGCGGGGCTACGCGGGGAAGACCGCCAAGACCGTGCAGCGTGATCTGGGTGTTCTGGAGCAACTCGGCCTGATTCAGCGCGAACCACGACGCGTGCGGGCGAAACGAGAGATCATCTTCGCCTTGCTCCCGATGCAACGCAGGGCCGAGACGAGGCCTTGACATAGGTCTGATTCGTGTCGCGTGCCTCACACGACCGGGATCCGGAACGCCCCCCGAGTGCCGGCGAGCTCGTCCAGGTCCGGTCTCGGCGGTGGCTCGTCGAGCGGGTCGTCGAGCCCGAAACGCCCGGCCGATCCGCGCTGGTCAGTCTGGCGTGCGCGGACGACGACGCGCAGGGCACGGCCCTGGATGTCTTCTGGGACTACGAGATCGACCGCCGGATCCTCGCGGCGGAAGGTTGGGCGGACCTCGCGGTCAAGGGCTTCGACCCACCCCGGCGGTTCGCGGCCTTCCTCCACACGCTGCGCTGGAACTGCGTCACGGCCACCGACCCCAACCTGTTCCAGGCTCCCTTCCGCGCCGGGATCAAGATCGACGCCTACCAGATGGAGCCGCTGCGCAAGGCGCTCCGGCTCCCGCGCGTCAACCTGTTCATCGCCGACGACACGGGCCTCGGCAAGACGATCGAAGCCGGCCTGATCGCCCGCGAGCTGCTGCTGCGCAGGAAGGCGAAGACGATCGTCGTCGCAGCGCCGCCCTCGGTCCTCGAGCAGTGGAAGGCCGAGCTGGAGGAGCGCTTCGGCCTCGTCTTCGAGCTCCTCGACCGCGCGTACCTCACGAGGATGCGGCGCGAGCGCGGCTTCGGCGTGAACCCCTGGCGCACGCACAGCCGCTTCCTCGTCTCGCACAACCTCCTCGACGACGCGACCTATGCGGACCCGCTGCGCGAATGGCTCGGGCCGCTGCTGCCCGGGAGCCTCCTGATCCTGGACGAGGCGCACCGCGCGGCGCCGGCGAGCCCCGGACGCTACGGCATCGAGACCAAGTTCACGCGCGCCGTGAGGGACCTCGCCGGCCGCTTCGAGCACCGCCTGTTCCTGTCGGCGACGCCGCACAACGGCCACACGAACAGCTTCTCGACGCTGCTCGAGCTGCTCGATCCCTATCGCTTCACCCGCGGGGTGAAGGTGCGCCCCAAAGCACTGGAAGAGATCATGGTGCGTCGGCTCAAGGAGGACATCCGCCAGATCCAGGGTGGCTTCCCCCGGCGTGACGTCGTGCGCGAGGAGATCGACGGGCTTCCCGCGGACGCGCCCGAGCTGGTCCTTTCGCGCCTGCTCGACGAGTACCGCACGGCGCGCGAGGAGCGCTTCCTCGGCACGTCGCGCCGGGCGCAGGCCGCGGCGGGGTTGCTCGTCGTGGGCTTGCAGCAGCGGCTGCTCTCGTCGATCGAAGCGTTCGCGCGCAGCCTGAAGGTCCATCGGGAGACGGTGCGCAAGCAGTGGGAGAAGGGCCCTGCGGCGACCGCGGCGGCCGCAACAACCGGCGAGCAGGAGGCCGACCTCTTCACCACCGCGCCCGATGCCGACGACGAGCGCGGCCAGTGGACCGCCGAGGAACAGGAAACCGAGGAAGCGGCCGAAGTCGCGCTCGTGACGGCGGCGGCGGAGGCCGAGTCGCCACGGGACGGGGCGGCGGAGATCCTGTGGCGCCGCGAGCAGGCGCTCCTCGATCGGATGCAGGAGGTCTCCGAGGCGAGCCGGCACCTTCCCGACGCCAAGGCCCGCCGGCTCATCGACTGGATCCGCGACCACCTCTGCCCGGGCCTGCCGGCCTTCGGCCGACGGCCGCGCGGCGCACCCGCACCGTGGAACGCCGGCCGCGTCCTGATCTTCACCGAGAACCGCGAGGGCACGAAGCGCCACCTGAAGCAGGTCCTCGAGCAGGCCATCGAGGGCACCGACCGCGCCGACGAGCGGATCGAGGTGATCGACGGCCTCACGAGCGGCACCCGCCGCAAGAAGATCCAGTGTCGCTTCAACACGGACCCGGCGAAGGACCCGCTGCGTATCCTGCTCGCGACCGACGCGGCGCGCGAGGGGCTGAACTTCCAGGCCCACTGCGCCAACCTGTTCCACTTCGACCTGCCCTGGAACCCGGGCCGCATCGAGCAGCGCAACGGCCGGATCGACCGCAAGCTCCAACCTGCGCCCGAGGTCCGCTGCCACTACTTCGTGCTGCCCCAGCGGGCCGAGGACCGCGTGCTCGAAGTGCTGGTCAAGAAGACCGGGACGATCAAGCGCGAGCTGGGGAGCCTCTCCCAGGTCATCGACGACGACGTCGAGCGCCGCCTCGCGCAGGGCATCCGCCACCGCGACGCCGAGCGGCTCGCGCGCGAGATCGAGGTCGCCGACCTGGACGCCGAGCGCAAGCGCGTCACGGACGAGGAGCTGGAAGCAGCGCGCGAGCGGCAAGAGGATCTGAAGGCGCAGATCGAGCGCTGCCAGACCCTGCTCGAGGCTTCCCGCGACTGGGTCCGCTTCGAGCCGGAGCCGTTTCGCCAGGCGCTCTCGTGCTCGCTCGAGCTGCTCGGTGCCGAGCCGCTCGTCGAGAGCCGGGACGAGCACGGCGGCCCCGTCTGGAGCTTTCCACGGCTCGACCGCCGCGCGGAGGCCGACCTGAGCTGGGCTGCGACCCTCGACACGCTGCGGGTGCCGCGCCGGCACGACCAGAAGCTCACGGACTGGCGACGCGAGGCGCCGATCAGGCCGGTGGTCTTCGAGGACGCCGGCGTGCTCACCGAAGAGACCGTCCACCTGCACCTCGAGCAGCGCGTCGCGCAGCGACTGCTCGCCCGCTTCCGCTCGCAGGGCTTCGTCCTGCACGACCTCTCGCGGGCCTGTCTCGTGCAGGCGTCCGACTCCATCCCGCGCGTGATCCTGATCGGCCGGCTCTCGCTCTATGGACGGGCCGCGGAGCGGCTGCACGAGGAGCTGGTGCTCCTCGCGGCGCGCTGGATCGAGCCGTCCCGGCGCAAGGGCAAGCTCACCGCCTACGCGCAGGACGCCGAGGGCAAGACGCTCGACCTCCTCGAGCGCTCGCTCTCGAGCCCGCACCGGCGGGCGCCCGGGGAGGTGATCCAGCAGCGGCTTCTCGCCACGGCCCCCCGCGACGTCGAGGAACTCCTGCCCCAGCTCGAGCCGCGCGCCGAAGAGATCGCGAAGCTCGCGAGTGACATGCTCGGGAAGCGCGGCGAGCGGGAAGAGAAGGACCTGCGCGAGACGCTCGCGCGGCAGCGAGAGCGCGTGCACGCGGAGCTGGTCCGGCACGAGGGCGAGTTCAGGCAGCTCACGCTGGACTTCGGCGACGACGAGATGCGCCAGCTCGAGTCCGACATGCGCTCCTGGCGAAGCCGCCTCGAGCAGTTCGACCGCGACCTCGAGCGCGAGCCCGGGCGCGTCCGCGAGTTCTACGAGGTGCGCGCGAAGCGGGTGGAGCCGGTCGGGCTCGTCTACCTCTGGCCCGAGACGAGCTGACTCGATGGCCAAGCTCGACCCCGAGATCCTGGCCCATCTCGAGTGGATCGGCTTCGTGCGGCCGACGGGCCTCGTCGTCTCGGCACCGGCGCTCGTGCGGGCGGGGGCGATCCTGGACCGGCGGGATGTGGAGGGGCAGCGGCTCCTCCGCGAGTGCCTCGACCCGGGCAGTTCCACGGCGCACGCGGTTCGCGAGCGGCCAGCCGTCGCCTACGGCCCGGTCGCGAAGGATCCGTCCCCCCGCATTCGGGACTTCCGCGCCTTCGCCGCGAGCGTCCTCGGCTGGAGCTTCTCGCCCAAGGGCTACGCCGGGACGGCGGAGACCCCGCTTCCGGCCGAGCTCGAGGTGCCGCTCCCCGACTACGGCGAGACGCTGCGCCCCGATCTCGCCGTGCGCGAGCTCGAGCCCAAGGAGGGCGGGGCCGCCTGGCAGCTCCTCGTGCGCGTGCTCGGCTCGGGCGAGGACTTCGACCGTGCCGCCCGCGGCGGCGGCCAGCTCGAAGCCTCGGCCCACGGCCGCATGGAGCGGCTCCTGCGCCAGACCCGTGTCCCCGCCGGCCTCCTCTTCAACGGCCACGCGCTGCGCCTGCTCTCGGCGCCGCGCGGAGAAAGCTCCGGCTGGCTCGACTTCCGCGTCGCCGACATGGTCGAGACCGCGGGCCGGCCGATCTCGACCGCGATGCGGCTCCTCCTCGGCCAGCCCCGGCTCCTCGCCCTGCCGCGGCCGCAGCGGCTCGCCGCGCTCCTCGAGGACAGCCGCAGGTTCCAGAACGAGGTCAGCGAGCGCCTGGCCGAGCAGGTGCTCCACGCGCTCTACGAGCTGCTGCGCGGCTTCCAGGCCGCGCACGACGCGTCGAAGGGCGCGCTCCTGCGCGAAGCGCTCGCCGAGCACCCCGACGAGGTCTACCGCGCGCTGCTCACGGTGATCCTCCGGCTCGTGTTTCTCCTGTACGCCGAGGAGCGGGACATGCTGCCCGAGGACGAGACCTTCCTGCGGCACTACTCGCTCGCGGGCCTCCACGAGCGGCTGCGCGAGGACGCCGCGCTCCACCCGGACACGATGGACCAGCGGTTCGGCGCCTGGGCGCAGCTCCTCGTGCTTTTCCGCATGGTTCACGACGGCGCCGAGGCGGGAGCGATGCGGCTCCCGAAACGCCACGGCGTGCTCTTCGACCCCCACCGCTTCGCGTTCCTCGAAGGGCGCGCGGGCGGCGGCGCGCGCCAGATCCACGAGCGGATCGAGCCGCCGCTCGTGCCGGACGGGACGATCTGGCGCGCGCTCGAGAAGCTCCTCGTCCTCGGCGGCGAGCGCATCTCCTACCGCGCGCTCGACGTGGAGCAGATCGGGTCGGTCTACGAGACGATGATGGGCTTCCGGCTCGAGACGGCGGCCGGCCGCTCGGTGGCGATCCGGGCGCAGAAGGCGCACGGCGCGCCCACCGCGGTGAACCTCGAGCCACTCCTCGCCGAGCCCCCGGCCGGGCGCGAGAAGTGGATCCAGGATCGCGCCGACCGCAAGCTCACCGACCGGGTCAAGAAAGCGGTCAAGGACGCCGCGACGCTCGAGGACCTGCACGCGGCGCTCCAGCCCGTGATCGACCTCGCCGCGTCGCCCGATCTCGTGCCCGCGGGCGCGATCGTGCTCCAGCCGAGCGAGGAGCGGCGCCGCTCGGGCTCGCACTACACGCCGCGCTCCCTCACCGAGCCGATCGTGCGCACGGCGCTCGAGCCGATCCTCGCGCGCTTGCGGGGAGAAGACGGCCGGCCGCCGCGGCCGGAGCAGATCCTCGACCTCAAGGTCTGCGACCCGGCGATGGGCTCGGGGGCGTTCCTGGTCGAGGCCTGCCGCCAGCTCGGCGACGCGCTGGTCGAGGCCTGGCACGCCCACGGCGACGTGCCGCGGGTCCCGCCCGACGAGGACGAGGTGGTCTTCGCCCGCCGGCTCGTCGCCCAGCGCTGCCTCTACGGCGTGGACCGGAACCCGGTGGCGGTCGACCTCGCCAAGGTGTCGCTCTGGCTCGTGACGCTCGCCAGGGACCACGCCCTGACGTTCGTCGACCACGCGCTGCGGCACGGCGACTCGCTCGTCGGGCTCTCGCGCAAGCAGATCGAGGCCTTCCACTGGGAGCCGGATGCACCCGGCTTCGAGGAAGGGTTCGAGGTCATGAACGTGCGCGAGCAGGTGCTCAAGGTCGCGGAGCTGCGCAAGCGGATCCGCGAGGCCGGCGAGGGCGCCTCCGACCGAGCGCTGCGCGACCTGTGGGACGAGGCGCAGGCCGAGCTGGGGACCGTGCGCGTCTTCGGTGATCTGGCCATGGCCGCGTTCTTCGAAGGGGACAAGCCGGGGGACCGCGAGAAGAGGCGGGCCGCGTACGCGATCAGCGTCGTGCGGGGCGAGGCCGAGCGGAATCGCGGCTGGCTCGAGGAGCGACGCCGCGCGGACCCGCCGCTCGCGCCGTTCCACTGGGAGATCGAGTTCCCGGAGGTGTTCGAGCGGGAAAACCCGGGGTTCGATGCGGTGGTCGGGAACCCGCCGTTCGCGGGGAAGAACACCGTGGCCGCCGGAAACGTCGCGCACTACCCGGACTGGCTGAAGGACCTCCACGCCGAGAGCCACGGCAACGCCGACCTCGTGGCGCACTTCTTCCGGCGCGCCTTCAACCTCGTGCGCCGGAGCGGCGCGTTCGGCCTCATCGCCACGAACACGATCGCCCAGGGCGACACGCGGGCCAGCGGACTGCGCTGGATCTGCCGGCACGGAGGCGAGATCTACGCCGTGCGCAAGCGCGTCAAGTGGCCGGGCCTCGCGGCGGTCGTGGTGAGCGTGCTCCACGTGATGAAGGGGGCGTTCGCGGGCGCGAAGCGCCTCGACGATCGCGAGGTCGAGACGATCACGGCCTTCCTGTTCCACCGCGGCGGCCACGACGACCCGGCACGGCTCGTAGAGAACGCCGGGAAGAGCTTCCAGGGGAGCATCGTCCTCGGCATGGGCTTCACCTTCGACGACACGGACACGAAGGGAGTCGCGACGCCGCTCGCCGAGATGCGGCGGCTCGTCGAGAAGGACCCGTGCAACCAGGAGGTGATCTTCCCCTACATCGGGGGCGAGGAGGTGAACACGAGCCCCACGCACGCGCACCACCGCTACGTCATCAACTTCGGCGAGCGCAGCGAGGAGGAGTGCCGGGCGCGGTGGCCGGAGCTGATGGCGATCGTCGAGGCGAAGGTGAAACCGGAGCGGGCGCAGCTGACGAAGAACGCGATCGGCCGGAAGCGCACCAAGTTTTGGTGGCAGTACGGGTCGCTGGCGAAGGAACTCCAGGCAGCCATCGCGGGGCTGGAGCGGGTGTTGGTGATCTGCCGGCATCAACCTCAGTGGGCTGCGGCTTGCATGTCGCCCTCGTCCGTGTTTGCCGAGTCACTAATCGTGTTCCCATTCGCCACCCACGCCGCCTTTTGCGCGCTCCAGTCCCGCCCCCATGAGATCTGGGCGCGCTTCTTCGGATCGTCGCTGGAAGATCGACTCCGTTACACTCCCTCCGACTGCTTCGAGACCTTCCCCTTCCCCGACCGCTGGGAGACCCACCTCGCCCTCGAAGCCGCCGGCAAGGTCTACTACGACTTCCGCGCCGCGCTCATCGTCCGGAACGACGAGGGCCTGACCAAGACCTACAACCGCTTCCATGATCCCGACGAGCGCGACCCGGAGATCCTGAAGCTCCGCGACCTCCACGCCGCCATGGACCAGGCCGTCCTCGACGCCTACGGCTGGAGCGACGTCCAGACCACGTGCGAGTTCCTCCTCGACTACGAGATCGACGAGGAGGAGTGGGGCGACAGGAAGAAGCCCTGGCGCTGCCGCTGGCCCGATGACGTGCGCGACGAGGTGCTCGCCCGCCTCCTCGAGCTGAACGCGGAGCGCGCCAAGGCGGAGGCTCGCTCGGGCGCCGGGGCGACAAGACGTGACGGAAAGAGGCTCGAGCGGACTCGGAAGGAACGGGGGCGTTTGTTTTCATGAACAACAATCTGATCGACGCGAACGCCCGTCGCAGCTCCATCTCGTCGGGCGCCTCGTCCCGTTGAAAGACGGCACCTTCCTGGACGCCGGGCGGTCGGCGCAAGTCGGGGAATCGCCCTATACTCTAGTCTCGCGGATCTGCGGAAGCTCTCGGGGGTTGAACATCGTGGCAAGCGTCAGACACCTCGCACGGGCCCCGATCACGGAGGCGGTGTGGGACTTCCGTGTCCAGCTTCCTTCGGGGACGAGAGCGGAACAGCTCGGCCAAGTTGCCACCGAGCTGTCGAACGACTACCCGGTGAAGGAGGAGGCGTGGCTCGTGGAGGGCACCTTCGCCTTTTCATCGGAGGCCGGCAGTGCGGTCTCCTCGAGCGCCCGGCGGCTCAACGGCTATTTCTTTCGTTCGCGCGACGAGAAGCAGCTTGCGCAGTTCAGGCTCGACGGATTCACCTTCAATCGACTGGCACCCTACACATCGTGGGACGAGCTGACGCCGGAAGCCTTCAGGCTCTGGGAGATCTACAAGAAGATTGCGGGACCGCAAGCGCTTCACCGCATCGCGGTGCGCTTCATCAATCGAATCGCCCTGCCTGGCACGGCGACCGAACTGGACGACTTCCTTACCGCTGTCCCGCGAATCCCGGGCGAGCTGCCGCAGCTCATGGCGGGGTTCTTCTCCCGGGTGGTCGTTCCCCTGTCGATGCCGAACACGAACGCAGCCATCGTCCAGGCGATGGGCCTTCCACCGGCGGCACCCGTGAACACGATCCTGTTGGACGTCGACGTGTTCCGGGCCGAGGAACTGGATCCGGCGCCCAGCTTCCTCCGCCCGCTGTTCGACGAGTTCCGTGCGTTCAAGAATCACGCCTTTTTCGGCAGCCTCACCGAACAGGCTGTGCGAGCCTTCGAATGAGAATCACGGTCTTCGAGCCACCGGCGATCCACGCACCGTTATCGCAACACGGCGTTGGCGAGGACGCGCTTCGATTGCAAAGCGCATGGGCGGATTCTCTGGAAGCCTGGATCCGGTCCAGCGCCATGGGCGCGCAGTACATGCGCGTCCAGAATGCGCTGGCGAGCTTGGTCGCCGAAGCCGGCCGAGCGAACTGGGACGGCTACGGCTCGGAGCCGATCGATCGGGACTCCCTCGCGTTTGCCAAGCGGGTGACCCAGATGTTGCCCATGAGTTTGCCCGAGCCGGAGGTCGTCGTGGACCCCGACGGCGAGGTGTCCTTCGACTGGGAGTGTGGCGAGCGGCACCGTCTCTCGTTCAGCGTCGGACCCAGCGGGACGTTTCGCTACGCCGGGATCGTGGGCGCCAGCGAGACCTATGGAACGGAGCCTTGGCGCGATGGGATTCCTGAGCCGATTGTCCGCCTCCTGCAACAAGTGGTTTCGAGTGGAAGCGGGAGCCGGGATCGCCGGTGACGTGGGACCGGAGGAGCCCGTCGCCCGGTTCATTCCCTACCAGTCGTGGCTGTATTCGGAATCCGGGCGGGCGAATCCGAGGGCGTATCTTCCCCACAAGGGAAAGACCTCGGTCTTCCGCGTCGAGTCTCTCCGCTCGGACGACGTGCGCCGGCTCGGCGCCGAGTACCTGAAGGACCCTCCACCTCTCGCTCATGCGATCGGGATCGCGCAGAGCGTTTGCGACTGCGGACTTCGACTCGACCCGAACAACGGTGCCGCCGAGGCACGCCGACATCGTCGGTTGGCCCGATCGGAAGGACGATTCGCGGGCGAAGATGGGAAGTCGCTCGCGGTCTGGCAGCGAACCCCCCGGGAGGCGACCGTCGAAGTTCCGCTCACGGGCTCCGGCAGCCCGGCTCCGCGGGACGTCCCCGGCTCCGGCGGCTTGCAGCTCCACATCGTCGAGCGGCGGATCCAGGCGGCCGATCTCGAAGGGCAGCTCCCCGAGGACACGCGCTCGGTCTCCCTCTTTCTCGTGAACCGCCGCGCCCCGATCGGGCCGGAGCAGGGAGAGCCCGACACCGCCTACGCCTTCCAGCCCGAGATCGAGGTGCGAGGCGCGCACGCCTTCGTGCCGCGGCCGGACCTCCGCGCCACGCGGGCTGCGGAATGGGACGAACGGGTCTCGGACCTCCACTACGCCGACACGCCGGAGTATGCGACGGGCCACGGTGTGTCGGCCGAGTGGGAGGTGGCGGACGGTGCGTGTCACCTGTTGCGCACGGCGTGGATCCCGAGCGCCGAGGTGGAGAAGACGGCGACGGTGGATGTCCAGGGTGTCGAGCTTGCGATGGACGCGCTCGGCGTGCTTGCCGACGGCGCCGCCGCCCGGGCTGCGCTCCTGCCACTGGTGACGCAGTACCGGCGGTGGATCGAGGCGAAGCGCGCGGAGGTCGAGGGCCTTTCCGGCACGCGGCGCGAGACGGCGGGCGAGTTGCTGCGCCTCGCCGACTTCGCGGCAGGCCGGATCGAAAGCGGCATCGTCGTGCTCGGCAAGGACCCGGACGCCCTCGACGCCTTCCGCGTGGCGAACCGGGCCGTGGCGCGGGCGCTCAAGAAGCGGCTCGGGATCGAGGCGCCGCGCTGGCGCGCGTTCCAGCTCGCGTTTCTCCTGCTGAACCTCCCCGGGCTCGTCGACCCGCGCGATCCGAACCGCGACACGGTGGATCTGCTCTTCTTCCCGACGGGCGGGGGCAAGACCGAGGCGTACCTCGGCCTCGCCGCGTTCGTGATGGTGCTCCGCCGGCTGCGGCGTCCGGGCGATGGGGGGGTCGCGGGCGCAGGCGTGAGCGTGATCATGCGCTACACGCTGCGCCTCCTCACCCTCGATCAGCTCGCGCGAGCCGCCGGTCTCGTCTGTGCGCTGGAGCTCGAGCGCGAGGGGGCCGCCGCGCGCTACGGAGAGTGGCCGTTCGAGATCGGTCTCTGGGTCGGCAAGGCCGCCACGCCCAACATCCTGGGGCGCAAGGGCGACGGGCGCTCGGATTCGGCCCGGGCCAAGGCCCGCCGGTTCAAGGCCGACCCGAAGGGCAAGCCCTCGCCGATCCCGCTCGAGAACTGTCCCTGGTGCGGCACGCGCTTCGGAGCGGCCTCGTTCGTGCTCCTGCCCAACGACGACCAGCCACGGGAGCTGCGCATCGTCTGCACGAACTTCGAGTGCGACTTCACGCGCGACCGCGCGCTGCCGATCATCGCCGTGGACGAGCCGATCTACCGCCGGCTTCCGGCCTTCCTGATCGCGACGGTGGACAAGTTCGCCGCCCTTCCGTGGGTCGGACAGGCGGGCGCCTTGCTCGGCCGGGCGGAGCGGCACGACGCGACGGGTTTCTACGGGGCCGCGGAGCCCGGCAGGGGCGCGCGGCTCGCGGCCCCGCTCGCGCCGCCCGACCTCGTGATCCAGGACGAGCTGCACCTGATCTCGGGGCCGCTCGGCACGATGGCGGGCCTCTACGAGGCGGCGATCGAGGCGCTCTGCGTGCGCGAGATCGACGGCCGCACGGTGCGCCCCAAGATCGTGGCCTCGACCGCCACGGTGCGCAGCGCCCGGGACCAGATCCAGGCGCTCTTCGCGCGGCCGCTCACGCAGGTCTTCCCCCCGCCTGGCCCCGACCGGCGGGATTCCTTCTTCGCTCGGACCGTTCCAGCGTCGGAGGTTCCCGCCCGGCTCTACCTCGGGATCGCCTCGCAGGGGCGGAACCCGAAGGTGATGATGCGCAAGGCGTGGCTCGCGCTCATGGGTGCCGCCGAGCGGGCCTACCGCGAGGCGGGCGGCCACAGGAACGAGAAGAACCCCGCCGACCCGTACATGACCGTGCTGGGCTATTTCAACAGCCTGCGCGAGCTGGGCGGCGCGCGCCGGATCCTCGAAGAGGAGGTCCAGAACACGATCAAGGCCTACGGCGCCCGCAAGCGGATCGGCGAGGAGCCCGGGCTGTTCCGCGATCGCAAGACCTTCTCCGAGGTGGTGGAGCTGACCTCGCGTGTCTCGACCGACAGGGTGGCCGACGCGCGGAGGCGGCTCGAAGCCGCATTCCACGAGCCCCACCGCGTGGACTGCGCGATCGCGACGAACATGATCTCCGTCGGCCTCGATATTCCGCGGCTCGGCCTGATGGTCGTCCTCGGTCAGCCCAAGACGCACGCCGAGTACATCCAGGCCACGAGCCGCGTGGGTCGCACCGAGGATCGGCCCGGGCTCGTCGTGACCCTCCTCAACTTCCACAAGCCGCGCGACCGCTCCCACTACGAGCGCTTCCGGCACTACCACGAGACGTTCTACCGATCCGTGGAGGTCGGGAGCGTCACCCCCTTCTCGGCGCGCGCGCTCGATCGGGGATTCGCCGGCGCCCTGCTGGGCCTGGCACGGCACGTCGAGGCCGCGCTCACGCCGCCGCAGGGAGTCGAGCAGATCGCGATCGCCCGCGCTGCCCTGGAGCGGCGCGTTCTCGCCGTGTTTCTCGAGCGCGTGCGCCGGCAGCCGTTTGCCGACGAGGCCGAGCGAGAAGAGCGGCTGCGCAGCGTGCAGAACCGGATCGTCGACCTCCTCGATTCGTGGCGCAAGATCCTGGAGGACTATCGAGCCTCCGGTGTGGAGATGCAGTACCAGAAGTACGAACTCGACCAGCCGCGGCCGCTCCTGCGGGAGATGCTCGACGCGGATTTCGAGTCCGAGCACCACCGGAAGTTCCGGGCCAACCGCTCGCTGCGTGACGTGGAGCCGGAGGTGAACCTGTTCCTGAAGGACCTGAGCGGCGTCCAGGTGGAAGACCGCACATGAGCCGCAAAGCGCACGGGCAGATCCGGCGCGGGCAGGTCATCACCACCTACGGCCCCGGGGCCCTGATCGACCTGCCGAAGCACTCGGCCATCGTCGGCGGCCTCGACACGTGGCCGAGGACCGGCGACCTCGAGGAGGTGGTCGAGCCTCGCCTGGCGCGCAAGCTCCGGGCCCTGACCGGTGTGGCCGCGCCACGGCTCTTCGCGCCGCCTCCCGAGTCGAACGATCCCCGCGAGACCGCCCGCGGAATCGGCGCCTGGCGTTTTCCCGAGTGGTTCGTCGTGCAGGAGGCCGGCGGCGGCGAGGAGCGCGAGCGATCCCGCCGGCTGGTCCATCGCAAGGCGCTGGACGAGAGGGATCGCTTCGACGGCCGCCCGGTCGTGGCGACGCGCTTCGTCCGCGGGTGCCCGAAGGGACACGTGGACGACCTCGACTGGCGGCGCTTCGTCCACGGCGCCGAGGACAGTTGCAACCGGCAGCTCTGGCTCGACGAACGCGGGACGAGCGGTGACCTCGCCGACCTCGCGGTGCGCTGCGAGTGTGGGAGGACGCCGCGCGGCGTCCACGAGGCGACCGTCATCGAGTTGAACCCGCTCGGCACCTGTCGCGGCGCGCGGCCGTGGTTGGGCAAGAACGCGAACGAGGATTGCAACTTGCCGAGCCGCCTGCTCATCCGCACGGCGTCCAACGCGTACTTCCCCCAGGTGGTGAGCGTGCTGTCCCTGCCGGACCGGGGGAGCGCCGTGGAATCGGCGGTGAAGGAGCTGTGGGACGATCTCCAGATCGTGGAGCGCGCCGAGGACCTGGCGTTCCTCAAGAAGAAGCCGAGGATCACCGAGAAGCTCGCCCCGTTCTCGGCCGACGAGATCCTCGAGGCCATCCGGAGCATCAAGGATGGGCAGGACGGCGAGAAGCCCGTCAAGCAGGTCGAGCTCGACGCGCTGCTCGCAGTGCCGGAGGGATTCGGCGACGACGTTCCGGTGGATCCGGACTTCCACGCACGGCGCCTGCCGGATCGAGCCTGGCGCCGCTCCGCGCGCTGCGACGGGATCGGTGCGCTCGTCCAGCTTCACCGGCTGCGGGAGGTCCTGGCCCTCGTCGGCTTCACCCGCTTCGAGGCGGTCACCCCCGACATCGACGGGGAGTACGAGACGGACGTGGAGCGCGCACAGATCGCACTGGAGCCTCAGTGGTTTCCCGCCGTCGAGAATCGCGGTGAGGGGATCTTCCTCCGGCTCCGCGCCGAGGCGGTGAAGGCGTGGCTCGGACGGCAGGCCGTCGAGCGCCGGCTCGATGCTCTCGCGGAGGGTCATCGGCGCTGGATCAAGGACCGCAAGACCCAGCGTCCGTTCCCCGGCGGTCCCTACGTCCTGCTGCACACGCTGTCGCATCTCCTCATCCAGTCACTCTCCATGCGCTGCGGCTATCCGGCAAGTTCGATCCGGGAACGCGTCTACGCGGACTTCCAAGGGGAGCGCTTTGGAATCCTCCTGTACACGGGGAGCCCGGACGCGGAGGGCACGCTCGGCGGCCTCGTGCAGGAGGCGCGGCGCATCGAAGATCATCTCGTCCGGGCCGTGAGCACGGGGGCGCTCTGCTCCAACGACCCGATCTGCGCCCAGCATGCGCCGGGGCAGAGCCTGGAAGAGCGCTGGCTTCACGGAGCGGCCTGCCACGGCTGCGCGCTCGTCGCCGAGACCTCGTGCGAGATGCGCAACGACTACCTCGATCGCGCGCTCGTCGTGTCGATCGTGGGCGTTCCCGACGCTGCTTTCTTCGAGTCGCGCTCATGATCGAGGCGCTGCTGGCCTTGCCGTCACACCTGCGCGAGCGTCTCGCCGGCGCCCTGGAGTCGGGGATGCTGGGCATCCCGTACTCCGACGCTTCGCTCGCAGCGGCGCTCGGGCCATCGGTCGGCGCCGAAGGTCTCCGAGACGCCCTGAAGGAACTCAGCGGACACGGCATGGAAGGGCCGATCGTCGCGCGCTGGCTCCGCGCCGTCGCATACGTCGAGGCCAGCGCGCCGCGCCCCGATCTCGTCTGGTCGGGGCCCGAGGTACCGGGGCTTCACGCCCGCGACACGCGGCGCGTCTACGACGAACTGCTCGGGTCCGCCGAGCGGTCGGTCTGGATCAGCACCTACGCCTTCTTCGACGGCCCGAGGGCATTCGAGGTGCTTGCGCAGCGCATGACCGCGAGACCCGAACTCAGGGTCACGCTGCTGCTCAACATCCACCGCCGGAAAGGCGACACCACGGCCCGGGACCAGCTCGTCCGGCAGTTCGCCGATCGCTTCTGGAGGAAGGACTGGCCGGGATCGTCACGTCCCGACGTGTTCTACGATCCCCGCGCGCTGGACCTGGATGGCCCGGGTGCCGTGCTCCACGCCAAGGCGGTCGTGACCGACGACGAGTCGGTGCTCGTCACCTCGGCCAACCTCACCGAGGCGGCGTTCGACCGCAACATCGAGATCGGCCTGCTGGTGCGGGACCGAGCCCTGGCCGCGAGCGTCTCGATGCATTTCCGCGCTCTGATCGACCGAGAGTTGTTGAAGCCGTTGCCCAGCTCATGAGCAGGACAGAGAACGAAGCTTCCTCGGGCGCGTGCTCCTTCGAGGGCATCGTCAATCCGCGGTCCAGATGGCGTGGATGCGGCGTGCGCAAGCAGCCTCAGAAACCGCTACTCGTTTCGCCCCCCGCGCACGGCTTGGCCCGAGGTACCAAACCAGGCCGCAAGCGTCCCGCGCAGCTTCCGGAAAGCCGGGTCCGTGCAGTCGTCGAGCGTAACCCCCTGCGCCAGTTGGAGGTACAACGCCGAGGACCGTGGTTTCCTTGCGATGCGCAAGGCTTCTTGAACAGCTTCTTTCGGTCGCGACGGCTTGTCCGCTGTTTGCGCGAGCATGCCTTGTTCCCGAAGCCAGGTGCGAAGATCCGGAACCCGACCACCCCAACCCAGAGTGTCCTCAACACGGGGTGAGTTCACCCAGACCCAGGCCTCAAGTTCAGGGTCGATCACAACGGCTGCCGCGCGGGGCCCCCAGCCGGATGTCGTGAGACGTCCTTCTACCGCGAGTTCGAGGTCCTGTCTGCTGTCGGAGTCTCGCCCACACCCCTCGCGGTCGAACAACACCAAGGCTTGATGGTACGAGTTGACCCATGGCCCGAGAAAATCATGACCGCGCAAGAAACACCCGGGGTCTCTTTCCGGATGCACGAACACATCTGCCGCCACCGGCCGTATGTTGAGAGATTGATGGCGCGACAGCAACCCTTGCACGGCGAACTCCATGTTCCTGTCGGCAACCAGTGCCACGATATCTTTCCGGCCGTGGGGGCTCATCCGAGAACGCCACCGGCGAAGAGTACCGAGAGATTCGTTTCGCCACGCCACTCTCGGAGTGCCGGATGCTCGCTCCCCCTCACGATGTCCGTCGCCCCGTCATCCGTTTTTGCAAAGCAAAGGACCTGACTCGCCTGAACGACGCTCAGGATCACGGGTGAATGTGTTGCAAGCAGGATCTGGGCATCGTACACCGAGGCCAGGGACTGATACATTGTCTCAACGGCCCGTGGATGGATACCGTTCTCTGGTTCTTCGATCAGGTACACTCCGTGGAAGTCGGAGAGGTATGCTGGCAGCGTGAGGGCGAGTAGTCGTAGCGTTCCGTCAGAAGCCATCCACGATGGCACGTCCAGCGCGCCGCGATAGCACAAGACTAGGTAGCGATGCTTGTCGTCCGGTCGCTCTACGGTACGAATGCCCTCGAGGTCCGGCAAGGCAGTCCGTAGATGGGCGATCCAGTCGCTCAGTCGGGCGGGCTCTTTCTTTTCCAGCTCCGAGATCACCCACGGCAGGTTGGAACCGTCGGGTCTGAAGCCTCGGACCTGTCCCGGCGGGCTCGCCTTGCGGATGAGTCGGCTGTTCAGCGTTAGTTGCTGAACGCCCCCGGTCAGAACACCCTTCAGCCAGGTCGATGCCGGGAACTTCGATTCGTCTTCCGGCAGGTTGCCCAGGGCACTCTTCCTCGGGCCGAGCTTGAACGCGTGATCCCAGCCCCTTCCGGTTTCATCGTAGAAATTATCGTTGCTGTCGAGGATCTTGTTCACGACGGTCTTGGTTCCCTTCTGCGACTTGGGCATCAGGATCGTTTCGGGTGGAACGCTGGGTGCGGGGAAACCAAGCCTTTGCTGCGGTTCGACCGGTGCCGCGCTCTTTAACACGACCTTCTCGGCCAGAATCGACATCTCACTGGTGACGGAATGCAGTCCGATCGAGACCTCGTAACGGACGGTGTCCAGGGTTGGGTTCGTGAGCAACTTGCGTCGCTCTTCGGGGATGCGAGCTTCGATGGCGACTTCAAAGCTGCTCCCCTCGCGGCGCCAAACGAGATCCTGGAAGTTCTGGGTCCACTCCTGAACTGCCGCTTCTAGACCGTCCGAAACGAGCCGTCCGAGAAGGGCGGCGATGTCCAGAAACGTCGTTTTCCCGCTTGCGTTCGGTCCAACCAGCACGTGAATGCGGTCTACTGGCTGGCGCACGTAACGTAGGCACCGGAAACGGAGCGCCTCGATGAGCGTAATCACGCGCTTTCCTCCCGTCTGGCATCGATCCGGTCGGCCAGCCCGGCCGCGCTAGCTTACCGCACGGGACGAGGATCGGCCGTTGGCGAAGCTCGTCGCGCAGGATAGCCAAGGGTGCTTCCCGAAGCGCTCTGATCCGCTCAGCCCGGCGGCGCCGGCAGCCAGAAGCTGACGACGGTGCCGCCGCCCTCGCGGCTCTGGATGCGCAGCGCGCCGCCGTGGGCCTCGATGATCTCGCGGCACAACGGGAGGCCGACGCCGGTCCCGCCCGGCTTCGTCGTGTAGAACGGCAGCAGCGCCTGGCGCATCACCTCGTCGCTCATCCCGCGGCCGTGGTCCTCGACCCGGATCCTGCTGCGGCCGTCCGGCAGGTGCTCGATCGCCACCACGATCCCGGCGCCCGCTCCGTCGGCGGCCTCGGTCGCGTTCTTCAGCAGGTTGATCAGCACCTGCTGGAGCTGCGACGGGTCGAACCAGCCCGGCTGCCGCGGCGGCGGCTGCGACAGCTCGAACGGATAGAGCTTGCGCGGCACCTCGAGCCACTCGTCCCAGTTCACGAGCTGCCGTTGCGGCTTGGGCAGCCGCGCGAAGCGCGCGTAGCCCTCGAGGAAGCGGGACAGGTGCTCGACCCGCTCGCGGATCGAGCCGAAGATCGGCTCCAGGCGCTCGGCCTCGTCCGTGTCGCGGGCGAGCGTGCGGGCCGAGTGCGCGAGCGAGGAGATCGGTGCCAGCGAGTTGTTCAGCTCGTGCGAGATGATGCGGATCACCCGCTTCCAGATCTCGGCCTCCTGCCGCCCCAGCTCGGCGGTCATGCGCCGCAGCAGGAGCAGCCGGTGCGGCTGGCGGTTGAGCACGAAGCGGCGCTGCGCCAGGTGGTAGGTCTCGGGGGCACCCTCCTTGTCGACGGTGAAGATGCCGTCCGTGCCCTCGGCCAGGACCTGCCGCAGCTCGCCCGGGCAGCCCTCGACGATCTCGCCGAAGTGGTGCCCGACCAGCCGCCCGCCACCGAGGAACGCCTGCCGCGCCTCGGTGTTGGCGTAGATCACGCGGTCCAGCGGGTTGACCAGGACGATCGCGATCGGGGACTGGTCGAGGGCCGTCTGCAACAGCAGCTCGCGCTGGCGGATCTGCCCGCGCTCGTCCTGGAGTGCCTGGCCGACCCGGTTGTACAGGTCGACCAGCTCGCCCAGCTCGTCCGTCCGGCGGCTCGCGATGCGGACGGAGAAGTCCCGGTCGCGGAAGCTGCGGATCCCGTCGGACAGCGCGCCGACGGTCTGGACCAGCGGCCGCAGGAAGCGGGCCGTGCCCCACAGCAGCAGGGGCAGCGTGATCGCCAGCGCGAGCAGCGCCGCGCGACCGTCGGGCAGGCCGAGCTGCCGTGCCAGGAGCAGGAGCCCGATCCACGCGCCGAGCGCGGCGACGAGCATCCCCGCCAGCTTTCCGGCCAGGGAGAACGCGCGCCGCCGCTCGGCGATCGAGGGCGCTCGGAGCGGCGCGGCGTCGGGCGCGTCGGGCACTGCGTCATTGTAGTTGGGGATCGCCGCGCCGCGGGCGTCGATCCCCGGGCCTGCTCCCGCACGCAAGCGGCCGTCGGGCGCGCGCCGCTCCGGCCGGGCGGCGCGCGGATCGGCCGGCCGCTCAGCGCGGGCGGCGCTCGAGAACGACGCCCAGCTTCTCCATCTTGCGGTAGAGCGCCTGGCGGCTCAGCCCGAGGCGGTCCGCCGCGCGGGCCACGATGCCGTCGGCCTCGACCAGCGCGCGTTCGATCTTGATCCGCTCGGGGTCGATCGCGGCGGCCGTCGCCTCGCCGTCCGCCCGTCCGGCGGCCGGACGCGGGCCGGGCTCGAAATCGAAATGCCGGGCGCCGAGCGGTGCGCCACCGTGCGTCAACAGCGCGCGCTGCACGCGGTTCTGCAGCTCGCGCACGTTGCCCTTCCAGTCGTGGCCGAGCAGCGCCGCCCGCGCCTCGTCGGTCAGCGCGGGCACCGCGTTCTCGCCCGCCGTCTCGGCCAGGAACCGGAGCGCCAGCGGCAGCACGTCTTCCGGCCGGTGGCGCAGGGCGGGCACCGCCAGCTCGATCACGTTCAGCCGGTAGTACAGGTCCTGGCGGAACTTGCCGGCAGACACGGCGTCGACCAGATCGCTGTTCGTCGCGCTCAGCAGCCGCACGTCGGCGCGGTGGGTCCGGCTGCTGCCGAGGCGCTGGAACTCGCCGCTCTGCACGACGCGCAGCAGCTTGACCTGGCCCGCGAGCGACAGCGCGTCGATCTCGTCGAGGAACAGCGTCCCGCCGTCGGCCGACTCGAAGTGGCCGATGCGCCGGGAGGTGGCGCCGGTGTAGGCGCCGGATTCCGCGCCGAACAGCTCGGCCTCGATCAGCTCCTCGGGCAGGGCCCCGACGTTGACCCGCAAGAACGGCCGCTCGCGGCGCCGCGAGTTGACCTGGATGATCTCCGCCAGCTTCTCCTTGCCCACGCCGCTCGGTCCGGTGATCAGCACCGGGGCGTCGGAGGCCGCGACCTGGATCGCGAGCGAGACGATGCGGTGCATCTCGTCGCTCTCGTAGACCAGGCCGCGCAGCTCGTAGCGCTCGGCCAGCGCCTCGCGCGCCTCGCTGCGCTGCAGCCGGAGCTGCGCATTCTCGAGCTGCAGCCGTCGCAGCCGCAGCAGGTTGTTCAGGCCGGCCACGAGCTTGTCGTCGTCCCACGGCTTGGCCAGGTAGTCGTTCGCGCCCTCCTTGATCAGCCGCACGGCGGTCTCGAGCGAGGCCCAGGCGGTCATCAGCAGCACGGGGACGTCGGCGTCGAGCCGGCGGATGCCGTGGAACAGCTGGATGCCCTGCTCGCCCGACGTCTTGTCCGGGCCGAAGTTCATGTCCTGCAGCACGACCCCGATGCTCTCGCGCCGCACGAGCTCCAGCGCCTCGCCGGGAGTCGCCGCCGCGACGTGGGGGATCGCGTTGAGGTCGAGCAGCACGCCGAGCGCGTGGCGCACCGCCGGCTCGTCGTCGACCACCAGGACCTTGAGCGCTTTCACCATCGTCGGCCGTCGCCGCGATCCGGCCTCAGGTGCCGGCGATTCGCGGCACGCGCGTGGACACCCGACCACCCCGCCCCGCGGCGCGACTCACGCGGGAAGGGCGGATGCCACACTCCAGGGTAGCCGATCGAGGCCGCGAAGCAGCGTCACGCCGCCCTCCCGGACCACCGTCGCCGCGCCCCGCCCGGCGACTCGGGGGGCGAGGCCACTACACGTTCCTCGTGGCGATCACGGGGGCGACGCGCATCCCGCGCAGGGCGGGCACGATCGCGGCGAGCAGGCCGACCAGCCACAGGCCGCACATCACGAGTGCCACCTGGGCCACGCCGATCGTCGAGACGTTCGCGAAGTGCGCGAGCGCGAAGTTCAGCGCCAGAGCGAGGACCAGGCCGAGGGACAGCCCGGCGCTCGTCACGAGCCAGTTCTCGACCAGGAAGTGGCGCAGGATCGCCGCCCGGGTCGCGCCCAGGGCGCGCCGCGTGCCGATCTCGCGGGTCCGCTGCGTCACCGAGAACGACGTCAGGCCGACGATCCCGAGCGCCGTGACGAGCACCAGCAGCACGCTGAGCGCGCCGAGCAACTGCGAGAACGCGACGCCGTCCGAGTACAGGTCGCGCTTGATCTCGGCCAGCGTCTTGACGCCGATCAGGCGCCCGTCGTTGATCTCGAGCAGCTTGGTCTCGACCGCCGTGTACAGCTCGTCGACCAGCCCCGGCTCGACCCGCACCAGATAGGCCGTCCGGCGCGTCCCCGCCGGCCGGCCGGGGTAGAGCATCGAGCGCTCGGCCACCGGGGACTGCGGCCAGGCGCAGTGCATGCGTTCGACGATGCCGATGACGGTCTCCAGCTCCTCGCCGTCGCTGTCGCTGATCGTGCCTCCCAGGGCACCGCCGTCCGGGAACAGCGTGTCCGCCAGCTCGCGGGTCACGATGACGTTGTGCTTGCTGATCTGCTCCTGCTCCAGCTCCTGGTCCGCGTCGATCTCGTCGGGGAAATCGCCGGCATCGAAGTCACGCCCCTCCACCAGGCGCACGCCGAGCGTCAGCAGCGCCTGGTCGCCGACGACGAAGTACGGCACCGTCAGCGACACGCCCTCGGCGCCCTGCGCCTTGCGGCCGGTCGAGCTGCCGCCTCCGCTCAACGGGATCGCGCTGATCCCCGTCGCGCCGATCACGCCGGGCATCGCCCGCAGCTCGACGAGGTCCGTGTCGTACAACCGCTCGACGAGCTTCTCATCCTTCAACTCGGGAGCGAAAGGCTCGGCGCTGACGACCAGGATGTGCTCCTGGTCGAGGCCGGTCGGGCGCAGCATCTGCGCGCGCTGGTCGAGGATCATGTTGACGCAGTTGACGACGATCGCGAGCGTCAGCGAGATCTCGAGCGTGATCAGCCAGAAGCGGCTGCGGTGGTTGATCAGGGCGCGGAGGATCGGTCCGATTTCCATCGCGGGGACCTCGTCGCTACTGCGTCTTGAGGTGCAGGCCGGGCTGGATGCGGCAGATGCGCCAGGCCGGATAGAGGCCGGCGATCAGCGCCGAGACGAGCGCCATCGCCAGCGCGACGAGCAGCATCGGCACGTCGATCCGGAAGTTGAATCGCCCGTCGAACAAGCGGTCGAGCAGATCGAGGCCGAACACCGTCAGCCCCAGGCCGAGGGCGCAGCCGATGACCCCGATCAGCTCGCACTCCAGCAGGTGCTGGAAGAAGACCCAGCGGCGGCTGGCGCCCAGCGCGCGGCGCACGCCGACCTCGGGGGCGCGCGCCAGGAACTTGCCGAGCAGGATCCCGATCAGGTTGACCGAGCAGACCAGCAGGAACAGCAGCGAGTTGATCAGCATCGCGGTGGCCTCGTCCGACACCACCTCGACGTACTCCAGCCAGGCGTTGACGTCACGCAGCTTGACGTTCTGCGGACGCGACGGGCGGCCCGATGCCAGCTGTTCGCGCGCGTATCCGTCGAGAAACGCCCGGTACTCGTCGCGCTGGCGGCCGTCGTCGAGCTGGACCCAGTACTGCAGCCAGATCGCCTCGGAATCGAGCAGGTCCTGGAACCCCGCGCCGCGGTTGCTCCAGCTCGACGTGTTCCCCGAGGTGCGCATCTCCATCGCCGGCCCCATCAGGAACGGCAGGAAGATCTCCTCCGCTGAGTTGAACACGCCGTTGTGGGTGTCGTAGAACTTGGGGACCGGGCGCCACGGCCGCAGCACGCCGGCGATCTCGAACTCCCGATCCTCGATGCGCAGCTTGCGGCCCACGCTGTTCTCGCCGCCGAACAACCGGCGGTTGATCTGGTCGCCCAGCACCACGACCTGCTGCGGCCCGGCGTCGGCCTCGGCGCTCCACGGCCCGCCGAAGCGGAACGGCACGTCGAACATCGCGAAGAAGTCGCGGTGGCACATCCGCGTCTCCTCGCGGAACGGGCGCTCGGCCGCCCGCTCGGGATGGATCGTCAGGTAGGTCTTGTACATCGCCGTCTCGAGCGTCGGGATCCTGCTCGCGTGGATCGCCAGCGCGTCGCGGTAGGTCAACTGGTTGGGCGGCTCCGTCGGGTCGTCGTCGTCCCACGGCCGGTCCGGGTTCCAGAAGTCGAGCTGGACGTAGAACAGCCGGTGGCTCTTGCGCGGGATCGGGTCGCCAGCCACGTGGTAGTAGGCGGTGACGAAGGTCATCGAGACCGCGATCCCGAGGGCGATCCCGCCGACGATGAGCAGCGACAGCACCGGGTTGCGCAGCAGGCTGTTCCAGGCCAGGCGCAGCTGGTAGGCGAACATCGGCGCTCCTCAGGCCCCGGCCGGCCGCGGCACCGCGATCGAGCGGCCGGCGCCGAACAGCGGCGCGGGCTGCTCGCTCGCGAGGTCGATCAGGCGGCCGTCCATCAGGTGGATCTGCCGCGACGCCCGGCTCGCCAGCTCGTGGTCATGGGTCACCATCAGGATCGTCGTGCCCGTCGCGTTGATCTGCTCCAACAGGTCGAGGATCTCGTTCGCCATCGCCGAGTCGAGGTTTCCCGTCGGCTCGTCGGCGAGGATCAGCCGCGGCCGGCCGACCAGCGCCCGGGCGATCGCCACGCGCTGCTGCTGGCCGCCCGAGAGCTGCGCGGGCAGGTGCTTGGCCCGCGCGCTCAAGCCCACCGTCTCCAGCGCGGCGCCGATCGCGCGCTTCCGCTCCGCCGCACCCAGGCCGCGGTAGCGCAGCGGCACGTCGACGTTGTCGAACACGTTGAGGTCGGGGATCAGGTTGAACGACTGGAACACGAAGCCGATCTTGTGGTTGCGGATCCGCGACATCTGCGCGTCGCTCAGCCGGCTGACGTCGCTGCCGTCGAGCACGTACGTGCCGCGGTCGAAGTCGTCCAGCAGGCCGGTGATGTTGAGCAGCGTCGTCTTGCCCGAGCCCGACGGGCCCATCACGGCGACGAACTCGCCCTCCCCGACGTGCAGGCTGAAGCGGCTCAGCGCGTGGGTCTCGATGTGCTCCGTGCGATAGACCTTCTCGATGTCGAGCATCTGCAGCATGGGCGACTCCTCTATTCGCGCAGGAACAGGCGCTCGGCTTCCGCGTAGCGCGCCGTGTCCGAAATGATGATCCGCGCTCCGGCCTCGAGACCGGAGACGATCTCGACCTCGCCGACGCTCGTCGCGCCGGTCCGGATCTCCCGCCGCTCCGCCACGTTGCCGTGGACGACGAACGCGCTGCGCCCGCCGCCGGCCTCGAGAAACGGGCCGCGCGGGACCTTGAGCACGCCGGGGCGCGATTCGAGGATCAGCCGCGTCGAGACGCGCTGGTTCTGGCGCAGCCCGGCCGGCACGCGGTCGGTGAAGGCGACGATGCCCCGCACCTGGCCGCTTTCGACCTCGGGGGAGACGCCGCGGACCTCGCCCGCGAACTCGTCCGTGCCCTGGCGGATGACCGCGGGCGTGCCGGGTCCGACCTCGTCGGCGTGGCTCTCGGGGATCAGCACCTCGATCTCGAAGGCCGAGAGGTCGACGACCGTGACCAGCGGCTGGCCCGGCTCGACCGCGTCGCGGTCCTCGACGTCGAGGCGCGAGACGAGGCCGGCGACGGAAGCGCGGATCGACAGCTCGCGCACCTGGCGCTCCAGCTCGCCAACGGCCAGGCGCTGCCGCTCGGCGTCGTGCTCCCGGTTGCGCAGCTCGAAGTCGAGGGTCTCGCGCTCGAGATCCGCGTCCTGCCGGGCATGGGCCAGCGCCAGCTCGGCGCGCTGCAGCTCGTCCTGGGCCGTCTCGTACTCGATCGCGTTGATGATCCCTTCGCGGCGCGAGTCCTCGGCGCGGACCATCGCCCGGCGCGCGGCGACGAGTCCGAGGTCGGCCAGGTCGACCGTCTGCCGCCGCGCGAGCAGCTGCTGCTTGGCCTCGATCCGCAGCCGCTCCAGCTCGGCCTCGAGCGCCGCCAGAGCCAGGCGCTGCTGCTCGAGCCGGCTGTTCAGCTCGGGGCTGTCGAGCGTGGCCAGCACCTGGCCCCGCTCGACGACCGCACCGGCCCGCACGCGCAGGGTGACGATGCCGCTCGCCGGGCTGAAGCTGGTCGGATGGAACGCCGCGACGACGCGACCCTGGACCGAGAGGTCACGCTCGAGATCGCCGCGGACCACTGTGCCCAACCGCACGCGCGCGAGGTCGACCGACATCTCGGTCGTCATCCAGCGGGTCGCGCGCGGGGCGAGCCACGCGGCCACGCCCAGCGCGGCGAGGATCGGCAGCGCGAGGGTCAGCAACCGGCGCGGGAGCGTCCTGCGCGGCACGACCGGGCGGTCCATCGCCGAGGTGTTCTGGATCAAGCGGATCTCCGGCCGTTACGAAAGTGCAAGCGACTTGCCAGCACTCGGCCGCGAGGGGGAACCGCGTCGTTCCGGGGGAGTTCGGTCGCGGCGGCGGCAAAGACGCCCCCGCCACGGACACCTGTTCGCGGTCGAGCGGACAGCTGTCCGGGGCTCAGCCGGCGTGGAGCTTGCGCGCGACGCCGCCGAAAGCCCGGGGCCGGGTCGTCACGACCCGCCGCGCAACGAGGCGAGGTCGATCACGAAGCGGTACTTCACGTCGCCCTTGAGCAGCCGCTCGTAGGCCTCGTTGATCTCGTCGATGCGGATCAGCTCGACGTCGGCGGTGATGCGCTGCTCGGCGCAGAAGTCCAGCATCTCCTGGGTCTCGCGGATGCCGCCGATGGCCGACCCGGCGAGGCGCCGCCGCTTGAACAGCAGGCTGAACACCCCGAGCGGCGCCGGCTTCTCCGGCGCGCCCACGAGCGTCAGCGTCCCGTCGCGCTTGAGCAGTTCGAGGTAGGCGTTCATGTCGTGCCGGGCCGAGACCGTGTCGAGGATGAAGTCGAAGCTGGCGGCGTGCCGCTGCATCTGCGCCGCGTCCCGCGAGAGCACGACCTCGTGCGCGCCCAGCTTCAACCCGTCGGCGGTCTTCTGCGGCGAGGTCGTGAACAGCACCACGTGCGCCCCGAACGCGCGGGCGAACTTCACCCCCATGTGGCCCAGCCCGCCGAGCCCGACGACGCCGACCTTCTGTCCCTCGCCCACCTTCCAGCGGCGTAGCGGCGAGTAGGTCGTGATGCCGGCGCACAGCAGCGGCGCGATGCCGGCCGGGTTCGCGCCGCGCGGGACGCGCAGCACGAACGCCTGGTCCACGACGATGCTCTCCGAGTATCCGCCGTAGGTGACGCCGCCGAGGTGCTTGTCCGGAAAGTTGTAGGTGAACGTCGGCATCGCCTCGCAGTACTGCTCCTCGCCCTCCCGGCAGGAGGCGCAGGCGCGGCAGGAATCGACCATGCAGCCGACCGCGGCGAGATCGCCTTCGCGGAACCCCTGGACCGCGCTGCCGGCCTTCGCCACGCGCCCGACGATCTCGTGCCCGGGCACGCACGGGTAGACCGTGGGCATGGCGTCCTGCCACTCGTTGCGCACCTGGTGCAAGTCCGAGTGGCAGACGCCACAGTAGAGGATCTCGATCTGAACGTCCTGCGGCCCCGGCGTGCGCCGCGGAATCGTGGAAGGAGCGAGAGCCGAGGTCGCGCTCCCGGCCGCGTAGGCCCGGGCCGTGAACGTCCCGGTCCCCGCCGAGGACCCGGCTCGCCGTTCGGTACCCTGCGTCGTCGCTTCGCTCATGTGCTGCTCCTCCGTCGAGCCAGGATGCGATGCCCACTGTACACGGCATGGCCTCCGGCATCATCCGCCGTGGGGTGGCCAGCAAGACGCGGGGAGTGGACCGGCCCACGTGGCCGCGCCCCGTCGGGCTCGAGACCGGGAGCCGGTCGAGCCCACCCCGGCCGCCGGTCACGAAAGCGTGCTTCGGCGCTAGATCGCGGCGTAGATCAAGAGCAGGCCGGCCGCGATCGAGACCGGCGCGGCCAGGCGGACCCAGGCCGGGCGCAGGTGCTCCGACCACCAGACGGCGTAGCGGGCGTGCCACCGCAGCGGGACGATCATCAGCAGCAGCGACGTGACCACGAGGAACCAGCCGAGCGGCGACAGGACGCCGGCGAAGCTCGACTCTTCGGCCCGGACGACGAGGGCGATCCCCGCCAGGAGCCGCAGGCCTTGCTCCGCGAAGTTGATCCGGTACGTGCTCGCCATCTTGCCGAGCAACTGCAGCGCGCGCAGCGGATCGACGAGACTGAAGGTGCCGACGCCGATCAGCCAGAGACCGAACAGGGTGACGACAAGCCGGGCAAGCGCTTGCATGGTCGCTTCCAGCCGCCTCGTTCCGGGCGCGCCGCACCTCGCGGCCCGACTCGATTCTATCGTTTTCAGCCTGCGGCACGACCCGAGCGCCAGGGTCGTTGACACGTCGGCGGTCGCGGGTATCCTCCCGACATGAAGCGGCATGCCGGGCCCAGGATCCCCCTTCCGCCGAGGAAGCGGCGGCGCGTCCTCGCGGCCCACGAGGTCGGTCGTCGCGCGTCCTGGACGCCGGTCTCGCTCGACGCTCCCCGCCGTGCGGGCGCCCGCCGGCCCTTCGAGGAGATCCGATGACGTTCGTCGCCGAGCTCGACCCGGCCGCGCTGTGGAGGCATTTCGACAGGATCCTGACCATCCCGCGAGGCTCCAAGCAGGAAGGCAAGATGCGGGAGTACGTGTGCGCCGTCGCGCAGCGCAACGGGCTGACGCCCCGGGTGGACGGCGCGGGCAACGTGGTCGTCCCCAAGCCCGGCGCAGCGGGCCGCGAGCGCGCGGCGATCACGGTGCTCCAGTCCCATCTCGACATGGTCAACGAGAAGAACGCGGACGTGAAGCACGATTTCGACCGCGACCCGATCGTGCCGGAGCGCGCCGGCGACTACCTCACGGCCCGGGGCACCACGCTCGGATCGGACAACGGGATCGGCGTGGCAGCGATGCTGGCGGTGATCGACGCCAAGGACGTGGCCCACGGGCCGCTCGAGCTGCTGTTCACGATCGACGAGGAGACCGGGCTCACGGGCGCCGCGAGCCTCGACGGGAAGATGCTCGAGGGGCGGCGGCTGCTGAACCTCGACTCCGAGGAGGAAGGCGCGCTGTACGTGGGCTGTGCCGGCGGTGCCGAGAGCACGCTCACGCTGCCGCTCCGGACCGCCGCCGCGCCCGCCGCTTCCGTCGCACTGCGCGTGGGCCTGCGTGGACTCAAGGGCGGACACTCGGGCGTGGACATCCACCTGCAGCGGGGCAACGCGGTGAAGCTGCTGGCGCGGGCGCTGTACGCGGCCTCCCTCGGCAACGCGTCCCGGCTGGCGAGCTTCGGCGGAGGCGGCAAGCACAACGCCATCCCGCGGGAGGCGTTCGCGACGCTGCTCGTCGCGGCACCGCAGCGTGAGGCTGTCACCACGGCCGTGCGTTCGGAGTTCGCCGCTTTCCAGGACGAGTTTCGCCCCGTCGAGCCGGAGATGCGCCTCGAGATCGACGCCGTGGACGCGCCGGGTGTGGGGTGGGACGAGGCGACCGCCCGCACGGTCCTGGGCCTGATCGAGGCCCTTCCGCACGGCGTGCTGGCCATGAGCTACGACATCCCCGGGCTGGTCGAGACGAGCGTCAACCTGGCGACGGTCACGTCGCGCGACGGTTCGCTCGTGCTCGGTCTGAGCTGCCGGTCGTCCGTCGCGTCGGCGCTCCGCGCGGCGAGCCGGCGGATCCGCGCCACGGCGTCTCTCGCCGGCGCCGCGGTCGAGCAGGGGAACGGCTACCCGGGATGGAAGCCGAACCTGCAGTCGCCCCTGCTGCGAGCTCTCCGGCAGGTGCACCGGGCGACGCTCGGCCATGAGCCGCAGATCAAGGCGATCCACGCCGGGCTCGAGTGCGGCATCATCGGCGAGAAGATCCCGGGCATGGACATGATCTCGTTCGGGCCCCAGATCGAGTTTCCCCACTCGCCCGACGAGCGCGTCAGGATCGACTCCGTCGGCCGCTTCTACCGCATCCTCACCGCGACGCTCGAAGCACTCGCGGCGTGAGCCCGGCCGGCGAGGACGACCAGGTGCGCCGCCGCGACCGGCGCGCGACCGCCCGACCCCGGCCGAGGATCGCGTCCCCGCCGCGGCGTGCTAGCGGGTGAACACGGCGAGGATCACGATCCCGATCGCGATGCGGTACCAGGCGAAGATGCGGAAGCTGTGGGTCGCGACGTAGCTCAACAGCCAACGGATCGAGCCCCAGGCGACGACGAAGGCGACGGCGAACGCCAGCGCGAGCCACAGCGCGTCGCCGGCTTCGAGCCAGTGGTGGCTCTCGAGCAGATCGTAGAGCGTCGCGCCGACCATCGTCGGGATCGCGAGGAAGAACGAGAACTCGGTCGCGGCTCGGCGGTCGAGGCCCGCGCCCAGCCCGCCGAGGATCGTCGCCGCCGAGCGCGAGAATCCCGGCCACAGCGCGAGGCACTGGGCGGCGCCGATCGCCAGCGCCTGGAGCCAGCTCACCGATTCCGCGCGGTGCGTGCGCGCTCGGAGCGGCAGCGACTCGACCAGCAGGATCAAGCCCGCGCCCACGATCAGCGCCGCCGCGACCGTGACCGGCGCGAACAGGACCTCGAGCAGGATCTCGTGGGCGGCGAGGCCCACCGCCGCGGCGGGCGCGAACGCCAGCGCGAGCTTGAGCGCGAAGCCGCGCGCGGCGGCATCGCGCGGCAGGGCGAGCGCCAGCCCGCCGAGGCGCTTGCGGTACTCCCACGCCACGGCGAGGATCGCGCCGAGCTGGATGAAGATCTGGAACACCTCGGCCCGCCGTCCCTCGAAGCCGAGCAGCTCCGAGGCGACGATCAGGTGCCCGGTCGAGGAGATCGGCAGGAACTCGGTCAGCCCCTCGACCGCGCCGAGGACGAGGGCGATCCACAGCATGCCGCCGTCGATCACGGGGCGTCGCCGCGGCGGGCCATCAGCGCCGGCACCAGGGTCAGCGAGGTGAGCAGGCAGGTGGCGGAGCCGATCACGGCGACCAGCCCGAAGCTGCGCAGCGCCGGGTAGTTGCCGAGCGTCAGCGTGCCGAACGCGGCGATGTTGGTCAGCGCCGCGATGACCACGGCCTTGCCGGTCTCGAGCAGCCCGGGCTCGATCCGGCCGCCGGTCAGGCTCAGCCGGTGCACCATGTGGATGCCGTAGTCGATGCCGACGCCGAGGATCATCGTCGCCACGAACGAATTGACGAAGTTCAGGTGGATGTCCGCGGCACCCATCGCGCCCAGCATCAGGATCACCCCGCAGACGAGCTGGACCATCGCGATCGCCGTCAGCCGCAGGCTGCGGAAGTCGGCCACCAGCAGCACGAACACCACGGCGAGCCCGATCAGCAACGCGCGCGGCGCCTCGCGCGCGAAGATTCGGCGGAACTCGCGGCCGACGACGTTGGTGCCGGTGACGACGATCTCCGGCTCGCCCGCGCTCAGCGCCTCGACCAGCCTGGGCGGTGGATCGCGGCGCCAGCGCGGGTCGACCATCGACAGATAGGTCACGATGCGGACCCCGCGCTCGTCGCGGTGCACGTAGCGGTCGATCAGACGCCCCAGCCCGCGCTCCTCCAGCAGCTCGAGCGTCACCGGCCCCGGCGGGGTGAGCACCCGCTCCAGCCGTGCGAGGAACGGAGCGAAGGCCTCGCGACGGAAGCCGTTCTGCTCGAGGGCCTGGAGGAACGTCCGCTGGATCCGCGAGAAGTCGAACGCCCCCCGCTCGTCGCCGGCGAGCGCGGCGAGCGCCCGCTGCTGCTGCTCGTGCGGCGGCAGGTAGCCGAGGATCGAGTCGTACGAGGCGACCGTGCCGTCCGCCACGAACGGCTCGAGCCGCCGCTCGACGCGCTCGGTCAGCGTGACCGCCTCCTCCGCGTCCCGTCCCTGGGCGATCACCATCATGTAGGACAGCGACGCGCCGAACGTCTCGGCCAGGCGCCGCTCGTGCTCGTAGACCGCCGAGCGATTGCTGCGCAGCACCTGGACCGTGTCGTCGAACTCGAGGCGCGTGGCGAAGATCAGGCCGGCGACGGTCGCCAGCGCACCGATGACGAGCACCGCCCGGTTGTGGCGCGCCGCGAGCGGGATCAGCCGCTCGAGCAGGAACGACTGGACGTGCAGCTTGTGGATCGCGTCGACCTTGCGCCGCCGCACTCCCTCGTTCCAGGTGATCATCGCCGGCACGAGGAACACGATCGCCACGGCGCAGAACAGGATCCCGGTCCCGAGCAGGATGCCCAGGTCGAACAGGCCGCGGAACTCGCTGATGCACATCGCGTAGAACGTGCCGGCGGAGGTCACGGCGCCGGTGAACACCCCGAGGCCGGTCTCGCCGACCATCCGCTCCGTCGCCGCGGCGAGCGAGCGGCCGTGCTGGCGCTCCTCCACGTAGCGCGCGTACATCACGATCACGAAGTCGGTGCCGAGCCCCATCAGCAGCGCGGTGAACGCCGCGGACGACGCGTTCAGGCGGCGCAGCAGGAAGTACGCCATGCCGAAGGTCAACGCCTGCCCGACCAGGAGCGGCACGCTCGAGTAGATCAGCGCCGCGAACCGGCGGTAGCAGACCCAGTACAGCGCCGACACCGCGACCAGGGACAGCACCAGGTTGCGGCGGACGTCCTGGCGGATCAGCGCGGCCTCGTCGACGGTGATGGCGTAGCGTCCGCTGTAGCGCACCTGGACGGCGGACGGCGGCTCGCCCGCCGCGGCCAGCTCGTCGCGCAGCGCGGCGTGCGTTTCGGCCTCGACCCGCCGCACGGCCGCGAGCAGCCGTTCGTCGAACTCGATGTCCTGCCACGAGCCGGTCGGCTTGATCAGCAGCAGCAGCGTGCGGCCGTCCCGGCTCAGGTAGTAGCCGTCGGAGAGATCGACCCGCAGGTTTCCCAGGCCGCCGATCGAGCGCGCGAAGAACAGCGGCATCAACCCCAGCGGGTCGTTGACCATCAGCTCCTCGGTGAACGCCGCGGTCGGCGCCGAGAGCGACAGGCGGTTGTGCTGCATCTGCTCGGCGATCGCGGGGTCGGCCAGCCTTGCGGCCAGCTCCGGCAGACGCGCGGGGGGCAGGTAGACCAGCGCGTTGTCGTAGAACACCTCGAGGAAGTCGGCTCCCGGGTCGAGCCGGTACTCGACGCGCTCGACGAGATCGCCGAGGTCCTGCAACCCGGCGGCGAACCGATCGGCGAAGTCCTCGAGCTCGTCCGGCCCCTCCTGCTCGCCGGCCTCGAGCATCGCGATCAGGTACGACAGCGAGCCGAAGTCGGCCACCGCCTGCTTGAACGCGTCGACCTGCTGGTTTCCGGCGGGGATCAGCTCGAGGATGTCGGAATCGACCGACAGGCGCGAGCCGAGCCACGAGCCGAGCAGGATCGCGACCAGCGCGAGCAGGAAGATCAGCCGCCAGTGGCCGCGGCTGAAGCGCTCGAGAGCGAGCAGGACGCGGTGCTTGCTGCCCATCGCGGGAGGATCGGAGGAAGCCCTGGTCATCGCACGAGAGCCGCGAGAGCCGCGCCGCGGGCAAACGCCGTGCGGATTATTCGCGGGCGGGCGCTCAGGCGTCAAGCCGGCCGCCATGATATCCTGCCGCGTCCGAACGCCCTCGCTCGGCACGCCCCATCCTCCGCGCCGGTTTCACGGGGAACGGTGCGCCCGAGGCCGCGGCGGCGAAAGGAGCAGCGATGACGACCGTCAGGACGGCCAAGACCGATTCCGCCCGCTTCATCCAGCTCGAGGACGACTACGGCGCGCACAACTACCACCCGCTCGACGTGGTGATCCAGCGGGCCGAGGGGATCTGGGTCTGGGACGTCGAGGGCAAGCGCTACCTCGACTTCCTCGCCGCCTATTCCGCGGTCAACCAAGGTCACGGGCACCCGCGGATCCGTCAGGCGCTGATCGAGCAGGCGTCGCGCGTCACGCTGACCTCGCGCGCGTTCCGCAGCGATCGGCTGGGCGCGCTCTACAAGCTGCTGCACGAGCTGACCGGCTACCGCAAGATGCTGCCGATGAACAGCGGGGCCGAGGCGGTCGAGACCGCGATCAAGGCCGCGCGCAAGTGGGGCTACGGCGTCAAGGGCGTCCCCGCCGGGAAGGCCGAGATCCTGGTGTTCGCCGGCAACTTCCACGGGCGCACGACGACGATCGTCGGCTTCTCGGACGAGCCGCAGTACCGCGAGGGCTTCGGGCCGTTCACTCCCGGCTTCACCCGCCTGCCCTACGGCGACCTGGCCGCGATCGAGCGCGCGCTGAACCCGAACGTGGTCGCGGTCCTGGTCGAGCCGATCCAGGGCGAGAGCGGCATCGTCGTGCCGCCCGCCGGCTACCTGCGCGGGATCGAGCGGCTGTGCCGCGAGCACGAGATGCTGTTCGTCGTCGACGAGATCCAGTCCGGGCTGGGCCGCACCGGCAAGCTGTTCGCGTTCGAGCACGAGGGCGTGCGGCCGGACGTCGTGATCATCGGCAAGGCGCTCGCCGGCGGCTTCTACCCCGTGTCGGGGATCCTCGCCGACGACGAGGTGATGGGCGTGTTCAAGCCCGGCGACCACGGCTCGACGTTCGGCGGGAACCCGCTGGGGGCGGCGGTGGCGCACGCCGCGCTGACGGTGCTGGTCGAGGAGAAGATGATCGAGAACTCGGCGACGCTCGGCGCCTACTTCCTCGACAAGCTGAAGACGATCCGCAGCCCGAAGATCCGCGAGGTCCGCGGCCGCGGGCTGTGGATCGGGCTCGAGCTGACGCCGGACGCCGGCGGGGCCCGGCGCTACTGCGAGGCGCTGGCGGAGCAGGGGCTGCTGTGCAAGGAGACCCACGTGAACACGATCCGCTTCGCGCCGCCGCTCGTGATCACGCGCCCCGACCTCGACTGGGCGTTCGAGCGCATCGCCGCCGTGTTCCACGAGCTGGGCTAGCCACGATGGAGCGACCGGCCGCGCTTCGCGGCGTCGTCCGTCGCCCCGCGCAGCGGTGCCAGAGCGTCGCGCCGGGCCACGCCCCGTGGTCCCGCCGATGAACGACGGCGGCGGCGCGGCACGCACGGTCCAGGCCGGCGGGGTCACGCTGTACCTGGCGCATCCCGACGAGCTGCACGTCCGCTGGATCGGCCAGCAGGAGACGATGAAGCAGCTCTTGGCCGCGTGGTTCGTGCTCGACGAGCGCGACGTGCCGATGAGCCCGCGGCTGCTGGGCAAGCCCGGCGTCGGCAAGACGACGCTGGCCTACGCCGCCGGTCGCGCGCTCGGGCGCGAGGTCTACATCTTCCAGGGGACGATGGACACGCGGCCCGAGGACCTGCTGATCACTCCCGTGGTCGATCGCCAGGGAGCGATCCGCTACGTCGCCTCGCCGCTCGTCACGGCACTGATCCGCGGCGGGGTCGCGATCCTCGACGAGGGGAACCGGATGTCGGAGAAGTCGTGGGCCTCGCTCGCGCCGCTGCTCGACGACCGGCGCTACGTCGAGTCGATCGTCGCCGGGATCAAGCTCTCGGCGCACGCCGACTTCCGGCTGGTGGCGACGATGAACGACGACGCCTCGACCTACGAGCTGCCGGAGTACATCCACTCGCGGCTCCAGCCTCAGATCCATCTCGACTTCCCCGAGCACGACGAGGAGAAGCGGATCCTGCGCGAGAACCTGCCGTTCGCCGACGAGGAGATCCTGGAGTACGTCACGCGCTTCCTGCAACAGGCCCACGGCGCCGGCGAGACCTATACCTCGCGCGACGGCGTCAACGTCGCACGCTACGCGCTGAAGCTGCTCGCCGGGGACGAGGCGGGCCCCGCGGAGCGCGTGCTGCGCAGCTCGGTGGAGCACGTCCTCGGCGAGGACGCGCTGCGCCACCTCGACTAGCGGCCTTGGCCCGCGAGCTGGTTCCGCTCGTCGTCGACGGCGTGCACGTCCTGCCCGTGCTCCACGACCGGCTGGAGTACGCCGACTACACGCGGCTGGCGCTCGCGGCGCTCGAGCCCGACGCCGTCGCGGTCGAGGTCCCGTCCTCCCTGGAGGCGGCGTGGCTGCGCGCCGTGGGACGCCTGCCGCAGATCTCCGTCGTGCTCTACGAGAACGCCGCGGGGCAGACGATCTACCTGCCGGTCCAGCCGGCCGATGCGATGGTCGAGGCGGCGCGGGTCGCAGGCGAGCGCGGGATTCCGCTGCGCTGCGCCGATCTCGACGTCGACGGCTACGCGGACTATCGCGACCCGGCGCCCGACTCCTACGCGCTCGTCCGTCTCGGGCTGGCGCCGGTGCTCGAGGCGTTCCGCCGGCACCGCGGTCCGCGCGACCCGAGCGACGACCGGCGCGAGCGGAGCCTCGCCTACCACGCCCGGTGCCTGCGGGCGGCCGGGGCGCGGCGCGTGCTGTTGCTGTGCGGGATGCACCACGCGGACGGCGTCGCCCGCGAGCTGGCGCGCGAGCAGGCGGAGCCGCTCGCGGCGCCGCGCCGCCGGAACGTCCGCCTGGTCCACCTCGATCCGGAGTCGCTGGGCGAGGTGCTCGACGAGATCCCGTTCTGCGTCGCGGCCTACGAGGCGCGACGGAGCGGGCTGCCGGACGAGCCGCCCGAGCCGGCACCGAGCCCGGCCGGGCGGGAGCACGGTCCGTTTCGCGTGCTGAGCGGCGGACGGGGCGATGCGACCCGCCGGATCGATCGCTGCGTGGCGCGGGCGGCGCGCGAGGGCGGCAGCCGGACCTGTCCGTGGGCGGCGGAGGCCGGGGTCGGGCCGCCGGGGCCGCTCGACCGGCCACGGCTGCAATGGACGCTCGCGCGCGAGGCCGAGCTGGCGCTCGTCGCGGTGGCCCCCGACGAAGAGGTGCGGGGCTGGCAGCGGCGGCTGATGGCGCGCTTCACGCGCAACCTCGCGCTGGCCTCGGGGCGGCTCGTCTGCGATCTCTACGACCTGCTCGCCGCCGCGCGGGCCTGCGTCTCGGACAACTACGCCTGGGAATTGCACGCGCTGGCTACGGCCTACCCGAAGCAGCCCGGCGCCGCGGCCGACCTGCCGACCGCACGCATCCGCGCCGAGGAGCTGTTCGACGGCGTGCGCCGCCTGCGTCTGACGCGCCGTACGCGGCGACCGAAGCAAGGCGACTGGCACCGGCTGCTGCGCCGCAAGAGACGCGAGGAGCGCTGGGCCGGCGAATGGCTCGAGGGCTTCGCCGGGGAGATGATCTGCTCCTATCCGCCCGAGGACCTCGTGATCGAGGACTTCGGCCGCTACCTCAAGCGGCGCGGCCAGCACGTGCTGTCCGAGGAGCGTGCCCGCACGATGCCGTTCACGACCTCGCTGCTCGACGGCATCGACGTCCGGGAGACGATCCGCCGCTGGCACGACGGGCGGATCATGGTCCGGCAGCTGGGCCGCGCGCCGGGCGACGTCGGCTCGGTCGTCGTGATCCTCGACGAGGATGCCCTCGGCTCCGAGCAGCGCTACCCGCACACCCAGACCTGGCACGGCGAGCACGACCAGGAATCGGACATGGCGTACTACAGCACCGACCCGGCGCAGGCCGTCGTCGGGCCCGGGATCTGCCGCGCCAGCTACGGGGGCTTCCTGCTGTCGCACCCGCCGCGGCGGATGCTCGACGTCTGGTCGGACCCGGACTACCGCGTGGCGGAGAGCAAGTCGGAGGTCCTGCTGCTCGCCGCGCTGGACTACTGCACGGAGCGGGTCGTGGTCCACGTCGCCGCGCGGCCTCCGCGGGGGGTGCTGTTCCAGCTTGCGGCTCGGCTCGGCTTGAAAATCCTCTACCTGCCGCTGGGCACGATCTCCCCCACGACCCTGCGGCGGATCCGCGTCCTGCACGTGCTGCACGGCCACGACAAGCGCCGGATCGCGCAGGACTACCTGTGGTGACGGATTCGCAACGCGCTTTCCGCTTGCCGCGAGCGGGGGGACGGCGTACGATAGAGTTCTCGCCCGCCTCCACTCCGAGGACAGCCGTTCGGCCGCGCCCGATGTCCCGTCCGCGCCCCGGTCGTCTCTCGCCAGCGCGGGAGGTACGTGATGTCCCGTAAGTACCGCCAGCCCGGCTATCAGGACTCGGATCGCGAGGAACCCGCGACCGAGCGCCGGCCGGCGCCGGCGCCGCAGGAGCTGACGCGCGAGGAGCGGATCCAGCGCCGCTCCCTGCGCCACGCGACGGCGCGCGAGGCGAACGAGGTGATCCGCTGCCACCGCTGCGGGCGGAACATCCAGAGCTCGGGCGCGATCGTCAAGGACACGACCTGCCCGCACTGCGCGGCGCAGCTCCACTGCTGCCGTACCTGCCGCAACTTCGACTCCTCGGCTCGCTGGCAGTGCCGCGCCGCGATCACGCAGCCGGTGCCCGACAAGAGCGCCGCCAACGACTGCGCGCTGTACGCCCCCCGAGTGGTCCTGGACACGACCGGACGCCGCAGCAGCGGCGGCCCGTCCCCGGGCCCGGGTCCGAACTCGGCTCCCGCCGGCAACAGCGCCAAGGAACAGTTCGACAGCCTGTTCAAGCGCTGAGCGCCGCGGACGGCGGCGGGCCGTGGGGGTCCGGTTCGGCCTGGACCTGCGGGCGCCGCCGGAGCGCGTCTATTCCCCGATGACCTTGACGAGCGCACGCTTCTTGCGCCGGCCGTCGAACTCGCCGTAGAAGATCTGCTCCCACGGGCCGAAGTCGAGCTTGCCGTCCGTGATCGCCACGACCACCTCGCGGCCCATGATCTGCCGCTTGTGGTGCGCGTCGCCGTTGTCCTCGCCCGTCCGGTTGTGGCGGTAGCGCGAAGGGTCGTGCGGCGCGAGCCGCTCGAGCCACTCCTTGTAGTCCTGGTGCAGGCCCGGCTCGTCATCGTTGATGAACACGCTGGCCGTGATGTGCATCGCGTTGACGAGACACAGCCCCTCGCGCACGCCGCTCTCGCGGACCGCCGCCTCGACCCGGGGCGTGATGTTGACGAACTCCATCCGCTCGGGGATCTCGAAGGTCAGGTAGCGGGTGAGCGATCGCATCGTCCTCGGTCTCCTCGCCGCCCGGGCTGGCCCGCCGGCCCCCGGGCCCATGACCGCCCCGCCCGTGCTCGCGCCGCCAAGCGGGAGGCCGCGACGCATTCTGTCACGAGCACCCCGCGGACCGGCCCTGCGCCGAAAACCCCGGAATCTCGGCATTCTCGGCGCCGGTTGTCGCGGCGGGGGCGCGAAACCTATATTCGCCATGCCAATCCCGCGCCCGGCACCCGCCGGGTGCGGCGCGGGCTGCCCCGCAGCTCGCCGCGGTGCGAGGATCGCGATGCGACGACAGAGCCAGAGCGGCCAGGGCCGGTTGGGGTTCATCTTCGCCCTGGCCGTCGTCTGCTGCGGGATCTTCATCGCGGTGAAGGTGGTCCCGGTGCGGGTCAACGCCTACGAGTTCCGGGAGACGCTGCGCGAGGAGGCGAAGTACGCCTCGGTGCACCGCAACGACACGGAAACGCTCGAGCGGATCATGGAGAAGGCCGACGCGCTGCGTCTGCCGATCTCGGCGGAGCAGGTCGACATCTCGCGCACCAAGGCCGAGGTCATCATCAAGGCCAAGTACGAGCAGCCGATCGACCTCAAGCTCGCGACCTACAACTACCGGTTCGACGTCGAGATGCGCGCTCCGCTCTTCTAGCTTCCTCCCCTTCCCCGAACCCCATCCCGCCGACGCGAGCCCGCCGAGCGCCGTGCGCACGAGGCGGGCGTGTATCATCGTCGCGGGCGGGGCTCCGAGGTCGGGGATGCGCGTCAGGGTCGGCACGAGCGGCTACGCGTACAAGGAGTGGAAGGGCTCGTTCTATCCCGAGGAGCTGCCCGATCGCGCGATGCTGCGCTTCTACGCCGGGCAGTTCGACACCGTCGAGATCAACAACACGTTCTACCGCATGCCGACCGCCGAGCTGCTCGGCGGCTGGGCCGGCCAGGTGCCCCCGGGGTTCTCGTTCGTGCTCAAGGCGCCGCGGCGGATCACGCACGTCAGGCGGCTGCAGGGCGCGGCGGAGGACATCGCCCACCTGCTGCGGACGGCGGCCGGGCTCGGACCGCGGCTCGGCCCGATCCTGTTCCAGCTTCCGCCGTTCCTGAAGAAGGACGCCGGCCGCCTGCGGGAGTTCGCGGCCGCGCTGCCCGCGGGCTTCCGGGCGGCGATCGAGTTCCGCAACCGCTCGTGGCGCGACGAGGAGGTCGACGCGATCCTGCGCGACCACGGCATCGCGCTCGTCGTCGCCGACGCGGAGGAGGAGCAGCCGCCGGTCGTTCCCACCGCGCCCTTCGGCTACCTGCGGCTGCGCCGCGAGGGTTACGACGCGACGGCGCTCGCGGCGTGGGCCAGAACCGTCCTGGCGCAGCCGTGGGAAGAGGCCCACGTGTTCTTCAAGCACGAGGACGAAGCGGCGGGGCCGCGCCTGGCCGCCGAGTTCCGCCGGCTCGTCGGAGGCTGACTCCGAAAGGGGACGGTCCGCGGCGCCGAGCGCGGCCGGAGCCCGAGAATCCGGGCCCGCCGCGCTGGTACGAGGGTTGCTGTGCCTGTCGTGCGAACCAGGGGGCTGCCCGGAGGGCCAACCGATGAAGCACACAGGACGGCTCGCGATCGTCTCGATCCTGCTGCTCGGCGCCGCAGGCGCGACTGCCGGAGGGCCGCGCGATCCGCGGGCGGAGCGGCTGCTCGATGCCGCGTACGCGGTCGAGTCGGCCACGGCCGCGGTCCACTGGCAGGCAAGCCGGGCCGCGCACCACGGCAGCTACCCGGAGGCCATCGCGTTGCGCCGACTCGGCACGCTGGAGGCGGCCGCCCGTCATTTCCGGCGCTCGCTCGTCAGACACGGCCCGTCCTCGCCGCGCACCTCGTGGGACTTCCGCGAGCTGCTCGCGGCGTACGATCGAGCATTCCGGGCCTTCCCCGGGCTGCACGCCGATTCGCGGGTGCGGGCGCGGATGACCCGGGTGTCCGGGGTCGTTCACCGTCTGCGCGACGAGTACGCGGTGACTCTCGCCGATCGGCGCCACGGCCGGCGCCACGGCCCGCCGCACCGGCCGCCGGTCGAGTACCGCTACCGGGACGACGACGAGGACCGGGACGACCGTCGCTACGGCCGCTGACGACGAGCACGGCGGGCTCCGCCCACCCCGACGCCCGCGCGCGGGCGAGGCGACGCTGCGGACCGAGCGGACGACCAGCGCGGCGGGCTCCCGGCACGCCGACGACGATGGAGCGCGGGTCGGGGTGGCGCTTTTGGGCCGGTGCACTAGTCTGGATCTTCGCGATGAAGCACCGCCCGGCACCGCACCGGCGACGGCTCCTGCGAGCGTCTGCCCGGGGAGCGCTCCTCGTCGCCGCGACCGCGCTCGCGATCGCGGTCGAGGCGCCACCCGGCTCGCCGCGAGAGCCCCGAACCCTCGCGCTGCTGATCAACGGCGGCCAGCAGCCGTCGGACAACGCCCTCAGCCACCTGCACCATCTGCAGGACATGCTCGCCACGCTGCTCCGGCGCGGGATCCCCGCCGAGCGGATCCACGTCTTCTCGAGCGACGGCCAGGACCCGGCGGCCGATCTCGTGGTGCGGGACAGCGTCGACCCGCGATGGTGGCTGGTGGAGAGCACGTCGGTCGGCGGCCCGCTGCGCCGCCCCCGGCTGACCAACACGGAATGGGAGGGCATCCCGCTGAAGCCGGCGACGCTGCCCGAGCTGCGGCGCTGGTTCGACCTGACGGGCCGCGGGCTGGAAGCCGGCGATCGGCTGCTGGTGTTCGTCACCGACCACGGGACGCAGAACGCGCGAGACCCGGACAACGGCCTGATCTCGCTCTGGAACGACTCGCTCTCCGTGCTCGAGTTCCGCGCGCTGCTCGGCCACCTGCGGCCGGGGGTCCAGGTCGTCAGCGTGATGAGCCAGTGTTACTCCGGCGCCTTCGCCGAGGCGATGGCCCCGTTCAACGATCCGACGCCGACGGGCGAAGTCTGCGGCTTCTACTCGACGAGCGCGAGCCGCCCGGCCTACGGCTGCTACGCCGAGGGGCGGGATCGCGACCGGATCGGTCACGCCTTCCGCTTCATCGACGCGCTGTCGCGGAGCGACACGCTGAGCGCGGCGCACCGCGAGGTGCTGGTCAGCGACACCACCCCCGACGTGCCGATCCGCACTTCGGACGTGTACCTCGAGCGGCTGCTGCAGCGCGAGGCCGAGCGCCGCGCGATCCCGGCGGACCGGTTCGCGGACGAGTTGCTGCGGGAGGCGTGGGGCGACCGCGCCCGCTGGGAGCCCGAGATCCGGCTGCTCGACCGCCTCGGCGAGACCTACGGGGTGTTCAGCCCGCGGTCGCTGGCCGAGTTCGAGCCGCACATCGAGAGCCTGCAGTCGCTGTCGCGCGAGCTGGCGACGTACCGCGACCGCTGGCAGCTCTCGCTCAACGACCTCAGGCAGGAGAACCTCGCGCGGTTCCTCGAGGCGCGCGACGACTGGCGCCAGCGGCTGGCCGACGGCCCGCTCGAGGGGCTGCCCGACGGGAGGCGCGAACGGCTCGGGAGCGAGCTGCTCGGGGAGCTGGAGTCGTTCACCCGGGAGCGGCACGAGGTGTGGGAGCGGATGCAGCGGCTGCGCGGGTTGCACCGCGACGCGGAGGCCGCCGAGTACCGCGTCGAGATCCGCCTCGCCGCGCTGCTGCGCATGCGGGCCCAGCTGCAGCGCGTCGCCGGCAAGCAGCTCCTCGAGCGCGGCGGAGCGGACGCCGCGGCGGTCCGCGCGGCCGCCGAGCTCGAGGCGTGTGAGGCGGCCGCGATCGGCACGCTGCCGGCGGACGCCGAGGTCGCTCCGCCCGCGTTCGAGGCGCTCGCGCCCTACGAGCAGGACCTGGACGTCGTGAAGCGGGTCCTGCCCTCATGGTTCGGCATCCAGTTCGGGCCGGTGCCGGACTCCAAGCGCGAGGAGCTGGACCTCTCCCGTGGCGCCGTGGTCGTGCAGCGCGTCTACGGCGGATCCGCCGCCGACAGCGCCGGGATTCGCGTCGGCGATTTCGTCGTCGGCCCGCCGGGTGCCGCGTTCGACGAGCCGAACCGGATCCGCGAGTGGATCATGACCTCGCCGCAGCACACGCCGCTGCGGCTCGGCCTGCTGCGCGACGGCGAGCCGGTCGACGTGAGCGTGGCGCTCGACCCGTATCCGCTCGAGCTGCCGCGGCTTCCCGGGCCGCCGCAGGCCGGCGACGCCGCACCCGAGCTGCCGACGCTCGGCCTGGTCTCCGCCGCCGAGGGCGCGGCGCTCCCCGTCGCCGGGGCGCGCCACCTGCTGTTCTTCTGGGCGACGTGGTGCGCGCCGTGCAAGGCCTCGCTGCCCGAGCTGCTCGCCTGGAGCGACGCGGCGCAGGTGCCCGTCCTGGCCGTCAGCGACGAGGGACCGGCCACGGTCCGCTCGTTCCTCGACGGCTGGAGCGATCCCTTCCCGCCGTGGGTCGCGACCGACGAGCTGCGACTGAGCTACGTGAGCTACGGGATCAGCGGCACGCCGACCTTCGTGCTGGTCGACGAGAGCGGCACGATCACCTGGCGCCAGTCCGGCTACTCGGCGCGCGAGGGCCTGGGCATCGACGGCTGGGACTGGGACCGCGACTCGCCCTGAGCCCGGCGCACGGGCTCGACGGCGTGCGCCGTACGATCCCGGCGGCGTTCCATGCCGGTGCGTCGTCCGGCACCCGCCGTACCCGCTCGTCGAGTCCTTCGGCTTCCGCACCACGCACCCGGCATGGCGCGGGACTCGCTCGGGACCAGCCGTGGATGCTGCCCGGTTTCTTCGAGCCGGATTTCCGGGTCAGCCGATGATGTCGTGCTCGAGCGCGAAGCGGATGATCTCGGCGGTCGAGCGCAGGTTCAGCTTCTCCATCAGCCGGGCGCGATAGGTCGAAGCGGTGCTGGTGCTGATGCCGAGGCGGTCGGCGCACTCCTTCAGGCTCAGGCCGGCGCCGAGCACGCGCAACAGCTCGAACTCGCGCGTCGAGAGCGATCCGACCCCGATGCGATCGGCGCGCGGCCGGCGCAGGTGCTGCAACACCTTCTGCGAGACGCTGCGCGAGATGTAGACGTCGCCCTGCTGCACCGCCCGGATCGCGTCCACCAGCTCCTGGGCCGCGGCGGTCTTGACCACGTAGCCGAGCGCCCCGCTCTCCAGCACGCGCACCGCGTAGTGGATGCTCTCGTGGACGGTGAGGATCAGGATCTTGACCGACGGGTCGCGGCGGCTCAGCGCGTCGATCGTCCCCGGGGCGTCCATCACGGGCATGCTGTAGTCCAGCACCAGCACGTCGGGCTTGAGCTGCGCCACGAGGTCGAGCGCCTCCGCGCCGTTGCCCGCCTGCCCCACGACCGTGATCGCTTCGCTCTCCTCGAGGACCTGCGCCAGCGCCTGCCGCACCATGGCGTGGTCGTCCGCGAGGACCACCCGGATCGGTTCGCTCACGCTCTCGCCCCTCGGTTGCCCTGCCGCGCGTGATCGCGCTCGCACCGGCGGGCCCGCCGGCACCGTAGTCTAGCCGCAGTCGCGACGGCGAGCGCGCCGCGGCATCCGCCCCGCTCGCCGGGCACGGCCGCGCCGTGCGCGCGTTCCGATACGGCGGCGGCGAGCGTGACGCCTGTCGGGAAAACGGCGATTCGCGGGTGGCGAGAAACCGACACGCCCCGCACGGGTCGCCGCTCCGCGGGCGTGCTCGCCGACGAGACGACAGGTGAACGCGTCTTCGGAACGCTGCGGGAGGCGTCCGCGGAGGCGGCACCGAGCAGGGCGGTCTCCCGGCCGGCGCTAGCCCAACACGTCCGGGGCGACCGGGATCGAGGCGTCGATCTCGGTGCCCTCCCCCGGGGCGGAGCGCACGCGGAACGACCCGCCCAGGAGCTCGACGCGCTCGCGCATCCCCAGCAGCCCCAGGCCGGACGAATCGACGGAGGCGGGATCGAACCCGGCGCCGCGATCGCGCACCGTCAGGCGGACCTCGCCGCCGGTGACGTGCAGCCGCACGTCGAACGACCGGACCCGGGCGTGCTTGGCCACGTTCGTCGCCGCCTCTTGCAGGATGCGGTAGACGTTCTCGCTCACCGCGGCCGGCAGCTCGGTCCGATCGAAGCGCAGGTCGGCGTCGGCCGCGAGGCCGAGTCGCTCGCGGCACTCCGTCAGGAAGCTCTGCACCGTCTCCTTCAGCCCCAGCTCGTCGAGCATCCTCGGGCGCAGCCGGGCCGAGATCTCCCGCACCCGCTGGATCAGCGCCTCGACGCCCTCCGCGGCCGAGGCCAGGCGCTGCTCCTTCTGGGCCGGGTCGGCCACCTGCCGCGCCCGCCCCAGGTTGAGCCCGACGGCGGTCACGAGCTGCCCCAGGTCGTCGTGGAGGTCGCGCGAGATGTTGCGCCGCTCTTCCTCCTGCGCCGTGAGCAGCTGGGTCGAGAGCACGCGGAGCCGGGCCTCCGACTCGGCGATCTGCCGCTCGTGCCGGCGGCGCACCGCTCCGGCGTACGCCAGGTAGCCGGCGAGACCGACGAGCAGCGGCGCCAGGACCGCGTAGGCGACCAGCACCGACCCGAGCAGCGCGCCCGCACCCGAGCGCAGCTGCTCGTCGGAGACGCGGGCGACGAGCAGCAGGCCTCCGGCGGGAGCGTGCGTGCCGCCGACGTTGCGGAAGGTGAACAATCCCTCCCGCGTCACGATCTGGCCGCCGGCCCGGGCCGCGATCTCGCGCCACGCCTCCGGGTGATCGCTGCCGAACGTCCGGTCCGAGCCGAGCAGGAAGCCCCACTCCTGCTCCGGCGAGCGCGGGTGCAGCAGGTAGTAGCCCTCGGAGTTCACCAGCGCCACCTCGCCGGGAAACGCCGCCGCCGACTCCGAGACCTTGCGCAGCAGCCGTGCGCCGAGGTAGTTCAAGACCAGGACGCCGCGCTTCTCGCCGCCGGCCACGACCGGCGTGGCGAAGCGGATCACGGGCTTCAGCGGCCGCTCGATCGCTCCGTGCTCGACGTTGAGGTCGAAGGCCGAGACGTAGACCTGGCCGGGATCGAGCGCGAGGCTCGCCGTGACGTAGTCGCGCGCCGCCTTGGGCTGCAGCTCGCGCTCCGGAACCGCGCCGGGCTCGCCCCGGTCGTGATTGATCCGCACCCGCTCCATGCCCTGAACGTCGATGAAGCGGATCTGGTCGTAGATCCCCTGGTGGCGGCTGAACGAGACGTAGTCGGCCTCGAGGCGCGCGCGCGAATCCGGGCGGCCCGTCAGGTAGTCGTGGAGCGCCGTCTGCTCCGCCAGGTAGCGCACCTCGGCTCCGACCGCCTCGAGGTCGCGTGCCACCACCTCGGCCCCGAGGTCCACGACCCGCCGGCCGCGCTGCTCGTGGACCCGGCGCTCGGCGGCCGCTTCGCGCTGGTGGAGGAAGGCGGCGGAAGCCGCCAAGAGCGCCGCGATCGGGGCGAGCCAGGCGACGAAACGGAGCGTCACGCCGCGCGCGGCGACCCGGGCTCCTCCGGTCGCGTCCCCGCCCGGCCGCGGGGGACGGGGCTCGGTGGCTGGCTCCGGCATGGCCCTCGATTATCGCGCGCCCCGCAGCGGCTCGCCCCGGCCCCGACCGGTCCCCGCCACGGCCCAAGCTCGGCCGGCGCTCGTGCGGATCGCGTGTCGGATTCGAGCCACACGGGAATGGCGATCTTGCCGACTGGCAGCCGAGACGGATCCGGCGAACAGATAGGGGATCCCGCTACGAGGAGGCGCTCCGATGTCGACGACGGCAAGACGACCAGGGAGAAGCTCGGTTACCGCTCGGATCGGCGTCGCGGCCTTGCTGCTCGTGACCGGCACGCGGGGTGAAGGCGCGCTCGCCGCCGAGAAGCCCGCCGACGCGGGCGAGCCAAACTCGGGCGAGGCCTCCTCGCTCCACCTGCTGCAGAGCCCGCCCGCCCCGGCGGACCGGCCGGAGTCCGACTACGGGCTGGGCGACGGCTACTACCGCAAGCTTCCCGCCTACCCGCCGGCGGCCAAGGGCGAGCGCACGCCGCTCGACCTGTGGAAGTACGCCGGACGGGGCGACAGCTCGTTCGGCACGCCGCAGCTGCCGATGTCGTTTCCCGAGTGGCTCGAGTTCCACCGCCGGCAGAAGCCGGCGCTGATGGCCGACGTCCGCGCCTACATGGCGAGCCGCTTCCGCTTCGGCGGGGCGTCGATCCCCGGCGTCGCGATGTCCGGCGGCAAGCCGATCATGCTCGGCCCGGTCGCCGTGCTGCCGGCCGGCGTCCGCTCGTTCGAGGAGCTCGCGGCGCTCGGCCCGGAGCAGATCCGCGCCCGCGACCTCTTCCCCTACAAGCCGCTGGCCCATCCGCTGCAGACCACCGCCCACATGCTGTTCCCCGAGTCGTGGGTCGAGGTCCATCCCGAGCACGAGCGGATCGACGTCGACCACGACCTGCCCGAGGCCTACCTGCCGGACTTCCCGCCGCCGCTGTTCCTGACGACGCACAAGGAGCTGGGCGACGTCAGCCGCGGCCAGGAGATCACGCTCGGCAACTACTACGAGATGTTCGACGGCCTGCTGACGGCGGAGCAAATGGAGGGACTCAAGGAGCTGCTGCGCCCGACGCCGACCACCTGGTTCAACCACACCACGCACCGCGTGACCGTCGAACCCAGCGCCGGAGTCGCCTGCCTGTCGTGCCACGTCAACGGCCACACCAACGGGGCGATCGAGCTGGCTCCTGATGCCCGCCCCAACCAGGCGCGGCTGCGCGTCGACACGCCGTCGATGCGCGGCAACTACAACCTGATGCAGCTCTCCTCCAAGCGCTCGATCCGCAGCCTGGACCACTTCTCCGAGGTCGAGGAGTACTTCGACGGCGATCCCGGCATGATGCAGAACATCGGGCCGCGCGGCGCGCAGCGGCAGATCACGAACCGGATGGGCGACTTCAACGCGATCATCGACTTCCCGCCGGCGCCCAAGCTCGGCCCGCTGATGCGCCTGGTCCGCTCGCGGGCGACGCCGGCCGAGCTGCGCGGCGAGGAGCTGTTCCACGGCAAGGCGCAGTGCGTGGCCTGCCACTACGGCCCGGCGTTCGTCGACGACTACCTGCACGACCTGCAGGTCGAGCGCTTCTACGCCGGCCGCCCGGAGGGCCCGATCAAGACCTTCCCGCTGCGCGGCATCAAGGACAGCCCGCCCTACTTCCACGACGGCCGGCTGCCGACGCTGCACGACGCGGTGGAGTTCTTCGACCTGGTGCTGGAGCTGGGCCTGACGCGGCAGGAGAAGGAAGACCTGGTCGCCTACCTGCTGTGCTTGTAGCCGGGTCCGAAGCGGGCGCGCAGCCCGGCTTCGAACGCCGCCTTGCCGCCGGTCTCGACGATCCGCCCGTGCGCCATCACGACGCGGTCGAAGTCCCACGCGGCGACCGGGGCGAGCGAGCGCCGCAGCGCCGCGAGGTCGGTCAGGAAGAGCCAGCGGAAGACGCGCGAGGGGGCCACGCGTCCGACGACTCCGTTGAGCCTCATCGCCAGGGCGGGGAGTCCGCGAAGATCTCCCGAAGCGTAGTGGAACACGAAGTCCGTCGCGATCAGACTGCGCGACGGCCGGTGCAGGAACAGCGTCTCGTGCATCCGCGTGCCGGCGAGCGGCGCGGCGTCGAGGACCGCCCGCCACGGTCGCGGTAATCCGTCGGCGTAGGTGGCGTCGATGCGCGGCAGCTTGGCCGCCAGCCGCTCGCGGGCCGCGGCCGGGACCAGCACGCGGCAGTCGCGCCAGCGCTCGGCGTAGTGGCGCGCCTCGTCCGCGTGGAGCGTGCTGGGGACGAGCACGAGGTCGACGCGGCCGAGCCGCTCGATCGCGCCCCAATCGTCGTCGCGCATCCGGATCGCGCTGTGGACGGCGAGCGCGCCGTCGCCGCGCCGGATCAGGGTCATGCGGCGCTTCAACGGCGACCGGTGCCAGGTGCCGTCGACGGTGAGCAGCCCGTGGCCGTGATCGACCGGCGGATCGTAGGGGAAGATCGTCCCGGTCGCGTCGCCGGGCGGGGCCGCGGTGTCCCGCGTCGGAGGTCCCACCGATTCTCCTCCCGGCGTGCCGCCGTCGGTCCGCCACGCGCCGCCCGCCGCCCGCTCGCCGGACTGCGGCCCGCGGCCCGGGCGCCGGCCGGCCTGCCGCCCGTCAGTGCCGGTGGGCCCAGCCGTACCGCGTGCGCTCGCGCTCGAGCCACTCGGTCGCCGCGGGGTGGATCGTGTCCCCACCCTCCTTCTCGAAGAAGAAGGCGGCGCGCTCGACGCGGTCGGGGGCGATCTGGTTCATCGTCGCCGTCTCGTACAGCCGGCCGTTGATCATCGTGTGCGTGACGTACTCCGAGCGCCGCAGGTCGTTCAGCACGTCGCCGTCGATGACGGCCAGGTCGGCCAGCTTGCCCGGCTCGAGCGAGCCGACGTCGCCGTCGAGCCCGACGTAGCGCGCCCCGTCGATCGTCGCCGCGCGCAGCGCCTCCCACGGCGTGAAGCCGCCCTGCTCCAGCATCCACAGCTCCCAGTGCGCGGCGAGCCCCTCGCGCTGTCCGTGGGCGCCGATCTGCACCCGCACGCCGCGGTCGCGCAGCTGCTTGGCGAAGCGCGCGACGCGGATGTGGTTGTAGTGGGAGTCGGGGGCCTTGGAGCGGCGGATCGACACCGGTTCGACGACGAACCGCGGCACGTAGCGCATCAGGCGCTCGTTCTCCCAGACGTTGCCGTGCTCGTACCAGTAGTTCTCTCCGGACAGCCCGCCGTAGGCCACGCCGAGGGTCGGCGTGTAGCCCGTACCGCTCTGCGACCAGAGCTGCTCGACGTCCCCGTAGGCGCGCACCAGCGGGATCGCGTGCTCGATGCCGGTGTGGCCGTCGACGATCTCGCTCAGGTTGTGCTGGAACCGGGCGCCGCCCTCGGGCACGACCATGATCCCCAGCTCGTGGCCGGCGGCGATCACCTGCTGGCGCTGGTCGCGCCGCGGCTGCTGGTAGCTCTTGACCGAGATCGCGCCGGCGTCCTTCAGCCGCCGCACGTGGAACAGCGCATCCTCGTAGCTGTCGATCGCCGCCTTGTAGTCCGGGGCGTGCGCACCGTAGAGGATCGTGCCGGTGGAGAAGATCCGCGGCGCGACGATCGCGCCGGCCCGCTGCAGCTCGGCCGCGGCGAAGATGCTGGTGGTGTCGTTCGACGGGTCGTGGATCGTGGTCACGCCGAACGCCAGGTTCGAGAACTGCGTCCAGTTCTGCTCGGGCGTCAGCTCCTCGATCGCCTGCGGGCCGTGGGCATGGCAGTCGATCAGGCCGGGGACGATCGTCTTGCCGCGCAGGTCGAACGTCAGAGCGCCGGCGGGGATCGTCACCCGCTGCGCGGGACCGACGGCCTCGATGCGGTTGCCGTGGACCACGACGACGCCGTCGTCGATCACCTCCCGCGTCGTGTCGGCGTCGCGCATCGTGACCAGCCGCGCCCCGGTGAGCGCGATGCGCCCACGCGGCTGGTCGGCGGCGACGCGGAAGCCGAGATCGATCCCGGTCTCGACCGGCTCGGGCAGCTCCGCCGGCGCGCCGTCGAGGAAGGCGAAGGCGTCCTTCAGCTCGCGCGTGTAGAGCGTGGGGCCGTGCGACCAGTGCAGGGCGCGGCTGTCGGCCGACCACTGCAGGAAGTCGCCCGAGCGCCTGGAGGCCCGCCGCACCGGGAACGACTCGCTGGCGGAGCCGATCGACACCGCCCTGCCGGTCGCCGGGAAGGGCGCCACCCAGACGTCGAACTTCTCGCGGAAGGCGACCCAGCGGCCGTCGGGCGAGACCGCGTACTCGGTGATCGCGGCGGCACTCTGCATGCTGTCGGCATCCGCCACCTTGAGGTGGGTCCGCGCGTCGTGCCCCGCGAGGTCGACGCTCTCGAGCACGAGGCGGATCTCGGACTCGACGTCGGAGAAGAACACCCGGTCGGCGGCCGCGCCGAAGTGCGGCGCGAAGCCCGACTTGCTCAGGCGCCGGGGCTCGCCGCCCGCAGTCGGGACGCGGTAGATGCCGGGCTCGAGCGACCAGGTCGAGGCCACGACGTATCCGCCGGCGATCTTGCGGTAGACGATCGTGCTCCCGTCGGGAGAAAACTGCGGCTCGACGTAGTGCCCGGGCTCGCTCGTGACGACGCGGCTCGCCCCGCCGGCGGCGGGGACGACGCGGATCGACCCCAGCGCGTCGTCGTCCCAGGTGGTGTAGACGACGAAGCGGCCGTCGCGCGAGAAGGCCGGGTAGAACTCGAAGTGCTGGTCCTGCTCCGTCAGCCGGCGCTGCCGGCCGCTCGCCAGGTCCTTGACGTGGAGCCGCCCCAGCGCCTGGAACACGACCTGCGAGCGGTCGGGCGAGATCCGCGCCCAGCGGATCAGCTTGACGTCGATCTCGTCCGGCGCGACGCGGACCGGGAAGCGCAGCGTCTCGCGGATCCTGCGCTCGGCGCGCACGCGGAGGGGAATCACCGCCGACTCCCCGGTCTCGACGTCGACGCGGCGGATCTTCCCGCCGGCCCAGAAGACGATCGAGCGGCCGTCGGGCGTCCAGCCGAAGGCCGGCGTGTTCCCCTCGCTGCCGTTCGTCTCCTGCAGGTCGCGGTCGAGCCGGTCGTAGACCGGCCGCTCGAGCCCGGAGCGCAGCTCCTTGAGGTACAGCGCGCTGGTGAAGCCCGGCGTGCGCTTGACGAACGCGAGGTAGCGGCCGTCGGGCGAGGGAGTCGGGCGGATCGCGCCGCCCGGGCCGCCGGCGAAGGTGTCGATCTCGCCGGTCACGCGGTCCAGGCGCCGGATGGCGAAGATCTGCCCGGTCGAGTCCTTGTCGTACTGCCAGATCCGCCCGTCGGTCACGTCCTGGCTGTAGTAGACGTAGCGATCGTCCGGCGAGAACGCCGGCTCGGCCATCGTCTTCTGGTCGTTCTCCTTGAACGGCCGCTCGGTGAGCTGCAGCCCCTTGCCCCCGCCGACGTGGTACAGCCAGATCTCGCCGCCGGGGATGCTGCGCGTCGAGGTGAAGCCCTTCTGCGCCGCGAGGTACTCGCCGTCGTGGCTCCAGGCCGGGCTGTGGATCAGGTTCTCGCGCTCCTCGGTGACGGCGCGCGGGGCGGAGCCGTCGGCGCCCATCACCCACAGGTTGTCGGCGCCGTCGCGGTCGCTGATGAAGGCGATCCGCTTCCCGTCGGGGCTGAAGCGCGGCTGGAAGTCCCAGGCGATGCCCTGCGCCAGCGCCGTGGCCTCGCCGCCGGCGAGCGGGACGGTGTACAGGTCGCCGAGCATGTCGAACACGATCGTCGTGCCGTCCGGGCTGACGTCGACGTGCGACCAGGTCGTCTCGTCGGTGTCGATCGCGATCGTGCGCCAGCTTCCCGGGGGATTGCCGACGTCCCACTTCGGCCCGTCGTCGTCCTTCCCGCCCCCGGCCTTGGCGCCCTGGGCCGCCCCGGCCGCGACGGGCAGGAGCAGCGCGAGCGTGCCCGAGAGCGCAAGCGGCAGCAACCGCGTGAGGAGCGTTTTCATCTCGTGATCTCCCTCGTCCCGAGCGAGCCCCGGTCCGCCACGGGCGGCGCAGAATCCTAGTGCGCCGGGTCGGAGCTGCGCCACCCGCGCGACGGCCCTCGACTGCCCCGGCTCGGGCGGGAGTCGTCGGCGCGGCCGCCCGCGCCTTCGAGCCGGGGGTCGAGGTGCGGAGCCGAGGGTTCGGGCGCAGGCGTCAGTTCATCATCGAGACGGCGCCGATCGCGCAGCCGGCCGGGATGCCGACCAGCGCCAGCAGGAAGATGATGGCCACGTACTTCCACGGCGAGGGAGCGGCGTGGATGTAGCTCTCGACGAACTCCGCCTCGCTGCGGCACGCCTCGGGAGCGTCCGGATGCTCGCGCTTGATCCGCTGGTACTCCGCGCGAGCCTTGCGCTCGCCGGTCCCCATGTAGCGGAAGGCCAGGGCCGGGTAGAGCTTCGCGAACAACAGGTACAGGATCGCCACCAGCACGCTGCCCATCAGCAGGAATCCGATCATCGCTCGCCTCCCTTCACCCGGCACGATCCGTGCCGGAACCGACCGCCGCCGCCGCGGGCCCGACCCGGCCCCGGCCGCGGAATCGGCGTATCATCGGTTGCGGCCTCCGACTCCCATTGCGCAGCCGGGCGGGGAAAACGATCGTGGAGGTGGATCAGTACTTCGTCGCGGCCTACGACGAGCTGCGCCGCCTGGCCGCGACCGTGCGGCGTGGCGAGCGCCACGTCACCCTCAGTCCCACCGCCCTCGTCAACGAAGCCTGGCTGAAGCTGGCCGCGTCGCCGTCCGCCCGGCCGGTCTCGCGCCTGCACTTCAAGCGCATCGCCGCCCGCGCCATGCGCCAGGTGCTGGTCGAGGCTGCGCGGCGGCGGCAAGCCGACAAGCGCGGGGGCGGGGTCGCGCTGGCGACGTTCGACGAGGCGCTGGCCCCGATCGAGGCCGACGCCGCCGACGTCGTGCGCCTCGACGAGGCGCTCGAGGCGCTGGCCCGGATCAACCCGCGCCAGGCGGCGATGGTCGAGAGTCGCTTCTTCGGCGGGCTCGACGTCGCCGAGACCGCGGCCGCGCTCGAGGTCTCCGAAGCCACCGTGCTGCGCGACTGGCGCGCCGCCCGCGCCTGGCTCGCCGCCGAGCTGCGCCGGGGGGGCTGATGGACGCCGCCCGCTGGGAGCGCATCCAGGCGCTGTTCCACGCGGTGCTCGAGCGGCCCGAAGCGGAGCGGCGCGCGTTCCTCGAGGCGGCGAGCGCAGGCGATGCCGATCTGGTCGCCGAGGTGCAGCGCCTGCTCCAGGAGGACGCCCGCGCGGCACCGCTGCTCGACGCCGGCGTTGCGAGCGTCGCCGGACGCATGCTGGGCGCCGACGCTCCGCGCCGGATCGGCCCATACCGCGTGCGCGAGTACCTCGGCGAGGGCGGCATGGGCGTGGTCTACCTCGCCGAGCGCGAGGACCTCGGCAACCTCGTCGCGATCAAGCTCCTGCGCGACGCCTGGGTTTCGCCCGCGCGACGCGAGCGGTTCGCCGCCGAGCAGCGCACGCTCGCCCAGCTCGAGCATCCGCTGATCGCGCGCCTGTACGACGCCGACGCGCTGCCGGACGGGACGCCGTGGTTCGCGATGGAGTACGTCGACGGCGTGCCGTTGACCGACTACTGCCGGCGCCACGCCACGTCGGTCCCCGAGCGGCTGGAGCTGTTCCGCGGGGTGTGCGAGGCCGTCCTGCACGCTCACCGCCACGCCGTGATCCACCGCGACCTGAAGCCCTCGAACGTGCTCGTCAAGCACGACGGCTCGGTGCGGCTGCTCGACTTCGGCATCGCCAAGCAGCTCGAGAGCCTGGACGCGCCGGCCGACCAGACGCGCACCGGCCTGCGCCTGATGACCCCGGCCTACGCCGCGCCCGAGCAGCTCCGCGGCGAACGCGTCGGGATCCACAGCGACGTCTACGCGCTGGGCGTCATCCTCTACGAGCTGCTCACCGGGCAGCTCCCGGTGGCGGGCGAGAAGCCCTCCGTGGCCACGCGCCGTCTCGCCGCGGCGCTGCCCGCGGGTCGGACCCCGCCGCTCGCGGGACGCGAGTCGTGGGCCGACCTCGACGTGCTCTGCCTGACCGCGATGCACCAGGATCCGGCGCGGCGCTACGCCTCGGTCGAGGCGCTGCTGCGCGACCTCGACCGCTACCGCCGCACCGAGCCGCTCGAGGCCCGGCCCGACAGCTTTCGCTACCGCGCGAGGAAGTTCGTGGCCCGCAACCGCGGCGCGGTCCTCGCCGCCGCGGGAACCGCGGCGCTCGTCGTCGGGCTCGTCGTGTTCTACACCGTGCGCCTCGCCGGCGCGCGCAACGCGGCGCTCGCCGAGGCGGCGCGCACCCAGCGCGTCCAGCGCTTCATGCTCGATCTGTTCGAAGGCGGCGACTCCGAAGCCGGGCCGGCCGAGGATCTGCGGGTCGTCGCGCTCGTCGAGCGCGGGCTGCAGGAGGCCCGCGCGCTCGACGCCGAGCCCGCGGTGCAGGCCGAGATGTTCGTCACGCTCGGCGGCGTCTTCGAGAAGCTCGGCGATCTGCAGCAGGCGGAGACGCTGTTCGAGGACGCGCTCGAACGCCGGCGCGCCCTGCTCGGCCCGGAGCACGCAGCGGTCGCCGAAACCATGGTGGCGCTCGGCTTGCTGCGCGCGCACCAGGCGCGCCTCGACGAGGCCGAATCCCTCGTCCGCGACGGGCTCGCGATGACGCGCCGCACCCTCCCCGCGGGACACGCCGCTCACGGGCGGGCGACGGCCGCGCTCGGCCGCGTGCTGCTGGAGCGCGGCGGTCACGACCAGGCCATCGCCGCGCTCGAGAAGGCGGTCGACCTGCTCTCGACGCAGCCGGCCCAGGAGGCCGACCTCGCCGGCACGCTCACGATCCTCGCCAACGCGCGCTTCTTCACCGGGGACTACGCGGAATCGGAGCGGCTCAATCTCCGCGCGCTGGAGATCGACCGCCGGCTGCACGGGGAGCGCCACCCCAACGTCGCCGACGACCTGATCAACCTGGGCGCGATCCGTTTCCAGCTCGGCCGCTACGCCGAGGCCGAGCAGCTCGACCGCCAGGCGCTCGAGATCGTCGAGGCCTGGTACGGACCCGAGCATCCGGAGACGGCCTCCGCGCTGACGCTGCTGGCTCGCGCGCTCGTCTACCAGGAGCGCCATTCCGACGGAGAGGCGCTGCTCGATCGCGCCCTCGCGATCCAGCAGGGCGTCTATGGCGCGGCGCACCCGCGCGTCGCGTCGGCGCTGAACGAGCTGGCGAACGTGGCGCTCGCGCGCGACGACCACGAGCGCGCCGATGCGCTCTTCCGCCGCATGGAGCAGATCTACCGCGAGGTCTACGGCGAGCGGCACGCGCTCGTCGCCACCGCGCTCTCGAACCGCGCGAGCGTCGAGCTGCGTCGCGGGAACCTGGCCGCCGCCGAGCGGCTGTTCCGGGAGGTCGTCGCGCGCTACACCCAGGCGCTCTCGGCCGAGGACCTCGACACCGGCATCGCGCGCATCAAGCTCGGCCGGGCGCTTCTCGGCCAGGGCCGGTTCTCCGACGCCGCGCGCGAGAGCCTCGCCGGGTTCGAGATCGTCTCGGCACGGGCCGACCCCGGCGTCGGCTGGCTGCGCGCGGCGCGCCACGATCTGGCCCTGGCCTACGAGGCGCTCGGCCGGCCGGAGGAGGCCGCGAGGTTCCGCGACGCGCCGGCCGGCGGCGAGGGGTCGTGACGGAGGTACGGGGCACGTCGCCGGATCGCGGGACGGCGGCGAGGTCGAGTTCGCCATGGCGCGCGATCGCCCGCGGGCGGCGTCGGCGATGCCGGCGGCCCCGGTGTGGTAGAACGGTCAGGGAGGGCACGATGAGGGTCACGGCGCTGATCGCGGTGCTCGCCGCGGGACTTCTCGCCCCGATCGCCGGGGCGCAGCCCGAGTACGAGATGACGACCTATCAGCTCGCGCTGCTGCGCCGCGGGCCGGCCGACCCTCCCCTCGGCGAGCGGGAGATCCAGCGGCTGCAGCAGGAACGCCTGGCCTGGCTCGGGCGGCTGCTCGAGGAGGACAAGCTGATCCTCGAGGGGCCGGTCGACGGCGGGCCGCTGCGCGGGGTCGTCGTGCTCGACGCCGGCTCCCTCGAGGCCGCCGAGGCGACGATGGCCGAGGACCCGTGGGTCCGGGCCGGCAGGGTCGTGCCCGAGGTCCACCCGTGGTGGACGGCCAGGGGGATCGTGCGCAAGCCGGCCGGTCTGGCGCGCAACGCGCGCTTCTGGCTCGGGCTGCTCGAGCGGCCCGCCGGCGCTCCCGAGTACTCCGCGGAGCGACTGCAGGAGATCCAGGCCGGCCACATGGCGAACATCGAGCGCATGGCGCAATCGGGCGACCTCGTCCTCGCCGGGCCGATGGGCGACGACGGAGCGCTCCGCGGAATCTTCGTCTTTCGCGGTGCGAGCAGCGAGCGGATCGTCGAGCTGTTCCGCCAGGACCCGGCGCACCGCGCCGGGCGCCTCGCGCTGACGCTCTACCCGTGGCACGTCCCCGCCGGCGCGCTCGAGCCGTCGCAGCCCTGAGCGCGCGCGGTGATCCCCCTCGCGTTCGACGAGATCGAGTCGCCGATCGGCACGCTCCTGATCGTCGCCGGCCCGGGCGGGCTGTGCGCGGTCGAGTTCGACGCCGACCCCGAGCGGCTGGGGCCGCAACTGAGACGGCGCTTCGGTCCGGTCGAATTCGGCCGGGCCGCGGATCCCGGAGGCGGCGCCGGCCGCCTGCGCGACTACTTTGCCGGCGACCTGGCCGCGATCGACGGGATCGCGGTCGAGACCGGCGGCACGCCGTTCCAGCAGAGCGTCTGGAGCGAGCTGCGCCGGATCCCCGTCGGATCCACCCGCAGCTACTCCGACATCGCGCGGGCGATCGGGCAGCCGCACGCGACCCGCGCCGTGGGGCTCGCCAACGGCAGCAACCCGCTGGCGATCGTCGTGCCCTGCCATCGCGTGGTCGGTGCGGACGGCAGCCTGACCGGATACGGCGGCGGCCTGCACCGCAAGCGCTGGCTGCTGTCCCACGAGGGGGCGATGAAGTCGGCCCATCGCTGCTTCGACTGGCGCTGAGGGAGCGAGTCGCAGGGAGGAAGCCGTGAGCAGGAGAGGAACGTCGATCATCGTCTTGTGCGTGGCGCTCGCGGGAGCCGCGGTCGATCTGCGCGCGGCGCAGGGGCAGGGCGGCGGCGAGGGCGTGTTCGTGACGGTCCACGAGGAGAGCGTGGCGCTGGCCGACGGCCGCACGCGCCGGCTCTACCGGACCGCGGGGTTCGTGCTGGCCGACGAGGGCAGCCCGTTCCACCGCGCCGAGCAGGACTGCTCCGGCGCCGAGATCCTCGCCGCCGACGGCAAGCACCTCGGTGCAGCGGGCTCGTGCATCGCGACCGACCCGGACGGCGACGTGTGGTGGATCTGGTGGCGCGGCGACGGCAAGGGCGGAACCTGGGGGTTCCTCGGCGGCAGCGGCAAGTTCGAGGGCATCACCGGGGGCGGGAGCACGCGCCGGGCGCTGGAGTGGCCGAGCGGCAGGTTCACGCTGAAGTGGGAAGGGGCCTGGAATCGTCCCTGAAGCGGCGCCGCCCGGCGGCGCGCGCGGCCGCGATCACGGGGCGGCGGCGGCCGTCCGGGGTGGCGGTTCGGCGGGAGCGACGAGGTTCAGCGCCTCGGCCAGCGGCGCGAAGTCCGCGTCGGCGCCCTGCCAGATCTCGAGCACGGCCGCGAGCGTCGCGCCCGCCTCCTCCTTGCGTCCCAGCGCGGCGGCGCAGCGCGCGAGACCGAGCAGCGCCGTCGGGCGGTTCGGCCGAACCCGCAGCACGTCCTCGAAATGGTCCTCGGCCCGCGACGGATGGCCGAGCTGGAGCAGGATCTCGCCGTACAGCTCGCTCGCCGGGATCGGCGGCATGGGCAGCAGCGGCGGCAGGGCGACCGCGCCCTCGGTCGCCGCGGCCTCGCCCAGCTCGTTCGCCGCACGCGTGGGATCGCCGTACGCCAGCGCCAGCCGCGCCTCGGCCGCCCGCCGCTCCGGCAGCTTCACGCCGAAGTCCCGCAGGCCGTCGACGCCGGCCCGCAGCAGGCCGGTCCGACCGAGGTGCCAGGCGGCGATCGCCTTGGCGTGGCTCACCCGGATCTGCTCCTCCCGGCCGTCGACCAGCGGCACGGCCTTCACCGCCTCGGTCCACTGCCGCCCCTCGAGGAAGTAGCGGTAGCGCATCGCGGCGTAGGTCTCGAGCGCCGCCTCCGACTCCGATTCCTTCGCGATCGTCTCGATCTCGGCCAGGAGCGCGCCGGCCTCGCCGACGCGGCCCGCCTGGAGGTAGGCGTGCAGCAGCATCTCGGCGTTGTGCAGGTCGCGCTGCTCCGCCGGCAGGTCGAGCCGGCGCAGCAGCTCCAGCGACGCGAGATCGGCGGCCCGCGCCGCGGCCAAGCCCTCCGCCCACCGGCCGAGCCTGAGGTAGACGTGCGCCGGGGCATGGCGCGCGCCGGGAATGTCCGCCGCGATCGCGCTCAGCTGCTCGGCGATCGGCAGCGCGCGTTTCGCCGACTCGTGGGTGGAGTCGAGCGCGTGGATCAGGTAGTTCAGCACGCCGACGTGGCGTGAGCCGGAGTACGGTCCCAGCACCGCCGCGGCCTTCTTCTTCCATTCCAGGGTCGTGGAGCCCGACCCGGCGTCGATCGCGAGGAACACCAGGCCGTGGTACGCCGCGATCTCCACGTCGCGCGGGAAGCTCGTGTGCAGCAGCTGGATCGCGTTGTGGAAGGCGAGGTCGCGGCTCGAGCGGGTGGACGTCTCGTGCCGCGTGAACAAGAGTCCCGCGACTTCGATGAAGCGCCGGTCGCGCTCGTAGGCCTTCTTCGCCTTCCGTGCACGACCGATCGCCTCCGCTCCGAGGAGCAGTTGTTCCGCGGTCGCGGGCGGGCCGAGCGCGCGGTAGAAGGAGAGCGCTTCGCCGCAGTAGGCCATGGCGCACTCGGGATCGATCGCCGAGGCGGTGAGGAAGTCCCGGCGCGCCCACTCGTTCTGGAACGCGTGGAGCACGACGAAACCGTGGTCCAGGTGCGGCCTGGCCTGCGGCGAGCAGTCCTGCTCCAGCGTCTCCTGGGCCCGGATCGCTCCTCCGGCGACCAGCCCGAGCGAGAGCGCGAGGAGCAGCGCGAGCGGCGAGGCGCGGCGGGGCGCGCTCATTCCGCGAGCCGGACGCGGCGGTCGTCGCGCCGCGCCAGAAGCTGCTCGACCTCGGCCCGCACGAGCTTCCCTCCGTCGTCGAGGAGCACCGCCCGGAAGTCGGCGGCGCCGCTCGGCGCCTCCATCCGCTGCCACGTCTCGAGCGCCCGCATCCGGGCGGCCGCTCGGGCCGGTCGCGGCCCCTGGAAGTCGAAGTCGAAGCCGTGGTAGCCCGGGAGCCGCCTCAAGGAACGATACGCGATGAAGCGCACGGCGTCATACGGGTCGTCGAGGAGCTGCGCCAGGTGCGGGGCGATCCAGCCCTGGCCCGACGCCTCGCGGGCCGCGTCCCAGCCCAGGCTCCAGGCGGCGAGCGCGCGCTGGCCGGCGTCGCCCCGCAGCAGCCACAGCAGCGAGGCCGCGACCGATCGCTCCTCGTCGGTCAGCGGCGGGATCGGCGTCTCGTACCACTCCTCGAGGTGGCGCGCCGTCCAGGCCAACGAGCGGTCGAGGTGACACTGGTTGCAGGCGTTCGGCCGGCCGGTCGCGAGGCTCGCCGCCACGGCCGGGGAGTCGATCTGGTGGCTGCGGATCGCCTTGAGCAAGCCGTAGGTGGTGTACGGCATGTGGCAGTTGTAGCAGCGGCTCCCGCTCGACTTCGGCTCGTGGTGCGAGTGGCGCGCCACGGCGGGGTCCCCGCGGTACTCCTCGTGGCAGGCGAAGCAGGCCTCGTCGCCGTCCATGCCCGGCCCGAGCTGGTCGTTCGCCCACTCCCCGAGCGAGCGCGGGTCGTGCGGCTGCTTGTGCAGCGTGTGGCAGGAGAGGCAGGAGAGGATCCCCCGCTCTTCGTCCCCGTGCAGGTAGCAGGGCGATTCGATCAGGCCGTTGTACTCCCGCCCCGATACGCGCACCATGCCGTCCGGCCAGTAGCGGTCCTCGAACGTGTGCGGGTCGCGCTCGACCTGCCGGCGCACCGCCGGCACCGCGGCATCCTTGGCGGGGCGCAGGACGTGCCGCGACCCGGCCAGCTCGCCGCCGGGCCGGTAGTCGAAGCCCCCGCGACGCCACGCGGCCACGGCGTTCTCGTCCTTGAACAGGTAGACGCTGTGGCACTGGCCGCAGATCTGCGAGGACGTCCTCGACGGCAACCGCCGCGGGTCGGCGATCGTGGGGTCGGCACCGCCCCGGATGCGGGAACGGTAGCGGTGCGCCGGATCCTGCTGGAGCCGAACGTGCTCCGCGCCCGGCCCGTGACAGGCCTCGCAGGCGATGCCGAACTCGACCGCGCTCGTCTCCATCGAGCCGCCCGGCCCGTACCCCGGCTCGCCGCCGGTCGCGTGGCACTTGATGCAGACCTGGTTCCAGGCGCCGGGGGAGTAGGGCTGCCGCTGCCCCGGCGGCTCGAGGAACGCGCCCTCCCGCGTGATCCAGCGCCGCTCCTCGACCAGGTAGACGAACGGGAGCATCTGCAGCTTGCGGCTGTCCTCGCTCGGCGCCCAGTAGATCTGCACGTGATGCGAGCCGGTCAGCATCGCGATCCTCCGCCGCGCGGGCCCGCCGTCGGGCGCGCCGACCCAGAACTCGTCGCCCTGGCGGCGCAGCACGACGTCCAGCTCCGGCCCCCGCACGCGCACGTCGCCGAAGTCGCCCAGGACGGACTCGGGCGTCGCCACCTGCGTCATCGTCCGGTGGTAGGAGGCGTACCAGCTGCCGTAGTTGCCCGGGTGGCAGGCGCGGCAGGCTCGCGACGACACGTAGCCGTCGGCGGCGATCTCGAGCGGCCGCCCCGCCGTCGCCGGATCGTGCGCCGCCGGGGACCGCAGGCCGATCGCCGCTGCCGCGGCGCTCGACAGCGCGAGCCAGGCCACGCCGCCGATCGTGCGGACGACGACCGACTTCCCGCGCAGCGCGCGCCCCACGACCGGCCACAGCCCGATCGCCAGAGCGAGCGCGACCAGAACCGACTCGAGAGCTGCAGGCACCCCGGCCTCCGCGCCGATCCTCGGAGTATACGGCCGGCCGGAAGGCGGTGACCTCCGCTCCGAGACGGCCCGCCGCGACGACCGTGGTCGCCGCGCTCGCCCCAGTGCGACCAGCGGCGCGCTCGGCCGGCGACGGCGAGCAGCCGTCGGTTGACGGAACTCCATCTTGTCAGTATGGTTTCCCATATGAAGACGACGCTCCAGATCGACGACACGGTCATGGCCCAGCTCAAGCGCGAGGCCGCGCAGCAGGGCCGGACGATGTCCGAGCTCGTGGAGACCGCCCTGCGCCTGCTGTTCCGCTCCCGGAAGGAGCGCTGCGAGCTGCGCGAGCTGCCCAAGTTCAACAGCGGCGGGGCGCTGGTCGAAATCGAGGATCGCGACGCCCTCTACCGGGCGATGGAAGGCCGCTGAGGGTGTTCGTCGTCGACACGAACGTCCTGGTGTACGCCGCTGACGCCGATTCTCCGCTCCATGAGACCTGCCGTCGGCGGTTGAACGAGTGGCGATCGAGCCCGGACGCGTGGTACGTGACCTGGGGAGTCCTGTACGAGTTCTTGCGGGTCACGACGCACACGCGCGTGATGCGCCGGCCGTGGAGCGCCCCGCGCGCCTGGCAGTTCGTGATCGAACTCCTGGGGTCGCGGGGCCTCGACCTCCTGCTCCCGACGCCCAGGCATGCCGCGGTCCTGGCGCAGATCGTCGAGGAGGTCTCCGGGCTCTCCGGCAACCTGCTGTACGATGCGCACACCGCCGCACTGATGCGGGAACACGGGATTCGCAGGATCTACACGCGGGACACGGATTTCCACCGATTCCGGTTCCTCGAGCCGGTCGATCCGACCGACACTGCCGCGCAAGAGCCGCGGCGCGTTGCGGCTCGCGGTGCGCGGAGCCGGCGGCCTCGCTGATCCACGACGGGAAGCCGCTTCCGATCCCGGTGCCTGGACCTGAACCGGCGCGACGACGTGGATCCGCCGACGCTCGAGAAGCGACCGTCGGTCGCGGAGATGTCGCAGCCCGACCGCCGCGCTGCCGGCTAGCCGAGCCGCCGGCAAGCGCGAGGAGGAGCGGGGCTCGTCGGCGCGCCGGGCCGAACGGCGCGGCGGCCGGCGCCGGCCGACCGCGCCCTGTCGGAGACCCGCCCGGATGGGCTACGCTATCCGCGCACGGAGCCAGCGGGAGGACGGCCGATGCGCGAGATCGAGCCCACCGAGCTGAAGACCCGGCTCGAGGCCGGAGAAGAGCTGTCCGTCGTCGACATCCGCGAGAGCGACGACTACGCGGCGTGGCACATCCGCGGTAGCCGGAACCTGCCGGTCTACGATGCGCTGAAGTCGGGAGACGAGCAGTCGCTCGTCGGGCAAGCCCGCTCGCTGCCGAGGGATCGTTCGATCGTCACCGTCTGCCGCGGCGGCGTGATCTCGCGCCGCGCGGCCGAGCTGCTCGAATCGATGGGGTTCGAGGCCGCGAGCCTGAGCGGGGGGATGTACGGCTGGGGCGCGGTCTGGTCGGAGGCCGAGATCGGGCTGCGAGCGCGTCCCGCAGCGGTCTTCGTCCAGATCCGGCGCAACGGCAAGGGCTGCCTGTCGTACCTTCTCGGCTCCGGCAGGGAAGCCGCGGTGGTCGATCCCAGCGCCGAGATCGGCGCCTATCTCGCGGCCGCCGAGCGACGCGGGCTCGTGATCCGGCATGTGTTCGAGACGCACGTGCACGCCGACCACCTGTCCCGCGCGCGCGAGCTGTGCGCCGCGACCAAGGCGAGGCTCTGGATGCCGCCCAACCGGCGAGCCGTCTTCCCGTTCACCGCGATCGGCGACGGCGAGAAGGCGCAGGTCGGGGGGATCGAGATCGAGACGATCGCCACCCCGGGGCACACGGGCGAGAGCGTCTGCTACCTGGTCGACGGCGAGGCGTTGCTGACCGGGGACACGCTGTTCGTCGACGCCGTCGGCCGGCCCGACCTGGAGCGCGGTGACGCGGGCGCCACCGACGGCGCGCGCCTGCTGTACCGCAGCCTCCACGAGCGGCTGGGGCCGCTCGCCGGGGAGATCGCGATCTACCCCGCGCACCATGCCGAGCCGGTCGGCTTCGACGGGCGGCCGATCGGAGCGACCCTGGGCGAGCTGCGCTCGGCCCTGCCGCTGCTGCGCCTCGACGAGTCGGAGTTCGTCGCGAGGATCGTCGCCGGCCTGGGCCACAAGCCGCCGAACTTCACGACGATCATCGGAATCAACGAGGGCCGGGCGGCGCTCGCCGGGCACGACCCGCTCGACCTCGAGGCCGGCCCCAACTCCTGCGCCGCCGGGCGCTGAGCGGCCGCAGCCGGCGCGGCGGACGGACCTCCGATGCGGAGCGGCGTCGCTCGTGGCTAGCGGCGCTCGAGACCGATCCGGCCCACGCGGGCGCGCGACACGACCTCGAGCGGCTCGAGCCGCGGGGGCGGTGGGCCTGCTCTTGGTCGCCGTCGGGGCGGCCTCGGCACTCGCCGGCTGCACCGCCCGCCGCCCGCCGGTGCTGGAGCCGCTCGCGCGGGCGGAGACGCGGGCTCCCGTCGTCCTGATCCCGGGCATCACCGGGTCGAAGCTGCGCGAGCGTGACACCGGCGCGGTGCGCTGGGGCAACGCCCGCAGCCTGTTCTTCCCGCGCGACGGCGGCTACTCGCTCGCGCTGCCGATCGGCGGCGGCGGGGACGATCGACTCGAGGCGTTCGCGCCCGTGACCGAGATCCGGCTGCTCGGCCTGCTGCGGTTCGAGATCTACTCGTCGGTGATCCGGCTGATGGAGGCGAACGGCTACCGGCTCGGAAGCCTCGACGATCCGCACCCGGGCGACAGCTTCTTCTTCTTTCCCTACGACTGGCGCCACGGGGCCGCCCGCTCCGCGGGCGAGCTGGCGCGCCGGCTCGAGACGCTGCGCCGCGTCCGCGGCGAGCCGGTGCTGCGGGTGCACCTGATCTGCCAGAGCAACGCCGCGCACATCGCCCGCTACTTCCTCAAGTACGGCGGTGCGCCGCTCGAAGCGGCCGAAGCGGGGACCGCCGCACCGGAGCGGAGCGTCGAGGTCGACAAGCTCGTCCTGATCGGGGCCGCCAGCGGCGGCGCGCTGCGCACCCTCGAGGACCTGCAGCGCGGCCGGCGCTACGTGCCGTGGGTCGGGCGCCGCATGCGTCCCGAGGTGGTGTTCACCATGACGGCGCTCTACGAAGCCCTGCCGTTCTACCGCGACCGGCCGTTCTTCGACGAGCAGGGTCGGACGCTCGAGGTCGACCTGTTCGACGGCGCGAGCTGGGATCGCTACGGCTGGTCGATCTACGCGCCGAAGCCGAGCCAGCGCGCGAGCCGAGCGCGGAACCAGACGCTGTTCGGCGATCGCGCGCAGCGCGCCGCGTTCCTCGCCGGTGCCCTCGACCGCGCGCGGCGGCTCCACGCCGTGCTGCTGCGCGACGTGCCCGGATTCGGCTCGACCCGCTACTACTCGATCCAGAACGACGCGGTGCCGACTCCCGACCGCGCCCTCCTCGAGCGACGCGGGGCCCGCTGGTCGACGCGCCTCGCCTTCGACCGCCGTGCCGCCGAGCGCTGGCCGCTGGCGCAGGCGCCGGGCGACGGCCACGCGACGGTGGAGAGCCAAGGGTGGCTCTCGCCGCAGGAGCACGCGGCGCTCGCCCATCCCCCGTTCCGCGTCGACGCCCGGCACCGCAAGATCGTGCTGCACCCCGAGGCCCACCGCCGGCTGCTCGAGATCCTGGCGGAGTGACGCGGTCCCCGATCCGCGACGGATCCGATCCACTCCCTCCGCGCGAGAAGCGTCCGAAGCAGGTGGCCGCCCGCGTGGAACGAGTCTCGGCGATCCGACCCCGGCCGACCTCGACCGCATCCGGGGCGGTGCCTTGCGCTCAGCGCGCGTACAGGTCGATGACGCGCTCGATCGCCCGGCGGCAGACGGGGCAGAAGCCGACCTCGTCCCGCGTGAACATGATGCAGTCGGTCGTCGGCCGGTACAGGCCCTGCGCCTCGTACGCCGCACCCTCGAACGCGCCGACCTTGCCCGCGTGCTCCTGCTCGCCCAAGAGCTTCGTGAACGCCGCGCGCTCGGCGTCGAACAGCGCTTCGAGCTGGCATTCCTCGGCCCGCGCGGCGCGCAGCTCGGCGCGCTGGGCCTGGAACTGGCGCGAGTGGGTCTCGAACTCCTCCTTGGTCCAGGGCGTGGGCAGCGGAGTGCCGGCGGCCACCAGGTCGCCCCACTTGAGACGCTGCGGGTCGGCCAGCGCCGTCACGTTCGGCTCCCACGGCTCGACCTGCGGTCCGGGCAGGTCCTCGTACGACACCGGCGAGGTGTAGTACTCGTCGGCCAGGCCGGCGAAGTGATGGCCGAACTCGTGCACCACGAGATACGGCGCGTAGGCCGAGTCCACGGCCGCGGTGGAGTAGAGGTTGAAGACCCCACCACCCCCGTACTGCTGCTCGTTGACGAGGATCAGCACGAAGTCGTACGGCGCGGCGGCGGCGGCGTCGCGCCAGGCGCGGTCGTCGAGCGTCATGACGTAGCGTTCCGTGTCGAAGGTGTTGTAGCGCGTGCCGAGCGGCGTGTCGCGGAAGGCGCCGATCCGCGGCCGCGTCACGCCGTCGCGGGCCGCCGGCGTCTCGACCGCCCACACGTTGAAGTCCTCGCGGTGCGAGGCGAACGGTTCGATCGCGAACAGCGCGTCGACGAGCCGCAGCGTATCGGCCAAGAACTTCTCCATCTTCGCCGCCGAGTAGCCGTCGCCGAGGACCGCCAGATCGACCTTGACGGCGGGATCGCCGCTCTCGACGATCCCGCGGACTCGCAGCTCCGGCACCGGAGGGCGGTCGACGAAGCGCGACGCCGGATCGATCGTCACGCTCCACACCTCGCGAAACGCCTGGTCCTGCTGGCGCTTGCGCAGGCGGAGCTGGAACGGGGTGCGCGGCTCGGGGACTCGCACCGCCTCGCGCAAGGCGCGCCACACGCCCTTCGTGGCCTCGCCCGTCGTCTCCCACTCGCCGTAGATGCTGGCGAAGCCGCGGCTGTACAGCAGGCGGTTGGTCGTCAGGTCCGCGACCTCGACCAGGTACTTGCCGAGGTTCGTCGTGTCGAGCGTCTGCGTCCGGCTGCCCGGCCACGGCCCCTCGATGCGGGCGCCGTCGAGGGCGAAGTGCTCCTCCTGCGCGGTGCCGGCGTGGGTGTAATCGACGCGCAGCGTGGCGCCGGTGAAGTCCTCGTCGAAGCCCGCGGCCGCCCCGCCGGCGGCGGCCAGGCCGAGGGCCAGGGTCAGCATCCGAAAGCCGTCCATCGGTCGAGCCTCCCGTCCGCCGACATCCTCGGGCGGGCGCCGCCGGCCGTCAAGTCGGCCGGCGCGGCGGATCCCCCGGCGCACCCGCCGATCCCGAGTATGATGGTTCCTCGCACGGGACGACCGTAAGTCGCCGGCATCCGGCATCGGACGCCGGCGCGACGAAAGGAGAGCACCATGCCGAAGTACGTGATCGAGAGAGAGTTCCCGGGGGCCGGCAAGCTGACCCCGCAGGATCTCCAGGGGATGGCGCAGAAGTCGTGCGACGTGCTGCGGGAGATCGGATCGAAGATCCAGTGGGTCCACAGCTACGTCACCGGGGACAAGATCTACTGCGTGTACATCGCTCCCGACGAGAAGGTCGTCCGCGATCACGCGCAGAAAGGGGGGTTCCCCGCCAACCGCGTCTCGCAGGTGAGGGCGGTGATCGACCCCACGACCTCGGAGCGCTGATCGCGCGGCACGGCAGCCGGGCCAGGCAGCGGGCCTCGCGCCCGCAACCCCGGCCGCCGGGACGCTCCCAGGTCCGATCGGCCCGGCGCTCGAGGCGCCGGTCTGCAGTTGCGACGCCCCGGCGCGCCCGTGGATCGCGGCACGCGGTGTCGCACGATTCCCGGTGTCGATCGAGACGTGCGTTGCGGGCTGACGCGGTGCTCGATACCAGGCGTGCCGCACGGCGGCCGGCCCTTGTCGATTGAGGCGTGAGCGACCGGCGCATCCTCTACGCGGCGGCGTTCCTGCGGGCGCTCGCCACCGGTACGATCGGCGTCCTGCTCGGCATCTACCTGGTGAAGCGCGGGCTCGACCCGGCGGCGGTCGGCCTCGTCGTCACGACCGGGTTGGCCGGTGCCGCGGCCGCGGCGCTCGCCGTGACCTGGGGCGCCGACCGCGTCGGGCGCCGCCGGAGCCTGGTCGCCGTCGCCCTGCTCGGCGCGGCAGGCGGATGCGCGGTCGCCTTCGCCTCCGATCTCGTCGCCCTCGGCGCCGCGGCGTTCGTGGGCATGGTCAACGGCATGGGGCGCGACCGCGGCGCCGCGCTGATCGTGGACCAGGCGATCCTGCCCGGGACCGCCTCCGACGAACGCCGCACCGCCGCGTTCGCCTGGTACAACGTCGTGCAGGACGCGGGGCACGCGCTGGGGGGGGTGGCCGCGGGGGCGCCGGTCGTGCTGCGCTCGCTCGCGGGATTCGACGAGACGGCCTCGCTCCGCGCCTGCGTGCTGGTCTACGCCGCGGTGCTGCTCGGCACCGCGGTGCTGTACTCGCGCCTGTCGCCCGCGGCCGAAGCGCCTCCGCGGAAGCGACGCTTGTCGCCGGAGAGCCGGCGGGTGCTGTGCAGGATCTCCGCGCTGTTCGCGCTCGACAGCCTGGCGGGCGGCTTCCTCACCGCCGCGCTGCTGGCGCTCTTCTTCCACGAGCGGTTCGGCGTGGCCGAGGGTGCCATCGGCCTGCTGTTCTTCGGCTCGCGCGTGGCGAACGCGCTGTCGCACCTGGGTGCGGCCTGGCTCGCGCGGCGGATCGGCCTCGTCAACACGATGGTCTTCACGCACGTCCCGTCGAGCCTGCTCCTGGTGACCGTGGCGTTCGCTCCGTCGTTCGCCGTCGCGGCGCTGCTGTTCCTGCTGCGGGAGGGCCTGGTCGAGATGGACGTGCCGACCCGGCAGTCTTACGTGATGGCGGTCGTCAGGCCCGAGGAGCGCACGCTGGCCTCCGGCGTGACGCATCTCGTGCGGCTGGCCGCGTGGGCCGTGGCCCCGGCGTTCGCCGGAATGCTGATGAGCAGCGCCTCGCTCGCCACGCCGCTTCTCGCCGGCGCCGCGATGAAGGTCGCGTACGACCTGCTGCTGTACGCCGCCTTCCGCCGGCACCGGCCGCCCGAGGAGCGCGCGCCGCGCTGAGCCCCGCGCTCCGGCCCGCCGCAGTTGGCTCCCCACACGTCTCCCTGACGGCTACCCTGTTCCAGCAGAAGCTGCTCGGCGTCCGCGTGCAGCTCGCCCCCCACCGCCACGACCTGCCGGCGCACGTCCACCGCGAGCTTCACCATGTCCCGAAGAACGCCCCGACCAGGCGTGCCAGCTCGGAACGACCGATCGGGCGCTCGACGACGAGGATCGCCGGTCCATCCGCTTGCATCGCTGCGGACTTCCGGCGCAGGGCTGCAGCTCGCGCAAGCCCGCGGCCGAGAAACCCGGCCTGCGCGCGTGGGCTACTCCGCGGCCGGCGTGTAGGTCGCCTTGCCGTCGAGGAACCAGCTCTGACCGCCGTCGGTCGAGGTCTCGTGCTCGATCTTGAAGCCGCCGTCGCCGATGTCGAGGAGCGAGACCCGGGCGTGGAAGGTCAGGCCGAAGCCGTTCCAGCTCGTGCCGCTGTCGACGTTCGACACCACGAGCCGGCCGGCCTCGTCGAAGTCGCCCTGCTGCACGTCGAGCTGCTTGCGGCGGTCGTCGAACCACGTGACGCGGTAGCGCTTGTTGAACTTGTCGTAGGAGAACGTGCGGACGATCTCCATCCCCTCGGGGGTCGTCGAGCGCTCCTCGAGCAGGCCGCCGCCCATCAGCGCCACGATCGTCGACCGGCGCGTGCTCTCCCGCCAATCCCCGTTCGGGTCGTTGCGCGACGCCACCGTGACTTCCCACGAGCCGACGAGCGGCTCGAGGACGCCCATCCCCGGCGGCGGCGGCATGCGGAACAACTCGTCGTCGAGGTCGACGTTGACGTCGACCTTCTCGACCCGCATCACGTGGTCCCGCGTGTACCACTGGCTCTCGGTGAAGAACGGGATCATCACGCCGGCCACGGGCCGGAAGTCGTCGTAGTAGGTGCGCCGTTCGACCGGTCCGATCCAGTCCATGCCGGGCGAGACGCGGCCGATCTCGAGGAACGTGCGCGGATCGAGGTACCAGGTCTCGACGTAGTCGTCGCCGCGCCGCAGCTCGACGGCGACGGCGGGCACGCCCTCGAACTCCTGCTCGCCGAGCAGCTTGACGCCGTAGCCCTTGGCCGCGTAGTCGAAGAACGGGGTCGCGAAGTGCACGTCCGCGAGCAGGATCGCGCGCTCGAGGCCGCGGATCTCCTCCGGGCCCTGCCCGACGTCGCGCCACGGCGTCGTGCCGTCGTAGCCGACGGTCGCCGGCTCCTTGATGAACACGTGCTCCAGCCGGTAGCGCTCGTCCCGCTCGCGCAGCAGGGTGAACGGCCTGGACTCGCTGAACGCGGCGTAGGAGCCGGTGATCCGCAGCGAGCGGATCGTCTCCCACGCCGCGCCGCCGCGCGCCGCGACGTGCTTGCCGATGACCTCGTCCACGCTCAGCGCGGTCGCGGGCCGAGCGGCCAGCAGGGCCAGAAGCGCCAGGGTTACCGTCCCGATCGATCGCATCGCCCTCTCCTTCAGCCCTTGACGTCGAAGCTGACCATCTCGTCGTGGTTGCGCAGGTAGAGCCGGCCGCCGGCCAGGCTGGGAGCGGTCCAGGTCCGTCCCTGCAGCGCCTGGACGCTGCCCCGCTCGCGATAGCCTTCCGGCGTCGCCTCGACCAGCGCCAGCCGCCCCTGGTCGGACAGCACGAGCAGGCGGCCGTCGGCCAGGATCAGCGAGCCCTTGCCGAACCCGCGCCGGACCCAGGCCGTCTCGGCCTTGTCGAGCGAGATGCAGCGCAGCGTGGCGTTGTCGAAGCCGTAGACGTGCCCGCCGTGGACGACCGAGGAGCTGAAGTGGTTGCGCATGCTCGCCGACTTCCACAGCTCCTCGACCTTGGCCGAGCCGTCCTGCTCCACGAAGCGCAGCAGGGTCGCGCCGACGCCCTCGGCGCCGGAGGCGAAGATCCGGTCGGGCGGGACGAAGATCGGCATCGCGTGCGTCTCGCCCTGGGCCTGCCAGGGGTGGGACCAGACCTCGCTGCCGGCGGCGTCGATGCACTTCAGGCGGTCGCCGACGATGTAGGCGTAGCGCCGCTTGCCGCCCACGTCGAACGCGATCGCCGAGTTGTAGCTCGGCTCGTCCGGTCCGTTGCCGGACGTCCAGCGCGTGGCGCCGGTCTTGCGGTCGAGCGCCGCGTAGGACTTGCCGTCCTTGCCTCCGCCCTCGACGATCAGCTGGTCGCCGTCCACCAGGACCGAGGTCGAGAAGCCGAAGTACGGGACCTTGCTGCCGAACGCCTCCGTCAGCAGGATCCGCCAGCGGACGGCACCGTCGGCCGCGGCGAGCGCGGCCAGCTCCCCGCGCGAGCCGAGCACGTAGACCGTGTCGCCGGCCACGGTCGGCGTCGATCGCGGACCGTCGCCGAACTCGTTGACGAACTTCTCGCCGAGCGGGACGCGCCAGACGAGCTTGCCCGTCGCGGCCGCGAAGGCCGCGGCGAATTCCGTCGCCTGGCCCTCGTGCTCGCCGGCGTACATCGTGTACAGGCGGTCGCCGACGACGGAGATCCCGGAGTAGCCGGGGCCGAGCGGGACCCGCCACACCTGCTTGGGCCCGCCCTCCGGCCAGGCGGCGAGCAGCCCCGTTTCCGTCGACACGCCGTCGCGGTTCGCGCCGCGAAACTGCGGCCAGCCGCCCGGCGCCGGGCCGGCCGCGACCCCCGCCGCCAGCGCCGCCACCCCGGCCAGCGCCGGGGCGACCCAACCGATCGTTCTCATCGCCCGCATCTCTCCTCCGGGGTGCGCCCGTGCGCGGAACGCCGGTCTGGAGCACCGACGCTCATTGAATGTAGCCCAGGTCGCGCAGCGTCTCGAGCTGGTCCGGCGTGAGGGCCGACCCTCCGTCCGAGCGGAAGTGGCCGGCGAGGGCCTGGTGCGCCCGCCACTGCTCGCGCAACAGCTTGGTGTACTTCTCGACCAGCTCGGGATGCCGCTCGTTCACGTTCCGCGTGGCGAACGGGTCGTCCCACACGTCGTACAGCACGAGCGGCGGGATCTCGCCCGGCCGGTGCGGCCGCGCGGCGCGCTGGTTGCCGACGGGCCGCACGTCGGCCGCGCCCGCGAGCGATTCCGGCCAGATCTCGAGCGACGCGCCCCAGCGGCCGTCGATGATCTCGATGTGGCCGACCAGGACGTCGTGGCCGGGAACGGGCTGGAGCTGCTCGAGGATCACGGGCCGCGGCTCCCACCCCGGCCGGCCGAGCAGCAGCGGCGCGAGCGACTGGCCCTGCATCACGTCCGGGGCCGGCAGGCCGGCGAGGTCGAGCAGCGTCGGGAGCACGTCGATCATCGACACCGCCGGGCTCAAGCGCTGGCCCGCCGTGATCCGGCCCGGCCAGACGAAGATCAGCGGCACGCGCGTGCGGTAGGAGTCGAGCAGCGCCCCCTCGGAGTCCGGGGGCGGCGGGTCGAACAGCTCGCGGCCGAAGCGCGAGAAGCTGCCGGCGGGATGGCCGTGGTCGGCGGCGACGACGAGCAGCGTGTTGTCCCACTCGCCCGCGGCCTGCAGCCGCTCGACGAATCGCCCGAGCTGGTGGTCCTGGTGCGCCATCGTCTCGTCGTACAGGCCGCGCTGGATGTCGAAGAACTCGCGGGGCTCGACGCCGATCGCCTCGAGCCGCTCGCGGTACAGGCCGGCGAGCGTGTTCCGCGGGTCCTTGACCACCGCCATCGCCTGCGCCGCGTCGGCCTCCCACAGGTTGATCCGCTGCCACCACTCGTGGAAGCGCCGGCTGCGGTCGGGGCTGACGTAGGTCCCGGCAAACGGCGCGACGGGGCGGTGCGGCTCGTGCACGTCGGTCGTCTGGAAGTGCACCCAGAACGGGCCGCCGGGATAGTCGGCGCGCCACGACCAGAACGCCCGGTGCAGCCCGACGGACGACGCCGAATCGTGGGCGAACCCCTTCTCGTGGAACAGGTCGGCGCCGCGCTCGAGGCCGCTCAGGCTGCCGGCCCACGGGTTCGAGGTGAAGGCCGCCGTCTGGTACCCGGCGCGGTGGAAGTGCTCGGCCATCGTGACCGCGCCCTCGGGGATCGGGTCGTGCAGCGCGGGAAAGCCGCCGAGCACGCTCTGCTGCAGCGAGGTCATGAACGAGGCGGTGGAGGGCTTGGTCCAGGCCGCGTTGCTGTAGGCGTGCTCGAACACCGCGCCCTGCGCCGCGATCCGCTCGAGATTCGGCGTCGTGCGGCGGTTGTAACCGTAGACGCTCATCAGGTCCGCGCCCCCGCCGTCGATGACGTAGAACACGACGTTGGGAGCGCCCGGCCGAGCGACGCCGCTCAGCGTGGGTGCGGCCCAGAAGCCCACGGCGCCCTCCGCTTCGGAACGCGCTTCGAGCGCCAGCTCGACGGTCCGTCCGGCGAAGGCCGACAGGTCGACCGACCGCGTCGTCCAGCGCTCGCTGTCGGACAGCGTCTCGTCCAGCACGACGCGCTCGCCGCCCTCCGGGAGCAGCACCGCGACCCGGAAGCCGACAGGCCGGTTCGACTGCAGCACGCCGAGACCGGTGTCGAGCCGCGCGCCCGTGGGCAGCCGCACCGAGTACTCGAGGCGGCCCGGCGCGTGGACGAACAGCGCGCGCCGCCGGTCCTGCTCGCGGATCTCCGAGCGCACGCCGGCCCCGGTGCCGGCGTAGCGCTCGCCCTTGGGGACCACCGTCACCGACAGGATCTCGAACGTCGCCGGCTCGGGCGCCCACAGCGTGAGCACGAGCTGCCGCCAGGGCTCCTGCCACGGTCCGAACGCGGGATCCGACCAGTCGGCGCGCAGGCGATAGGTGTGCGCCCGGCCGTCGCGGATGACCATCGTCCCTTCGCCCGCGTACAGGTAGGGAAGCTGCCGGCCCTCGGCATCGTGGGGATCGGCCCGCGTGCCGAGATTGAACGCGGGCTGCAGCCACTGGACGCCGTCGCTTCGCGCCTCGACCAGCACCTCGCCCCACTCGTCGCGCCGCCAGCCGGGGAGGTCGACCGCGATCAGGCCGGCGACGCCGTCCCCCCCGCGGATCCGGTCGGCCTCGCCCAGCGTCACACGCAGTGCGTCGCCGGCGTGGGAGAGCGACGCTGCCCCGACCTCGGGGCCGGAAACCGTGTGCCACTCCGGCTGCGGCTCGCGAAAGCTCCACGCGACGCGCTGCAGGATCTCGCGCGGCGGCTCGCAGCCGACGACCTTCGCCTCGGCCAGCTCGTCCTCGAGGTGCAGCGGCATGTCCGCCCCGAGCGTCTGCCGCCGCGTCGACGCGCCACCGGTGCCGCAGCCGGCGAGGACGAGCGGTGCGACCGCAGCCAGTGCCGCGACGCGCGCGGAGAAATGCTGGGGTCGGGCTCCCTGCATGGTCGGTGTCCCCGGGCCTCGGCGTGGCCGATAGACTAGCATCCGCACCGGGGCCGGAGCGGCCCGGGAGCCGTTCCGCACCGGCGCGGTGACGGTCGGTCGCCGGCGCGCGGAGCCCTCGTCCACGGGGAGAACGCCCGCGGATGCCGGCCCGCGGCGCGGCCCGCGCCGTGAAACGCGTCGCGCGTCCCGGCATCGAAGGCCCACGATCGGAGGTGCGCGGAACATGCGGGTGGGGCGCCTCAGCCTGACGATCCTGGCGCTGGCCCTCGCCGGCTGCGTCGGCACCGACCTCGTCGACGACGTGCTGGGTCCCGCCGCGGGGGCGGGCCGCGTGGAACTCACGCCGCGCGAGGCGGCCGTCGAGCTCGGGGAGACCGTCACGCTGCAGGCGGCGTATCTCGACGGAGACGGGCGGCCGCAGGCGGACGCGGCGTTCGTGTGGACCAGCTCCTCGCCGACCACGGCCTCCGTCTCGGCCGCCGGCCGCGTCGATGGGCTCGCGGTCGGGCAGACGATGATCGTCGCCTCGTCCTCCGGCGTCGACAGCGAGCCTGCGCTGATCACTGTCGTCGCCGGCGCGGTCGACGTGGCGCGGGTCACGGTGACTCCGGCGGAGGCGCAGGCCGGGCCGGGGCAGGCGCTGCAGTTCTTTGCGGTCGCCTACGACCTGTCGGGCGCCGAGGTTCCGGTGCCCGGCTTCACCTGGAGCAGCTCCGACGCCGTCGTGGCCACGGTCGACGCGGATGGGCTCGCCGCGACGCTCGCCCCCGGCGAGACGCGGATCAGCGCGGCGACGGCGGGCGTGACGAGCCTCCCGGCGACGCTCCGCGTCTTCGGGCTCTCGCGCAGCGGGACCTTCGTGCAGAAGCCGGGATCGGGCCATCCCGTTTCCGGCACGGCGCTGCTCGCGGAGCGATCCGACGGGAGCCTCGCGCTCGGCTTCGGCTCGAGCTTCGCGAGCGCCGGCGGTCCCGACGTTCGCGTCTTCCTGTCGCGCGTGGCCGGGGTCGACGGCCAGAGCCGGGATCTCGGCCGGCTCCACAGCTTCGGCGGGGCGCAGAGCTACGACGTCCCGCCGGGCGTCGGGCTCGAGGACTTCGACTGGGTCGTGATCCACTGCGTGCCGTTCAACATCACGTTCGGCTACGCCGAGCTGGGCGAGCCTGTCCCGTGACCGTCCCGGCGCGGGCGGCCCTGGCCGGGGCGGTCCTGGCCCTGGCCGCGAGCCCGGTGCACGCCGGCGCCTGGGTCCAGCCCCGGGGCCGCGGTTACTACAAGCTCGAATCGCGCGTGGTTCGTGCGGACACGCTGTACACGCGAGAGGGCGATCGCGTCGCGATCCCCACGGTCGGCGAGTACACGATCAGCCTCTACGCGGAGTACGGCCTGAGCGGGCGCGTGACCGGGCTCGCGTACGTGCCGGGAAAGCGCCTGACGCTCAACGCGGTCGAGTCTCGCTCGAGCGGGAGCCCGCTTGCGGACGGCGACTCGACCGGCGGCCTGGCCGACCTGGACGTCGGAATCCGACTCGCGATCCGCAAGGACCGCCCGACGGTCGTGGGCGCCGGCCTGCTCTTGGGCCTGCCGACCGGCGACGAGGAGCGGGACAGCGGCCTCTTGACCGGGGACGGCGAGTTCAACCAGGCGCTGAGCCTGCAGGCCGGCCGGTCGTTCTACCCGAGGCCGCTCTACGTCTCGGGCGAGGCCGGTTTCAACCATCGGACCGAGGGCTACTCCGACGAGCTGCGCTACCTGGTCGAGGTCGGCGGGACGATCCGCGATCGGCTCACCCTGTCGTTCCGCGTGCGTGCCGTCGAGTCGCTCGAGAACGGCGACGCGCCGGTCGGAGGCAGCGGGCTGTACGCCAACGACCAGGAGTACGTGGCGTACGGACCGGAGCTGCACTGGCGCTGGCGCGGGCGGTTCGGCGTCACCGCCACCGTCGAGGGTGCGACCGCCGCACGCAACGTCCTCGCCGCTCCGGCCTACGCCCTCGGCGTCTACTGGAAGGACCGCTGAGGGACCGCCGAGGGACCGCCGAGGATCCGGGTGTATGCTCGGGGCCACCGTCGGCGGTGGCTCGGCGCACCCGCGCCGCCGCCTCCGCCGGAGAGCGCCGACGGCGATGCGTGAAGAGCGAGCTGCGGGCCCCAGGCTGTTCCGCGTGATCCTGCCCGTTGCCGACATCGAGCGCGCGGCGCGGTTCTACGGCCGCGTGCTCGGCACGGCGGGGCGACGTGTTTCGCCCGGCCGTCACTACTTCGACTGCGGCGGTACGATCCTCGCCTGCTTCGACCCGCGGTCCGACGGGGACGGCTACGAGCCCTCGCCCAACCCCGAGCACCTGTACTTCGCCGTTGCCGACCTCGACGCCACGTTCGAGGCCGCGCGCGCGGCCGGGGCGAGGTTCCCGCCCGGCGCGATCCACGGCGACCGGGCGGGCGGGATCGCGCTGCGCCCGTGGGGCGAGCGTTCGTTCTACGCCGACGACCCGTTCGGCAACCGGCTGTGCTTCGTCGACGCCGCGACGACGTTCACCGGCGCCGGAGCGCCGGACCCCGGGCGCGTTTGACGCGGGCGTCCCCCTCGGGCCGAGCGTCCCCGTATCGAGGGAGGGGCGGGTCCCCCTCGGGCCGAGCGCCGCGCGTCGGAGATCGGGGGCGTCCACCTCGGCTCGCCCCGCGTCGAGGGAGGGGGAGGTCCCCCTTCGGGCGGAGCTTCCCGCGTCGAGGGGTGGGGCGCTTTCTCGGGCGCAACGTCCCGCGCCGGGGGCGCCGGGGGCGGGTGGCCGCGTCGCCCGCCGGCGGTCCCGAACACGAGCGCCGCGTCGATCGGGCTCGGGGCACGATGCCGGGAATCCGCCGCCCCGCGACTCCGTATAACAGCGGGTGAGGCGCGAGGAGCCGTCGGCTCGCGCGCGGAACCCGCGCAACCCGGGAGGTGGCGATGAGCCTCGAGCTCCGCATCTCGAACCTGTCGAAGACGTACCCCGGGGGCGTCCGCGCGCTGCGCGACGTCTCGCTGACCATCCCCACCGGGATGTTCGGGCTGCTCGGGCCCAACGGCGCCGGCAAGTCCACGCTGATGCGCACGATCGCCACGCTGCAGGAGCCCGACTCCGGCCGGATCGCGCTCGGCGGCCTGGACGTGCTGCGCGAGAAGGACGCGGTGCGCCGGCTGCTCGGCTACCTGCCGCAGGAGTTCGGCGTCTACCCGCGCGTCTCGGCCGAGGCGATGCTCGACCACCTGGCGGTGCTCAAGGGCATCGTCGACCGCCGCGTCCGGCGCGAGACGGTCGAGCGCCTGCTGCACCAGACCAACCTCCACGCGGTCCGCAAGAAGAAGCTCGGCACGTTCTCCGGCGGGATGCGCCAGCGCTTCGGCATCGCCCAGGCGCTGATCGGCGACCCGCAGCTGATCATCGTCGACGAGCCGACGGCCGGGCTCGATCCCGAGGAGCGGCTGCGCTTCCTCAACCTGCTGAGCCTGATCGGCGAGAACATCGTGGTCATCCTCTCGACGCACATCGTCGAGGACGTGAGCGACCTGTGCCAGCAGATGGCGATCCTCGCCGGCGGCGAGCTGCTCCTGGCCGGCCGGCCGCAGCAGGCGATCGAGGCGCTCGCCGGCAGGGTCTGGCGGCGGGTGATCGAGCGCGAGCGGCTGGCCGAGACCCGCGAGCGGCTGCGCGTGATCTCGACCCAGCTCGCGGGCGGGCGGACGGTGGTGCACGTGCTGGCCGACGAGCGGCCCGAGGCCGGCTTCGAGCCCGTGGCGCCCGACCTCCAAGACGTCTACTTCTCGACCCTGCGCGCCCCCGGGCGGTCGCTCGCGGCCTGAGGGGCGCCGGATGCTGGCCGAGATCTTCCGCTTCGAGCTGCGCCACCACCTGCGCGCGCCGCTGTTCTGGCTGAGCGGCGCGGTCTTCGCGCTGTTGACCTTCGGCGCGGTCACGACCGACGCGGTCACGATCGGCGGCGCGATCGGCAACGTCCAGCGCAACTCGCCCTACGTGATCATGCAGATCCTGCTGGTGATGAGCGTCATCGGGGTGTTCGTCACCACCGCCTTCGTCGGGGGCGCCGTGCTCCGCGACTACGACCAGCGCACACACGAGATCCTGTTCTCGACGCCGATGCGGAAGCGTGACTACCTGCTCGGCCGCTTCGCCGGCGCGTTCGCCTGCGGCGGCCTGATCTTCGTGCCGGTGGCGCTGGCGCTGGCGCTCGGCGCGCGGATGCCGTGGCTCGACCCGCAGCGCATCGGGCCGTTCCGCCTCTGGCCCTACGTCTTCTCGCTCCTGGTGCTGGTGCTGCCCAACGTGTTCCTGATGAGCGGCGTGTTCTTCTCGGTCGCGACGCTGACGCGCAGCATGATGTCGACCTACGTCGGTTTGGTCGGGTTCTTCGTCGGCTACGCCGTCGCCGGGAGCCTGGCCGGCGATCTGGAGAACGAGCGGCTGGGGGCGATCCTCGATCCGTTCGGCTTCGGCGCGTTCTCGCTGGTCACGAAGTACTGGACCGCCGCCGAGCGCAATGGCTCGGTGCTGCCGCTGGGCGGGCCACTGCTGCTGAACCGGCTGCTGTGGCTCGGCGTGACGCTGGCGGTGCTGGCGCTGACCTACGCCCGCTTCCGTTTCACGGTGCGGGAGTCGCGCCAGGCGCGCCGCGCGCGCCGGGCGACGGAGGCGCCGGAGCGCGAGCCGCGCCCCGCGCCGGCACCCGTCGCCCCCGCCGCCACCCGTCACGGCGGGCGCGCGGCCCTGATCCAGCTGCGGCGGCAGACGCGGGCCGAGGTCGTCGCCGTGCTGAAGAGCCTGCCGTTCCAGATCATCCTCGCGATGGGAGTCCTCAACGTCATCGGCGGCTCGTCCGCGGTCGACGAGATGTTCGGCACCCCGGTCTATCCCCGCACGCACCTGATGCTGCAGGTGATCGAGGGCTCGTTCCTGCTGTTCGCGGTGATCATCCTCACCGTCTACTCGGGGGAGATCGTCTGGCGCGAGCGCCGCCTGCGGCTGGACGAGGTGGTCGACGCGCTGCCCGTGCCGAACTGGGTGCTGTGGGGCTCGAAGCTCGCGGCGTTGTGGACGATCGTCGTCGCCGTGCTCGCCGTCGGGATGCTGGCCGGCTTCGGCGTCCAGCTGTGGCGCGGCTACACCGAGCTGCAGCCGGACCTCTACCTGCGAGGTCTGCTGCTCCAGGTCGGCGTGCCGTTCGCGCTGATCGCCGTCTTGGCGCTGTTCGTCCAGGTGCTGAGCGGCAACAAGTACGTGGGCTTCCTGCTGATGGTGCTGTACTTCCTCTCGGGCCCGGTGCTCGGCGCGCTCGACTTCGACCACAACCTCTACCGCTACGCGGGCGCGCCGGAAGCGCCGTACTCCGACATGAACGGCTACGGCCACTTCGTCCGTCCGCTGCTGTGGTTCTACGCCTACTGGACGACCGTCGCCGCGACCCTCGTCGTGCTGTGCCACCTGCTGTGGGCGCGCGGCAAGGAGCGGGGGCTGCGCGCCCGGCTGCGGCTGGCGCGCGAGCGGCTCGGTCCGCGGCCGGCGGCGGCCCTGGCCGCGGCCTGCGCCGGCACGCTCGCCACCGGAGGCTGGATCTTCTACAACACGAACGTGCTCAACGACTACGTTCCGGGCAACGTGGCCGAGGCGCGCCAGGTTCGCTACGAGCGGGAGTACAAGCCGTACGAGCGGATCGCGCAGCCGCGCATCACGGCCGTCAGCGCCGAGGTCGACATCTTCCCCGAGCGGCGCGCGGTCGACATCCGCGGCCGTTACCGGCTGCGGAACAAGACCGCCGAGGCGATCGACGCCGTCCACCTCACGCTGAACCCGCGGGTCGCGATCCGGCGGATCGAGCTGCCGCGCGCCACGCTCGAGCGCTCCGACGACGAGGTCGGCTACCACATCTGGCGCCTCGCCGCGGCGCTGCAGCCGGGGGAAGAGCTGGACCTCGAGTTCGAGCTGGAGCTGCGCAACCCGGGCTTCGTCAACCACGACTCGGACACGCGCGTCGTGCACAACGGGACCTTCGTCTCGAGCGAGACCTACTTCCCCCACATTGGCTACTCGCGCTTCGGCGAGCTGGCCGACCCCGTCGAGCGCCGGCGCCACGACCTGCCGCCGATCCAGCGCATGCCGTCGATCGACGACGCGGGCGAGCACCGCAGCCACGCCCTCGGCCGCGAGGCCGACTGGGTCGAGTTCGAGACCACCGTCAGCACCAGCGCCGACCAGATCGCGCTCGCTCCCGGCTACCTCGTCCGCGAGTGGCAGGAGGGTGGCCGGCGCTACTTCCGCTACGAGATGGACGCGCCGATCCTCTGCTACTTCTCCTACCTCTCGGCGCGCTGGGCGGTGGCGCGCGACCGCTGGAACGACGTCGAGATCGCCGTCTACCATCACCCCGGCCACCGCTACAACGTGCAGCGCATGATCGAGGCGACGAAGCAGGCGCTCGATGCGTTCAGCCACAGCTTCGGCCCGTACCAGCACCGGCAGTTCCGCATCCTCGAGTTCCCGCGCTATGCGCGCTTCGCCGAGGCCTTCCCCAACACGATCCCGTTCTCGGAGAGCATCGGCTTCATCGCGCGGCTGGACGACGAGGACGCGATCGACTACGTGTTCTACGTGACGGCGCACGAGCTGGCGCACCAGTGGTGGGCGCACCAGGTGATCGGAGCCGGGGTGCAGGGCGCGACGATGATCATCGAGACCATGGCCCAGTACTCGGCGCTGATGGTGATGGAGCGCGAGTACGGCCCGCAGAAGATGCGGCGCTTCCTCAAGTACGAGCTGGACGCCTACCTGCGCGGGCGGGGCGGCGAGCTGATCGAGGAGCTGCCGCTGATGCTCGTCGAGAATCAGCCGTACATCCACTACCGCAAGGGAAGCCTGGCGCTATACGCGCTGCGCGACCACGCCGGCGAGCGGCCGCTGAACGAGGCGCTGGCGCGGTTCATCGAGCGCTACCGGTTCGCGGGGCCGCCCTACCCCACGACCCGCGAGCTGCTCGCCGCGGTCGCGGAGACGCTCCCGCCGGAGCGGCGCTCGGTCCTCGACGACCTGTTCCGCACGATCACGCTGCACGAGAACCGGGCGCGGGCGGCATCGTGGGAGCGTCGCGACGACGGGAAGTACGTCGTACGGCTGGAGCTGGAGTCGCGCAAGTATCGCGCCGACGGACAGGGCCGCGAGAGCGAGATCCCCGTCGACGACTGGATCGACGTCGGGGTGTTCGGCGAGCGCGGCGACGGCGACCCGCCGGAAGGCAAGCTGCTGGCGCTGGAAAAGCGCCACTTCGTCGAAGCGCTGGGCGTGGTCGAGCTCGTCGTCGACGAGCCGCCGGAGCGCGCGGGCATCGACCCGTTCAACAAGCTGGTCGATCGCAACCCGGACAACAACCTGACCGGCGTCGCGGCGGCGAGCTGATCGCGCGACCCGCCGCCGCGCCCGCCGCTTGCGCCGCGTGCCGGCGTGGGCCACATTCGTCGCCATGATGCCCGTGTCCTCCCCGCGCTTCTCGCTGGTCGTCCCCGCGTTCAACGAGGAGCGCTATCTGCCGCGGCTGCTCGATACGCTGGACGCGGCGCGGGCGGCGAGCGGTAGTGGCTCGCCTGCGGTCGAGGTCATCGTCGCCGACAACGCCTCGACCGACCGCACGGCCGAGATCGCCGCCACGCGAGGCTGTCGCGTGGCGCGCGTCGAGAAGCGCTGCATCGCCGCCGCTCGCAACGGCGGAGCGCGGATCGCCCGCGGCGAGCTGCTGGGGTTCGTCGACGCCGACATGCAGGTCCACCCCGCGACGTTCCCCGCGATCGAAGCGGCGCTGGCCCGACCGGAGGTCGTGGGCGGGGCAACCGGCGTGACGCTGGAGCGCTGGTCCGTCGGACTCGCGCTGAGCTACGCCGCGCTGCTCCCGCTCGTCTGGCTGACCGGGATGGACACCGGCGTCGTCTTCTGCCGCCGCGCCGACTTCGAGGCGGTGGGCGGCTACGACGAGGGCCGCCGGTGCGCCGAGGACGTCGCCTTCCTCTTGGCCCTGCGGCGCCACGGCGGCCGGCGTCGCGCGCGGCTCGCGCGCCTGACGGCCGTGCGCGCCATCGCCTCGACCCGGAAGTTCGACCAGCACGGCGACTGGCACTACTTCGCGGCGATGCTCCGCCTTCCGTGGATGCTGCTCCGCCCCTCCGTCGCGGAACGGTGGATCCAGCGCTACTGGTACGCTCCGGACCGCTGAGTGCGGCCGCCACGGGCTCGCCCGCTCGCGGCCCCCTGCACCCGGGGTATCGTGAGCCGGGCGGAAGCGGTCCGCGCCGAGGCTCGACCGATCCGGCGAGCGCGAGCGGTCCAAGCGGAGCGGTGGTGTCACGAGGACGGTTCGGCGGGCGGGCGACCCGGCTGCTGATCTCGGCCGGACTCGCGGCGGCCACGCTCTCCGCCTACGCCCAGGTCGGCGCCCTCGGCTTCGTCAACTACGACGACCCGGCCTACGTCAGCGACAACCGCCAGGTCGAAGCGGGTCTGACCTGGGAGGGTCTGCGCTGGGCGCTCGTCACGACGCACGCGGCGAACTGGCATCCGCTGACGTGGGTGTCGCACATGACCGACGTCGAGCTGTTCGGGCTGGACGCCGGAGCGCACCACACCGTCAGCCTGCTGCTCCACCTGGCGAACGTGCTGCTCGTGTTTCACGTCCTGTGGCGGATGACGGGCGCCCCGTGGCCGAGCGCTCTCGCGGCCGCGCTGTTCGCCCTGCACCCGCTCCACGTCGAGTCCGTGGCCTGGGTCGCGGAGCGCAAGGACGTGCTGAGCACGCTGTTCTGGCTGCTCGCCACCTGGGCCTGGGTCCGTTACACGGAGCGCCCGGTGCTGCCGCGCTACGCGACCGTCGGCGTGCTGTTCGCGCTGGGTCTGGCGTCCAAGCCGATGCTCGTGACCTTGCCCCTGACCCTGATCCTGCTCCATGGCTGGCCGCTCGAACGTCGGCTGCCCGGCCGGTGGGGCATCGCCGGCCTGCTCGCGCTGTCCGCACTGTCGGGCAGCGTGACGCTCCTGGCGCAGGCGGCGGAAGGCGCGGTCCTGCCGCTCGCGGCGATTCCGCTCCGCCCGCGCCTGGCCCAGGCCGCAGTCGGCTGCGTCGCCTATCTGGGGAAGGCGGCGTGGCCGGCGGGGCTCGCGATCCCGTATCCGTATCCCGAGCTGCTGCCGTGGTGGAAGGTTGCGGGCGCGGGACTGGCGCTCGCGGCGCTGTCGATCGTCGCCGTCACCCAGGCGCCGCGCCGGCCCTACCTCCTGGCCGGGTGGCTCTGGTACCTGGTCACGCTGGTGCCCGTGATCGGCATCGTGCAGGTGGGCGGGCAGGCGATGGCCGACCGCTACACCTACGTCCCGCTGATCGGGATCTTCGTCGCCGTCGCCTGGGGCGCGCGCGACGCGGCGGCCGCCGGACCCCTCCGGCGCGCCGGAGTGCTCGTCGCCTGCACGATCGTCCTCGCCGCGTTCCTCACGCTCACCGTGCGGCAGGTGGCCGTGTGGCGTGACACCGAGACGCTGTTCTCCCACGCGCTGCGCGTCACACAGCGGAACTACGTGGCGCGGACCTATCTCGGGATCGCACTGAAAGAGCGAGGCGAGGTCGAGGCCGCGATCGAGCAGCTCGAGGAAGTTCTGGCGATGGGAGCGGCGTTCGCCGACGCGCCGCACGCCCTGGCGCGCATCTACGAGGAGCGAGGCGACCTCGAGCGCGCCGCGGGCTACGACCGGCTCGCGCTCGACATCGAGCCCGACCATGCCGGAGCGCTCGTCGACCTCGGGCGGATGCTGCAGGAGCAGGGACGCCTCGAGCAGGCGCTCGCGCATTACGAGCACGCGCTCGGCCTGCGCCCCGACGACGCGCAACTGCTGACCAACGCCGGAGTCGTGCTGACGCTTCTCGGGCGGCCCGACGAAGCGGTCGAGCGACTCGAGCGCGCCGCACGGCTCGACGATCGCGACGCGCAGGTGTGGAGCAACCTCGGCGCGGCCTACGTCGAGCAGGGACGGCTCGACGAGGCGGAGCGCCGGCTCGACCGGGCGCTGGCGCTCGACGCGGATCATGCTCCCGCCTGGTTCAACCGCGGCGTCGCGGCCCAGCGCGCGGGGAAGCTGGACCGCGCGACCCGGGCGTTCGAGCGCGCCGCTCGGCTCGATCCTCGCCCGGCGCGGGTTCACGCCGCCCTGGGCGATACCTGGGCCCGGCGCGGCAACCGGCTCCGCGCCCTGGAAGAGTACGAGACCGCCTGGAGCCTCGACCCCCAACAGCCCGGGCTCCGGGAGAAGCTGGAAGTGGCTCGCCGATCGGCGGAAAGGCCACGGTAGCCGCGGGCGCGGCTTTCGCGCAGCGTTTTTCGACCCCCCCGCCGCCCCGCCGTGGCGCGCCCGGGGAGGGGGGCGTATATAGGGGGCACGGCGCGGGGCCGCCCGGGGGCGGCCGGGGGAAAACCATGAAGCGAAGCCTGCCCGGAATCACGGGATTCTTGCTCCTTTCCGGCTACGGAGCGGGCGTGACGGCGACCGACGCCGTTCCGGTGTTCCGGCTGGCCGAGCCGACCCCGCTCGCGGTCGAGGCGGTGGACTCCACCGGCGGGCCGCGAGCGCTCTTGTCCGGCCTCGAGCGGCCGCTGTCCCTCGCCGCCGCCGACCTCGACGAGGACGGGGTCCCCGACCTGGTCTCCGGCTACGGCTCGGGCTCGGGCGGGGTCCTGCTCGTGCATCGCGGAAACCACGCGGCGATCTTCTCCCCGCCGCGCCTGTTCGGAGTGCCGTCGCCGGTCGCCCCGTTCCTGTCGCCGGCGGTCTGGTTCGACGTGGAGGTCGAGCCGAGCCTGCTCGCCACCGGCGATTTCAACGCCGACGGCCACCAGGACGTCGCGGCCGCGACCGTGGGAGGCGATGCGGTCTATCTGATTGCGGGCGACGGCCGGGGGAACCTCGGGCGGCAGCGCCGCATCGAGCTGCCGGGCCGCGTCACGGTCATGCTCGCCGGCGAGATCAACCGCCGCGACGGCCTCGAAGACCTCGTCATCGGGATCGAGGGCGGCGCGGGACCGGCGGCCCTGGTCTTCGAGGGGCCGCGCGGCGCCCTGCGCTCCGGCCCGGAGATCCTCGCCTTCCCGGACGCGCCGGCGGCGCTGGCGCTCGGGTATCTCGACGCCGACGGCAGCGTCGATCTCGCCGTGGGGGCCGGGCGCGACCTGTGGATCGTCCACGGGCGCGACCGCCGTCTCTCGCTCGATCCACGGCGGCGGGAGGTCGTCGCGCCGGCCGAGGTCGACGGGGTCACGCTGCCCGCGGCGGTGAGCGGGGTCGCGGCCGGCGACTTCGTCCCCGAGGACGGCTACGCGGAAGAGCTGGCGGTGCTCGACGCGAGCGGGACGCTCCACGTGCTGCAGCGCGAGCAGGCGGCTTTGGGCCGCGGTCGCTGGCTGCCGGCCGTCGGCGGCCCGGCGGCCGGCCCGGCGAGCGTGGACGGGGGGGGACTCGCCCTCGTCCGGGCCCGTGTCACCGGCGAGGGCGAGGAGCTGCTCGTGCTCGATCGGCCGGCCGGCCGCATGTCGCTGCTGTCCGCGGCGGCGCTCGGAGGTCCGTCGCCGCGCGAGGCGGCGCCATCCCTGGAAACCGGACCGGTGGCGCTCCTGCCGATGCGGCTGAACGGGGACGCGCTCGCGGACCTGGTCCTGCTCGTTCCCGACGGCGTCGGGCCCGTCTTCGTGCCGTCCCACGTCAACGCGACCTTCACCGTCACGAACGACCTCGACAGCGGGACGGGCTCGCTGCGCAGCGCGATCACGTCCGCCAACTCGAACCCCGGCGCCGACCTGATCGCGTTCAACATCACGGGCATCGAGCCGTACCAGATCGATCCGGTGACCGCGCTGCCGGCGCTGACCGGACCGGTCACGATCGACGGCTACACGCAGCCCGGGGCCGCCGTCAACACCGTGGCGGCCCCCGGCGCGTCGACCGCAGTGCTGAAGGTCTCGCTCGACGGCTCCGACGCCAGTCCGGTCACGATCGACGGGCTGCGCGTCAACGGCGGCAGTTCGACGATTCGCGGGCTCGCCGTCAAGGACTTCGTCCTGAACGGGATCGCCGTCGCCTCGGCGGGCAACATCATCGAGGGCAACTACGTCGGCATGCAAGCCAACGGGACCCACTCCGACGACAACGAGGACAACGGCATCCTGCTCAATGCGGCGGACAGCAACACCATCGGCGGGACGGCGCCCGGCTCCCGGAACCTGATCTCGGCGAACGTGGACGACGGGGTTCACGTCACCGGCGTGTCGGTGAGCAACGTCGTTCTCGGCAACTACATCGGCGCGGACGTCTCGGGGGCCATGCCGCAGGGCAACAACAGCGACGGCGTGGAGTGCGGCGGCTCCTCGATCGCCCTCACCATCGGCGGGACGGCGGCCGGCGCCGGAAACGTCGTCGCCGACAACCTGGACGATGCGATCGAGACCGACTGCAGCGGGGTCCTGATCCAGGGGAATCGCCTGGGGACGCAGGCGGACGGCATGACCGCCATGCCGAACGGCGGTCGGGGCGTGGAGCTGCGCGGAGCGGGCGCGACGATCGGGGGCACCAGCTCCGCGGCGCGCAACCTGATCTCCGGCAACATCGCGGGAGGGATCGTCCAGCTCTCGGGATCGACGAGCGCCGTGATCCAGGGGAACTGGATCGGCACGAACGCCGCGGGGACCGCGGCGATCTCCAATCCGGCGGGAGGCCTCATCCTCCAGGGCACCGGCGGCACCATCGGTGGCGTCGTCGCCGGAGCGGGCAACGTGATCTCGGGCAACCAGAACACGGGGGTGCTGATCCTGGGTCCGGCGGGCAACGACAACGACCTCCAGGGCAACCTGATCGGAACGAGCGCGAGCGGCGCGGCGGCGCTGGGCAACAGCCAGGACGGCATCTCGCTGTTGAACTCCGCGAACAACCTGATCGGCGGCGACACGGCCGGGGCCGGCAACGTCATCTCCGCCAACGGCGGCCGCGGCGTGCGGATCGTCTCGGCGTCATCGACGGGCAACCGTGTCGAGGGCAACCTGATAGGAACCGATTCGAGCGGCACGGTCAACCTCGGGAACGCGCTGGAAGGCGTCTACATCGCCGACGCCTCTTCCAACAGCGTCGGCGGCACGACGTTCCAGGCCGCCAACTACATCACGGCGAACGGGGGCGCCGGCGTGCGCGTCTTCACCGGCACCGGCAACAGCGTGCTCGGCAACGTCATCGGGCCCGGCAACGGCCTCCTGGGAATCGACCTCGGCACGTCGGGCGTCACGCCCAACGACGCGGGCGACGTCGATTCCGGGGCGAACAACCTGCAGAACTTTCCCGTGCTGACCACGGCGACGCTCACCCCCGCGGGAACGGGGTCGATCAGCGGGACGCTCAGCAGCAGCGCGTCGACCACCTTCCGCATCGAGTACTTCGCGGTCGACACCTGCGACCCTTCCGGAAACGGCGAGGGCGACCTGCCGCTGGGCACCCAGGACGTGACGACCAACGGCTCGGGGACCGCGGCGCTGAGCAAGGCCATCTCGGGCCTGATCTTCGAGCCGGCGGCGGTCACGGCGACGGCGACCGACCCCGCGGGGAACACCTCCGAGTTTTCGCTCTGCCGCGCGACGACCTGCTCGTCGCTCGTGGTGCTGGGCCAGACGCTGCTCGCGCAGAGCAAGAACGCGATGGGCTGGGGGGTGGCCGACGACGTCACCTGGGTCAAGGGCGACCTGGCGAACGTCGGGACCTACACGATCACCGGCAGCGGGTCGGTCTTCGGGGCGACCTCGTTCAGCACCGCCGCCGACAATCCCGTCCCGGACCAGGGCCTGTACTACGTGGCGGCGCCCGAGATCTGCGGGAGCTGGCAGAACGCCCCGGGCTCCGAGCCGGCGCGCGATGCGGCCCTGCCGTAGCCGTCGCGGTCGGCACGCGCTGCGCCGCGCCGGCCGCGCGGCTTCACCGGCATTGGCACGGCCTCGTGGACCCGGCGCGCCGGTCTCCCGGCACGGTCCGCAGAACTGTCGCGCGGCCCTGCCGTAGCCGTCGCGCTCCGGTGAGCGGGCGGCGGCGCCGGCCCCGCCATGCTCAGATGCAGGTCGGCGGGGGAATCGGGACACCCGAGCCGCGGCTTCCGAGAACGCCCTCGCCGCACTCGTTCGAGGCGCCCACGAGGTACCAGAAGCCGCTTCCCGGCGCCGGGACGGCGTCGTCGATCAGGCGGTAGGCCTGGATCTCGGTCCTGGCGCAGGGCTCGAGCGCATCGACCGGGAGCTGCGCGAGGTCGCCGCGATAGACGACGTGGACGGTCCCGCTGCCCGCGGTCGGGAGCGCGGATGCCCACTCGAGCGTCGCGGTTGACCGCCAGCGCAGGTCCTGGACCTCGCCCGGGACCGCGAACACCGTGGCGTCCTGCACGGCGCAGTCGCAAGCGTCGCCCGCGTCGTCCCCGTCGGCGTCCTCCTGGCCGGCGTTCGCCGTGACGGCGCAGTTGTCGCAGGCGTCGCCGGGGCCGTCGCCGTCGCCGTCGGCCTGCGCCGCGTCGTCGTCGTTGGGGCAGGCGTCCGCGCCGTCCTCGATCCCGTCGCCGTCGCGGTCGCCCGGCTCGATCGCGTAGTCCCAGATGCCGCGCCCGTAGGTCCCGAAGCGGATCGTGCCGCCGTCGTTGACGACCTCCGCGGACCAGTAGATCGTGATCGGCGCGGCGTTGCCCATCACGTTCTCCCACGAGGCGGTCCCGCGGTCCCAGCGCCAGGCGCCCATCTCCGTCCCGGCGTAGAGGTCGCCGCTGCCGTCCTCGGCGTAGACCAGCGCGTAGACCAGCGTCGGCGGCAAGCCGGCCGATTCGTCGCTCCAGGTCGCTCCGCCGTCCACGGAGCGCACGACCCCGGGTCCGCTGTAGCCCGAGCCCCCGACCGCGACCTCCAGCGGGTCGGCGGGATGCACCGTGATCGCGTTGCCGTAGAAGTAGTGCTGCGGCGGCGCCGGGTCGGTCGATTCGCTCCAGCTCACGCCGTGGTCGGCCGAGAAGAACAGGCGGCCGGCGTCGGTCACGGCGTAGGCGCGATCGGGATCGGTGGGGGCGAAGGCCAGCGCCGAGAGGTAGCTGCCGGGAACGCCCGGCCCGCCGAACAGCTGCGACGAGTGGTGGGAGGACGACCAGCTCGACGGCGAGACGCGGTCGTAGCGCCACAGGCGGTCCGAGCAGAAGTAGAAGGTGCCCGGCGCGATCGGATCGGCGACGACCGGCGGCAGCCAGGCGTGGAGCGAGCCCGCGGGGAAGTCGACGAAGTGCAGCGCCGGGCTCGACGGGCCCTCCTGCACCAGGATGAACCCCGGATAGGTCGAGGGGACGAGGGCGTGCGAGCCGTCGCTCGACGTCAGGTGCCCGTAGTCCCCGCTGATCAGCTGCGCGAGCGGCGTGGACGGCCCCGCACCCGACGCGTGCACGACGATCCCGTTCTGGTAGCCCTGATCCTGCGAGCCGGCCGAGAGCCGATCCCAGTTCGTGGCGCTCGACAGCGTCGAGTAGTACTGGCTGACGGCCAGACCCTCGAGCGCGAGGTTGTGGACCGTCGCCATCCCGTCCTCGCTGACGTAGGTCCCGCCGTCGGTCGAGACGTACCACCGCTCCTCGGCGGGGTTCGCCGGGTCGGGCCAGACGTGGAGGCCCGGCACGTCGGCGTGCAGCTTGTTGACGATGTCGTCGTAGTACTGCCACCACTCGTTCATCTTGACGAACGTCTGCCCGCCGTTCGTCGAGCGGAAGACCTCGACGCCGCCGTAGGCCACGAGGTCCGGGTTCACGATCGAGGCCGCGAGGCTCTGCCAGAAGTCGGCGATCGGGACGGTGAAGGCCCAGGTCCGGCCGCCGTCGGCGGAGCGGTAGAGCGCCCAGCCGGTCGCGACCTGCAGCGCGGCGTAGAGGTTCGGCCCGCCGGCCTCGGACCCGGCCAGCACGCCGCGCGACGCGGGCCAGACGATGGGGAAGGCCAGGCCGAACGTCACGCCGCCGTCGACCGAGCGCCGCAGCTTCCCCAACTCGAGGATGTAGACGTGCGACGCGGCGCCGGCGCCGACGCGGGGCACCCACATCCAGCCGTCCCACAGCTGCGCCCCCTGCCAGCGCACGGCGAAGGTCCGGCCGTAGTCGACCGAGGCGAAGATCGTCGGGCGCTCCGCCGTGCCCGGGCCCCGGCCGTAGATCAGGATCGTGCGCGAAGCGTCCTGGAGCTGCGCGACGCCGCGGATCGTGGACAGGCCCGCAATCCCCGCCGGCGCCTCCCACGTCAGGCCGGAGTCGCGGCTGACGTGGACCACACCGCCGTCGGTCATCGCGACCACGACGTCCGGCTCGCCGGCGCTCTCCGGCGGCAGCACCAGGAGTTCGTGCACGCCGCCCCACAGGTTGTCCCCGAGCGGCTCCCAGCCGCTGCCGTCCAGGTTCCCGCGCCACAGGCCGCCGAGCGACGACCCGGCGTAGAGCTTCTGCCCGTCGGGCGAGATCACCGCGGCGTGCATCCGGCCGGCGAGGTTCTTGCTCCCGACCTCGGTCCAGTGCGCGGCGCCGGCGAGCGCGCCCGCGCTGCGGCCGAGACGGTTCCGCCGCTCCTGCTCGATCCGGCCGTTTTGCCGCTCGATCTCGCGCCAGTCCACGCCCGGGCCGGCGCGGTGCATGTGCTCGAACCAGGCGAGCCGCTCTTCCTTGTTGCGCCGCTCGGCGTCGGCGTCCAGCCGGTGCTCGGTGGGTCGCGGGACGGGCTCTCGGGCCTCGGTCTCGGCGTCCAGCCGGTGCTCGGTGGGTCGCGGGACGGGCTCTCGGGCCTCGGTCTCGACGTCCAGCCGGTGCTCGGTGGGTCGCGGGACGGGCTCTCGGGCCGCGACGTCGGCGGTCGGCGAGCGCGGGTTGCAGGCGGCGACGAGGAGCGCCAGCGCCGGAATCGAGCCGAGCCCTCGCATGCGCATGCGCGATCTCGACCGCGGCGCCGGTTCCTGTCGCGAGCCGATCCGCACCGTCCCGGAGCCGGTCGAGCCGCGCGTCGAGCCGGCGCACCGCGCTGCGACGAGGGCGGACGTGCCGCCGCCCTACGGCCCCTCGCCGCAGCCGTTGAAGCCCGTGACCAGGTAGTAGTAGAAGGCGCCCGCCGCCGGCACCGCCACGGTGTCGAAGAACTGCGGGATGGCCGAGACGTCGCCGATCAGCACGTGGTTCGAGGCGAACGGCTGGCCCGCCGGGACGTGGCCGCGGTAGACGTGCTTCTTCACCGGGACCGACGGCCACGTGATGCGGACCTTCGTCGCGAACTGGATCGGCCCGATCTCGCCCGGCGGCCCGGACGACGAGTCGCAGGCGTCGCCCGTGAGGTCCCCGTCGCAGTCCGCCTGGTCCGGGTTCTCGACGAAGTCACAGTTGTCACAGGCGTCGCCCAGCGCGTCCTCGTCGCTGTTGGCCTGGCCCGTGTTCGCCACGGTCGGACAGTTGTCGGCCGAGCTGACGACGCCGTCGGCGTCGTTGTCCTGGCACTGGCCCACGACCTGCGGCGACAGGTGCGCGGACGAGCTGGGGGCGTGGTAGCTGTTGCACTCGTAGCCGAGCAGCCGCGTGTTCCCGCCGCCGAGGCTGGGCGACATGATGTAGCCGCCGTTGGGGTTGTGGCCCAGACCCGTGTTGTGGCCGAACTCGTGGGCCCACAGCAGGCCCTCGCTCGTCAGGCTCGACAGCCGGACGACCGCGATCCCGTCGCCCGGGGCGTAGCCGCAGCCGATGATGTTCGATCCCGGCCCGCCGCAGTACTGGATGCTGTCCACGACCTTGAAGCGCGCGACGGTGTTGCTCAGCACCTGGCTGATCTCGGAGCTGGTCGTGATCACGTCCAGTCCGTCGCCGCTCGACCCGAAGCTCACCCCGGCTCCGACGCGCTGGAGCTGGATGCAGCAGGCCACGTCGACGAGCGAGCCGGCCGTGCTGTCGGTGGCCATCACGAGCCCGGCGCTGGCCAAGAGATCGTCGACCCGGTCGTCCGCGATCTTGCTGTCGGTGTCCACGTGATTGGCGTAGGTCTTGCCCGCCGCCGAGACGCCGGCGGTGATGTTGAGCCGGTGGATGTTCGGGTTGGGATCGGTCGATTCCTGGTCCTGCTGGTCGTCGGTCCCGGCGCGCGCGTCGATCGCGGGACCTGCTCCGCTCGCCGCCGGCCCCTGGGGCGCACCCGCCGCGAGCTGCAACCCGTAGTCGATCATCTGATCGACGCCGCTCCGGGCCTCGACGCGCGGATCGGAGCGCATCGCCTGCAGCAGGGCGCGGGCCTGGATCCCGCCCCGCGCCGCGATGCGGCCGAGGGCCTCGGCCACCATCAGCCGCGCCCGGTACTCCTCGGGGCGGTCGATGCCGGCCGGCGGATGCTCGAACAGCTCGACGAGCGCGGGCGCGTGCACGTCGTCGGCGAGGTAGGCCAGGAAGGCCACGACGTTGTCCCGCCGCGGGAAGTCCCGATCCCGCAGCAGCTCCAGCAGGTACGGCACGCCTTCGGCACCGATCTGCCGCCGGGCCAGGTCGGCATCGATCCCGTGGACGTAGGTCAGGAGGGAGTTGCCTCGGACGCGCTCGCGGACGGTCTCCGCCAGGGCGGGAGAGGCGAGGAGCAGGAAAACACAGACCATCCTCACAAACCGCTCGATCATCGCCAGGATCCCCCACGGAGAGCCGACGGGCTCGCCCCTTGGGTATACCCCAAGATCCCGTGGGGCGCGACCCGGAACCGCCGCACGACCGCGGAGCCGCGGTCGGGAAACCGCCTCCATCGATGACCCGGCGGCAGGTCGTGGGCCGACCGGGAGCCGCTCCCGCCGTGGCCGGACGGTCGAACCCGGACACCCAGCGGCGAGGCCGCGGCATTGACACCCCGGCCAACTCGCGGTACATCAGGCACTTCATGGCTCGCGACCCCCGAGTCCGCGGAGGTTCCCAGACCGGGGCCGCGGTCACCGTCCTCGCCTTGGCGCTCGCTCTCGCGCCCGGGTCGCAGCTCTCGGGCGCCGACAGCACGGGAGCGCGACCGAAGCGGCCCACGGTCTACACCGACAATCCGTACGTGGCCGTGGGCGCCACGCGGATCGACCTCCGTGAGCCGGTCGATCGGCAGATTCCCGCAGGCTGGCGGCACGAGGACCTCGATGCTGCCCGACGCGCGGCCGATCCCTACCGGCTCGTGAAGTTCTCGGGACCGGTCGGCGGGCGGCAGCGGACGCTGCTCGCGGCCGCGGGCTACGCGGTGGTCGCCGACTACCCGTACGGCACCTTCCTCGTGCGGGCCCTGCCGGAGCGCAACGCCGCCGATCTCGCGTCGCTCGATCGCGTGATCTGGGTCGGCCCGTTCCATCCGCACTTCAAGCTCGACCCGCTGCTCGCGGGGGCGCTCGCCGCGGGCGACGCGGCGGCTCTCGTCGGGCAGCAGCCGGGGTGGGGACTGCGCCTCGTCGTCCTGCTCCACGAGCCGTCGGGCCGCGCGCCGGCCGAGACCGCGCTCGCCGCCGCCCCCGGATTCGTGCGCCTGCTGCCGACGCGCGGCCCGATCCGCCTGGAGGTCGACCCGGCGCGCTTCGCGGCCTTCCTCCGCGCCGCCGCGGGGCTGGTCGAGGTCTCGCTCCTCGAGCCGTGGCTGCCCGACGAGCTGCACAACGACGAGAACGTGCAGGACGGACAGTCCGGCTCGTGCAGCGACAACGGCGCGGAGGCGCCGAACACGACGATCTTCAATCGCGGCCTGACCGGCTGGGGCGCCCGCCTCGCCGTCGCCGACACCTGCTTCGACGCCAACGAGGGCTGGTTCTGGGACGAAGCGCTCGACCGGCTGCCGGCGCACGAGACGACCGAGCCGTGGAACTCCCAGGCGCCGGACTGGGCCCAGCGCAAGTTCGTCGAGTACTACGACATGTCCGCGAGCGACAGCACGATCGGCTGCGCCGGCGGGACCGGCTGCCCCTCGGGCTCGTTCTGCCCCGACCACGGCAGCCACGTCGCGGGGACGATGCTCGCCAACTGCAACCTCGACGCCGAGGGGCTGGCGACGCCGACCGATCCGGCGAACAGCGACGGCGACAACGACGGGATGGCGCCCGGGGCGAAGCTGATCGCGCAGGATCTGGGGAACGGCGGCCTGGGCTACCTCAACGAGGGCGGCGACCTGGGCGAGCTCGTGATCGTCGCGTTTCAGAACACCTGCAACGGCAGCGACTGCGGCATCGACGCGCACAACAACAGCTGGGGGTCGGCGACCAACACCTACGCCTCGAACTCGCGGCTGGCCGACGCCGCGCTGTGGGACCTGAAGGACGTCGTGGTCGTGGCCTCCGCCGGCAACAGCGGCAGCGGCTACAACACGGTCGGCTCGCCGGCGAGCGGCAAGAACGTCATCGCCGTCGGCAACGCCGCGAACTGCTCGGTCGACAACATCTCGAGCACCTCGAGCCGCGGCATGACGAGCGACGGCCGGCTGAAGCCCGACGTGGTCGCGACCGGCACCAGCGTGACCTCGGTGCAGAACGACGGCAACGGGACGACCCTGGCGAACGGCGGCTGCCAGGAGCTGACGTTCAGCGGCACGTCGATGGCCTCGCCCACCGTGGTCGGGCTGACCGGACTCGTCGTGCAGTACTTCGAGGACGGCTTCTACCCCGGCGGCGCGGCCAATGCCGCCGACGTGCTGGACCCCTCGGGGCCGCTGCTCAAGGCGACGCTGATCAACGCCGCGCAGCGCATGACGGGCTCGGGCGCCGAGCGCAACAACGTGACTTGGCCCAACATGGACCAGGGGTTCGGCTACGTCGTGCTCGACAACGCGCTGCACTTCAACGGCGAGACGCGCAAGCTGTGGGTCCACGACGAGCCGGTGGGCGTCGACGTCGACGGCGTCGCTTCGATGTCGTTCCAGCGCAAGGTGACGAGCGCGGCCGAGCCGCTCAAGGTCACGCTGAGCTGGTACGACGTCGAGCATCCGGGGGGTTGCGGCTCGACCGTTCCCTGCCTGCTCAACGATCTCGACCTGACCGTCACCGACGCGAGCAGCGGGACGACTTACAGCGTGACGCTGATCACCGGGACCAGCGGCCACGTCGTTCCGCGCACGGTCGTGCCCGCCGCGCCCGGGGTGGGGCAGACGACGACCGACAACGGCCCGGACGACCTCAACTCCAGCGAGCAGATCTTCCTGTACAATCCGACCCCCGACGCGGTCTACACCTTCACCGTCACCGCGGCCAACACGCCCGGCGGTCCGATCCCGTTCGCCCTCGTCGCCACGGGCGCGCTCGCCGATCCGTGCACGGCCCCGACCGGAGCGGGGAGCGTGATGGTCACCGACCCCGACGCCTGCGCCGACGGCGGCGTGACGGTGAGCTGGCAGCAGGACGTCGCGCAGTGGAACGACGAGGGGATCGGCTCGCGCTCGTACCGCGTCCACCGCAACGGCACGCCGATCTCGAGCGGCGGCTGCGCCGGGGTCTTCCCCTACGGGACGACGAGCTGCGTCGACGACACCGGCCCCAACAACTTCTCGGTGATCTATCGTGTCGAGTACTCGAGCGGCTGCGGCTCGTCGGTCCAGACCGCCGGGACGCCGGGGGCCGACGGGATCGCGCACACCGTCAACGCCACGGCCAGCGCCGCGGTCACCTGCGTCGGGCAGAGCCTGACGTTCACCGCCACGGCAGCGCCGACCCAGCTCGGCTACACCTACCAATGGACGGAGGACGGCCTCGACATCCTCGGCGCGACGTCGAAGAACCTGTCGGTGACCAAGACCGCGGCCGAGAGCCACGTCTACAACTGCCGCGTCTCGCACCCGGCGACGACGTGCGTCGTCGAGGATCCGACGCCGCCGAGCGGAGCCTGGACCACCGACGCACCCTCCTGCCCGCAGGCGGTGGAGGAGGTCTCGGGGCTGGGCAGCATCCCGCTGCGGCTGCAGCGGGCGGGCGCGCTCGTGCACTTGACGTTCGAGCACATCGGCGCGACGAACTACAACGTCTACGTCTCGACCCTGCCCGCGACCGCGCCGTTCGCGGTCGATCCGCCCGCGGGCAAGAAGGACTGCGACGTGGCGTGGACGCCGATGATCGGCGGACGGGCGCGGGTCGCGAACTACGACGTCGAGGCCGGGATCGCGGCGGCGTCGCCGGTCCACTACATCCTCGTCACCGGCGACAACGGAACTCCCTCCGAGGGCACGCTCGGCTTCACGTCGGCCGGAGCCGAGCGCTCGGCCGACTCGCGCTGCGCCCGGTAGAGCCGGCCCCGCTCCGCCTCGCATCTCGGAGCGGGCACGCCCGGGCGGCGCTGCAGCGGCCCCGGTGTCGTGAAGCACCGTGCAGGCCGCGATCGCCGGCGGTGTCGTGGTACCGTGGCGCCGCGTGACGATCCGGCGGAAGGCCCTGTGCTACGCCGTCGCCGCAGCCCTGACCGGCTCGGCCGGCGCGTCCGACCTGGCGCAGCTCGCCCGATCGGTCGTGCGGATCGTGAATCACTCCCAGCGCGGCGATTGGTCCTCGCCCTGGGACGCCTCGCCGGTGGTCGAGACGACGGGGTCGGGATTCGTCGTCGGCGACGGCCTGGTGCTGACCAACGCCCACGTCGTGAGCGACTCGCGGCTGCTGCTGGCCTGGCGATTCAACGAACCGGACCCGTTCGAAGTCGAGATCCTGCACGTCGCCCACGACTGCGACCTGGCGCTGCTGCGGCCGGTGCGGCCGGGAAGCCTCGACGGTGTGCCGCCGCTGGAGATCGGCGCGCTGCCCGAGCTCGGCGCGGTCGTCGACACCTTGGGCCACGTGCTCGGCGGGACCCAGGTCTCGTCCACGCGAGGCGTGGTCTCCCGCATCGAGCCGCAGCTCTACCTCCATTCCGGAGCGGACGTCCACCTGACCGCGCTGACGGATGCCGCGATCAATCCCGGAGCGAGCGGCGGCCCGGTCGTGGAGCGGGGGCAGGTCGTGGGCGTGGCGTTCCAGGCCAACCCCGAGCTGACGAGCGTCGGCTACTTCATCCCGGATGAAGTCATCCGCCGCTTCCTGCGCGACGTCGAGGACGGCCGCTACGACGGCTATCCGGAGCTGGGTGCCGAGACGTCGGGCCTCGAGAACCAGGCGCTGCGGTCCTACGTCGGAATGGCCGCACACGAGACCGGAGCCCGGGTCTTCATCGTCATTCCGGGGAGCAGCGCCGACGGGCGGATCCACCGCGGCGACGTGATCCTCGAAGTCGACGGCCGTCAGGTCGCCAACGACGGCACGGTCGCGGACGGCGCGGCACGGATCCCCTTCGGCATGCTCGTCGACCGGCGCCAGATCGGCGAGACGGTCGCGATCCGCCTGCTGCGCGACGGCCGGCGCTTCGACCTCGGCGTTCCCCTGCGCGGGCTCGACCGCAACCGGCTCGGCAACGTCTACGATCGGCCACCGCGCTACTTCGTCTACGGTGGCCTGGTCTTCGTCGCCCTCGACGTCGAGCTGCTGAGGACCTACGGTGCGCCGTGGCGCGCCAAGGCTCCGCGGGAACTCGTGCATGCGTTCGTCGTACGGCCCCGGCTGGAGCCGGAACGCTTCCTGCAGGAGGCGGTGGTGCTGCTGCGCCGGCTCAAGCACCCGGTCAACGCCGACATGGCGTGGTGGAACAACGAGATCGTGGAGCGCGTGAATGGTCGAGACGTCACCAGTCTCGAGGTGCTGATCGAGGCGCTGGAGCTCGCGGATGTCGAGTACCACCTGATCGAGTTCGCGGGCAATCGCCGTTTCAGCGTGCTCGAGAAGCGCCGGGCGGAGCAGGCGAACCGCGAGATCCGCGAGACCTACGGCGTCCAGCAGGATCGGTACCCATGAGACGGGCGCGCCGGCATGCGGTGCTGTCCGGCCTGTGGCTCGGGGCCGCGCTCTCACTCCACGCGCAGCCCAGCGGCGGATCGCAGCAGCCCCACGAGCAAAGCGTCGTCGGCTTGAACGTGACCTTCCAGGACTGGGACGAGGACCGTCCCTGGGCCAAGCAGGCGCCGGGACAGCGCAGCGTCGTCGGCAGCGTCGTGGACGATGGGCTGTTGCTCACGACGGCGGACGTGCTGGACCAAGCGACCGACATCCAGCTCACGACGTCGGGGCGCTCCCGCCAGGCGAACGCGCGGATCGTACGGCAGGATCGCGGCGTCAATCTGGCGTTGCTCGCGGTCGACGAGCCCGCCGTGCTGCGCGACTTGCGGGTCGTCCGGCCGGCGCAGACGACGCCCACGAGCGGTGTGGTGCAGACCGTCCGCTGGAATCGCCAGCAATTCGAGTCGGTTGCCTCCCGCATCCTGCGTCTCGAGGTCGGGACCGGCTGGAGCGGCCGTCTCGAACACGCCTTCCTTCACATGCAGACCGACATGACCGGCGGCGGATGGGCCGAACCGGTGTTTCGTGACGACGAGCTGGTGGGGATCACGGCATCGCAGTCGGGCCAGGTCAGCCGCGCGATCCCGATCGAGATCATCCGCGCGTTTCTCACGGCGCAGGACGGCGGCGAGTCCGACGCCGGGTTCCCGACGCTCGGAGTGATGTGGCAGGTGAACCGCGACCCGGCGGTCACCGCATTCCTGGGGCAGGCCGGAGAGCCGCGAGGCGTGATCGTCCGCCGGGTTCCCTGGGGATCGTCCGGCTGCGGGGTGCTGAAGCCGCGTGACATCGTGCTCGAGCTCGCGGGGCACGCGATCGACGCCGAGGGCTACTACTCGCACGCCAGATTCGGGCAGCTGAAGTTCAACCACATCCTCGCCGAGGGCCATCGCGTGGGCGACTCGATCCCGATCCGGGTCCTGCGGGAGGGACGGCAACAGGACCTGGTCATCTCGGCCCGATCCTATCCGGCGGAGCTGGACCTGGTCCCGCAGCGTCGAGCGGGTCCCCCGCCGTACGTCATCGCCGGCGGTCTCGTGCTGCGAGAGCTGGACGTTCCCTACCTCCGTACGTGGGGGAAGGAGTGGAGCGCGAACGCGCCGGACCACCTGCTCAGCCGCTACAGCTTCGCGCAGGCGGCTCAGACCGCGGATCGACGCCGGTTGGTCCTCATCGCGTCCGTGCTGCCGTCCGCCTACAACCTCGGCTACCACTCGTTGCAGGACGCGTTCGTCGAGCGCGTGAACGGCCGCCCGATCGGAGGGCTCGCGGACGTGCTGGAGGGCCTGGAGCATCCGCGGGATCGATTCCACGTCCTGGAGCTCGCACCCGACCTGGGCCGCGACATCGTCGTGCTGGACGCCGCAACGCTCGACCAGGCGACCGCGGATCTGCTCGAACAGTACCGCATTCCCGCCGCCGTCCGCCTCTCCGGCGGGCTCCCGCCCGGCGGGGGGGAGTGCGCCGGGGACTACTGATCGTCCGGCTCGCGCGTCAGCGCCGTGCGGCGTCGGCCCCGAGCAGCTGTTCCAGGCGGCAAAGGATGCGCACGGTCTCGCGCCCTTCCTCGGCGGGCACCGGGGGCGGCGTACCGTCGCGGATGCTGTCGTAGAAGGCCCGCACCAGGCGGCGATGGCCCGGACGGCGCCGCAGCCGCCCCGTGGCGATCCGCAGCAGGTTGCCGGCCGTGCTCGCCAGCCGGCGCAGGCTCTCCTCCACGCTCGCGCCCATCCGGCGGGCGACGACGCCCAGCTCGCGCTCGCGATAGATCGTGGTCGTCAGGTCGAGCATGTTCAGCCGGATCACCATCTTCGGCGTGAACAGCTCGACCACGAACTGGCCCTGGTCGGTGTTGTCGCCGAGCGCCATCACCCCCATCCGTTCGTCCGACGCGAGCGTCGCGTTCCACAGCCGGATCTCGCGCTCGGTGCCGTGCCGGACGCGCTGCTCGCGGATCGCCACGTCGGTCACCGTCTTCAGCCAGTGCAGCAGCAGGTAGACGACGTGCGGGGCGCCGTGCTCGCCGTAGACGCCGAGCGGCAGGTCGTGCAGCCAGTGGCCGGGGTCGAGGTTGCCCTCCTCCTCCAGCCGGAACCGCTCGCGGAAGTACGTCACGCGGACGAGGAACGGCTCGTTGCCGGGGACCGAGCGCATCAGCCGCTCGGCCTCCAGCACCGGCGGGTCGAAGCGATGGTTGTGCATCACGCACAGCGGCTGGCCGTGGCGGCGCGCGGTCTCGATCATCTCGTCCGCTTCGCGCACGGTCATGCACATCGGCTTGTCGACGAGCACCGCGCAGCCCGCCTCCAGCACGTCCCGGACGATCGCGGCGTGGGTGCGCGGCGGGGTGACGACGTGCACGACCCGCGGCCGCACCGCCTCGATCATCTGGCGGTAGTCGCGGAAGCGACCGGCCACGCCGTACCGGTCGCAGAACGACTCGAGCAGCTGGGCGTCGAGCCCGGCGACGCCGACGATCTCGGCGTCGCGGCAGGCACGGATCGCCGCGGCGTGCAGGCTCGCCCCGACTCCGCTGCCGATCAGTGCGACTCGCATGCACGCCCCCGCCCTGCGCGGCCACCGGGTCTTCGCCGCCGGCCTATGATGGTACAATCCGCCGCACGTTTCGAGGCGCGGAACCCAGGCACCCTCGTGGCCTCGACCCTCATAGCCCTGCTGCCCGGCGTCTGGGCCGACCTGTCCAAGGTGGTGGCGGCCAACCTGGCGCGCAACGGGCTGCGCGGCGTGACCAAGCTCGTGATCGCCGGCGCGCTGGCCCCGCGCGGCATGGGCGTCCTGCGTTCGGTCTACGCGATCTTCAAGCTGTTGACGGCTGCCGTCGACCTCGGGCTGAACCACGCGCTGCTCAGCCTGGCGCCGGCGGCGACGGCGCGCGGCGACGCGGGTCAGGCGGATCGAATCGTGAAGAGCGTGTTCGGGCTGCGGATCGTGACCGCCGCGGGCTTCCTCGTGGCGGGTGCGTTCGCGGCCGGCCCGATCGCGCGCTGGGTGCTCGGCGATCCGGCGCTGACCGGCTGGGTGCTGGTGGCCTTCGCTGCCGCGTCCGGGCAGACGATCTGGAAGTTCGTCTCCGGCCACCTCTCCGCCGCCCAGCGCTTCGACCGGCTGGCACTGTTCCTGATCACGGCTCCGCTGCTGATGCTCGCCGCCGTCTCGGCTCTCGCGGCCCTCGGGCGTCTCGGCCTCGGCGCGGCGATCGTCGTCTACCTCTGCGCCCAGACCGTGGCGGTGGCGCTGTGGTGGCCGTGGGTCGACCGCAGCTTCCTCCGGGCGGCGTGGAGTGCCGCCACCGTCCGCCGCGTCGCGCGCTTCGGCGGCTGGGTCTACCTCTCGCGGCTGGCGACGACGAGCCGCAGCCAGCTCAACCCGCTGCTGTTGAAGCACCCCCGGCTCTCCGGCTCGCTCGCCGCCGGCGAGACGAGCGCCGGCCTCTACGCCTTCGGCGACGAGCTGGCGGACGAGCTGACCGTGCTGTCGGAGTCGCTGTACATGGTGCTGATGCCGCGCGCCGGAGCCAAGACCAGCCCCGCCGCCCTGCGGGGCTTCGTCCGCCGCTGCTACCGCAACCTGGCCTGGCTGCTCGTGCCGCTCACGATCCCGCTGTTCCTGTTCCGGCCGTTCGTCACGCTGCTCGGCCGCCTGCACCCGGTCTACCTCGAGTACCTGCCGTCGGCGAACGTGTTCGTCGTGCTCTACGCCACGGGGTTGCTGTCGCTGGCGATGATCCCGCTGCGCAGCGCGCTCTACGCGCTGGAGCGCCCCCGCGTCGATTCCTACCTCGAGACCGCCGGCGTGGTGCTGCTGATTGCCGGCAGCATCGCGGTGATCCCGCGCTACGGCTACGTGGGCGCGGCGCTGGTCGCGCTCGCCGTGAGGGTCGTGGTGCTCGTCGGGTTGACGGCCTACGGAGTGCCGCTGCTGCGGCGGCTCGGCTCCGCTCCGTAGATCCGCCTCATGTCGGGCAGCTCCGTCGCGCAGTAATGGACCCAGATGTAGAGGTGCTGGAACAGCGCGGCGCACAGCGCCGCCGCCGACGCCTGCCACAGGCCGGGGGCCCACAGGATCAGCAACCCGAACGTGTACATGCCGTTGCGCGTGAAGCGGAAGATCCCCTGCCGGACCAGCGGCAGCGATCGGTAGCGCGCGTCGAAGTGATCGATTCCGAGGGCGCGCTCGAACGTGAAGTGGCGGGCCACCGAGTCGAGCACGTACGCTCCGAGAGCGAGCGCGATCGCGGCGAGAACCCGACGGGGGAGGAGATCGATCGGCAGCGTCTCCCGATTCGAAGTGGCCAGGACGATCACGGTTACCACCCGCGCGCCGCCGAGGAGCGCGAACGGCACGGCGTACAGGGGAAAGGCCCGGGCGCCGGCCAGGCGCGTGAGCAGCGAGAGATGGAGCTGCGTCCGCCAGCAGAACCAGACGAACCCCTGATGGGCGATCGCGCACCCCACGGCGAGCCAGAGCCATGCGGTCGACCCGACGCCCCAGATCCGGCCGGCCTGCACGCGGGGGAGGGCGCTGGCCCAGCCCACCGCGACGAGCAAGACCGCGAGAAGCGACGCGTGAAGACCCTGCCGCTCGAAGATCAGGCGTGCTCTGGACGCTCCCTCACCGCGTGGATCGACGTGCGCGGCCGGCGCGGCACCGGCGCCCTCCGTCATGGACACGCCGGGTCGGCGGCGAACGCCGGGAGGCCGTAGCGTACGGCGTGGCGCAGACTCAGCAGCGTCCCCGCACGCATCCACAAGAGCGGCGCGTCGCGTTCGTGCTCGGCGAGCGCGGCCCAGGCCCGTCGCTTCTCACTCTCGGCAGCGCCGGCTGCGGGGTCGGCGATCCCCGCGGCCGCGGCGAACGTGTCGTACTTGCGGTCGGCACGCAGGAGCAGGGCGAGCAGGAACAGATCGCTCACCGCCGCGTCCGGGATCGCCAGCGCGGAGCACGCTGCCTGTAGCTGCTCGCGCAGCAGACGATTGAGGTGGTTCTCACCCCAGAACGCCGCGACCAGGCTGCGCGCGTAGCTCGACTCTCGCCGCAGCCCGCGGAACGGAAACCGCGTCGAGGAAAAGAAGAAGAACAGGTCGTACAGCGGCAGCCGGTGGACCAGCGCGTGCTCCCAGTCGAACGCGCCGATCCCGCCGTCCTGCACGACGAGGTTGGCCGCGCAGAAATCGCCGTGACCGACGGTCAGCGGCAGCTCGAGGCCGAGCAGGCGCCGATCGTGCTCGAAGCGCCGGGTCAGGAAGGCGATCTCGTCGGTCTCGAGCAGGAAGCGGCGCCGGATGCGGCGCACCAGCGCCAGCACCTCCCGCTCGTAGAGCGCGCCGTCCACGGTCACGCGGCGCGGGGCGAACGTCTGCTCCAGCTCGCGCTGCCAGGAGCAGGCGCGGCGGACGGTGGCGCCGGCGCCGTCGCGCGAGAACAGCTCGCGCCCCGGGAGACTGCGCATCAGCCTGCCGGGAAGCGCGGACTGCAGCGTGACCAGCACGCCGCCCTCCTCGGCCATCCCGAGCGGCCGCGGCGTCGAGCGGCGCGCGGCGTTCAGGCCGGTCGCGTCGAGCGTCCGCAGGTTCTCGAACTCGGTCCGATAGGCCGCCTGCCGCTCGGGCGAGCGCGCCGCCTTGGCGACCAGGACCGGCTCGGCTCCGTCCGGCGCGAGGAACAGGCAGCAGCCGCCGTCGACGCGGCCGCGCGAGCCGTCGACGCAGAGGAAGCGCCGCGGATCGATCGCGGAACGCTCCGCCCTGGACAGCGCGGACTCGATGCAGGTTCGGATGGTGTGCAGCATCGGTGGGGCGCCGGCGGGCGCGCCCGTCGATTCTAGGCTCGAAACGACCGCCCCGCGACGGGCTGGACGACTCGTCGAGGAACCCGGACGAAGGGATCGCGTGACCCCGAGGCTCCCCCGGCGCGGTGCGCGACTCCTGGACGCGGCCGGGCCGGATCGCGACGCTCGGCGCGGGCCAGGCGCCGCGACACGTGGAGCGCGAGCCGGACGCCGGTGGCCGGCGTATATTGTGCGGCCAGGATCCTCGGGAGACGCAGGCGCCACGCGACCGGCGCCGGTGGATCGAGCGATGCACGACCCCGCGACTCTCGCCCGCTCCGAGTCGGCCGCCGGCGGCGCCGCCGGGCGCCGGCTGGCCGCGGCGTGGCCCTACGCGCTGCTGGTCGCGATCGGCCTGTTCATCCTGCTGCCCAAGCTCGGCGAGTTCGGCTTTTGGGATCCGTGGGAGCCGAAGTACGGCGAGACCGTGCGCGAGATGATCGATCGCGGCTCGTGGTGGGTCCCGTACTACCGCGAGGAGGTACGGCTGGCCAAGCCGATCCTCGTCTACTGGGGCATCCTCGCGGGGTCGAGCGTCTTCGGGCTGAACGAGTTCGGCGCGCGGATTGCCGGCGTGGGCTTCGCGGTCCTCTCCCTGCTCGGCGTGTACCACGGCGTGTCGCTGCTGCGCGGACGGCGCGCGGGGCTGCTGTCCGCGCTGGTGCTGGCGACGGTGCCGCACTTCTATCTCGTCGCCCGCCAGGCGATGCCCGACGTCTACCTGTTCACGAGCCTCGGCCTGTGCTTGCTCTACTTCTGCGTCGGGCTGCACGGACCGGACCGCCGGCGCAACCTGCATTTCGGCATCAGCTACGTCGGTTTCGCGCTCGCGGTCCTGGCCAAGGGCCCGATCGTCGCCGGCGTCGTCGCCTGCGGCACGCTCGGCCTGTACGCGCTGAGCCGCGTCGACTGGAGCGTGCTCTGGCAGCCCCGACGTCGCCTGAAGCTCGCCGGCCCGGTCCTCGCCGGCCTGCTGGGCCTGGTGCTCGCCACAGCCGGGCTGCTGCTGATCTTCGTCCCGCCCGCGGCGTGGGAGCCGGGCTCGCTGCCGGCGCTCACGCTGGGGCGGATCGCCGCCGGAGTCGGCACGCGGGCCGCGGCCGCGGCCTGCTCGATCCTCGCGGCCGCAGCTCTCGTGCTGTCGGTCGTGGGGGCCTGGCGCTTCGTGCGCCACCCCGACCTGTGGCGGCACCTCGCGCCGTGGGTGCGGCCGGTGACGCGACAGGTGCTGCTGTTCGCGCTGCTGTTCGCCGTCGTCGCCGGGCCGTGGCACGTCGCGATCGTGATCGAGCAGGGCAGCGACTTCTTCACCTACTTCATCTTGCGGCACAACGTGGGGCGCGCCGGAGACGTGATCAACCAGTCGGGAGTGAGCGACTTCTACCTGCGAGCGCTCGCCATCGGGCTGTTCCCCTGGAGCTGCTGGATCCCGGTCGCGCTCGCCCTGCCGCTGGCGCTGCCGGGTCGCGACCCGTGGCGCGAGCGGGGCCTCGAGATCTTCCTCGCGCTCGCGGCGGCAGTCACGCTCGCGGCGTTCTCGCTGTCGGCCACCAAGTTCGCCCACTACGTCGTGCCGGCGGTCATCCCGCTCGCCGTCCTGATCGGGCTGGCCATCGACCGCACGCTGCAGGCGCCGCGAACGATGGCCGCCCGGCTGGCCTGGCTCGCCGCGTTCCTGCTGTTCCTGCTGCCGCTGACGGAGCTGATGCGCGACGACGGAGCGGGCCAGCTGCTGGGGACGGTCACGGTCAAGCGCTACGTGCCGGACGAGATGGCGTTCGGCAGCGGTTACCTGCTGCTGCTCGCCGGGATCGCGCTGGCGATGCTGCTGTCCACGCTGGTCCGCTCCCGGATCGTCGTCGGCGCGATGGTGGTCTGCGCGGCGCTGATGGCGAACCACGCCAGCGCGAGCTTCATCCCCCAGGTCAGCGTGCACAAGACGATGAAGAACCTGTGCCAGAGCTGGAAGGCGCAGGCCCGGGACGGCGAGCCGATCGGCTTCCACGGGGACCTCAAGCACGGCATCTACTTCTACACCGAGAACCGCGTGCGGATCCTGCGCCGGCCGCCCGACTTCCAGCGCTTCATGGACCCGGGACGCACGGCGTTCTGCATCGTCGAGAAGAACAAGCTGCGGAAGTTGGAGCGGGAGTTCCGCGAGCTGTACCCCGGCGCGCGGCTCCACGTCGTCGACGATAGTCACTTCGACTATCACCTGGTGCGCAACACCGATCCCGATACCGGTCCCGCGCTCTGATCCGCGCGTGGCTCGCGCGCTGCCACCGATGACCCGCACGGCGCCGAGATCGGGCAGGCGCTGGAGCTGGTGGCGGCGTTGCGCACGAATCCGGAGCACGCAGCGCTGTGGGCCAGGATCGAGGCGCGACCCGCTGCAGCTCAGTCGTTGCACGCGATCGTGGTGCTCGACCTCGCTCTGCGCGCAAGGACGCTGATCGAGCGCGGAGAATCGGAGCGGGCCGCCGAGCTGTTGCGTGAGCTGGCCGCGCGCGGCGGCCTCGACGAGCTGCTCGCGCGTCCGCCGGCACCGTGACGTATCGGGTTGTGGCCCGTCTGCGGATGCACGACAATGACGGTCCCGCACCCGGGCCCGCCGTCAAGCGGGCCCCGGGGAGCGCCGAGGAGAGCCGCATGATCGAGGCCGCGGAAGCGACCCTGCGCGACTATCGCCGATCGCTCGAGGACGAGTTCGCGCGACGCTTCCCCCGCTCCCGGGCGCATCACCAGCGGTACGGAAAGGCGCTGCTCGACGGGACGAGCCACGCCATGCGCTGGACGCCGCCGTTCATGCCGGTCGCGCAGCGGGCGGCAGGGCCGGCGATCGAGGACCTCGACGGCCACCGCATCCTCGACTACTGGCAGGGGCACTTCACCAACATCCTCGGGCACAACCCGGCGCCGATCCGCGAGGCGCTGGTGTCGGCGCTGGCCGAGGGCCGCGGGCTGCAGAGCGGGATGATCCACGAGCTGGAGGGCGAGGTCGCGGCGACGATCTGCCGCATGACCGGCTGCCAGACGCTGCGCTTCACCACGAGCGGCTCCCTCGGCACCTTCTACGCCGCCGTGCTGGCCCGCGCCTTCACCGGCCGCGACCGCGTGCTGAAGGTCTCCGGCGGGTGGCACGGGTCGCAGCCGTTCGGCCTGAAGGGTGTCTCGCCGCGCGCCGGGTCGTTCGACCACCTGGAGTCGGAAGGGCTCTCGTCGAAGACCGCAGACGAGGTCGTCCTCACGCGCTTCAACGACGTCGAGGACCTGCGTGCCACCTTCCGGCGCTCGGGCGACCGCATCGCCTGCTTCCTGCTGGAGCCGATCCTCGGTGCCGCGGGCGGGCTGGTCGCGAGCGTCGAGTACCTGCGCGAGGCGCGGCGCCTGACCGAGCGCCACGGCGCGCTCCTGATCTGCGACGAGATCATCACCGGCTTCCGCATCCGGCCGGGGGACCTGACGTCGCTCTACGGCGTCGCGCCCGACCTGCTGGTGCTGGGCAAGATCCTTGGCGGCGGCATGCCGCTCGCCGCCGTGGCCGGCCGCCACGACCTCTTGGCGCTCGGGTCGCGCGACAGCGCGCGGGTCAAGTTCGAGGGCGGGACCTACTCGGCCCACGAGCTGACGCTCGTCGCCTCGCGCGCGATGCTGTCGTTTCTCGAGGAGCACGCGGACGAGGTCTACGGGCGCCTCGCGCGCTCCGGCGAGATGCTGCGCGCGGGGCTGGCGCGCGTCGCGAGCGAGGCCGGCGTGCCGGTGCACCTGCTGGGAGCGATGCCGTCCGGTTTCCCCGGAAGCTCGCTCGTCTACCTGCACCCGGCGCGGCCGGATACCGCGCCGCCCAGCTGCCCCGAGGAGCTCGCCGAGCGGCGGCACCCGCTGGTCACCGAGCGGCTGCTCAAGTCCACGCTGCTGCTCGAGGACCTGTCCACGCGCTCGGGCATGGGGGCGGTCTCGACCGCGCACGACGGGGCCGACCTGGAGCGCACGCTCGCCGCGATGGGCGCGGGCCTGACCCGGCTGAAACGCGCCGGCCTGCTCTCCTGACCATCCCGCAGCCGGCGAACGAGCCGCCGCGACGGCACCTCGTCAGCGGGCGGCCGGCGGCGCAGGACGCTCGTGTCGCCGGCGCGAGACCCGCGGGCGCGCCGGGCGCGGTCCCCGCGAGTCAGGGTCGGGAAGCGATCGCTCAAGGATTCGAAGACTCGGCCCGCAGCTCCTCGCGCACGTCATCGAGCAGCGCGCGAGCGATGCCGTGGACCGATCGTTCTGTCGTGGCACCGTCGAAGCGCACCCGGTAGTACAGCCGTGTCAGCTCCCCGAGACGGTCCGCACCGCGCGGACCGAGCAGATGCCGGGCGCGCTCGGCCAGCTCCGCGGCGGTCTCCTCGGGGCGCCGCTGCAGCCCGCGTCCGTCCAGCAGCGCGAGAAGCTGCCGGTAGAAGCGCGGGGGAGGCCGGACCTCGGTCGCGATCCCCGGCGGGCGCGCCCTTCGCCTGCGGTGCGCGCGCGACGCCAGCACCGCGGCGGTGAGCGCCGCCGCCGCGGCGAGACCCGTGAGCCACGCCGAGCGAGGCAGCGCCGCTGCGGCCGCGAGCGCGGTCCGCGTGCCGTCGACCAGCCCGAGCAGGGCGCGGGCTTGGTCGTCGAGATCTGCTCCCACGACGTAGTCGTCCCACAGACGCGTGACCGAGGAGTAGAGGAACGACGCCTGGCTGCCGAGGCCACGCGCCTCGGAAACGCTGCGGCCCACGGGCGGCGTCGGGTCGAACGCCGCCCAGCCGATCCCCGGAAAGAAGACCTCGACCCAGGAGTGGGCGTCGGACTGCCGCACGACGTAGCGCCGGCCGAGCCGGCTCCGCTCGCCGCGCAGGTAGCCGGCCACGAAGCGCGACGGGATGCCGGCGGACCGCGCCAGCACCACCATCGCGGTCGCGAAGTACTCGCAGTGGCCGGGGGCGCCCTCGAACAGGAAGCGGGCGATCGGGTCCGGCGCGCCGACGTCGCCGACCACGAGGCTGTACCGCAGCCGTCCCGCGAGCCAGCGCTCGATCGCCAGCGCGGCGTCGTAGCGGCTCGCCGCCCCGGCAGTGATCTCGTGCGCGAGGGCGGGGATCCGAGGGTCGAGCCGCGGCAGGGACCGATGGCGTGCCAGGATCTGCGGCGGGTCCTCGCCCGACGCGTGCCGCAGCGTCTCGGCGTCGTGGGCCGGGACGTTCGACGTGACCGTGTACTTCAGCCGCCGCCGCGGCCCGGCCGGCAGCTCGAGGTTGCCCTCGCGATCCTCGACCAGCCGCCGCAGGTCTCGCGAGACGACGTGCCGCGGCCGGAAGGCAGCGAACACGGCAGTGCTGTCGAGCGGCTCCAGCCGGATCTCCTGGACCAGCGACGATCGTGACGCGGCGGCCGCGAGCGGGGCGTCGCCGGCCCTCGGCACGAGCCGCCCGCGCGCGTCGGCCGCGACGCGCCAGACGGCGGGAGCCGCCCGGGTCCACGTCCTCCCGTCGAAGCGCGTGAGCGCGACGCCGCGCCAGCGCAGGTCGTCCTCGGCCGCGCGCCCGCCCTCGATCGTCACCTCCATCACCTTCGTGCCGTCGAGCTTGATCCGTCCGATGTCGCCGAGAGTCGTCGCCTCCGAGAAACCGCTGATCGCCTGCCGGCGCAGCGTCGTCGGGCGAAACGTCCCGGTGCCGATGTGCGGCACGAGCGAGAACACGGCGGCCCCGACGGCGGCGGTGGCGAGGGCCAGCCCGGCAGCGGTGACGGAGTCGCGCGGGCGGGTGTCGCGCGCCGCCGGCACGACGTCCAGCCGCACCCGCGGCCCGTCGGGTAGGAGGCACGCTGCCATCAACCCACGGACGCAGGCGACGAGCCACGCCAGGAGCGGCAAGGCGAACGCCGGCTCCGTCGTCAACGCCGCGGCGAGGACGATCAGGACGAGCGAGATCAGCAGCAGCCGGCGATCGTCGGCCGCGTCGCGGGCGTTGAACAGCGCCATCGACGTCACGAAGACGAGCAGGGCGGACGACGTGGCCAGGAGGTCGTGCCGCAGCCAGGCGAGGTCGACGCAGAACAGCGGCAAGGCGGCGAGCGCGGCGACCTGCCACGCGCGGCCGGCGAGCGAGGTGCGCGCGGCGACCGCGCCCGGGAAGAATGCCGTCGCCGTCAGGCCGACCGCGAGCGCCGCGGCGGCGAGGATCCCGATCGCGCCGAACGCGAAGAGCGCGCTCGAGCCGATCGCGGTTGCAGCCAGGGCCGAGCGTCGCAGGACCCGCTCCGCGCGGTCGGGCCGCGCTTCCCGCTCCGCGTTCGCCGCCTCGGCGGCAGCGCGTGCGGGAACGGGCGGCGGCGGAAGCGGCACGCCTCGCTCGTCGCCGGCCTCGAGCGCGGCGAGCCGTCGCAGCAGCCGCGGCAGCTCCGCGCCGACGTAGCGCTCCTCGCTCCCGTCGTCGATCGACAGCCGGACCGCGCCGCCGCCGAGCAGGACCAGACGGCTCAGTCCCGCGATCCGGCTCACACGGGTCTCGAAGGTGCGCCGCGCGGCGACGGGGTCGCCGCCGAGCCTGGTCTCCAGCCGGAGCGAGAGCTCGATCCGTCCGTCGCCCGCGGTCTCACGCACGATCAGCGTGCCGCGGCGCGCCGTGACCTTCCAGTCGATCGCCCGGGCGTCGTCCTCGTCCCGGCCGCGGCGCAGCCCCAGGATCTCGCTTCCGGGAAGTCGCCGGGAGGACGCCCCTTCGCCCTCCGCGCCGGTCCCGAGGGCGAGCCGATCCACGCCGGCGTCGCAGCGGGGCAGGACCAGCAGCTCCACCGGCTGCTCGTGCAGGACGCGCAGCTCGAACAGCGTCAGCGGGAAGCGCGAGCGGAGCATCACGCCGCGAATCCGCAGCGGTCCGCGCGGCGCGCCACGGGCCGGGACGGCGAGCCGGATCGAGGCCCCGGCCGCGATCTGCTGCACCAGCACGCGGTCACACAGGTCGTGGCTCGCGACGAGCCCGACCTCGACGGCACGCGCGGCGAGCCATCGCCCGCCGTTCGTCAGCTCCAAGTCGCAAACGAACGGTGCGCCGGCGACCGGGGCGGCGGGGAGCCGCAGCGTGCAGCGCAGGCGTCGCGCCTGGGCGATCGCCAGCGCCGCGGAGACGAGCCCTGCCGCAGCCAGCAAGCTGAAGCTCAAGTAGATGAGGTTGTTCCCGGTATTGGCCGCGGCGCCGAGCAGGCCGAGGCCGATCCACGCGAGTCGCCAGGCGGCCGGGGTCGGGCGCAGCCTGGTGCGCGAGCGCAGCGCGGCGCTCTCGCCGCCGACGGTCACAGCGGGACCGGGATCCGCCGCAGAACCTCCGCGAGCGCTCCGCGCACCGTCTCGCGGTCGGCGGCCGGCCCGGCCCCGGCGTCGCGGGGAACGAGGCGGTGCGCGAGCACGGGCTCGGCCCAAGCTTTGACGTCGTCGGGAACGACGTACCCTCGCCCGTCGAGATAGGCCGACGCGCGCGCGGCCCGTCCCAGCGACAGCCCGGCGCGCGGCGACGCACCGAGCGCCAGCGCGTCGTGGGCGCGCGTCGCTTCGACGATCCGCAGCAGGTAGTCGACCAGCGCGGGATCGATGCGGACCCCGCGCACGCCGCGCCGCGCGTCGGACAGCGCGCCCGGAGTGATCACGGCCTCGATGCTCTCCGCTCCCGCGGACCGGTCGCGGTCCGCGATCAGCTCGATCTCCGCCTCGCGCTCCGGGTAGCCCATCGCGACGCGCAGCAGGAAGCGGTCGAGCTGCGATTCGGGCAGCGGAAAGGTCCCGTGGTGCTCGATCGGGTTCTGCGTGGCGATGACGAAGAACGGATCGGGAAGCGCGTGGGTCGTGCCGTCGAGCGTGACCTGGTGCTCTTCCATCGCCTGCAACAGCGCACCCTGGGTCCGCGGCGTCGAGCGGTTGATCTCGTCGGCCAAGAGCACGTGGGCGAAGACCGGGCCGGGGCGAAAGCGGAACGCCCGCTCACCCGAGTCGAAGACGCTGACGCCGAGGATGTCGGCCGGCAGCAGGTCCGCCGTGAACTGCACCCGGCGGAACTCGCCGCCCATCGCGCGGGCCAGGGCCCGGCCGAGCGTCGTCTTGCCCACGCCGGGCACGTCCTCGATCAGCAGGTGCCCGCCCGCCAGGAGCGTGACCACCGCCTGCCGTACGACTTCCGGCTTGCCGCGGACGACGCCGTTGACGGCGTCGAGGATCCGCGGGATCCGGGGGTCGAGCGCGACCTCGCCGCAGCGGTCGGACACCGTGTTGATCGCTCCCATTCGCGACGAGTTCTCGCCGGGCTCGGCCCGCGTGCTGCGTTCGAAATATAGTGCGAGACGGGACGGCCGGCCAAACCTCGCCGCTCGTGCGGCGGATCGCGCCGTCGCATGGCGGATGACGAGGAAGACGCGGGCGGCGGCGGACTCCGCGTCGCCGGCCGCGGTCGACGCCGGAGTCGTACCCGGACGCCCCCGGTTCCCGAGTCGAGATCGATAGAATGACTACGGCGGCGATGGACGGCAAGACCTCCGAGCGAGCGGGGCGCGCACCGCTCCTGGCCTGTGCGCTGGTGGCGGCCGCGGCCGTCGTGCCCTACCTCCGCGTGCCGTCGCAGCCCGTGATCTACGACGGCGAACTGGCCATCCTGTCCAACGCGGCGGTGCAGCAGGGGCCGCTCACCGGACTGTTCGGCGTCGACTTCTGGGGCCAGCCGCCGCGTGCCGAGCACAGCACGCGATCCTGGCGGCCGCTCGTGTCGCTGACGTGGGCGATCCAGAGCCGTGCGAACGCGGGGTCCGCCGCGGCGGTCCACCTCGGCGATCTCGCGCTCCACGCCGTGGCGTCGTCGCTCGTCGTGCTGCTCCTCGCCGCCTGGGGCGTCGAGCGCCGCTGGCTGCTGCCGTCGGGACTGCTGTTTGCCGTGCATCCGGTGCAGACCGAGGCCGTGGCGAGCGCCGTCGGAAGGGCGGACGTGATGGCGGGGATCGGTCTGTTCGGCGCCCTGCTGCTCCAGCACCGGGCGACCGCGAGCCGCTCGCCGCTCGTGTTACGGGCGGGCGCCTTGCTGCTCGTCGGGGCGGCGATGCTGTGCAAGGAGTACGCGGTCGCGTTCCCGTTCGTGCTGATCCTCGCCGACCTGGCACAGCGCGTGCGGGGGCCGATCGACGCGACCGGGCGGCGCCACCAGGTCGCGACATGGGCCGGCGGCCTGTCGCTGCTCGTGGCCTACCTGCTGGCGCGGATCGCCGTCTTCGGCGATCTGGGCGGCGCGCCGGCGAATCCGGACTTCCACCCGCTCGCGGACGCGCCGCTCGCGGTGCGCTGGGCGACCTCGCTGGCGCTGCTGCCCCTGGCGCTGCGCCTGCTGCTGCTTCCGTACGCCCTGAACCACCACTACCGCACGGGGACGGTCGAGATCCCCACCGGCCTGCTCGATTGGCGGGCGCTCGCGGGACTCGCCCTGGTCGTCACGCTCGGCGTGCTCGCCGGCCGGCGGTGGCTCGCGAGGCGCGAGCCGCGGCCGGGGCTGTCGCTGGCCCTCGTGCTGTTGCCGCTCGGTCCCAGCCTGCACGCGGTCAGCGTCGTCGGCGTGCTGTTCGCCGAGAGGTTCCTCTACGTGCCGGTCGCGGGGCTGGCGCTGGCCCTCGGCTGGGCTCTGGGAGCCGTGGTCGCGCCGGGCCGCGCGAGCCGCGTTGCGACCCTGGCGCTGGCGGCCGCTCTCGCGGCGTTCGCGTGGAAGTCGTTCGATCGCGCCGCCGACTGGGCCCAGATGGAGCGGCTGGCGCGCTCGTCGCTCGCCTCCTATCCGAACGGAGCGGACGTGTGGAAGCAGCTCGGCGTGGCGCTGGTGCGCGACCATCGCCCGCGCGAAGCGCTCGAAGCGCTGGAGCGCGCCGTCGCGATCAACCCGCGCGACGCCCAGGCCTGGAGCGTCTCGGCGAGCCTGCTGAAGGCCGCGGGGCGCTACGCCGAGGCCGCGACGGCGCTGCGCCGCGTCGCCGATGCCGCACCCTCCCCCCCGGGCGCGGTGCTGCGCGAGGCCGGTGAGGTCGCGCTGCTCGCCGGACGCCCGGCGGAGGCGGTCGAGCCACTGCGCCGGGCCCACGAGCTGATGCCCGCCGACGCGCGGAGCCTGTTCTACCTCGCCCAGGCCTACCTCCAGTCGGGACGGACGGAGGAGGCGCTGGCAGCGCTGCACGGCGGCGAGCAGGCGCTCGCCACCGACCCCGACGCGCTGCGCCCGCTGCTCGGTCAGGCGATGCTGCGCTTCGGCCAGCAGCGGCTGCGGGAAGGTCGCAGCGAAGACGCGGTCCACTGGGCGAAGCAGGCGGTCGACAGCGGGGCGCTACCGGCCGCCGGGGTGTTCCTCGCGGCGATGCTCGCACGTGCCGCGGGCGAGACCGCCCTGGGCGAGGAGTTGTTCGCTCGCGCTCTCGCGCTCGATCCGGATCTGCTGAGCGAGAAACACGCTGCGGCCGTCGAGTTCACCACGGCCGGCGAATACGACCGGGCGCTGTCGCTGTTCGACGAGATCCTCGGCGTGAGGCCCGACGACGTGCCGGCGCTGCTCGGCCGCGGGCGCGCGCTCGTCCTCGCCGGCCGCGCGGCCGAAGCGCTCGAGCCGCTCGAGCGCGCGTCGAGGCTCGGGGGCGGTGCGGACGCGCGCGCGCTGCTCGAGCAGGCGCGCGGCGGTCGTGGGTCCTGACCCCGACTCGCGCACCGCGCGTCCGTGGTGTCGTGCGCCCGTGGTGTCGCACGTCCGTGGTGTCGTGCGTCCGTGGTGTCGCACGACCGGCCCGCTGCGGTCCGGCGGGCGACTCCGGGTCGCGGCCGCCCGCAGCCGACCGGCACGAGCCGCCGCCTCCGTGTTCGCTGGCGGCCGGCCGTCGATCTGGCGGACAATGGGCGCATGGACCTTTCGGCGCTTCCCGGAGGCGACCTGATCGCCAAGGGCCTGGCCGATCTCCGCTCGGGCGAGGAGAGCGCGGAGGCGCTGCTGGTCCAGGTCGGCGCTCCGCGCTTGCGCAGCCTGGGGTTCTCCGTGCCCGATCGCGTCGGTGGCCCGGCGGAGCACCGGCTCTACGCGCTGCTCGCCGCGAGCGACGCGAATTCCGCCCACACGCGGTACAACGCGCTGATCCGCCGCCTCGTCAGCTTCGAGCGGGCCGCCGCGTGCGCCGGCTGACCGACGCCGCGCGACTGCGGCGCTTCATGCAGGCGCTCGCGGCCGCCGCGGACGCGCCCGTTCGCGTCTACTTCACGGGTGGGGTGACCGCGATTCTCCACGGCTGGAGGCCGAGCACGGTCGACGTCGACCTGAAGCTCGTGCCCGAGAGCGATGCGATCTTCCACGCGCTGCCAGCGATCAAGGAGAGCTGCGAGATCAACGTCGAGTTCGCGGCACCGTCCGACTTCATCCCCGAGCTTCCCGGATGGGAGGCGCGCAGCCCGTTCATCGAGCAGATCGGCCGCGTCGCGTTCCACCACTACGACCTCTATTCGCAGGCGCTCGCCAAGATCGAGCGCGGGCACGCGCAGGACGCGATTGACGTGGAGGCGATGCTCCGCCACGGTGCGATCGAGCGCGCCCGGCTGCTGCGGCTGTTCGAGGCGATCGAGGCCGACCTCCGCCGGTATCCCGCGATCGACCCCGGCAGCTTCCGCCGCGCGGTCGAAGCCGTCGCCTCGTAGCGCTCTGCCGCGCTTCCGACCCGGGACCCTAGCCGCCGCCCGACCCCAGGCAGGTCCCGATCAGGCGCGGCAGGCAGACCTGGATCCCCACCGGGCGCTGGCCGCCGGCGCTGGTCTTGCCGTAGGACCCCTCGTTCTCCACGGACTGCGGCACCACGAGGTAGTAGCGGTTGCCCGCGCCGGGGAGGAACTCGGCCGCGGTGTCCCCTCCGGTCGAGCACAGCTTCTTCGTGTGGCTGGCGAAGGTGCCGCCGATCGTCCCCTCGTACACGCCGTAGTCCTGGTCGGTGATCTTGCAGGAGGCGCCCCAGGTCAGCGAGATCGTGGCGCCCCCGGTCTTGGCCAAAAGCAGCGGCACGTCCTCCTCGTCGCTGCCGTCGGGAACGAAGCCCGCGGGGCCGCAGCCCGTCGCGGCCTCGCACGAGTCGGGGATCGAGTTGCCGTTGCAGTCGGAACTCCCCCCGCCCGCCGTGTCGTCGACGTCCGACGTCCCGTTGCCGTTGCAGTCGGGGAAGACGCGGATGTAGTACACGTCCTGCTCGCCGTTGAACGTCGCGGAGTAGGCGACGTCGGCCCCGCTCAGGTCCGAGACGATCGTGTAGTAGTCGCCGATCTTGTTCTGGCTGGGCCAGCCGACGGTGCTGTTGAACGGCGGGCTGACGGCCACGTTCGGCGACCACGTCCGGCCCTCGTCGTAGGAGTAGGCGTAGAACAGCTGCGAGACCGTGGGCTGGCCGGAGTTGCGCGTGTCGTTCCAGATCGCGTCGATCCGCGAGTTCGGCGCCACGCTGTGCGCGGCCATCCAGTGCCACGCCCCGTTGTTCGGCGGATCGTCGTTGACCCGGAGCGGCGCCGACCAGCTGCTGCCGCCGTCCTCGCTGCGGATGACGTGCACGGCGGTGGGCTGCGATCCCTGGGAGGGGAACGGGTCGACGGTCGACAGGATGTAGACGTTCCCGCGGCTCGGGCCGAGCGAGTGGTCGGCGGCGACGTTGGCCTGACCGAGCAGGCCCCCGGGGTTCGGCGGGCCGCCGAAGACCAGGTCGCCGCCGAGATCGACCGTCAGGCCGACGAACGTCGGGCTCTGGCCGCTGTTGCGGGCGTTGAGCGAGCGCACGGAGACCATCTCGCCGGTCCCCAGCTCGTCCACCCCGGTGACGTAGACCTCGCCGTTCGGCCCGACGGCCATCGTGCCCAGGCCCGGGCTGCGCTGCACCGGAACCGGGTTCTGGTAGCTCGCGCCGGCGTTGATCGAGCGGGTGAAGATGCTGGGGCCGCAGCAGCCGAACGCCTCGCGCCACACGCCGTAGACGTGACCGTCACCGATGCTGCCGCTCTTGTCGACGACCATCCAGTTCTTGTCGCCGCCGAACGAGGCGATCGGCGGCCCGAAGGTCACGCCGCCGTCCGTCGACTTGAAGACGTCCATCGTGAAGTTGCTCTTGAGGCTCTGGTAGTAGAAGCTGCCGTTCGCGTCGGTGTCGAGCACCGGATCCGAGCGGAAGGTCCCGGGCGTGAGCGAGCCGGGGAAGGTCCAGGTCTCGCCGCCGTCCATCGTCCAGGCCCACCCCGCCTGGCGGAAGTTGCTCGAGATCGTGTCGAACTGCCGCCAGCCGATCGCCAGGTTGGCGCGGTTGACCGGGTTGACCGCGATCGACGGCTCGTTGGCGGCGTCGCCGACGATGTTCTGGCCGAGCGCGTCGACGTTGACCTGGATGCTGACGTAGGAGCCGAGCGGCAGTCGCAGGCCCTGCGAGCGGGCCTCCGGATCCTGCTCGGCGCTCGTCGCGGCCGGCGCGTCGCCCAGCCGCTCGGGCGGGATCGTCACCGGGCGGCGCGGAGGATCGCCGGCCGCGTGCTGGGACCACGCGAGCAGCGCGGCGGGCGCCGCCAGCACGATCGCGAGCACACGAAACCGAACGGCTGTCGACGCCATGCCCAACCCCCGGGAAGCGACCGCCCATGCGGGAGAACGGTCGATTCTATCTACGAAGTTCCGGACGAATGGTCAAGCGCTCCCCCTTCCCGGCTCCAGAAAAGACCGGCTCGCGCGTCGATCGAGGCCACGGCGCCCGTCCCCGGCACCCGCCCGGGGCGGGTCGGAGCCGTCCCGGTCTAGACTCCCCGGGACCGGGGACCGGGCGAAGCGGGGCGGCCTCGGGCCGCCAGACGCAGTACCGCGCCGCTCCGCGCCACCGGGACCGGAACGCGCGGCACCGTGTCAGGCCATCGCGATCACGAGCGCTTGCGCGCCGTCACCCGACAGTACACGGAGGACGCCGAGGTCTACGCCGCGACCTGGGCGCCCGTGCTCCGACCCCACGCCCGGCGCCTGGTCCGCTCGCTGCCGCTTGCGGGCGCGACTCGCGTGCTCGACGCCGGGGCCGGAGTCGGGACGCTGCTGCCGGACCTGCGGCGCGCGGCTCCCCGCGCGCTGGTCGTGGCCGCGGACTGCTCGTCCGGGATGCTCGCTCGCGTCCCGGCCGACTGTCCCCGCATTCTGACCGACCTCGAGCGGCCGGCGTTCGCTCCCGACAGCTTCGACGTCGTGGTCGCGGCCTTCGTCCTGTTTCACCTGCAGGACCCGCTCCGCGGGCTGCGCGAGATCGCACGCTGCCTGCGCCCCGGCGGCAGCCTCGGCACGCTCACGTGGGAAGGGGACCCGACCTTTCCGGCACAGCGCGTCTGGATCGAGGAGCTCGATGCCCATGGCGCGGCTCCCGGGCCATCCTCCGTCGACCATTCCCTGCTGTGCTCGACCGCGGCGATGGAGCGCACGCTGCGCGAGGCCGGGTACGCGGCGGTCCAGACCTGGACCGACCGGCTACGGAACGACTACGGTCCCGCCGGGTTCATCGAGATGCGCACGCGCCGCGGCGCGTCCAGCCGTCGCTTCGCCGCGCTCGCTCCCGGGCGGCGCCGGGCCCTGCTGCGCAGCCTCGAACGGCGCTTCGCCCGGATGGAGCCGGAAGACTTCGTCGAGCGGACCGCGATGATCTTCGCGACCGCGATCCGGCCTCAGGCGACGTAGACCGTCTTGACGTTGACGAACTCCTTGATCCCGTAGTCGCCCAGCTCGCGGCCGTAGCCGGAGTGCTTCACGCCGCCGAACGGCAGCCGCGGGTCGGAGCGGACGAAGGCGTTGACGAAGCAGCTGCCGGCCTCGAGCCGCCTGGCCGCGATCTCCTCGCCCCGCCGCCGGCTGCGGGTGAACACCGCGGCGCCAAGGCCGTACGGGCTGTCGTTGGCGATGCGGATCGCGTGGTCGTCGTCCCGCGCGGGGAGGATCGCCGCCACCGGCCCGAACAGCTCTTCGCCGTAGGCCGGCATGCCCGGCCGCACCTCGCTCAGCACCGTCGGCGGGTAGAACGCCCCGGGGCCGTCCGGCAGCTCGCCGCCGAGCAGGCAGCGCGCCCCGCCCGCGACGCTGTCGCGCACCTGGCGGTGCAGCTCGTCGCGCAGATCGCGGCGGGCCTGGGGGCCCAGGTCCACGTGCGGGTCGCGCGGGTCGCCCATCTTCTTCGCGCGCATGCGTTCGACGAACTTGACCTCGAACGCGGCGCGGATGCTCTCCGGCACGACGAAGCGCTTGGCGGCGACGCAGCTCTGGCCGCCGTTGATCAGCCGGCTGGTCACGCAGGCCTCGACCGCCGGGTCGAGATCGGCGTCCTCGAGCACGACGTAGGCGTCGCTGCCCCCCAGCTCGAGCACGGTCTTCTTGAGCATCTCGCCCGCCTTGCTCGCCACGGCGCGGCCGGCGGGCGTGCTCCCGGTGAGCGTCACGGCGGCCACGCGCGGGTGGGCGACCAGGGCCTCGACCCCGGCGCTGCCCACGAGCACCGCGCGCAGCAGGTCCTGCGGGAAGCCGGCCTCGCGCAGCAGCTCCTCGATCGCCAAAGCGCAACCGGGAACGTTGCTCGCGTGCTTCAGCACCACGGCATTGCCCGCCATCAGCGCGGGCGCCGCGAAGCGGAACAGCTGCCAGAAGGGGAAGTTCCAGGGCATCACGGCCAGCACGACGCCGAGCGGCTCGAAGCTGACGAAGCTCTTGCGGGCGTCGGTCGCGATCGGCTGGCGGCGCAGCGCGCGCTCGGCGTTGTCGGCGTAGTGCTCGCAGACCCAGGCGCATTTCTCGATCTCGGCGCGGCCTTCGACCAGCCGCTTGCCCATCTCGGCCGCCATCAGCTCGGCGTAGCGCTCGGCGCCCTCCACCAGCAGGCGCGCCGCGGCCCGCAGCGGCGCGGCCCGCTCGGCGTGGCGCGTCCGGCGCCAGGCGCCGAAAGCCTCGTCGACGCGGTCGACGATCGCCGCCGCCGCGGCCGGCGAAGCCTCGTCGTAGACGCGGATCGTCTTCCCGGTCGTGGGGTTCACGCTCTCGAGCGGCATCGGCGGTCTTCCGATCGCGGTCCGCGCATGGTAGGCCAAGACGTTGCGGATTTGCTAGGGTGAGGGCACGCGGGCCCCCGAGGCGCGACCGAGGAGACCATCCATGCGATTCAGCACGCTGCAGGTCCACGCCGGAGTCGAGCCCGATCCGCTCACCGGCGCGATCCTCACGCCGATCTACCAGACCACGACCTACGTGCAGCCCTCGGTCGACCGGTACCTGTCGAAGGGCTACTCGTATTCGCGCACCGGCAATCCGACGGTACGCGCGCTGGAGAAGAAGCTCGCGGCGCTGGAGGGCGGCCCGGATTGCGTCTGCTTCGGCACCGGCATGGCGGCGATCCAGGGCGTGCTGACGACGTTCCTCAACGCCGGCGACCACTGCATCGTCTCGGACGTCGCCTACGGGGGCACCTACCGCTTCTGCACGCAGATCCTCAATCGGTTCGGAGTCGAGTGCACGTTCGCCGACACCGCGAAGCCCGAGGCGGTGCGCGCCGGCTTGCGGCCGAACACGCGGCTGATCTTCACCGAGACGCCGGCCAACCCGACGATGAAGCTGACCGACATCGCGGCGATCTCCGAGATCGCGCGCGGACGGGGCATCCCCCACGCCTGCGACAGCACCTTCCTCACGCCGTACTACCAGCGCCCGCTGGAGCTGGGGGCGGACCTCGTGGTGCACAGCACGACCAAGTACCTCGACGGCCACAACGCGACGGTCGGCGGGGCGGCGATCTGCCGTACGCCGGAGCAGGACGAGAAGCTGCGCTTCGTGCGCAACGCGAGCGGCACGATCCTCTCGCCGCAGGTGGCGTGGCTGACGCTGCAGGGCTGCAAGACGCTCAGCGTGCGGATGGACCGGCAGTCGGCGAACGCGCTGGCGATCGCGCGCTTCCTCGAGGCGCACCCCAAGGTCGAGCGCGTCTGCTACCCCGGCCTGGAATCGTTCCCGCAGCACGCGCTGGCGCGACGCCAGGCGAGCGGCTTCGGCGCGATGCTGTGGTTCGAGGTCCGCGGCGGGACCGGAGCGGGCAAGGCGCTGATGGACGGGATCGAGCTGTGGAGCCTGGCCGAGAACCTCGGCTCGACCGAGTCGCTCGTCACGCACCCGGTGACGATGACCCACGCCTCGATGAGCGAGGCCGAGCGCCGTCGGGTCGGCATCACCGACGGCCTGGTCCGCCTGTCCGTCGGCCTCGAGGACGCGGAGGACCTGATCGCGGCCCTGGCCACGGCGCTCGACCGGATCTGACGCGAGCGTTCGCGCCGCGCTCAGGTCTCGCGCGAGGTCGTCCAGGGGATCAGCGGGGCGAGGCGACCGCGAATCCGATCCGTGACGTAGGCGCGGTTGGCCCGACCGGTGGGGCGCACGTCGAAGTCGACGCGGATCCCGGGCTCCGGGATGCAGGCGCGGTCGCGGAAGATCGAGGCCAGAACGCGCAGCTCGTAGGAGCGCGGCGCGAGCAGGTCCGGCGGGATCGTGGCCCGGGAATGATAGCTGCCGGGCTCCATCGTCGGGATCCCGTCGGCATCCTCGTCGTGGTGGCTGCGGAACAGCAGCGCGCCCTCCTCGTCGTGGAGGTCGAAGAACACGCGCAGCCCCCGGGTCCGCTCGAGCACCCGGAAGCGGATGTCGATCTCGAGCGCCTGGCCGTTGACGACCGACGCGACCGGCTTGCCGCCTTGCGTGATCGACACGCTCTCCAGCTTGAACGCGCGGTCGGGCGGCAGGCGCCGGATGCGCTCCTGCGTCTCCTCCAGGCTGCGGGCCGGAGCCGCTTCCTGCAGGTACTCGTCGACGACGTCCACCACGGCGCCGTCCCGGTGCAGGGCGCCGTCGCGAATCCACAGGGCCCGGCTGCACAGCTGGCGCACCGCCTGCATGTTGTGACTGACGAACAGGACGGTCCGGCCCGCCTCCGCCACCTGGCTCATCTTGCCCAGGCACTTGCGCTGGAAGCCGGCGTCGCCGACCGCCAGCACCTCGTCGATCAGCAGGATCTGCACGTCGAGGTGCGCCGCCACGGCGAAGGCGAGCCGCATGTACATGCCGCTCGAGTAGTGCTTCACCGGGGTCTCGACGAACTCCTCGACCTCGGCGAACTCCACGATGCGGTCGAACTGCCGGTCGATCGCGGTCTTGCGCATGCCGAGGATCGCGCCGTTCAGGTAGACGTTCTCCCGCCCGTTGAGCTCGGGATGGAACCCGGTTCCGACCTCGAGGATGCTCCCCACGCGTCCGCGAATCTCGGCCAGGCCCTCCGTCGGATCGGTGATGCGGCACAGGATCCGCAGGATGGTCGACTTCCCGGCGCCATTGCGCCCGATGATGCCGACCACGGCCCCCGGCGGGACCTCGAACGACACGTCGCGGATCGCCCACAGCGGGCGGTCTCGCTGCCACTCGGCGGGGCGGAACAGGTTCGTCAGGCCGGTCATGATCGACTCGCGTAGCGTGGGGTAGCGCGAGCGGCGCACGATCCGGTAGCACTTCCCCAGCCGCTCGACGCGGATCGCCGGATCGGTCATCGGGGGCTACACCACATCGGCGAACACGCGCTCCATGCTGCGGAAGTAGACCAGCCCGCCGAACAGCAGGGCCAACACGACCGCGCACGAGACGAGCAGCATCGGCCCCGGCGGCGGCGCTCCGCGGAGCAGCGCCCAGCGGAACGCCTCGACGACACCCGCCATCGGATTGAGCGCGTACAGCAGTCGCCAGCGCTCGGGGATCAGGCTGCTCGGATAGGCGATGGGCGTGGTGAACAGCCAGAGCTGCACGACGAACGGTATCGCATACCGCACGTCGCGGTACCGCACGTTCAATGCGGCAAGCCACAGGCCGATCGCCAGCGCCGCGAGCAGCGCCAGCAGCACGACCAGCGGCAGCAGCAGCACCGCCAGGGTGGGAACCATGCGGTACCAGGCCATCATCCCCAGCAGCACGACGAAGGCGATGGCGAAGTCGAGCAGCCCGGCCCCGACCGATCCGAGGGGGATGATCAATCTCGGGAAGTAGACCTTGGTCAGGATCCGCTCGTTGTTGACCAGGCTGTTCGCCGAGGTGGTCAGGGTGAAGCTGAACAGCTGCCAGGGGAGCAGCGCGGCGAAAGCGAAGACAGGATAGGGAAGCCCGTCGGAGGGCATCCGGGCGAGCTTGCCGAAGATCAGGCTGAAGACCGCCATGCTCAGGACCGGCTGGAGGATGGCCCACGTCGCCCCCAGGATCGTCTGGCGGTAGCGCACCTGGATGTCGCGCAGGGCCAGGAAGACCAGCAGGTCACGGTAGCGCCACACCTCCCGCAGGTCGGGCAGGCGGATCCCCGTCGGCGGACGGAGCACGAGCAGCGGGACCTCCCCGGAGTGTCGATTCGCGGATGGCGGCAACTCGAGTCCCCGCGGGCTTGAACCGCCCCCACCGGACGTTAACGTTTTCGACGGGCGAAATCCACCGGGAGCCGGGGCATTGTCCGAAAACCGCAGGCCCGATACCCTCCGCCGCGTGACGCAGCGTGCCGGCGCCGCCCCCGCGCTTCGCAGGCCCAGCGCCTGCGTCGTGAACTTCGACGGGCGCGAGTACCTCGAGCGATCGCTGGGGGCCCTGCGCGCCGTCCGGGACGAGGTCGAGGAGGTCCTGCTCGTGGACAATGGCTCGCGGGACGGCAGCGTCGATTTCGTACGCGAGCGCTTCCCGGAGGCGCGGATCGTCGCGCTCGGCGAGAACCGCGGCCCGGGGGCCGCGCGGAACGCGGGGTTCGAGCTGTCCCGCAGCGACCTCGTCCTGTTCCTCGACAACGACGTGTTCCTCACGCCCGGCTGCTGTTCGACCCTCGTCCGCGCCCTCGACACCCGCGCCGATGCGGCGATCGTGACTCCGCGCGTCGTCCGCGACGCCGACCGGACGACGATCCAGTTCGACGGCGCGTCGAGCCATTTCCTCGGGTTGATGGCCCTCGATCACCCGGACGAGCTGCTGGACGACGCCCTGGGAGGGGTGTGGGAGATCAGCTCGCTGGTTTCGGCCTGCATGCTCGTCGACCGGGAGCGATGGGGCGGTGACGCCCTGTTCGACGAGTCGTTCTTCATCTATCTCGAGGACCACGATCTCGGGATCCGGACGAGGCTCCGGGGGCACAGGATTCTCGCGGTGGCGGACGCGGTCTGTCACCACGGCCCGGGCACCGCGGGGCTTTCCCTGCGGCGAACCGGGACCCGTCACCCCACTCGGGTGTTCCTGACGATCAAGAATCGCTGGCAAATCCTGCTGAAGAACTACCAGGTTCGGACGCTGCTCCTGCTCGCGCCCGTTCTCGCCTTCTACGAGACGTTCCAGCTCGCCGGAGCGGTGCGGAAGGGTTGGCTCCGGCCGTGGCTCCGGGCGGTGGGGTGGATCGCGCGGCACCGGCGCGAGCTGGCCGCGAGTCGGCGCGAGGTTCAGCGGACGCGGCGCGTGCCGGACCGCGACCTGCTCGGCGGGGGAGCGCTCCCGTTCGCACCGCAACTCACCACGGGTGCGATCGATCGCCTCGCGTTGCGGCTGCTCGATGCCGTCTGCCTCGGATACTGGAGGATCATCCGTCGCGTCCTGTGACGGATCTCCGCGAATCGTGCCCCGAGGCCGGACCAGGCCGGCCGGCGGCGACGGCAAGGCGGGAAAGCGGACTCGTGGACCTCGTCCCCGCGCGGCGCGGGAGGCGTGGGACCGAGCGCACGGAGCCGGCTCAGGGGCGAGCCCCGAGGTAGTCCCGCAGGATGAACTCGCAGACGCGAACGGTGTTCGCCATGATCGTCAGCGTGTGATTCTGATAGCCCGCACCCGGGAAGCACGCTCCGTCGGTCACGAAGACGTTGTCCGCGTCCCAGCACTGGCAGAAGCGGTTCAACACCGACTCTTCCGCCGCGTCGCCCATCCGGGCGCCCCCGATCTCGTGGATCGCGAGCCCGGGGTGAAACGCTCCGTCTCGTCCCGGCGCCGTCGAACGCAGCAGCCGGGACAGCGCGCCCCAGCGCCGGCCTCGACCGCCGAGATCGAGCCCGCCGATCTCCGCGATCTCCCGCAGCGTGTCCCGCATGTGGCGGGCCATGGCGACTTCGTTGACGGAGTGGTCGCAGTCGATGCGCAGCGCGGGAATCCCCCACGCGTCCGTCTTGCCGCGTTGCAGCGTGATCCGGCACTCGCGCCGCGGCATCATCTCGCCGAAACACAACAGCCACCACCACGGCGTCTCCCGCCCGACGGCGCCCAGGATCCCGTAGCCTCCCGCGAAGCCCGGCGCGAGCCGATCGGCTCGCGACCAGGGGACGTAGAGCGTGGCCGAAGCGAGATCGCGGGCGTCTTCGTGCGGATACGGCAGCAGAGGAAGTCGCCGCAGCGCGCTCGACACGGGACCGTCCAGACCGTAGAGGACGTGGTCGGAAACGTAACGCCCGAGCAGGCCGGACGAGTTGCCGATCCCGGTCGGATGCGCCCGACTGGTGGAGTTCAGCAGGATCCGGACGCTCTCGAACGCCGAAGCGCAGAGCACGACGATCCGTCCGAACGCCCGACCCGGGAGCCGCGAGACGCGGTCGACGTAGCTCACGCCCGTCGCCCTGCCCGAGCCGGGGTCCGTCGTGACGGCGCCGACCACGGCGTCGGTGCGAACGTGCAGCCGGCCCGTCGCGAGACCGATCGCGAGCGGACGGGGCAGCCGATCCGGGTCGTGGCACACGGTCCTCGCCGGCACGATGCGGATCCCGGGCTTGCGCGCCGCGAGCCGGCGCACGAACTCCCATTCCATCGGAGACCACGCCACGGCGGGGACGAAGCGGCCATCCGGCAGGTTCGGGATGCCGTCCGCCTGGCCCCGGACCCCGAGCGTTCGCTCGACCTCGTCGTAGTGCCGGGCCAGCTCGTCGTAACCGAACGGCCAGCGGCGCTCGGGGTACGCCTCGCCGGGCGGGCGGAGCTCGTCCTGGGACATCCTGATCGCGACGCGCGCCCAGGTGCGCAGGCGCCCGCCCAGCTGTCTTCCACGGATCCAGACGAACGGCTTGCCGCGCGGAGTGCAGTACGGGTTCTCGCGGTCGTTCACGTAGAATCGCCGCGTGCGCCGCGAGTAGCTCGGGCAGCGCGCCTGAACGTGCTGCCCGCGCACCGCTCCGACGAGACGGTCGATCATTCCGCATCGAGTCGTCGGGACCTCGGACAGGTCCCGACGCGGATCGACGGGGGGGCCGGCCTCGAGCAGGAGGACCTCGAGTCCTCCCTCGGTCAGCTGCTTGGCCGCCCAGCTCCCGGCCGCGCCGGAGCCGACGACGACGGCGTCGTAGACGGTCTCGTCGATGTCCAGGACCTCTCCCGGGGGCGGATTCTAACGCGGGCCCGTCCGATCTCGCGGCCGGGCGGCGTCGAGCGCCGAGCGGACGGCGGCGGGCTCGCCCGCCGCCGCGGTCGTGGCGCGAGCCGCGGGGGGCGGAGCACGCGCCCGCGGTTGTCAAGGCTCGCGGGCGACCCTACGATTGGCCTGCCGCCCGACGGCGAGGCGGACCGGGGAGCGAGGATGCCGGAGGTGGTGCCACCGGTCGGGCACGGAAGTCGGCTGCGGGACGCCTTGTCGCAGCGCTCGATCGTGCCCTTCATCGGGATCTACGATGCGTTCTCGGCGAGCCTCGCGGGGCGCCGCTACGACGCGATCTTCCTCAGCGGCTTCGGCTTCGCGGCGAGCCGCTACGGACTGCCCGATGCCGGCTTCGTCACCTGGTCCGACGTGCTGGCGTTCACCCAGCGGCTGCGGTCGTTGCTCCCCACCCACCACCTGCTCGTCGACGTCGACGACGGCTACGGCGACGCCGAGGTGGCCGGCCACGTCGTGTCGCTGCTCGAGGCGGCCGGGGCCTCCGGGATCGTGCTCGAGGATCAGCGCCGGCCGCGGCGCTGCGGCCACCTGGACGGCAAGCAGCTGCTCGACCTCGACGACTACCTGGAGAAGCTGCGGCGTGTCCTGGCGGCCCGGCGCGATCTGTTCGTCGTGGCCCGAACCGACGCCGGCGATGCGGACGAGATCCGGCGACGGGTCGAAGCGTTCGATGCCGCGGGTGCCGACGCGATCCTGGTGGACGGAGTGTGCGACCCGTCGCTGATCGGCGACCTGTCACGGCGGGCGAGCCGATCTTTCGCCTTCAACCAGATCGCCGGCGGCCGGTCCCCGGCGCTCACGCTGACCGAGCTGCGGCGGATGGGGGTGTCGCTCGTGATCTACAGCACGCCGTGCCTGTTCGCCGCCCAGCGCGCGATCGAGGAGAGCCTCGACGGGATGCAGGCCAGGGACGGTCGGCTCGAGCCGGCGGGTGGCGGCGCCGTCGGCGTCGCCGAGTGCACGGCCGTCCTGGATCGCAACCTCTTCCGGCGACGCTAGGGTCCCGAGGCGGAAGCCCGCCGGCGATTTCGCCGACGCCTCGACGGCGCTGGCTGCGTGGGACCTCCTCGCCATCCCTTCCGGGATCGCATCGTCGGTCCGCCTCGCCAGCGTCGCCGCCGACTCGCCGAAATCGACGCCGGACTTCCGACGCGGGACCCGGGCCGACGAGCGGGACCTATACTCTCCACCGGTGCGGCGGATGCGTCTCGGTCGAGAGGAGATCCGGGATCGGCTCAGGCCGCTGCTCGAGGAGCGCCTGCCGGAGGAGTGTCGCGGCGGGGCGTTCGCCGAGGACCTGGGGCTGCTCGGGCGAGGGATCGGTCTCGACTCGATCGAGGCGCTCGAGATCGTCGGCCGGATCGAGCAGGAGTTCGGGATCACGGTCGCGGATCACGATCTCGAGCGCCGGCATTTCGAGAGCGTGGGGCGGCTCGTCAGCTTCATCGAGGAGCGAGTGGGATGAACGAGTCGTCGACGAACCTCTCCGACGAGTTCGACGCGGTGGCCTCCCGTGCGCGGGAGCGCGTCGCGGTGGGCGAGGGCGGCCGGACGTGGAGCTACCGCGATCTGCTCTCGCGGTCGCAGGAGATCACCGCGACCCTCGCGGGGCTGTGCGGCGGTCCGGGGCAGCGCGTCGGCCTCATGCTGCCGAACTCGGCGGCGTTCGTCGCGTCGTTCTTCGGGATCGCCCGCGCGGGGGGCGTCGTCTGCCCGCTGAACGTCCGCTATCGGAGCCAGGAGCTCGGCTACTACCTGCGGGATACCGGGGCCGTCGCCCTGCTCCTGGCCGCCGACGCCGTCGAGCGCAGCACCGCGGCCCTGAGCGAGCTGCCGGACCCGCCGGCCCTGGTGGTCGTCGAGGCGGGAGGCGGCCACCGCGTCGTGCGCGCGCGGCGCGGCACCCCGGATCCCCGCCCGTCCCGCGGGTCGCCGCCGCTGCTCCATCAGTACACCTCGGGCTCGACCGGCGCCCCCAAGCGGGTGGTGCGCACCCACGCGAACCTGCTCGACGAGCTCGCGCGGCTGGCGCGCGTGTTCTCGCTGAGCGAGGCCGATCGGTTCCTGGGGGCGGCCCCCTTCAGCCATGTCAACGGACTCGTGCGGACGATGCTGGCGTCGATGTACGTGGGGGCGACGTTGTACCCCGTCGGCGAGTTCCGGCGGCGCGAGGTGCTCGACCTGATCCGGCACGAGCAGCTCACGTTCTTCGGCGGCGTTCCCTACATGTACGCGATCCTCGCCGGCACGCCGAAGCGAGACGACGTGGACCTTGCGTCGCTCAGGATCGCGTTCTCGGCCAGCGCTCCGTTGCTGCCCGCGGACAACCGGCGTTTCCACGACGCCTACGGGATCTTCGTGCGGCAGCTGTACGGATCGACCGAAACGGGGACGATCAGCGTCAACCTGCATCCCGACGCCGAGCGGCACCTGCAGTCGGTCGGCCCCCCGCTCGACGGGGTCGAGCTCGAGATCCTCGATGACGAGCGGCGGCCGCTCCCTCGCGGCCAGGAAGGCGAGGTGGCGATTCGCACCAGCGCCGCGATCACGGCCTACGAGGGGAACCGCGAGGCGACGGCCTCGAGCTTCCACCACGGGTTCTACCTGTCCGGCGATCTCGGGCGGCAGGACGAGGCGGGCTACGTCACGCTCACGGGACGGAAGAAGTTCCTGATCAACCGCGGCGGGTACAAGGTCAACCCGCTCGAGGTGGAGGAGGCGATCGCCTCGCACCCCAAGGTCCGCGAAGTCGTCGTGGCGGGGCTGCCCGGTCCGCACGGTGACGAGATCGTCCGCTGCGTCATCGTGCCCGAGTCCGCCTGCACCGAGGGGGAGATCCTGGCTCACTGCAAGAGCCGCATCGCGGACTTCAAGATCCCCGGCCGCATCGAGTTCCGGCAGGCCCTGCCCAGGAGCGAGACCGGAAAGATCCTGCGGCACGAGCTGTGAGGGCCGCGCCTCGACGGCGGGTCAGTCCGGCGCGGGTCGTCGGTGCCACATCGGCCACTGCTGCGGCGCGGCTCGGACGTGGCGCTCGAGCAGCCTCGCATAGTGCGCCGCGCACTGCTCGGGCGAGGGTCCCCCGGGAGAGTGCGCGCCGCGGGGCCTGATCGGGGCTTCGAGGACGACGCGGTATCCCCCGTCGTCGTAGGCGAAGATCGGAACCAGGGCGCAGCCGGTCATCCGGGCCAGGCTGAGCGGGCCCGTCGCCACCCGGCACCGGTCCCCGAGGCAGTCGACCTCGACGAACCGGTCCCCGCGCCGCCCCAGGGCGTTGGTGCAGACGATCCCGCCGGCGTCGAGGATCCGCGTCACTCGTCGCAGGTACGACAGCGACCGGTCGTCGATCTCGATCACCGCGGCGAAGACACGGCGCTCGGCGTTGCGGTAGATCCGCCGGACGACGCGACGCCCGAGCCACGACCGGGAACCACCGTGGCCCGGCTCGTGGAGCTGGTGCAGGGCGAATCCCGCGCGGACCAGGGCGATTTCGCCGAGCAGCCGCGAGCCGAGCCAGCTCTCCCAGAGGATCACCCCCCTGCTCTCGCCGACGGCGGCGCGAAGATGCTCGAGCCCGTCGATGCGCAACCGCCGGAGCTCGCGGTCCTGGATGGCCCGCGAGCGGGCGAGTCCCAGCAGGAAGGAGAGATCGCGGCCGGCCCACACCCGCCGGAACGCCGCCCGCGACAGCCGCGACCTCGATGCGGGCGGCTGGTCGTCGAGGAAGGCATCGAGGCGGGCCAGCGCCCGCGCGCGCTGCCGCTGGCGCACGCGGAAGTGCACCGACCCGTAGACCGCGCCCAGGGCCGCCTCGAACCGGCGGAACAACGGCCAGGGCGTCACGAAGAACAGGGTCGCGAGCGCGAGGTCGTACAGATCGGTGACGGCGTCGGCCGCCGATCGCTCGAGCCGTTCCGCGAAGGGGCGCATGGGCTGACGTTATACTTTCCGCGTGCCCGCGGATCCATCGACGCGGCGACCGCGAGGGGCTGGCCCGCAACCGTGAAGATCTGCATGGTCCTCGACCGGCGCGACTTCCCGCCGGACAACCGTGTGGAGCAGGAGGCGCGGCACCTCATCGCCCAGGGCCACGAGGTCGTCCTGGTCTGCGAGCGCGGCCCCGGGCGGCCGGAGCGCGAGCTGTACCAGGGCATCCGCGTTTTCCGCCTTGCGCCGCTTCCGCGCGGCCTGCACAAGCTCCAGAAGATCCTGTTCCCGCTGTCGTTCGTCGACTTCCGCTGGCTCGTGGCGCTGCGACGGCTGGGGCGCGAGCACGCCTGCGAGGTGTTCCACGTCCACGACCTACCCATGGCCCGGACGGCGCTCCGCGCCGCGAGGCCCCTCGCGTGCCGGGTCGTCCTCGACTTCCACGAGAACTTCCCGGTCGCGCTGCAGGACTTCCGTTCGCACTCGCCGAAGCGGGTCGACGCGCTGGCCCGGCGCTATTACTGCAACCTCTCTCGCTGGCGAGCGTACGAGCGACGGGTGGCCCGGCAAGCCGATCGAATCGTCGTCGTCGTCGAGGAATCTCGCCGGCGGATCTCGGCCCTGGGCGTCCCCGACGAGAAGATCACGGTCGTCAGCAACACGCTGCACGAGCGCTTCACCGCCGATCCCGCCACGCTCGAGGAGGTCGCGAGCCGCTTCGCGGGATTCTTCGTCCTCTCGTACATCGGCTCGCTCGCCCACTATCGCCGGGTCGATACGGCGATCCGCGCCATGCCCGCGATCCTGAGCCGCGTGCCCCGGGCCCTGCTGCTGGTCGTCGGTCGCGTGGACGAGCGACCCGACCTGCAGGCGCTGGCGGCGGAGGTCGGCGTGAAGCAGCGGGTGGCGTTCGTGGGCTGGCAGCCGTTCGACCGCGTTCCGGCCTACGTCGCGGCCTCGGACGTGGGGGTCCTGCCGCACGTTCCCAACGACCACACGAACAGCACGGTGCCGCACAAGCTGTTCCACTACATGTTCCTCGAACGGCCGGTGATCGTCAGCGAGTGCGTTCCGCTGGCGCGGATCGTCTCGGAGTGCGGCTGTGGCCGGGTCGTCGAGGGCCTCGCCACGCATCCGGCGAGGCTCGCTGCGGCGGTCGTCGCGTCGTTCGAGAACCCCGGCGAGCGTGCCGAGATGGGGCGGCGAGGCCGGCAGGCGGTGCTGGAACGGTACCTCTGGTCGCGCGAAGCCGATCGCCTCGCCTCGATGTACGCCGGCTTGGGTCGGGAGGTCGCCACCGGCTGACCCATGGCCCGAGGAGCCGGCGCGGATCTCGCCGGGGCAACACGGACGCGGGTCTCGGGGTGAGCGCATGCGGGAGCGGGTCGACGTCACGATCTGCGTGCTCACCTACCGGCGGCACGCAGGTCTCGAGCGGCTGCTGCGCGCGCTCGATGGCGAGGGGATCCTGCACGCCCGGTTCGGGCGGCAAGTGCTCGTCGTCGACAACAACCCGGAGGGCGACGCCCGGGTGGTCGTCGAGCGCTGCGGCGGTGCCGAGAAGTCGATGCACTACGTCCACGAGCCGCGGGCCGGGATCGCGGCGGCGCGGAACGCGGCCCTCGATGCCGCGGCACCGCATTCGGAGTGGGTCGCGTTTCTCGACGACGACGAGGCGCCCGAGCCCGGATGGATCGATGCGTTGCTGCGGGCCCAAGCGAGGTACGGCGCGGACGTGCTCACCGGACCGGTCCTCCCGCGGTTCGACTCGGAGGTCCCGTCGTGGGTGACCCGGGGAGGGTTCTTCGCGACCCGGCGGCACCGCACGGGCGCCCGCCTGCGCCGCGCCTTCACCGGCAACGTGCTGTTTCGCGCGGACCTCGCACGGAGGCTGGGCCTGCGCTTCGACGACCGGCTCAACTTCATGGGCGGCGAGGACTCGCACTTCTTCGAGCGGCTGTCGCGGGCCGGGTACCCGGCGCTGTGGGTCGACGAGGCGGTCGTCCGGGAGTGGATCCCGGCCGAACGGATTCGACCGGAATGGTTGATCCGGCGGAAGCTGTGGAGCGGCCACGTCGACGCGTTCATCCGGCTCGACGCCGTGCCGGGCAGCGCGACGCGGCTCGCTCTCCGCGGAGTCGCGCTGGCGTGGGTCGCGCTCGGCGTCGGCGCCTTCGCCTGGGGCCTCGCGGGGGGCCGGCACTGGAGGCTGCGCGGGCGGCGCGCGATCGCCTACGGCCGGGGCCTGATCGCCGGATCGTCCGGGAAGCTCCTCGAGGATTACGCCCGCGGCGCGCCGCGCTGAGTCACCGGCGGAAACCCAGGTCCTCGAACAGCTCCCGCACGCCGTCACGCGCCCGGCGGCTCCAGCCGAGCAGCCGCAGCTCCGAGCGGTGGTCCCGCACCTTCTCCAGGGCCGCCACGATGTCGTCCATGTCGGCGGCGTGACCCAGGAAGACCTCGTGCGGGATCACGAAGCCGCTCTCCTTCGAGACCCGCTCGGCGACGGGGCACCGCGCGCCGAGCCCCAGGCGCGCCCGGGCGTCGTCTCCCGGTCCCCAGCGCAAGGACGAGACGCCGGAGGTCCACAGCGGCGAGCGGTAGACCGGCGGGTAGGGGATGCGCACCGGAACTCCCTCGGCCTCGAGCGCCTGGAGGAAGACCTTCCGCGGGAGGTCGTCGAACTCGCGGCGGTCGTAGCGCATCCCGAAGCCGTACATCCCGACGCGCGTCGCCCGTTCCTGGGGAGGCAGCGCCGAGACTCCCGGGAAGCCCGCCAGGCGCTCCCGCAGCCGGGCCACGTTCTCGGCCTTCGTCGCCATCTGCTGCGCGAGCCGGCCCAGCTGCGCGAGCAGGACCGCGGCCTGGAACTCGGTGATCCGGTGGTTGCCGCCGAAGCCGGGCTGCCCGTCCTCCCGCGGCGGGCGACCGCAATCCATCAGGGCGTGCACGCGCTCGGCCAGGCCCTCGTCGTCGGTGACGAGGGCGCCCCCCTCGCCCGCGGTGATGGCCTTGCTCTGCTGGAAGCTGAAGCAACCGAGCCGGCCCAGCGTTCCCACGCCGCGGTCGGCCCAGCGGGAGCCGATCGCGTGAGCGCAGTCTTCGACGACGTCCACCGCCCGCTCGCGGCCGATCGCGACGATCTCGTCGAGCGGAGCGATCTGGCCGTAGAGGTGGACCGGAATCACGATGCTCGTGCGGCCCGTGATCGCGTCGCGAACGGACGCGGGGTCGAGGCACCAGTCGTTCTCCCCGACGTCCGCGAAGACCGGCGAGGCGCCCACCTGGACGGCCGCCCAGGCGGTCGCGACCCAGGTGAGCGCCGGAACGACGACCTCGTCCCCCGGCCCCACGCCGAGGGCGCGCAACGCGATCTCGAGGGCGACGGTGCCGTTCGACACGCACACCGCCCGTGTGGCCCCGGAGAAGGCCGCGAACCGCGCGGCGAACTCGCGCTCCTTGGGACCCACGCCGGACCAGACTCCGCCGTCGAGCACCTCGAGCACCAGCCGGCGCTCCTCCGCGCCCGAAACGGGCCAGCTCGGGAACGGGGCTCGTCGTACCGGCCTCCCGCCCTTCAATGCCAGGATCGACGCCATTCCAGGGCCTCCGGATCGGTGCACAGCAAGATACACTCGCCTTCGCCCGGCTCGAGGGCGCAGCTTCGCGCGGGACGGCGCGTCAACCGCCGGAACGCTCGTGGCCCGGGCCGTACTCGAGGAACGGTCGTCCGCACAGACCGCAGAGCATGCCCCAGCCGTAGGCGACCCTCCGCAGGGAAGCCACCACACCGCGCCGTCCCAGGAGAGCGCCGGGGACGAGCTGCACGACGCCTCTTGCGATCCGCAGCCCGCCTTCCAGCGCCAGTCCGGCGCGCGCCGCGAAACCGCCCGAGTCGGCCAGCCGCACGAGGCTCGTGGCGTCTCCGTAGCGGCGACTTCGCCGCACGAGCCAGCGTGCGGTCGTGCGCTCGGGCGGGATCCACTCGTGCACGACGGCCTCGTCGGACCAGACGATGCGGGATCCCGCGCGGTGCGCGGTCTCGAAGAAACGCTGGTCCTCGCCGAGCCTGAGGTTCAGACGCTCGTCGAAGGCGATGCCGAGCCGCTCGGGGATCGACGCTCGGAACATCACGTTGTTGGTGTAGGCTCGCGTCATCGCGGTTCCGCTGGGATGTCTTTCGGCCTCGAAGAAGCGGCCTTCGACGATCCATGCCGGAGGGGGAGCCTCGAAGCGCGGGAGGGCCGGCCCGGTGACCACGTCGGCGCCATGCGTCTCCTGGGCCGCCAGCAGCCGCTCGAGCCAGTCGGTCTGCGGAACCTCGTCGTCGTCGAGGAACGCGATCCAGTGCGCCCGGCCCCGCACCGCGGCGAGCGCTGCGTTCCGGCCGCGGGCGGCGCCGCGCACCGGCTCGTGAACGTAGCGCAGCTCCCCGGCGATCCGCGGACGGGAGCCGGTGCAGGCCCCCTCCGCGGACCGGTCGGGGTTGTTGTCGACGATCACCACGACGAGTGCGACCCGATCCGGGACGTGCAAGCCCTCGATGCCGGCGAGCAGACGCGCGAGACCCTGCGGCCGCGCGTAGGTCAACGCGCAGATCGCCACGACCAGGGGGTCGAGTCTCGTCTCGATCCCAGCCACTCCCGATCCGCCTTCAGGCGGCGGAACCGGCATGCTCCCCGGCTTGCCGCCGCCCGCCGCGGGCTTCGGCGCCGAGGCCGAACAGGACACGGCCGTTCCGCACCCCGTGGTGCATCCTCGTCGCCGCGGAGCTTACTCCATCCCCGACCCCCCGTCGGAGGGGCGGCGTCCGGCTCGTGCCACTCGCCGGAGGCGAGAGGCCGGCACGACGTTCGGCCGCCGCGGCGGTCGCGGGATCCCGCTAGAGTGGCGGCATGAGAGTCGCCTGCGTCGTCGGGGGGTTCCCGGTCCTCTCCGAAACCTTCGTCGTGAACCAGCTGGCCGGCATGGCCGCCCGCGGCTGTCACGTGGACATCCTCGCCACCTCCGCCGCGACGACAGTTCCGTTGCCGCAGGGCGTGGAGCGCCACGGGCTCATGCAGCGCGTGCATCGTCTCGACGCGCCGCGGAATCGCCTGCTCCGGCTGTGCCGGGTCGTGCTGCTGCTGCTGGCCCACGGCTGGCGGGCACCGGCCGCGGTCATCCGCTCGGTCGACGTCGCACGCAGCAGCGCCGCGCCCCTGGGCTTTCTCCATGCGGTGCTGACGCTGATTCGACTCGGTGCGAGGCGCTACGACGTGATCCATGCGCAGTTCGGCACGTACGGCCCGTTGGCGCTGCGGCTCGTCGAGACCGGCGCATTGAGCGGCAAGATCGTCACGTCGTTCCGCGGGTACGACGCGACGCGGTACCTGAAGGCCAACCCGCACGCCTACGCGGCGCTGTTCCGGCAGGGCCGGCTGTTTCTTCCCGTCTCCCACACGCTGGCCGGGCGGATCGTCGAGGCCGGTTGCGACCCGGCCAGAGTCCGCGTGCACCACGACGGGATCGACTGCGCACGGTTTCGGTACGTGGAGCGCGAGCCGATCACGGACCAGGCGGCACGCGTCGTGATGATCGGCCGGCTCGTGGAAAAGAAGGGCATCGGCTACGGCATCCGGGCGATCGCGCGGGCCGTCGCCTCGGGGCGGGCCGTGTCCTGCGACATCATCGGTGAAGGACCGCTACGCGAGGAGTTGGAGCGCCTGATTCGGGAGCTGGGCGTCGGCGCGCACGTGAGCATGATCGGCGCGAGGAGCCACGACGAGGTCGTCAGCGTGCTCGCGCGGTCTCACATCCTGGTGGCCCCGAGTGTCACGGCGGCGGATGGGGACGAAGAGGGGATCCCCACCACGCTCAAGGAAGCGATGGCGACGGGGTTGCCGGTGATCGGCACCGTGCATGCCGGGATTCCGGAGCTCGTGGAAGACGGCGTCTCGGGGTTTCTCGTTCCCGAGCGCAGCGTCGAGGCCCTCGCCGACCGCCTGATGCGCCTCGTCGATCGACCCGACACCTGGGCCGCGATGGGGCGCGCGGGGCGGCGGCGGATCGAACAGGAGTTCGATGCCGACAAGTTGAACGACGAGTTGCTGGTACGGTACCGGGCGTGCTCGTAGCGTCCACGCGCCGCGCGACCGCCGGGCCGGGCAAGCTCGGTCCGCCGTGCGCGCCTCCTGCTGCCGATCGCATCGTCCAAGCACCTCGCCGAGGAATGCCCGCCCTCCGCCGCCGGGCGGTTCACCGTCTGTCGCCGCCGCGCCGGAAACCCGGCGACCGAGCGGGCGGGCCGGGCTCCCGCAGGACGTAGACCTGCACCGGATGCCGGGAACCGGTGACCGGGTCTCCGGCCGGAGCGTAGCGGGTGGCGAGGGCCGCGCGCAGCTGCGGAAAACAGCGCAGGTAGGTCCGCTCCGTGTAGCCGTCCAGCACCACGACCCGCGGCGGCGCGGCGGCCAGCCGTTCGGAAACCTTCCTGGCCCAGGTGGCGTGGACACGCTTTTCGAACTGGAGCGGGTGCGAGATGCGCATGAACGGGTGCCGGTCGGCTTCGAACTCCCAGATGACCGCGCCGGAGAGCACCTCGTCGCCGGCGGACGAGTGCTGGCGCACGATGCCGGCGACCGTCCGCACCGTCTCCGGCGACCAGACGCAGTCGTAGGCCGGGCTCAGCAGACGGGCGGCATTCTTCGCGCTGATCGCCAGCGCCGTCCCCAGGACGGCGAGACCGGCGAAGCGCGCCAGCGCACCCGCGGAGACCGGTCTGCGGAACGCGAGCCAGCCCGCGGCGGCGATCAGGAGCAGCGCGTACACCACGCTGGGTGCGGGCCGGATCCGTTGCAGCGCCGTCAGGCCCAGGCCCGCGGCCACACCCGCGGACGTCAGCCACAATCCCGCGTCGCGGCGCTGCCCAGCGAGCCGCCGCAGCAACAACGCCGTGGACAGCGCGAGCGGCGCGACCAGCTCGCGGAAGTAGAACTGGTAGAAACTCTCGGCTGCGGCGTAGTGGGCGTACGCGGCGGCGACGCAGGCCGCCCAGCTGACGGCGACGACGAAGCCCCGCTGCTCGCCGGGTTCCGCGCGCCCGCGCCGGGTCAGGCCGATCCAGACGAGCACCGCGAGCGCCAGCGCGGCGACGAGGTGGGCGTTGAGCAGCATGACCTCCCGCACGTTGCCCAAGATCGTCGCCCAGGACTGCACGGGGTCCTCGGCCGGAACGGCGACGGCCGCAGACGGCGTCCACCGGCCGGCGACGCCCTGCACGCTCTCCACGAGAAAGAAGAGCGGAGAGAACCAGCGGTCACCGAGCACGCGGCCCAGCGGCAAGTAGCGGCTGTAGAAGGCGAAGACCGCGGCGCACACCGCCGCATGCCCGGCGCCCAGCACGGCGATGCGACCCAGCGTGCGCCTCCACCCGTCCGGCGTGGAGTGCGCGAGGATCACGAGCCCGGCGGCGGCCACTCCGCCCAGGCTCGATTCCCGCACGTAGTAGCCCGCTCCGAACGCCACCCCGCCCAGCGCCAGCGTCCACCATCGCCCCCGGTCCAGATGCGCCACCACGGCGGCCATTCCGAGCGTGGTCAGGAGAATCGTCAGCGGCTCGGTCTTCACCACCGGTGCATCGATCAGCACCGTCGGGGATAACAGGTAGAGCAGCGCCGCGGACAGGCCCGTCGGCCACCCGGCGAGGCGCCGGCCGATGCCGCACAGCGCCAGCGCGCCGAGCACGGTCGCGAGAAGCGGCATCCGGCGGGCGTCGAGGTAGTCCGGCGCTCCGCCGCGCAGGAAGGGGACGTACGCGTAGACGTAGAGCGGCGGGCGCGATTTGTAGTCGACCAGCGGGATCAGGCCTTCCGCCGCCAGCCGTGCGTCCATCGCGTGGGCGCCCTCGTCCGGGTTCACCCACCGCTCGGGGAGCAACCAGGCTTCACCCGCCGTCCACGCGCCGAGCAAGACGAGCGCCGCGATCCACGCCGTGCGCGGAGCCGCCGGGCGGCGGCTGTGAGCGACTCCGCCCGGGCTGGGCTTGCTCATGCTTGCTTCTCGCGGCTCACGCGCGCTTCGGACGCCGACGCGGATGATACGCTCGCTCGCGGGGCAGCCCGGGCTACGCGGGGCGCCGCGATCATCGTCCCGCTCCGCCGGGGATCCGGGCTCGCGTGGCGCAACGCGGTACAATCTCGCCGGCCATGGTGTACGACGCAACCGGCGCCGAGACGAACGGCGAGCGGCACGGGTCGGACCACGAGGTGCGCCGACGATGACGGGCGACCCGCGACGTCCGCGACGGGTCCTCGTCGTCGACGCCGACCCGGCGACGGCCGGCCGGCTGACCGGGCCGCTGGCCGCGGCGGGATACCGGTTGCAGGTCGAGAGCGTCTCCCGCGAGCCTGCGGGCGGACGCACCGTGCCGTTCGACGTGCTGATCGCGCAGGCCGGCTCGCTCGAACCGGAGGACTTCCGCCTTCTCGCGCGCTCGAACGCCGATGCCTATCGCATCGTCTCGCTTCGCGTCGACGAGGCGGCGACGATCGACCGCTGGATGGCCGCGGGAGCGGACGACGTGCTGTTCCTGCCGCTCGACCCCGCCTCGGTGCTGTTCCGACTGGCGGCCGCCGAACGCATCGTCCGCCTCAGGCGCGACCTCGAGTCGAAGAGCGAGACGCTGCTCGAAGCCAACGCTCGGCTGGAGCAAGCCAATTCCCGGCTGCGCGAGGAGCTGCGGGCGGCGGCCCGCGTGCAGCAGGCGCTGCTCCCCGCCCCCGGCTTCGCGGCGCCGGGCGTGCAGCTCGCCTGGCAGCTGCGGCCCTGCGACGAGCTGGCCGGCGACCTGCTGAACTGCGTCCGCGTGGACGAGAAGCACCTCGGTTTCTACGTGCTCGACGTTTGCGGGCACGGTGTCTCGTCCGCGCTGCAGTCGGTGCAGGTGTCGCGACTGATGTCGCCGATGATGGCGGAGTCTTCGCTGCTCAAAGAGCGCCTCGACCAGCCGCCGTGGTACCGCCTGGTCGAGCCGCAGCGCGTCGCCGAGCGGCTGAACGAGATGTTCCAGGTCGGCGCCGGGGGCGGCAAGTACTTCACGCTGGTCTACGGGCTGATGCAGCTGGAGAGCGGCCTCGTGCGGCTGGTCTCGGCCGGCCACCCCGGCCCGGTGCGGGTCCCGCGGGGCGGGAGCCCGCGGTCGGTGCCGTTGCGCGGTCATCCCGTCGGCCTGTTCGACGAGGCGGACTTCGCCTCGCACGCGTTCGTGCTCGAACCGGGCGAGCGGATCTGGTTCTACTCGGATGGGATCGTCGATGCGATGAACGACGAGGAGCAGACGTTCGGACTGGAGGGGCTCGAGCGGCGCCTCGACGCGCAGCGCGACTCGCCGCTGTCGGACGCCGTGGCGGGCGTGATGGAAGCCGTCGAGCGCTGGACCGGCGCGAGCGGTCCCGGCGACGACTGCACGCTCTTGGTGCTCGAGCGCTGAGCGACGGTCCACCCGCCTCGGCGGCGGCCTCGACCGGCGCAACGCGCGAGGTCCGGCGTCGAGCCGGCGTGGACCGGCCGGGCGAGCATCGACCCAGCGGCGCTCCGCCGCGCGTAGTATCCTGTCGGCCCGCTCGTCCGCTGCGCGGGCGCCGATCGGGGCCTCGTCGGCGGCAGCCGGGCTCGCGGCTCGAATCGACGAGAAACGGATGGCACAGCCGGGTTCCTCGCTGCCGATGCTCGCCCGCCGTGGCTTCGGCGAGACCTCGCGCACGGACGTCTGGTGGCTCCAGCCGGCCGCCGTCTTCACCGGGCTCGCGGCGTTCATCGTCTATTCCACGTGGGCGGCGCTCCAGGCCGAGCACTATCGCTTCGGGCCGTACCTCTCGCCGTTCTACTCGCCCGAGCTGTTCGGCGACGCGGACCACGCCTGGCTCGGCCCCAAGCCGGGATGGTGGCCGGGGTGGGCACCGTGGTCGCCGGCGTTGCTGATCCTGTGGGCCCCCGCAGGATTCCGCCTCACCTGCTACTACTACCGCGGCGCCTACTACAAGGCGTTCTGGGCCGATCCCCCGTCGTGCGCCGTCGGCGAGCCGCGGGCGAGCTACCGCGGTGAGGCCTCGTTCCCGCTGATCCTGCAGAACGTCCATCGCTACTTCCTGTACCTGGCCCTGGTCTTCATCGTCATCCTCGGGCACGACGCCTGGCTCGCGCTGTGGTTCCTCGACCCGGCGACCGGCACGGCCCGCTTCGGGATCGGCGTCGGAACGCTCGTGCTCGGGCTCAACGCCGTCCTGCTCGGCGGGTACACGCTCGGCTGCCACTCGCTGCGCCATCTGGTCGGCGGGGCACACGATCGCCTGTCGGAGGCGCCGGCGCGGCGCACGGCCTACGCCTGCGTGAGCTGCCTGAACCGGCGGCACATGGCCTGGGCCTGGGCCAGCCTGGTGTGGGTCGGCTTCTCCGACCTCTACGTCCGGTTGTGCTCGATGGGCGTGTGGACCGACTGGAAGCTCCTCGGATGACCGCCGCGCGCGAGACCGGCGCCCACGACGTCCTCGTCATCGGCGCCGGGGGGGCCGGGCTCAGGGCGGCGATCGCGGCCTCGGTGCAGGGCGCGTCGGTCGGCCTGGTCTGCAAGTCGCTCTTGGGCAAGGCGCACACCGTGATGGCCGAGGGCGGCGTCGCGGCGTCTTTGGCCAGCGTCGACGAGCGCGACAGCTGGCGCGTCCACTTCGCCGACACGATGCGCGGCGGGCAGTACTTGAACAACGCGCGGATGGCCGAGCTGCACGCGCAGGAGGCCCCGGAGCGCGTGCGCGAGCTGGAGGCGTGGGGTGCGCTCTTCGACCGCACCGCCGACGGGCGCATCCTGCAGCGCAACTTCGGCGGACACGCCTACCCGCGCCTGGCTCACGTCGGCGACCGCACCGGCCTGGAGATGATCCGCACGCTGCAGGACCACGGGATCCACCAGGGCCTCGACGTGTACATGGAATGCACGGTGATCTCGCTGCTGCAGGACGGCGAACGCGTGGTGGGGGCGCTGGCCTACGAGCGCGACCGCGGCCGGTTCCGCGTCTTCGCCGCGGGTGCGATCGTGCTCGCCACGGGCGGAGTCGGCCGGGCCTACGCGATCACGAGCAATAGCTGGGAGTACACGGGCGACGGACACGCGCTGGCGTTCCGTGCGGGCGCCGAGCTGATCGACATGGAGTTCGTGCAGTTCCACCCGACCGGCATGGTCTGGCCGCCGGGCGTGCGCGGGATCCTCGTCACGGAGGGAGTGCGAGGCGAGGGCGGCGTGCTGCGCAACCGAGAGGGACGGCGGTTCATGTTCGACGACATTCCGGAGCTGTACCGGGGCCAGACGGCCGACGACGAGGAGGAAGGCTGGCGCTACACCCAGGGCGACCGCGCCGCGCGCCGCCCGCCGGAGCTGTTGACGCGCGACCACGTCGCGCGCTGCATCGTGCGCGAGATCAAACAGGGGCGCGGCACCCCGCACGGCGGCGTGTTCCTCGACATCTCGTGGATCCGCGAGAAGCTCCCCCGCGCCGCGGAGCACATCAAGCGCAAGCTTCCGAGCATGTACCATCAGTTCAAGGCCCTGGCCGACATCGACATCACCCAGGAGCCGATGGAAGTCGGTCCGACCACGCACTACATCATGGGCGGCGTGCGCGTGGACGCCGACACTCAGATGTCGACCGTGCCGGGCCTGTTCGCGGCGGGGGAGTGCGCGGCGGGCTTGCACGGCGCCAACCGGCTCGGCGGGAACTCGCTGTCCGACCTGCTCGTCTTCGGCAAGCGTGCGGGCGAGCACGCCGCGAAGTACGCGGCGGAGCACGGGCACGGCCGGATCGACGACGAGCAGGTGGAGCGCGAGGAGCGCGCGGCGCTCGCGCCTTTCTCCCGTGCCGGCGGCGAGGGGCCGTACGCGATCCAGGCCGAGCTGCAGGCCGCGATGCAGCGCCTGGTCGGGATCGTGCGCAAGGAGGACGAGATGCGCCGTGCGCTCGACGTGCTGGACAGCCTGCGGCGGCGGGCGGAGGGCGTCGGGGTCACCGGCAATCGCGAGTACAACCCGGGATGGCATACCGCGCTGGACCTGCGGAACCTGCTGTGCGTGGCGGAGGCGATCACGCGGGCGGCCCTCGAGCGGACCGAGAGCCGCGGCGCGCAGTTCCGCGAGGACCACCCGGGCAAGGACCCGGCGCTGGGCCAGGTCAACGTCGTGATTCTCCGGGGCGCGCGTGGCGAGATCGTGGTGCGGCACGATCCGCTCCCGCCGCTCCGGCCGGACCTCGCGGCGATCGTCAAGGAGCAGAAGTGACGGCGGCGCACGGATTCGCGCCACGGCTGGCCCGCGCCACGGGCGCCGGGAGACGGAGCTGATGGCGACGGCGACGTTCCGGATCTGGCGCGGGGACGCCCGGGGCGGGGAGTTCCGCAACTACGCGGCGTCCGTCGAGGACGGCATGGTCGTGCTCGATGCGCTGCACCAGATCCAGGCCGGCCCGGCCGGCGACCTCGCCCTGCGCTGGAACTGCAAGGCCGGCAAGTGCGGCTCGTGCTCCGCCGAGATCGACGGCATGCCGCGGCTGATGTGCATGACGCGCCTGAGCGATCTCGACCTCGGCCGGCCCGTGACCGTCGAGCCGATGCGCGCCTTCCCGCCGATCCGCGACCTCGTCGCCGACGTCTCCTGGAACTTCGAGGCCAAGAAGCGGATCGCGCGCTTCGCCCCGCGCCCGCCGCGGGCCGACGGCAGCTGGCGCATGGCCCAATCCGACGTCGATCGGGTGATGGAGTTCCGCAAGTGCATCGAGTGCTTCCTGTGCCAGGACGTCTGCCACGTCCTGCGCGAGCACCGCCTGCACGACCGCTTCGTCGGCCCGCGCTTCTTCGTCCACGCCGCGGCGCTGGAGATGCATCCGCTCGACACCGCCGAGCGCAGCGCCGAGCTGCGCGAGACGCAGGGCATCGGCTACTGCAACATCACGAAGTGCTGCACCAAGGTCTGCCCGGAGAACATCGCGATCACCGACAACGCGATCATCCCGCTGAAGGAGCGCGTGGTCGACGAGGGTTACGACCCGCTGCGCAAGCTGCTGCGCGTCGTCGTCGGGCGGCGCTCGGGCTGAGCCGGCGCCGCCCGCGGCTCAGGCGGCGGCGATCGCCAGCGCCACGATCCCGAACAGGATCGCGAAGAAGCCGCCGAGAATCACGAGCGCCAGGGGATTGCCGAGGTTGATCGTGTAGCCGAAGCCGAAGCGCTTCTCGAGCAGGATCGACGGGTCCTCGCGGTTGACGTAGAACAGCCCGAGCTTCCACGAGCGGTTGTCGGCGAGCCCGTCGCTCAGCGCCGCGGCGGCCGAGTCGCCCTCGAGCCGGGCGCCGCCCTGGCCGTAGCGGGCCATCAGCCGGATCACCGACCCGAGCGTGGCGCCCAGGATCGCGACGACCAGCGCGATCGTGATCCAGCCCGGCGCACCGGCCAGGCCGCGGACGATCCGCAGCTGGTTCGAGCTTTCGTAGCAGAGCAGGGCGGTCACGAGCAGCGCGAGGCCGCAGAGCAAGCGCGCCACCGCCCGCCGGAACTGGCGCTGGGCGCGGGCCGACGCGACGTCGGCCTTCTGGCGCAACGAGGTCTTGGCGGCCAGCGTCAACAGCGCGAAGCCACCGAGCGACGCGCCGAGGAACATCGCCAGCGCGGGGAGGAGCAACAGCGGAACGAGCGACTTGTCGGCGAACCGGTCGGGTCGGCCGGCGAGGTCGAGGTGGGTCGGGATCCGCTCGGGAAGAGAGTCGAAGTGCGCCAGGGCGTTCAGCGCGGCGCCGACGCCCGCGCCGATCGCGAGCAGGATCGTGAGCCACGGCAGGGTGCTCGCCCGCAGCTCGTCCCCGCCGAGGACCGCCACGGCCCGCGCGCTCGTCGCGGCCGCGAGCGTCCGCGCCTTGCGGTGCGCCGCGAGGTAGCTCCCGGCGAAGCCGGCGACGAGCGGCAACACGACGAGCGAAAAGGCGGCGGGCGGCGCGCCTGCCGCGTTCAGGACCAGCAGCAAGAGCGCGCAACCGGCGATCGTCAGTCCCATCCCGACGGACCAGCGGCGGGTTGCGGCCCGTGCCGCGGGGGAATCCGACCGCTCTTCGCCGACGTAGACGCCGAACAAGAGCCCGCGCCTCCCGATCCGGGGCAGGACGAACAGCAGCCCCCCGACGACGACGATCTCGACCAGCGACAGGGTCCACATCCAGCCTCGCATCGCGAGTCCTCCTCTTCTACGCTCGTTCATCCTCGAGCAGTCGGTCGATCTCCTCGCGCGCCGCGTCGCGCAGGTCGATCGGTTCCATTCCGGCCTGCCGCATCCGCGCCAGCAGCCGGCGCAGCTCGACACCGAACCGGCGGCGGTCGGCGCCGTCGGGGCGTCGTCGCGGCGCGATCACCTCGACCCCCGTGCGGTCGCGGATCCGGACGAAGCCCTCGTCGGCGAGCTGCCGGTAGGCCCGCGCCACGGTGTTGAGGTTGACCCCGAGGTCCGAGGCGAGGGCCCGGACCGACGGCAGGACGTGGCCCGGCCGGAGGTCCCCGCCCGAGACCAGATCGCGGACCTGCCGTGCGATCTGGGCGTAGACCGGCTCGCTCGCGTCTCGATCGATGGAGAGGGTCATCGGTGCAATCTGTATACGTCTGAGTATACAGGAGGTTCTTGCAGGGTGCCGCCGAGCCCGGTCGGGCCCGAGAAACCCGGGAAAAAGGCCCGGGCGCGCGGGTATGATGGCGCCGCCGGCCCGACTCGCGCCCGGGAGGAACGCCATGGCCGAGGCGAAGACGTGGCTCAAGTGGGGGTGCTTCGGCTGCCTGGCCGTGGTCGGGGCGCTCGTGTTCGCCGTCGTGGGCGTGGTCGCGATCGTCTCGCTCCAGGCCCGCAGCGAGAAGGTCGACACCCGGGAGTTGACCCACGGCTTGCCGGCCGCGGAGCAGGCTCCGGCGCCGCCCGCGGCGTCCGGCGCCGGAGCGGCTGTGCCTCTCCGGCCGCCGGCCGGCGCCGCGGGCCGCGTGGTGCTCCGCCTGTCGCACGCCGCGTTCTTCCTCGAGCGCGGCGCGCCGGGCGAGCCGCTGCGCGTGAAAGCGCGCTACGACACGAAGTCCTACGAGCTGCAGGAGGAGTGGCAGACTCCCGCAGGATCGCCCTGGAGCTACAGCCTCGGCTTCCGCAGCAGGAGCGGATCCATCCTGCGCGTCCTGCGGGAGATGCTCGGCGGGACGGCGCCGGAGATCCGCCTGTTCCTTCCGCCGGACGCGCCGATCGCGCTCGATCTCGAGCTGGGCCAGGCCGGCTCGGAAGTCGAACTCGGCGGGCTGTGGCTGACCGAGGCCGACATCGAGATCAACCAGGGAGGGCTGCAGCTCGGCGTCAGCGAGCCGGTCCACGCGCCGCTGGAGCGCCTGTCGATCCGCGCCGCGATGGCCGGTGTCGAGGCGGTCTCCCTCGGCAACGCGAGCCCGCGCAAGCTCGATCTGGAAGCGAGCATGGGCGGAGTCGAGTTCGACCTGCGCGGGGCGTGGATCGCGGACTCGGCGATCTCGATCGCGGCCCGGATGGGCGGCGTCGAGGTGACGCTGCCCCGCGACGTGAACGTCGTCGGCGCGGACAGCGGACGGCTCTCCGCCGGCCCCGAGCCCGAGCTGAAGCGCCCGACGCTGACGTTCGACGTCAAGGCCGAGATGGGCGGGGTCGAGTTCAGGAATCGCTGAAGCCGGCCGGCCGCTCGCACGGCATGCCGGCCGCTCGGCCGGCCCGGCGACCGCGCCGCCGTCACGCCGCCCGCGACGCTCCCCGCTCGCCGAGGATCGCGTCGCGAAACAGCGGCTGCCCGGCGAGCGACGTGTGGAAGGCGAAGCCGGCCAGCACCACCAGGCTCGCCACGCCGAACAGCACCGTGCCGAGAAACGGCGACGTCGGGTCGAGGGTGAACAGGTACTTCGCCTGCACCACGCCGAACACGAGCCCCCCGATCAGCGCCAGCAGGCCGAACCGGATCGCCACGGCGAAGAACGCGCCGTTGGCCAGGCCGAGCAGCGCGCCGACCGCCAGCGCCGACCCCGAAGAGACGCCGAGCGCGGTCAGCTGCAGGAGCGTGTTCGTGGCCAGCAACAGCAACAAGGCCACGACCGCGATCCAGGTGCGGCGGCAGACGATGCGCAGCAGCAGGAACAGCGCCAGCAACCCGAGCGAGGCCGACGTGGCTCCCAGCAGCGCCCCGACCAGCGCTCCGGCCGCGAACCGGCCGCCGCCCAGCACGGCGAGGGGCGCCAGCTCGGGGAGCGGAGGCAGGCTCCCCTTCTCGTAGGCCATCCGCCACACGGCGGTCGCGGCCAGGCCGAACAGCGAGCTGAGGGCGAATCCGATCAGCAGGTCGCGACCGACCAGCGGGTCGCGCCAGCGCCCGGCGAGCAGGCGGCTCCACGAGACGATCGCCTGCGGCCACAGCCGGCGCACGTACGGCTCGATCGCCATGTACAGCAGCCACGCCACCACGCCGAGGCTGATGGCGCTCGACAGCGCGACGCCGAGCAGGAACACCTCCTCCAGGCCGGCGACGTGGTGGGCCGCGAGGAGCCACTGCAGCATGCGCAGGGCGAAGACGACGACGGCGATGCGGAGCGCTCCGCGACGGTCGCCGCGCCCGAGCCGGAGATTGCGCAGCGCGAGGAGCACGCAGCCCAGCGTGAGCAGCGCGAGCAGCGTCAGCACGAACAGCGGCAGGGCCCACCGCACCCAGCCCTGCGGATCGAGCCGCTCGGGGCTTTCCGCCGACCAGGCGGGATCGGCCGGGGTGATCCGCTCGAAGAACACGGGCTTGCCGCGCAGCGTGGCGGCCTCGATCCGCACCGGACGATCCGCGCCGTCCGGCAGCACCCCGGTCCACGCCGCGCGCGCATCGGCGTAAGCCGCAGGCTGGAACGTCGCCGGCACGGGTTCGAAGCGCGAGAGGTCGAGGCCGGCCGCCTCGAACAGCTCCGGCCAGCGCGGCGCGCTCGGCTCGTCCGTGGAGCGTTCGACGCGCTGGGGCGTCACGCGCAGCGACTGCAGTCGACCGCGCAGGTCCAGCACCATCGTCAGGTCCCCGGGAGACGGCGTCGGATCGCTGCTCCACAGGTTGCCGCCCAGATTCAGCGGCACGAGCGGATCGTCGTCCTGGCGGTAGATCAGCGTGACCAGCGTCTGCGACGGAAGCTTCGCAACCGACCAGTCTCCGGCACCCTCGCGCACCACGTGGCGGAACTCGACCGGGTCGAAGCGAAACCAGGCCGCCGCGTCGCGGGGGCGATCCACGTAGCCGAGGCGCTGTGCGATCTCGCTCGCGTCTCCCTTGAGCGCCCCGTAGGACTTGTCGAGCGGCAGGCCGGACACGAGGGTCGAGTCGCCGGAAACCAGCGGGATGGCCAGCGCGGCGAGCGCGGCGAACAGGCACGCGAGCGCGACGCCCGGCCGCAGGCCGCCCGCCGGCCCCGCGGCGGCGACCACGTCGGGGGACGGCGTCTCGCCCGCCATCAGCGCGGCCGCGAGCGGGTCCCCACCGGGCAGCGCCGCGGCGACCGCCAGCGCGGAGCCGGGCCGCTCGCCCGGCTCCGGCTCCAGGCAGCGCAGGATCGCCCGCTCCACCGCCGGGTCCAGCTCGGGGACGAGCGAGGAGGGCGTCGTCGGGAGCGAGCGCTCCTGGAGCCGAGCCAGCTCGCCCAGCGTGGTGGCCTCGAACGGCCGGGCGCCGGTGAACAGCTCGTAGAGCACGAGCCCCAGCGAGTACAGGTCGCTGCGGACGGACACCGACCTGCCGGCCATCTGCTCCGGGGCCATGTAGCCCGGCGTGCCCGCGCGCAGCTCCGCGCCCGTCACGCCTTCCGCCAGCGCGGCCAGGCCGAAGTCGGTGATGCGCGCGCGGCCGCGGCCGTCGATCATCACGTTCGAAGGCTTGAGGTCGCGGTGCAGGATTCCCTGATCGTGCGCGGCGGCCAGCCCCGCGCAGAGCTGCCGCGCGATCTGCAGCGCCTTGTCCCCGGGCAGGCGCCCGATGCGGCGCAGCAGGGAGGCGAGGTCCTCGCCGTCGACGTACTCCATCGACAGGTAGTGCTGGCCGTCGACCTCGCCCACGTCGAACACGCGGCAGACGCCGGGATGGGCGATCTGCCGCGCCAGCCGCACCTCGCCGAGGAAGCGCTCGCGCCGGCCGGCGTCGCGCTCCAGGTGCTGCGGCAGGAACTTGAGCGCCACCGGCTGGCCCAGCTTGAGGTCGTCGGCGCGGTAGACCTCGCCCATCCCTCCACGGCCGAGCTGGCCGTGGATGCGGTAGCGTCCGGCGACGACCGCACCGGGCAGGAAGCGGACGTCGCGCGCCGGGTCGCCCTCCGGGCTCGCCGGGCTGCGAGAGACGGCGGCGGGCGAGTGCGAGCGCGTCTGGTCCTGGGAAGCCGGGCCGACCGGAGTGGCACACGCGGGGCAGAACCGGCTGCCCTCCGGCACCCTGCCCGCGCACGCGGCACAGTGCAACATTCTCGAGCTCGCGCCTCCGATTCCCGCCCGACCCCGCGACGACCCGATCGTCGCCGTGGGTGGACGGTACCATAGATCGCGCCCGGCGATCCCCGCCTCCGACCTGCGGTTTCTCCCCCCACGGCTCGACTCCGCGAGCGTCGCGACGATCCGCGGCGGAGGCTTGGACGGTGGAGTGCGGGACGCTATCCTGAGGCGCCGCCGATGCGGACGCTGTCGATCCTGCTGATCGTCCCCGCGGTCCTGCTCGGGCTCGAGCGGTACCGGCGATTCTCCAGCCGGCGGCGCGGCGCGTACCTCGCCTTCCTCGGCCTGGCGAGCGCGGCCTTCTGGGTCGGGATCGCGGGGGAGATCCGGGACAACCTGCGCCGCGTTCCCGAGTGGGACTTCCTCGGGTTCTGGCTCCACGCCCGGACGGCAGTCGCGGGCGGGAACTTCTACGATCCGAGCGCCTTCCACGCGCAGGTCGGGATGCTCGACCTCAGCCGCGCCTTCCGCGCCGAGATCGCCGACACCGGGTTCTGGTACCCGCCCCCGTCGATGTTCCTGTTCTGGCCCCTCGGGTGGTTCGAGCTTCACGCCGCGCTCGCGCTGTGGTACGCGCTCCACCTCGCGGCACTCGCCGCCTGCGTGCCGCTGCTCCGGCGCATCTTCTTCCCGGGCGGCGGCTCCGTCGAGCTGGCGGCGTGCGCGACGCTCGTCGCCCTGGCACCCGGCACGCTCCTGACCGTCCAGTTCGCCCAGACGAATTTCGTGGCGCTGCTCGCGCTGCTGCTGTTCTGGGGCCGGCGCGAGACGGCCGGCGGCGGTGCGTGGGCGGCGGTCGCGCTGTTCGTCAAGCCGTTCCTCGCGGTGCTCGCGCTCGGCCCGCTGCTCGAGCGGCGCCGGCGGGCGCTCGCCGGCTTCCTGATCGCGGTCGCCCTGCTGACCCTCGCGTCGATCGTCGCATTCGGACCGCGGACCTGCGCCGACTACGTCCTGAGGGGCCCGCTGGGCGTCAAGCCCGACTGGATCTACTTCGAGCGGACGAACCAGTCGCTGCTCGGCTGGCTGCTGCGCCTTGCGCAGCCCGATTGCTCCGGAGCGGCGTGCGTGCGGTACCCGCCGTTCGTCGCTGCGGCCGCCCTGCTGGGAGGCGTCACGCTGCTGCAGGGGATCCGCCTGGCGCGCGCCGGGCGCGGGGAGTGGGCGCTCTGCCTGCTGCTGGTCGCCGCGTTGCTGGCCTACCCCGTCTCGCAGGTCTTCTACAGCCTGCTGCTCGTGCCCGTGATGCTGCTCTTCTGGCGCTGCCGGGATCGGCTCCCGGGCGGAGCGCCGGCGGTCGCGCTCGGGGCGGGGCTGGTTCTTGCGCTGTGTGCCTACGACGGTGGGGACGCGACCGTCGCCGCGTTCGGGACGACCTGGGCGGCCCTGGCGCTCGTCGCGCCGCGCCGGGAATTGCTTTAGAGCGGCCTTCGGAGTAGAAACGGGCCGCCGCCCGGAAGTCTCCCATGGTCATCGCCTTCGTCCTCGGGCTCGTCGTCGTCACCGTGGTCGTGCTGGCCACGGAGTGCCTCCCCGTGGAGGCCTTCTGCCTGGGGCTGATGGTGCTGCTCGTGGTCACGGGGGTCCTCGAGCCGCAGGAGGCGTTCAACGGGTTCGCCAGCCCCGTGGTCATCATGGTCGCGTGCGTGATGCTGCTCACGGGCGCCATCGTCCACAACGGTGCGGCGGAGCTCATCGCCGGTCGGATCCGGCGCCTGGCCGGGGCGGGCGAGAGCCGTGCCGCGGCCCTGATGCTCGCCTCCGTCAACGTTCTTTCGGCGTTCATCAACAACGTCGCCGCGACGGCGGTGTTCATCCCCGTGGCGGAGGGCCTGGCGCGGCGCTTCGCCGTCAACCGCGCGCGCTACCTGATGCCGGTGGCCTACGCCTCGATGACCGGCGGCATGTGCACGCTCGTCGGCACCTCGACCAACGTCGCGGTGGCCGGAGCGATGGCGCTGCAGGGCCTGGAGCCGCTCGGCTTCTTCGAGCTGACGCCGGTCGGGGTGCTGGTCGCCGTGCTCGGCGGGGCCTACCTGTGGAAGGTCGCGCCGCGGCTGCTGCCGGAACGCGTGGCGGCGACCGACGAGGAGCCGGAGCGCCGCAAGCGGTTCGTGTCCGAGGTGCGGGTGCGCCCCGGCTCGACGCTGGCCGGCCGGCGCCTGGAGCAGGCCCGGCTGGAGGAGCGGTTCGGCGTCGGGGTGCTCGCCATCCTGCGGGGCGAGAGGCGGATCGAGGCGCCGGGCAGCGACGAGACGATCGAGGGCGACGACCAGCTCCTGGTGCACGGCCCGGTCGACCGCATCCGCGACCTGGGATCCGAAGCCGATTTCGAGATGCGGTTCCAGGCGGCGCCGGACGGCGAGGCGCAGCGCCCGGGACGGGCGCGCACCGTGGAGCTGACCGTCTCCTACAACTCGCCGCTGATCGGCAAGACGCTCCACGAGTCGCGCTTCCGCAACCGGTACGCGCTCAGCGTCTTCGCCATCCACCGCGGCGAGGAGTTCCTGGCCGACAAGGTGGGCAAGATCGCGCTCAAGGCCGGCGACGTGCTGCTTGCCTACGGCGCGCCGGAGTCGTTCGAGCGCCTGCCCCAGGATCCCACGGCATTCCTCGTCGAGGGCGTGGTCCATGCCGAGTACGACGCGGCCAAGGCGCTGCAATCGGTGCTGCTGCTGCTCGCCGCGATCGTCGTGGTCAGCAGCGGGCTGGCCGATACGTCCACGGCGCTCTTGGGGGCGGTCTGCGGGGCGCTCGCCCTGAGCTGCCTGCCGACGAAGGAGATCCCGTCCTATCTCAACCTGCGGTTCCTCGTCATGCTCGCCGCGATGACGACGCTGGGCGTCGCGGTCGAAACCTCGGGCGCCGCGGAGTCCGTCGCCGACGCGGTGTTCGCCGTCGTCGGCGACCGCCACCCGCTGCTGTTCCTCGCCGGCGTGTTCGCGCTGACCGTCGCGCTGACCCAGCCGCTCAACAACGCCGCCGCGGCGCTGCTCGTGCTGCCGCTCGCGGTCCACGCCGCCACGCGCCTGTCGCTCGATCCCCGGCCGTTCGCGGTGGCCGTCGCCGTGGCCGCGTCGTGCTCGTTCCTCAGCCCGTTCGAGCCGGCCTGCCTGCTGGTCTACGCCACGGGACACTATCGCTTTCGCGATTTCATCCGCGTCGGCATCGGGCTGACGCTGATCGCCGGCACGCTGAGCCTGCTGCTGGTCCCGCTGCTGTGGCCGCTCGGCGGCTGAACCTCGGGTCGCCGCCTCGCGGCCAGCTCGAGCGGCGCGCACGCCGCGCCCCGCACCCCGCGCCGGTTCTCGTCGCAGCGCCGGCGAGCGGCCGCGGGTTCGGCGCCGCCCGCCGCAGCGCGAGGCTCAGGGGTCGAGCGACGGGGTCGCGGGGCCGACGCCGGGCTCGGGCGAGGCCGGCGAGACGCCGTGCCGCCTGGCGCGCAGGCAGGAGGCGGTGACGGCGACGGCGAGCGTCGAGACGACGACGGCGAGGGACCACGCCACCGGGACGTGGACCCAGGGGTCGGCCAGCATCTTGGCTCCGACGAACAGCAGGATCAGCGCGATCGCCGGCTTCAGGTAGTGGAACCGGTCCAGCATTCCGGCGAGCAAGAAGTACAGCGCGCGCAGGCCGAGGACGGCGAGCACGTTGGAGCTGTAGACGACGAACGGATCGCGCGTCACGGCGAAGATCGCCGGGATGCTGTCGACGGCGAAGACCAGGTCGGTCCATTCGACGACGAGCACCACCACCAAGAGCGGCGTCACCTGCAGCCGGCGGCCGGTGCGGACGAAGAACCGCCGGCCCTCGAACCCGGCGGTCATCGGCAGCAGGCGGCGCGCGAGGCGGATCGCCAGGTTGCGCTCGGGGTCGAACCCCGAGTGCGCGCCGAACAGGCGGATCGCGGTGGCGACGAGGATCGCGCCGAAGATGAAGATGATCCACTCGAAGCGCTGCAACAGCAGCACGCCGGCGGCGATCATCAGGCCGCGCATCACCATCGCGCCGAGGATGCCCCAGCGCAGCACGCGCGGCTGGTGGGCCGCCGGGACGTGGAAGTACTGGAAGATCAAGATGAAGACGAACAGGTTGTCGACGCTGAGCGACAGCTCGATCAGGTAGCCGGCGTAGTACTCGAGCGCCCGCTCCGGGCCGAGGTAGCGCAGGATCGCGAGCCCGAACAAGAGCGCGATCCCGACGAGTGCGGCGCTCCGCCGGCAGGCCTGACCGAAGCTCAGCGTTCCCGAGCGGCGCTCGACCACCCCGATGTCGTACGCCAGGAGCGCGGTGACGAGGATCCCGAACAGGACCCACAGCGTCGCGTGTTCGGACATGCTCGGCAGATCCTCGCGCCGGGCACACTATCACGCCGCGTCGGAGCCGGCCCCGCCGCGGTCTCGCGCGAGGTCGCGGGCAGCCCGGGGCGTCCTCGCCTATCCTGGGCCCGATGCTGCGGCGCCGCCAGCGCGGCCGGATCGGGGTCGTGGGGCTCGTGGCCGCGGCGCTCATCGGCGCGGCGGGCGGTGAGCCGGCCGTCGCGCGGGATCCGTTCGCGGAGCGCGGCCTGCCGACGCTCCAGCGCTATTCGGCCGAGGACTACCGCGCCCACAACGAGGTGCCCTCCTCCGCGCGCGGGGCGGACGGCACGCTCTACTTCGGCTCGATCGTGTCGCTCCTGTCCTTCGACGGCCACGAGTGGAACAAGGACCCGGCCTCGACCCCCTGGGTCTGGGCGATCCTGCCGGCGAGCGACGGACGCATCTTCGTCGGCGGGGAGAACGAGGTCGGCGTGTTCGAGCGCCGGCTCGACGGCTCGCGCGCCTACCGCTCGCTGAACGACTCGCTGCCGCCGGAGCTGGTCCCGCCGGGCTGGGTCCGCAGCATCGTCGAGCGGCCGGAAGGCGTCTACGTCTCCACCAGCCGGGGTGTCGCGCGCTGGCGCGACGGCGAGGTGCGGGCCTGGCCGATGGACGAGACGCGGATGACGACGCTGCTCGCCGCCGGAGACGACCTCTACCTGCACCATCCGGACCGGGGGCTGTTCCAGCTCGCGGGCGAGGAGTGGCGGCTGCGCTCGACGTCGCCGGAGCTGCTGCGCAACCAGCGCTCGTGGCTCGTCCGGCTCGGGGACGGCACGCTGCTCGTCGGCCTGTTCCGCGACGGCGTGCTGCGCCTCGACGGGGAGCGGCTGGTCCCCTGGCCGAGCGCCGCCGCGCCGATCCTCGCCGGCTCGCCGGTGACCTGCGGCGCGGTGCTCCGTGACGGATCGCTCGCGATCGGCACCGCGAGCGAGGGCCTGGTCGTGCTCGGCCCGGAGGGGCGGTTGCTCGAGCACGTCACGGAGGACTCGGGTCTGAGCCAGAACACGGTGTTCAGCCTGGTCGAGGACGGGGACGGCGGCGTGTGGGCGACGACCCGCAACGGGATCACGCGCTGGGATCCCGGCCTGCGGGCGACGCAGTTCGACGAGCGCAACGGCTACCCGCCGCGCGAGCCGGCGACCCTGCTGCGACACGCGGGACGGCTCTACGTGGTCCAGATCGGCGGGGAGGTCGTGCGGCTCGTGTCGGCCGAGGGCGGCAGCGGGCGCGCGCGGTTCGAGGCCGTTCCCGGCCTGCCGTCCCCGGTCTACTTCGCCGCGAGCCATCCGGCGGGCCTGCTGCTCGCGACGGACGGCCGGGTGGCGGTGTGGGACGGCCGGCGAACCGTTCCGGGCCCCGCGGTGCGCGGGGTCGCCAAGCGCCTGCGGGTCGAGGGCCGGCCGCCGTACCGCGTCTTCGTCGGGACCGACTGGGGGCTGTCCGTGTTCGAGCCGGTCGCGGACGGCTGGCTCCCGGTCGCGGAATGGTCGTTCGACGTCGAGGTCCAGGACCTGGCCGAGGACGTGGACGGTTCGCTGTGGGTCGGCCTCGCGACGCGCGGCTACGCGCGGCTCGATCCACCGCAACCGGACGGCACCTTCGGGCAGCCCGTCGTCTACGATCGGGAGCGCGGCGTCCCGCCGGACCATGCCTGGTTCTTCGCCCGCGCCACGCCCGTCGGGGTCGCGTTCTTCACCGACCGGGACTCGTTCCGGTTCGACGCGGCGCTCGGCCGCCTCGTTCCCGACGATCGCCTGCTGGGGCCCGACGGCTCGCGGCTGTGGGCCGCCGTGCAGGCGGTCGCTCCCGACGGGACCGTCTGGTCCAGCGCTTCGCGACCGGGCTCGAGCGATCCCTACGCGCCCGCGTTTCCCTTCGGCTATCTCGCACGCGACGGTGGATCCCTGCGCTGGCACGACGCGCGCGCCGCGTGGCGCGAGCTGATCGGGCCCCAAGGACCGTACGCGCAGTTCGCGGAGGACGGGCCGGACGGCAAGGTGCTGTGGGCCGCGGCCGGCGAGCGGCTGCTGCGCTTCGAGTACGACGATCCGGCGCCCGAGCGCCGCGCGTTCCCGATCGGCGTGGAGGGAGCGCTGCGCGGCTCCGCACCGGTCGCGGCGGACGGCAGGCGCCTTCCGTACTCGCGCAAGCCGCTGGAATTCCGGCTCGCGGCCCGGCGCTTCGACCTCGGCGCGAACGTCCGGTTCGAGACCCGTGTCGTGGGCTTCGACCCCGCGTGGTCGGCACCGTCGGAAGATCGCTCGGTGCGGGTTCCCGCGCTCGGCGGAGGGGCGTATGCGTTCGAGGCCCGCGCGGTCGACGGCGACGGCAACCCCAGCGCGATCGCGAGCTGGCCGTTCCGGATCGCTCCGCCCCGCTACCTCTCGCGGTGGGCCTGGGGGCTCTACGCGCTGGGCGCGATCGCGTCGTTCCACGGAGTGCTGCGCTGGCGGCTGGGGCACGCCCGGGCGGAGCGGCGGCGGCTGGAGGGCGTGGTCGCCGAGCGCACGCGCGAGCTGGCCCTGGCCAAGGAGGCCGCCGAGGAGGCGAACCGGGCCAAGAGCCGCTTTCTCGCCAACATGAGCCACGAGCTGCGGACCCCGCTCAACGGGATCCTCGGCTACGCCCAGCTCCTGGCCCGCGATCCCGACCGCACGCCCCGCGATCGCGAGCGGCTGCGTGTGATCCAGGCCTCGGGGGATCACCTGCTGGCCCTGATCAACGACGTCCTCGACCTGGCACGCATCGAGGCCGGACGGGTCGAGCTGCGCGAGGCGCCGTTCTCGATCGCCGAGCTGCTGTCCGACCTCGAAGCCGCGTTCGCCCCGCGTGCCGCGGCGCGCGGGCTGGCCCTCGTCGTCGACGCGAGCGGGAGTCCGGCCGGCCCGGTCGTCGGCGACGCCCAGCGTCTGCGGCAGGTGCTCGAGAACCTGCTCGGCAACGCGATCAAGTTCACGCGCCGGGGAGAGGTGCGCTTGTCGGCGCGTGCCGCGGGGGACCCGCCGGAGGTGCGTTTCGAGGTTCGCGACACGGGCGTCGGGATCGCGCCCGCGGATCTCGCGCGGTTGTTCCGGCCGTTCGAGCAGGCGGCCGAGGGCCGCCCGCCCGAACCGGGGAGCGGCCTCGGCCTGGCGATCAGCCGCCAGCTCGTCGAGCGGCTGGGTGGGCGGATCGAGGCGGCGAGCGCTCCCGGAGCGGGCAGCACCTTCGGCTTCACGATTCCGCTCCGTCCCGCTCCGGCCGGCGCGACCGCCGCGGCTCCGCTGCGACGCATCACCGGCTACGACGGACCGCGCCGCCGCGTGCTCGTCGTCGACGACGTCGACGTGAACCGGCGGGTGTGCGGCGAGCTGCTGGAGGCGGTCGGGTTCGAGGTGACCGAGGCGTCCTCCGGACTCGCCGCGCTCGAGGCCCACGCGGCGCGCCCGGCCGACGCGGCGCTGATCGACCTGCGCCTGCCGGGGATGGACGGGCTCGAGCTGGCACGGCGGCTGCGGCCGCCGCCGCCGGCGGGCGCCCCGAAGCTCGTCGCGACGACGGCCAGCGTCTTCAGCTTCGACCGGGGCGCGGCGCTCGCCGCGGGCTTCGACGACTTCCTGCCCAAGCCGTTCCGCGAGGAGCAGCTGCTCGAGATCCTGCGCCGGCTGCTCGGGCTGACTCGGGTGTCGGCGGACCCGCGGCCGGCCGAGCAAGATTCGCCGCGTCGACCCGGCACGGATCCCGCGGCGGGCGCGACCCTCCCGCCGCCGGGGACGCTCCGCGCCTGGCTCGCCGCGGCGCAGCGGGGAGACGTCCTGGCTCTCGACGCGCTCCTCGCGGAGTGGCGCCGGATGCAGGCGGGAGACGAAACGCTCGTCGTCGAGATCGAGCGCCTCGCGGCGAGCTACCGCATGGCCGCGATCCGCGCGAGACTCGGGCGGGCGCTGGCCCGGGCGGAGGGACGCGATGAAGGAGCTTGACGCCGGCGCCCCGGTCGTGCTCGTCGTGGACGACCGTCCGAGCGACGTGCGCCTGGTGGTGGAGACGCTGTCGCGCGAGGGGTTCCGCGTGCTCGTCGCCGAGACCGGCGAGGGCGCGCTCGAGCAGCTCGAGCACGTCCGCCCGGATGCGATCCTGCTGGACTACCGTCTGCCCGGTCTCGACGGGATCGAGGTCTGCCGGCGGCTCGCCGCGCGCTCCGAGCTGTCCGATGTGCCGGTCCTGTTCGTCACGGCCGTCGACGAGGTGGAGGAGAAGGTCCGCGCGCTCGCCGCCGGAGCCGTGGACTACGTGACCAAGCCGCTCGCCGCGGCCGAGGTGCTGGCCCGTTTGCGCACGCACCTGCGGATCGCGGCGCTGCAGCGGCCCTCGCCGAGCGCAACGCGGCCCTCGCGGCCGAGGTCGCGATGCGGGTCGAAGCCGAGGGGTTGCTGCGTTCGTCGCTCGACCGCGCGCTCGTCGTGGCCGGGCTCGACGGCCGGCTGCACTTCACGACCCACGGCGCTGCGGCGCTGCTCGCGCGCCGCTTCCCGGCGGAGGCGGCGGATCGGCTGCCCCGCGCGCTGCGCGAGGGAGGCGTCCTGCCCGCCGGGCTCACCGTCCGCCGCTTCGCGCCGCCCGCGGGGTCGGACCTCGCCGTGCTCGAGCTGGTCGATGCGGCGGCCGGGCCCGCCGCGCTGCTCACGCTGGGGCTCACGCCCCGCGAGGCCGAGGTGCTGTTCTGGGTCGCGGAGGGCAAGGCCAACGGCGAGATCGCGACGATCCTCGGCTCGGCGCGCCGCACGGTGGAGAAGCACGTCGAGCACGTGCTCGACAAGCTCGGCGTCGAGAATCGCGCCTCGGCGGTGCGCGTCGCCCTCGACGCGCTGCGCGCGGCCAGCGCCCGCTGAAACGGACGCGGGGCGCGGATGCCTCGACCCCCCGCCCCGCCGCCGGACGTCGCCGGCTGGATCGACCTGCCGCCGGGCGCCGCCGCCCACCGTCGAGGACTCGGGACCGCGGCTACGGGTACTGGATCGCCCCGAGACTCAGCGTCGCGAACTTGGTGGCCGGGCCGAACGGGTTGTTGTCGTCGAGGGCCGTGTTCGAGAAGAAGATCTCCTTCGTCGCCATGTTGACCGAGACGCCGCTGCAGCCCGCCGCCGGACAGTACACGACGTTCTCGTTGACGTCGGCCGCGCCCCAGAGGTAGCTCGTGGCTCGCGGAGTGCCCGTCGCCGTCTCGAAGTAGACGAGGACCCGGCGCTGGTTCCCGTCGCTCGTGGCGTCGAGCTGGACGCGCGTCGCGGGTGTCGCGCCGCCATCCAGCGTGTCGGCGCTCGTCTGCACCGTGACGCCGGATCCGCTGATGTTGGTGTCGCCGGACGCCGGCGTGGCCTGGGTCACGTCGATGTCGGCCCCGCCGCCGGGCGGAGGGTTGTTGCTCCCGTTGTTCCCGGCGTTGTTCTCGTCTCCCGGGAACTCGAAGACCTGGTTTCCGTCCTCGCAGCCCGTGAACGCCACGAGCACGCAGGCGACGATCAGCGCCAGGCACAGCTTCGAAGGTCGAGTTCTCATCGCGGGTTCCTCCTGCAACTCGGCCGATCCACGACCGTTGCGCGTGGGAATGTAGGAGGAGACCCGCGCGCACCCCATGCGCGACCCTACGTAGGTGCACCCGGCGCTACGTGGAACTACGGCACGAGGCCACGACTGCCAGGGCTCGCGCCGACCGACGCCAACAGATCGATAGCCGGCGGAGGCACGGCGCGTGCGCCGGATGCGGTCCCCGATCGTCCCGCGCCGATCCTGCCGGGACGGCGATCGGCGCCGGGACCGAAGACCCGGCCCGACGGCAGGTCCGGGGCCGAGGATGCCGGCGGTCGCTTGCCGGTCAGGGCGGCTTGGGGTAGATTCGGAGACAGGCCGTGCCCAGGGTCCGGTCTCCAGGTCGTGATGATGACGCGTCGCAAGCTCACCGGGATCGTGGTCGCGGTCGCGCTGCTCGCGCTTCCGGCGTCCGGCGGTTGTGGTGAAGCCTGCGGCCGGGAGACGCAGCGCGCCGCCGGCTGCTGCTGCCCGCACGGCGCCGCCGACGGGTCTCCCGGCATGGTTCGTCCCGGCTGCTGCGAGATGGCCCCTGACAGCCCGCGTCCGTCGCCCCCTGGGGTCGCCAGTCGCGCCGCAGGTCCACGCGACCTCGATCGCGCCGCCGCCGCGCACGATGCTCCCGTGATCCACGCCGCGCCGCGTGCCGCGCTTCCCCATCGGACCCGTGCGCCGCAGGCGACCGAGACGCCGCCCCCCCTGTTCCTCGAGCACTGCGTCTTCCGCATCTGAGACTCCCCGCGGGTCCGACCGACCCGCCCCCATCCCTCGTCAGCTCTCGTGAGCGATGGCGCGCCGCGTCGCGCGGCGCAGGGAGTCCGTCATGGAAGCGACCGTTTCGCACCGATCGGTTCTCGAAACCGGCGGAAGAATCCGCCCGCGAACGCGGGAGAGCGACGCGCCCGCTCGCCGAGCCGAGGATGCGGCGGCGAGGGCGCTCCGAAAAATAGGCCGCTCGGTCCTGGCCGTCGGCCTGCTCGCCTCCGCCGGAGTCGGGCTCACGCCGGCAGCCGAGCCCCGGCCGCTCGAGCCCCTCGACCTCGCCGCGCTGCTCGTGGAGGCGGCGGAGTCGAATCCCGCGATCCTGGCGCTCCAGGCGCGGCGGCGAGCGGCGGAGCACGTTCCGTCCCAGATGCGGGCGCTCCCGGATCCCACGGTCAGCGTCGCCTACACCAACGAGACCTTCACCGATCTCACCCTCGGATCCACGCCCGACTCGAGCCTGGTCTTCGCCTGGACCCAGGAGGTTCCCTACCCGGGCAAGCGGCGGCTGTCCGAGGACGTCGGGCGCGCGGGGATCGACGTCGTGGCGCGAGCGCTGGACGCGACGAGGCTCCGCGTCGCCGCCGAGGTCAAAACGACCTACGCCAGGCTGTTCCGCCTGGACCGGACCGCTTCCATCCTGGGGGAGAACCGGGAACTCCTGCGCTCCTACCTCGGCGCGGCGCGAGCGAGGTACGAGACCGGGGAGGGGATCCTCGAGAACGTGCTCAAGGCCCAGACCGAGCTGACGAAGATCGAGGCCGATCTGGCCGCCGTCGCGCAGGAGCGCAGGAGCGCCGGCGTCGCGCTCAACGCGGCGCTGGGGCGCGAGGCCGACACGCCCCTCGGGTCGGCAAGCGTGCTGCCCGTCGCCACGCTCCCCGATCGGGACTCGATGGAACGGGCGGCGCTCGAGCTGTCCCCGGACCTGCTGGGCCTCCAGGCGGCGGCTCGCAGCGAGGAGGCCCGGCTCGATCTCGCGCGGCGGGAGCTGAAGCCCGACTTCATGTGGGGAACCTCGTACATGAACCGCGGCGGCCTGGATCCGATGGTGACGGGGATGTTCGGCGTCCGCCTGCCGCTCTACCGCAAGAAGAAGCAGGCGGAGGCCGTGGTCCAGACGGAGCACGAGCTGGAGGCGGCGCGGTGGGATGTGGACTGGCGCAGGGTGCAAGTCCTGTCCGAAGTGCGCGACCTGCACGCGCGCGCCGAGCGAGCGGAGACCCTGCAGCGCTTCTACTTGGAGGGCGTGCTGCCGCAGGCGCGCGGCGCCCTCGATTCGGCGGCGGCCTCGTACGCGGTCGGGCAGGCCGAGTTCATCACGCTGCTCGACGATTTCCTGACCGTCCTGTCCTACGAGGTGGAGTACGAGGTTCAGCGCGAGGAGGCGTTGCAGGCCCTGGCCGCGCTCGAGCCGCTGACGGGAGCCGTCCTGGTCCAGCCGGGAGCGGCGGAGCAAGCGCCCGAGAGCGCCGGGAGGATCCCATGACCCGGCGGGTGGCGTTCGGCGGCGGGATCTTGCTCGCAATCGTGCTGGCCGCAGCCGGGGGATCGTGGATGACGCTCCGCCTCCAGGGGCGGGCGGCAGCCGGACCGGCGGGCACGGCGAAGGCCGTGAGGTACCACTGTCCGATGCATCCGACGATGGTCGCGGACCGTCCCGGCGACTGCCCGATCTGCCAGATGCGGATGGTGCCGATCGAAGAGGACGCGCAGGAAGGGAGCGAGCCGGCGCCCGCGGAGCCCGTTCCGGCAGGCGGGAAGGTGCTTTACCGATCCACCACGAACCCGAACGAGGTGTCGAACGCGCCGGGCAAGGACTCCATGGGAATGGACATGGTGCCGGTGGAGGTCGAGGGCGAGGCTCATCCATCCACCACAGCGGTTCCCGGACAGGCGAGCGTGAAGCTTTCCACACGCAAGCAGCAGCTCATCGGCGTGAAGACGTCGGTCGTGGCGCGTGCGCCGTTCCGTCGCGCCATCCGGACCGTCGGTCGCGTCACCTTCGACGAGACGCGGCTGCACCACGTCCACACCAAGGTCTCGGGGTACGTGGAGCGGCTCCACGCGAACGCGACCGGCGAGCGGGTCCAGCAGGGGCAGCCGCTCCTCGAGCTCTACAGTCCCGAGCTGTTGGCCTCCCAACAGGAGTACCTGGTCGCCCTCCGGGCCCGGGAGCGAACGGCGGGGAGCAGCATCGCCTCGGTCGCGGCCTCGGGCGACGAGCTGGTGGCGAGCTCCCGGCGCCGGCTGGAGCTGTTCGACCTGTCCGAGTCGCAGATCCGTGAACTCGAGGCCTCGGGCCGGGCGCGGCGGACCGTGACCCTCTACGCGCCCATGACGGGCACGATCATCAAGCGCAACGTGACGCACGGCGAGCGGGTGGACCCGGAGCTGGCCCTGCTCGATCTCGCCGACCTGTCCCGCGTGTGGGTGATGGCTTCCGTCTTCGAGTACGAGTTGCCGTTCGTGCGCGAGGGGCAGCGGGCGACCATGACCGTGTCGTACCTGTCGGGGGAGAGCGTCGAGGGACGCGTCGCGCTCGTCTATCCCGTGCTCGACGCCCCGACGCGGACGGTCCAGGTGAGGCTGGAGTTCCCCAACCCCGGGCTGCGGCTGAAGCCCGACATGTACTCCGCGGTCGTGCTGGAGGCCGACCTGGGCGAGCGGCTCGCCGTGCCCGACACCGCGGTGATCGAGAGCGGGACGCGCAGCGTCGTCTTCGTGGACCAGGGGAACGGCCTGTTCGAGCCGCGGGAGGTCGCGACCGGCCTCAGGCTTCCCGACCTCTACGAGATCCTGGACGGCCTCGCGGAGGGCGAGCGAGTCGTGACCTCCGGCAACTTCTTCGTGGACTCCGAGTCCAGGCTCAAGGCGGCCCTGGCCGCCACGGCCGAGGGGCCCGCGCCTCCGGCGCACCGGCACTAGGAGCGCGCGGCCATGGTCGAGAGGATCATCGAGTTCTCCGCCCGGAACAAGTTCGTCGTCCTGGCGCTGACGGCCGTCGCCGTCGCGATGGCGATCCACGCCATGCGCAACGTGCCCCTCGACGCCATCCCCGATCTCTCCGACACCCAGGTGATCGTGTTCTCCCGCTGGGATCGCAGCCCCGACATCATGGAGGATCAGGTCACCTACCCGATCATCACGGCCCTGCTCGGCGCTCCGCAGGTCAAGACGATCCGCGGGTTCTCCGACTTCGGCTTCTCCTACGTCTACATCATCTTCGAGGACGGCACCGACATCTACTGGGCCCGCAGCCGGACGCTCGAGTACCTGAGCAAGATCCTGCCGCGCCTGCCCGCGGGCGTGCGCACCGAGCTGGGGCCGGACGCGACCGGGGTCGGCTGGGTCTACCAGTATGCCCTGGTGGACCGCAGCGGGAAGCACGACCTGGCCGAGCTGCGCAGCTTCCAGGACTGGTACCTGCGGACCTGGCTCCAGAGCGTCCCGGGCGTGGCCGAGGTGGCCTCGATCGGCGGCTTCGAGAAGCAGTACCAGGTGAACGTCGACCCCGACCTCCTGCTGGCGCGCGACATCCCGCTCCAGCGGGTCGTCGAGGCCATCCGCCAGGGGAACAACGACGTGGGGGGCCGCCTCGTCGAGTTCGCCGGGGCCGAGTACATGGTCCGCGGCCGCGGCTACGCGCGGTCCGTCGAGGACATCGAACGGATCGTGGTCGGGGATGGCGCGAACGGCGTGCCGCTGCTCGTGCGGGACGTCGCCCGCGTGGCCCTGGGCCCGGACATCCGGCGCGGCGTCGTGGACCTGGACGGGATCGGGGATACGGTCGGCGGGATCGTCGTCATGCGGTACGGCGAGAACGCGCTCAACGTCATCGAGCGCGTCAAGCAGAGGATCGAGGAGGTCCGGCCATCGCTGCCGGAGGGAGTCGAGCTGATCACGACCTACGATCGCTCGGAGCTGATCCGGCTCGCGATCGACAACCTCAGGCACGAGCTGATCCTCGAGATGGTCATCGTGAGCGCCGTGATCCTGCTCTTCCTCTGGCACATCCCGTCGTCGGTGGTGCCGATCGTCACGATCCCGGTCTCGGTGATCCTCGCCTTCATCCCGATGTACTTCATGGGCGTGACCTCCAACATCATGTCGCTCGCCGGGATCGCCATGAGCATCGGCGTGCTGGTGGACGGCGCCATCGTGGAGGTGGAGAACGCCTACAAGAAGCTCCAGCTGTGGGAGGCCGGCGGAAGGCGTGGGGACTACCACGCCGTGCGGCTGCAGGCCCTCAAGGAGGTCGGGCCGGCGGTCTTCTTCTCGCTGTTGATCATCGCCGTCGCCTTCATGCCGATCTTCACCCTGGTGGACCAGGAGGGCCGCCTGTTCCAGCCGCTGGCGTACACCAAGAACCTCTCGATGGCGATCGCGGCGGTCCTGGCCATCACGCTGAACCCCGCGACGCGGATGCTGTTCATCCGGATGGAGCGCTTCCGCTTCCGTCCGCGGTGGCTGGCCTGGCTTTCGACCCAGGCGCTGGTGGGGACCTACTACCCGGAGGAGAAGCACCCGATCAGCCGCGTCCTGTTCCGGGTCTACGAGCCCGCCTGCCGGCTGGTGCTCGACTGGCCGAAGACGACCATCGCGCTGGCCCTGCTGCTGATGGCCACGACGGTGCCGGTCTACCTGAGTCTCGGCTCGGAGTTCTTCCCCCCGCTCGACGAGGGCTCCCTGCTCTACATGCCGACCACTCTCCCCGGCCTGTCGGTCACCGAGGCCGAGCGCCTGCTGCAGACGACCGACCGGATCATCGCCGAGGTCCCGGAGGTCGTGCGGGTGTTCGGCAAGGCGGGCCGCGCGTCGACCTCGACCGATCCCGCGCCGTTCTCGATGCTCGAGACGACGATCCTGCTCGAGCCCCACTCGGAGTGGCGCGGCGTGAGGCGGTTCTACTCCGACTGGCCGGAGTGGCTCCAGCGGCCCCTGCGGCGCATCTGGTGGGACCGGATCACCCGCGAGGACCTCATCGCCGAGCTGGACCAGAAGCTGCGGCTGCCGGGCGTGATCAACGCCTGGACGATGCCGATCAAGAACCGGATCGACATGCTCACCACCGGGATCCGCACGCCGATCGGCATCAAGGTCTTCGGGCCGGACCTCCACGAGATCGAGCGGATCGGCGCACGGATCGAGGCCGCCCTGCGCGACCTGCCCCGCACCCGGAGCATCTACGCCGAGCGGACGGCCGGCGGCTACTTCCTCGACTTCGACCTCGAGCGCGACGAGCTGGCGCGGTACGGGCTCACGATCGAAGAGGCGCAGATGGTCGTGATGTCGGCGGTCGGGGGCGAGACGATCACCACGACGGTCGAAGGGCGCGAGCGGTACACGGTCAACGTGCGGTACGCCCGCGAGATGCGGGACAGCTTGGAACGCCTGCAGCGGGTGCTGGTCCCGACCATGAGCGGGGCGCAGGTCCCGCTGGCCCAGATCGCCGACATCCGGCTGACCACGGGCCCGGCGATGATCCGGGACGAGAACGCGATGCTGGCGGGCTACGTCTACGTGGACATCACGGGCTCGGACATCGGGGGCTACGTCGAGCAGGCCAAGCAGATCGTGGAGCGGGACGTCGAGGTCCCGACGGGCTACACCGTGCAGTGGAGCGGCCAGTGGGAGAACATGCTCCGGGTGCGGGAGCGGCTGAAGATCGTGGTGCCGATCACGATCTTCCTGATCTTCCTGCTGCTCTACATGAACACGCGCTCCGCGGTCAAGGCGACGATCGTGATGCTGGCGGTCCCGTTCTCGCTGGTCGGGGCGGTCTGGCTGCTGTGGATCCTCGGCTACAACATCTCGATCGCGGTGTGGGTGGGCATGATCGCCCTGATGGGTCTCGACGCCGAGACCGGCGTGTTCATGCTGCTGTTCCTCGACCTGGCCTACTACGACGCGGTCCGCGCGGGGAAGATGCGGACGAAGCAGGACCTGCGCGAGGCGATCATCCACGGCGCGGTCAAGCGCATCCGACCGAAGATGATGACCGTGGCGGCGATGTTCATGGGGCTGATGCCGATCATGTGGTCGCTCGGGACGGGAGCGGACATGATGAAGCGCGTCGTGGCCCCGATGGTGGGCGGCATCGCGACGAGCTTCATCCTGGAGCTCTTGGTCTACCCGCCGATCTACGAGACGTGGAAGTGGCGCTTCGAGATGCGACGCGGCACCGTCGATCCGCGGGACATCCCGCTGCCGGAGGTGCGGGCCCATTGAGTGGGCCGAGGGAGCGGAGAGAACGGGTTTCAATCTCAGGCGTTTCCAATCGGCCGGGATCACGAGCCCGGCCGCCAGGGAGGTTCCGATGAGAAAGCTCTCGCTTTTCTGCGCCGCCGCGTTCGCCACGGCGGCCGTCCTGTTGGGCTTCCACGCCGCCGCGAGCGGCGAGGACCACCACGCGGCGCCGGCCGTGCGCGTGCAGGGTGAGGTGCTCGACCTGGCCTGCTGGATCGCTCACGAAGCCAAGGGCCCCGACCACGCGGGCTGCGCGGTCAAGTGCCTGAAGGGCGGCCAGCCGATGGGCCTCATGACCAAGGACGGGAAGGTCTACCTCCTGCTCGCCGACCACGACGACGCATCCGCCTACGACGAGGCGAAGGGGCTCGGGGGGAAGAACGTCGAGGTCGAGGGCCCCGTCGCCGAGCGCGGGGGCATGCACGGCATCACGGTCAAGGCCGTGAAGCCGCTCTGAGCCATGCGCCCCGTGCGGCGCTCCGCGACCCTGGTCCTGGCCGGGGCGGCCCTGCTCCTCGCGGGGGTCGCCCTGGCCCTGCCGGCCGCGCGGCTCTTCTGGCGGGTGCGATCCTCGAACCCCGTGCGCCGGGGCGTGGCCTTGGCGCGCGAGCTGGGTTGCTTCTCCTGCCACGGCGAGCTGGGAGCGATGGGCATTCCCGACCCCGGCCTGGACGACGCCGTTCCCGCGTGGGGCGGCGGAGTCTGGATGATGTACGTGCGTGACGAGGACGACGTCCGGCAGTTCATCCTCGATGGTGCCGGCGGGCGACGGGCGGCGAGTGCTGCCAGGAGCAGCTCCCGCGCCGGGGCGGTCGTACGGATGCCGGCGTACCGCGAGTTCGTCGACGAGCGGGAAGTCGAGGACCTCACGGCGGCCTTTCTCTTGCTGTCCGGCATGAAGCGGCCCGATGCCGGGACCCCGGCAGCCCGGGGTCGCCGGCTCGCCGAGGAGCGCCGCTGCTTCGCCTGCCACGGCCCGGCGGGATCGGGCGGGCTGCCCAACCCCGGCTCGTTTGCCGGCTTCGTGCCCGGCTGGTACGGGGCGGACTTCCGCGATCTCGTGCGCGATCGCGCGGAGTTCGACGAATGGGTTCGCAGCGGCTCGTCCCGCCGGCTGGCGGGAGGCGTCGTCGCGCGGAAGTTCCTCGAGCGCCAGCGGCTGTCGATGCCCGCCTACGCGGAACTCACGGACGCCGATCTCGACGGCCTGTGGGCCTACGCGCGCTGGCTCGAAGAGACGGCCGGCGGCGTTCGCGCCGCGACCCAGGAGTTCTGATCGCCCGGCTCCATGCTCGCCGGGCAGGATCGGCTGCGGTCAGGATCCGCGCGAAGAGGCGGCCAGCGCATCCCACGTCGTCAGCGTGCCGCCGTGCGCGGCGGCAAAGCGCGCCGCCGCGTCCCGGCTGGAGAAGGCCAGCACGCTCGGCTCGCAGCGATCGTACTTCGGCAGCAGGCAGCAGCCGCGGTCGTCGCGCGGCGGGTCGGAGGCGATCCCGCGGCAGGGGTGGACGTCGCTGCCCTCGACGTAGACGGCGCGTACCGCGTCCAGCACCTCCGCCGTCTCGAAGTCGTGCACGCTGACGGAGCGGACCACGAGCCGCTCGGCCGCAATCAGCCTGGCGCCGCAGCGGGCGCAGCAGGTGCGATGCCGCGCGCCGTCCTCGGTCTCGACCGCGAAGACCATGTTGGCGCACTCGTGCCGCCCGCACATGCCGCAGGTCGCGCCGGAGTTCGAGCAACCGCCCGCCGCAACCGCCGCGACCAGGATCGACAGCGCCAGCGCGAGCGCCGAGGAACGACGACCCATCGCGAGCCCCTCACGGACCCACCGGCCGAAGCCGGCCGGCGGCCCTGCCGGGGAAGGTACCACGCGTCACAGCGGGTCGCAGCGCCGGCCGATCCCGCCGCGCCCCGCGCCGCTCCCCCGGAGAGGAGGCCGCACGGCCCGCCGGCCCCGCGCCGGATCGCCCCGACGTCCGGAGCCGGCCGTGCTACCCTCCGCGCCGCATGGCGTTCTCGATCTTCCCCCAGAACGACCGCTTCTACGAGCTGTTCGCGCGCAGCGCCAGCACCGTCCGGCACGCGGCCCAGCAGCTGCTGGGGATGGTCCAGGAGTTCAGCGAGATCGAAGCCAAGGCCGAGCGGCTCAAGCAGACCGAATCGGAGGGGGACGCGATCACCCACGAGATCATCGACTGCCTGAACTCGAGCTTCATCACGCCGATCGACCGGGAGGACATCTACGCCCTGGCCGGCAAGCTCGACGACGTGCTGGACGAGATCGAGGGCGTGGGCAGCCGGCTGTACCTGTTCAACGTGCAGCGTCCCACGCCGGAGTGCGCCGAGCTGGTGGGAATCGTGGTCCAGGCGGCCACGGTCATCGAGCAGGTGGTGACGAACCTGAAGAAGATGAAGGGCCTCGACCCGCTGCTGGTCGAGATCCACCGGCTGGAGAACCAGGCCGATCAGATCGGGCGCGCGGTGGTGGCGAAGCTGTTCCACGACGGCTCCTCCGACGTCGTCGGCCTGATCAAATGGAAAGAGATCTACTCCCGGCTGGAGCACACGACCGACCGCTGCCAGGACGTCGCCAACGTGATCCAGGACATCGTCGTGAAGAACGCCTGAAGCCGACCCCGACGGTTCCGCTCCCGGAGCATCCGCTGCATGCCGCTGGACGAAGGCTCGATCCATCTGCTCACGGTCGTGGCGATCGTCGGCGTGGCGCTCGTCTTCGATTACATCAACGGCTTTCACGATGCGGCGAATTCGATCGCGACGATCGTCTCGACGCGCGTGCTGTCGCCGCGGGCCGCGGTGGCGTGGGCCGCGTTCTTCAATTTCATCGCGGCCTTCGTGCTCGGCCTGGCCGTGGCCAGCACGATCGCGACCAAGATCGTCGTGCCGCAGATGGCGACGAACGCGGTGGTGTTCTCGGGCCTGATCGGGGCGATCGCCTGGGACCTGATCACCTGGCGCTACGGCATCCCGTCCTCGTCCTCGCACGCGCTGATCGGCGGCTTCCTCGGCGGGGGCTTCGCGGCCGGCGGCGCGGCGGCGGTCAAGTGGGGCGGCCTGCAGAAGCCGCTGCTCGGCATCGTGCTCGCGCCGACGCTCTGTCTCGCCCTGGCGTTCCTGCTGATGCTGGCGATCCTGTGGCTGTGCCGCAACGCCCACCCGACGCGGTTGAATCGCGCCTTCCGCCGGCTGCAGTTCGTCTCGGCCAGCATCTACAGCCTGTCCCACGGCGGTAACGACGCGCAGAAGACGATGGGCGTGATCTGCGCGCTGCTCGTCGCCGAGGGCTATCTCCTGCCACGCGACCCCAGCGTCGGCCTGACGGGGGCGGAGGTGCCGATGTGGATCGTGCTCGCCGCGCACGCGGCGATCGCGCTGGGCACGCTGACCGGCGGCTGGCGCATCGTGCGGACGATGGGCTCGAAGATCACCAAGCTGCGCCCCGTGCACGGCTTCGCCGCCGAGACCACCGGCGGCGTGCTGATCATCGGCTTCACCGAGCTGGGCGTTCCCGTGTCCACGACGCACGCGATCGCCGGCGCGATCATGGGCGTCGGCTGCACGCGGCGGCTGAGCGCGGTGCGCTGGGCGATCTCCGCGCGGATCGTCTGGGCCTGGGTGCTGACGATCCCGGCGAGCGCGCTGATCGCCGCCGGCTGCTACGCCGTGGTGCGCGCGATCGCCGGCTGAGCACGCGCCCTCGGCCCCGGTGACGCCGTGGGTTCGAACCACCGCTCGGGTCGCCGCGCGTACGGGCTCGGGAGCGGAGACCCGCGACCCGCGGCCCGACCAGGGCAATGCGGCGGGTGCGTCTCTATCTATACTGTCCCGGCCGCCGGCGGCCGGGCGACCGTGCCACCGCCGGCGCGCGCAGACGAGGTGGCGGAGATGCGGCTGCTCATCGGCAACAAGAACTACTCCTCGTGGTCGCTGCGCCCCTGGTTCCTGCTGAAACAGGCGGGGATTCCGTTCGAGGAGGAGCGCGTCAGCTTCAACGCGGCGGACTTCGACCAGCGGGTGCGGCGGGTCTCGCCCGCGGGCAAGGTCCCGGTGTTGATCGACGGCGAGGTCGCGGTCTGGGACAGCCTGGCGATCGCGGAGTACGTCGCCGAGCGGTTTCCCGACAAGCGGCTGTGGCCCGCGGAGCGCGCCGTACGGGCGTACGCCCGCTCGATCTGCGCCGAGATGCATTCGGGGTTCTCCGCGCTGCGCTCCGAGCTGCCGATGAACTGCGAGGCGCGCTTCGGGCCGATGCTCTTGACCGTGGCGACGCGCGCCGACATCGAGCGGATCCTCGAGATCTGGCGCGAGTGCCGCGAGCGGCACGGCGGCTCCGGCCCGTTCCTGTTCGGGGTCTTCACCGTGGCGGATGCCTTCTTCGCGCCGGTCGTGCGCCGCTTCCTCGGCCACGCGGTCGAGCTTCCGGACGTGGCGGCGGCCTACGCCCGGACGATCGACGAGCAGCCCGCGATGCGCGAGTGGATGGCGGCCGCGCGCGACGAGCGCGACTTCGTCGTGGAAGACGAGCCCTACCGCCGCCCGCCGGCCACGCACTGAGCCCGCTCGGGATCGGGGGCGAGCGACACCCGTGGCGGAAGGCGTGTCGGACTCCGGCCGAAACCGGTCAGGGGCCAGGCACAGCGTGTTCGTCACGGGCGGCACCGGTTACCTGGGCCGGCGCCTGATCCCGAAACTCGTGGGGCGTGGCCACGAGGTGCGCGCCCTGGTGCGGCCCGGTTCGGAGCGCAGGTTACCGCCGGGGTGCACGCTCGTCTCCGGCGACCCCCTGCGGCGGGAATCCTTCGAGCCGGAGATCGCGCCGGCGGATACCTTCGTGCAGCTCGTCGGCGTGCCGCACCCCAGCCCGGCGAAGGCGGCGCAGTTCCGCGCGATCGACCTGGTGTCGGTTCGCGAGTCGGTCGCGGCGGCCGCGGCGGCCGGGATCCGCCACTTCGTCTACGTCAGCGTGGCCCGGCCGGCACCGGTGATGAAGGTCTACCAGGAGGTGCGCGCCGAGGGCGAGTCGCTGATCGGCGCGAGCGGCATGGACGCCACGATCCTGCGGCCGTTCTACGTGCTCGGCCCCGGCCACCGCTGGCCGTACCTGCTCCTGCCGGGCTACTGGATCGCGGAACGGCTGCCGCGCACGCGCGAGGGCGCCCGGCGGCTGGGCCTCGTCGGGCTCGGCCAGATGATCGCGGCACTCGCCGCCGCCGTCGAGCACCCGCCCGCGGGCGTCCGCATCGTCGACGTGCCGGAGCTCCGCGCGTCGCAGTCACGCACGGAGTGACCGCGTGGTGCGGTCGACGGGCCGGCCGCTCGAACCCACGCCCCGGCCGTCGCGCGGCTCCGACCCGGGGGTGCCGGATCCCTCTTGCCATCGCCTTCGCGCTTGGTAAGCTACCGCGACGCCGAGCCGTCGCCGGCGTCGTAGCGGGTCTCTTGCTCGAGACCTGTGGAGATGGCCATGGTCAAGAAGCCGCGCCCGCGAGCCGGAACCAAGCGCACCCGGACCAGGGCGGCGTCGGCCGCCGCCACCGTTCTCGGAAGCAAGCGGGCGAACCGGGCGCAGAAATCGGCCGCCGCCAGCGCGCTCGCGCAAACCGGCCGAAAGGCCCGCACGCGCAAGGCCGCCGCCAGCGCCGCCGGTCGCGTGCTGGGAAGAAACAAGGCGCCGCGACTGGCGAAGAAGGCGGCCGCGAGCGCGCTGTCGCAACGCGTCCGGCGAGCCGCGAAGAAGAAGTAGCGGAAACTCGCCTCGCCCGCCGCCGCCGGCCGGGCTCAGGCCTGCTCCGGCAGCTCGGGCCGGTTCTGCACGACGCCTTCGATCCGCTCGAGCGCCGCGCCGTCGAGCAACGCGAGCTTCTCGACGCTGGCCAGGTTCTCGTGCAGCTGGCGCACGTTCGACGCTCCCAGGATCACGCTCGAGACGTGCGGGTTCTTCAGGCACCAGGCGATCGCCAGCTGGGCAGGCGTCAGGCCGAGTTCGCGGGCGATCGCCTCGAGCCCCGCCGCCTTGCAGCGCTGGCTCTTGCCCTCGTCGGTCGCGAGCCGCGCGCGCAGCCAGCCGTAGTCGGGCAGCGTCATGCGCGAGCCGGGCGGGACCGCGTCGCGGTACTTCCCGGTCAGCACGCCCGAGGCGAGCGGGGACCACGTCGTCGTGCCCAGCCCGATCTCGGCGTACAGCCGGTGGTACTCGCGCTCGACGCGATCGCGGTGGAACAGGTTGTACTGGGGCTGCTCCATCGTGGGCGGCGTGAGCCCGTGCTGGCGCGCCAGGCCCCACGCCTGTTGGATCTGCTGCGCGCTCCACTCCGACGTGCCCCAGTACAGCACCTTGCCCTGGGCGATCAGGTCGCTCATCGCGCGCACGGTCTCCTCGATCGGCGTCTCGAGGTCGGGCCGGTGGCAGAAGAACAGATCGAGGTAGTCGACCTCGAGCCGCCGTAGCGCCGCATGGCAGGCGTCGTGGACGTGCTTGCGGCTGAGGCCGCGCTGCGTGGGGAGGTCCCCGCCCCAGTAGACCTTGCTCGAGACGCAGAAGGTGTCGCGGCCCCAGCCCAGGCGGCCGAGCGCGCGGCCCATGATCCGCTCCGACTCGCCCTCGGCGTAGACCTCGGCGTTGTCGAAGAAGTTGACGCCTCGGTCGTAGGCGGCCGCCATGCACGCGGCCGCCGCGGTCCCGTCGAGCTGGTTCGAGAAGGTGACCCAGGAGCCGAACGACAGGCAGCTCAGCTTGAGGCCGGACCGGCCGAGTCGGCGGTATTCCATCGGGCCGTCGATTCTAGCCGCCCGCTCCCCCGCGGCCAACCGCCGGCAGGCGGACGGAGGCCACCGCGCCGGCGGCTCGTCCGCGAGCCGGTGACCGAGCCGGACGACCGTCTGGCCCACGCGCGGAACGGCGGACCGGCAGCGATGCCCTTGACGGCGTCCCCGAACCGGAGTACCTGGACTGGAGGCCGCTTCCCGGGCGGGGGCGGGTCGCGAGTCCGGACGCGAGGGGTCGAACCAAGATGATGAAGACGCTGCGCTGCGGGGGATCGATCGTCGTCTTGGCGCTGGTCGCAGCGCTGCCACCTCAGGACGCGCGGCGCCCGACGGCGGCGGAGGCGAGCCCGACACGCGCGAGCGGCCGGCGACCCGGTGTCGTCCCGCCGCTGCCCGACTCGCTGCGCTTGCCCGACGGCTTGTCCGTCGTGGACGTCCCCGCCGTCGTCAGCGAGGTCGAGGCCCGCGTCGTGGCGGCGCCCGACACCGAGGCGCTGGCGCGCCGGCTGCGGGTCGCCGACGAACCCCAGCCGAAGATGCCGCCGCGCGACTTCGAGCGCCGGCACGACGGCGAGCGGGGTGCACGTCCCTTCCACACGACGCCGGACGGCTGGAACGGCCAGCCTGGCGCGGCGACCGAGCAGAGCACGGCCGCGGTGACGACCTGGGATTCGCTCACCTCCGCGATCACCGGCTCGTTCCCCCCGGATCCGATCGGCGCGGCGGGCCCGAGCCACGTCGTCAACGTGGTCAACGTCAACTACGCCTTCTACGACAAGAGCGGGACCCCCGCCGGCACGGGGCTGCTGTCGGCGTTCTTCTCGCCGCTCGCCAACGGCACGCCGTACGACCCGAAGGTGGTCTACGACACGATCCACGACCGCTTCGTCATCATCGCGCTGACCTTCGGTGGGACGCCGCAGTCGGCGATCCTGGCGGCCGTCTCCGACGACTCCGATCCGACCGGAACCTGGTACCGCACCGAGATCGACGCCGTGGCCTCGATCGGCGGCGCGAATCACTTCGCCGACTACCCGAGCCTGGCGGTCGACGAGGAGGCGGTCTACGTCACGGCCAACATGTTTCGCATCCCGGTGCCGCAGACCTACTCCAACGCCCGGCTATGGGTGATCCGCAAGGGCGCGGGAGCGGGCGGGCTCTACGACGGCGGCGCGGCGAGCGTGACGGCGGTCAACGCGCCGACCGACGTCAACGGCGGCTTCAACTTCACGCTGCAGCCCGCGCTGCTCAACGCGGCCCATCCGGATCCGGACGTCGGCACGTACCTGACGACGAACAACGGTCTGAACGACGGCAGCCGGTCGTTCCTGCAGGTCTACACCCTGACCGACCCGCTGGTCAACCCGCCGACGTTCAACCGGCAGTTCGTCGCGCTCGGCAGCGGGATCGACAACTTCGCCTTCGCGATCCCGACGGCGCCCCAGGCCGAGGCCGTCCCCACGAACATCGACGCCGGGGATCGGCGCATCTACAGCAGCGCGTGGCGCGACGACCAGCTGCTCGTGGCGACGATGGTGCGACCTCCGTCGGGTCCGGACGCGGGCGAGGGGACCGTGCACTGGGTCTCGATGGACACGACCCTCTTCAACCTGCCCCTGGTGAACGACCAGGGCAACGTCGCGGGCGAAGACATCGCGGCCGATACCCACACGTTCTACCCGTCGATCGCCGTCAACGACTCCGGCACGATCGGGCTGGGGTTCGCGGCGTCGGGCCCGGCGATCTATCCCGGCGCCTACTTCACCTTCCGCCAGCCGTGGGATCCGCCGGGCACGGTCCAGCCGTCGGAGGTGCTGCGGGCCGGGGTCGACCGGTACATCCGGGTGTTCGGCGGGCGGAACCGCTGGGGAGACTACAGCGGGATCGCGACCGATCCCGTCGACGGCTGCTTCTGGGTCTACAACGAGTACTCGCTCACCGAGCAGCCGCCGCCGGCGAACCAGAACAACAACGGGGTGTGGGGCACGGCCTGGGGGAAGTTCTGCCGCGAGTGCGGCAACGCGACCGTGGAGCCGGGCGAGACCTGCGATCCCCCGGGCGCCCCCGCCGGGCAGCCCGACGAATGCCGCGCGAACTGCACCTACTGCGGCGACGGCCTGCGGCAGCTCGCGAGCGGCGAGCAGTGCGACGACGGCAACCTGCTGCCGGGCGACGGCTGCGACCTGGACTGCATCGTCGAGATCTGCGGCAACGGGATCGTCCAGGCCGGCGAGAGCTGCGATCCGCCGGGCCTCAACGCCGGCCTGCCGAACGAGTGCCGCTTCGAGTGCACCTTCTGCGGGGACGCGGTGGCGAACGGCGGCGGCGGCGAGCTGCTGCTCAACGGCGGCTTCGAGCTGGGCAACTTCGCCGGCTGGGGCGGGGGCGTCTCGGGCAACGGCCTGATCGCGATCGACACGCCGGGCACGCCCACCCTGCTGTCCGCCTATCCCACCGCCCCGAATGCGGGCGGCGGGAACTTCTACGCGGTGGCCGACAGCCTGGTCGGGGCGACCCAGGCCCTGGCGCAGGGATTCACCGTGCCGAGCGACGCGACGTCCGTCACGCTGTCGTTCGAGATGTTCGCCAACAACTGGAACGCGGGGGGCACGATCGTCGACCCGGTCGGGCTCGACCACACCGGTCCGCCCAACCAGCACGCGCGAGTCGACCTGGTCAACGCCGGATTCGGATCGTTCGACACCAGCGGCGCGGCGGTGGTCGCCAACTACTACATCGGAGCGGACGGCATCTCGCCGCCGGCGTTCCGCTACACTCCGTACAACCTCGTGATCACGGGCGACGTCGTGCCCGGCCAGTCGTACGAGATCCGCTTCGCCGACACCGCGAACCAGGACTACTTCACCCACGGGATCGACAACGTGAGCATCGCGGTGACGCGGCCGCCCGAGGGCTGCGACGATGGCAACAATGTCGGGGGTGACGCGTGCACGTCCGTCTGCCAGCCGTGCACCACGGCGCCGTTCGCCCAGACGATCCTGGCCCTCGACCCGGCCACGTTCGGCTGGAGCAGCCCGGTGGACGTGTTCTGGGCGGTCGGCGACCTGGCGCAGGTCTCGACGTACGCGACGCTCGCGACGGGCGCGGCGGCCTTCGCCACGTCGGTCCCCGTCGCGGCCACGCCGGCGCCCGGCGACGGTCTGTACTTCGTCGCCAGGATCCACTGCCGCGGAGCGAGCTGGTCGTCGGGAGGATCGGGCGAGTGCAACCCGTCGACGGCCTGCCCGCTCGGCGGGCGCGACGGCAACCTGCCGTGAGCCGCGCCGCCGCGCCTCACGGGCAGGAGTCGTTCGTGACGTGCTGCACGATCGCCGGGCAGGCCGCGCCCGCACCCGCGACGTCGCGCTCGGCCCCGCTCGAATCCTTCCCGTAGCTGCCGTCCGTCGACACGCCGTCGGTCGCCGCGACGAGGAACCACGAGTCGCCGGGGATCGGCAGCGTCGCGGTCCCGATCGGGGGCAGGCCGCAGCTCCCGCCGCTGAAGGCGGAGAAGTCGCCGATCGCGCCGTGGTATACGTTGACCTCGACGGCGGGGCAGGTCGCCGCGTCCCAGCTGACGATCACGTCGGACCCCGAGCGCGAGGCCACGAGCGGCGTCCCCGGGACCCCGGCGCCGTCGGGCACCGCCGGAGTCGTCGTGTCCTCGACGATCGCGTGCAGCGTGTCGACCGCGACGGCGCTGCGCGTCTGCACGATTCCCGACGGCCACTCGACGACGAGCGTCTCGGCGATCGTCGCATTGCCCAGGCCGAAGTGGACGCGCAGGCTGTTCTGCCCGTTGAAGGTGTTCTGCGCCGAGACTTCGCGCATCTGCCGGACCGGGTTGCCCCCGATCGTGGCCAGCACCCGCACCTTGGCGCCGATCGCCGAGCGGTTCGAGGCCACGCCGGTCAGGGCCAGCTCGATCCAGCGGTTGCCGTTCGCCGTGTCGTTACGGAACAGCGCGCGGTTGCCGCTCGGGCCGTCGACGTAGAGGTCGACGTCGCCGTCGTTGTCGTAGTCGCCGGCCGACGCGCCGCGGTGCGTGATGCTCTCGGTCAGGGCGTTGGTCAGGCTGGTGAAGCTGCCGTCGCCGTTGTTGGAGTAATAGCGGTCGGTCTGCGCCGCGTCGTTCGCGACGTAGCAGTCGAGGTCGCCGTCGTTGTCGAAATCGGCCCAGACCGAGGAGAGCGAGCGCTCGGCGTCGGTGACGATCGCGCCGGTCGTGATCGAGGTGAAGCTGCCGCCGTCGTTGCGATACAAGCGGTTGGCCATCCCGTTCGTCGTGCCGATCCAGTTCGTCAGGTAGGCGTCGAGGTCGCCGTCGTTGTCGTAGTCGATCCAGTTCCAGATCTGCCCGTCCTGCGCATCGGTGCCGAGCGGAGCGTCGAGGATGCGCTCGAAGTCGGGGGTGCCGGTCTCGACCAGCAGGTTGCGGTAGAGGAAGTCGGGCTGGGTCGTGCCGTTGGCCGGGCCGGCGCCGACGAAGTAGTCGAGGTCCCCGTCGTCGTCGAAGTCGGACCAGGTGCCGACGGTGTAGGACGACAGTCCGGTGACGATCGGTCCGGAGGTTACGCGGGTGAGGCCGTACCCCGGAGGGCCGTCGTTGACGAACAGGTGGTTCGTCGTCGGACCCCCGGGGACGAAGCCGGCGGGGTGCGTGATGGCCAGGTCGACGTTGCCGTCCCCCGTGAAGTCGCCCCAGGCCGGGGACCAGCCGCGGTTGTCCAGCAGATCGCCGATGTCGCCGTCGGTCACCAGCGCGAACGTGCCGCTGCCGTCGTTGCGGTACAGCGCCGAGTTGCGGCTGGCGATGTAGACGTCGAGGTCGCCGTCGTTGTCGTAGTCGGCCCAGGTGTTGCCGTTGCCCGTCGCGGGGGTGATGCCGGAGCCGATCGCCGTGGTCTGCTTGACGAATCCCCCGGTGCCGTTGCCGCGGTAGAGGAAGGAGTTGTTGACGAACAGATCGAGCTTGCCGTCGCCCTGGACGTCGATCCACGCCGCTCCGGAGTAGCCGGTCGACTGGTCGAGCAGGATCGGGTTGTTGAATCCCGGGTTCTTGGTGAAGGTCTGCGCCGGGAGCGGGGCGGCGGGGGCGAACAGCAGCGCCGCCGCGGCGGCGATTCGGGTGAGCGCTGGCATGGGGGTCTCCTTGTCCGGGCGAATCCGTGCCCGCAGGTGACCGTACGCCGTGGGCAGCGGGCGGCCCAGGGAATCGCCGTGAAGCGACGCGGGTGCGCGGCTGAAGCGCGAAGTCGTTTGGTTCCAGCGGATTGGACGCTGCGCTGAAGCAGCGGTCGGAGCCGGAAGCGGGTGATCGCGACCCGGTTCGGGCGTACCCTGTCGTCGGGGGATCCTGATGCCCGCCGGCTCCTCGTCCGCGCGCTTCCGCTTCGGCGTCTACGAGCTCGACGCCGCGCGGGGCGAGCTGCGTCGTTCGGGCCTGGAGGTGCACCTGCAGGCGCAGCCGCTGCGCCTGCTCGGCCTGCTCGTCGCCCGCGCGGGCGAGACCGTCTCGCGCGAGGAGATCCGCCGCCACATCTGGCCGACGGGAACCCACGTCGAGTTCGACCAGGGGATCAACGCCGCGATGAAGCAGGTCCGGGCCGCGCTGCGGGACGATCCCGACAGCCCGCGGTTCGTGCAGACCGTCCCGCGCGCGGGCTACCGCTTCGTCGCCGACGTGGAGCCGATCGCCGACGGCGCCTGTCCGGCGGTCGCGTGCGCGGGCCGCCGCGAGGCGCGCGGGAGGTTGCGGCTCGCCGCCGGGGCCGGCCTGTCGCTGCTCGCGCTCGCGGCTCTCGCCGTGGCCCGTCCCTGGACGGGAAGGACGGATGCCGAGCCGTCGCCCGCCGTGCTGGCCGTGCTGCCCTTCGAGCTGTTCGGCGACGGTGCCGAGGACGCGTTCTTCAGCGACGCGCTGACCGAGGAGCTGATCGCACAGCTCGGCCGCCAGTACGGTGCCCGGCTGAGCGTGATCGCCCGCACGTCGGTGATGAAGTACAAGGATACCGACAAGGGCATCGGCGAGATTGCGCGCGAGCTGGGTGCCGACTACGTACTCGAGGGCAGCGTGCGGAGGGTCGACGAGCGCCTGCGGATCGTGGCCCAGCTGATCCGCGCCGCCGACGCGTCGCACGTCTGGTCGAGCGCCTTCCAGCGCGAGTCCGACGATCTGCTCGCGCTGCAGGTCGAGCTGGGCGAGACGATCTCCCGCGGCCTGGCCCTGAAGCTGATCCCGGGAGTGGCCTCGCAGTCGGGTGCGACGAGCCCCGAGGTGTACGAGACCTACCTGCGCGGCCGGCACCTGCTGCGCGCGGAGCAGTTCCAGGGAGCGCGCCCCGTGCTGGAGCGGGCGGTCGCGCTCGACCCGGGCTTCGCCCCGGCGTGGGCGGCTCTCGGCGGGCTCTACCGCTTCCTGCCGCCGGGCGAGGGTGGAGGGATCGGACCGGCCCGGGACGCGATCGCCCGTGCCCTGGCGCTCGACGGCGAGCTGCCGGAGGCGCACTTCCTGCTGGCGATGATCCGGCTGTACAAGGAGTACGACGTCGAGGGGGCGCGCCGGGCCTTCGAGCGGGCGATCGAGCTGAACCCGGGCTACGCCGAAGCGCACCACAACTTCGCCGCCTACTTCTCGGTCACGGGGCGCCACGACGAGGCCGTCGCCTCGGTCCAGCGCGCTCGCCGCGTCGATCCGCTGTCGTCGATGATCAACTCCGACGTCGGCTGGTACTACTACTTCGGCCGCCGCTACCGGGAGGCGATCGAGCACTCCGAGCGGACGCTCCGGCTCGATCCCGACTTCTACTGGGCGAAGCTCTGCATCCAGCTCGCCCGCCATCAGCTCGCGGACTCGGCCGCGGCCCGCGAGCAGGCACGCGAGGAGATGCGACAGGCCGGTGCGGACCGGGAGCTGCTCGAGCGGCTCTCCGCGCCGGACCCGGCGACGGCGCTGCACAGCTACTGGCGCTGGCGGCTGGAGCGGATGACCGAGCGCCGCCGCGCGAGCTTCGTGCCCCCCGACGCCTTCGCCCAGGTGCACATGGTGCTGGGCGACCACGAGCAGGCGCTCGACGCCCTCGAGACGGCGTTCGAGACGCGCACCGGCTGGATCCTGCCGTTCCTGCGCGTGGACCCGCTGTTCGATCCCCTCCGCGAGAATCCGCGCTTCCGCGACCTGCTGGCACGGATCGCCTCCGCCGGAACCGGCTGAGGCGGGAGCCACCGACCGGCGATCAATCGGGGTCGCGGTACGGCGGGTCGTCGGGAGTCGCGGCGGGCGTGCCGGCCGACAGGCGGGCCAGTGCGTCCGCGATCGCCGGCTCGCCCGGCAGCAGCGCGAGCGCCTGCTCGAGGAGCGCCCGCGCCTCGGCACCGCGACCGAGACGGGCGAGCGCCAGCGCCTCTCCCAGGCGCGCGCCCGGATGACGCGGGTCGCGCTCGACGACGCCGCGGTAGTGCTCGAGGGACTCCTCGACGCGGCCGAGCCGGAACAGCGCGTTCGCCACGTTCAGACGCGCCACGAGCAGCCCCGGATCGAGCGCGAGCGCCCGTCGGTAGTGCTCCACGGCCTCGGCGTCGCGCCCCAGGCGCGCGCAGGCCACCCCGGCGTTGTAGTGGGCGAGCGGGTAGGCGGGGTCGAGCGGGATCGCCGCCTCGAACTCCCGTCTCGCACCCTCGGCGTCTCCCAGACGCAGCAGCGCTTCGCCCAGATTGACCCGCAGTCGCGGCTCGTCCGGCGCGAGCGCGACGGCGTCGCGAAACGCCGCGACGGCCTCCGTCAGGCGGCCCTGAGCGGCGAGGCCGCGTCCCGCCGCCTGCCGCGCCATCATGCCCCGCGCCAGCGCCCGGACGGCGTCGAGGTGGGGGTCGTCCAGGCGGGCGGGGACCTCGCCGCCCGCCTGGAGCAGCGCGCGAGCACGATCGAGCTCGCCGCGCCTGCGGAGTGCCTGGCCGAGCAGGTAGCCGATCTCCGTCGCTCCGGGCGCCCGCCCGCGCGCCGCCTCCAGCCGGGCGAGCGCGACGTCGACGTCGCCCCGCGCCAGCGCGAGCCGGGCGAGGCCGACGAGCGCCGGCGCGCAGCCTGCGTCGAGCTCGAGCGCGCGCGTGAAAAGCTCCTCCGCTCGCTCGGGACGCGAGCGTTCGAGCTCCACGTCGGCCAGCGTGACCAGTGCGGGCAGGTCGTCCGCGCGGAGCTCGAGCGCCCGCTCCAGGCTCGCGGCCGCGCGCTCCGGCTCGCCGCCGAGGCGGTGCAGGTGGCCGAGAAAGTAGGGCCAGCGGAAGTCGCGGGGCACGAGCCGCTCCGCGTTCTCGTAGCACGCCCGTGCGGCGTCGCGCAGGTCGTAGGCGTGGTAGGTCATCCCCAGCCGGCCGTAGATCTCTCCGAGCGCCTCTCCGGTCGGGTCTCCCCGGGCCAGCGCCGTGTCGAGAGCCGCTTCGGCCGCGCGCACCTGCTCCCGGACCGCCGGCTCGGCCCGGGAGAGATCGGGGCGGGGCACCTCCACTCCGGCCCGCTCACCCGACGCGCAGGCGGCGACGAGGAGCACGGCCGGCAAAAGTGGGATCCTCGCCGGGAGCGGGCGCGGCGCGGGCAGGATCGCACGACGGCCGCGGGTCACGGGAGCCGCCTCCCGCTTCCGCGCCGGACCGTCGTGTAGCGGCCGGTCGGGGGTGGAGGCCAGCTCTCGCGGCTCCCGTCGGGCCAGCGGACCCGCAGCTCGCGTGCCCTGCCGTCGCCGAGCCCGCACAGCACCCGGGGGTCGCTCGAGCTGAGGTAGCTCGCCGCGGTGCGGGCGATCCGGCGCAGCACCGAGCCGTCCTCGAGGATCAGCTCGACCACCGCGCCGACCTCGTCGAGCCGCCCCGCGGGATCGGCGAGCCGGAGCCCGATCCAGCTCCGGCCCGCGCCGACGCGGTTGATCAGCAGGCGCGCCGGGCCGTTGTTGTTGGTCACCAGCACGTCCGTGTCGCCGTCGTTGTCCACGTCGCCGAACGCGGCACCGCGGCTGACCTCGGACAGCGCGAAGGCCGCTCCCGCCTCCGCGCTGCGGTCGGAGAAGCGCCCGCCGCCCTCGTTGCGGAACAGCTGGTTCCGCTGGCGCAAGGGGAAGGGATCGCCCGAGCGCGCGAGCGCCTCGAGCCGCTTCACCGCGCCGTTGGCGACGAACAGGTCGAGCCGGCCGTCGTTGTCGTAGTCGAGGAATGCGGTGCCGAAGCCGGTGAAGCCGCGGCTCGGCGCGGCCAGGCCGGCCTCGACGGTGCGGTCCACGAACGACGCCCGCCCGTCGTTGGCGTAGAGCGTGTGGGTCTCGTCGTCGAGGTGCGTCAGGAACAGGTCGTCGTCGCCGTCGCCGTCGTAGTCGCCGGCGTCGACGCCCATGCCCGCCTCCGGCTTGCCGTCGCCGTCGTACGCGCATCCGGCGAGCACCGCGCGCTCCTCGAACGTGCCGTCGCCGCGGTTGATCCACAGCTGGTTGGCCGTGCCGTCGTTGGCGACGTAGAGGTCGACCCAGCCGTCGCCGTCCAGGTCCGCCGCGATCACGCCGAGGCCGGGACCGTAATGGCGCGCCAGCCCGGCCTCGACCGTGCGGTCCTCGAACGTGCCGTCACCGCGGTTGCGCAGCAGGCGATCGGGGAGCGGGGTGTAGCGCTCCGGCCCGCAGTACTCGGGAGTCCCGGTGCTCGTGGCGCAGGGCCGATGGCCGGCGAAGGCGAAGTGCACGTAGCGGGTCACGAACAGGTCGAGCCAGCCGTCGCGATCGTAGTCCAGAAACGCGGCGCTCGTGCTCCAGCGGTCGTCGCCGGCTCCGCTGCGCCGGGTCACGTCGCCGAACGTGCCGTCGCCGTTGTTGCGCCACAGTGTGCTCGACCCGAAGGCGGTGACGAAGAGATCCACCCGCCCGTCCCGATCGTGGTCCCCGGCGGCGACACCCATGCCGTAGGCGGTGGCCCGGATGCCGGACGCCGCGGTGACGTCGGTAAAGAACAGCTCGCCGCGCTCGCTCAGCTCGTTGCGGTAGAGCCGGTCGGAGAGCTGCAGCGGACCGGAAGGGGACGGCTCGCCGGCCGGCGCCCGGTCCGGCCCGAGCGGCCCGCCCTGGACCAGGTAGGCGTCGAGGTCGCCGTCGCCGTCGTAGTCGAAGAGCGCGGCGCCGGCGCCGAAGATCTCGACGAAGTACAGCGCGCCGGACATGCCGTTGCGGTGGGTGAAGTCGAGCCCGACCTCGCCTGCCCGCTCGACGAACGGAACCTCCGTATCGCTCGTGTCCGCGGGGGCGCGGCAGGCGGCCGAGCCGAACGCCAGGACCAGGAGCGCGACGCAGGTCCCCGTCGATCCTCTATCCGCCGCCACGCGACCCTCGGCGCTCGGCGTGCCGCTCGCGGCTGCCCTCGCCGAACCCGGCCGCCTCTTCTCGCGGTCGGCGCTCCGGCGTCGCCTGCGCCACGACGCCACGGCGCTTCGCAGACGGACCCGACGGTTTCGTGGGACGAGAGCTTCTCGGCGCCGCGTGTGCCACGACGCCGAGGCGCTTCGCATGCTCGCGCGGATCGCCGGAACCGGAACGGCCGGGCACAGGTCGAGGACGAATGGAAGACGCGACGCGTCGCCGCGCCGAAGCCGCGGCCGACGCTCCCGGCGAGCGTGCGAGCTGCGATCCAGGCGGAGCGAGCGTCAGCCGGTGCACCGTCGCTCCGGGAAGGAACGGAGTCGGCTCGCCGCGCGACCAGGCTCCGTGGCCCTTGCGGTAGTAGGGCGAGAGGAAGTGCCCGCTCTGGCCGCCGGGCATGTGGAAGATGCCCGCCTCCTCGCGCCCCGGCGAGACGACGAACCGCTGCGACGCGCCGAAGCCGGGCGCCTGGACGCGCGGCATCGCGGCGTCGCCCGGCAGCGGCTCGGCCGGAATGTCCAGCCAGCGCGCGAGAGGCGGCACGGCGAGCGCGAGCGGATGCTGGATCCGCACCGTGTTGCGCGCGCCCCACGTCAGCGCGGCGAGCGGCTGGTCGGCACCCTGCCGGAGCCCGTCGAGCATGCGATCCGCCGCCGCGAGCAGCGCCTCGTCCCAGCTCGCATGGCGCGGGTCGAGCAGGTGCGCCGGCCGCTCGGTGACGAGCCGCCACAGCGCGCCCTCCCACTGGCCGAGCGACAGGATGCTGAAGCGCTCGTCGGCCGCGGTGCAGCTCCGCGTGATCGCGCCCAGCGCGTCCTCGGCCAGGGTCAGGCGGAAGGCGCGCACCATGCGATAGGCGGCCGAGTCGATCGACGCGCGACCGGTCCAGCTCTCGGCGACGAGCCGGCGCAGCTCGGCGCGGTGCGGGCGGCCGGCGACGGCGTCGTCGGTGAGCGCGGCCAGCAACAGGTCGCGCCAGCGCGCGAGGAACAGCGCCCGATCGTCGAGCTGGATCGCGAGCAGGTCCCGCGGCGTCGCACGCGTCAGCGCCGCGAGGCCGTCACGGATCTGCGCGGCGCGCGCGCCGAGCGCGAACCCGCCGTCGCCGATCGCGCGCAGCGGCTCACCGTCGACGACGCGGTTGTTCGCGGTCCAGATGCGTCCCGACGGCGGGTCGACGATCCGCGGGACCTCCTCGGGCCCGAGCAGCCCGTCCCATCCCGCGTCCCCCGCGGCCCAGGAGCGCGGCAGTTGGCCGTCGTGGCCGAAGCGGCGCGGGATCGGTCCCATCAGCGTCCAGCCGATGCGACCCGCACCGTCGGCGACGACGCAGTTCTGCGTCGGGATCCGCGTGCCGGCGGCGACGAGCAGCGCCTCGTCGAGGTCGCGCGCCCGCTCCATCCGCACCAGGCCGAGGTCGACCGCCGCGGGATCGTGGGCGATCCAGCGCAGCGCCCGGGGACGCCCGCGGTGGTCGCGATCGATCACCGGACCCCAGATCGTCCAGCGCACGTCGAGGGCCACGTCCTCCGCGCCCTTCACCTGGATGCGCTCTTCGAAGCGCTCGAAGCGGCGAGGCCCGTCGGGCGTGCGGTAGACGTCCGGATCGTGCGGGTCGATCTCGAGCACGACCAGGTCCGACCAGTCGCCCTGGCTGTTGGTGAAGCCCCACGCCACGTGGCCGTTCGAGCCGGCGATGATCGGCGGCGCCCCCGGGAGCGTCACGCCGCAGACGCGCAGCACTTCGTCCGCTGCGTCGGCCCCGCGCGGGGCGGTATGGACGCCGACCTCGGCGCTCGGGTCGAAACGGAAGCAGGCGCGGTACCAGATGTTCGGCAACCTGAGGCCGAGGTGCATGTCGTTCGCAAGCAGCGCGCCGCCGTCGGCGGCGTGGTCGCCCGCCACCGCCCAGCTGTTGCTGCCGGGCGGGGGAGACTCGTCGCCGTGCGTGGGTTCCACCGGCTCGTCCCCGCCGGTCGGGGGAACGGCATCGGCGTGCACGGCCGGTTCGGCGGACGTGTCCGCTCGCGTGGCCCCTCCCGGGGTCGCGCCCGCGTCCCCGTTCACGCCCCGCCGCAGATCGAAGCTCTCGGGGCCGGGGAGCGGCGGAGTGGCGAACGCGCCCCCGACGAGCGGAGCGTCCCACTCGGTGCCGCGAGGGACGAGGAGCCGCGCCAGGTCCGGCGGCAGCAGGTCGTGGAGCAGTCCGACGCCCGACTCGCGCAGGCCGTCGTCCCCCTGGAGGTCGAGGTACATCGCCAGCACGACGAGCTGCGTGTCCTCCGGGGTCCAGGGCTCCGGGCCGGCGCGCAGGGCGAGGTACTCGGGCGGAGGCGCGCCGAGCGCGGCCAGGCCGGCGTTGACTCCGGCGGCGTACGCCTCGAGCAACACCCGGTTGTCGGGTGCGGCCAGCTCGAAGTCGCGGCGCGCGATCGCGCGAAAGCGATGGACGCGCGCGCGGCGGTCGAACGGGAGCACGGCGGGCCCGACCAGGGCTGCCAGCTCGCCGGCCGCCGAGCGGCGCTGCAGGTCCATCTGGAAGAAGCGCTCCTGCCCGTGGAGGAAGCCCGTGGCGCGAGCGACGTCGACGCGGCTCACGCCGTGGGCCGTGGGGACGCCGAGGTCGTCGCGCTCGACGAGCACCGCCGCCTGCAGGCCGGCCAGCTCGACCTCGCCGTCGAGCCGGGGGAGGCTCGCGCGGAGCCGCCCGCGCAGCCACAGCCCCCCGGCCGCGGCCGCGGCAAGCACGGCGAGCGCCACCACCAGCAGCGCGATCGCGAGCCGCTTCAGCCACGGGCGGAGGCTCGGTCGCATCGTGCTCAGGGGATCGACACGCAGATCTTGCCGAAGTGGTCGGCGCCGCCCATCCGCTCGAGCGCCTCGCGGGCTCGTCCCAGCGGGACGATGCGGCCGACGGCCGGGCGCAGCCGGTGCGCCACGACCGCGCGGTTCATCTCCTCGAACCGCTCGCGCGATCCGACGAGGATGCCCTGGATCCGCACCTGCTTCATGAACGCGGGGGTCACGTTGAGCTGGGCCGCCGGTCCGGCCAGCACGCCGATCAGGCTGATCTGTCCCCCGGGCCGGACGGCGACGAGCGACTGCTCGAGCGTTCCCGCCCCGCCGACCTCGACGACGAGATCGACCCCCTCGCCCCCGCTCAGCTCGCGGGCCCGCTTGCCCCACTCCGGTTGCGAGCGGTAGTTGATCGTCTCCGCCGCGCCGAGCGCGCGGGCCCGCTCGAGCTTCGCGTCGCTGCTCGACGTGACGATCGCCCGCGCGCCGAGCAGCTGCGCGAACTGCAGGGCGAAGATCGACACCCCGCCCGTGCCCTGCACCAGCACGGTCTGCCCGGCCTTCAGCCGGCCGAGGCCGGCGAGCGCGTTCCACGCGGTCACGCCGGCGCAGGGCAGCGTCGCCGCCTCCTCGTCGGACAGATGATCGGGCGCGGGCACGACGCCCTCGGCATCGACGACCATCGCCTCGGCCAGCGTGCCGTCGAGCGGGCCGCCCAGCGTCCGGCGCATCCTCTCGCGCGTCGGGCGCCCGGCGATCCAGCCCTGCGAGAAGATCGGCAGCACCCGCTCCCCGACCTTGACCCGCTCCACGCCCTCTCCGGCGGCGACGACCTCGCCGGCCCCGTCCGAGCCGGGGATCAGCGGCAGCGGCTGCTTCGGGTTGTACTGCCCCCGCACCGTCATCACGTCGCGCGCGTTGAGCGACGCCGCGCGCATGCGCAGCAGCACCTGCCCCGGCCCGGGCGTGGGGTCGGGCCGCTCGGCGAGCCGCAGGTTCTCGAGCCCGAATCGCTCGTGGATCTCGACGACCTTCATCGAGAGGTCCCCCGGCAGAGGATACACGGATCGCGGGGATCGCCGGGGGCCGCGGCGGGGCGGCTCGACGCTACGGCTCGAAGGCGAAGCTGACGGTGACCCAGGCGCGGATCGGGTGGCCGGCTTCGGTCGCCGGGCGGAAGGTCCAGCGCAGCACCGCGTCGATCGCGGCGGCCTCGAGGTCGGACCCCGCGATGCCCCGATCGACCAGGGCGCGCGCGACGCGGCCGTTCTCGTCGACGAGCACGCTCAAGACCACCGTTCCGCGGTCGCCGCGCGCTCGCGCCAGCGGAGTGTACAGCGGCTCGATGCGCGTTTCGGCCTCGGGCGGCTCGAATCGCGGAGCGTGCAGCGGCACGCCCGCCCCGGCCGGCGCCCGGTGGATCGCTTGCAGGCTCGCTCGCGAGTCGCCGCGGGAGGCGTCGGCCGACCGATCCTCGCCGACCTCCGGCTCGCTCGAGGCTGCGGTACGCCGAGCCGCTGCAGCGTCCGGCGCGGCAACCGGCTCGATCGGCGCGCCCGCTTCCGCGGTCGATGGAGCGGAAGGGGGTTGCGCCGGCACCTGCACCTCGCGCGCCGCGTCGGCGGCCCGCGCCTGGAGCTGCGTCGCGTCGGCGGCCCGCGGAGTCGGGAGCGGGTCCGGAGCCGCCGCAGCCGCAAGCGGCGCGGGTGTGGGCGGACGCGTGGTCTTCTCCGCGTCGGTCGCGCTCGGTCTCGCCGACCTGGCGCCCGCCGATCCCGGTCGCTCGACCGGCGCCGAGGAGATCCCGGCTCCGGTGGGCGGGACGGATCGCGCCGTCGCACCGGCCGGCGACGGCGACTCGACCGGCGGCGCCGGCACGGTCGGTCGCGGGTCGGCCCGATGCTCCTGGACGGCTCGGGGCACCGACAGCTCGGCGGAAGTGGGTCGCACGCTCGTGATGCGCGAGATCAGCATCCAGCTCGCTCCGGCCACGGCGACGATGAGAATCGTTCCCAGGAACAGCCACGCCCGCGATGGACGCGCGGCGGTCGCGGCGGGGACGGCCCGCGCATCCGCGTCCATGGCGGCCCAGGTCCCGGTTCCCGCCGCAGCGGAGACTCCCAGCGTGAGAAGGTCGCGCGACGGCGGTGCGACGTGGCGCTGCCCCGGGCGATCCGGGTCGGCCCCCGGCGCCCGGTGGCGCGGGGGACTCGACCGCTCCGGAGGGACGGTCTCGAACGGTGCCTCGCCGAGCCGATCGCCGGAGTCGCCTGCGGGCGACGCCGGTCCGGCGTCGCCGGTCGGCACGATCACGACTTCCCCTGGCGGAAGCTCAACGAAGTCCTCGTCACTCAGCTCGACGCACGCTGCGGGTTCCGGCGCATCGGCCGCGGCGCGCGCCGGGCCGGCCTCCGCCCCGCCCAGCAGCGCGTCGAGCGCGGCGTCGATGTCGCTGCCCGTCTCCGTCCGGACCTCGATCGGATCGACCCTGGACCCCACCGACAGCACGACTCCGTCGAGCTGGTCGATCTCCTCGAGCGTTTCCTTCATGCCCACCTCGCGCGCCTCGGTCATTTCTTGCGCGTCGAGCGCCGACTGCAGGTCCTCGATCTCGAGCGTCGAAGGCGCGGCATCCCCCGCGACCGCGGCCAACCCCTGGTCGGCGAGAGCCGGGGCCGGCACGCCCTCCGCGGCCGCGGTCTCGGCTCCCGGCGAGAGGCCGTCCAGCAGGTCGTCGGCGATCCGGCTCAGCTCGTCGAGAGAGTCCTCGAGCGCGCCCTTCCCGTCCGAGGATCGCGCCCGGGCGGGCGAGCCCGAGGCTCGCGACTCGCGGCGTCCGATGTCGGCCATACCCACTCTCCCGGCGGACGGGCCCGCGCCGGCACGGCCGGCGGGTCCGTGGAGAACATGGGTCCCGGCGCGAGGCCTTTCAAGACGCCGCCGTCAAGAGCCCCGGTACATCTCGTCGATCAGGCTCCGGTACCGCTCGTAGACCAGCTTGCGCCGCAGCTTCAGCGTGGGTGTCAGCTCGCCCTCGGCGATGCTCAGCGGGCGCGGCAGGATGCGGAACTTCTTGATCGACTCGTAGGAGGCGAGCCCGCGGTTGCACTCGGCGACTTCGCCCTCGATCAGCCGCCGCACCTCCGGGTGCGCGGCGAGCGCTGCGGATGAGGTCGAGTCGAGCCCGCGCTCGGACGCCCAGCGGCGGATGCGGTCCTCGTCCAGCGCGAGCAGGGCCGTGAGGTACTTCTCGCCGTCGCCGCAAGCGACCGCCTGGCCGATGTAGGGCGAGGTGCGCAGGGCGGACTCGACCCGCTGCGGGGCGACGTTCTTGCCGCCGGAGGTGATGATCAGATCCTTCTTGCGGTCGGTGATCCGCAGGTAGCCGTCGGCATCGATCTCGCCCACGTCGCCGCTGTGGAGCCAGCCGTCGGCGTCGATCGCCTCCGCGGTCGCCTCGGCGTCCTTGAAGTAGCCGCGCATCACGTTCCCGGCGCGGAACAGCACCTCCCCGTCCGCCGCGAGCTTCATCTCGACGCCGGGGGCGACCGGGCCGACGGTGCCGGGCTTGATCCGCTCCGGGCGGTTGACGTTGCTCAGGCCGGTGTTCTCGGTCATGCCGATTCCTTCGAGCATCGTGATCCCGCAGGCGAGGAAGAACTCGCACAGGCTCGGGTGCAGCGGCGCCGCGCCCGAGACGGCGACGCGCAGCCGCCCGCCGAGCCCCGCGCGCACCTTGCGCAGCACGAGGCAATCGGCGACGGCGAGCCGCAGCCGCAGGGCCCGGGGAACGCTCTGGCCCGCGCAGCGGTGGCGTGCCGCACGGCGACCGACCTCCAGCGCCCAGTGGAACAGGGCGCGCCGCGCGGCCCCCGCGCTCGCGGCGCGATCCATCACGCGCTCGTAGAACTTCTCGTAGATGCGGGGAACGCCCAGCAGCAGGTGCGGGCGGGTGTCGCGCAGGTCGTCGACGAGCGTGGTCAGGTCCTGGGCAAAGGCGACGACGAGGCCGGTGCGCGCCGCGAGGTAGACGATCAGCCGCGCGAAGATGTGGGCCAGCGGCAGGAACAGCAGCGTCGACTGGCCGCGTGCGAGCGGCATGCAGCCGGCCGCGCTCTCGGCGGTGAACAGCAGGTTGGCGTGGGTGATCATCACGCCCTTCGGTCGGCCCGTCGTCCCCGAGGTGTAGACCAGCGACGCCAGGTCCCCCGGCTCCACGGCGCGCCCGCGCCGCTCGATCTCGGCGTCGGCCACGCCGGCTCCGAGCGCCAGGAACTCGCTCCAGCTCAGGACTCCGGCAGCAGCGTCGCCCGGGCCGTCGAGGATCACCAGCCGCTCGAGCGACGGGACCTCCGCCCGGACGGCCCGGACTTTCTCCAGCAGCTCCGCGTTCTCGACGATCAGCAGGCACGCCGCGGAGTGCTGCAGGACGTGGGCGCAATCCGCGGCGGTGCTCGACGGGTAGATCCCGACCGTGACCGAGCCGATGCCGACGAGCGCCGTGTCGCACTGCACCCACTCCAGCCGGGTGCCGCTCAGGATCGCGACGCACGAGCCCGGCTCCACGCCGGCGGCGGCCAGGCTGCGGGCGATGTCGCGGACGGCGGCACGCTGCTCGGACCAGGTGACGTCGCACCAGTGCCCGTCGCGCTTGACGCGGAAGGCGACCTCGTCGCCGTGACTCGCCGCGACGGCCGCGAAGAACTCGTGCAGCGAGCGGGGCTCCAACCGGCCTCCGGCGCGGTGCAGCATGCGTGAAACGCGAATCCGCGGGCCCGCCGAGCCGCCGCGGCGAGCCGCCGCGACCTCGAGGGTTCGACTAAACTAGTCCGTCCCGCGACCGAAAGGCAAGGGAGGAGCGAGCCGTGGGACAGGAGGTCCGGCGCTGCACGTGGCCGGGGACGGATCCGCTGTACGTCGCCTACCACGATCGCGAGTGGGGCGTGCCCGAGCACCGCGACCGCGCGCTGCTCGAGAAGCTGATCCTCGACGGGGCTCAGGCCGGCTTGAGCTGGATCACCATCCTGCGCAAGCGCCCGGGCTACCGCCGGGCCTTCGCCCGCTTCGACGCGCGGCGGATCGCGCGCTTCGACCGGCGCAGCGTGGAGCGGCTGCTGCACGACCCGGGGATCGTGCGCAACCGCGCGAAGATCGAGGCCGCGATCGCCAACGCGCGCGCCTATCTCGAGATCCGCGCCGAGTTCGGCACGTTCGACCGCTTCTGCTGGAGCTTCGTCGGCGGCCGGCCGCGCATCAACCGCTGGCGCTCGGTGGCGGAGATCCCCGCGCAGACGGAGGAGTCGATCGCGCTCGGCAAGGAGCTGCGCCGTCGCGGCATGAACTTCGTCGGGCCGACGATCTGCTACGCCTTCATGCAAGCCGTGGGGATGGTGAACGACCACACCGTCGACTGCTTCCGCTACCGCGAGCTGGGCGGCCGGCCGCGGCGCACCGCGGCTCGCGCCGCTGCGCGGGGAGGGTGAGCTTGGAGCGCGAGCGGTCGATCCTCCGCCAGAGCACCGGCGAGTTCGCGATCGCGACGCGCGGCAGGGGGCTGTACGAGCTGACCGAGCAGGTCCAGGACTGGGTCCGGCGGGAGGGAATCGCCGAGGGGCTGCTGACGCTGCAGGTGCGCCACACCTCGGCGTCGCTGTTGATCAACGAGAACGCCGATCCCGAGGTGCGGGAGGACCTGGAGCGATTCTTCACGCGGCTCGTGCCGCCGGGCGACCGGCTGTTCCGCCACAGCGCGGAGGGCCCGGACGACATGCCGGCGCACGTGCGCGCCGCGCTGACCGCCACGACGCTGTCGATCCCCGTCTCCGGCGGCCGTCCCACGCTCGGCACCTGGCAGGGGATCTATCTCTACGAGCACCGCGACGCGCCGCACCGCCGCCGCGTCGCCGCCCACGTGCTCGGGTGCTAGGCCGGACTCCGCGGCGCGGGCGCGGCTCGTGCTCGATCGGCTCCGCCCATCCCGGCTCGCGCAGCGGAATCGGGGGGCGACGTCACGGGCAGATGGCGATCTCCGGATCCCGCGTTCCGGCCTGGCTCGCCGACCCGGAGTCGTAGGTCCGCGGCGCACCCTGCTGGATCGCCCGCACCAGGTACCAGTAGCCGTCGCCGCTGCCCGGGAGCTGGGGGTCATCGACCCCGCTCATCATGGAATCGTCCAACAGGCACGCTTCGCTCGCGACGGAGAAGTCCCCGCGACTGGCGAGCAGGTCCAGGACGCTCCCGCGGACCAGGTCGTAGCCGCTGGCCTCGGGGTTCACGTACCAGACGAGCCGCGCGCCGGCCGCGGTGCGCCGGATGAACAGGTACGGATAGAACGTGGCCTGCGCGGTACAGACACAGTACCTGGCGCCGTCGGTGGTGTCGTAGGACGCCTCGTATCCCGCACCGCCGAACGTGATCATCCCCGTGTCGTCCGCGACCGGCCGCGAGTAGGACGCCCCGATCGGTTGGCCGACGCGGGTCGCTTCGGCCCACGACCCGGACGCGGGGTCGTAGAGCGCCGTGCGCGAGAGACCATCGGAATGCTCCTCGCCGTGCACGACCATCCGAGCGCACGACCAGACCGCGCTCTGCCAGTTCTCGATGCTCGCCGGCGGAGCCGCGATCGGCGTCCACTGCTGCAGCTGTGGGTCGAAGCGATCGCCGGTGTACGGGCTCGCCCCGCCGCCCCACACCAGCATCTCGCCGCCGGACCATACCGCGGAGTGGCGCTGGCGCGGAGTGGAGGGAGGGATGGAGGTCCACGGCTGCTCCGGAGCGACGGGATCGTAGCGATAGCCGCTTCCCAGCGAGGCCGCCGACTTGGCTCCGCCGAACAGGATGACGTCGACACCGGTCCACACGGCGCTGAGGCCTTTGCGCTGTTCGACGTCCTCGAACGGAACGGCGGTCCACGAGTCCGAGGTGGGACGATACCGCCCGCCGGCACCGGAGCACGGTTCCCCGTGGCATCCGCCCAGCACGATCATCTCCTCGCCGGTCCAGACCGAGGCGAAGCTCATCCGCGGCGACGGCTGATCGAGGGTCGGGAGGGGCCGCCACCGGTCCGTCGCCGGGTCGTACGCTCCTCCGCCATCGGTCGGGAGCTTGTCCCCGCTCGAGGGATCGAACTCGGCGCCGCCCCAGATCAGCATCTCGCGACCCGTCCAAGCGGCCCCCGGCGACCAGCGGTCGGTGGGTGCGCCCGACGCCGAGATCGGGCTCCAGGAGTCGAGCGCGGGGTCGTAGCGACCGGCGTCGAGCGCGTAACCATTGATCCCGCCGGGATTCCCACCCCAGACGATCATCTCGGCGCCGGTCCAGACGGCGGCATGGTCGTGCCGGGCGGCGGGCCGGAACGGGATCGACATCGGCGTCCAGGCATCGGCGATCGGGTCGTAGTGTCCGCCGTGATTGACGCGACTCGGGCCGCTCCACCCTCCCCAGACGATGATCCGCCCGTCGCCCGACACCGCGGTGTGGCCCGACGACCAGCCGGGAGAGCCGGCGGACGACATCGCGTCCCACGCATCGGCGGCGGGGTCGTAGCGGGCGCCCGCCGGGAAGGCCAGAGTTCCGTCGTCTCCGCCCCAGATGACCACCCTCGCACCGCTCCACACTGCGCTGAACGCGATGCGTCCCGTTGGGGCGCCGCGCGTCGTCAGCGGCTGCCACGTGTCCTGGTCGGGCCGGTAGCGTCCGCCGCTGTCGAGCAGGTTCTGGCCGGCTCCGATTCCGCCCCAGACGACCATCTCCGTTCCGGTCCAGACCGCGCGGTGCGCGGCGCGGGGAGCGGGCGCCGCGCTCGGCGAGAGGGCGATCCAGCCGTCGACGGATGGGAGGTATCGGCGTCCGTCTCCCAAGGCCGTGCCGTTCTCGCCCTGGCCGCCCCACACGATCATCTGGCCCGGCGCCGCCCCCAGGCCGTTGCCGGTCCAGACGACGCTCGGGAACAGCCGCGCCGTCGGCGCGCCGACATGCTTCATCGGCGACCACGTGTTCGTGGCCGGATCGTAGCGTCGGCCGTCGTCGAGCATCGTCCCTGACGGCACGGCGATTCCGCCCCACACGAGGAGCTGCGAGCCGGTCCAGACCGAACTCGCGTAGACCCGGTCGAAGGGCTGGCCCGTGGTGCTCATCGGGGTCCAGCTGTCGCTTGCCGGGTCGTACATCCCGCCGACCGGGGTCGGCCCGGTGCCGAAGCCACCCCACACGATCATCCGTGAGCCCGTCCAGGCGGCGACGTGAGCGTGGCGCGCGGCCGGAGCTCCGACGGTCGACGTCGGAGTCCAGACATCGGTGGTCGGGTCGTAGCGCCAGCCGTCCTGCAGGGGAGAGCCGGCGTTCCCCCCCCAGATGATCATCTCGCTCCCGGTCCAGACGGCGGTGTGGTCCGAGCGCGCCAGGGGCAGGTCGGGGTCCATCCGCGACCAGGTGTCCGGCGTGCACGCGGGATCGCTCAGCTCCGGCAGCGAGGCCGCGGCGGCGGCGCGAGCGATCCCCGGATCCACGGGGAAGCGGCTACGGGCACTTGGCCACCAGCGGTCGAATGCCAGCTTGGGCCAGCTTGCGACCTCGAGCTGCGGCGCTCCTCGATCGTCCGCGACGACCCTCCACCTGAAGAGCGAGGATTCGTCCTCGTTCAACGCGCTCCAGCGGCCGCGCGGAGCGGACGCGATCGCGGGGCCGCCGGACGCGCGGGCCGAGGCTGCCCCGACGCCGGCTCCCCGGTCGCGGTCGAGAGCGATCCGCCGGACCCGGGCCGCGTCCGGCCACGACGCTTCCGCCGCGGCGCGCGTCGCGGCATGCAAGCGCGGATCGCGCGCATACATCGCGCGCAGCTTGCGCTCGGCGACGATCGGCCGCGCGAGGATCTCGGCGACCCGCAACGGGTCGTTGCCGAGGGCTTTCCACAGCTCGCGCAACGTCGCGGGAGCCTGCGTGTCGCGCGCCATGCGTGCCACTTCGGCGCGCAGCTCTTCGGCCGTGATCTCCTGCTGCCACAGCTCCCGCAGCGCGTGCGTCTTTCGCAGAGCGTCCTCGGCGCGCGACGCGCTCACGCTCGGCGGGACTGCCAGTTCGAAGGCGGGCTTCCCGCCGCGGTCGCTCGAGGTCCAGGTGCGGTGCGCCCAGTAGACACGGTCCACGGCGCGTTGCGCCTCGACCCGCTGCTCCAGGGCGAAGGTCGGCGTCGGATCCGCCGACGCTGCGCCGGCGAGAGCCAGCGACGTGAGGACCACGAGCACGAGCACGCTGCCCCGTCCGCCGCTCGTCGCGGGGGAACACGCGGACGGCGAACCAGGGACAAGCCTACCACGCTGCGGCCGGGGGGCGGCCGCGAGTCGCTCGAGCCCGGGGCCCTGGGGTCGAAAGCCCCGGTTTCGGCGGGACGGCGGCGGGCGACGACGATCCGGCCGACCCGTTAGAATGGCCCCCGGATTCCGCGAGGAGGGTCGGTCGCATGGACGAATCGTCGGCAGAGCCTCGAGCCCGCAGGCCGCTCACCTACGCGATCGTCCTCTTCACCGTCGCGCTCGCAGCGCTCTTCCTGTGGAAGGAGATCGCGCTGTACCGGCAGGACCGCAAGCACGAGACGCAGCGCGAGGCGGATCGCGCCGAGCAGGCGCTGCGCGAGAACCGCCTCCAGGATCAGGCCGCGGCCCGGGTCAGCGAGCTGCTGGAGCTGTTCTCGGTGCCGCTCGGCTGGACGATGCGGGCCGAGGCGTTGCGCGGGAACGAGGCGCAGATCGAGCAGTACATGCTCGCGCTGCTCGAGCACCGCTCCGTCCGCGGAGCGGCGCTGGTCGGGGCGGACGGCACGATCCGCGTGGCGACCGACCGCAAGCTGCAGGGCGCCGCGGCGGCCGACGTGTACGGGGACCTGCTCGACCCGGCGCAGGTCTCGCTGCGCGAGGTCGGCGACGAGCTGCGGCTGACGCTCCCGCTGCTCGGGCCCGATCGGCGGATCGGCAGCCTCGTCGTGAGCTTCTCGCGGGACGCGCTGCTCGGCGCGCGGCCCTCGTAGGAGGCGCATGGGTCGGATCGTGCTCTTCCTCCCGGCTCTGATCTCGGTGCTGCTGCTCGTGGCCGGGCGCCGGCGGCCGGGGCTGACGCCCACGGGGCGGTTCGGCGCGTGGCTGTGGCTGTTCGGCGCGCTGCTCCTGACGCGCTACGGACCCCCGCCGCTGCTGGTTCTCGGCCTCCTCGCCCAAGTGGGCGTCGCGGTCTACATCGCCGTCAAGCTGCGCTTCCTGGGCTAGGGTCCCGATTCGGGAATCCACCGGCGAGGAAGCTCTCGCGGAACTCGAGGCTCACCGCTCTTGCCGGCCCTCGACGGCGCCGGCTGCGTTGGACCTCCGCGCCATCCTTCCGTGGATTCCATCGTCGGTCCGCCTGGTCATCGCCGCCGATGACTCACCGAAATCGAGGCCGGACTTCCGACTCACGACACGAGGACCGATCGGCCCGCCGGCGGGTCAGGGGAGCGCGCCGTCGCGCGCCGGCTCGGCTCCCGGGGAACTCTGCCAGCTCCCGCAGCCGGCGGTGTAGCGCAGGAGGTAGTAGATGCCGGCCTCGACGGCGGGGAGGTCCTCCGAGGTGTCGAGTGACGAGGCACCGGTGAGCGTTCCTCCGTCGAACGTGCCATAGACGTCGACCTGGTCGAGATCGCCCCTTACGAAGTCCACGTCCGACGGCGCGGACCAGCCGAAGCCGTCCCGCCCCGCGGCCAGGATCGGCTCGGCAAAGACCAGCCTTGTCTGCTCCGGATTCGCCAGGGTCGGGCAGTTGTCGCACGCGTCGCCGTGGAGGTCCCCGTCGGCATCGGCCTGGTCGGGGTTGTGCTCGAGCGGGCAGTTGTCGGGACAGCTTCCGTCGTGATCGACGTCGACGACGTACCCGCCGCCCGTGCCGATCGGCCCGTTCTGCCCGCCCCAGACGAGCATGCGGTCCCCGGTCCACACCGCGGCGTGCCCCAAGCGGGCCGACGGCGCGTCGGTCTGCGAGACCGCGGCCCACGAGTTCGTTCCCGGGTTGTAACGCATCCCGTTGCCGAGCAGGATGGACCAGGCGTTCGTGCCGCCCCACACGACCATCTCCGCTCCGGTCCACACCGCGGTGTGCGCGTGCCGGCGATCGAACGGCGGTTGCACGGGAAGCGTCGACGAGATCGGCGACCAGGCATTCTGGCCCGGGTCGTAGCTGCGACCGTCGGCAAGGGAGAACGGTCCGGCGTCACCGCCCCAGACGATCATCCTGTGGCCGGTCCACACCGCGGTGTGGAACCTGCGCGCTGTCGGCGCTCCCGCGGTCGCCGTCGGCGTCCAGGAGTCGCTCTCCGGATCGTAGCTCGCCCCCGTGTTGGTGAAGTCCGCCACGTCCAGCGCGGAGTACCCGCCCCAGACGATCAGCTCCTCTCCGGTCCAGACCGCGGTCGCGCCCAGCCGCGCGGGCGGGGCATCGACCAGCGAGATCGCCGACCACGTGTCGGCCGCGGGGTCGTAGCGGCCGCCGACGTTCGTCAGGTTGCCGAGCGTCCCGGTCGCGCCCCAGACGATCATTTCCTCGCCGGTCCAGACCGCGAGGAACGTCCCCGCGCCGGGTGCACCTTCCGTCGCGACCTCGTTCCACCCGTCCAGCACCGGATCGTAGCGTCCGCCCCGCGGCGGCGTGCTGCCGCCCCAGACGATCATCTCGCTCCCGCTCCAGACGGCGGCGCCTCCGCTCGGCGCGCCGACCGTCGACATCGGTGTCCAGGCGTCGAGCAGCGGATCGTACCGCTCGCCGGTGACGAGGTTGACGTTCTGGCTCCGGCCGCCCCAGACGATCATCTCGCTCCCGCTCCAGACGGTGGCCTGTCCGTTGCGTCCGACGGGCCCGCCCGGGGTGGCGTCGTCCAGGATGCCGTTGACCCAGGTGTCGTCCGGAAGGCAGCCCGAGGGAGCGGCGCCGGCCGGTGGCGCGAGCGACAGCACCACGGCGAGCACGAGCGGGACGGAGGCCGCGGCGGAACACCGTGGTCCGGACATTTCCCCCTCCGGAAGCCGGGTCAGCGGAATCCATACCCCGTTCCGATGCCCGCGTCAACTGCACCCGGGACCCGGTGCTGGGCCAACCCGAACTTTGGCCCAGTACCCGGGACCCCGGCCGCGATGGGGCCGACCGGCCGCGGATCCGATCCGGGCTGGCCTGCCGCTCGGCACACGAATCGAGGCGCCGCTCGCGCCGCAGGATGCGGTAGGCTTTCTGCCCCCCGGAGGAGAATGATCGATGCGCAGAGCCGTCGTGCTGGCCTGTCTCACCCTCGGTGCCGACCTGCTCCACGCCGGGGAGCAGCCGATCGCGGTCGAGGTCGATCTTTCCCGGGCGCCGCTTCGCGTGTTCCACGCCAGGCTCTCGATTCCCGCTCGACCGGGTCCGCTGACGCTGCTCTATCCCAAGTGGCTCCCCGGCGAGCACGGGCCGACCGGCCCGATCGCGGACCTGGCCGGCCTCGAGGTCTCGGCCGGGGGGATCCCCGTGGCCTGGCGCCGCGATCCGACCGACCTGTACGCCTTCCACGTCGAGGTGCCGGCCGGAGCGAACGTGCTCGAGGTCGAGCTGGACTTCCTCTCTCCCGCGTCCTCCGAGGGTTTCACCAGCGGCGCCTCGGCGAGCGCCAAGCTCGCCGTTTTGAGCTGGAACCAGGTCGTCCTCTATCCCGAGGACGGGCACGCCGGCGAGCTGGTCTACGCGGCGCGGCTGCGCCTCCCGGCGGGGTGGGGCTTCGGCACGGCCCTCCCGCTGCAAGCTCGCTCAGGCGCGGAGCTGGTGTTCGATCCGGTGACGCTCGTGACCCTCGTCGACTCACCCGTGCTCGCCGGCGAGTACATGCGCGACGTGGGGTTGACTCCTCCCGGCGGCGTGCCGCACCTGATGCACGTCGCGGCCGACAGCCGCGCGGCGCTCGAGTTCGAGCCGGGCCTCGAGGCGGCGTACGCGAAGCTCGTGGCGGAGGCCCTGGCGCTCTTCGGGGGACACCCCTACCGGCGCTACGACTTTCTCGTCACGCTCAGCGACCAGACGGCGCGCTTCGGCCTCGAGCACCACGAGTCGAGCGACAATCGCTCCTGGGAACGCGCGCTCGTGGATCCGGACCGCCGGCGTCTGATGGCCGGGCTGCTGCCGCACGAGCTGGTCCACGCGTGGAATGGCAAGTACCGGCGGCCGGCGACGCTGACGAACGACGACTTCGCCCGGCCCATCGACAGCTCCCTGCTCTGGGTCTACGAGGGCTTGACCACCTATCTCGGGGACGTCTTGACGGCGCGCAGCGGCCTGTGGAGCGCGGAGGAGTACCGCGACAACCTGGCGCTCGACGCGGCGGCGATGGAGCGCCGCACGGGCCGGCGCTGGCGCCCGCTGGCCGATACGGCCGTCGCCGCACAGATCCTGTTCGGGTCGCGCGCCGACGGGGCCAACTGGCGGCGGGACGTCGACTTCTACGCGGAGGGCGCGCTGATCTGGCTCGAGGCGGACGTGCTGATTCGGCAGGCGACCGCCGGCCGCCGCTCGCTCGACGACTTCTGCCGGAGCTTCTTCCACGGGAAAAGCGGGCCGCCCGAGGTGCGCCCCTACGTGCTGAGCGACGTGATCGCGGCGCTCGACGGCGTGGCGCGCCACGACTGGGCCGGCTTCTTTGCCGGGCGCCTGGACCACCCCGTGGCCGCCGCGCCCCTGGGCGGCATCGCCGCGGCGGGCTGGCGGCTCGACTACGACACCACGCCCTCGCCGCTGCTCGAGTCGACCGCGACCGTGCGCAAGACCACCGACGCGAGCCACTCCATCGGGCTCGTGCTGGACGAGAACGGGCGCGTGGTGGACAACGTCCCGGGACTCCCGGCGGAGCGGGCCGGCGTGGGGCCGGGGATGCGCGTGGTTGCGGTCAACGGCCGGAAGTACTCCTCCAAGGTGCTGCGTTCGGCGATCCGGGCGACGGCCGCGGGCCAGCCGCTCGAGCTGCTCGTCGAGAACGCGGAATACTTCGCGACCCACGCGCTGGACTACAGCGGAGGCGATCGCTTCGCGCGCCTCGTGCGCGACGAGGCCCGACCGGACCTGCTGTCGCGGATCATCGCGCCGCGCTCGGGGAGCTGACCCGCCCTCCACGCCGCGCGCCAGGTTCCGTGCGATGATCCGATCGGCCCGCCGGGAGGCCGCCGTGAGCGCTCGAGCCGGCGCTCGGCGACGGGCGCGGCCCGAACCGTCGCGGCGCCTTGCGCGCCCTGGCCATCCTGCTGCTCGCGGTCCTGGCCCCGGCGGCGGCGCTGGGGTGGGGGACGAGCAAGATGATCGCCGCGTTCCGCCGCGCCATGGATGAGCAACTCGCCGACGCACAGTCCCGCGGAAGTCGGAGGACGCCGAGCCAACTCGCCGAGGCGCTGTCCCAGACGAGCGCCGATTTCAGGAGCCTGGCCGACGTGGCGGCGGAGCATCGGTCGCGTCACGGGGCGTACCCGGCGGACGCCGAAGGGCTCTACCGAGCCTGGACGGCGATTCGTCCGGACGAAGAGGCGCCGCTCGATCCGTTCGACGGGAAATGGTATGGCTACGAGCGGGACGGCGAGCATTTCGTCCTGTACAGCACCGGCCCGGATCTCGACAGCGAACAGGACGACATCGTGTACCGCTCGGAGCACCACTGACGGGCCGGGAACCACGGGTCACCGGCGCGGCGGCAGGTCGAGACCGCCCGGTACGGAGACGTTTCTCGCGCGGACCCGGGCCGCGCGGCCCACGGCCGAGGGCGCGGGACCCGAGCGGGGTGCTCGCTACTCGTCCGGCTGCATCGACGGGTAGGCGAAATGCGTCGGGGGCGAGAACAGCTCCTTGATCGAGCGCGCGCTGACCCAGCGCAGCAGGTTGAGCGCGCTCCCCGCCTTGTCGTTGGTCCCGGAGGCGCGCCCCCCGCCGAACGGCTGCTCGCCGACGACGGCGCCCGTCGGCTTGTCGTTGATGTAGAAGTTCCCGGCGGCGTTGACCAGCGCGTCGGAGATCGCGGCGATCGCCTCCCGGTCCTGCGCGAACACGGCGCCCGTGAGCGCGTAGGGCGAGCCGCGGTCGCAGATCTCGAGCGCGCGGTCGAGCCGTGCGTCGGGGTAGACGTGGATCGTCAGCACCGGCCCGAAGATCTCCTCCCGCATCAGCTTGAGATCGGGGTCGCGGGCCAGCACGACCGTGGGCTCGATGAAGTAGCCCTTGCGGTCGCTGCCGCCGCCGCCGCAGAGGATCTCGGCGTCCTTCGCGCGCTTGGCGTGGTCGATGAAGCCCTTGATCGACTGGTACGCCTGGCGGTCGATGACCGCGCCCATGAAGTTGCGGAAGTCCAGCGGGTCGCCGACGCGGATCTCGGCGACCTGGCGCAGCAGCTCCTGCCGCACGCGGGTCCACAGCGACGCGGGGACGAAGGCGCGCGAGGCGGCGGAGCACTTCTGCCCCTGGTACTCGAAGGCGCCGCGCACGAGCGCCGTGGCCAGCGCCGCGGCGTCGGCCGAGGCGTGCGCGAAGACGAAGTCCTTCCCGCCGGTCTCGCCCACCAGGCGCGGGTAGGAGCGGTAGCGGCCGATGTTGCGGCCGACGCGGGTCCACATCGCCTGGAACACCGCGGTCGAGCCGGTGAAGTGGACGCCGGCCAGCTCCGGGCTGTCGAGCGCGGTGTCGCCGACCTCGGCGCCCGAGCCGGGGACCATGTTCACCACGCCGGGCGGCAGCCCGGCCTGCTCCAGCACGTCCATGATGAAATGCGCGGAGTAGACCGCGGACGAGGCCGGCTTCCACACCACCGTGTTGCCCATCAAGGCCGGGGCGGTCGGCAGGTTCCCGGCGATGCTCGTGAAGTTGAACGGGGTGACCGCGAACACGAAGCCCTCGAGCGGGCGGTACTCGAGACGGTTCCAGCAGCCGGGCGAGGAGTGCGGCTGCTGCGCGTAGATCTCCTGCATGAAGCGCGGGTTGAAGCGCCAGAAGTCGGCCAGCTCGCAGGCGGCGTCGATCTCGGCCTGGTGCGCGGTCTTCGACTGTCCGAGCATCGTCGCCGCGTTGAGCACCTGACGGTACGGGCCGGCAAGCAGGTCGGCCGCCTTGAGGAACACCGCCGCGCGCTGGTGCCACGGCGTGCGCGACCACGCCGCGCGGGCGTCGAGCGCGGCGCGGATCGCGCGCTCGACCTGGGGCCTGCCGCACTTGTGCCACTGGGCCAGCACGTGGCGATGGTCGTGCGGCATCGTGGCCGCGGCCACGTTCCCGCTGCGCACCTTGCGCCCGCCGATGCGCGCGGGGATCTCGATCACGCGCGCCGCCATCTCCTTCAGCCGCGCCTGGAGCTCGACGCGCTCCGGGCTGCCGGGACGGTAGTCGAGGACCGGTTCGTTGGCCGGAGGCGGCACGCTGGGAACGGCGTTGGACATGGTCGGCTCCGGGAGGGTGCCCGCGGTGACGGCGTGCGTTCCGCGCTGGTCCGTCATTCTAGCAGCGCCGCACCGCGCGAGCCGCCGAGTCGTTCGGAGCTTCCTCGGCATGAACAGGGGACGGGCGTGAGGCCCGTCCCCTGGGTCCTGCCCCGTGCCGGGCGGACGGTACTAATCGGTGCTGGACAGCGCGCTCACGACCTGCGCGGCGTGGGTGTCGGTGTTGCGCTGCATGTCCGGTAGCCGCGGGAGTTCTCCCGTGCGCACCTCTCCGGCGGCGTCGGCCTCACCGTGCGCGTCGAGCGCTGCGGAGCCGTCGAGGCGTTCGAGCTCGACCGCGGTGGGCGCCGCCTGCTTCCAGGCCCGCGCGACGAGCAGCAGCACTGCCGCCGTCACGACGACGAGCACGACCGCGCCGAAACCGCCTCCCTTCCTCATGCCGCCAATCTAGGGTCCGGGGTCGGGAGTTCGCCACCCGGCGGCGAGCGGCACCGCCCCGTACGATAATGCTCAGGGTGTCGACCCCGCGCGCGTCACCGCGCGGCCGCTTCGCGCCGAGCCCCACCGGCGACGTGCACCTGGGCAACGCCGCGAGCGCGCTCGTCGCGTGGCTCTCCGTCCGCTCGCGCGGCGGCAGCCTGGTGCTGCGCGTCGAGGACCTCGACCGCGACCGCTCGCGGAGCGAGTTCACCGGGCGGATCCTCGCAGACCTGGCCTGGCTCGGGCTCGATTGGGACGAGGGCCCGGACCGCGGCGGCCCGCATGCGCCGTACGACCAGGGCTCGCGCGCGGCCCACTACCGGGCGGCGCTCGATCGGCTGCTCGCCGGCGGCCGGCTCTACCCCTGCTTTTGCAGCCGCAAGGAGATCGCCGCCGCGGCGAGCGCGCCGCAGGAGCCCGGAGACCAGCCGTACTACCCGGGCACGTGCCGCGCGCTGGAGGCCGAGCAGTCGCGCCGCCGCATCGCTTCGGGCGAGCGGCACGCCTGGCGCTTCCGCGTCGATCCGTGCGCGCAGCCGGAGTTCGTCGACCTGGTGCGGGGGGCGTGGCGCGCGGGCGCCTGGCCCTGCGGCGACTTCGTGGTCCACCGCTCGGACGGCGTCGCGGCCTACCAGCTCGCCGTCGTCGTCGACGACGCGGCGATGGGCATCGACGAGGTCGTGCGGGGCGACGACCTGTTGCCTTCGACCCCGCGCCAGCTCCTGCTCTACGAGGCCCTCGGCTTCAGGCCTCCGGCCTTCGGGCACGTTCCGCTGTGGCTCGGGCCCGACGGGGTTCGGCTCTCCAAGCGCCATCGCGGCACGACGCTCGCGGAGCTGCGCGACGCCGGTCTCGAGGCGCCGGTCGTCGTCGGTCGGCTCGCGCACCGGCTCGGGCTCCTGCCGGCCGTGGCTCCGGCGCGCGCGGCGGATCTGGTCGCCGGGTTCGCCTGGGGCAAGATCCGGCCGGCGCCGGCGGGGATCGTCGTCGATCCGGCCGGCTGGCGTTGAGCCTCACGGCTCGGGCTGGAGCCGCGGCAGCACCGCGTCCTGCTCGGCCAGCAGGTAGGTCACGACGGCCAGCGCGGCGACGTTGCGGTCCAGGTCGCCGGGGTCGACCTTGTCCAGCGTGTCCGCCTCCGTGTGGTGGTAGTCGAAGTAGCGCTCGCCGTCCTGGCGCAGGCCGATCACCGGCACCCCGTGGCGCTTCCTCAAGGGGCCGATGTCGGCGCCTCCGCCTCCGGAGACGACGTCGGCGGCGCCGATCGTCGCCAGCCGGCGGGCGATCTCGCGCACCATCTCGACTCCGCCCTCGCCGGCGGTGACGCCGAAGCCGACGGGACGGAACCCCCCGGAGTCGCTCTCGATCGCGGCGACGTGACGCTCGGCGCCGTGGCGCTCGGCGTAATCGAGGCCGCCGCGCAGCCCGTTCTCCTCGTTGGTGAAGAGCACGGCGCGCACGGTGCGCCGCGGTGGCGCCGCGAGCCGCCGCAGCAGCCGCATCGTCTCCATCACGATCGCGCAGCCGGCGCCGTCGTCGTGGGCGCCGTGACCGACGTCCCAGGAATCGAGGTGGGCGCCGATCAGGACGATCTCGTCGGGCCGCTCCCGGCCGGGGATCTCCGCCAGCACGTTCGCGGACTCGGCGTCGTCGAGCGTCGAGCAGCCGAGGTCGAGCCGGACGCGCACGGTCTCGCCCGAGCCGATCAGCCGATGCAGCAGCTCCGCGTCCTCCGCGGCCAGCGCCGCCGCGGGGATGCGGGGAACGCTCTCGTCGTAGGCCAGCGCCCCGGTGTGGGGCAGCCGGTAGTTCGCCGTCCCGAGCGAGCGGATCAGCATGCCCACCGCTCCCAGCCGGGCCGCCCGCGAGGGACCGTCGACGCGCAGCGGTGCGAGCGAGCCGTAGCCGCTCTCCGCGTTCCAGCCCGCCTCCATCGCGCGGTTGAACAGCACGAGCTTTCCGGCCACGGCGCCGGCAGCCGCTTCGAGCTGGTCGAAGCTCGCCACCTCGATCACCTCGGCGGTCGTCCCGTCCGGGGGCGTGGCGACGCTGCCGCCGAGCGCGAGAACGGGCAAATCCCGCTCGATCGGCGCCACGATGCGGGCTCGTGCCTCCCCGCGCACCCAGTGCGGGACGCGGACCTTCTCGGTCCAGACGCGATCGAGGCCGTCGCGCTCGAACTCCGCCGCGGCCCAGGCCACGGCGCGCTCGAGCGCGTGGGAACCGCTCAGCCGGTGTCCGATGCGGTCGGTGAGGTAGGTCAGCTTGTGGTGGGCTCGACCGTCGACCATGGCCGCGCCGACGAGCCCGCCGGCGACGGCCGAAGGGTCGTCGGGGGCCCCCGGCTCCCCGGCCCCGGCCCCGATCCCGACCCCGACCCCGACCCCGACCCCGACCCCGACCCCGACCAGCAGGATCCCCGTGGCGACCGCTCGGTCCAGCATGGAGGGCCGCATTATAGGCTCCCGGCCGGCCGGCCTTGCGCGGACGGTCCGGGGCCGAGGACAATCTCCCTCCCCACCCGGAGAAGCGATGATCGTCAAGCCGTTCCGCGGGCTCCGGCCGCGCTCCGACCTGGCCGCCGGGATTCCGAGCGCGCCCTACGACGTGGTCACCACGGAGGAGGCTCGCGAGCGGGTGCGCCGGAATCCCCGCAGCTTTCTCCGCGTCGTCCGCCCCGAGGTCGACCTGGACCCCGGCACCGATCCACACGACGAGCGCGTCTACCGGACCGGTCGCGACAACTTCCGCGCGCTGATCGACGCCGGCGATCTGGTCCGGGACGCGGTTCCCGCGTACTACGCGTACCGCCTGCGTGGCGGCGGACACACGCAGACCGGCATCTTCGGCGCGGTGGCGCTCGAGGACTACCTCGAGGGGCGCATCAAGCGGCACGAGCACACGCGGCCCGACAAGGAGCTGGATCGCGCGCGGCTGATCGATGCGCTGTCCGCCCACCCCGGCCCCGTGTTCCTCGCGCATCGCCGCGATCCGCGGCTGGCGGAAGAGATCGCCGCCGCGACCGCTTCGAGCCCCGCGACGAGCCACACGGACGAGAACGGCGTCGAGCACCAGGTGTGGGTCGTGGACGAGGCCGAGCGGCGGGAGCGCATCGAACGCCTGTTCCGGGACGTCCCGGCGAGCTACATCGCGGACGGCCACCACCGCGCCGCCGCGGCGGCCCGGGTCTGTGCCGAGCGCTCGGCGCGCCTCGAGGCCGCGGGCGGTGCCGCGCCCTGCCGCTTCTTCCTCGCCGCTCATTTTCCCGGGGACGAGCTGCGAATCCTCGAGTACAACCGCGTCGTGCGCGACCTTGCCGGCCGTACGCCCGCCGAGTTCCTCGACGAGCTGCGGGCACGCGGGTTCGAGCTGAAGGCGGATCGCGCCGCGAGGCGGCCGCCGCGGCGCGGGAGCTTCGGCATGTACCTCGATCGCCGCTGGTATCTGCTCGTCCCGACCGAGCGGCCGCGCCCCGGGGATGTCGCCGCCGGGCTCGACGTCGCGGTGCTCGCAGCGACCTTGCTCGCGCCCGTGCTCGGCATCGGCGACCCACGCAGCAGCCAGCGGATCGACTTCGTCGGCGGCGCCCGGGGCCCGGAGGAGCTGGAGCGGCGCGTCGATTCCGGCGCTTGGGCGGTCGCCTTCGCGCTCCATCCCACGAGTCTCGGAGACGTCATGCGAGTGGCCGACACCGGCGGGGTGATGCCGCCCAAGAGCACGTGGTTCGAGCCCAAGCTGCGCTCGGGGCTGGTCGTCCAACTGCTGGACGGCAAGGAGCTTTGAGCGCGCCGATCGAATGAAACGCGGCTCCGGGCGCTCCAACGGAGCAGGCGCGGGACGGACTGGATGCTGAAGGGCCGGAGATCGAGGGCGCGAGGCGGGGCGCGACGCGCCCTCCCGCCGCTAGGGGCCGGGACGGCGGGCCTTCTGGCCGAGCTTCATCCGCAGCGTGGGGTTCAGCCCGGGTTGCACGAGCGCTCGCCGGCGGCCGTCGGGGCTCAGGCCCTCGACGAGCCGCTCCGCCACCGCGAGCGGCGCGTTCGGGTGGCACGCGATGTGGAGCTTGAACTCGTCCGATCCGGTCCACCGGCCGTCACGAGCCAGGTGCTGCAGCGTGCGCGGGAGGAGCTGTCGCGCGCGGAGCAGGACCCGCGCCTCGGGCGGCGTGAGGTTGGGGTTACGCGCCAGCGCGTCGAGCACCTGCGGATCGGAGTCATGGAGCATGATCTCGCGCTCCCGGACGGCGCCCCGCGCGGCGACGGAGGCGCGATGCGCCACGGGGATCCGCTCCAGCGCCTCCCGGATCTGCCGGGGCTGGGCGTCCGGCGGGAGCGACTCGAGTGCGGCGGGCGAGACGCCTTCGACGACTCGAGCGACGAGCGATTCCAGGGTTTCGCGCTGGCGGTCGGTCAACTCGTCGAACGTCACGCCGAGCCGGACCTCGCCGTTCTCGTGGTCCTCGATGACGCGCGCGACCTGCCCCACGGCGGTCAGTCGCAGATCCCCCGCGACGCTAGACAGGCTGACGGTGACGAGCGGGCCGGACGAGGACGGCAGGTTGCCCGTCAGCAGCACGCCCGAGCGGCTGAGGTCGCCGGCGAGGCAGACGTAGTCGTCCCCCTCCCAGGTCAGGACCGCGGGGAGTCCTGCGAGGAAGCGGGAGGCTCCGCGCTTCGGCCTCGCGTCGGCGCCGGCGTCACTCATCGGCGCGCAGAATATAAGCCTTCTCCTGGGCGCCTTCAGCGTGATAATAGAGAGACGGCACCGGAGTGGAGGCGCCACCACGTCTCACCATGGGCCAGCCATCGACCCAATGGATCCACCCAAAAGCACCGAAAACTCCACCAATCCTGCTAAAAAAATGAAGTCTTGGCAATCTTCTGGCGCAGACATATGATGTACCACCCAAACTCACCGATTATTCTGGATGTATTTGGGTGCTCAAAAAGGTGCCGGTGGTGGATCTAAAGATTCCTCTCGCCGCCGATTTCGTCACCACGATTGCCCGCCTGGACCACTTCAACGGCCAGTGGTCGATGAGCCCGGGTCTCCCGCCCGACCGGCTTTTCCGGCTCGAGGAGGCGGCCCGGATCCAGTCCGTCGCGGCGTCGTGCCGGCTGGCCGGGATGCGGGTCACCGACTCCGACGTCGCCGCGCTGCTCCGCGGAGAGGCGCCCGGGCTGCGGGATTCGCCCGAGGTGCGCGGCTACGCCGCGGGCCTGGCGGTCGAGCTTTCAGGTGGCGAGCGGCTGCTGGGCGGCGACGCGCTGCGCGCGCTGCAGGCGACGATCCTCGGCGCCGTCGACCCCGTTCCCTGGCGCACCGTGCCGCTCGATCGCGAGGCCTTCGACGCCGACGGCAAGGCGACGGGGACCGTCTTCTCGACGCTCCCCCCGCGGCTCGTCGAGGGCAAGACCGACGAGCTGCTCACCTGGCTCGAGCTCGAGCTGCGCTCGGGGGAGCAGCACCCGATCCTCGTGATCGGCGTCTTCGCGCTCGGCATCCTGTCGATCAGCCCCTTCGACCGCGGAAACGGCCGCCTGTCGCGGCTGCTCGCCGGACACCTGCTGCGGCGCGCCGGCTACCACTACACGCGCTACGCCAGTCTCGAGCGGGAGGTCGAAGCGCTGCGCTGCGACTACCAGCAGGGCCTGCTGAAGTCGCAGACGCGGCTGTGGAGCGGGGAGGCCGATCTGCACCCGTGGCTCGCCTTCTTCCTCCTGACCCTCGACCGGCAGCGGGAGCGGGTCGAGGCCAAGGTCGCGCTCGAGCGCGAATCGCACGACTACCCGCCGCTGCAGCGCGCGATCCTGGAGACGGTGCGCGAGCATGGGGATGCCGACGCGGCGCTCTTGCTGCGGGCCACCGGCGCGAACCGCAACACGTTGAAGGACAACCTGCGCCGCCTGGTGCAGACGGGCGTGCTGCAGCGGTTGGGACAGCGCCGCGGCACGCGGTACCGCATGGCCACGGGGGAGCCGGCCAGACCGGGCGCCGACGGTGGCGTCGAGCGCTGACCCCCGCAGCGAGCGAGCGGATCGCGGCTGGGCACTGGCGCTGTTCGGCGCGGCGCTCGCGCTGCGCGCGGTCCACCTGGTCACGATCCGGGACTCGCCGTTCTTCTCGAACCTCTACATCGACCCGCTGTGGTACGACGAGTGGGCGCGGCACATCGCGGCCGGCCACTGGATGGGCGAGCGCCCGTTCTTCCTCGATCCGCTCTACGCCTACTTCCTCGCCGCGATCTACAGTGCGGCCGGCCCCAGCTATCTCGCGGTCGCGGCCGTCCAGAGCCTGCTCGGCGCGCTGGTCGCTCCGCTCGTGCTCCTGGCGGCGCGGCCCTGGTTCGGGTCGGCGGTCGCGCGAGCGGCGGGAGCGGTCGCCGCCTGCTACCTCCCCGCGGTCTTCTTCGGCGGCGTGCTGATGAAGCCGGCGCTGTCGACGTTCCTGTCGGCGCTGGCGCTGTGGCTCTTGTCTCGCGGGCTCGCCGGGGCCGGCCGCGCGTGGTGGCCGCTCGCCGGAGTGACGACCGCCCTGGCCTGCCTCACGCGCGGCAACCTGGTGTTGCTGCTCCTGCCGCTCGCCGCCTGGATCCTGGCTCGGGCCGACGCCGCCGACGTCGAGCGCGGGCTGGGCGGGCTCGCCGGGCGGGTGCGGCGGCCGGCGCGCCGGCGCGAGTGCGGCGGTTTCTTGCTGGGTGCGGCCGTGGTGCTCGCGCTTCCGGCGGCCCACAACTACGCCGCCAGCGGCGAGTTCGTCCTGACCACGGCCAACGCCGGTGCGAACTTCTTCATCGGCAACAACCCGGCGAACCGGTCGGGGGAGTACCAGCAGCTCCCGTTCATCCGCCCCAATCCGAAGTACGAACAGCAGGACTTCGACCGCGAGGCGGAGCGGCGCGCCGGCCGTCCCCTGACCGACCGCGAGACGTCCGCCTTCTGGTTCGGGGAGAGCTGGCGATGGATCCGCGCGCATCCGGCGGACTGGCTCGCGGTGGTGGGTCGCAAGCTGCGGAGTCTGTGGGGAGCGTTCGAGACGCCGGACAGCCTCGATTACTACCTGTACCGTGAGACGGCGCCGGTCCTGCGGCTGCCGCTGCCCGGCTTCGGGCTGCTCGGCCCGCTGGCGCTGCTCGGCCTCGCGCTGGCGCTCCCGCGCCGCGGCTGGCCGCGGCTGCTCGTGCACTTCGTCGCCGCCTACTCGATCACGATCGTCGCGTTCTTCGTCTTTTCGCGGTTCCGCATGGTCATCACCCCCGCGCTGCACGTGCTCGCCGCCTTCGCCGCGCTCGAGCTGGCGCGCCGCTGGAGCGCGGCGCGCGCCGGCGGGCGCGACCGGCTCGCGGCGGCGGTCGGGCCGACGGCGCTGCTGCTGGTCTTCTTCCTGTTCGTCAACGTACCGGTCCGGGCGCGCACCGACACTTGGTCGTATCGCGTGGCCGACGCGCTGCGGCTCCCGGCCGTGCCGGAGACATCGGCGCTCGGGCACTTCAATCTCGGGGTCGTCTACGCCGCGCGGGCGAAGGAAGCGGGGCACGAAGGCGAATCGCAACGGCTGCTCGCCCTGGCCGAGGCCGAGCTGCGCCGCTCGCTGGCGCTCGCGGGGGAGCCGCGGCAGGCGCGGAAGTACGTCGAGCTGGGCAAGGTGCTGGCGCGACAGCAGCGGACCGCGGAGGCGATCGAGGTCTACGGGCAGGCGGCCGAGATCGAGCCCGGCAACTGGCGCACCCACCACGCGCTGGGCCTGCTGTACCGCCGGCAAGGCGAGGAGGCGGCGGCCGTCGCGGCCTTCCGCCGCGCGCTCGAGATCGCGCCCGGGCAAGCCGCCAGTGCCGCGGCGCTGGCCGAGGGCGACAAGGAATCCGAGCCGGCACCGAGCCCGGAGTGAGCAACCGGTCTCGGTCTCCCGCCGCCGCGCTGCCCCCGCCGCCGCGCCAACGAGGTGGCCGACGTCGGGTTGGCCAAGCCGCCGACGCGGTCGCCGCGAGCGGCGGCTCGACCGCTGCGGCACCGTGACGTCCGTGCCGCGAATCTCTCGGCGTGCTGCATCCTGGCGAAGGCGCCGGGCCCCGCGCTGTGGGTCAGGCCCGACAGCCTGCCGGCCAGCGCCTGGCCGTACGCGGCCGGGTCCTTGGGCCGAGGCCGTGGCCGGGTCCATGGTTCCGCCGCGATGACCCGTGGTAGGCTCGGGCCGAACAGCGCGAAGCTCGACCGTCGCGTCGCGCTCATCGCGCGAGCTGCCGCGCTCTCGCCGCGATGGGGCCGCCGGCAAGGGGGTAGCACGGCGTGTCGCTCCTCGGAACTCGCGTGGGGAACATCCGTGTCCTCGAGCGGATCGGTGCCGGCGGGATGGGCGAGGTCTACGTCGGGGTCGACGAGGCGCTGCAACGCAAGGTCGCGCTGAAGGCGATCCGCGGCGAGCATCGACTCCAAGCCACGGCCCGCGCCCGATTCCTGCGCGAGGCGCGGATCCTCTCCCGGCTCGAGCATCCCAACATCTGCCGCATCTACGACTACGTCGAGCACGGCGCCGCCGAGTTCCTGGTGCTCGAGCTGATCGACGGAGTCAACCTCGGTCGGGCGATCCGGGAAGGCATCGATTCGAAGCGCAAACTGCGCATCGCGATCGACATCGCCGGGGTCCTGGCCGCCGCGCACGCGGCCGGCGTCGTCCACCGCGACCTCAAGCCCGACAACGTGATGCTGACCCGCGACGGACGGGTCAAGGTGCTGGACTTCGGCCTGGCTCGCGCGGCGGCGGAGGAGGTCGAGACCGGGGATGCGGACACGGAGCCGCCCCCGGGTCCGCCGGCCGCCGTCGCCGCCGCCACGGCTCCGGCGCCAGGAACGATCGCCGGGCCGACGGTCGCCCCCGGCGCCGCTGCGACCGTGGCGTCCGGGGAGGCGTTTCGCACCGCGATCGGCGGGATGGTCGGCACGCCCGCGTTCATGAGCCCGGAGCAGGCGCGGGGCGCGGCCGTGACGACGGCGAGCGACATGTACTCGTTCGGGCTACTGCTCCAGACGCTGTACGGCGGGCGGCTGCCCTACGACACCGGCCTCGACGCTGGCGCGCTGCTCGCGAAGGTCCGCGCGGGGGAGACGCTGCCGGCGGAGAACGTGGGGCGCGATCTCGCAGCGTTGATCGCGCGGCTCAAGGCCCTCGCGCCGTCGGCGCGCGCGACCGCCGTCGAAGCGCGGGAACGGCTCGTGTGGATCCGCGACAAGCCGCGCCGCCGCGCGCGGGGTCTGACCGCGGCGGCACTCGTCGTGCTCGCCGCCCTGGCCGGGCTGAAGTACACGCTCGACCTGCGGCGCGAACGGGCGATCGCCGACCTGCGGCGCGAGCAGGCCGAGGACTTGATCGGCTTCATGCTCGGCGACGTGCGGGCCAAGCTCGAGCCGCTCGGCCGGCTCGACCTGTTGGAGGACGTCGGGGACAAGGCGATCGCCTACTTCGCCTCCGTCCCCGAGAGCGAGCTGTCCGAGCGGGAGCGGGCGCGACGCGCGATGGCGCTGTACCAGATCGGCGACGTGCGCATCAAGCAGGGCGACCTCACCGCCGCGATGCCGGCGTTCGAGCAGGCGCTGGCGCTCGGCCGCAGGCTGATCGCGCGCGACGCCGGGAACCTCGAGTGGCTCGAGACGCTGGCGCTCGCCCATTTCTGGGTCGGCAACGGCCACTGGAACGCGGGGAACCTGGCCGCGGCGCTCGAGCAGTTCGAGGCCAACCTCGAGCTGGCGAAGCGGCTCGCCGACGCCCGGCCGGCGGACCTCGACCTGCGCATGGAGGTCGCGAACGGGGAGGCGAACGTCGGTTCCGTGCTGCACGCGATGCGCGAGCCGGGGCGCGCCCTCGAGCACATGCTGGAGTCGGGGAGGATCATCGAGGACCTGCTGGCGGCCGACCCGGCGCGCGACGACTGGCGCTTCGCGCTGGCGACGAACCACCTGCAGCTCGGGCGCATCCGTGAGTCCTTGGGAGAGCTGCGCGAAGCGCACGAGCACTACCGAGCCGATCTCGCGATCATGCTCGAGCTGACCGCGCGGGATCCCGAGCGCCCGGACTGGGTCGAGCAGCTCGTGGTCGCGCATAACCACGTCGGCACCGCCCTCGAGCGGCTCGGCCAGCTCGACCGGTCGCTCGAGCAGCACGCGGAGAGCGTGCGGATCGCGGAGCGTCTGGCCGCGAGGGACGCGGCCAACTCGTGGTGGGCCGGCATCCTCGCCATCGCGCGGCGCAACCTCGGCTGGCTGCGCCATCTGGGAGGCGACGCGGAAGGGGCGACCTCCGACCTGCGCTCGGCGGCGGCGGCGCTCGCCGATCTCGCGCTGCGCGACCCGGCGCGGCGACAGTGGCGGGAGGAGCACGCCCTGGCGCTGCTCGGAATGGGCAGCGTTCTGCTCGGCACCCGCGACACGGACGGCGCGCTCGCCGCCGTCGAGCAGGCGCGCGCCGCGCTCGAGCCCGCGAGCGCGGAGGAATCGCAAGACCCGCGAGCGCGACGCATCCTGGCCGAGTGCGAGCTGCTGCACGGCCGGGTCCTGGCGCAGCGCGGCGATCGCGAGGCGGCCTCCGCCGCCTGGGAGCGTGCCCGTGCCGCGATCGAGCCCGTCGCCCGCGGCTCGAGCGACGGCTCCTTGCTCGCGCCGCTCGCTCGCGCGCTCCTGCGCCTCGGCCGGGACGCCGACGCGGAGCCGCTCCTGGCGATCCTGCAGCGGCAGGGCTACGTCGATCCTCGACTCGGGTCCTGAGGGCTCCGCGGCACGGGGGAGCGGCGGAAAAGGCTTGACACGGCGGGCTCCGTTCCCGCACAATCCGGGGCACGGGCACGGGTGCGCTGATCGGGGGCGGGGGTCGCCCTCACGAACCGAAAAGGAGGAATCCGATGGCGATCGACATCAATCTCGACTGGTCCGGGGGCGTGCACTCTCGGCCGACCGTCACGAACGCGACCGACCAGAACAACGGCATCCCGGCGAGCCAGACCTCGTTGCAGTGGGACCTGACGCCGGCCCAGGACGGCGTGTATATCACGGGCGTGACGTTCTACGCGACCCAGTCGGACAAGAACAACAAGCGCAACGCGATCACGCCGGCCTATCTCAACCTGCCGGGCGGCCACGTCGGCGACGATCCCACCACGTGGAAGATCGACTTCGTCGCCGGCAGCGGACCGCGATCGCAGGCCCAATTGTGGTACGACGTCCAGTTCGCCGACAACGACTTCGGCGATCTCGACTGGGACCCGCTGCTGACGATCTCGCCGCGCTGACTCCGAGTCGACCGCGGCGCTGGCCGCCGCTGATTCCGGTCTGGCGCGTGTCCGGGCGTGGCGCTCAGCCGCCCGTCGCTGCCGCCCAATGGGCCAGGCCCAGCTCGCTCGCGATCGTGAACAACGTCGTGACGCCGTCGACGTAGGCGCCGACGTCCTCGCCGTACTGCGGGCCCGTGAACAGGCCGCGCTTGACCAGCGGCCGCACGGCCTCCGAGTACAGCAGGTACGACGGGGGATTCGCCCGGGCGCCGAAGGCGGCCTGGATCTTGGGCTGGTACACCAGCTTGCCACCCGGCAGCTTGCCCTCCCTGAACCCGCCCAGCACCGCCACGTCGAGCGCCGGCAGGCCGACGTAGCTCTTCTTCAGGCTGCCCAGCATCAGTTGCACGCCGCCCTTCTTGAGCTGCGCCAGACCCAGCGTGCCGTAGACCGTGAGCACCGCGTCGGTCCCCAGCTCCTTGTTCAGACCCGCCAGCTTGTTCTGCGCCTGGGACATGCCGCGCATCTTGAAGTTCGGCAGCCCGTAGGCCGTCGTGCGCACCAGCTCGCCAGGCCGGTATTTGGGCTCGTCGTCGGCCTCGATCGTCTTCCACAGCTCGGTCGCCTTGACCTGCTCCACGGTCGCGACGTCGATCCCCGCGCCGCGAAGCGTCTCGACGAAGCTGTCGTAGAGCACGTCGGTCAGCTGCTCGTAGTCGGCGAGCGGCAGCTCGAAGAAGTTGGTCTTGGTCCCGTCGATCGTGACCCACGGGCCGACGTGGATCGAGCCGTACTCCTGGGTCTCCAGGTCGAAACGGATCTGGAACGTCCCGATCGCGACCCTCTTCGGCGCGGGCTGCTTCTTGCCGAATCCGCCGTCCTCGGCGTAGAAGCCGTGGCACTTGCCCGAAGTCTTGACCATCGCCTCGCGGCTCGACAGATCGAGCTCGCAGCCGCCAAACGCGGCCGGGCCGGCGATCGCGGCGCCGAGCACCAGCCCGGCGACGGCGGCCCACGGACGAACGGCTGGTTTCATGCTTCGTTCCTCCCTGATCGGCGGCTGGGCAGTCTAGTGCACGCCGCCTCGCGGAGTCCACGGGTCCAGGTCATCGGCCGTGCGGTCCGTCCGGCTCGGCCCCGGCCAGATCGAGCAGGAACGCGTACTCGAGCGCCGTCTCGCGCTGGTGCTCGAAGCGGCCCGACGCGCCGCCGTGGCCGGTATCGAGCTTGGTGTGGAGCAGGAGCGGGGCGTCGTTCGTCCGCAGCGCCCGCAGCTTCGCCACCCACTTGGCCGGCTCCCAGTACTGGACCTGCGAGTCGTGGAGCGCGGTCGTCACCAGGAGCGGCGGGTAGCTCTGCGGCCGGACGTTGTCGTACGGCGAGTAGGACAGGATGACCTCGTAGTCGTCGCGGCGGTTCGGGTCGCCCCACTCGTCGTACTCGCCGGTCGTCAGCGGCAGCGTCGGATCGAGCATCGTCGTCACGACGTCGACGAACGGCACGGCGGCGACCGCCCCGGCCCACAGCTCCGGCCGCAGGTTGACCACGGCTCCGATCAGCAGCCCGCCCGCGCTCGCGCCGCGGGCAAACAGCCGGGAGCGGTCGGCGTAGCGCTCCGCGATCAGGTGCTCGGCGCAGGCGATGAAATCGGTGAACGTGTTGCGCTTGCTGCGCCGGCGCCCCTGCTCGTACCAGGCGCGGCCCAGCTCCTCGCCGCCGCGGACGTGGGCGATGGCGACGACGAAGCCGCGATCGAGCAGCGACAGGCGCTCCGAGCGGAACGCGGGGTCGAGGCTCGCGCCGTAGGCGCCGTAGCCGCGGAGCAACAGCGGCCGGCTGCCGTCCCGGCGGAAGCCCTTGCGGTAGACGAGCGAGATCGGGACCGCCGCGCCGTCGGGCGCCGCGGCGTGCACCCGCTCGGTCGCGTAGTTCGCCGGATCGAAGTCGCCCAGCACCGCGTCGCGCTTCATCAGGGTCCGGCCGCGCGTCTCCATCTCGTAGTCGTAGATCGAGACCGGCGTGGTCAGCGAGGTGTAGCCGTAGCGCAGCGTGGCGGTGTCCGGCTCGGGGTTGGCGTCGGTCCACGCCACGTAGGCCGGCTCGCCGAAGTCGATCCGGTGCTCGCCCGCGCCCGACCACGGGCGGACCCGCAGCCGCACCAGACCGGCCTCGCGCTCCTCGACGACGAGGTGATCGCGGAACAGCTCGAAGCCCTCGAGCAGCACGTCGTCGCGGTGCGGAACCAGCTCGGTCCACTGCTCCTTGCGCGCCGGCGCGACCGGCGCCCGCATCAGGCGGAAGTTCCGGGCCTGCCAGTTGGTGCGGACGTAGAACTCGCGGCCGAGGTGGTCGAGCTGGTGCTCGTGCCGCTCCTCGCGCGGCAGGAACAGCGTGAACTCCCCGTCCGGCTCGCGCGCGTCGAGGTAGCGCCACTCGTCGCTCAGCGTCTGCGAGGCGCAGATCAAGAGGAACCGCCGCGACTTGGTGCCGGTGACGAACAGGCTGAAGCGCTCGTCGGCCTCCTGGTGGATCAGCGCGTCGCGGGCCGGATCCGTCCCCAGCACGTGGCGCCAGACCTGGTACGAGCGCAGCGTGGCCGGGTGCTGGCGGGTGTAGAACAGCGTGCGGTCGTCCTCGGCCCAGGCGTGGTTGCCGGTGACGTGGCGGATCTCGTCGTCGAGCAGCCGGCCGGCCGCGAGATCCTTGAAGCGCAGCGTGTAGACGCGCCGCCCGACCGTGTCGACGGCGAAGGCCAGCACGTTCTCGCCCGAGCTGACGCGCAGGCCGGCGACGGAGCAGAACCGGTGCCCCGCCGCCAGCTCGTTGACGTCGAGCATCCGCTGTTCCGCGGCGGCGAGCGAGCCGCGCCGGCGGCAGTGGACCGGGTACTCGCGGCCTTCCTCCCAGCGGTAGTAGTAGTAGTGGCCGCGGAGCCGGCAGGGGACGCTCGCGTCGTCCTTCTTGATCCGCCCCACGATCTCGTCGTACAGCCGCTCGCGCAGCCCCGCGGCATGGGCCAGCGAGCGCTCGAGGTAGTCGTTTTCGGCCGCGAGGTAGGCGCGCACCGCGGGGTCGTCGCGCTCGCGCAGCCAGTGGTAGTCGTCGATGCGAACGTGCCCGTGCCGCTCGAGCCGGGTCGGGATCCTGCTGGCGATCGGCGGGGCGGGCTTCATCGCGGCCATCGCGGCAAGCTGCGGGTCGAGCGCAGCGTACGGGCGCGGAATCCTACACCGAGCCGCGCGGCCCGGCCATCGGCCCCGCGCGGCGGTGATGGTTCGGCTTGAACCGAACCATCGCCCGCGCGGCCCGAGCCGCGGCGCAGATCGCGAGTCGCCGTTCGCCCTCCCGACGCGAGCGGCGCCGCTGCGCCGGACGCGCTCCGCCCCGGTCCGCCGTCGCATCCGGGAACGGTTGACCTCGCGCCGGCTTCCGGGCGATGCTCCTGCCGCTCGCCACGGGCGAGGATCGGCGGGAGGCGTCGGGCGTGGTCGGCTCGGACGTGGGGCTGCTGCGAGGCCTGGTCAAGGACGGCCGTCCGCTCCTGACCCTGAGCGGCCTGATGCTGGTCGCCTTCGGCGGATTCGCGCTGTTTCTCAGCGTGCGAGGAGAGTTCCTGCCCCACGACATCCGCTTTCTCGGTGCGTCGGCGAGCGAGCTGTGCTCGCTCGCCCAGTGCCGCGTCGCGCACTTCATGTTCCACGACCGCGTGGCGTTCGGCGGCGCGCTCGTCGCCATCGGCGTCCTGTACATGTGGCTGGCGGAGTTCCCGCTCGAACGTGGAGAGGCCTGGGCCTGGTGGACGCTCGTGGCCAGCGCGATCGTCGGTTTCGGGAGCTTCCTGACCTACCTGGGCTACGGCTACCTCGACACCTGGCACGGCATGGGCACGCTCGTTCTGCTGCCGCTGTTCGTGACCGGAGCGACGCGCTCGTTCCACGCGCTGCCGGGACCGCGCTCGCCGAGCGTCCTCCTGACGGGCGGCGCATGGGGACCGTGGCGTTCCGCCGCGGGACTCGGCCGGCTGTTGCTGCTCGCCGTGGCGGCGGGGATGTGCCTCGCCGGCGGGACGATCATGGTGGTGGGGATGAGCACGGTGTTCGTGCCCCAGGACCTCGAGTTCATCGGTCTGAGCTCCGCGCAGCTCGATGTGATCAACCCGCGGCTCGTCCCGCTGATCGCTCACGATCGCGCGGGGTTCGGCGGCGGCATCGGCTCCTGCGGAGTCGCCGTCCTGCTCTGCGTGTGGTGCGGGAGCCCGATGCGGAGCTTGCGCCAAGCGCTGGGGGTTGCCGGCGCCGCGGGGTTCGGCGCGGCGATCGGCGTGCACTTCGTCATCGGCTACACGAGCTTCGTCCACCTGTTGCCGGCCTACCTCGGCTGCGCGATGTACCTGGCCGGGCTGGCGCTGTGTGGCAGCGGCTCGGGGACGGTCGGCGCGCGGCGATGAGCCGGGTGCTGCTGGCAGGGGGCTCGGGGCAGATCGGCACGCTGCTGGCGCGGGCCTGGCTCGCCGCAGGCGACGAGGTCGTCGTGCTCAGCCGCACGCCCCGACCGGCGCCCTGGCGCGTCGTCGGCTGGGATGGTGCGACCCGCCGGCCCGTGGTGGGCGGAGATCGACGGCGCCGACTGCGTCGTCAACCTGGCGGGGCGCAGCGTCGACTGCCGCTACGGGGCGGCCAATCGCCGTGCCATCCTCGAGTCCCGCGTCGCGCCGGTACGCGCGGTCGGAGCGGCCATCGGCGCCGCGAGTCGCCCGCCGGCGACGTGGCTCCAGGCCGGCACGGCGACGATCTACGCCCACCGCCACGACGCGCCGAACGACGAGCGCGATGGGATCCTCGGCGGTGCGGAGCCCGACGCCCCCGCGACCTGGCGCTTCAGCATCGAGGTCGCGCGGGCCTGGGAGCGCGCGCTGGCGGACGCCGAGACGCCGGCGACGCGCAAGGTCGCGCTGCGATCGGCGATGACGATGAGCCCCGATCGCGGCGGGGTGTTCGACGCCCTGCTCGGTCTCGTCCGGCGCGGCTTCGGCGGCAAGTGCGGCGATGGCCGGCAGTACGTCAGCTGGATCCACGAGCAGGACTTCGTTCGGGCCCTGCGCTGGATCCTCGCCCGCCCGGAGCTGGCCGGGCCGGTGAACGTCTGCGCCCCGCACCCCCTGCCCAACGCCGAGTTCATGCGCGAGCTGCGCCGGGCCTGGGGCATCCGGTACGGCCTGCCGGCGTCACGCTGGATGCTCGAGATCGGAGCGCTGCTGCTGCGCACCGAGACCGAACTCGTGTTGAAGAGCCGCGCGCCGTCCCCGGGCGCCTGCTCGAGGGAGCCTTCGTGTTCCAGTTTCCGCGCTGGCGCGAGGCGGCACGTGACCTGTGCGCCCGGTGGCGCCAGGCCGGAGCCTGACCGCCAGAGCAGCGATCCCGCCGAGCGGCCGCCCCGCCGCCCGGCCGTTCCGCTGACCCGGCGCGAAGCGCCAATGCATCGGCCTGGCTCATGCCCGCCGATTCGCCGTATAACATCGCCGCGCGGTGCGAGAAAGCGCGTGCCGTGTCCCCGGGGGGGAGGAGTCATGCGGATCCGGTGCCGGGTCGCGTCGTGGGGGGCGTGCGCCGTCTTCGCCCTGTTGTCGTCGGCAGCCGCCGCGCCGCCCGCGGCGGAGGTCCGCTGGCGCAGCGGAGCGCGGGGCGCGCCGGCGCCGATGCAGCCGCTCGCGCTGCGCCAGGCGATCGTGAGCCTGAGCGCGGGAACCCAGCGCCGGGTCGTGGTCCATCTCGACGGGCCGGTCGGGGACCGGCGCGAGCCGCTCGAGGCCGCGGGGATCCGGTTGCTCGCCCACCTCGGGCCGCACTCCTTTTTCGCCGCGCTCCGCCCGGGCGCCGACGCGGCCGCCGCCGCCGGGGTCGTCGCGCTCGAGGCCGTCGACCCGCGGAACAAGCTGCACCCCGACCTCGCGGCGGGAATCGTGCACCCGTGGTCGATCGTGCGCGTCGACGAGCCCAAGGGGGCACCGCCCGACCCGGTCACCGCCGTCTACGTGCTGTTGCACCGGGACGCCGACCTGAAGCGCGAGGCGCCGCGGGTGATCGCGCGTCACGCGGGAGAGATCCGCTCCTTCCTCGAGACCGTGAACGGCGTGGTGGCCCACGTCGCCGCGAGCCGCGTCGGGCAGCTCGCCGGCGAGGATGCGGTGATGTGGGTCGAGCCGCCGCTGCCGCCGCTCGTCGGGCTGAACGACAGCAACCGCGCGCGCGTCGGCGCGGACGTGCTGCAGGACCCGCCGTACGACCTGGACGGAGCGGGCGTCGACGTCCTCGTGTACGACGGCGGGCAGAGCTTCGCGCACGGCGACCTCGCGGGCCGGCTGACGGTCGGGGCCAGCGACACGTCGGGTGTCATCGACCACGCGACGCACGTGTCGTGCACGGTGGCCGGCAGCGGCGCCGGCAGCGGCGGGCAGTTCCGCGGCATGGCGCCCGGGGCCAGCGTCGTCTCCTACGGCTTCGAGCAGGAGGGCGGGCTGCAGCAGGGCTTCCTCTATACCGACCCGGGCGATCTCGAGGACGACTACACCGAGGCGATCACCGTCTACGGCGCCGACGTGGCGAACAACTCGATCGGCACGAACACGGCGTCGAACGGCTTCCCCTGCTCGTGGGAGGGTGACTACGGCTTCACCGACACGATCATCGACGAGATCGCGCGCGGGGCGATCGGCGCGCCGTTCCGCATCGTCTGGGCCAACGGCAACGAGCGCTTCACCGGGGCCTGCGGGACGACCTACCACACCACGGCGCCCCCGGCGTGTGCCAAGAACCACCTCACGGTGGGAGCGCTGAACTCCGACGACGACTCGGTCACGTCGTTCACCTCGTGGGGTCCGTGCGACGACGGGCGGCTCAAGCCGGACGTGTCGGCGCCCGGCTGCCAGGGCGGCGGCGACGGCGGCGTCACCTCGTGCAACAGCTTCGGCGGCTACGGCGTCAGTTGCGGGACCTCGATGGCCTGCCCGACCACGACCGGCGTCGCAGCACTGCTGTTGCAGCGCTACCGCCAGGCCTTCCCGGGAGAGCCCGACTTCCGCAACTCGACGCTGCGGGCGGTCCTGGCCCAGACGGCCCTCGACCTCGTGACGCCCGGCCCGGACTACCAGACCGGCTACGGCTCGATCCGCGCCGTGCCCGCCGTCGATCTCGTCGCCGCGGGGCGCTTCCTCGAGTCCGAGGTCGCCCCGGGGCAGACGTACGGCGTGCTGGTCCTCGTGGGGGCGTCCGACACCGAGCTGAAAGTGACCCTGGCGTGGGACGACCCCGCGGGGACTCCGGTCGTCGATCCGGCGCTGGTCAACGACCTGGACCTGCGGGTCATCGGCCCCGGAGCCACGGTGAATCTTCCGTGGACGCTCGATCCGGGGAATCCCACCGCTCCCGCGGTCCGCACGCAGCGCGACGGCGTGAACAACATCGAGCAGGTCGTGATCGACGCTCCCGCGCCCGGCGCGTATCGCGTCGAGGTGGTCGGGTTCGACGTCGCCCAGGGGCCGACGCAGTCGTTCAGCCTGGCGGCCAGCCCGACGCTGATCCCCTGCGCCCCGGCCGGCGTGATCAGCACCGATGCCGGCCGCATCTCGTGCAGCGCCGATCTCGGGATCCAGGTCGTCGATTGCGACCTGAACACCGACGACGGAGCGATCGAGACCGTCACCGTCGGCGCGGCCTCGGCTTCCGAGCCCGCGGGCGAGAGCGTGGTGCTGACCGAGACGGAGCCGGAGTCCGCCGCCTTCGCCGGCTCGCTCGCGGTCGCGACGAGCGACGCCGCGGGCGTGCTGCTGGTCGCGGAGGGAGAGACGGTCAGCGTGACCTACGTCGACGCCGACGACGGCGCCGGAGGCTCGAACGTTCCGGTGACCGCGCAGGTCGTCGTCGACTGCACCGCCCCGAGCATCACGAGTGTCACGCTGGCGGAGGTCAATCCACGCGACGCCACGGCGGCGGTGGTCGCGAGCGAGCCGGTGCGGCTGGCGCTGCGCTACGGCACGGCCTGCGGCTCGCTGACCGGCAGCGTCACCAAGCTCAACCTGTCGACGACGCACCAGGTCGAGCTGGACGATCTGACCGACGACACGACCTACTGGTTCGTGGTCGAGGCCGAGGACGAGGCGGGCAACGCGGCGGTCGCCGACAACGGCGGGAGCTGCTACACGTTCACGACGCCCGAGATCCCCGACTTCTTCAGCGAGCAGTTCACGAGCGGCGTCGACCTCGCGGGCCTCTCGCTGACCTTCACGCCGAACGGCTCGCCGGATTTCTACGCCGCCTGCGTCGCGCAGCACGGGGGCTCGCTGCCCACCGACCCGGCGGGCGGGACCAACCTGAACCTCGGCGACGACGTGCCGATCTCGTTCCTGCTCGGCGGCGGCGCCACGGTCGGACTGTACGGGCAGAGTCACGCCACGCTGTTCGTCAGCCCCAACGGCTACCTCACCTTCGGCTCCGGCTCGAGCGACTACGACGAGTCGTTCGCCGACCACTTCGCGCTGCCGCGCGTCGCCGCGCTCTACGACGACCTGCATCCGGGGCAGGGCGGCTCCGTCAGCTTGAAGCAGCTCGCCGACCGCGTCGCCGTGACCTGGCTCGCCGTGCCCGAGTACAACGCGGGCAACAGCAACACCTTCCAGATCGAGATGTTCTTCGACGGGACGATCCGCATGAGCTGGCTCGCGCTCGCCGCTCCCGACGCGATCGTCGGGCTGTCGCAGGGGGCCGGCCTCGATCCGGACTTCCTGCCGAACGACCTGTCGCAGTCCGGCTCGTGCGGTCCGACCCCGCCGTTCGTGCAGGACCTCCAGGTCCAGACGACGATCGGCGACCCGCTCGCGATCGCGCTCGTCGGCAACGACGACGGCACGCCGTCGCCGCTCGTCTACCGCATCGCGAGCCTGCCGGGATTCGGCCTGTTGAGCGACCCCGTCGGGGCCGTGACGATCCTCGAGGCGCCGCACGACCTGGCGGGATCGAGCGTGGTCTACCAGCCGTTCCCGGGCTACGGCGGCCCCGACGGCTTCAGCTACCGGGCCGACGACGGAGGCCTGCCCCCGGACGGCGGGGAGTCGGAGGTTGGCGTCGTGACGATCCAGGTCGTCGTCGGCGCGCCGGAGATGGTGGCGGCGTTCCTCGTCGACGACCTCGATCCCGGCTGGAGCGTGAGCGGCGCCTGGGCCTTCGGTCCGCCCGCCGGGGGCGGCTCCCACGGCGGCGACCCGACGTCCGGGGCGACGGGGGCCAACGTCTACGGCTACGACCTCGCCGGCGACTACGCCAACAACCTGAGCGAGGAGTACCTGACGACGGGCGCGATCGACCTGTCGAACGTCTCGGGCGCCACGCTGCAGTTCCGCCGCTGGCTGGGAATCGAAAGCTCGCTCAAGGACCACGCGGCGCTGCGGGTCAGCGCCGACGGCGCGAGCTGGACGACCGTCTGGAACCACTCCGGCCCGGGGTTCAGCGAGAGCGCCTGGTCGCTGCAGACCTACGACATCTCGTCGGTCGCGGACGGCGAGGATTCCGTGCGGCTGCGCTGGGTGATGGGGACGACGGACGCTGCCGTCACCTACCCGGGATGGAACCTCGACGACGTGCGCATCGTCGGCACGATCGTGGCCACCTGCAGCGCGGCGCCGGCCGAGGTCGGCGGGCTGCTGTTCACCGACCGGCAAACGCTCCAGTGGAACGCGGTGGCGCCGGTCGGCGGCAGCACGCCGGTCTACGACACGATCCGCTCGTCGGCCGCGACGGAATTCGTGGACGGGACGATCTGCGTCGAGCCCGACGGAGCCGACACCGAATCCACGGACACGGACGAGCCGCCGCCCGCAGGCATCTTCTACTACCTGGTCCGAGCGGAGAACGACTGCGGGATGGGCCCGCTCGGGGAGAACCGCGTCGCGCGGCTGTGCGCGCCGTGAAGGAGCCACCGCGGCCCGGCCGGCCTCGTGCGGCCGGTCGGGGCGCCCGCCTGTTGCGGGAGCCGCGGGAACTGCTCTGGCTTCAAGGCTTTCATTCCCCAGAAGTGGCAAAATTCTGCCACTCTGGGAGGCTGATATCAAATCGCAGAATGGGTCGGGACGATCATCGCGGTCGACTGCGGGCTCGGCCCGCTCGGGGGAGGGCGCGTCGCGAGGCTGCGGGTGCCGCGAGCGGGTCCGGGCGGCCGCACTCGATCCGGTGCAGTCAGTTGCTCTGGGAGTGTCCCAGAATCCGGATTCTCAGCCGGCCCACGAGGTTGATCCACGACCAATCCGCGGTGTCCTCGGTCAGCTTGAGATGCGTGGCATCGACATCGATCTGGTTCCACGTCGGGTCGACGCTGACCCACTGGTGCCCATCGTGGGCTTCCGCCCATGCGTGCCAGCCGAACAGCGGCGGGGTCTCGTTCGCGTAGGCCAGGCCCCCGACCTCACGTGCGGGGATTCCCACGGCTCGGGCGAGGGCGACGAACAGGGGCGTGATCTCGGTGCAATCTCCCGCGCGCGTTTCCAGGACGCCCAGCGCCGTGGAGCCGTTCGCCACCATCGTCGGCCGCATGTTCGAGAACACCCATTCCTGCAGCAGCCTGATCTTCCGCAAGGGGTCGGTCTCACCCGTGACGATCCTCGTCGCCTGCTGGCGAAGCGCCGGATGATCCGACTGCAACGTCGGCGTCGATTTCAAGAACTCCTGCCGCTCCTCCGGAAGCAGCGGTTCCGACCCGGGCCGTCGTCCCTCCCGGGTCAGCTCCAGGTAGAGCGCCGCGCCTCGACGCGACACGATCCGTTGCCGCGACGAGGTGGGCACGGTCATGCCCTTCGGGCCGACGACCTTCAATCTGAGGGAATCGACTGCGCCCGGATCGCCCAGATCCTCGTTCACGATGATCGAGGAGGCTTCGAGCATGTCGGGGGGTTCGTGGTCCAGGCCCTTGGCGACCGTCTCCTTCTCGGCCTTCACATCGAAAAGACCGCCCAGCCGGCCGCGGACGGGGGTTCCGTCCCCCAGCAGCTCGGCATCCACGAGCATCCCTTGGACCTGGACCCGGACCGCATGCAGATCGGCTCGCACGCCACCCCACAAGATGGATCGCCGGCCCCGATACCGGATAACTCCCGGCGTATCGACCCGATCTTCGTCCCACGACGCCATGAAGTCGACGAACGAGTCGCTCTTCCCCGGGGGCTTGTGAAGCCAACGCTCGAGGTCGCGCATCAGGCCGAGCGTTTCCTTGGGCACGCCCACTCGGCGTTCGGCGGTGCCGCGGGGCGTCCGCGTCGTCACCACCATCTCGGCTCCCTGGCGCCGGGCGATGTACACGGTCTCGTTTCCGTCCTCGAGCGATCGCTTCTCCGCGAAGACGATCTCCCCCTGCCCCTCCAGCTCGTAGCAGGTCGTCTCCTTCTCCTCGAAGCGTGCCACCTCGTTCCCGAGGGCCACGCGGCCCTGGACTTCGAGCGTGTGGACCGCGACGTCCCTCCCGTCGTGCCGGTCCAGCACGAACTCGTCGATCGCCCAGCCCAGTTTCTGACCCTTGGCATAGACTCCGTAGGCCTGCCTCCGCTGGCTGCGCTCGGCGTAGTCGCGGAGCGATTCCGTCGATTCGGGTCGGGGGTGGGCGCGAGCGGGCAACCAGCCCAGGAACGAGACGAGGACGAGGAACAGCGCGCGGGGAGTCCGCCCGCGCGACTGCCGCATCACGGCTCGGTCCGCGCCGCGAGCACCGCGTCGACCGCCTCGCGCACCGCAGCGGCGATCTCTCTCGCGCGCTTGAGCGAGCGGTCCATCTCGAGTGCCAGGTCGTAGGCGACCTTGGCGTCCGTCACCGACGGCAGGTTGATGCGGACGTTGAGCGCCGCGCCCTCGGCTGCGGCCAGGGCGCAGGCGCCGGCCACTCCGGCGTCGGAGACCGAGGCCGGGTTGCCCTCGCGGGCCGCGGCCAGCGCCAGCTCGGCGGCCTCGACCGCGTTGTTCAGCACGTCGAGCGGCACGCGCGTCGCGAGCTGGTTCGAACTCTCGATCGCCCGCGCCCGACCCGGGTCGTCCTTCGGCAGGCGGCGCGCGGCGAGGACGGTGTGGAACGCCTCGCTGTCGCGATCGACGCTCTCGAGGAACCAGTCCTTCAGCGCCTGCGCCCGCTCGCCGCGCTCGCGCATCGCCGGTCGCGCCGGCTCCATGCCCTTCTTCGACCAGGTCAGGGCCGCGACCATGCTGCTGAGAGCGGCCGAGAGCGCGCCGCACAGCGCGGCCACGCTGCCGCCGCCGGGAGCGGGGGAATCGCTCGACAGCTCGTCGGCGAAGTCGGCGAGCTGCATCGCGCGCAGGCCGCGCAGGCGGCCACGGTGCCGGTACTCGACGATCTTCTGCTGCGGGTCGAACGGCGCCAGCTCACCGAGCCCGAGCGACACCACCGCGGCGTGGACCCGCTCGCGCTCCGGCACCCCGGTCGTGCGGCCCTGCTTCGTCAGGTAGTGGTCGCCGGCGGCGAGGATCGCCTCGAGCGGCGCCAGGCCGACGATCTCGCTGCCCGTGACGCGGACGCCGCGCCGCGCCGCCTCCTCGATCGCGGCGTCGAACACGTCGTGCAGCGGCGTGACACGGAAGTTCATCACGTTGAAGGTCAGCTGCGCGCGCCCGTACTCCTCGATGTACCAGGCCCCACCCTGCAGCTCGCGGAACCGGCCCGGCGTGCGCACGGCCTCGCCGTCGGCGCCCCGGACGACGACGCCGCCCGCGTCGCGCGCGAGCTTGCCGGTCTCGCGCAGCTCCGCCGCGATCCGCGAAGCGAGCTTGCGGTCGCGGGTGTCGAGGTTCAGGTTCCAGGCGATCAGGAACTCGCGCGCACCGATCGCGGTCGCCCCGCTCTTGGCGTGGAACCGGGCCGGGCCGAAATCGGGCGCGAAGTCGGGGTCCGCGAGCTTCGCCGGCAGCGCCTCGTACTCGCCCTTGCGGATGTCGGGCAGGCGCCGCCGGTCGGGTCGCTTCGCCGCCTCGCCGTAGAGGAAGACCGGGATCCCCAGCTCGTCACCGACGCGGCGGCCGAGCCGCTCGGCGATCGCGACGCAGTCCTCCATCGTCGCGCCCCGCATCGGGACGAACGGGCAGACGTCGGTGGCGCCCATCCGCGGGTGTTCGCCGCGGTGGCGCGCCATGTCGATCAGCTCGGCGGCGCGGCGGATCGCCCGGAACGCGGCCTCCTCGACCGCTTCGGGCGGGCCGGCCAGCGTGACGACGGTGCGGTTCGTCGCCCGGCCGGGATCGACGTCGAGCAGCACGGCACCCTGCGTGCCGCTGATCTCGGCCGCGATCGCGTCGACGATGGACCGGTCACGCCCCTCGCTGAAGTTCGGCACGCACTCGATGAGCTTCACGGCGGCTGCCCCTGGGATCTTCCGCGCTGGATTGTAGCCTGCCGGCGCGCCGGGATCGCGCCCGCCGCGGGTCGCCCGGCGCGATGGAGAGCGTTTGCGGCTCGCCGGCCGTGCCGCTACGATGAGCGGGACCGGAGGAGCGCGCCACCCGTGCCCATCTTCGAATACCGCTGCAGGGACTGCGACCGGCGCTTCGAGGCGATCGTGCAGGGCGCGTCGCGGGCCAAGTGCCCCCGGTGCGCCGGCACCCGGCTCGACAAGCAGCACTCGGTCTTCGCCGTGGCCCACGCCGCGTCCGGAGGCGCCGACTCGTTCGAGGCCGATGGCGCCTGCGGCACGTGCGGCGACCCCCGCGGGCCGGGGTCCTGCGCGACGGGCTCGGACTCCGACTCCGACTGGTGAGCGCGGGCCGGGTCGCTCGGCCCCGGACCACCCGGGCCGGCCGAAGCGAACGCACCGACCAGGAAGGTTTCGAATCCGGCGGGTGCGGCCGCCCCGAAGCAAGCGGCCCGACCGGGAGGCTACCGACCGGGGAGGCTCTCGGAACCGCGCCGGCGGGTACGGCCGCCCGGGCAAGCGCCACCGGACCGCAGCGGGTCCGGTGGCGCGGCGGTCGGTCAGTCGGGGATCTTGTTGCCGCCGTCGGGCTCGCCGACGGTGCTCCCGCCGCCGTCCCCGTCCGGCAGGCGCTGCGGCATGTTGGTCGACTTCGGTCCGGCGCCGCCCTGCACCTTCTTCAGTTCCGTTTCCTCGATCTTCTTCATGGCCCGTCCTCCTCGCCTTGCTCGTCGCCGCCCATTCGGCTGACGCTGTCCCATAGTAACCAGATTCGTGCCAGCCCTCGACGGGAAATGTGTCAAAAGTGCCAAGTCGTTGTAGGAGAAAGTGATACGTCGTCCGCCGCGATCGGCTCCCCGGCCGGCGCGAGCGCCCGGCGGCTCTCCTATCGGACAGGGGCGCTCCACCCGGCGCGAGCCGGGACGGCGGCGCGGCGCACCCCCCCTTCACCGGGAGCGAAGCGCGGGTCGCGCTCGGGTGCCGGGGAGGGGCGGTGCACGGCGCGGCCGCCGAAAAAGGACCCGGACCGCGATGGCACGCCGAGGAGAACGGGGCGGGCTGGCGTAAAGTGGCTCCAGCAGGAGGTCGCGGATGAGCTTCGGCCAGACGGTGCTCGTGGTCTACGCCCTGCTGATGCTCGGCGGTGGTCTGATGGGCCAGCGGGCCGGCTCGCGGGCGTCCCTCTACGCCGGCACCGGGTCGTGCGCGCTGCTGCTCCTGGCGCTGCTGTTCAGCGCCTTCCGGCCTGCCGCCGGCCTGTCGCTCGGCGCCGCCGTCGCGGCCGTGCTGTCCGTCGTCTTCGTCGTCCGCTTCACCAAGACCAAGGCGTTCGTGCCGGCCGGGCTGCTGCTCGTCCTGAGCGTCGTGGCCCTGCTGCTGCTGGCCGTCTCGGCCGCCGTCGCTTCGTAGCCCAAAACCGCAGGCGACACGCGAGAGCGGGGCAGCGCTGCCGGCGGCTGCGCCGCGGGGGCCGCGCTCGGCTCGACGGCCTCGCGCCACGGACGGCCAGCGACCGACCCGGCGAGCCGGAGCCGGCAGACTCGGCTCAACGGCTTCGTCCTACGGGCGGCAGGGGACCGACCTCCGCTCCGGCTCGCCGAAGCTGGCGCGCTCGTAGGCGCGGCAGTGCCAGGCCGAATAGCGGCGGCCCGGGCCGTAGCCGAAGAAGCGGACCTCCAGTCGCTCGGCCGTGGCCTCGAGCAGGGCGAAGCCGAAGAGGCTCGCCGCGCCGAGCTGCTCGACGCCCGGGGACCGGCGCGCGATGCGGTTGACGTCGCGGAGCTTCCCCGCCGCTCCCTGCACGATCTGCTCGAAGCCGGGGGCCGAGAGGTGCTCCTGGTGGTGATCGTGTCCCGACAGGTAGAAATGAACGCCGCAGGCCTCGAGCAGCGGCTCGAGCAGCGGATCGATCATCTTCGGGTACTCGCCTCGCGCGTTGCCGTGCCAGCCGCTGCTGTAGAGCGGGTGGTGCCCGATCAGGATCTTCCAGCCGCCGCCGCCGCACAACGCCCCGCGCGCCCGCTCGACCTGTCCGCCGTCGCGGCCGCGCTCCAGCTTCGTCGTGTCGAGCCCGTAGATGCGGATCCAGGAGGGAAGCAGGGGCACGGCGTAGTCGTGCGCGAGAAAGCGCCAGCGCTCGCTGTGGCGCGTGTAGGCGATCTGCGCGTCGACCGACTCCGCCGAGTACCAGTCGTGATTGCCGGCAATCGCCCAGAAATCGAGGCGGCCGAGATCCTGGTACACGCGCTCGAACCTCTCGGCGAACTTGACGTCGAAGACCACCCGGCCGTCGCGCTCCCGCGACCGTGCCACGCCGTGCCCGTAGATGTTGTCGCCGAGCATCAACGCCAGGTCGCAGCCGCCGCGCGCGGCGCACTCCTGCGCCATGTGGCCGGCGACCTTGCGCTGGTCGTCCTTGCCGGTGCCGCTGTCGCCGAAGACGAGGAGGCGGAGCCGGTCCCGCTCGCGATGGTCGGCGGCCGCGACGCCGTCGGCGATCGGCTCGCGGCGCAGCGAGAACTTCGGCCCGGAGGCGATCAGCAGCAGGTTGCAGGCGCCCGACGCGAGGCCGACGAGCGCGGCGAGCCCCAGCGCCCGCCGGGAGCGGGGGGCCGAGCGCCGGACGCTCACGGCCGGCCCCGGGACTGTCCGGAGACGAGCGCCGATCCGATGAGGTGCGCCAGGCGCAGCGGCTCGGGCAGCTGCGACTTGTTGCACGAGGCCGCGACGATCGCCGCGGCCTGCTCGCGTGTCGTGCCGGCGTGGGCCGCGAACAGTCCCGGTCCGAGCGGCCAGGCCCGCGGGGCACGCTCGACGATCGCGATCCGATCCGCGAGACCCGCGGCGCGCAGCGCAGCGCCGAGGCGGTCGTTCGACGGGTCGTGCCGATGGACCGTGATGACCGGGGTACGGCGCACGCGCGCCAGCCGCTCGATGTCGATCACGGCCAGTCCGGCGATCGTCAGGCCGCCGAGGACGATCGCGTGCAGCGCCGCGGCGCAGCGCAAGCCCCCGACCCACTCGGCGAGGAACTCCGCCGCGCAGTCGCCGTCGACGGGGAACGCGGTGACGGCGACGGCCTCGACGACGGTCGCCCCCTCGGTCATCACCCCCACGATCGGTACGGTCGCGTCGGCGTGCTTGTCGAACGGGCCGTCGTCGATCCCCAGGACGTGAGGGCGGAACTCGCGCATCGCCTCGGTCCGCCCGCGTCAGTCGCCCCGCGGCGACGGGGACGCGGCCGGCCCGCCCGCGTCCCGCTCCACTCCTCCGGCGCCGGCCTCGCGGGCGAGCCGGGACCAGCCGCGCGCGTACAGCTCGCGGCGCCGTGCGAGGTACCCCGGGTAGTCGCGGCGCGCCCGCGACAGCGCGTCCCGCTCCAGCCGCACGAAGGCAACCCTCGCGCTCGACTCCAGCAGCACCTCGCCGTCGGGTGCCACGGCGAGGGACGGCCCACCGATGGCGACGCCGGGCTCCGGCCGCGGGCGGTTCGGGGACAGCACCCAGACGCAGCCCGTCAGCGCGTTGGCGCGCAGCACGAGCCGCCACTGGCCGTAGGACTCGGCCGGAGTCGCGCGTGGCACGGCGATGACCTCGGCGCCGTCGGCGGAGAGCAGCTGGCTGCCCTCGGGTCGGTTCACGTCGGAGCAGATCTGGATGCCGAGGGCGAGCGGGAGACCGTCGATCCGCCGCGGCGGGTCCTGGCCCGGCTCGTAGTGGTCGCTCTCGAAGTACCCTTCCTCCGAGGGCAGGTGGCACTTGTCGTACGCCGCGATCGGCGTACCCGCGGCGTCGAACAGCAGCGCCCGGTTGAAGCGGCGCCCCGTGGTCGGATCGCGGACGATCGCGCCGCCGAGCAGCGCGACGCCGGCCTCGCGAGCGGCATCCGCCATGCGGCGCTGGCGCGGTCCGTTCGGCTCTTCGGCGTCGGCGTCGCGGGCGACGCGGCCGGTCGCCACCCAGGCGTCGAGCGGCAGCTCGGGAAGTAGCGCCAGCTCCGCCCCGCCGGCGCGCGCCTCGCGCAGCACGGAACGCAGTCGCTCGCCGCCGCCGGCGCCGTGGAACACCTCGTGGATCAGGGCGACGATCACGTCGGGGTCCCTCGGGCGGTCCCGCGCCTCATTCGGTGCCGCCGCCACCGCGCGCGGCAAAGACAGCCGCCGTGCCGAGGGCGCACACCGCGCCGAACACCAAGCAGCCGAAGAGCTGGAGCGCGTGCGCGACGTCGGTCGGAGCCGCGACCGCCGACCAGGCAGGCAGCAGCGCGAAGCCGGACCCGTCGCGCAGGCCCCGGAGCGCCGCGAGAGACGCGACCGACAGCACGGCGAAGCCGAAGCCGATCGCCCCGCCGGCGACCGCGCGCCGGGCGAGCACCCCGCGGGAGAACGCGTGCTCCCGGCGCGGCGGCTCGACCGCGAACTCCGGCTCGCGGCGGCCGACGGGCACGAACCGGGCGAGCATCACGAGCCCGGGCACGCCGGCCGCCATCGTGAACCAGAAGAACCAGGTCCAGCCGGCGGCGTGGACGATGGCCCCGGTGACCGGCCCGGCGACCAGGCGCGGCAGCGCGAAGATGCTCGACAGCAGCGCGTACTGCGTCGCCGAGAAGCGCCGCTCGGTCAGGCGCAGCAGCAGGACGCCGAACGCGCCCATCCCGAGGCCCGTGGTCAGCGTCTCGAACGACATCGCGCCGTACATCAGCGGGCGGTTGACCGGGCTCTGCGACAGCAGCACGAAGCCGAGGTTCGAGAAGATCTGCAGGAAGCCGAAGACCCACAGCGAGTGGCCCAGGCCCAGCGCCGTCGTCAGCGCGCCGCCGAGCAGCGTCCCGATCACCGTGCCGGCCAGGCCGACGGTACCGAGCGCGACGCCGCGGTCGGTGGCGTCGTAGCCGGCGTCCACGAGGAACGGGCGCTGCAACGACTGCGCGAGGTTGTCCGCGAGCTTGTACAACAACACGAAGGCCAGGATCTCGACCGCACGATGGCGCCCCAACAGGCCGACGAACGGGCGCCAGACGGCGGCGCCGAGCGTGCGCGGGATCGGAATCGTGGCCTCCGGCTCGGGTGCGCGCCAGGCGACCACGAGCAGCGGGAGGTAGAGCGCCGCGAGGCAGACGTTGACCGCCGGCCACGAGATGCGGCCCGCGAGCGTGATGGCCAGGGCCCCGGCCACGTACATCGCCCCCCGGTAGAGCGCGGTCCGAGCGCCGACCGCGATCCCCTGCTCCTCGCGCCGCAGCACGTCCACGGCATAGGCGTCGATCACGATGTCCTGCGAGGCCGAGGCGAAGGCGATCGCGAGCGCCAGGGCCAGGAGCACCCACGGAGCGTCGGGGTGGTCCCCCACTCCGGCCAAGCCGAGCGTCAGGGCGAACAGTGCCAGCTGCGTTGCCGCGATCCACCCCCGGCGCCGTCCGAGCCAGGGCGGGGTGTAGCGGTCCATCAACGGGGACCACAGCATCTTGAAGGTCCACGGCGCGTGCGCGAGCGTCGCGAGCCCCACGATGCGGATGTCGAGGCCGGCGCTGCGCATCCAGTCGGGGATCGCGATCCAGACGAGCCCGAGCGGCAGCCCGGAGGAGAAGGACAGGAGCGCGACCGAGGCCGTCCGCCACGATCGCATCGCCTGCACCAGGGCGCCCGTGGCCGAGCCACCGCCGGTCTGGGGTTCGTTGCTTGTCACTCGCCGTGGTCTCTTCGACCGGCCGGCGCTCCGCCTCGCCGGGGCCGGCCGAGACGGGCGCCGGACTTCCGGCGCGGGACGCCGGGCCGGGGCGACCGGCGCATTCTAGCGGAGGCGCCACGGCTGCGGCCATGGACGGCGGCGCTCGCGCCGCCCTATATTCGCTCGGGGAGCGGCCGCGTCGCTCCGAGCCCACGATGACCGCCCGCACCGCCACGCGTCGCCGCCAGAGGCGCTACTCGATCGGTCGGGGGAAGCCGGCCGAGGTGACGTTCGACTACCCCCACCCGGGCGGACCCCAGCGGCGGCTGCCGCTGCTCAACGTCAGCCGGTCCGGCATCTCGTTCGCGCTGGCCGGCAACGACGACCTCGCGCTGATCGAGCCGGGGACGAGGCTCGAGACCGTGGTGCTCAACGTCGGGGACTGCGAGATCCACGGCGAGATGCTGGTGATGCACGTCACGCCCGATGCGTTGTCGCAGGCGATGTGCGGCGCCCTGTTCTACCCCGCGAGCGACGTCGACCTGATCAAGCTGCGGAGCGTCGTCGCCGGGATGGACGTCGTCGTGGCCCCGGAGTGAAGCGGCGCGGGCGCCACGAGGCGCGGCCACCGGTCGCGGGCGTCGGGCCGCGCCGGGCGTGCTCCCGGCCTCCACCGGCCGCGCGTGGACACGGGACTCCCGTTACGCGACACTAGGCTGCGGTGTCCTTCTCGGACGACGACGATCGGGACGAGCCCGCCGGCGAAGGGGCGACGACCACGGCCGCACCGGGGCCGGGCGGGCCGGATCGGTCGCGACCGGCCCTCGCTCGCTCCGGGGCCGGCATCGCCGACGGCACGGAGCGCCGGCCCGACCTGCGCGTGGTGACCGTCGACCGCCTGAGCGGCGCCATCGGAGTGTCGATCCTCGGCGGGCTGTGCTTCATCGGCGTCGTGGTCTTCGTGCTGTTCAATCCGCTCGGCCCGCTCGGCAGCCTGGCCGCGCTGGCCGCGTGGCTCGTCACCTTCGCGGCCCTCGGAGTCCACGCGCTGTGGTGGCCGGCGGTGCGCTTCCGGCACACGTTCTATCGCGTCTCCGATCAAGAGATCCAGATCCGGCGCGGCGTGCTGTGGCGCTCGGTTCATTCCATCCCGCGGTCACGCATCCAGCACACGGACGTCTCGCAAGGGCCGATCGAGCGCCTGTTCGAGCTGGCCACGCTCGTGATCTACACCGCGGGGACCGAGCACGCGTCGGTCTCCCTCGGCGGTCTCGCGCATCCGACCGCCGCGCTCATCCGCGACCACCTGATCGCGGCCAGACCGGACGATGGCGACGCCGTCTGACGCCGCAGGCGACGAGCGGCTGCACCCGACCTCGCTGTTCTTCAGCATCGGGCCGGCCGCCCGCGCGCTGTTGCTGCCCGGCCTGTTCGTCCTGATCGCGGCGCGCGGCAGCTTCTGGCAGTACCCGCTGATGCTGCTCTTCATCCCGGCGGTCGCCAGCGCGCTCGCCCGCTACTGGAGCTACCGCTACCGGCTGGAGCCGGACGAGCTGGTGATCCGCGAGGGGATCGTCACGCGCAACGAGCGCCACGTGCCGTACTCGCGCATCCAGAACATCGATCTGCGCCAGAATCCGCTGCACCGCCTGCTGCGGGTGACCGAGGTCCGCGTCGAGACGGCCGGAGGCGAAAAGCCGGAGGCCGTGATGCGCGTGCTGTCGCTCGAGGCCGTGGAGCGGATGCGATCGCGCGTCTTCCGCGGCCGGCTGGCCACGGCACCGGGTGCGGGCGATCCCGGCGTGCGGTCCGGGGCGGAGCTGGCCGAGAGCGCCATCGTGCACCGCCTGACGCCCGGCGACGTGGTGCTGTTCGGCGTGATCTCCAACAAGGGCATGGTCGTCGTCGCCGCGTTGCTCGGCGCGCTGTGGCAGTTCGACCTGTTCGACCGTCTCGGGGCGTGGATCACGCCGCAGCAGTTCCAGCGCTTGCAGCGAATCCGCGCACCGCACGGCATCGGGTCGGCCGCGCTGCTCGTCGCCGGCGCGCTCGTGCTGCTGGTCGTGGTGATGCGCCTGCTGTCGGTTGCCTGGGCGCTGCTCCGATTCCACGACTTCCGCCTGGAGCGTCGCGGGGAAGACCTGCGAGTCGAGCACGGCCTGCTGACCCGCGTGTCGACGACGATCCCCCGCCATCGCGTCCAGGTGCTGCTGTGCCGCGCGGGGCCGCTGCACCGACTGTGCGACCGCTCTTCGCTTCAGGTGCAGACCGCCGGCGGCGGCGCGGAGGGCGAGGGCGGGACGGGGCGTGCCTGGCTCGCGCCGGTGGCGCGCGCGGCGGACGTCGCCCGGCTCGTCCGCGAGGTCCTCCCCGACCTGCCGCTCGACGGTCTCGCCTGGCAGCCGGTCTCGCCGCGCGCCCGCCGGCGCATCCTGCGCATCTCGCTCGTCACGCTGGGGGCGGCGCTGGCCGGAGCGTCCGCGACGTTCGGGGTCGGGGCGCTCTTGGCCGCGCCCCCGCTCCTGGTCCTCGCCTGGCTCAACGCCAAGCTGTACGTGCGGCACGCCGCGTACGCCCTGGCGCCGGGCGCCGTCGTCCAGCGCAGCGGCTGGTGGGTGCGCAGCCTGCGTGTGGCGCGCTTCGCCAAGATCCAGTCGGTCGAGCAGACCGAGTCGCCGTTCGACCGCCGCCAGCGGATGGCGGCGGTCCGTGTCGACACCGCCGGAGCCCGGCAGCTGGGCGGTCTGGCGGTGAGCTTCCTCGACGCCGAGGTCGCGGCGCGTCTGCGGTCGCGCCTGGCGGACGAGGCGGCGCGCACCTCCTTCCGCTGGTAGCGGCCGGCCCGCGCCGCGGGCCCCAAGATCAAGCCGTTTCATCGCGGGCGGGTCGCACGAAGCGCGGTGACGAAACTATACTGTCCGCGCGGGGCAAGCGGAGTCTCCGATGAAACCGGTCGAGATCAACCAGGCGCTCCAGCGCGACGTCATCGGGCAGGGCGAGGCGTTGCGCTACGTCGCCGTCGCGATCTTCAAGCACCTGCTGGGCTACCCGTACGGCAACCTGATGCTGATCGGCAGCTCCGGCACCGGCAAGACGACGATCATGCGCTCCGTCGAGCGGCTCTACGCCGAGCACGACGAGCTGCAGAAGTACCGCGTGGTGGTCATCATGAACGCCAACACCTTCGCCACCGAGGGCGGCGCGATCGACACCTCGCGGCTGTTCGTCCGGCTCGAGGAGCGCGCGCGGCGCATCCTCGGGGACGACGCCGACCCCCAGGAGATCGGCGAGCACATGCAGCACGCCACGGTCTGCCTCGACGAGATCGACAAGGTGTCGGGGATGGTCGGCGGCAAGCCGTACGTCACGGGGCTCAATATCCAGCAGGCGTTGCTGACGCTGATCGAAGGCGAGAAGGTCGACTGGACGATCGAGCAGACCGTGCGCGGGGAGCGGCGCAGCACGGTCGTCCACCTCGACACGGGCAAGATGCTGTTCTTCTGCGGCGGGGCGTTCGAGGCGCTGTACGCGCAGGTTTTCGAGCGCGTGACGTCCCCGACGAGCCGGGTCAAGCTGCCGACCGAGACGGTGATCGTCGACGACGGGCGGGTCCAGATCCGCGAGTACTTCACGCTGCGCCACCACTTCCGCCAGGAGGATCTGTTCGACTACGGCATGCAGCCGCAGTTCCTGTCGCGCTTCGACAACGCGATCATCCTCGAGGACCTGAATCCCGAGCTGCTGCGCCACATCTTCACCGACACGCGCGACAGCGTGTTTCGCGCGTCGCACGAGTTCTTCCAGCGCTACGGCATCGAGCTCGAGATCACGCCCGGCGCGGTCAAGCGCATCGCCGACGAGGCCGCGCGCAGCCCGCGCATCGGGGCCCGGGCGCTCAAGGGCGTCTACGGCCGCATCATCAAGCCGTTCGAGTACGATCCGTCCACGCACGTCGGGGCCGCGGGGAGCGACGAGCGGCCCCGCCTGCTGATCGACGAGGCCGTCGTCCGCGCGGCGCTGCGGCCGGAAGCTTGACGGGCGTCCCGCGCCCGGCGCGGTTCGGGGCGCTGCTGTCCGCGGCCCTGGTCCGCTTCGGTCTGGGCTCGGCCGGCGCGGTCGCGGCCGGCCTGCTCGCCTTCCGCGACCGGCTGTTCGAGCCCGGGTACGCCGCGTTCGACTGCTTGGTGTTCGGCGTGCTGCTGGCCGGCATCCTGACGCTCGTGCGGCTGTCGCTGAGGCTGCAGGCCGTGGCCCTGGTCGCCGCGTTCGGCGTGGTCCGGGCGGTGACCGCCGACTCCGGCGGCTGGTCCGCCGGGATCGCGGCCGTGCTCGCGGGGGGCGGGTTCGTCGTCGTCGCCGAGATCTACCACGAGCTGGCCGGGACGGGGTTCCGCTTCGGGAAGTTCCTGATCGTCGGGCCGCTGGCCGGGGGCGTGCTGCTGGCGGTGGCGCCGATCCTCGACGCCCACGCGCTGATCCCGTTGGACGCCGTGCGACCGCTGTTGCAGCGCTTGTTCCTCGGCGTCGTCGCCGGTGACGGCGCGGGCCTGGGAGTCGAGCTGGCGGAGCTGTTGCCCTGGAACGCGGTCGCGGCGGCGCCGGCGCTCGCGCCGGAGGCGGAGCGGATTCCGGGCGGCGGTGGAACGGCCCGAGGCGACCGTACTAAGATCGGGAGCGAGAGCGCTCGATGACGACCCGCGCCAACCAGGCGGCGCTGGAGCTGATCTACCGCCGGTTCTCGGCGGAGGAGTTCGAGCCCGGGAGCACGCTCGGCCCGGACGAGATCCGGCAGCTCGTCGAGGACGCGACGCGGGCTCCGTCGTCGTTCAACCTCCAGCACTGGCGGTTCGTCGCCGTGCGCGGCGCGGAGGACAAGCGGCGGCTGATGGCGGCGGCCTACGGGCAGGAGCAGGTCGCGCGGGCGGCCGTGACGTTCATCGTGCTCGGGGACACGCGGGCCGTGGACCGTCTGCCGGGGATCATGCAGGCGGCCGTCCAGCGCGGAGCGATCGCCGAGGGCCGGGCCGCGTCGTGGCTGCGGATGGCCGGGGAGATCTACGCCGACGCACGCGCGGCGCGCGAGGAGGCGATCCGCTCGGCGTCGCTCGCGGCGATGGTGCTGATGCTGGCGGCCGAGGCTCGCGGGCTGGCCGCGGGCGCGCTGAGCGGCTTCGATCCCGAGCGGGTTGCGCGCGAGTTCGGCATCGAGCCGCGCTACGTTCCCGTGATGCTGGTGGCGGTGGGCCACCCCGCGGGCCGGCCGCAGGAGCGCATGCCGCGGTTGGCCGTGGACGAGGTGCTGGCCTTCGATCGCTGGCCCGGGACGGAATCGGGGTGAAGGCGCGCACCGGCCTCGAGCTGCCCCGCATCGGTCTCGGCACCTGGCGGATGGGCGAGGATCCGCGGCGAGCCGCGGAGGAGGTCGCCGCGCTGCGGCTCGGACTGGATCTCGGCATCCGCCTGATCGACACCGCCGAGATGTACGGCGACGGCGGCGCGGAACGCCGCGTGGCCGAGGCGCTGCGCGGGCGGCGGGACGAGGTGCAGATCGTGTCCAAGGTGCTGCCCCAGAATGCTTCACGGGACGGCACGATCCGCGCCGCCGAGCGGAGCCTGCGCCGCCTCGAGACCGACCGCATCGACCTCTACCTGCTGCACTGGGCCGGCCGCCATCCGCTCGAGGAGACCTGCGCCGCGTTCGAGCGGCTCGTCGCCGAGGGCAAGATCCGCCACTACGGGGTCAGCAACTTCGACGTCGACGAGCTGGAGCGCGCGGAACGGCTGCCCGGCGGCGCGGGGGTCGCGGCCAACCAGGTGCTGTACAACCTCGAGCGCCGCGGCATCGAGCACCGGCTGTTGCCGTGGTGCCGCGAGCGCGAGGTCGTGGTCATGGCCTACTCTCCGCTGGAGCAGGGGAGGCTGCGCGGCGGGAGCGCTCTCGAGAGCGTGGCGCGCCGGCACGGCTGCACGCCGGCCCAGGTGGCCGTGGCGTGGACGATCCGCGAGCCGGGCGCGATGACGATCCCCAAGGCCGGACGTCTCGAGCACGTGCGCGAGATCGTCGAGGCCGAAGCGCTGCGGCTCGATCCCGCGGACCTCGTCGAGCTGGACGGCGCCTACCCGCGACCGTCGCGACCGATCCCGCTGGAAACGGCGTGAGCGCGGTTTCGCCGGGTGGGACGTCGCCCGCGCGGTTCGATCGCGTGCTGTCCCGCCTCGCGCGACTCTACGACGTCGAGCGCTTCCGGCGGACGAACGGGCCCGATCCCTACCGCATCCTGATCGGCTGCGTCATCTCGCTCCGCACCAAGGACGAAGTGAGCTACCCCGCGACCGCGCGGCTGTTCCGCCGCGCCCGGACGCCTCGCGGCATGACGCGTCTGCCGGCTCGCGACATCGAGCGCGCGATCTACCCCGCCGGCTTCTACCGGCGCAAGGCGCGGCAGATTCGCGAGATCAGCGGCCTGCTGCTCGAACGCCACGCCGGCAAGGTGCCGGACACGATCGAGCAACTGCTCGAGCTGCCGGGCGTCGGCCGCAAGACGGCCAACCTCGTCGTGACGTTGGGCTTCGCCCGGCCCGGGATCTGCGTCGACGTGCACGTGCATCGGATCACGAACCGCCTGGGCTGGCTGCGGACCGCGCATCCCCACGCGACGGAGGCGCGCCTGCGTCGGATCCTGCCGCGGCGGCACTGGATCCCGATCAACGAGATCCTCGTGCGCCACGGACAGCGGGTCTGCCGGCCGGTCTCCCCGCTCTGCTCGCGCTGCCCGGTCGAGCCCGACTGCCCCAAGCGCGGGGTCGGCCGGCGGCGCTGAGGCATCCTGGACCTGGAACAGCCCGCCGACGGCGACCGACAACCCGGCGAGCACCCGTGACTGGAACGGCTCGCTCTCCCGCCGGACTCGCACGCGCTGGGTCGCGCCGAACTCGTGGATCTCGAGCGTTCTCGCCGGAAGGTCGACGATCCAGTGCTCGAGGACGCCCGCGCGGTCGTACACGGCGCGCTTGGCGCCGCGATCCACCCGCGCGGTCGTACACGGCGCGCTTGGCGCCGCGATCCTGGGCCGCCGTGGACGGCGACGACACCCCGACCACGAGGTCCGGCGCGCCCTGGACGTCGCGCCGGCCGACGATGCTCGCCCGCCCCGCGGCGACAAAGAAGACGTCCGGCTGGACGATGTCGTGCGCGGAGAGGATCACGGCGGTCGGCGCGACGAAGACACGGCCGAGCCTGCGCTCGTCTGCATGATCCGCCAGGCGCCGAGCGATCCGCAGCACGCACTCCTGGTGATCCGGGTCCGGCGCCGGCGTCATCAGCTCGTCCCCCTCGAGGATCTCGTGGCGGTGAGAGTCGGGCGGGATCTTCTCGTAGGCCGCGTACGTCAGCTTCCTCGCTGCGCCGGGTGTCATGCTCCGAGACCATCGCGCCGGCCGGCCGCCGCCAAAGCAAGATCCGGGCCGCAGCGTTTCCGGTCCGCAACCGGAGCGCACGCGTCCCGCCCCGTCGGACGTAGCGCGGTGCCGTAGGCATGGACCCGCGAGGGATCCTCGCTTGGTTGCGACGGTTGGACGGCCGGCGTACGATCCGGGCAGGCCCGGAGGCTCCCGATGCGGCAGCGGCAGACGCGCGCCCTCGACTATTCCGACTACCTCGCGATCCCCGAGGACGGCCGGCGCCACGAGATCATCGCCGGGGCGCTGCACGTGACGCCCGCTCCGGCCCCCGTCCACCAGCGGATCTCGCGCCGGCTTCTGCTCCAGCTCGTCGACTGCTTCCATGCGCGATCGCTGGGCGAGGTGTTCGGCGCCCCGATCGACCTGATCCTCGGCCGGCACGACGTCCTGCAGCCCGATCTCCTCGTCGTCGACGACGCGACGCAGATCACGCGGCGGGGTGTCGAGGCGGCGCCGCTGCTGGTCGTCGAGATCCTCTCGGCCTCGACGGCGTCTCGTGACCGCGGCGTCAAGGCGCGCCGCTACGCCGAGCTGGGCGTCCGCCACTACTGGATCGTCGATCCGGAGGCGCGCCGACTCGAATGCCACCGCTCGCGAGCGGGCGCCTTCGAGGTCGCCGCCACCGCGGAGGGTGACGCGCGCCTGGTCCATCCCGACTGGGACGGACTGACGGTCGATCTGGCAATGCTGTGGGCGCCGTCCGAGGCGCCGCGGCCGTCGTGAGGGAGCGGGCTGCCGCTCGCCGGACACTCGAGCACGACCTCCGCGCGTCCGTCGTGTCGAGCGCGGCCATGCGGGCCACGCGACGGCAGCTCTACGCGCTCTCCGACTCCCTCAGCAATCTCCCGCACAGCCCCGCGACGAACTCCATGTTCTGCACGGCCCTCCGGGCATCGGCCTCGTCGAACAGCTCCCGGGGGCCCAGCTCCTGCCGCTCGTCGCCGTAGAACGCGATCCCGCGATTCCCCGCCATCTCGGTCGAGATGCTGGCCAGGTGATCGACCTCCGCGCGGAACCAGTCGGGAAAACGGCGGGCCTCCTGCCGCAGCTGGTCGGCGACGTCGTGCGTGCGGGACGGTTCCACCGCGACCAGGCGGAGGGCTCCCAGGAGCAGCTCGACGCACTCCTGGGCCTCCCGCACGACCGAGGCCCACAGCCGCCGGTCGAGTGCCACACGCACCAGATCCGCTGGTCCGAGGGCCTCCTCGACGTACATCCGCCCCATGCGGGAGCTGGTCACAGCTCCACGACCTCGCCGAAGCGGAAGTCGGGCTTCAGGTCCCAGTACCAGCTTCCGTCGCCGAGAAAGACGCGCCGGCTCCCGAGGACGCGCATGCGCTCCCGGATCGCCGCGAGCACGCCTGCGAACAGCCCGCCGCGATCGAGGAGCAGGACGCCGTCCTCGACGATGTCGAGGTAGAGCGGGCTGTGGGCCCGTGCTTCCTGCGGCGTCTTCGTGACCAGGTTCCACGCGACCCAGGGGAGCGCGCGCTCCGCGCGGACCCGTTCCCAGGCCTCGATCAGCGGCCGGCGGCGGTCCGCCAGGCTCCACGGGAACCCCTCGGCCACGACGACGAGATCGATGTCGGAGGTCTCGCGCGCTTGCCGGCGGGCGACCGAGCCGAAGAGGACGAGACAGATCAGGCGCTCCCCCAGCGCGGCGCTCCAGGTCTCCGTCGCGGCCACGAGCGCCGAGCGGAACGGCTCCTGGAGCGAGTCGGGGACGACAGGCGCCGCTCGCGGCGCTTCCTTCACGCGACGATTGTAGGGTCGCGTGGCTGGCGTTACAAGCAGCGACTTCGAGCGGCGCCGCGCGAGAGCCGCCGCGTGTCGTCCCGCCGCGCGGATGCCGGCTCCGGAACGGCAGCGGGTCGAGGAGCGCGCGAGCGCCCTGGATTGCGCCGACCCCGTCGCTGCTTGGGCCGTCGCATGGCCGATGGTAGAGTAGATTCGATCGCACGGCGTAGAACTCGATTCCGACCCGGCGTGCAATCCGCGGTGGGTCAAGGAGGGTTCGATGGCGCATCTGCTGGTCCGGCACAAGGTGAAGGACTTCGGTTCGTGGAAGCGCGTGTTCGACGCGCACCGCCCGGCGCGCAAGGAAGCCGGCCTGCGCGACCTGTACCTGTGGCACGATACCGACGAGGCGAACACGATCACGCTCTTGTTCGACGCCGCGGACCTGGCGAAGGCCCGCAAGTTCGCCAGCTCGGACGATCTGCGGACGAAGATGCGCGAAGCGGGTGTCGTCGGCGCGCCCGACATCTTCTTCCTCGAGGGCTGACCGTCGCGGCGGCGGGCGTCGTCTGGCGGCGCCCTGGGCCAGGAGCGGCCACCGCACCGCGGTGCTCGACCGCCGCTGCGCCGGGAGGCCGGAGCCCGGTTCACGCGCCGTCGGGCGCGCCCCAGCCCCCGCCGCCGGGGGTCTCGACGGTCAGCCGGTCGCCGGGCGCGACCTCGCGGCCGTCGATCGGGGCGAGATCGACGACGGCACCCGATGCACGGACCACGCGCTGGCGGCCGGGGAGACCGGCGGCGCCGCCGTGCAGCCCGTAGGGAGCGACCGTGCGGTGCTGGCTGACGATCGAGACCGATGCGGCTTCGAGAAAGCGCAGCTCGCGCACGATGCCGTCCCCGCCGCGAAAGCGGCCGGCGCCGCCCGAGCCGCGGCGCACCGCAAAGCGCTCGACGCGGACCGGGTAGCGCTGCTCCAGGATCTCCGGGTCGGTGATGCGGGTGTTCGTCATGTGCGTGTGCACGGCGCTGGCTCCGTGGAAGCCCGGGCCAGCGCCGGCTCCGCCGCCGAGCGTCTCGTAGTAGCCGAAGCGCTCGTTGCCGAAGATCAGGTTGTTCATCGTGCCCTGGCTGCACGCGGCGAGGCCCAGCGCGCGCAGCAGCGTGTCGACCAGGCGCTGGCTGGTCTCGACGTTGCCGCCGCCGACCGCGGGCGCCCGTCGCGGATCGTCGCCGAACGGCGGATCGAGGATGCCGCGCGGGATCTCGATCGTCACCCCGTGCAGCAGGCCCTCGTTCAGCGGCAACGGCTGGCGCAGCAGCAGCCGCAGGACGTAGATCACCGCGCTGTGCACGATCGCGGGGGTCGCGTTGAGGTTCCCGGGGTGCACGCCGCCGCTGCCGCCGAAGTCGATGCGGGCGCGGCCGCCCGCGATCTCGATCGTCACGCGCAGCGGGGTTCCGTCGTCGAGCCGCTCGGTGGCCTCGAAGCGGCCTTCGCCGTGGCGCACGAGCGCCGCCCGGATGCGCCGCGCGGCCAGCTCCTTCAGGCGCTCCATGTAGCGCAGGACCACCGCCGTTCCGTGTGCCTCGGCCAGGCCGCGCAGCGCTTCGGCGCCCGCGTGGTTGGCCGCGACGGCGGCGCGCAGGTCGGCCAGATTGTCCTCGACGCACCGCGTCGGAAACTCCGCCCCCGCGAGCCGGTCGCGGATCTGCGACCACTGTGGCGTGCCGCCGCGAACCAGGTGGGTCGGCGGGATCACGACGCCCTCCTCGGCCAGGCAGCTCGCGCCCGGCGGCATCGACCCCGGCCGCACGCCGCCGATCTCGGCGTGGTGGGCACGGCTCGCGACGTAGCCGAGCAGACCGGACCCGCGACTTCGCGCCTCGAACACGGGCGTGACGACCGTCACGTCCGGAAGGTGGGAGCCGCCGAACGCCGGGTGGTTCGTGATCGCCACGTCTCCCGGACCGAGCTCCAGCAGCTCCGTGACACGGCGCACGCACAAGCCGAGCGCGCCGAGGTGGACGGGGATGTGCGGGGCGTTGACCACGAGCGCGCCCGCCGGATCGAGCAGCGCACAGGAGAAGTCGAGACGCTCCTTGACGTTCGTCGATACCGCGGTGCGCTGCAGTCGCGCGCCCATCTCCTCGACCAGCGAGGCGAAGCGCTGCGTGAACAGCTCGAGCCGCACCGCCTCCGGCCGAGGGTCGGTGCGGCGCGGGGGGCCGGCCGGCTCGCGCTCGAGCACGAGCGCGTGGTGGCCGTCGACGCGCGCGCTCCAGCCGGGCTCGACCACGGTCGCGCTGTGGGCCTCGAGCACGAGCGCCGGCCCGGCGAGGCTCGCCCCGGGTCGCAGCGCCTCGCGGTCGTACGCCGGGACGTCGCCCCAGCCGCCGCCGAACCAGGCACGGCGCCGCTCTCGGGGCACGGCTTCGAATGGCGCCACCCGAACCGCCGCCGGGCCGATCTCGGCCGCGGGCGAGGACGCCACCACCCGGATCGATTCCAGCTCGACCTCGCGCCGCTCGGGGCGATGACCGAACAGTCGCTCGTGCTTCGCCTCGAAAGCCTCGCGCGGCGGGACGCCCGGCTCCCACTCGACGTCGAGCGTCGCGTCCTGCCCGGCGAAGCGGAGGTTGAGGATCCGGCGGCGGACGCGGGCGCTTCCCGCCGGCGCTCCGGCCTGCTCGACCCGCTCCGGGCCCGACCGGCACAGCGGCGCGAACAGCTCCGCCAGGTTCGGCTCCGCGCGCTCGAGCGGCAGCAGGACCTGCCGCTCCTCGAATCGCTCGATCACCGCGTGGCCGATCCCGATCGCGCTCAGCAGCGCGGCGTCGGCCGGGACCAGCACCCGGCGCTGATCGAGCAGTGCGGCGACCGCGCAGGCGTGCTGGCCGCCGGCGCCGCCGAAGGCGACGAGCGTGGACTCCGTCGGGTCGTAACCGCGCCCGACCGAGACCCGGCGCATCGCATCCGCCATGATCTGGTTCGCGATCTCGAGAAAGCCCGCGAGCAGCGCCTCCGGCCGGTGCGACGCGCTCGCCACGCGCTCCAGCTCGGCGCGCAGCTCGGCGAACCGGGCCTCCGCGGCCTCGACCGCGAGCGGGATCTCGAAGCGCTGCGGGTCGAGCCGGCCGAGCAGCAGGTTGACGTCGGTCAGCGTCAGGGGCCCCCCGCAGCCGTAGCAGGCCGGGCCGGGCAGCGCCCCGGCACTGCGCGGTCCCACCCGCAGCCGCTCGCCGTCGAGCCAGCAGATCGAGCCCCCGCCCGCCGCCACGCTCTCGATCGCGAGCGCCGGCGCCGCGATGCGGGCCTCCCCCACGCGCTGCTCCCAGCGGTAGTCGTGCTCGCCGTCGTAGCGCGCCACGTCGGTGCTGGTGCCGCCCATGTCGAACCCGATGACGCGCTCGAAGCCGGAGCGCCGGCCGGCCAGGGCGCCGCCCACGACCCCGCCGGCCGGCCCGCTGAGCAGGCCGTCCTTCGGGCGGAACGACGCCGGGCCGAGCAGGCTGCCGGCGCTCGTCATCAACAGCAGGCTCGCGTCGCGGGGGAGCCGCGCCTCGACGCGCTCGACGAACGAGCGCAGCGCCGGAGCGAGGTAGGCGTCGACGACCGCGGTCTCGGCCCGTTCCAGCAGCTTGATTCGCGGCGCCAGCTCGGCCGAGCACGACACGTGGTGGAAGCCCCAGGCGAGCAGACGCCGTTTCAGCTCCAGCTCGTGCCGCGGGTCGCGGAAGGCGTGCATCAGGGCGACGGCCGCGACGCTCACGCCACGCGCCAGCAGCCGGCGGGCCTGAGCCTCCAGCTCGTCCGCGCGCAGCGGTTCGAGCACCGTCCCGTCGGCCGCGAGCCGCTCGGGTACCTCGACGACGGCGGCGTAGAGCGGCTGCGGCTTGCGGACGTCGAGGCTGAACAGTTCGAGCCGCTGCTGCGTGCCGATCTCGAGCAGGTCGGCGAAGCCACGCGTGATGAACAGCGCGGCCGGCGCGCCGGTCCGCTGCAGCAACGCGTTGGTGCCGAGGGTCGTGGCGACGCGGAGCCGGCAGGGCGGGAGCGCCTTGCCCGCGGGCGTGCCGGTCAGCAGCCGCGCCGCGAGGACCGGTGCGCTCTCCTCCGACGACACCTCGAACGTCGCGGGCAGCCGCAGCGTGTCCGGTGGACGGCCGTCCAGCTCGATGACCTGCGCCGCCGGATCGTAGCGGCGCACGGTCCAGCTCGGGGCGCCCCGCGCCGCGCCCCCGACCGAGGCGGCGTCACCGAGAAAGCGGAACCCGAGCCCGACGATCGTCTCGGGGGCGCGGAGCCCCCAGCCCACCCGGACCTCGAAGCGGCTCGGCCCGGGCCGGGCACAGGCCACACCACGCAGCGCCCCGCTGCTCAGCACCTTCACGCGGCCGCAGCCTCCGTCGGGCGCCACGGCCACGCCGTCGGTGAACGTCCCTCCGGTATCGATCCAAATCTGCCAGCGCCCAGAGGGGTCAGGTCTCACGTTTCAACATCTCGCGCCGCCTTGCGACCCGGCGCTCGCTCTCGGGCTCCGCGAATGTCGAAAAGCGAGACCTGACCCCTCAGGGAAAGATCCCCAGCTCGAGGTAGCTCGTGGCGACCTTCTGGATCGCCGAGATGTAGGCGGCGGTGCGCAGGTCGCGCACGCTGCGGTGCCGGTTGCGGATCTCGAGGATCTCCTCGAAGGCGGTGATCATCGTCTCCTCGAGGCCCGACAGCACGAGGTCGCGCTCGTCCGTCCCGCGCACCAGCCCCTCGCGCTGGCGCAGCGGGAACTGCCCGCCGACCAGCGTCTCGATCGCCCCGACGAGGGTCTCGGCCTTGGCGTGGTCGAGCCGCTTCTCGAGCCGTCCGTAGCGCATGTGCGAGATGTTCTTGGTCCACTCGAAGTAGGAGACGGTCACGCCCCCGGAGTTCATGAAGATGTCGGGCAGGACGAGCACGCCCTTGCGGCGCAGCAGCTCCTCGGCCCGCGGGGTGGTCGGGCCGTTGGCCGCCTCGGCCAGCACGCGGCAGCGCAGCTTGCCCGCGTTGGCCTGGGTGATCTGGTTCTCCAGGGCGGCGGGCACCAGGACGTCGCACTCGACCTCGAGGCTGTCCTCGGGGCGGGCCAGCGTCTTCGCCGCGCGAAAGCCGCGGATCGACCCGGTCTTCGCGCGGTGGCGCTGCAGCGCGGCCACGTCGAGGCCCTTCGGATCGTGGACGGTGCCGTCCCACTCGCCGACGGCGACGACCCGGGCGCCGTCCTCCTGGTGCAGGATCGAGGCCACGTGGTAGCCGACGTTGCCGAATCCCTGGATCGCGATGCGTTTGCCCTCGAGGCCGCCGTCGAGGCCGTGCTTCTTCAGCTCCTTCGGTCGGCGGAACAGCTCGCGCAGCGCGAACACGACGCCGCGCCCGGTGGCCTCGCTGCGGCCGCGGATGCCGCCCTGGCTGACCGGCTTGCCGGTGACGCAGGCCATGTTGTCCAGCTCGCCGGGGTGGAACGCGTCGTAGGTATCGGCGATCCACGCCATCTCGCGCTCGCCGGTGCCGTAGTCCGGCGCCGGGACGTTGATGCCCGGCCCGAGGAAGCGCTTGCGGATCAGCTCGGCGGTGAAGCGCCGCGTGATCTTCTCCAGCTGCTCGGCGTCGTAGTTCCGCGGGCGCAGCTTGACGCCGCCCTTCGAGCCGCCGAACGGCACGTTGACGATCGCGCACTTGTAGGTCATCAGGGCGGCGAGCGCCATGATCTCGTCCTGGTCGACCATCCGGCTGTAGCGGATCCCGCCCTTGAGCGGCTTGCGGTGGTGGCTGTGCTCCGCGCGCCAGCCGGTGAACATCTCGTAGCGCTGTCCGAACTTGACCGGGAACTGGACCTGGTAGACGTTGTTGCAGGCCTTGATCTGGTCGAGCAGCCCGCGCGGCAGCTTGAGGTGACGCGCCGCGCGCTCGAACTGCTCGCCGACGATGTGATTCAGATTGAGGTCTTCGGCCGCCCGACGAGTCCTTTTGGCCACGGATCGTCCCTCCCGCGTCGGCGGATTCTACCAGCGGTCCTCGGCCGGGCAAGCTGGCGACGGCCCGGGCGGCCGCCTGCGTCTACAATGCGGGGGCCGGCGGACCGGCGGGGGAGAGCCGAAGGTGGAAGCCAAGATCGCCGACGAGCGTCCGGCCGTGCTCGAGCTGCAGCCGGGCGAGTACTGGTGGTGCGCCTGCGGCCGGTCGCGCACGCAGCCGTTCTGCGACGGCTCGCACGCGGGGAGCGGCTTTTCGCCGCAGCGGTTCGTGGTCGAGGAGGTCAAGCGCTGTGCTCTCTGCCAGTGCAAGCGGACGCGGAACCGTCCGTTCTGCGACGGAACGCACAAGACGCTGTAGGCCGGTGTCGCTCCGGCTCTCGCTCGCCGCCGCCGCGCTCGCCGCGGTCGCCCTGGGGCCGGCGCCGGCGGCGGAGCCGACGCCCGAGCGGCTGCTGCAGGACGTGCGCTCGCTGCACGCGGACGTGAGCGGGGCGGTCGCGCTGAAGCAGGTGACGATCGAGCTGGGTCCGGCCTCGATGGAGGTCGAGCGCGGCATCCTCGTCCCGGCGCGGACCGCGGGCGGGCGCGCGCTGGAGCTGGTGTTCGTCGGGCAGGCCCGCGTCCGGCTCGAGGCGCCCGACGCGATCGAGGCCGGCCAGCTCGAGCTGTTCACCGGCGGGCGCTCGCTCGAGGCCCCGGTCGAGGAGGCCGTGCTGGTGCTGGCGGACGACCGCGCCGTCGAGGCGTTGCTGTCGCACCCGGCCCCGCGCGAGCTGCGGGCCGAGCTCGCGGCGCGGATCGCCGCCGTGCACGCGAGCTGGAGGGACGGGGCGGAGCGGCGTCGCGCCGGGGTCGAGGCGAGCCTGTTCCGCTCGCTGGCCGGAGACGCCGCCTTCGCGCGCTACTTCGCCGTCTTCTGCCGCAGCTTCGAGCTGGGCGAGTTCGTCATCGAGTTCGATCCGGAGGACGTCGAGTCGGTCACCCTCGCCGCGTTCCGCCCGGTGAAGCTGGAAGGCTGGGACCGGGCCCGCCTGCGCCACCAGATCCGGGTCCAGCAGCGCAAGGAGCGCTGGCTGGACGTGCGCCTCGAGGATCTCGGCTCGTGGGACATCTGGCTGTCGACGGCCTGGGCGCCCGACGGCGGGCCGCCGCTCGCGGCCGGCGTGGGGTTCGAGACGACGCACTACGAGATCGAGGCCACGATCCGCAAGGACCGGATGTGGCTCGACGCCCGGGCCCGGCTCGACCTCGACGTCGCCGCCCCGGGGCGCCGCGTGGTCCGGCTCGAGCTGTTCCCCGACCTGGTCGTGCGCCGGATCGCGGACGGAAGCGGCCGCGAGCTGTTCTTCTTCCGTTCCGGCGATCAGTTGCTCGTCTACCTGCCGCAGCCGCCCCGGGCCGGCGAGCGCATCGCACTCGAGATCGACTACGACGGGCGCGCGCTCCACTGGGTGCGCTCCGGCGTGTTCGATCTGGCGGCGACGAGCGGCTGGTATCCGCACTGCGGCAGCGTCGACCGGGCGACGTACGACGTGACGCTGCGCTGGCCCCGGAAGCGGCAGCTCGTCGCCTCCGGACGTCGCGTCGCCGGAGGGCGCGACGGCGACTTCGCCTGGGAGCGGCGGCGGCTCGACCTGCCCGCGATCGGCTTCTCGTTCCTCGTCGGCGAGTTCGTCGTCGACGAGCGGCAGGTCGGCCACGTGGAGCTGAAGCTGGCCTTCGCGCGCGACCCGCGGCGCACGCTCGATTCGAGCACGCGTTCCGAGGTGATGCAGGTGGCGGCCGAGGCGCTCGAGTACTTCGAGCGGACCCTGGGCCGCTACCCGCTCGACGAGCTGACGCTGGTGACGATGCCGCGCGGCTACTCGCAGAGCTACCTCGGCTTCATCACGCTGGCGGAGTCGGCGATGTGGCCGGTGACGCCGCCCGACGCCGCCGCCCGCTGGCGGCGGGCGACGACGATCGCCCACGAGGTCGCCCACCAGTGGTGGGGCAACCTGGTCGGGTGGTGGAGCTACCGCGACCAGTGGCTGAGCGAGGGCATGGCCAACTACTCGGCCCTGCTGTTCCACGGCAGCCGGCCGGACTCCGCCGCCGAGCATCTGGCGCTGATGTCCTCCGGCTGGCGCGAGTCGCTCACGACCCCGACGCTCGACGGCCGGACCGTCGAATCGCTGGGCCCGGTCGTGCTCGGCGCCCGGCTGAACTCGAGCCGCGCGAGCGACGGCTACCGGATGATCGTCTATCGCAAGGGAGCCGCGGTGCTGGCGATGCTGGCGCGGGCCGTGGGTGAGGAGCGGTTCATCGCGATGCTGCGCTCGCTCGCCGAGGCCGCCGCCGGCCGGGTCGTGACGACCGAGGGCTTCCTCGAGTCCGTGGAGCGGATGGGCGCGATCGACCTCGCGGGCTTCGCCGAGCAGTTCGTCTACGGCACGGGGATTCCCGAGGTGGTCTACTCGTTCGAGGCCGTGCCCGGCGGGCACGGCGGCTGGGCGATCGAGGGCCAGGCACGGCTGATGGCGGCCCCGAGCTACGCGCATCGCGTCACGCGCTCCGCCGCCGGCCGCTGGCAGGTCGAGCGCCTGCCGGGACCCCGCCCCGGCGCGGGACCGGCCACGCTGGTCGTGCCGTACCTCGTCACGCTCGACGTCCCGGCGCACGACGTCGTCGGGCGGCGCGGGCAGCTGTTGCTGGGCGGAGGCCGCTCGGGATTCCGCATCGAGACCGAGGTCGAGCCGGTCGACCTGAGGCTCGATCCGGAGGGAGTGATCCTGGCCTGGTTCTATTCCGAGCAGCGCAACCCGAAGCGCGTGCTGCGCTACGAGGCCGAGGAGCTGGCGAACGAGGGTCGCTGGGACGAAGCCGAGGCCCGCTACCGGGAGGCGCTGGCGCTGCCGGCGGAGACCGACGCCGCGGTCGACCCGCTCGGGCCGCCACCGTCGGCTCCGCGGCTCGACACCCGGCTCGAGGACCTCAAGATCCGGCTGTCGCTCGTCCGGATGCAGATCGGCAGGGGCCGGATGGAACAGGCCGAGACCGACCTCGAGCGGATCGATCACGAGCTGTCCGGAGACACCGCCAACCTGCTGCGTGTCGAGCGCGAGGCGCTGCGAGCACGCCTCGAGCTGCAGCGCGGCGCTTTCGCGGCGGCTCACCGCCGGCTGCGTCGCACGCTGCAGCTCGCCTCGCCTGAGCGCGGGCAGCGCCCGTGGCGCGAGGTGCTGTTCCAGATGCAGCTCAGCACCGAGCGCGTCGCGCTCGCCGAGGCCAGCGCGCTCCTCACGCTCGCGGCGTTCGAGCTGGGGAGCGCGGACGATCTCGCCTGGGCGCTCCGCGAGGCCAAGGACCGCGGTGTCGACGTGTCGGCAATGGAGCGAGGAGGGACGTGAGCAGCCGCCGCCCCGCGGGAGAGCCGCAGTCGGGCCAGGTGCACGGCCACGCTGCCGTGGAGCGACGGCAGCCCGATCGGCGCGCCGGGAAGCAGGCGCCGATCCGCGCCCGGGTGGCCGCGTGATTCTCGCCGGCGATGTCGGCGGCACGAAGACGCTGCTCGGGCTGTTCGAGCGCCACGCCCGTGGCCTGCGCCCCGTGCGCGAGGCGTCCTACGCGAGCCGTGACTACGACTCGCTGGAGGCGATCGGCGTCGAGTTCCTCGACGGCGAACGTGGGCGGATCGAGGCCGCCGCGATCGGGGTCGCCGGGCCCGTGACGGACGGGCGGAGCACCGTGGTGAACCTGCGCTGGCCCGTCGACGCCCGGCGCGTGGCGCGCCGGCTGGGAATCGGCGAGGTGCGGGTGATCAACGATCTGGAGGCGACGGCGTGGGGGATCCCGCTGCTTCGCGGCCGTCAGCTCGCGTCGCTCACGCCGCGGGCCCGGCCGCAGCCCGGCAACGCGGCGCTGATCGCGGCCGGAACGGGGCTGGGAATGGCGCTGCTGTTCTGGGACGGCGAGCGTCATCGGCCGAGCGCCAGCGAGGGCGGTCACCAGGGATTCGCGCCGCGCGACGCGATCGAGGCCGAGCTGCTCCGCCGCCTGCGCCGGCGCCACGGCCGCGTCAGCGTCGAGCGCGTCGTCTCGGGGCCGGGGCTGCAAGCGATCTACGGGCAGCTCGTCGATACCGCCGGGGGACGGACGGCGCGCGCGCGGGCGCGACGGCTGGCGTCCGAGCCGGACCCCAGCGCGGCGATCGCCGCGGCCGGCCTGTCCGGCGAGGATCCCATCGCCGCCCGCGCCGTCGACCGCTTCGTCTCGGCCTACGGCGCCGCGGCGGGAGACCTGGCGCTCGTGGCCAAGGCGGTCGCCGGGGTCTACGTCGGCGGCGGGATCGCGCCGAAGATCCTCGAGCGGCTGAAGCAGGGACCGTTCATGCGGGCCTTCCTCGCCAAGGGGCGGCTCATGCCGCTGGTTGCCGGAATCCCGGTGCATATCGTCCTCGAGCCGCGTACGGCGCTGCTCGGCGCCGCCGCGCACGCGGCCGCCGGAGGCGGCGGCGCCGGGCTCCGGAGCGGATCGACCTTGCGCGCCACGCGCGGAGGGAACCGATGAGCGTCGCCATCGAACCCAAGCTGGCCGAGCGTGCGGTCCTGACGATCAAGTTCCTGGCCGTCGACGCCGTGGAGCGCGCCGACTCCGGCCATCCCGGCATGCCGATGGGCGCGGCCGAGCTGGCGTTCGTCCTCTGGTCGCGCTTCCTGCGCCACGATCCCAAGGCGCCCGACTGGCCCGACCGCGACCGCTTCGTGCTCTCGGCGGGCCACGGCTCGATGCTGCTCTACGCGCTGCTCCACCTGTCGGGCTACGACCTGACTCTCGACGACCTGCAGTCGTTCCGGCAGTGGCGGAGCCGGACGCCGGGCCACCCGGAGTTCGGCCTGACGCCGGGCGTCGAGGCGACGACGGGTCCGCTCGGCCAGGGCGTCGGCAACGCCGTGGGGATGGCGCTCGCGGCGAAGATGCTCGCCGCGCGGTTCGACGCCGCGAGCGGCTTCCAACCGGTCGGCCACCGCGTGTTCGCGCTCGCCAGCGACGGCGACATGATGGAAGGCGTGAGCGGCGAGGCCAGCTCGCTCGCCGGCCACCTCGGGCTGGGGAACCTCGTCGTGCTCTACGACGACAACCGGATCACGATCGAGGGCGAGACGAGCCTGGCGTTCTCGGAGAGCGTCACCGGCCGGTACGAGGCCTACGGCTGGCAGGTCCAGCGGGTCGACGGCCACGATCGCGAGGCGGTCGCCGCCGCGCTCGAAGCGGCGATCGACGCGAGCGACCGTCCGTCGCTGATCGCTTGCCGCACGCACATCGCCCACGGGGCCCCGACCAAGCAGGACACGGCCGACGCCCACGGCGCGCCGCTCGGCGCGAACGAGGTCCGCGCAACGAAGGAGCGGCTCGACTGGCCGCTCGAGCCCGCATTCCACGTGCCCGACGACGTGAGGGCGTTCTTCCGCGCGCGCGCCGAAGAGGGAACGGCGCTGCGCACGGCGTGGGAGCGCGGGTTCGAGGAGTGGCGGCGCGCCCATCCCGCTGCGGCGGCGGAGTGGGACGCGCTGTGGCGGCGGGAAGCCCCGCCGGACCTCGCGCGCAAGCTGATGGAACAGGCGCCGAAGGGCAAGGGCGCGACACGCGCGCACGGCGGGGCGGTGCTCCAGCTCGCCGCGCGGGAGATGCCGGCCGTGGTCGGAGGCTCGGCCGACCTGGCGCCGTCGACGAAGACGCTGCTCGCGGGGACGCCGTCGATCGCGCGCGGGAAGTTCGCGGGGCGCAACCTGCACTTCGGTGTCCGCGAGCACGCGATGGGGGCGGTGCTCAACGGCATGCTGTACCACGGCGCCTTTCGTCCCTACGGCGCGACCTTCCTCGTGTTCTCGGACTACATGCGCCCGGCGATCCGCCTGGCGGCGCTGGCGCACCTGCCGGCGATCTACGTCTTCACCCACGACTCGGTCTTCGTCGGCGAGGACGGCCCGACGCACGAGCCGATCGAGCACGTCGCCGCGCTGCGCCTGATCCCGAACCTGCACGTCTTCCGTCCGGCGGACGGCCTCGAGACGGCGCTCGCCTGGGGCGCGGCGCTCGAGCGCACGGACGGCCCGACCGCGATCGTGCTGACCCGCCAGAGCCTCCCCGCGATCGAGCGCGAGGCGACGGGCGATCTCGCCGATCCGCGCCGCGGGGCCTACCGCATCGCGGGGGACGAGCGGCCGCACGCCGTGGCGATCGCCACCGGCTCGGAGCTGCACCTGGCCGTCGCGGCGCGCCGCGCCCTGGCCGCGGAAGGCAAGCGGCTCGACGTCGTCTCGGCGCCGTGTCTCGAGATCTTCGCCCGGCAGGACGAGGCCTATCGCCGGCGCCTGCTCCCGCCCGGCCTGCCCGCGGTCTCGATCGAGGCCGGACGCACCGAGCCGTGGCGCGCCTGGACCGGTCGGGGCGGGCTCAACCTCGGCATCGACCGCTTCGGCGCCTCGGCGCCGGCGGAGGTGATCGCCGAGAAGCTCGGCTTCATGGCCGAATCGGTGACGCGCCGCATCCGCGACTGGCTCGTGTGACCGGGCGACGGGTCCGGCGGCGGCCCTGCTCCGCGATGGTCGGGGTCGTGGATCCGGAAGCTCGCCGCCGCAATCGGACCTCACCGGCGGCCCGCTCGCCGTCCTCGAGTGCGGGAGAACCGCGAGCGAGAGTCCCGCGCCGTCGGTTCGAACGAGCCGGACTGGCCGATGCCGTGCCCGTGCCGCGACCAGCTTGCCGGGAATGCCGGCGCGAGGCATGATCCGCGCCTCGGGCTCGATCCGCACGGAGGGAGCGTCGTGATGGAGATCCACCAGCTCGTCGGCGTCAAGGCATCCCCCGCCAGGGCGTTCGCGGCGGTCCCCCAAAGGCATCTCCGGCTGGTGGAGCAAGACCGTCCGCGGGAGGGTCGTCAAGGGCGAGGTGCTGGACGTCGTGTTCGGTCCGGCGCGGATGCGGCTCGAGACCGTCTACCTGCGGAAGGGCAAGCGGGTCGCCTGGGACTGCATGGAGGACGACTACGCGATGGCCGGCACGCGGGTGACGTTCACGATCTCGCGCAAGGGCGGGGAGACGATCATCCGCCTGCTGCACGCGGGGTTCACCGGCAAGCCGGATTTCGCGTTCGCCTTCCTGTGCACGAAGTGGGCGACCTTCATGCTCAGCCTGAAGGACTACGTCGAAAAGGGCAAGGGGCGTCCCTTCCCGCGGGACGTCTACGTCATGCACCAGGACTTCTAGGAAAGCGCGTCCAAGTGACCCCGAAACTGGGCCAATCCCGCGCTTTCATTCATCGGGGTCGGTCGCGACCGATGGGGAACTTCTGACGTCGGTGATCCGGGCGGGTCCTGCAGCCCGAAGTGATCGCGGGGTCGCCTACGGCCTGGCCGCCAATTGTTCGATAGCGGCCCGCGGGGACGCCAGGGAATCAGGATCCGCATCTCATCGAGACCCCCTTGGATCAAGGAGCCGGATTCCCGCCAATTGCGACCCTATTCAGTGTGTGCCGTGTTCTCTCTCCGATCACCCAGCGAGTCCGACCCGGATCCGAGCAGCTGAGGCCGTGGAGCCGCGCTTCTCGCCCCGAGATTTGCTGATGGTGGGTCCATCGGCCGTCGCTCTGCTCCTCAGCTTCAACCTGGCAACCATGCCCAAGGCGAAGCGCGCGCGAATCTAGCGTTCGACTTGTGCCGCAGTTTCGCCACGTCGGGAGGCCCATCTTACCAATAGAGGGATTCCTAACTAAACTAACTCAATTTGTGATTGACCGCCAGGAAAATCTCGTGCTATACAGAGCAGCACGGCATTCTTTGGAGGGGGGCCCATGGGCGACGGAGGTTCGGAATTGTCCCCGCTTTGCTCCCAACTGCTCCCAACTACTGGGTCCTTGCTCCCGCGGAGCCGCACGATTGGCGGCGCGGGAAGCGAGTTACGAGGGGTGACGAAGGAAGCGAAAGGAACACAAAGGAGGAGACCATGAAGCCGAGATTCGTTCTCGCGGCCTTGGTCGTGGCTTTGTTCGCCCACGCTCCTGGCTTGACGCAATACAGCCAAGTACAGGACGAAGGTAGCAACCTTGCCTCACAGACTACAATCAACTTCGTCGGCAGACCGATCACGTGTGCCAACGACACCGACCGAACGACTTGTACGGTCAGCACGCCGGTGATCTTCGTGGACGACTACGGGGCCAAGGGGGATGGCGTCGCGGACGACACTCAGCCATGGCAAGATGCGATCGCCGCCGCCAGCCTCGGCGAAAGCGGGCTCTTCCTCATGGGTACGGTCGTGGGCAGGGGTACGGCCAACTACCGGATCACGGACACGATCAAGATCCGTGAGGCCCGAAACGGGATCGTTGACGGCAACGGAGCACGCTTCATGTGGGATGGGCCGTCGGGCGTGCCGATGTGGTTGCTCGAGGATACGGAACAAGTGCGGATCCAGAACATGTACATCTGGGTCGATGTCGACGAGGAACTCAACGCCGCGTTCGAGTTGCGGAACCCCGGCGGTGCCTGTAATTCCGTGGCCCCGAACGGGAACATACTCGAGGGGATCATCGTCACCGCGGTATGGGATGGCCTGGATTATGGCGTGCGCTTCACTCAACCTTTGGGAGAAGAAGCGTGCAACGACTGCCCGTCGGGACTCACCGCTTGTCTCAACGTGAACAACGACGTAGCCCGGATCATTCGGAGTGGTTTCTTTAACTACAAGGAAGCGGCGATCTCCATCGAGCATTCGCAATCCACGTGGCACCAACTCATCGACGTGCAATGGTCGAGTGCAGTCTATCCGCAGGCTCCTCCCGCGTCCAAGTTCGTGAATCTCAAGAAGGGCAGCTTTCAGTCCTTCGGGACTTCTGGCTCTGGGGCAACGGACACAGACTTCTATATTGAGGACCCCAACGTGGGGATCGTGATCCAAAACGCGAACAGCGAGAACTCGAACCGTTTTATCAGGACGCTTGATCTGGTTGCGAGCGACGCTCCTCAACCGTTGCGCATCATCGGTGGAAGGTTCTCGGTGAACAAGTTAGCGGGGGACGGCAAATTCATCGATTGGAACCGGGCCGGACCGCTCCTGATCGACGGGTTGATGGTCGAAGGCTCCTACCCAGGATCGAACTCTCCGCGGTTGCACTTCGATCCCGATCTCATTTTCGGCGATGAGTCGATGCTCCAGGTTACGGGATGCCACTTCCTATGGCCGCTCGCCGATACTCATGACATCATCCAGTTGGGTCCAAAAGCGAGACTCGTAGCGCATAGCAACACGTGCCATCACGGGACGTTTGGAGTCGATGACAGAACGGCTTCGTGCACGGGGTTGGCAGCGGGGATCTACGCGAATTCGAGCGTGACCTTCGCGAAGCTTGGCGCCATGCGCGACGGGCACTTCGTGTTCTGCTCGGACTGCAAACGAAACACAGCGCCGTGTGAGGGAGGAGGCACGGGAACGATGGCGGCGAGAACCGGCGGCGCTTGGCACTGCGGTGGTTTTCCCGGCTCCGTGGTGTTCGAACTCGAGGGCCAGACGATCGACGACAACGAGACCAGCCTGCAGGTGGTGGATCCGACGGCGGATCGAACCATCAAACTGCCTAACGCCAACGGAACACTCGTTGTGACCGGGTCATCCTCCACTTTGCATGGCGTTGCGCGGTGGGGTTCCGCGGACCCTGCGTTCGACACGGGTGACGAGGTTTGCGCAGAGGCAGGGCTGACTTGCGTGACGACGTACAACATGGGTACTCCCTTTGCCACTGCGTGCAACGCCACTCACGCTCAGAGGTACTTGGCCTTCTGCAACTGAATCGGTCACGGCTCCTTAGCACACCGGCGCGCCGTATCGTGCTTGTCAGCCGCGAGGGCAGTCGGAGGCGAAACGTGGTGCTTGTGTCATGTCCTTTGGATGTTGATTGACCTTTGCTCCAACGATGCGCGCACCACGTTTCGTCGGGTTTGTTAGCGGCGTGAAGGCCCGCGGCTGGACTTCGCGAGTGGGGACGTCAGCCACGGATGCTGCGCCAAAACTATCCCGTGAAAAGTCCAGCGATCGTTTCCCCGAGTCCGGGGTTATCGAGCTTGCAGGGCTGCGCGGTCATTGCTCTTTCTTAACGAAGTAGGCCAAGGCCCCAGCGCCGTCACACAGCCCACTCAAGCCGCCCACGAGGTACGGTGGCCTTTCCTGGAACGTCTGACGCCAGAACCCGTCATCAATGAAGAAACGGTCTACGAACTTCGGGAAGGCGGCCTCGTGCGAGTAGAACACCGCGCCGGAGGGCATCCGGGGATAGCAAGCCCGCAGAACGTCCTCCATGGAAGAGATCAGATCCACATCCTCGAACACCACGCTCGGGCGAAGGTTGAAGTCGGCCAGGGTCCGATCGTAGTAACCCCGCACGAACTCGCAGGCCTCGAGGCATCCTTCAAGCTCGACCCGAGCCTTCACGGCATCGAGGCTGTCCCGGTACTGGTGTCGCCTCCACCGGAAGCTCCCGGTCGAGGCATTGCGCTCGTCGATCTCGTCGGCCCGCGGCTCCGGAAGTCCTTCGAAACTGTCGAAGACGATCAGCCGGCGGCCGGCCTCCTTCGCCGCGAGAGAAAGCTTGGCTGTGCTCAATCCATGGTAGCAGCCGAACTCGACCACCGGCCCGTCCACGTCGCTCGAGAGGATCGACTCCGCGACGAGCGCGAGCTCGAGCTTGCTGTGAACGATCTCGAGACCCTCCCGGGCAAAGCGCTCGTGGATCCGACTGTGCGTCTGCCAGATGCGCCTACGCTGATCGACCGTCGATCGCAGCTCATTCTCCGTCGTCTTGAACGGCATCGCGTTGGCGTAGGTTCCTTCGATGAACTTCTTGCGAAAGCGGTAGTCGGATGCGAAGGACCTCACTCGTCGCCACATGCTGTCGCTTCCCTCCCGCGGACGCGGGCCTCCTCCCGAAGTCGCTCTCGGGGCCGCCCTCCAAGCTGACCCGCGAGGGCGGAGCGGATTCTTCGCGCCTCCTAGCTCCGAGGCTTGTAGCGAAGCAGTGTAGCTGATCGAGGCGAACCAAACTAGCCGGGGTGGAGTGCGCGACGCAACAGGTCGTCCGACGGAGCGAGGGCAGAGAGCGAGAGCCGGACGACGAGGGTCGACCGCCCCGGCTCCGGGCCGGCGGCCGCCCGACCCGCTGGCGCCGCCCGGCCCGATGGCGGATATTCGAGGGGATGCGACGCATCGTGCTCGACCCGCCGCGGATGGCGCTGGAGGAGATCGGCTTTTCTCGCGCCCGAGCGGCGGTCGGGCGCGGGGTCGGGGCGCGGACCCTCGATCGGCGCGCGCCGCTCGCGGCGTCGGCGGTCGCCAGCGAGCGGCGGCGGCCGCTGTTCCATCCGCGGCGCGGGTGGTTCCGCCGGCTCGAGCGCGTGGTGGCCCAGTTCCTCGCCGGGAAGGTGTACCCCGGGATCCCCGGGATCAGCCGCCCTTACGCCGCGCAGCTGCGACGCGACCTGACGCTGTCCGAGGCCGAGATCGTCCTCCCCGGCCTCGGCCGGGTCTTCGACGGGACTCGCATCCTGCTGATCACCGACGTCCATGCCGGTCCCTTCCTCTCGCCGCCGGCGCTCGAACGCGCGTTCGATCGCCTGCTCGGGACGCAGCCCGACCTGGTGCTGCTCGGAGGCGACCTCGTGACGAGCCACGTCCACGACCTCGCGCGCTTCCGCGACGCCTTTCGCCTGCTCCGTGCGCCGCTCGGCACCTGGGCCGTCCTCGGCAACCACGAGCACTACACGCGCGACCTGCCGGGGGTCGAGGCCGAGATGGCCGCGGCCGGCATCCGCCTGCTGCGCGACGCCTGGACGCCGATCGAGGTCGACGGCGAGCGCTTCGCGCTGGCCGGGGTCGACGACTCGTTGCTGGGCCGGCCGGATCTCGAGCGCGCGCTCGAGGGCGCCCCACGGCCGGTCGTGCTGCTGTCCCACAATCCGGACCTGCTGTTCGAGGCCGCGCGGTGCGGCGTGTCGCTGATGCTCTCCGGCCACACGCACGCGGGGCAGATCCGTGTCCCGGGGCTGCCGGTGCTGGTGCGCCAGAGCCGCTACCGGCTCGACGAGGGCCGCTACCGCGCCGGGGCGACCGAGCTCGTGGTCAGCCGCGGGCTGGGCGCGGTCGGCCTGCCGTGGCGCCACGCCTGTCCGCCGGAGGCGGTCCTGCTGCGCCTGCGGGCCGCCGTCATGGCCGTCTCGGGGTGACCTCCGAGGCGGCCTCGCCGGTGCGCGCGATGGCCGGCGCGGCGCAGGCCGGGGCGCCGCCCGCACGCATGACGAACTGCGGCCGTTCGCGCAGCTGCCAGGTGTGCAGCAGGTAGCGCGCGAGCACGAGCAGCGTCGACGACCCGTAGCGGACGCTTTTCCAGAACGGCGGCGAGCAGGACTCTTCCGCGTAGCGCGTCGGGACCGCGATCTCCGCGACACGAAACCGACCGGCGCGCAGTTGCGCGATCATCTCGGTGTCGAAGACGTAGTCGTCGGAGTTCAGCGCGTACGGGATGCGCTCCAGCACCTCGCGGCTGTAGGCCCGGTAGCCGGTGTGGTACTCCGACAGCCCGAGCCGCAGGACCAGGTCCTCGACCGCCGTGAGCGAGACGTTGGCGACGAACCGCCACCACGGCATCCCGCCTCGCAGCGCGTCGCGCTTGCGGACCATGCGCGAGCCGAAGCAGGCGTCGGCCCGCCCCTCGACGATCGGCGCCGCCATCCGCGGGACGAGCGTCGGGTCGTACTGGAAGTCGCTGTGCACCATCACCACGACGTCGGCGCCGCGCTGCAGGGCTTGCGGGAGCCCCGTCTTCTGGGCGGCGCCGTAGCCGCGGTTCGCCGGATGGCGGAAGACCGTCGCCCCCAGGCTCCGCCCCACCTCCGCCGACGCATCCCGGCTCCCGTCGTCGACGACGATCACGTCGTCCACCGGCGGCCGCGGGATCGCGCGCAGCGTCCGCGCGAGCGGGCTGGCGGTGTCGAACGCGGGGACGAAGACGACGATCCGCTTGCCGCCGAGCATGGCGACAGTAGAGCAGAAAAGCCCGAGCCCCGCGAGGCACTCGGGGCGCGGGACGGGAGAGCCTAGAGCCGATCCGAGGCGGCAGAGTCGAGCCACTCGCGCAGCGATCCCGCTCGGCGGTCGCGCTCGGACAGCACGGGGTCGGCGAGCGGCCAGCCGATGCCGATCTCCGCGTCGTTCCAGCGGATGTTCGACTCGCCCCGCGGGTTGTAGTGCGCGGTGTAGAGGTACTCCACCTCGGCGCCGTCGCCGAGGACGCAGAAGCCGGTCGCGAAGCCGGGCGGCGCGTACAGGCAGGTCCGGTTCTCGGCGCTCAGCTCGAGCGCCACGTGCCGCCCGAGCGTGGGGGAGCGCTTGCGGATGTCGACCGCGGCCGTGAACGTCGCCCCGCGCAGCACGCGGATGTACTTGCCCAGCGGCTCGTCCCACTGGAAGTGCAGCCCGCGCAGCACGTTCGCGCGCGAGTAGCTGTGGTTCATCTGCACGAAGCTCGGGCGGGGACCGACGGCGGCGAGCCGATCGAGACGCATGATCTCGGCCAGGGCCCCGCGCTCGTCCTCGTGGGCCTCGGGCCGGACGATCCACAGCCCGCTCAGGGCCGCCTCGGTGATGCGCATCGGCGGAATTCTAGCGCGGTCCCCGTGACGCGGCGCGGGCCGTGCCCCGGGGGGGCGCCGTCAGTACCACATTCCCTTCGATTGCCGCTCGTAATGATCCTGGAACTCGCGCTTCTGCCGGATCGCCGACCACCAGTCGCGGTGCTCGAGGTACCAGTCGACGACCTCCGGCAGGTGCGTCGCGAGCCGCCGCGCCGGCGCCCAGCCGAGGATGTCCCGCAGCTTCGAGCCGTCGGGGGCGTAACGCGGGTCCGCACCGGGGCGATCGTTGATGTGGACCTTGGACTGCGCCAGGTCCTGCTTCAGCTTCGCGGCGATCAGCGCCAAGAGTTCGAGGTTCGTCCGCTCCTCGCCGGCCACGTTGTACACCTCGTGCACCGGAGCGCGATGCGCGATGCAGTCGATCGCCTCGCAGAAGTCCTGGACGTGGAGCCAGCTCCGCACGTGCCGGCCGTCGCCGTGGACCGGGATCTTGCGCCCCTCGATCAGGTTCGAGATCGCGAGCGGGATCAGCTTCTCGGGGTACTGGTAGGTCCCGTAGTTGTTCGACCCGCGGATGACGATCGCCGGCAGCCGGTGCGTGCGGATGAAGGACAGCACGATCAGGTCCGCCGCCGCCTTGGACGAGGAGTAGGGGTTGCTCGGCCGCAGCGGCGCGTCCTCGCCGGCCTGCCCCGCCGGGATCGAGCCGTAGACCTCGTCGGTCGAGATGTGGACGAAGCGCGGCACGCGGTGCGTCCGGACCGCCTCGATCAGGCAGCGCACGCCTCCGATGTTGGTGTTGATGAAATCGGTCATGCTGATGATCGAGCGATCGACGTGCGTCTCGGCGGCGAAGTTGACGACGAGTTCGAAGCGGTGCTCCTGGAACAGCGCGTCCAAGAGCTGCGTGTTGCAGATGTCGCCGTGGATGAAGTGGTAGCGCCGCGCGGCGGCAGCGAGCTGGCGATCCGGTCCCTCGACGTCGGCGAGGTTCTGCGGGTTCCCCGCATAGGTCAGCAGGTCGAGGTTGAAGACCCGATCCTGCGGGTGGGCGCGGAGCCAGTGGCGCACGCAGTGCGATCCGATGAAGCCGCAGCCGCCGGTGACGAGAACGGAGCGGGGCACGGTCAGTGTTTCCGCAGGAAGCGACCGAAGACGTCGCGCAGGTAGTCGAGGTGACGTGCGGTCATCCCCGGATGACAGCCGATCAGGAGCCCCCCGCGCATCACGGCGTTGGTGCCGGGGAAGCTCTCGGGTCGGCCGCGCAGGTGGCGGTGGAAGCCGGGCTGCGCGAGCACGTTGCCGGTGAAGATCGGGCGGGTCTGGATTCCGCGGGCCTCGAGGTGGCGTGCGAGCTCGATCCGGGTGAACCCGGCGTCGGGGCGGAGGGTGAGCGGGAAGGCGAGCCAGGTGCTGTCCGCGCTGGGATGGGAGCGGGGAAGGACGAAGCGGTCCTCGTGGGTCCGGAAGAACTCCACGAGCGTGCCGAAGATCGCCCGCCGCCGCGCGACCAGCCGCGGCAGACGCCGCAGCTGGACCAGGCCGAAGGCGCCCTGCAGCTCCGTCGGCTGCAGGTTGTAGCCGACCTCGCTGAAGACGAATTTCGCGTCGTACGGTTCGCCGTCGAGCACCCCGGCGAAGCGCTTGCGCACGTCCTCCGATTGCTCGTACGCCCCGAACAGCGTCGAGTCCCGGCCCCAGTAGCTCATCACTCGCGCGCGGCGCGCGAGCGCGGCGTCGTCCACACACAGCATGCCGCCCGCGCCGGCGGCGGTGATGATGTGCGAGGCGTAGAAACTCGTCGTCGACAGGTCGCTGTAGGCGCCGCTGGGCTTGCCCCCGAAGCGCGCGCCGAGCGTATCGCACGAGTCCTCGATCAGCACCAGCCGATGGCTGCGCGCGACGCGCTGCAGCCGTGCCAGGTCGGGCAGGTTGCCGATCAGCGACGGGATCATCAGCGCCACGGTCCGTTTCGTGATCCGCCCCGCCGCCTGGTCGGGGTTGACCACGTAGGTGCCGGGATCGACGTCGACCAGCACGGGGACGAGGTTGCGCTGGAGGATCGGCGCGACGGTCGTCGAGAACGTCAGCGCCGGGGTGATGACCTCCGATCCCGGCGGGAAGTCGAGCAGGGACAGGGCGAGGAGGTTCGCGGACGAGCCGGAGTTGACCATCACACCGTGCCGCTTGCCGAAGAGCGAGGCGATCTCGTGCTCGAAGCGGGCGACGGACGGGCCGGCGACGAGCTTCGCGGGGTCGCGCAGCACGCGCCGGACCGCGTTCCACTCGGCCGCGCCGCACGCGCTGCTGGCGTAGGAGACACGCATCGACGTCACGGCCGGATCAATGGGAACGGTACCACTCGATCGTCCGCTCGAGGCCGGAGCGCAGCGGATGTTTCGGCCGCCAGGCGAAGCGCGCGAAGGTCGCGGCCATGTCCGCCTGGTTGACGAAGGCGTCGTAGAGCGCCGCGGGGTACGCGTTCCAGCGGACGCGGCTGCGGGAGCCCGTCAGGGCCAGCACCTCGTCGACCAGCGTCTGCAGCGGGGTCGCCTGCCCCGTTCCGGCGTTGTACACCTCCCCGCCGAGGTCCGCGGCGCGGTCCGTCGCCTCGAGCAGCAGGTCCACGACGTCGGAAACATACACGAGGTCGCGCGTGATCGTCGGCAGCGTCAGCGGGATCTCGTCGCCGCGCAGGGCGCGGACGATCACCTGCTCGACCAGCCGGCCGGGCTGCAGCGCCGGGCCATAGGGCGTGAAGATGCGCAGCGCCACGATCGGCTTGTCGCGATTGCGCGCCGCCGCCTGCGCCAATCGCGTCGCCGCGAGCTTCGTCACCGCGTACAGCTCGCGCGGCTCGCAGCGAGCTTCCTCGTTCAGCGGCCGCTGTTGCATGCCGTACTCGAGAAAGCTTCCAGCGTGGATGAAAAAGCGGTACGGCAGGTCCGCCGTCTCCTCCAGCAGGTGGAACGTGCCGAGGACGTTGGACGAGACGACCTCCTCGGCCGACGCGGTCACTCCGCTCTGGATGTTGGACGCCGCGAGATGGAAGATGCCCTCCGGCGCGAACTCACGAACCGCGCGCCGCAGCCCCCCCCGCTCCCTCAGATCCACGGCATCGCAGCGCACGCCGGGGCGAAGCGCGCTCAGGCGCGAAAGATCGGTCGCCGGCCGCGCCAGGACCATGACCTCGTCACCGCGCCCGACGAGGCGGGCGACGAGGTGCGAGCCGATGAAGCCCGCGCCGCCCGTGACCAGAACCTTCATGCGCGGGTGAGTATAGCGAACGGGACCTTCGCGGCTCCGGCGTCGTTCCGGGGCAACTTCTCGCCTCGCTCGGCCCGTGGTCGCAGCGCTGTCGCTCGCGCCGGCCCTGGCGCCGGCCCGACCGCGACCCGGGATCCCGGCGCAGCCCGCCGCCGCAGTGCCACCGTGTGCACACACCCGGTCGGCGACGGCCGACCCCGCCCCGCGGCCACCCTTCCCGCCAGATGGCGTAAGATCTGGCGGCATGGAAGCCTTCTGGACCGTGATCGGCGCCGCCAACGACGTCATCTGGCACGACGCCGTGCTGTACGTCGTGCTCGGCGTGGGCCTGCTGTTCACCGCGTGGAGCGCCTTCGGCCAGTACCGGGCGCTGAGCCACGGGGTGCAGGTGATCCGCGGGCGCTACGACGACAAGGCGGACCCCGGGGCGATCAACCACTTCCAGGCGCTGTCCACCGCGCTGTCGGCCACGGTCGGGCTGGGAAACATCGCCGGCGTGGCGATCGCCATCTCGCTCGGCGGGCCGGGCGCGGTGTTCTGGATGTGGCTCGTCGGCCTCGTCGGCATGTGCCTCAAGATGACCGAGGTCACCCAGGCGATGATCTATCGCAACGTGGAGGACCCGGACAACCCGCACGGCGGCGCGATGTGGGTGTGCCAGAAGGGCTTCCGCACGCTGGGCGCGCCGCTGCGCTACCTGGGCCCGCCGCTGGGCGTGATCTTCTGCCTGACGCTGCTCGTGTCGACCATCACCGGCGGCAACATGTTCCAGGCCTGGAACGTCGCCGACATCTCCTTCGAGTACTTCGGCCTGCCCAAGCTCGCCACCGGCATCGTGCTCACGATCGGCGTCGGGCTGGTGATCGTCGGCGGCATCAAGCGGATCGGCGACGTGGCGGGCAGGATCGTGCCGTTCATGTGCGGGCTGTACGTGCTGGCCGGGCTGGCCGTGATCTTCGTGCGCATCGGCGAGATCCCCGAGATGCTGGCGCTGATCGTGCGCGAGGCGTTCAGCCGGAGCGAGGCGACGGGGGCCTTCATCGGCGGCACGGCGGGCTACGGCTTCCTCAAGGGCATGCAGCGCGCGCTGTTCTCGAACGAGGCCGGCCAGGGCTCGGCGCCGATCGCGCACTCGGCGGCGAAGACCGACGAGCCGGTGCGCGAGGGCATCGTCGCCGGGCTCGAGCCGTTCGTGGACACGCTCTGCGTCTGCACCATCACGGCGCTCGTGATCCTGCTCAGCGGCACCTGGAATCGGCAGCCGGCGCTGGTCTTCGACGGCCCGGCTCCGGCGATCCTCCCGGCGCTCGACGAGCGCGGCGCCCCGCTGCGCGACGGGTCGGGAGCGCCGCTGTGGCAGGCCGCGTCGGTCCGCGTCGCGGTCCGCGAAACGGGCGAGGCGACGGGTCAGATGCGGGACGGCAAGGACGTGTTCCTCGTGCTCGACGCCGGCCAGAACCCTGAGACGGGACTGCACCGGCACCGCCTGGCGGGCGTGCTCCAGGCCGGTCCCGACGGCAGCTTCACGGCGCGGTTCGGCGCACGGCTGGCGAGCGCGGTCCAGCCGGCGATCGCCGAGGACGGCGTGTACTTCGGCCACCGCGGCGCGACGCTCACCGCCAAGGCGTTCGACCGCACGCTCCCCGGCCTCGGCAAGTGGGTGGTGCCCGCGACCGCCTGGCTCTTCGCCTTCTCGACGATCATCTCGTGGAGCTACTACGGCGAGCAGGGCATCGTCTTCCTGCTCGGCCTGCGCGCCGTCACCGCCTACCGCGTCGTCTACTGCCTGCTGATCCTGGTGACGACGCAGCTCGTCCGCACCGAGACGCAGCTCGACGTCCTGTCGTCGCTCGGCACGGGCGTGATGCTGTGGGCCAACATCCCGATCATGCTGATCTTCGGCCCGCAGGCGATGCGGGCGTTCCACGACTACTTCCGCCGGCTGGACAGCGGTCAGATGGAGCCCCCGCACGCGCCGCCGCGGCTGAGCGACGTGATCGAGGGGCGCGACGTCGAGTAGACATGCGGCACCGCCTCCACCCGCCGAGGCGCCGCGGCGGAGGCGCGGGCGCGGGCCGAACGCCGCTCCTCGCGCCCCGAGCGCGCCGGCGCGGTCCGCCGGACGCGCGTCGATCGCTCACCGGTGGGGCCACGAGCGCAAGGCCCCCACCGGCGCGCCCGACTCGCGGGCCGGTGCTCGCCGCCCGTCACGGCTCGCGGCGGTACCAGACGATGTGATCTCCCTCGTGGGAGTAGCTGGCGGTCAGGTAGCCGGCCGAGCGCACGCGCGAGGAGGGCAGCTCGAGGACGGCGTTGTTGGAAAGCAGGAACCCGCCCGGGCGCAGCATGCGCTCGACGTTCTTCAGCGCCAGGCACTGCTCGAACACGTCGTAGTAGATGAGGACGTTCGTCGCCACGATCAGGTCGAACGCCTCGCCCTCCAGCCGCTCGAGCACCAGGTTGAGGTCGATCGGCTGCACCCGCGCCGCGAGCTCGGCGCGGACGCGCACCGCGCGCAGCTCCAGCCCCTCCAGTCCGGGAGGCAGCGCGGCGGGCGGCGTCGCGCTGCCGATCTGGTCGCCGAAGCGCTCCCAGTAGCGCACGAAGGCCTCACGCCAGCCGACTTCCGGGTCGCGTGGAAGCTGCAGCGTGTAACCCTCGCCACCCGAGGCGCGATGCCGCACGGAAGCAAGGTGCGCGTTCACGCGCGGGCTCAGGTCCAGCGTGGTGACGACGAGCGTGCCGGCGTCCGCCAGTCCCAGCCGCAACAGGCTGTCCATCACCGCGAACGGCTGGATGCTCTGCTCGGGGTAGAAGTCGTAGCCGCCGTGCTTGTCGGCGAAGTCCAGCCCGGGTCCGACCACCGCCACGCGCCGCACGCCGTTCGGCTCCACCATCCCGCGCTGCAGGAGCATCGCGAGCGACTCCTCGATGGCAAAGCCCGGCCGGAGCGACGTATCGAGCGACAGCCCGCGATCGCGATACAGCCGTGAGGATTCGGCGAACTCCCGCGTCGGGTCGCCCAGCCGCCGTGCTTCCTCGAGCGCGCGGGCGTAACCGACCTGCTCGGACGTCACGCGCAAGAGCCCGGCGAACAGAAAGCCGCGCGCGGCGGAGCGGCCGGCGGCGCTCGTGAGGTCGAAGCCCTGCTGGCGAAAGACCAGTCGCGCCAGGTCCAGCCGCCCGTTGCCGCCGCCGGCGGCCGCAGCGTCGACGAAGGCCGCGGCGCGCCGCTGGATCAGCGGGCCGATCTGCTCGGGAGAGATCTGGCGGCCGGTGCGCACGTCGGGAACCACCTGCTCGAGCTCGGCATCGCCGACGCGCGGCTGCTCGGTGAACGAGGTCCCGAAGAGCATCAGGTTGACCACGGTGTCCTCGTCTCCCCGCGCCAGGCGGCCGCGGATCTCGCGGTCGCGGCGCCGCGCCCAGTCGAGCCAGCGCGCGGCGGCGTCGGGACCGCCCAGGCTCCGCAGCTCGGCCGGCACGCGGTCCGAAAGCGACTCCAGGATCGGCCGCGCGTCGGAGTACGGGACATAGGTGCGCCGGGGCGCCGTCCCGGTCCGCGACAGGAAGACGAAGGCGGCGAGGGCCAGGACCAGGAGCGCCAAGGAGGACGTCAGCAGCCTCCGGGACGTCTGCACGGTCTCGCGAGTCTAACAGAGGCCGGAAGGTGGTTGCCCCGACCCGCACCGGCCCGGCAGACTGTGCGGAGGATCGTGGAGGAGACGTGGAACGACCGCTGTGGACCCCCTCGCCGGCGAGGGTCGCCGCCGCCCGCCTGACGGAGTTCCGGCGCGCTCTCGGCGCGACGGACTACCGGGAGCTGCACGCGCAGAGCGTCGAGCGCCCCGCGGTCTTCTGGCCGGCGGTCGCCCGCCACGCCGGGATCGAGTTCGAGCGCGAGGCCGAGGCGGTTCTCGTGGACGGCGACCGCATGCCGGGGGCGCGCTGGTTTCCGGGAGCGGAGCTGAGCTACGCAGGCGCGCTCCTGCGCCACCGCGGTCCGCGCCCTGCGATCGTCGCGCGGGACGAGCTGGGGAACCGCGTCGTCCTCAGCCGCGACGGCTTGCGCGACGAAGTCGGGCGAATCGCGTCGGGGCTGTGCGCCGCCGGCGTCGGACCGGGCGACCGGGTGGGCGCGATCCTGCCGAACGGCCCCGAGGCGATCGTCGCGATGCTCGCGACGGCGTCGCTCGGCGCGACCTGGTCGTCGTGCGCCCCGGAGTTCGGCGCCCCCGCGATCCTCGATCGACTGGGGCAGATCGAGCCCAAGGTGATCTTCGCCTGCGACGGCTATGCCTGGCGCGGGACGACGATCGACGTCCGGCCGCGCGTCGACGAGGTCCGCGCCGCGCTGCCCACGCTCCGCGCCACGGTCTCGGTGCGGCGCCTGGGCCCGGGGCTCGAGGCCGCGACTCCCTGGCAGCGGTTCCACGGCGCCGCGCCGCCGCTCCCGGCCGGCTTCCCCTTCGAGCAGGCGCTCTACGTCCTGTACTCCTCGGGGACGACGGGGAAGCCGAAGGCGATCGTGCACGGCGCCGGCGGCACGCTCCTGCAGCACGCGAAGGAGCACGCGCTGCACTGCGACATCCGGGAGGGCGACGTCGTCTTCTACTACACGACCTGCGGCTGGATGATGTGGAACTGGCAGGCCAGCGCTCTGGCGCTGGGGGCGACGATCGTGCTGTGGGAGGGATCGCCGCTGCACCCCGAGCCCGACGCGCTGTGGCGCTTGGCCGAGCAGGAGGGCGTCACTCACTTCGGCACGAGCGCGGCGTACCTCGGGGCGATCGCGGCGGAGGGCCTGAGCGCGTCGCGGCACGATCTGGGCGCGTTGCGGGCGATCCTCTCCACGGGGTCCCCGCTGTCTCCGGCGCTGTTCGAGTGGGTCTACGACGCGGTCAAGCCCGACCTCCACCTGGCGTCGATCTCGGGCGGGACCGACATCGTCTCGTGCTTCGCGCTGGGCGATCCGACCGCCCCGGTCTGGCCGGGCGAGCTGCAGCGGCCGGGGCTGGGCATGGCGGTCGCGGTGCTGGATGAAGCCGGACGGGAGCTGCGGGTGGGTGCCGGAGAGCTGTGCTGCACCCGGCCGTTTCCCTCGATGCCACTCGGGTTCTGGAACGACCCCGACGGCGAGCGCTACCGCGGCGCGTACTTCGAGCGCTATCCGGGCGTCTGGCACCACGGTGACTGGGCCGAGTGGACGGAGCGCGGCGGGCTCGTGATCCACGGGCGCTCCGACGCGGTGCTGAACCCCGGGGGGGTGCGCATCGGCACGGCCGAGATCTACCGGGTCGTCGAGCAACTCCCCGAGATCGCGGCGTCATGCGCCGTGGCGCAGGAGTGGCGGGGAGACGTGCGCGTCGTCCTGCTCGTCGCGATGCGCGAGCCCGCGCGCCTGGACGAGTCGTTGCGCGCCCGGTTACGGGAGCGGATCTCGCGCGAGGCCTCGCCGCGCCACGTCCCCGGGAAGATCGTGGCCGTGCGGGACGTGCCGAGGACCGCGAACGGCAAGATCAGCGAGATCGCCGCGCGCGAGGCGATCCACGGGAGGCCGGCGAAGAACCGCGAGGCGCTGGCGAACCCCGGGGTGCTGGACGAGCTGGCGCGGCTGCCGGAGCTGGGGCAGGAATGAATGTCCCGCCGACCCGGCCTCGCTACCGGGTTCCTCGTTCCCGCCCGTCTTCGGGCCGGTGCTCGATGACTTCCGCGACGAGATGCGCGTGGCGCCCGCCGCGGCTCAAGTCCTCGTGCAGCCGGGCCGGGAGATCCACGATCAGGCGTCGGCCTGGATTGGCGTCCACCGCGACGGCCCCGCTGGCCTCGAGCACGTTGCCGACCGCGGTGACGCAATTGGAGTTCATCTTCGTGTCGAAAGACCGACGCTCCACACCCGCTTCCGGGTTCGCCCGCATGAACTCGAGCGCCTTCGCCTCCTGGTCCGGTGCCAGCTTCAGCCTGAACTCGGTCACGACTCGCCCGTCGGCGGCGTAGCGGGCGATGAGCTTCTCTTTCCCCCGCTTGCCGGCCTCGGGGGCGAAGCCGTGTCGTCCGCGAAAGCTCACCCCGCGAGCGCCGGAGTGGTTCGAGACCCAGATCGCGGCATGACCCTGGGGCCGTGACCCGTGCCGTGCCGGGCCGACGACGAGCACCGAGGCTCCGTCCGGATCCACGCAGCGCGGCGGGTTGTCCGGCGAGCCCACGTGGCAGCTCGTGAAGACGGGGTCGCCCGGTGCCGCGTCCACGGTGGAGAGCGGGTGGAGGCTCGGAGCGGGGACGCCGACGTGAGCCCGGTCGCTGCACGCCGACGCGAACCCGACGACGCCGCCGGCGACGCACGCCACCAGCTTGAGCTGCCCGTTCACGAGGTCGTCTCTCGCCCCGCGATTCCACGCACTGCGGCAGGCGACACCTGCCGCGTCATCCACCGCGAGCCACGGTCCGGGAGCGTACCACGCTGCCGAGCGGATCGGAAGTGCACCCCGGGTCGTCCGGGACATGGAGGAGCATCCGCGCGTCCGGCCTGCGGTTTCGTTCTCCGGGGTCCCGAGACCGAGGTGTCGCGCGATGAAGAGAACGTCGGCACACCCGGTTTCATCCACCAGGGTGCCAGCGGCATGGGGGACTCAGTCGTCGAAGTACTTCCGCTCCCAGGGTGAGACGTCGAACGCCACTCCGCGTCGCGCGCCGACGTACAGCACGGTCGTCCCCGCCTCCAGCGCCTTCGCCGAGCGGCGCGTGGCGGGATCGGAGACGAAGACCAGCGTTCCCGCCGGCGCGTCGAGCTGCTCGCCATCGACCGTGAATCGGGCGTGCCCGGACGCCACGAAGTACAGCTCCTCGTGGCCGGCGGCATTCTCCTGCACCTCGGTGTGATCCTCGACCACCCAGTCGCCCGCGGCCCGGGCGATCCCGGCGTTGACGCCGAAGGCGCGGATACCCAGGTGGTGGCGGATCGGCTTCCACTCGTACCAGCCGGGGTTCGCGGCCACCGGCGCCGGGATCTCCTCGAGCCGCGCGACCCTGTACCTGCTCGCCATGTCCTTTCTCCTCACGCCTTGCGGCGGATCAGCATGATCGTCAGGTCGTCGTGCCGTGTCGCCGTGCCCTGGAACGCCTGCAGCTCCTCCAGGCAGCGGTCGAGCGCCTGGCCGGCTCCCTCGCCGTTCAGGCCCCGTGCGATCGCTTCCAGGCGCTGCGCGCCATACGGCTCGCCGTCGGCGCCGAGCGCCTCGGACAGGCCGTCGGTGTACAGCAGCAGGCTGTCGCCCCGCTCCATCGGGAAGCGCCCCACCTGGTACGTGGCCTCGCCGAACATTCCGAGGGGCATCCCCGTCGCTCCCACCGGCGTGACCTCGCCGCGTCGCGCGAGGAGCGGCGGGCAGTGCCCGGCGTTGCAGATCTCGAGCACGCCGTCCGGCGAGAGCCGGCCCAGCAGCAGGGTCGAGAACGAGCTCGGGACGACACCCTGGCACAGGATGTGGTTGGCGCGGGCCACGAGGTCGGGGAGCGGCACGGTGCCGGAGACCAGCGAGCGGAAGACCGCCTGGAGGTGTGCCATCAGGATCGACGCCGCGATCCCCTTTCCCGACACGTCGCCGAGCACGAAATGGACCGCGCCGTCCGGAGGCTGGGCGCAGAGCGCGTCGCAGTAGTCGCCGCTGACCGGCCCGAGCGGCCGGTAGCGGTACGCGATCTCCCACCCGCCCGAGTGGACGTCCTCGGGCGGCAGGAGCGCCCGCTGGGCGGCGGCGGCAAGCTCCAGGTCGCGCTCGAGCGCGCGCTGCTGGGCGGCGCTGAGGCACCCCAGGCAGACGCGGGTCGCCGGGTCGCCGATCAGCCGCCGCCCCTCGATCGACTCGTGGCAGCGCTCGCAGAGGCCGAAGCCTCCGGCGTCGATGCGCTCGAGGGCGGCGTCGATCTCCCGGACCAGCAGACGGACGTCCTCCCGCTCGCGCAGGGCGGGCATCGCGGAGATCCGCCGGCGCCGCTCGATCAGCTGCCCGCGGAACCACTCGGCGGAGGACGCGAAGCCGGGCTCGGGCTCGAGGTCGAAGTCGGTCGCGGGTTCGGCCATCTCGCGCTCCCTCCCGACGGGACGTCGGATAACCTCATAAATCAATCTTGCAGGTTAAAACGTACCGCGGATCGAATAACCTGTCAAGTTGAAAAATAGGGTTATACTGACCGGGTGACCGCGGCCCCGGAGCGACCGGCCCCCTTCGAGTTCTCCGGCGGGGCGCTGTGCCTCGACTTCGCCAACACGCTGGGCGATCGGCCGCGAAGCGCCAAGGAGACCCTCTCCGGCCCCCAGGACCTGCTGCGGTGGGCCGGGGAGGCGGGAATCCTCGAGGTCGCCGAGCGGGGCCGGCTCGAGCGCGCCGCCGACGGCCACCCACGGGCCGCCCGCGAGGCCTTCCGGCGCGCGATCGCGTTGCGGGAGGTCCTCTACCGGGTCTTTTCCGGGCTCGCGGCCGGAGATCGTCCCGCGGAAGGCGATCTCGAGGACGTGAACCGCGCGCTCCGGACCGCGCTGGAGCACCTGCGCATCGAGGCCCGGGGGGAGGGGTTCGAGTGGGCCTGGTCGGCCGCGGGGACCGGCCTCGACCCCGTGCTGTGGCGCGTCGCGCGATCCGCCGCCGAGCTGCTGACCTCGGCCGACGTCGCCCGGGTGCGCGAGTGCGCCGCGGAGACCTGCGGCTGGCTGTTCCTCGATCGCAGCCACGCTCGTCGCCGGCGGTGGTGCGACATGAAGACGTGCGGCAATCGCGCCAAGGCCCGCCGGCACTACCGCCGCAAGCGGCGAACGATCTGAGCCCGCGCGGGTCGAGCCGTCAGGCCATCCGCGCCCAGCGCAGGAGGGTCGCGAAGTTCGGCGGCTTGCCGTGCAGCAGGAGGCCGATGCGGAAGACCTTGGCCGCGAACCACAGGGCCACGTAGACGGAGGCGAGCCCGACGCCGATCGACAGCCAGACCTGCCACGCCGGCGGCGGCGTGTTGGACGTCACACGCAGCATCATCACGAACGTGTTGACCGGCGGCACGAAGCTCGCCACCGTGGCGAAGATCGAGTTCGGGTCGCGCACGATCCAGAACCACAGGATCCACGGCAACATCATCACGATCATCACCGGGGTCATCAACGACTGTGCCTCGCGCGGCTCGTTGACGGCCGCGCCGATCGCGGCCATGAACGAGCCGACGACGAAGTAGGCGATGAAGTAGAAGATCACGAGATAGACGAACAGCGACGGATCGACGAGACCGGCCACGGCCAGCGCCGCGAGCCCGGACAGGCCGAGGCCGGCGTAGAGCACGATGATCACGAGACCCACGCCCATCTGGCCCACGATCTTCCCGGTCATCAGCTGCATCGGGGATACGGCCGACAGCAGCACCTCGACCACGCGGCTCGACTTTTCCTCGATCGTCGTGGTCAGCAGACCCTGCCCCCCCGTGAAGACCGACACGAGCAGCAGCAGCATGAAGCCCGCGGGCAAGACGTGGTTGAAGATCTCGTTCGTCTCCTGCTCCCCGTCCTTGGTCACCGTCGTCGAGCGCACGCGGCCCACCTCGGTCAGACGCTCGATCTCGCGGCGATCGTAGCCGGCGGCGCGCACGCGCGCGCCGACGATCGCGTCCTTCACCCCGCCCTTGATCTCGTCCACGATCCGATCGTCGAGGTTGTCGCGAATCCACAGGTCGTAACGGCCGAGCTCCGTGCCGCCGGCCGCCGGGCGCACCGCGTCGTCGTGGATCGTGACGACGGCGAGCAGGGCTCCGTCTTCGACCGCGCCCTCACGCAGGGAGCTCCTGGCCTGCTCGGCGTCGGCCGCCGAACGCAGGTCGCGCACGCGGAGGTTGGGCACCTCGCCCAGGGCCTGTTCGAGCGCTTGCTGCGCAGCCGCGCCGCCGAACGCTCCTCCCATCGCGCCCGGTGCCGATTCCTCGACCGTGGCCGTGATCCGCTCGGTCAGCTCGCCCCGCCGTCGCGCCAGCGCTGCGGGCGCGAGGTAGTCGCGCAGGTCCGGCGCGACCTCGCTCGTCGGGTCCAGCACCGCGATCTCGCCGTCGATCTTCGGCGGCTTGTCGAAGTCGATCTGGGTCACGACCAGGATCACGAGGCCGATCAGGGCGGGCGTGACCAGCACGCCGAAGATGAACCCCTTCGTCGCGACGGTCGAGAAGAACTCGCGCCAGGCGATGTGCAGGGTCTTCACGAGACCTCCTCGCGCGGCGCGGCCGGCGTCGCCGCGAGCGACCGGCGCAAGGCGCGGGCGTCGGCGACCGTGCCGCCGCGACCGGCCTGGACGATGTCGATGAACACGTCCTCGAGCGTGGGCCGGTGGATCTCCACCTTGGCCGGCGGGACGGTCGCCACGATCTCGCGGATTGCGGCCGCGACGTCGCTGCCTTCGTGCAGCGAGATCAGCAGGCTGCCCTCGTCACGCGCGACGTCGCTGACCATGCACAGGCCGCGGAGCGGCACGACGTCGGCGGCCGGGTCGAGCGGCTCGAAGCGCACCACCCGCGGGTCGTGGTTCGCGCGGATCGCTTGCGCGCTGTCGTCGAGCACCTTGCGTCCGTCGTGGATCATCAGGATGTGATCGCAGAGCTGCTCGGCCGAGTGCATCACGTGCGTGGAGAAGATGATCGTCGCCCCGCGAGCGTGCTCCTCGCGGATCAGATCGCGCAGCAGCCGCATGTTCACCGGGTCGAGGCCGCTGAACGGTTCGTCGAGGATCAGCAGGTCGGGCCGATGGATCACCGCGGCCACGAACTGCACCTTCTGCTGCATGCCCTTCGACAGCTCCTGGCAGGGCCGGCCTTCGACGCCCGGCAGCTCGAGCCGCTCGAGCCAGGCGCTGACGCGCGCCGCCAGGTCCGGGCCGCTGTCGCCCTTGAGCCGCCCGACGTAGCGCAGGAACGCTCCCACCTTCATCGTCTTGTAGAGCCCGCGTTCCTCGGGCAGGTAGCCGATGCGGTCCTTGGCCTCGAGGGCCGAGCCGCGGCCCAGGACCCGGATGCTCCCGCGGTCGGGGAACAGGATCGACATGATCATGCGGATCGTCGTGGTCTTGCCCGCGCCGTTCGGGCCGATCAGGCCGTACAGGCCGCCCTCGCGGATCGTCAGGTCGAGGTCGCGCACCGCGACCTTCGGTCCGAACGTCTTCGTGACGCCCGCAAGCTCGATGGCGTGGGCCAACGGTTTGCTCCCGTGGGGACCGGAGTCTCGAACGCGCGGGGATTCTAGTGGGAGCGCCGGCGCGGATCAACGTCCGGGCCGCGGATCGCGCGACCGACGCGGAATCGGGCCGGTGACCTGCCGGCGCATCGTCGACCGTCGCGGCGACGGAGGCGGCGATGCCCGGCGAGCAGCGCGCGGGCACGCTGACGGCCCGGCGGCTCGCGCGCCGGCTCGGCGGCCACGAGCGCTCGCCGTCCTGCGGCTCGCGGCCTCGTTTGCCGGTGGCGGGGCGTGCATCTATGTTTGCCTGCGCTCCGCGAAACTCGACGAGCGGCTCGGATCCGGAGCCGGCCGCGCCGCCCGCGGATCGGGAGGGCCGCCATGGATCGACTCGCGCCCCGGCGTGACGCGGAGGGCCGGCTCGAGCGGGCCGTCGAATGCGTGCCCACGGCGATCGCCGTCATCGATCCCTCCGGGCGGATCCACGACGTCAACGCACGGATGGCGAGGCTGTTCGGCTACGCGCGGGAGGAGCTGCTCGGCCGGCCGCTGGAGTTGCTCGTGCCGCAACCGGCGCGGCACGAGGGCGGCGATCGGTCTCGCGTCCCGGCGGAGTGCTGGGGCGGCCCGCCGGGTGCCGTCCGCGAAGTGCGTGGACGGCGCAAGGACGGCGGCGAGCTGCCGGTCGAGATCGAGTTCGATTCCACGGTGACGCCGCAGGGCGTGCTGGTCCTGGCGTCGATCCGCGACGTCTCCGAACGCAAGCGGGCCGAAGCGCTGATCCAGGCGAGGAATCAGGAGCTGGAGACCTTGCTCCACGTCGCTTCGCACGACCTGCGCGAGCCGCTGCGCGCGATCGAGACCTTCTCGCAGATGGTGAGCCGACGCTACGCCGATCGGCTCGACGCGGAGGGCCGGGACCTGCTGCTACGCATCGAGCGCGCTGGCGGGCGCATGCAGCGGCTGCTCGATGACCTGCTGCTCCTTTCGCGCGTGCGCCGCTCCGAGATCGAGACCGAGGCGATCGACGCACGCCAAGTCGTCGACGCGGCGCTCGACCGCCTCGAGGCGGCGATCCGGCGCAGCGGGGGCGAGGTCCAGGTCGGCCCCGACTTGCCGCAACTGCTGGCCGAGCGTACCTGGGCGACGCAGGCGATCTATAATCTGCTCAGCAACGCGCTGAAATTCACGCGGCCGGGCGAGCGTCCACGAGTGGAGATCGCGGCCTACCGCGAGCGGGACGGGCCGCACGCCGGCGTCGGAATCGTCGTGCGGGATCGCGGGCCGGGCGTGAAGGCGGAGCACGCGGAGCGGATCTTCGGTCTGTTCCAGCGAGCGGTCGGCCCGGACGTGGAGGGGACCGGGGCGGGCCTGGCGATCGCCCGGCAGGTGGCGCAGCGCTTCGGCGGCCGGGCCTGGGTTCAGCCGCGGGACGGAGGCGGGTCGGAGTTCGTGATCACGTTCGCCGCCGCGGAGGGGAGTCCGGCGGAGGCGGGGCAGCTCGTCGGGTGAAACGGCCGGCGGTCGAAGGGAGCCGACCGGTCGCGCTTACGGCTGCGGCCGATGGCGGCTGCCCGGGCTACTCGCTGTCGTCGGCCCGCGGGCGGCGTTCGGCAGCGGCTGCGGCATCCCGGCGCTCGGGTGCGCGTGAGCTCGCCCTCCGGCGCCGACCACCCGCCGCCGCAGCTCGCCCCGAAGTCGAGAGCAGCCGGTCGATCGCCTCGACCGGCATCGGCGGTCCGAACAGGAAGCCCTGCATCCAGCGACAGTCGAGCGCGGTCAGCAGGTCGCGCTCGACGGCCGTCTCGACTCCCTCCGCCACCACCTCCATCCCGAGCGCTCGGCCCATCGACGTCAGCGCGCCGACGATCGCCTCGTCGCGAGGATTCGTGGTCATTCCGGCGATGAACGAGCGGTCGATCTTCAGCAGCCCGATGGGCAGATTGCGCAGCCATCCCAGCGACGAGTGGCCCGTGCCGAAATCGTCGACGGCGATCCGCACGCCCAGGTCGGCCAGCTCGGCCAGCACGCGACCCGCCGCGTCCAGCCGCTCGCGGAACCCCGTCTCCGGAATCTCCGAGATCAGGAAGCGCGGCTCGATCCGGGCGTCGCGCATGATCTCGCCCAGGTGCGCGGGGAAGCCCGGGTCCAGCACCTGCTGCGCCGACATGTTCACCGCGATCGGGATCGGAACGCGACCGTCGCTCCACAGCCGGATCTGGCGGCACGCGGAGCGGAGGACCCACTCGTCGAGCGCCGCCCGGTGTCCGGTCTGGGCCGCCAGCGGCAGGATCGTCTTCGGCAGGATCGTTCCCGCCTGCGGATGATTCCAGCGCACCAGGGCTTCGGCCCCGATGATCGCCCCGGACGAGACGTCGACCAAAGGTTGATAGTGCAGCGCGAGGCGGTCCGACAGCAGGGCCGCGCCGAAGTCGCGCGCCAGCGACGCCTCGCTCACGTTCGTCTCCACGGTCGCGGCGAACATGGCGATCCCGCCGCCCCGGGACTTCGCCGCGTACATCGCGCGGTCTGCGGCCTGCAGCAGCTGCCGGCCGTCGGCCGCATGCAGCGGGTACACCGCGATTCCGAGACTGAGCCCGGGCTGGAGCCGCTGGCCGTCGAGCGCGACCGGACGCGTCAACTGGGCCAGGATGTGCTCCGCGGCAGCCACGGCGCTCGCCGGCTCCTCCAGCTTGCGCAGCAGGACCACGAACTCGTCTCCGCCGAGGCGGGCCGCCGTGTCGCTCTGCCGGATCGATCCGCGCAGCCGCTCGCCCAGCACCCGCAGCAAGCGGTCGCCGAACGAGTGTCCGAGCAGGTCGTTCACCGGCTTGAACCGGTCCAGGTCGATGAACAGCAGGGCGAACATCCGCTCGTGCTCCTGGCGGGTGGCGGCGATCGCCTGGTTCAGACGCTCGATGAACACCTTGCGGTTGGCCAGCCGGGTGAGCGTGTCGTGCGTGGCGAGGTAGCGCTCGCTCCGCCGGGCTCGGTCGAGCGCGGCCCGCAGCCGGTGCCGCTCGATCGATTGTCCGACGATCCGGCCGAGCGCATAGATGTCGGTGCGCCCCTTGACGAGGAAATCGTCGGCTCCCCGGCGCATCGCCTCGATCGCGAGCTGCTCGTCGTCGCGACCGGTCACCACCAGGACCGGCACGCCCGGCACCAGGCCGCGGACGCTGGCCAGCGTGTCGAGCCCCGTCGTGTCGGGCAGTCCGAGGTCGCACAGGACGACGTGATAGCCGCCGGTTTCGAGCCGTTGCCGGGTCTCGTCCAGACTCGTGGCGTGAGTCACGTGGAAGCGGAACAGGGAGCTGTCGTTGCGCAGGGACTCTTCGACGGCGAGCGCGTCGTCGCGACTGTCCTCGACGAGGAGGACGCGCACGTGGGAACCGGGTCCGAGTGCCGCGGAACTGCGTTGATCTGGTTCCATCCGGCTCTGCGCGACGGGGCGCTCCGGCCGAGCACGATTTCGAAGATCCAACATCGTTCCGCTCGCGCACGGGGTCAACCGCACTCGTCCGCGCACGAGTTACGTCTTTGTAAGGAGTTTGTTGGCTTGAAGTGATCCCAATGAGAAACAATACTTGGGTCAGGCGATTCGCCGGAAACCTCACCGCCCGATTCGCGACCCGGCGCAGCCGTTTGTGATGAGCGCAGCTTCGGCCCGGCGGAGAATCAACGTCCTGCTCATTGCAGAGGATCCGCGAGCGCTGCAAGCCGCGGCAATGACCGGCCCCACGGGGGCGATCGAGCTCGATCGGGTCGCGAGCCTGGCGCACGCGGTCGAGCGCACACGCCAGGTCGAATTCGACGCCGCGGTCGTCGACCTGGGCGGCCCCGGCGCCGACGGGCTCGACGCTCTCGAGAACCTGCACGCGGCGGCGCCCGATCTGCCGATCGTGATCTACAGCGGCCAGGTCGACGAGGAGCTGGCGATTCGAGCGATGAGGAGCGGAGCCCAGGACTACCTGCTGAAGCGCGAGGTCGGCGCGGAGAGGTTCATCCGCGCCATCCACTGCGCGATCGAGCGTCATCGCCGCAGCCGGTCGCTGCAGCGGATGGAGGACGGGCTGACCCGGCTCCCGACCCGTGCCTTGTTCGAGACCAGCCTGCAGCAGGCGCTGCACCGTGCGCGGCGCGAGCGCCGCTCGCTGGCCCTGCTGCATCTGGTCGTCGGCCTGGCGGGCCAGCCGCCGGGCTGCGCCGACCTCGACCGGCGGAGGATCCGCGGCCTGGCCCGGCGGTTGACGGCGATCCTGCGGTCGAGCGACATCGTGGCCCGTGTCGGCGAGGACGAGTTCATGGTCCTGGCCGAGCTCGCGCGCCCCGAGGACGCCGCGACCGTTGCCGAGAAGGTCCGGACCGCGACCAACCGGCCGTTTCGCCTCGACGGGCAGGCGATCCCGCTACGCGCTCGTCTCGGAATCGCGCTCTCGCCGGCCGACGGCGAGTCGGCGCGCGCGTTGCTGCGCTGCGCCGGCAGGGCCCTCGCGCGCACCGCCGGCGGCGACTGCCGCTTCAACCAGCCGCGCCACAATGCAACCCTGCTGGACGCGCAGGAGCTCGGACGAGCCCTGCGCGACGGCGTGCGGCGCGGCGAGCTGCAGCTGCTGTACCAGCCGCAGATCGATCTGGCCAGCGGACGGATCCGCGCGCTCGAGGCATTGTTGCGCTGGCGCCATCGCGGAGGCTGTCTGCCGCCGAGTCTGTTCCTGCCCGTGGCCGAAGAGTCCGGTCTCGGCAGGACGATCGGGGAATGGGTGCTGCATCGCGCTTGCGCCCAGGCTCGCGACTGGCAGACCGGCGTGGAAGGTGGCGTGAGAGTATCGGTGAACCTCTCGCGCTCGCAGTTCCTCGCCGCGGACGTGACGGAGACGGTGCGGCGTTCGCTGCGCGAGACGGAGCTCGATCCGGGGCGGCTGGAGCTGGAGGTCAAGGAGCGGGACCTGACGCGCAACTCGGAGCGAGCCGTCGCGACCGTATCGCGCCTGCGCGCGCTGGGGGTCGGCGTGTCGCTGGACGACTTTGCCGCGCGCTGCATCACCGTATCGCAGCTCGCGAGCCTGCCGATCGACGGGGTCAAGCTCGACCGCTCGCTGGTGCGTGGCCTGCCGGGCGACCCGAAGGCCGCGTGCATCGTGCGGGGCATGGTCGCGCTGCTCCACGGCTTCGAGCTGCATGTGACGGCGAAGGGCATCGAGACCCCGGAGCAGCACGGCTTCGTGCGGGGCAGCACCTGCGACGGCCTGCAAGGCTTCCTCGTCGGCCGGCCACGACCGGCGAACGAGGTGCCGTCGTTGCTCGCCGGTCGTACCCTGGACCTTGCCCCGGTCTGACCCCGCCGCTCGCACTCGCGGAAGGTCGCGCGACCGCGGCCGATCGGTGTCGTGAAGGCGAGGGGTGAAGCGCCCTGCGGCGGCGGCACACCGCGGTCTCCAGGCGAACGCCGGGAGGGACGGACGCGCATTGCAGGACGTCCGCCGCGGGCCGGTACGCCGGCGGAGCCACACGGTGCGCTTGTTTCGACGATCCGCTCCACTATAATCCTCTCATGTCGCGTCTCGAGCGCCGATCCTTGGTCCGCGCGGGCACCGCGCCCAGTTTCCGGCGATGAACTCGGACGCGATCCGACGCTACGCCGGGCGACCCTGGGCGATGATCGAGGCCGCCAGGCAAGAGTACCGCGCCCGGCAACTGGCCGAGCACGGACCCGAGGCGGCGCTGCGCGCCGCCCACGCGCTGTGGCTGCACATGCGCAGCGTGCGCCCCGGGTGGCCGACCGCGGCGGAGCGGAAAGAGGACCTCGCACACCACGTCGCCTTGAGGCGCATCCTGGACCGGGCGGGTCGTGTCCTCGCCCGTCGCTGACCTCCTGGCTGGCGTCGGCAGGGCTCTAGCGTCCGCCGGAGTCCGCTGGTTTCTCTTCGGGGCCCAGGCTGCGATCGTCCACGGCGCCTCGCGGCTGACCGCGGACGTCGACGTCACGGTCGATCCTGCAGGTCGGTCCAACGCCGATCTCGTCGACTCGCTCCGCCGCGAAGGGTTCTCCCTGCGCGTGACCGATGTCGACGACTTCGTGGACCGGACCCGCGTCCTGCCGCTGGTCCACGAACCCTCCGGGATCCTCTGCGACGTGGTGCTCGCCGGACCCGGCATCGAGGAGCTGTTCTTCGAGCGCGCGAGCCTGTGCGACGTCGGCGGAGTTCGGGTGCCGGTCGTGGCGGCCGACGACCTGGTTGCGATGAAGATCCTCGCCGGGCGGCCCAAGGACCTCGACGACGTGCTGGCCGTCGTGCGCACGCAGGGCGGATCGCTGGATCTCGGCCGAGCCCGCGCCACGCTCGGAATGCTCGAGCGGGCCCTGGACCGGCGAGACCTGCTGCCCAATCTCGAAGCCGCCATCGCCCGGGCCCGCCGCGCACCCTGAGCCCCGGCGACGCGCTACCGCGGCCTCCAGCGACCCGGCCCTACACTCGTCGTCACCGAGCCTGCCGACGTTCCGGGCAATGGCCGACGACCCTCGCGCAGGCCCCGGCGTCGGGGTCGCGCGACCGCGGCCGCCCGCGGGAAGCGATCGAGGCGCTCATTGCGGAACGCGGCGGCGCAGGTCGTCGAGCCAGTTGACGGTGACGCTGACGCCCCGCGGGCCGTGTTCGTGCTCCGCCGGAAGGGCGAACAGGAAGCGCTCGGCGTCCAGGACGTCGAAGTCGGCCGCGCTGTCGGGCGGCGGCAGGTCGTTCAGCACGAGCTGCGGGCGATCCACGCGGAAGCCGTCGCCGCCGGTGTCGATCCGCGCTCGGTACAGGGAATTCTGGTAGCGCCAGTACAGCTCCCGGCCCTCGGGAGACCAGCGCGGGGCGAGCCCTCCCGCTTCGGAGACCTGCCACTTGCCGCCCGCTTCGCCGAAGGCGCGCACGTAGACCTCGACGCGGCCGCTCTCGTCCGAGACGTAGGCGAACCAGCGTCCGTCCGGAGAAAAGACCGGCGTCATCTCGATCGCCGGTGAATCGAGCAGGACCCGAACCTGGCCATCCTCCATGTCGAGCACGGCGATGTTCTGTTGCCGGGTATTGCTGAACTCGAGCAGCAGGAAGCGACCGTCGGGCGACCAGGCGCCGGGACCGATCGTGGGCCCCCAGTCGCTTCCGGTCTCGGCCCCGTACACCTTCGTCTCCGTTCCGCTGCCGTCGGCGGCCTTGACGTAGGTCATCGCGACGCCGTTGCGCGTCGTGGCGAAGGCGATCTTCCGGCCGTCGGGCGACCAGACCGGCCGCGTGTTGTCGCCTTCGAAGGTCAGACGGGTCGACGTGCGACGCGCGACGTCCCAGGTCCAGATGTCGAAGGTGGTCTCCCCTTCGATCTCGACCGCGACCCGCTTTCGGTCCGGCGAGAACCGGGGGTTGACGTAACCGGCGACGGGGTCGGCCGCCGGCTCGGACCGCCCGTCGCCGTAGCGCCAGACGAGACGGGAGCGCCGGGACCGCGGGGCTCCCGCGAGGTAGGCCAGAAGGCCGTTTCGCGAGAACGCCATGTGCACGACGCCGGAGCTGCGCATCCCCATCACGTTCTCGACGACCGGAACGGGGTTTCCTCGCCGCTCGAGCCGCTCGATGTCGAACGGCACGGCGAACAGAAACCCCTCGCGCGCGAAGACGAGATGGCCGCTCGGCACGTAGCGGGCCATGCTCGCGCCCTCGAGCACGGTCTGCCGCTTCCCGGTCGAGGGCCGGACCGCGTCGATCCGGGAGCCGTCGTAGCTCTCGGGACTGTCGAGCGATCCCACGGTGAAGAGCACGAGGTCCGCGCCGGGCACCGCCTGCGGCCAGCGATGCGTCCGCTCGCCGCGCGCGGAGTCGAGCGTCGTCAGCGGCGTCGGCTCTCCGCCGGCGGCGGAGACCTGAGCCAGCCCCGCCGCGTAGTGCGGCGTGAAGCTGATCCGGTCGTCCGTGCCCCACGTCCCTCCGCGGTTGTCGCTGTCGACGCCGCACAGCGTGACCGGTCTTCCCCCGCCCACCGCGATCTTCTTCAGCTTGCGATCGGCGAAGAAGCCGATCCACGCCCCGTCGGGGGAGAAGAAGGGCGTGGCGGCATCGTCGGTGCCGGCGAGCGGCACCATGTCCGGGCTGTCGAGGCGCCGGGTGAAGAGCAGCTTCTTGCCGTCCTTCTCCAGCACGAGAGCCAGCATCTTCCCGTCCGGTGACAGGGTGAGGACGTCCATCTGGTCGGAGGGTACCGTGTACGAGTCGGGGAGCGGCGCGACGAGCGTCATCAGGGCGGGCGGAGAGCCGCTCTCGGCCGGCCGCCGCCCGAGAGCGATCGCGGCGAGGAGGGCGAACACGCCGGCGAGTGCCCAGGGCAGTGCGCGCTTCCACGCTCGAGTCTCGCGAACGGGAACCGCGCTGCTCGGGCCCGGTCTCTCCTCCGGCACGCCGTCCAGCGTCTCCTGCAGCGCGACACGTGCGCCGGAGGCGTGCGACAGCCGCCGGTTCACGTCCCGCGTCAGGCAGCGACGCAGCACGCGGTGGACCCTGGGCGGAGTACCGGCCGGGAGCGCGTCCCAGGTCGGATCGACCTTGAGCACCGACGCCAGCGTGTCCGACACGGTCTCGCCGTCGAACGCCCTCCGGCCGGTCAGCATCTCGTACAGCACGCAGCCGAAGGCCCAGACGTCCGCGCGGCGATCGACCTCCTTGCCGCGCGCTTGCTCGGGACTCATGTAACCGGCGGTGCCGAGGACCATTCCGGCGACGGTTCCCGCCGCGGTCAAGGTCGGCGACAGCGCCGGATTGCCGCTTGCGGTCGACGCGCCCAGCGCCTTGGCCAGGCCGAAGTCGAGCACCTTCACCCGGCCCGCCGGCGTGAGCTGGATGTTGGCCGGCTTCAGGTCGCGATGGATCACGCCGTTGTCGTGCGCGGCCTCGAGCGCCTCGGCGATCTGGACCGCGACCCGGAGCGCCTCGTCCAGAGCGAACGGGCCGCGGGCCAGGGCGTGCGTGAGATCCTCGCCCTCGACCAGCTCCATCGCCAGAAAGCGCGTTCCCTCGTGCTCGTGCACCGAGTACACCGCGGCGATGTTGGGGTGGTTCAGCGACGCCAGCAGGCGCGCTTCGCGCTCGAAGCGGGCGAGCCGCTCGGCGTCGGACGCGAACGCGTCGGGCAGCACCTTGATCGCCACCGCGCGATCGAGGCTGGTGTCGATCGCCTTCCAGACCGCACCCATCCCGCCCTCGCCGAGCTTCTCGACGACACGGTAGTGCAGCACGGTCTGTCCCGGCGCGATGCTCAAGGGCGATCCGACCCGGCGAGCAGGGGATTCTACGGCATCTCGGGGAGCCTCGCTCCCGGATGCGCGTCGCGCGGTCTGCGCGGTGTCGTGGAATGTCTCCCCGTACCTTGCCGCGCCGCTCGGCCTCGGCGCCGAGCCCAGGCCGCGCACGCGGAGGTCGGGCACCTCGCCCGGGGCTGCTCGGCAGCGTCAGCTCGGGACGATCGCCTCGAGGGCGGCACGCATCCGCGCGGAGAAAGCGTCTCTCGAGTACGCCTCGCTCGCCGCGCGGTGCGTGCGGGTGATCTGCGCCCGGAGCTCCGCCTCGGGCATGTGCTTCACGTCGAGGAGCCTGCGCTCGATCTCCTCGATCGAGCAGTCCTCGAGGTAGGTGCCGGCGCCGGGCGGCAGGTCGATGCCGGTCTGGCGGCTGACGATCGGCAATAGCCCGACGCCCATCAGCGTCGCGCAGGCCGGAGACATGCCCTCGCTGCAGCTCGGCGCCACGAACGCGACGCAGCGGCCGACCACGTGCGCGAAGCGCTCGCTGTCGGGCGTGTGGAAGCCGTGGAACTCGATGTTGGGCTGGGCCAGCTCCTCGCGGTAGATCTCGCGGAAGTCCCGCTCCATCCGGCCGAAGATGTTGAGCTTGAGCGACGGCTGGCGGGCGACGGCTTCGATCACGAGGTCGAGCCCCTTGTGCACCAGGCCCTCGCCGAACATCCAGACGAACTCGCGCTGGGCGGGCACGTACCGCTCAGGGCTCTTGCCGGCGGACGAGGGAGCCGCCGAGATCGTCACGAGCGACGAGATCTTGTGCTGCAGGGCCTGGGGAAAGCTCGCGCGGGTCACCGCGTTCCCCGTGACGACGATGTGGTCGGCGAGGTCCAGCGAGCGCCGGATCAGCTCCGGGTCACGCAGCAGGCGCTTGGGCGCGTAGCGGCGCCCGCGCCGCCGCTCGAGCGCCGACACGCGCGCGAGCTCCCCGTCCGGTCCGTTTCGCCGTCCGACGTAGAAGCCCACGGCGTAGAAGATCTTGATCGTGTCGGCCGGAAGAAGCGGGGCGAGGCGCTGGAGGTTCGTCCGCGTGTCGAACACGACGTCGTACGGCCGGCTCGGCTCGTAGCGCGTGTTCGCGCAGTCGATCACGTCCACGTCGTAGCCGAGGTCGCCGAAGATCCGGACGATCTCCCGGCTCTCCCAGGCGTTCGTGTGCGTGCGGAAGATGGGATGCCGCGGTCCCCGCAGCACGGGCTCGAGAAGGTAGCTGACCAGGGCGCGTCGCGAAGCGGCTCGGGCGGCGCGCATCGTGACGGGCTGGCCGTACTCCCGCGCGTACCGCAGCGGCCAGAGGGCCTTCAGACCGGCGCGCTTGATCCGGACCAGCGCCGGACGAATCACCCTTCGCCACATGATCCGTTCACGCTACGGTCGGTCCGGTCTCCACGCGCGACGGGCGGCGAGCCGGGGCGCGGCGCTCGGGGCGCGCGCCGGTCGACGGGGCTCCACCCGGGCGAAGCTAGTGTCCCGAGCCGGGAATCCGCCACCGATTTCGCCGGCCCGCGACGGCGCCGGCTGCGTTGGACCTCCTCGCCATCCTTCCCGGGATCGCAGCGTCGGTCCGCCTTGCCATCGTCGCCGATGACTCGCCGAAATCGACGCCGGACTTCCGACTCGGGACACTACCCCGTCGCGGCGCCTCTGGCAACCGCGGCTCCAGCGGAACGCGAGGGTCGACGTGCCCGCCGTTCCACGCCGCACCGGCGCCCCCCGCCCGCCGGGTTCCGCGAGTCCGGGACATCCTGCCCGGCAGGCCGGCGACCGGCCGCGGGCCGCGAGGCGCTGGCGCTGCCGCGCGGCGCACGGGAGAAGCGGGGCGGCTAGAATGCCGCGGGTCGATCGGGAGCGAGGGCGCGGCCGGACTCCCGGATCGGCGCCACAGCGTGGCCGGGAGGAGCAACCATGAAGACGATCGCCGCCGTGGCCTGGGAGCCGAAGCAGTCGCTCGTCATCGAAGAGCTGGAGGTCGAGGGCCCGAAAGCCGGCGAGGTGCTGGTGCGCATGGTCGCCACCGGCGTGTGCCACACGGATGCCTTCACGCTGTCCGGGGAGGACCCGGAGGGCGTCTTTCCCTGCGTGCTCGGGCACGAGGGCGGCGGGATCGTCGAGGAGGTCGGCCCCGGCGTCGCCGGCGTGAAGCCCGGCGACAAGGTCATTCCGCTCTACATTCCGGAGTGCCGGAGCTGCGCGGCCTGCAGGTCGGGGCGGACGAACCTCTGCACGGCCCTGAACGAGACCGAGTGGTCGGGCTTGATGCCGGACGGCACCGTCCGCTTCTCGACGGGCGGCAAGCGGATCCATCACTACATGGGGTGCTCCACGTTCGCCGAGTACTCCGTCATCCCCGAGATCGCCCTCGCCCGGATCGATCCCCGGGCGCCGCTCGACAAGGTCTGTCTCCTCGGCTGCGGGATCACGACCGGCATCGGAGCCGTGCTCAACACGGCGAAGGTCCGCCGCGGCTCGAGCGTCGCCGTCTTCGGCCTCGGCGGGATCGGCCTGAGCGTCGTGCAGGGCGCGGTCATGGCCGGCGCCGGGCGCATCATCGCCGTCGACATCAACGAGTCCAAGTTCGATCTCGCGCGGCAGCTCGGCGCCACGGACTTCGTCGATCCCGCGCGGCACGACCGCCCGATCCAGGAGGTCATCGAGGAGATGACCCAGGGCGGCGTCGACTACTCCTTCGAGTGCGTGGGCGACGTCAATCTGATGCGCGCGGCTCTCGAGAGCTGCTGCATGGGCTGGGGCGAGTCGATCATCATCGGCGTGGCCGGCGCGGGAAAGACGATCCAGACCCGTCCGTTCCAGCTGGTCACGGGCCGGACCTGGAAGGGCACCGCCTTCGGCGGCGTGCGGGGCCGCTCGGACCTTCCCGGCCTCGTCGACAAGTACCTGCAGGGAGCGCTCGAGATCGACCGGATGATCACCCACACGATGGGGCTGGGCGACATCAACCGGGCGTTCGAGCTGATGCACGCCGGAAAGAGCATCCGCAGCGTGATCCACTACGACCGGTGAACTCCGAGGAGGACCGGCGATGGCAAGCCTCGTGCCGACCCGCAGCCACAAGCAGTTCGGCGGCCACACGCGGTACTTCACCCATGACTCCGCGGTCTGCAACCGCCCGATGAGTCTCGCCGTCTACCTTCCGTCGCAGGTCGAGCGGAGCGATGGAGGCAGGCTCCCCGTGCTGTACTGGCTCTCCGGGCTGACCTGCACGGAGGAGATCTTCATGACCGAAGCTCACGCCCAGGGCCTGGCCGAGGAGCACGGGATGATCCTCGTGGCCCCCGACACCAGCCCCCGGAATACCGGCATCGAGGGCGAGGACGAGCGCGACGACCTGGGCTCCGGTGCGGGGTTCTACGTCGACGCCACGGAGAAGAAATGGGCCCGGCACTACCGGATGGACTCCTACGTGACGCGGGAGCTGCGGCAGATCGTCGAGAGCGAGCTGCCGATCGATCCCCGCCGGAGGGGAATCTTCGGCCACTCGATGGGCGGCCATGGCGCGCTGGTCCTCGGGCTGCGCAACCCCGAGCTGTACCGCTCGATCTCGGCCTTCGCCCCGATCTGCGTGCCCTCGAAGGCCCCCTGGGGGATCAGGGCATTCACCGCGTATCTGGGATCGGACCGAGCGCGCTGGGCGGACTACGATGCCGAGGCGCTGCTCGGACGGGCGAAGACCCGCACCCCGATCCTGATCGATCAGGGGCTGGAAGACGAGTTCTTGAAGGAGCAGCTGTTCACCGAACGGTTCGCGCAGACGGCCCGCAGCCTGAACTACCCGGCAACGATCCGGTTCCAGCCGGGCTACGACCACAGCTACTACTTCGTCTCGACCTTCATCGGAGACCATCTGGCGTTCCACGCGCGGAACCTGAGCGGGTGAGGGTGGGGGATCGCCCACGGGCGCGGGTGACGGGGGGCGTCGCGCGACCGCGGCCCGTCAGCCGCGATACACGAGCAGCGCGAGGGGAAAGCGCGCGAGCGCCCGCGTGGCGTCGAGGGCAGGTTTGCCGTCACGGATCTCGAACTCGACGCGCTCGCCGGTGAGGGTGTTGCGCAAGGTCTTGCCGGCGAAGCGCTTGCGCCCCTCGATCCACGTCCCCGACCAGACCGCGTCGCCGACCGGCAGCTCTCCCGCGCCGAGGTCGCAGAGCGAGCCGAACAGGCGCGGGGCCACGGTGATCGCCAGCGCACGCGGGCCGCGGCGCGCATAGGCGCACACGTGCTTGCCCCGTGGGCCGTGGACGCGGAGCGGCTCGTAGGCCCCCCCGCGGTAGACCTCGTCCAGCTCGCGCCGGGCGCGCAGCACCTGCAGCGTGACGAAGGTCTTGATCCGGCCGCTCGGTAGGTCGTCGAGCAGCGCGGCGGCGTGCTGCGCGAGGGCCTCGTCGGAGCCCGCGACGAGATCCTCGATCTCGCCGAGGCCGCGCTCGAGCGCGCCGAAATCCACCTTCCGGCGGCTGTCGGGGTCGACCAGCGCCAGTCGCCAGCCCTCGCAGCCCTCGTAGATGTCGGGCACGCCGGGCGAGGTGAGCTTGAGCAGCAGCTGGGACAGGCCGCTCAGCATGCCGATCCGTGCCGCCAGCCGCTGCAGCGGCAGGAACTCGTCGAAGAACGCGCCTTCCCCTCCGCCGGCGAGGACCGCGTCGACGAACGTCGCGAGCGCCGCCTCGTAGGCGGGCTCGGGGTGGATCCAGCTCGTGCGCAGCTTGGCCTCGCGCGCGGCCTTGAGCATCGCGGCCTTCACGCGTTCGCGCAGCGAGACCAGTTCCGGCCCGTCCGGAGGCGCGTCGGGCCACACGCCGAGCAGGGTCTGGTACAGCGCGTACTCGTCGTTGCGGGACGGAGCGAGCTGCCCGCCGACCGGGCCCTTGTGCCGCCGGTGGAGCGCGGCCCAGCGCGTCACCGCCCGCTCCCAGCGCTCGGGCAGCTCGGAGATCGCCGCGATCCTCGAGCGCACGTCCTCGCTGCGCTTCGTGTCGTGGGTCGAGGTGCAGAGCATCGTGTGCGGCCAGCGCCGGGCGCGCTCGGCGTTCGCGCGGTGGAACGCCGCGACCGACGTGCCCGGCCGACCGGGCTCGCTCCCCACCTCGTTCAGCGCCAGCAGCCGGTTGTGGAGATAGAACGTGGTGTCCTCGAGCCCCTTGGCCATCACCGGCCCGGTGGTCTGCTGGAAGCGGCGGACGAAGGCCAGGATCTCCCCGCGAGCGGCCGGGTCGCGCGCCGCGGGCACCTCGAGCAGCAGCACGTCGCGGACGTGGTCGTAGACGGTGCGGTCGACCGCGCGTCCCGCGTTCTTGGCGCGCGCCACCGCCCACTCGACGTGGCGGCGATCCTCGGCCGTCACCCCCGCCTCGCCGATGTAGGTGCGGTAGACGGGGAAGCACGCGATCAGCTCGGACAGCACCTGCCGCAGGCGCTGTCGCGTGAAATCGCGCTTGCGGCGATCGGCCTCGCAGATCCGCGCCAGGCTGTTGCTCAGCACCGTCAGCTCGCTGGACAGCGCGGTGTCGAGGATCAGCCGCTTGCTCTCGAGGATCGTGCGCTCGAGGTCGGCGCGCCGGCCGAGGAAGCGGTGGTAGACGCGGTCGAGCGCGCGGGCCGCCCCGGCGTCGACGAACAGACCGCCGCACGCCGCGAGGAAGTCGTAGCCGGTCGTGCCGTCGATCGGCCAGTCCTCGGGCAGCCGCTCGTGCGGGGCGAGGATCTTCTCGGCCACGATCCACGGGCGCGGGGCGTCGGGTGCGGCCGCCTCCTCGACCGCCCGCCGCAGCCGGCGGAAGTACTGCGCCGGGTCGTGCAGGCCGTCGGGGTGGTCGATGCGCAGGCCGTCCACGCGGCCGCGGCGCACCAGGTCCAGCAGCAGGACGTGGGCCGCGTCGAAGGCGCGCGGATCCTCGACGCGCAGGCCGGCCAGGTCGTTGACGTCGAAGAAGCGGCGGTAGTTGATCTCCTCCGCGGCGACGCGCCAGTAGGCCAGACGGTACGGCTGGGCGTCGAGCACGGCGGCCAGCCGGTCGTAGCTCCGCCGCTGGCCCGGGGTGCCGTTCAGCAGCGCGACGTTCTCCGCCAGGAACTGGCCGACCTCCGGGCAGCGGCCGATCAGCCGCCCCAGGCGCGCCCGCAGCACGGCGGCATCGCGCAGGCGCTCGGCCCGGCGCTCGTCCTCCGGCTCGTCCGCCGGCGGGAGCTTGCCGAAGGCCGAGACCAGGTTGCGCAGCTCGGCCAGCGCGGTCCCTTCCTCGCCGAGCCGGCAGGCCAGACGCTCGAGCCCCAGCCCCAGCACGAGCGGGTAGCTTCGCGGCTCGATCGGAAAGCGGTGCTCGTGGTAGGCGACGTCGAGCTCGCCGTGCTCGGGGTGAAAGCGCAGCCGCAGCAACCCGGCCTCGAGCACGGTGCCGAAGTGGTCCTCGAGCACGGGCAGCAGCAGCTTGCCGCGCAGCTCGTCCTTTTGCGGCCGCCAGTCGATGTCGAAGAAGCCGGCGAAGGGCGAGGCCGGGCCGTGGTCGAGCACGCTCATCCACCAGGCGTTGTCGCTCCCCACTCCCATGTGGTTCGGCACGTGATCGAGCACCAGCCCCATCTCGTGCCGGCGCAGCTCGTCCACCAGGCGCTCCAGCTCCTCGGGCGAGCCGATCTCCGGGTTGACGCGGCCGTGGTCGATGATGTCGTAGCCGTGCGGGCTCCCGGGCCGCGCCTGCAGCAGCGGCGAGACGTAGAGATGACTCACGCCGAGTCGCGCCAGGTAGGGGACGAGGCGCGCGGCGGCCGCGAAGGTCATCGTCCCGCCGAGCTGTAGCCGGTAGGTGGCGCGGGGAGCCGCGACCGCCTCGCGCGGCGCCTCGCCGACGGGCCGCGCGCGCTCGCCGCGCTCGCGGCGCAGCGCGCGTCCCAGGCGGAGCAGGTGGCCCTCGCGCTCGAGCGCCGCGAGATCGGCCCCGAGCTTGCGCCGCCAGTTGGGATGCTCGTCGGTGGTGCCGGGGAGGTTCGCCTGATCGACCTGCCCCAGCAGGTCCTCGAGCTGTGCCGTCAACAGCATCGACGGGCTGCGCGCCAGGTAGCGATGGATCGCCGCCGACAGCTCCGGCGTCATCTCCGGGAACGCGTCGAGATCGACCTCCACGCCGCGCGGCAGCAGCCCCGCGCGACGCAGCGCGAACAGCAGGCGGGCCCGGTCCTCGCTGCGCGCGACGAGCTGCTCCTCGTGCCGGCGTCCTTCGGGCAGGAGCCCCAGCCTCGCGCGTACGGCGAGGTCGCGCCCGCGCCACCAGCCGGCGAGCGTGGGCAGGTCGTGCGTCGAGGCGGCGACCAGCGCCTGGCGCGGGTATTCGTCCGGCGGCAGGAACTCGGCGCCCTCGCCTTTCATGAACAGGAGCAGGCGGTAGGACAGGATGCCCTCGCGCTCCATCGCCGCGCGCACCTCGGGCGGCACCGTGCCCAGGTCCTCGCCCACGACGAGGCATCGCGCGCGCGCGCTCTCCAGCGCCAGCACGCCGAGCAGGTCGGCGAAGGGGTAGAGCACGTAGGCGCCTTCGGACCCGGGGCGGCCCGGCGGAACCCAGAACGAGCGCATCAGTCCCATGACGTGGTCGATGCGCAGCGCTCCGGCGTGGCGCATGTTGGCGCGCAGGCATTCGATGAACGGCGCGTAGGCGGCCACGCGCAGCCGCTCGGGGATCAGCGGCGGCAGCCCCCAGTTCTGACCCAGCAGGTTGAAGTCGTCGGGCGGCGCGCCGAGGCCGACGTCGGCGGCGAGCGCGTCCTGGTGGCGCCAGGCCTCGAAGCCGGCGCGATCGGCGCCGACCGCCAGATCGGCGTAGATTCCGACCGCCATCCGCGCCTCGAGGCAGCCGCGGCCCACGGCGCCGAGCTGCTCGTCGCACAGCCACTGCAGGTACTGGTGGTACTCGACCCGCTCGCGCCGCTCGGCGGCGAAGCGCGCGACCTCCGCCGTGTCGGGCCGGCGCCAGCGCTCGGGCCAGACCGGCCAGCCCCAGGCCGCGGGGTCGGCGCGCCGCGCCTCCTCGCCCAGCGCCTCGAACCGCCCGTAGGACTCGAGCAGCTCCCCGCGCTCGCGCTGGAAGGCGCGGAAGGCGCGCGCGCGGTCGGTATCCGCGGCCAGGTGCCGCCGCCGGAAGGAGTCGTGAAGCCGCTCCAGGACCTCGCGCTTGACGTTCGCGACCGCCGCGTAGTCGACCAGCTCGGTCTCGCGCAGCGCGACGAGGCGCGCGCGGAACTCGGGCGACAGCGCCGCGGCGCGCGCCTGCTCGCATTCGGCGAACTCCGGCACGGCCTCGACGTCGAGGTACAGCGGGTTGAGGAAGGCGCGGCTCGACGGGCTGTAGGGGCTCGCATGCGCCGCGTTGTGCGGGAACAGCAGGTGCAGCGGGTTGACGCCGACGACGCCGGCGCCCGCGTCGCGGCCGATGCGCACCAGCGAGGCGAGGTCGCCGAAGTCGCCGATTCCCCAGTTGCGCCCCGAGCGCAGGGCGTAGAGCTGGACCGCGGGACCCCACACGCGCCCCTCGCCCTCGAGCCCGGCGGGCAAGTGGCAGCGCGGTGGGGCGACGATGAGAAGCATCGGAGCCGACGCGGCCCCGCCGGCTTCGACGCTGAGCCGGTGGTAGCCCGGACGCGGCGCGCGGAGCGTGAGCACCGAGCGGGCGCGGCGCTCGCCGTCGACCGCCTGCCGCTCACCGGTGGCGGCGTGACCCGGCACGAACGGCTGCTCGAACCGGCCGCCCTCCTCGCTCTCGAGCCGTGCGACGTGCCGCTCGCCGAGGAGCCGCTCGGGGACGGCGAGCGGCACCTGGATCTCGCGGGCCGGCTCGCGCACCACCAGCACGGGCGGCAGCGTGCGGGACCAGGAGCGCGCCTCGCGCCCGGCGATCTCGGCCTTCAGCTCGCCGGCCGAGCCGACGCGGCAGCCCATCGCGGCGAGCAGCGCGCGCTTGGTCGATTCCGCCACGCGATGCGGCCGGCCCCAGATGTCCCGGTACTCGGAGACGATGCCGCACAGCGCGCCGAGCCGTTCGAGCAGCTTCGCCTCATCCATGTGAGTTCCGCCGCGTCGCGTCCAGGAACCAGCGCACGTTCCACGGCCCGAGCGGACCGTCGGACGCGCCCTCGGCGTGGAGCAGGCGCCCCGCTGCGGGCCGCGGCAGGTCGGCCGGCGCGCCGTCGAGGTTCGCGAGCAGTGTCAACTCCGCGCCGTCGGCGAGCCGCCAGTCGACGCGGATCGCACGGCCGCCGAGCGCCCGCCACCGCGCATCCTGGCCGCTCACGCCGGTCAGGCGCGGGACGATCTCGGAGCGGCGCAGCGCCAGCAGCGTGCGGTGCAGCTCGAGCCAGCGGCGCCCCGCGGCCTGCTCGAGCCGCTCCCAGTCGAGGCACGAGTCCGAGAACGTCTCGCCCGCGCACGGATCGGGGATGCGCTCGCGCGCGGCCGGGTCGCGGAAGGCGGGGAAGCGCGCGAACTCCCTGCGCCGTCCCTCGCGCACGAGCGGGCCCAGCTCGGGTCCGAGGTCGCAGAAGAACAGGAACGGCCGGGTCGAGCCCCATTCCTCGCCCATGAACAGCAGCGGCGGCGACGGCGCGAGCAGCAGCACCGCCGTGGCCGCGCGCAGCCTGGCCTCGTCGACCAGGCTCGCCAGCCGCTGGCCGAAGGCGCGGTTGCCGACCTGATCGTGGTTCTGCAGGAAGTTGACGAAGGCGGCGAGCGGCAGGTGACGGCTCGGCTCGCCGCGCGGGCGCCCGTGGTGGAAGCCCGAGGGCTGACCCTGGAAGGCGAAGCCCTCGGCCAGGGCCCGTGCCAGGTGCCGCTCGGGCGCGTCGGCGAAGTCGGCGTAGTACCCGTCGGCCTCACCCGTCAGCAGGCAGTGCAGCGCGTGGTGGGCGTCGTCGTTCCACTGCGCGTCGTAGGCCGGCCGGCCGGCCTCGCGCCGCAGCCGGTGCGCCTGGTTCGCCACGTTCTCGAGCACGAGGTGCACCTGCCGCTCGCGGCCCGGGCCCTCGCGCACCGCCCGCGCCAGGTCGTCGAGGAACGAGGGCCGGGAGTCGTCGTGGATCGCGTGCACGGCGTCGATGCGCAGGCCGTCCAGGTGCAGCTCCTCGAGCCAGTACAGCGCGTTGTGCACGAAGAAGCCGCGCACGTCCTCGCGCTGCGGGCCCTCGAAGTCGATCGCCTCGCCCCACGGCGTGCGGCGGTCGCCGCGGAAGAAGGGCGGGGCGTAGAGGTGGAGGTAGTTGCCCTCGGGGCCGAAGTGGTTGTACACGACGTCGATCAGGACCATCAGGCCGCGCGCGTGGGCCTCGACGACCAGGCGCTTGAGCGACTCGGGCGGGCCGTAACGGGCGTCGGGGGCGAAGGGCAGCACGCCGTCGTAGCCCCAGTTGCGCCGGCCGGGGAAGTCCGCGAGCGGCATCAGCTCGATCGCGGTCACCCCCAGGGCGGCCAGGTGATCGAGCCGCCGGCGCACGCCGTCGAACCCGCCCTCGCGGCTGAACGCGCCGACGTGCAGCTCGTACAGCACGGCCTCCTCCCACGGCCGGCCGCGCCAGCCGGCATCGGCCCAGCCGAAGGCGAGAGGATCGACCACGAGGCTCGGCCCGTGAACGTCGCGTGGCTGGTGGCGCGAGGCCGGATCGGGGACGGCCGTCTTGCCGTCGATGGCGAAGCGGTACGGGCTGCCGGGAGCGGCGTCGGCGGCGAGCAGCTCGAACCAGCCCTGCTCGCGCCGCTCGAGCGGACGCCCGGCGGGCGGTGCCTCGTCGCCCAAGAGCAGGTCGACGCGGCGGGCGCCCGGGGCCCACAGGCGAAAGCGCACGCCGTCCGCCGTCGGCTCGGCCCCGAACGGCATGCGGTGGATCCGCCGGACCACGCCCTCAGGCATCTTCCGGGGCGGGCCGCAGCACGAGCGCCGCGAGCGGCGGCAGCGTCAGGACCAGCGACTGGAAGCGGCCGTGGGCGGCGACGGGCGTGGCGTCGACGCGGCCGATGTTGCCCTGCCCGCTTCCGCCGTACAGCCCGGCGTCGCCGTTCAGCGCCTCCTGCCACGTCCCTGCGCACGGCACGCCGAGGCGGTAGTTGTGCCGCGGCAGCGGCGTGAAGTTGAACACGCCCACGACCGGCTGCCTGCGCGCCGCGTCCCAGCGCACGAGGCTGAACACGCTGTGCTCGACGTCGTTGCAATCGATCCACTCGAAGCCCTCGGGCTTGAAGTCGCGCTCGTACAGCGCCGGCTCGCCGCGCAGCAGGGTGTTCAGGTCGCGCACCCAGCGCTGCAGCCCGCGGTGGAACGGCCCCTCGTCCAGCAGGTGCCAGTCGAGGCTCCGGTCGTGGTTCCACTCCCGCCACTGCCCGAACTCGCCGCCCATGAACAGCAGCTTCTTTCCGGGGTGCAGCCACATGTAGCCGTAGAGCAGCCGCAGGTTGGCGAACTTCTGCCAGGTGTCGCCGGGCATCTTGCCGATCATCGAGCGCTTGCCGTGCACGACCTCGTCGTGGGACAGCGGCAGCACGAAGTTCTCGCTGAAGGCGTAGAGCAGGCTGAAGGTCACGCGCTGGTGGTGGTAGCGGCGGAACAGCGGGTCCTGCGCGGCGAAGCTCAGCACGTCGTGCATCCAGCCCATGTTCCACTTCAGGCCGAAGCCCAGCCCGCCCAGGTACAGCGGCCGCGAGACCATCGGCCAGGCCGTCGACTCCTCGGCCATCGTCATCGCGTCGGGGTGCCGGCCGTAGACCTCGGTGTTGAAGCGCTTGAGGAACTCGATCGCCTCGAGGTTCTCCCGCCCGCCGTGGCGGTTCGGCACCCACTCGCCCGGCTTCCGCGAGTAGTCGAGGTACAGCATCGAGGCCACGGCGTCGACGCGCAGCCCGTCGAGATGGAACTGCTCGAGCCAGAACAGCGCGTTGGACAGCAGGAAGTTCGCCACCTCGGGCCGGCCGTAGTTGAACACCGCGGTGTCCCAGTCGCGGTGCAGGCCCTGCCGCGGGTCGGCGTGCTCGTACAGGTGCGTGCCGTCGAAGAAGCCCAGGCCGTGCTCGTCCTTGGGGAAGTGCCCCGGCACCCAGTCCAGGATCACGCCGATCCCCGCGCGGTGCAGCGTGTCGACCAGGAACATGAAGTCCTGCGGCGTGCCGAAGCGGCTCGTCGGCGCGAAGAAGCCGACGCCCTGGTAGCCCCACGAGCCGTCGAACGGATGTTCCTGGACCGGCAGCAGCTCGACGTGGGTGAAGCCCTGCTCGTGCACGTACGCCGCGAGCTTCGGCGCCAGCTCGCGATAGGTCAGCCAGCACCCGCCGTCCTCGGGCCGGCGCATCCACGACCCGAGGTGCAGCTCGTAGATGCTGAGCGGCGCGTCGAGCGCGTTCCGCCGCCGGCGCTCTGCCATCCAGGCGGAGTCGCCCCAGGCGTAGCCGCCGAGGTCCCACACGACCGAGGCCGTGCGCGGTCGCAGCTCGAAACAGAAGCCGTACGGATCCGCCTTCTGCACGCGGTAGCCGCGGTGACGCGAGCGCAGCGCGTACTTGTAGGTCGCGCCCGGTCCGACGCCGGGGACGAAGCCTTCCCACACTCCCGAGCGGCCCAAGGACCGCAGCGGATGGCTGGTCTCGTTCCAGCCGTTGAAGTCGCCGACCACCGCCACGCGCTCGGCGGCCGGGGCCCACACCGCGAAGCGCGTGCCGGCGACGCCGTCGACCACGACCGGATGCGCGCCCAGCTTCTCCCAGGCGCGGAGGAAGGTGCCCTCGCCGAACAGGTGCAGGTCGTACTCGGTCAGGAACGGGGTGGGCCCCGGAGCCGGCGGGGCGGCCCTCTCGGTCTCGAGCGAGGGCGCCGGCGGGCGGGCCTCCCCGGTCGCGCGAGCTGCCCCGGCCTGCTCCGGCACGCATGCGCGCGCGCCGGTCTCCTCGGCCCTGCGCTCGGACGTCGCGGCGGGCGCGGTCTCGCGCGCGGGAGGGACGCCGTCCCTGCCGGCGCGACCGGGCGCCGTTGCCGGGGCGGCATAGCGCGCGTCGGAGGCGGCGCTTCCACCGTCACGACCAGTCGCCGCGGTCGTATCGATCCCGCGCGCCGGGGAGGCGGCGCCTCCGCCGACGCGATCGGGCGGCGGCACACCGACCTTGCGAGACGCCGATCGCGTGCGCGGTCGTCTCGGCGGTCGGGGGGCGTCGCGGGCGGTCTTGGGGGTCTTGGTCATGTCGCCTCCGGGGGGTGCTTGGGTTCGGGTTCGCCCCGGCTCGCGATCGAGCGGATGCCCTCGAGCGGGATCGCGAGCCAGCCGGGCCGGTTGTTCAGCTCGTACTGCAGCTCGTAGAACGCCTTGTTCAGCACGAACGCCTCGAGCAGCAGCTCCAGCTCCCGCGGATCGGCAGGCAGCAGCCGCGCCGGGGCGACGGCCTCGAGATACGACCGCAGGTAGGCCGACGAGACCCACGCGTTCCAGGCCCGCACCCACGGCTCCCGCGCGCCGACGATCTCCGGACTCTCGCCCGCGAGATCGAGGAACGCCGCGTGCGCCGCGTAGTCGAACGAGCGCAGCATCCCGGCCACGTCCTTCAGCGGCGAGGCCTTGCGCCGGCGCTCGGCGATCGAGCGCAGCGGCTCGCCCTCGAAATCGAGAATCAGGAAGTCGTCGCCCGTGCGCAGCACTTGCCCGAGGTGCAGGTCGCCGTGGCAGCGGATGCGCACCGCGGCCGGACCGAGCGTGGAGAGCGTGCGAAAGCGGCGCAGCAGATTCGCGCCCGTGGACAGCACGTCGTGCACGGCCGGACCCGCCGCGGCGGGGATCGAGCGGGCCTTGGCGCCGAGCAGCTCCAGCACCTCGTGCGCGTGCCGCGAGAACTCGTCGGCCAGCGCCTGCAGCTCGGCCGGGCGCAGCGGCTCGGGCGCGAAGTCGGGGTCGCGGCGGTCGGAGGCCAGCGCCACGTGGAACTCGCCGGTGCGGCGCCCCAGGCGGTCGGCGGATTCGAGCGCCTCGCCGATCCGCCCGGCGATCGCGGCCGGCGGCCGCTCGGCGGTCAGCGCGACCGGCCCGAGCCGCTGCGGCGGAAGCACCGACTCGCGCGGCAGCTCGGCCACGGCCGAGCGCAGGTAGTCGGCGAGCAGCCGCTGCATGTGGGCCCAGCCGTCGCCGTCGTTGGGCACGAACGTCTGGAGCATGGCGAGCGTCGCCGGCTCGGCGTCGCCGCGGCGGTACTCGATGCCGCCGACGACGGGGGCGATGTTGCGGAAGGAGGTGCGCTCGGTGAGGAAGCGGCCGATCTCGAGGTCGGGGTTGGGGCCCGCCTCCACCCGCCGGAACAGCTTCAGGATGTAGGCGTCGTCGAGCACGACCGAGGTGTTGCTCTGCTCCGCGGACAGGCGCCGCACCACCCCGAGCTGCCGCTCGCGCACGCCGCAGCCGCGCGCGCAGAAGGCCTGGACCGTGCCGCGGCGCTCCGTGCCGTAGCGCCGGCCGTCGAGCATCGCCGCGAACAGCGTCGCGCACGACTGCACGTCGGCCAGCGCGTCGAACAGCACGCCCTCGACGTCGCCCCAGCGCACCTGGGCCAGCACGCTCGACGGCGCCTCGTCCGACACGCGCGCGGCGGCCTCGCCCTGCGCGAACCGGACCGGGACGGTGTAGGTCTCGACGCCGCCGTCGTCGTAGCGCACCTCGACCAGCGCGAGGTAGAAGGCCGCTCCGGCCTTGGCCACGTCCGAGAGCGCGAGGCCCACGACGTCGCGCGCCTTGCCCTGGAACCAGCGCTGGCGGCGCAGGAACGGGCCCAGGACGTCCTGGGTCAGCGTGTAGCGGTAGTCCGGCTCGAGCAGCGTCTCGAACTCGCCCTCGACCGTCAACAGCGGCACCGCTCGCGGCTCCTCGGTCGTGCCGCCGACGCGCATCGGGCGGGCCTGCGGCTCGAGGTGGAACCAGTAGAAGGCGTGCGGACCGGGGGTGAGGAAGTAGGGCAGATCGCCGATCGTCGGGAACTCCGTGCGCCCGATCATCTCGAGCGGCGTGAAGCCGCGGAACTCCGCCAGGTCCAGCTCCACCGGCTGGGCGAAGCGCGAGAGGTTGGCGACGCACAGGATCACCTCGCCGCGCCAGCGCCGCACGTAGGCCAGCGCCTTGCGGTTGCGCGGCCGGAGGAACTCGAGCGTGCCGCGCCCGAACGCCTTGTGCTGCCGGCGCAGCGCGATCATGCGCTTCATGAAGTGCAAGAGCGACGAGGAGTTGCGCTGCTGGGCCTCGACGTTGATCGCGTGGTAGCCGTAGACGGCGTCCATGATCGGCGGCAGGTAGAGCCGCTGCGGGTCGGCGCGCGAGAAGCCGGCGTTGCGGTCGGCGGTCCACTGCATCGGCGTGCGCACGCCGTCGCGGTCGCCGAGGAAGATGTTGTCGCCCATGCCCAGCTCGTCGCCGTAGTAGATCACCGGCGTGCCGGGGAGGGAGAACAGCAAGCTGTTCAGCAGCTCGATGCGGCGCCGTCCGTTGTCGAGCAGCGGCGCCAGCCGCCGGCGGATGCCGATGTTGACCCGCATCCGCGGGTCCTGCGCGTACTCGCGGTACATGTAGTCCCGCTCCTCGTCGGTCACCATCTCGAGCGTCAGCTCGTCGTGGTTGCGCAGGAACAGCGCCCACTGGCACTCGGCCGGGATCGCGGGGGTCGAGCGCAGGATGTCGGTGATCGGCCGGCGGTCCTCCTGCCGCAGCGCCATGAACATCCGCGGCATCAGCGGGAAGTGGAAGGCCATGTGGCACTCGTCGCCGTCGCCGAAGTAGGGGCGCACGTCGTCGGGCCACTGGTTGGCCTCGGCCAGCAGCATGCGGTCGTCGTACTGCTCGTCGACGGCGCGGCGGATCTGCTTGATCACGCGGTGCGTCTCGGGCAGGTTCTCGCAGCTCGTCCCCTCGCTCTCGCACAGGTAGGGCACGGCATCCAGGCGCAGCCCGTCCACGCCCTGGTCGAGCCAGTAGCGCAGGGCGCGGGTCACCGCTTGCACCACCCGCGGATTGGCGAAGTTCAGGTCCGGCTGGTGCGAGAAGAAGCGGTGCCAGTAGTAGGCCCCGGCGACCGGGTCCCACGCCCAGTTCGACTTCTCGGTGTCGGTGAAGATGATCCGCGTCCCGGCGTAGCGCGTGTCGTTGTCGCTCCAGACGTAGAACTCGCGGCGCGCCGACCCCGGCTTGGCCCGGCGCGCGGCCTGGAACCACGGGTGCTGGTCCGAGGTGTGGTTGACCACCAGCTCGGTGATCACGCGCAGGTCGCGCCGGTGCGCCTCGCGCACGAAGGCGCGGAAGTCGCGCAGCGTGCCGTAGTCGGGATGGATCCCGCGGTAGTCGGCGATGTCGTAGCCGTCGTCGCGCAGGGGGGAGGGGTAGAACGGCAGCAGCCACAGCGCGGTGACGCCCAGGTCCTGCAGGTAGTCGAGCTTCTCGATCAGCCCGCGGAAGTCGCCCCGCCCGTCCCCGTTGCCGTCGCAGAACGCCTTGACGTGCAGCTCGTAGATGATCGCGTCCTTGTACCACAGCGAATGCGGCTTGCGTTCGGGCATGCGGATCTCGCCCCTCACAGGAAGTAGTCGAAGTCGTGCTCGGTGCGGACCTTGCGCCGCAGGCGGAAGACGTGGGCCGGGGCGGCCTGGGGGTCGAGCCGGACGTAGTTGCGGCTGCCCTGCCACAGGAAGCGGCCCTCGCCCAGCAGGTCGTGCACCTGGTAGGTCTCGTGCTCGCCGATGCCCAGCTCGGCGATCGGCACCTCGAGCCAGCCGTCGTGGACGTGGTGCGGGTCGAGGTTGACCACGACCAGCACGACGTTCTCCTGCCGCTCGTCGCTCTTGGAGAAGAACAGCAGCTGCTCGTTGTCCACCACGTGGAACCGCAGCCGATGATCGTGGGCCAGCGCGGGGTTCTCGCGGCGCACGCGGTTGAGCCGGCGGATGTAGTCGCGCAGGTTGCCCGGCCGGTTCCAGTCGCGCCGCCGGATCTGGTACTTCTCCGAGTCCCGGTACTCCTCGGTGCTGGACACCGCCTCGGCCTCGCACAGCTCGAAGCCGCTGTAGATGCCGTAGCTCGCCCCCAGCGTGGCGGCCAGCGTCAGCCGCACGAGGAACGCGGCGCGACCGCCGTACTGCAGGTACTGCGGCAGGATGTCCGGCGTGTTGGCGAACAGGTTGGGGCGGAAGAACTCGCGGATGTCGCTCGCGGTCAGCTCGGTCAGATACTCGGTCAGCTCGCGCTTGCTGTTGCGCCAGGTGAAGTAGGTGTACGACTGGTCGAAGCCGAGCTTGGCCAGCGCGTACATCAGCTTGGGGCGGGTGAAGGCCTCGGACAGGAAGATCACGTCCGGGTGCTCGGCCCGGACCTCGGAGATCAGCCAGCCCCAGAAGCGCAGCGGCTTGGTGTGCGGGTTGTCCACGCGGAAGATGCGCACGCCGTGCCCGATCCAGAAGCGCACGACCTCGCGCAGCTCGTGCCACAGCGACTCCCACTGCGGGCCGTCGAAGTCGAGCGGATAGATGTCCTGGTACTTCTTCGGCGGGTTCTCGGCGTAGCGGATGCTGCCGTCGGGGCGCCGGCGGAACCACTCCGGGTGCTGGCGCACCCACGGGTGGTCGGGCGAGCACTGGAAGGCCAGGTCGAGCGCGATCTCGAGCCCGTGCTCGACGGCGGCGCCGACGAAGTGGGCGAAGTCGTCGAGCGTGCCGAGGTCGGGATGCACCGCGGTGTGCCCTCCCGTCTCCGCGCCGATGGCCCACGGGCTGCCGGGGTCGTCCGGACCGGCTTCGAGCGCGTTGTTCGGGCCTTTGCGGTGCGTGCTGCCGATCGGGTGGATCGGCGGCAGGTAGAGCACGTCGAACCCCATGCGCGCGATCTCGGGGAGCCGCGCCTCGGCGTCGCGGAACGTGCCGTGGCGCGTGCCGTCGCCGGCCGAGCGCGGGAACATCTCGTACCAGGCGCCGCAGCGCGCCCGCTCGCGGTTGACGTCGACCTGGAGCGCCGGCTCGACCTCCGTCGCCCGCGGCCGCTCGGCGTGGCGGTCCATCTGGGCCCGCAGCTCGGCCGACAGCGCCCGCTCCACGCTCTCCGGCCGACCCGCTCCGTCCGCGAGCCGCGCGGCGGTGGCGAGCAGCCAGGCGCGGTCCGGCTCCGCGGCCCGCGCCGCGGCCTCGCGCACGATCTCCGCGCCCTCCCGCAGCTCGCTCTCGACCGCCTGTCCCGCGCCGTGCTTCTTTTGCAGCGCGTCACGCCAGCTCGCGAAGCGGTCGATCCACGCGCGTACGGTGTACTCGTGGCGCTCGGGTGCGCCGACGGTGAATTCGGCCTGCCAGCGATCGTTCGCCCCGGGCTCCATCCGCACTTCGGTCCAGGTGCGGGACGAGACCGGCCGCCAGCGCAGCACGGCCGCGATCTTGTCGTGGCCGTCGGCGAGGATGTCCGCCGTCACCGCCACTCGCTCGCCGGGCGTGCGCTTGATCGGGTGGGCGCCGCCGTCGACCCGGGGACGCAGGTCGGCGATCCACACCCGGCGCGACAGCTCGGGGGGCAGCTTCCCGCGCGCTCCGGGCTTGCTCATGCTCCGTCCACCTTCACCTCCCGGGAGTTCGCGACCTCGCGGTACAGCTCGAACGTGCGCGCGGCCACGCCGGCCCAGCCGAAGTGGCGCTCGACCCGCTCCCGTGCGGCGTGGCCCATGCGCTCCCGCAGCGACGGCGCGTCGAGCAGCCGCCGCATCGCCGCCGCGAGGTCGCGCTCGAAGTCCGCCGGCCGCGCCGGCGCGCCGCCCGCCGCCGGCTCGAACGCGACGAGCAGGCCGCTCGTGCCGTCGTCGACGACCTCCGGGATGCCGCCCACCGCACTCGCCACCACCGGCGTCCCGCAGGCCATCGCCTCCAGGTTGATCATCCCGAACGGCTCGTAGATCGAGGGGCAGCAGAAGAGCGCGGCCGCGGAGTAGAGCACGACCGCCTCCGCGCGCGGCAGCATCTCCCGGATCCAGTGCACGCTGTCCCGGCCGCGGCGGAGCGCGCCGAGCTCGGCCTCGACCTCGGCCTCGATCGCCGGCGCATCGGCGTGCGTCGCGCACAGCACGACCTGGACGCCGCACGGCAGCTGGGCCGCGGCGCGCAGGAAATGCAGGACGCCCTTCTGTCGGCTGAGCCGGCCCAGGAACAGCACGTACGGTCGATCCGCGTCCACGCCCAGCCGGCGCAGCGTGGCGCCACCCGCCGTGCGGCGGTAGATCGCGGCATCGATGCCGTTGGGGATCACCCGCACGCGCGCCGCGGGCAGGTCGAAGTGCTCGAGGACCTCGCGTCGCGTGCTCTCCGAGACGGCGACGACCGCGTCGGCGCAGCCGAGAGCCGTGCGCTCGATCCAGCTCGAGACGTCGTAGCCGCCGCCGAGCTGCTCGCGCTTCCACGGGCGCAGTGGCTCGAGCGAGTGGACGGTGACGACGAGCGGCAGCCCGTAGGCCAGTTTGGCCAGCACCCCGCCCCAGTGGGCGTACCAGGTGTGGCAATGCACGACGTCCACCCGCAGGGGTTCGGCGACGAACCGCTGGCAAACGGCGAGGGCGCGCAGCGCGTCGCGTGCCGAATGCGGACTGGCGTCGAGTCGTGCGTCGCCGGCCTCGAAGCCGCGCACGGCCGGGTTGCCCGCCTGCGGCTCCCGCGCACCGAAGCACAGCACCTCGACCCTGGCCAGCTTCGCCATCTCGGCCGCCAGGTACTCGAGGTGCACGCCCGCGCCCCCGTAGACGTGCGGCGGGTACTCGCGTGCCATGTACACGACGTTCAGCGGCCGGCCTCCGCCGTCACGCCGCGGAACACGGCGACGCTCCGCGCGCGCAGCGCGAAGCTCGCTCCGCCCGCGTGGGGCGGCGTCGGTGCCTCCGGCTCTTCGGGGAAGGTGTCGAGGCACAGCTCCCACCCGGCGAGACCCGCTCGCGCCGGGAGCACGAACGGCACGTCCCGGTCGTGCGCGTTGAACAGCACGAGCAGCGTGTCGCCGCTCGCGAGCCGCCCGAAGCGGTCCCGGTCGTCGATCGCTTCCGCCGCGAGCAGCACGCCCAGGGCGCCGCGGTCGCGGTCGCTCCACTCGGCCTCGCCCATCACGCGGTCGTCCGGGGTCAGCCACACCACGCCCGCGCCGTCCCCCCCGTCGGCCCGGCGTTCGCCGAAGAAGCTGCGGCGGCAGAACACCGGCTGCTCGCGCCGCAGCCGGATCACGCGCCGCGTGAACTCGAGGAAGCGGCGGCGCTCGGGCGTCATGCGCCAGTCGTACCAGCTGACCTCGTTGTCCTGGCAGTAGGCGTTGTTGTTGCCGTGCTGGGTGCGGCTCAGCTCGTCACCCCCCGCGACCATCGGCACGCCGAGCGAGAGCATCAAGGTCGTGATCAAGTTGCGCATCTGGCGGCGCCGCAGGGCCAGCACCGCCGGATCGTCGGTCGGCCCTTCGACGCCGAAGTTGCGGCTCTGGTTGTGCCGCTCGCCGTCGCGGTCGTCCTCGCCGTTGGCAGCGTTGTGCTTGTGCTCGTAGCTCGTCAGGTCGTGCAGCGTGAACCCGTCGTGCGCCGTGACGAAATTGATGCTGGCATGCGGCCGCCGCCCGCCGTGCTCGTACAGGTCGCTGCTGCCGGCGATGCGCGTCGCCAGCTCGCCGATCGAGCCGCTGTGGTCCTTCCAGAAGCGGCGCACGGCGTCGCGGTACTTGCCGTTCCACTCGGTCCACAGCACGGGGAAGCGGCCGACCTGGTAGCCGCCCTGGCCGAGGTCCCAGGGCTCGGCGATCAGCTTGACCTGCGAGATCACCGGATCCTGGTGGATGATGTCGAAGAACGCCCCGAGCTTGTCCACCTCGTACAGCTCGCGCGCCAGGGCCGACGCCAGGTCGAAGCGGAAGCCGTCGACGTGCATCTCGAGGATCCAGTAGCGCAGGCTGTCCATGATCAGCCGCAGCACCTGCGGCTGCTGCATGTTCAGCGTGTTGCCGGTGCCGGTGAAGTCCATGTAGTGCCGCGGGTCGCCCGGGACCAGGCGGTAGTAGACGGTGTTGTCGATGCCGCGCATCGACAGCGTCGGTCCGAGCTGGTTGCCCTCGGCGGTGTGGTTGTAGACCACGTCGAGAATCACCTCGAGCCCCACCGCGTGCAGCGCCCGCACCATCATCTTGAACTCGCGCACCACGTCCAGCTCGCCCTGGCCGGAGACGTAGCGCACGTCCGGCGAGAAGAAGGAGAGCGTGTTGTAGCCCCAGTAGTTGACCAGCCCGCGCTCGACCAGCTGCCGGTCGTCCACGCGGTGGTGCACCGGCATCAGCTCGACCGCCGTCGCGCCGAGCTCGACGAGGTGGCGCAGGATCGGCTCGGTGGCCATGCCGGCGTAGGAGCCGCGCAGCTCCGGCGGCACCTCGGGGTGCGTCCAGGTCAGGCCCTTGACGTGCGTCTCGTAGATGACCGTGCGGTTCCACGGCGTGCCCGGTGGGCGGTCGTCGCCCCAGTCGTAGGCGGCGTCGACGACCGCGGCCAGCGGGGCGAACGCCGCGTTGTCGCGCTCGTCGAAGCTCAGGTCGGCGTCGGGGGCGCCGAGCCGATAGCCGAACATCGCGTCGTTCCAGCGCGTCGTGCGCCGCACCGCCTTGGCGTAGGGATCGACCAGCACCTTGTGCCGATTGAAGCGCAGGCCGGCGCGTGGCTCGTACGGCCCGTGGACGCGATAGGCGTAGAGCTGCCCCGGCCGCGCGTCGGGCAAGTAGCCGTGCCAGACGTGGTAGGTGTGCTCGGGCAGCGGAATGCGGTGGGCCTCCCGCGTGGCGTCGATCGAGTCGAACAGGCACAGCTCGACGCGCTCCGCGTTTTCGGAGAACAATGCGAAGTTCACACCGAGGCCGTCCCACGTCGCTCCCAGCGGATAGGGCTTTCCCGGCCAGACTCGCATCCTCAGGTTTCCTCGCGGGCAGGTCGCAGATTCGGGTGGTGAAGCATCGAGTGTAACATGTCGACGCGTCGGAGTGAAATCAAAACTTTGCGGCAGCGCGCCGCGTCCGACGCTCGCACGCCGTCGATCCGGCGGCTCCGGGCTCAGGCTCGCCGCGCGTTGCGAGCGTGACGGCTCAACCAGATCGGCAACGGCAACGCCAGGAGCGAGACCGCGCTCAGCGCGAGGAAGCTCGCGGCGTAGCCGCCGCGCTCGACGATCTGGCCGCCGACCCACGTCGACCACGACTCGCAGCCGTTCGTCGCCGCCATGAACAGGCTGAACTGTGTGCCGCCGAGCCTGGCGTCGGTCAGCTCCATGAACAGCGCGTACGAGGCGGCGACGAACAGTCCGCAGCCGAGGTACATCAGCGCCAGGATCGACAGCACGAGCCAGGCCTCGGCCGGCGACCCGGGCGACCCCGTCGCCGGCACGCGGTGCTCGACCGCCGCGAGTCCGGCGACGATCACGACGAGGCCCGAGAGGAAGGCCGCGCTCGCCCGAGCCTTGCCCCAGCGGTCGGCGAGCACGCCGCCCGCGAGCGCGCCCGCGAGCATCGCGCCGACCACGGCCAGGCCGCGGAACCAGCCGATCGTGTCGAGCCCCAGGCCGCGATCGACCAGGTACGGACCGGTCGGCGCGCCCGCCGATTCGAAGCCCGCCCCGGCGAGCAAGGCGAAGGCCAGGGCGGCCCAGGTCGTCCGCCGCTCGAAGGCCGCCCGCAGCGTCCGCGCGTAGAGCACGAAGAACAGCACGCCCCGGCCGGTGGCGCTGCCCAGGATGCCGGCCGGGGACACTACGCGGGGGCGGTCGCGCCGCGCTCGTCGAGCGGGAGCAGGCAGGCCAGGATCTCGTCCCCGAAGCGCCGCTCGTCGAAGCGCTTCACGGCCCACGCTCGCGCGGTTTCGCCGACGCGGCGGCGCTCGGCCGGGTCCTCGATCAGCCGCCGCAGGATTCCCTCCAGCTGCTGCACGTCGCCCGGCTCGTAGAGGAATCCGGTCTCGCCGTCGCGGATCAGCTCGGCGGTGCCGGCGCTGCGCGCGCCGACCACCGGCTTGCCGGCGAGCATCCCCTCGACCGTGACCCGGCCGAAGGCCTCGTGCCGCGAGCAGGTGACGACGGCGTCGGCGCTGCGGATCACGCGCGCGGCGGACTCCAGCTCGCCCAGGAACGAGACGCAGGCGCCTGCGCCCAGCCGGTCGACCAGTCCGCGCAGCCGCTCTCCGTAGGCGCGATCGCCCTCGCCGACGATCAACAGCTCGGTCGCGAGGCCCCGCCCGTTCAACCGCGCCACCGCTTCGATCGCCTCCTCCTGACGCTTCGCCGGGCTGATCGCACCGACCGCGACACAGCGGAAACCGTGTGCGACCGGCACGTCGGGCGCGCTCGACCCGTCGTCCAGTCGCACGCCCTGGTAGACCACGCGGATCTCGGTCGGTCGCAGGCGCTCGCGGTACTTCGCGGCGACGCACTCCGAGTTGGCCAGACAGAGCGCGGACAGCGAGCGCACGAGGCGCAGGGAGAGCCGCTCGCCCAGGTCGTAGACCATGCGGTTGTGCTCGTGGCCCAGCTCCCGGATGTGCCACACGTGGGGCAGCGCGGCCAGCCGCGCCGCGAACGCCCCCACGCCGGTCGTGATCGCGTTGGTGTAGACGATGCGTGCCGAGCGGCGGCGGATCCACGCCGCGGCGCGGACGGCCATGGCCAGGTTCCAGCCGCTGCGCGCGCCGCGCCTCCACGCCGCGCCGCCCTCGACCGCGGTCCAGGTCTTGTAGGGCAGCACGTGGTAGGCGAAGGACCGCCGCTCCAGCTCGTGCGCCAGCCAGCCGGTGCCGGGGAGCAGCGCGACGCACTCGACGCCGCGCTCGCGCAGGGCGCGCATCGTCTCGACCAGGGATCGCTCCGCGCCGCCGCCGCGCGGGCTGTGCGAGACGAAGCAGACCGTCAAGACCGTCCTCGCCGGCCGCTGTAGCGGCTGGCCAGCGGCCGGAGGAAGTCGGCGGACTTGACCAGCAAGCGGGTGGTCCACGGATAGAACAGGCGCACGTCCACCCGCTGCCGCTCGTAACGCAGGGCGGCGTCCCGCGCGCGCCCGCGAGCGGCTCGACCGAGCGGCGGGACCTCCGCCAGCAGCCGCGGGAGTGCCGCGGAGTTCCGGCCCCAGTCGAGAGAGCGTGTCGCGTGCTCCCGCGCCGCGCGCTGGAGCTGCGCCAGGCGATCCACGTTCGCGCAGTACCAGTCGATCTGCCGCGCCAGGTCGTCGACGTCCACCACGCCCTGCGGCCAGTAGTAACCGTCGGGGCGAGGTTGGTAGCGTTCGACGGCGACCAGCCTCCCGCAGTCGCCGGAGACGAACTCGTTCATCGGCGGGCAGTCGGGCACCACGGCGGGCAGGCCGCAGGACAGCGCCTCGGGGACGGTCAGGCCGAGGCCCTCGAGCCGCGTCGGGTAGACGTAGACGTCGCCCAGGTGGTACAGGCCGGGCGCCGGAACGTCGCCGACGTGGAGCTCGAGTCGGGACGCGGCGCGCAGCTCGGCGACGCGCGGCGCCAGGTCGGGCAGCCACGCGTCCAGGTCGCGCTGCGCGTGGATCACCAGTCGCGCCGCTCGTTCGCGGCGGCCGAACGCCTCGATCAACAGGTCCGTGCCCTTGCGCTGCGGGTTCAGCCCGGCGCTGTGGAAGAAGGTCACGCAGCCGGGCCGGACCGGGCCTTCCGCGCGCGGCAGGAACAGATCGGTGCGGGTGCCCCACGGCAGGTAGACGCAGCGCGGGTGCCAGCCGAAGACCGATTCATGGCGCCGCGTGTGGCACAGCAGCAGGTCATAGTTGGCGAACAGCGGCACCGTCGCCTCGGTGTAGTAATCGACGTAGGCCGCCGTGCGCAGGCCGAGGTCCTGGCACAGCAGGACCGGCGGCCACCACTGCTGCTCGTTGAACAGCACGAGATCCGGGCGCTCGCGCCGCAGCCAGCGGCGGAAGTGGCCGAGGTGGAAGGCGGTGTTGCCGTGGGTCGGAATGCTGCGGCCCCAGGTGACTCCGGCGCCGTTCCAGCGCGCGTCGCCGCGGCCGCTCGACCCGCCGCCCCGGGCGTAGACCACGACCTCGTGCTCGGCGCGGAGCGCGTCGCGGTACTGGCGGGAGACGTAGGCCGCGCCCCGCTCGAACCAGGTCGTGACCAGCGCGATCTTCACGGTTCTCCGGCCGTCGCCCCGCGGCCGGACGGCCGGGCCTCGGGGCGATTATAGTGACTGGCGCACCCCGGGGTCAGGCTATAGATTCGCGTCGGGCCGGGCCGGGTTCGTCCGCCGGAGCCAGGAGCCGACATCTCGCGCGAAGGGACCGACGACGGCAGCGTGATCCGCGGCGACCCCGGTTGCCGCGTCGTCGCCGACATCGGTTCGAGCCGGCGGGAGGCGCTCGCGCCCTAGCCCTGCGCCGTCCTGTCGTCCGCAACGGATCCCGATGGCCACCACCGAGAGCGGTTCGCACGCGCCCCTCGTGATCGAGGCCACCCGCGGGCTGCGCTTCATCGATCTCCGCGAGCTGTGGCGCTACCGCGAGCTGGCCTACTTCCTGACCTGGCGCAACGTCAAGGTGCGCTACAAGCAGACGGCGATCGGCATCGCCTGGGCCGTGTTGCAGCCGCTGGCCTTGATGGCCGTGTTCACGCTGTTCTTCGGCAAGCTGATCAACCTACAGCAGGAGGTCCGCGTCCCGTACCATCTGTTCGCCTATGCCGGCGTGCTGCCCTGGCAGCTGTTCTCCCGCATCCTGTCGGAGTCGAGCCACAGCCTCGTCAGCGACCAGCGGCTGATCAGCAAGGTCTATTTCCCGCGCGTGCTCGTGCCGTTCTCGAGCTGTGCCGCGGCCCTGGTCGATTTCACGATCGGTTTCCTGCTGCTGATCGCCATGATGGCGCTGAGCGACGTGGTCCCCGGCTGGACCCTCGTCTTCCTCCCGCTGTATCTGCTTCTGATGTTGATCGTCGCGCTCGGGGTCGGCCTGTGGTTGTCCGCGCTGAACACCGAGTATCGCGACGTCCGCTACGCGATCCCGTTCCTGACGCAGTTCTGGATGTTCGTGACGCCGGTCGTCTATCCGACGACGATCGTGCCCGACGACTACCGCTGGCTGATGGGGCTGAACCCGATGACGGGGGTCTTGGAAGGGATGCGCTTCAGTCTGTTCGACGCGGCGGCGCCGGGGAGCGGGGCCGTGCTGCTTTCGGTCGGCGTCGGCCTGATCGTGTTCGTTTCGGGGATCTTCTGGTTTCGCAGCCTCGAGCGCACGTTCGTCGACAGCCTGGGCGGACACTGAGCATGGAGACGGCCATCCGCGTCCGCGGTCTCGCCAAGCGCTACCGGATCGGCGACGCGATCAAGTACAAGGCGCTGCGCGACGTGCTGGCCGGCAAGCTGCGCACCACGCTGCGCCTGCTGGCCGGCGGACGGCGCCGGCCCGCCGCCAGCTTCTGGGCGCTGCAGGACGTGAGCTTCGAGGTGGAACGGGGCGAGGTGTTCGGGCTGATCGGCCGCAACGGCGCGGGCAAGAGCACGCTGCTCAAGATCCTCAGCCGGATCACCGAGCCGACGCGGGGCCGCGTCGAGCTGCACGGGCGGGTCGGCTCCCTGCTCGAGGTCGGCACCGGTTTTCATCCCGAGCTGAGCGGGCGCGAGAACATCCTGCTGAACGGCGCGATCCTCGGTATGCGGCGGGCGGAGATCCTGCGCAAGTTCGACGAGATCGTCGCGTTCGCCGAGATCGAGAAGTTCCTCGACACCCCGGTCAAGCACTACTCGAGCGGGATGTACATGCGCCTCGCCTTCAGCGTGGCCGCCCACCTCGAGCCGGAGATCCTGCTGGTCGACGAGGTCCTCGCGGTGGGCGACCTGGCCTTCCAGCGCAAGTGCATGGGCAAGATGGGCGAGGTGGCCGGCGCGGGCAGGACCGTGATCCTGGTCAGCCACAACCTCTCGGCCATCTGGTCGCTGTGCCGCCGGGTCATCTGGCTGGACGAGGGTCGGGTCCATCGCCACGGCCCGTGCGCCGAGGTCGTGCAGTCCTACCGCGAGGCGATGCGTTCGAGCGTGCGGCTGGGCGAGGGGGAGTCCCACCGGCGCGGCAACGGCAAGATCCGCGTGCGCACGGTCTGCATCACCGACGAGCGGGGGAGCGACATGGGCTCGATCCGCTGCGGTTCGTCCGGTAGTTTCCAGATCGCGTACGAGCTGCAGCCGGGAGTCTCGGCGAGCTGGCGCGACCTCGAGGTCAACCTCTTGATCCAGAGTCCGGGCGGCGAACGCCTGGTTCCCCTGTGCTCGTGGGTCCACGACCAGGACCTGGGTGCGCTCGCGCCGCGGGGGACGATCACCTGCGAGTTCACGCGGTTTCCGGTCTGCCCGGGGAGCTTCGACCTCATCGTCGCCTGCATGCTGCGCGGGAGCCTGTGCGACCAGCTGGAGCTGCCGCAGTTCCTCGTCGTGACGGAGGGTGATTTCTTCGGGATCGGCCGCCTGCCCAAGCCCGCCTTCGGGCAGGTCTACGTCGACAACACATGGTCGCTCAGCGCCGAGCAGATCCCGCAGGAGGTGGGCGCCGAGGTCCGAAGATGACCCCGCGGCGCCCTCCCGCGATCCTCGGCGGCTCGGGCGTGACTCCCGCGCCGGGATCGAGCGCGGCAGCCTCGCGGGCGGCGCTCGCGCCCGACCGCCCGCGATGAAGCTGCTGTACTTCAGCGTCATCGAGCGCCACCGCTCCTGGGGCGCGGAGTGGTCGCTCAACACCGCGTTCCACGAGCTGGGCCACCGCACCGTCTGCATCGACTACCGCGAGAATCGCCTGCGCCTGGCGGCGGCGGCCAAGCGCTGCCCGGAGGTCGATGCGCTCCTGGTGCAGCGCGGCGACCGCTTCCCGCCGGAGCTGCTGCGGGCGGCGAAGGTGCCGTGCTTCTTCCTCGCGACCGAGCTGTTCCGGCGCCGCGACGACCAGCACCCGCTGTTCCGCTGCGGCGCCCTGGCGCACGTCTTCGTCCGCACCCAGGCGTGCGCCGACGCGATCGTCGAGCGCGGCTGGCAGCCGGCCGAGAGGGTCTCGATCCTGCGCAGCGCGTTCGATCCGGCGCTGCACCGCAAGCTGCCGGACGTCGCGAGCCGGGACCTCGGGGTGCTGTTCGTCGGCGGGCTGACCGAGCGGCGGCGGCGCCTGCTGCGCTCCTTGCCGCCGGACCTCGACGTGACGGTGACGAAGGCCTTCGGCGAGGAGATGGTCCGCTACCTCAACCGCGCCAAGATCGTGCTGAACCTCCACGCGGACGACGACCCCGACACGGAGACGCGGATCTACGAGGCGCTGGGCGCGGGCAGCTTCGTGGTCACGGAGAAGCTCTCGGCCGAGAACCCGTTCACGAGCCGGGAGCTGGTCGAGGTCGATCGCCTGGAAGACCTCGAGGCGACGCTGCGCCATTACCTGGCCCACGAGGGCGAGCGCGAGCGCATCGCCGCCAACGGCCACGCGGCGGCACGGCGCGACCACACCTATCGCGCACGAGCGGAGCGGATCGCGGCCGTGATCGCGGCGCACGGCGCCGCCTGCGGCCCGCGGGCGCCGTTCGCCGCCGACGCTGCCTGGCTCCGCTTCCGGGCGGCCGAGAGCCGGCAGCGGGCGATGGCGCTGATCCGGCGGGCCGCGAGGCTCGCCGCTCCGAGACGCCGCCAGGCGAGCTGAATCCGCGAGGCGAGGGGGCAGCCATGCCGTTCTGGATCGCGCTGCTGCGGGGGATCAACATCCTGGGTCGGAAGCAGGTGCGGATGGACGAGCTGAAGCGGAGCTGCGAGAGCGCCGGCCTCGAGGACGTCCGCACCTACCTGCAGAGCGGGAACGTCGTGTTCCGGGCCCGCGGGCGCCCGACGCCCGACGCCCTGGCCGCCAGGATCTCCGCGCTCATCGCTCGGGACTTCGGCCACGAGGTCAAGACCCTCGTGCTCCCGGACCGAGCGCTCGGGGACCTCGCGCGCTCGAACCCGCTCCGCCGGCGCCACCCGGGCGAGGACAACCTGTTCCACGTGACGTTCCTCGCGGCACCCGTGCCCAGGGCCCGCTTCGCGGCGCTCGAGCTGCCGCGGCAGCCGGGGGAGGAGGCGCTGCTCGCCGGCCGCCGGACGGTGCTGCTCTACTGCCCCCACGGCTACGGCCGCACGAAGCTGAACAACACCTACTTCGAGAAGAAGCTGGGCGTGAGCGCGACCACCCGCAACTGGCGCACCGTGCTCGCGCTGCGCGAGATGTGCGGGTGATTCCTCCCACCCGGGCACGATCGGGCGAAAGTCGACTTGCGGCGGCAGCCGTCCCCTGGATCGGGCGAAGGACACGCGTTAGACTCTGCTCAGTGCGTCGCGAGTTCACCATCGGCATGCTGTTCTGCGCCGCGATGCCCGGCGCGACGGCGCCCCCCACGTTCTCGACCCAACGCCTGATCTCCACGCAGGCCGACCTGTGCTTCGACGTTCGGACCGCGGACGTGGACCAGGACGGCGATCTGGACATCCTCTCCGCCTCCTACGACGGGCTGATCGCCTGGTGGGAGAACGACGGCGCTACCCCACCCGGCCCGTGGACGAAACACGTGGTCACCGCCTTCGCCGATGGCGCCCACACCGTCTTCGCGGCGCAGGTGGACGCGGACGACGACCTGGACTTCCTGACCGCGACCTTCAACACGGCCGAGGTCACGTGGTTCGAGAACGGCTCTCTCCCGGATCCCTGGAAGAAGCATCTCATCAGCTTCGATGCGCCCTTTGCCTGCGATCTCTGGGTGGCCGATCTGGATGGCGACGGCGACCCGGACGTGCTCTCCAACTACGACGGGTACATCGACTGGCACGAGCATGACGGTGCTCCCACCCCTCAGTACCCCTGGACGAAGCACGTGATCGCCCCGTGGCCCGCGGGCGCTTGTTCGGTCCAGGCCGCCGATCTCGACCAGGACGGCGACATGGACGTGGTGTCGGGCCTCTGGTTCGAGAACGACGGGGCGGCGGATCCGACGTTCACCCAGCGGCCGATCTCCACGTTCCCGACCGGCCAGTGGATGAACTCGATCTTCGTCAAGGACGTGGACCGCGACGGGGACCCCGACGTCCACTCGGCGGAGGACAACAGGATCTCCTGGCACGAGAACGACGGAAGCTCCCCTCCCGCCTGGACGAGCCATGCGATCTCCACCACGCCGGACATGGCCCTGGCGGTTCATGCGGCGGACCTCGACGGGGACACCGACGTCGACGTCGTCTCCGCGTCCTTCATGGACGACACGATCGCCTGGTACGAGAGCGATGGCGGGTCGCCGCCGAGCTTCACCGCGCACACGATCACCACGGGGGCCTGGGGCGCGAGGTCGGTCCACGCAGCGGACCTGGACGGGGACGGGGACGTGGACGTCCTCTCCGGCAGCCAGAACGATCACGACATCGTCTGGTACGTCAACGAGTCCGACTACGCCGACACGGACGGTGACGGGATGCGAGACGACCTGGACTGCGCGCCAGGCAATGCCACGGCCTTCGCCGTGCCGGGAGAGATCCGGAGCGTCCGGTTCGACGCAGCGGACGAGATGACCTGGAGCACGGAGGCTCCCCGCTCAGGGTCGGGCACGGTTTACGATGTGGTGCGGGGTTGGATCGGCGAGCTGCCGGTCGGAAGCGGCGGCCCCGGCGAAACGTGCGCGGTCCTGGCGACACCCGCCACCGGCCTGCCGGCGGATTCCTCGCCCGCCCCCGGGGTCGGTTACTACTACGTCGTCCGCGGCAAGAACGCCTGTGGCGTGGGGACCTACGGGTTCGCCTCCGGCCCGATCGAGCGCACGAGCGTCGCCTGTCGCTAGCCTTGCAATGGCGCTCGAGCAGCTCGCGCATGATCGAGCGGTGACAGCGGCTCTCGTCCTCGCAGTAGCAGCCGATCGACAGGTTCGCCGAGTGCGACAGGGCCGCGAGCAGGTCCCAGATCCGGCTCACCTCGGGGCGGTTCATCTCCGCGCGATAGCGCCGGACGAACCGGCGCCAGGCGCGCTCGTCGCGCAGCGAGCCGAGCGCGGTCTCGAGCAGCTCCTCGCTCGGCGCCAGGTTCGGCAGCCAGACGTCGTAGAGGTCGCGGGCCGCGAGCTCGCTCTTGGGAACGCCCCGCGGCGGGCGGCGGACGGTCCCGATGCGCAGCCCCTCGCGCGGCGTTCGCGGGCTCCCCAGGCGGACGATGCGGATCGGCATGGTCGTCCTCCGGCTCGCGCCATCATCTTCCCGGGCCGTGCGCTCTCGCAACCCGCTACGGACAGGCTACCCTGGGGAGTGAGATGCGGAGGGAGATCGCGACCGGGTTGCTCGCGGCCGCGGCGATCGCGGCGACCGGCTGCGGCGGCGAGGGCCGGCCCGACGTGCGCGGGGTCGTCCTCATCAGCATCGACACCTGCCGGGCGGACCGCCTCGGCGCCTACGGCGACCCGGGCGCGACCACGCCGTCGATCGACGCCGTCGCGCGCGAGGGAGTGCTGTTCGAGCAGGCGCAGACCACCAATCCGATCACTCTGCCGGCCCACGCCTCGCTGCTGACCGGCACGATCCCTCCCGTACACGGCGTGCGCAACAACGAGAGCTACCGCCTGGCCGAGGACCGGCTGACGCTGGCCGAGATCCTGCGCGAGCGCGGCTGGCGCACGGCGGCGTTCGTCGGTGCGTTCCCGCTCGCCGCGCGCTTCGGGCTCGCGCAGGGCTTCGAGACCTACGACGATGCGTTTCTCGGCCGCGCGACGCGCGGGACGCTGTTCAACGAGCGGTCGGCCGAGGAGGTGAGCCGCGCGGCGATCGCCTGGCTCGGGTCGCGGGGCGCCGAGCCGTTCTTCCTGTTCCTCCACTATTTCGATCCGCACGGACCGTACGCGCCGCCCGAGCCGTGGGCCTCGAGCCACCGCGAGCGTCCCTACGACGGCGAGATCGCCTACGCCGACGCGTGGATCGGGCGCGTCGTCGAGCAGTTGAAGGCGCTCGATCGCTACGACTCGACGGTGCTCGCCATCGTGTCGGACCACGGCGAGAGCCTGGGCGATCATGGCGAGCGCACGCACGGCTACTTCGTCTACGGCAGCACGATCCGCGTCCCGATGATCCTGCGACTGCCGGGAGGGCCGGTGGGGGCGAGGGTCGCCGAGGCCGTGAGCCTCGTGGACGTCGTGCCGACGGTGCTCGCCGCCGCCGGCATCGAGGCGCCGCCGGATCTCGATGGCATCGATCTCGGCCCGCTGCTGCGCGGGCGGAGCGCGGGGTTCGCCGAGCGCGACCTGTACAGCGAGTCGTTCCTGCCGGCGTCGTTCGGCTGCAGCCCGTTGCGCGGCCTCGTGCGCGACGGCTCGCGCTACGTGTGGTCGGTGCGGCCCGAGCTGTACCACCTGCGCCGGGATCCCGCCGAAGCGGACGACCTGTCGGCGCGGGAGCCGCAGCGCGTGCGGGAGCTGCACGATCGCCTGGCCGCGCTCGTGGGCACCCCTCGCGCTGCCACCGGCGGCGAGCCGGCGCCGGCCCTCGACGCGGAGAGCCGCCGTCGCCTCGCGGCCCTCGGCTACGTCGGCGGCGGGGCGGTCCGCGACGAGTTCGCGCTCGAGGAGTGGATGGAGGACCCGAAGGACTTCGTCGCGAGCTACGTCCGGATCATGGACGCGGAGTCCTCCTACGAAGCGGGCCGGTTGGACGAGGCGGAAGCGATCGGTCGCGAGATCCTCGCGCGGCGGCCGAAGCTGCTGCGGGTGCACGCGATCCTCGGCCGGGTCGCACTCGCCCGCGGGCGAGGCGCGGAGGCGATCGCGAGCTTCGAGCGGTTCCTCGAGATCGCCGCGGAACAGCGGGATCCGTCGGGGCAGCCGCGGTATCCCGACCTCGACCACCACGTCGCGGTGACGCACCTCAACCTGGGCCTCGCCTGGGGGCGGGAGGGAAACGGCGCGAAGGCGCGCGAGCAGCTCGAGCAGGCCCTGCTCCTCGGTCCCGATCTGGTCGAGGCTCACGTCGCGCTCGGCCGACTGCTCCAGACCCAACGGGATCCCGACGGCGCCCGCCCGCACTTCGAGCGGGCGCTGGCCCTGGCTCCGGACGACGCCCGCGCGCATTACGGGCTCGCCGTCGTGCTGGCGCGCGGCGGTGACGCGCGGGCCGAGGAGCACTACGCTCGCGCGATCGCATCCGACCCGGACCACGCCGAGGCGCATACCAACCTCGGCGCCCTGCTCGCCGGCCGCGGCGAGGTCGGACGCGCCCGCGGTCATTTCGAGCAAGCGCTGCGGATCGACCCGGGCAACGCGCTGGCGCACGCGAACCTGGGGAACGTGCTCGTCGGCGAGGGGCGGCTCGAAGAGGCTCGAGCGCACTACGAGCAGGCGCTGCGCCTGCGCCCCGACGAGCCCACCGCGCGTCGCGGCCTGGCGCACGTTCGAGCGCGGCTGGGCGACGGTCGCTGAGGCGCTCGTGGCCTGCGGCCGACCCGCGCGCACGCCGAGGCCGCGCGTGCCGGAACTGCCGGCGAACGTCGGCTTGTCCCGGCAGGTCCCTGCCCCCTACAATCCGCTGCCCGAGTTCCGATCGCGACCCTGGCCGAGCCTGGCCCCGTGCCGGGAGCGGACCGGACGCGGTCCGATCGCAGCGCTCGGAGGAGGGACCGTTCATGCGCAAGCCACGCTGGATCGCCGTCACGTCGATCGTGCTGCTCGCCCTGCAGGCGGCGGCCGCCCAGGAGCGGGACGACCGCGGGCCCATCACCTGGCTCGCCTACAGTCACGTGAAGCCGGGCATGACCGGAGCCGCGGTCGCGCACGCGCTCGAGGACCAACCGCTGATGGACGAGCTGATCGCCGCCGGCACGGTGCTGTCGTGGGGGATGGCCACGCCGATCAACCATGACCCGGGCGACACCTGGAACTTCCTCCAGTGGGTCACCGTGGGGAGCTGGGCCGACATCGACCTCTGGTCCGGCGCCGTGATGGGCAAGCTGAACGCGCTGTCCGCGCAGGAGCGCAAGGCGCTCGAGCAGCGGTTCCACGAGATCCACGTCGACGGGTCGCACTTCGACGAGGTCGTTCGGCAATCGGTGATCTCGCCGGCCGCGGCGGCCCCGAAGTACTTCTACGTCGCGGATTTCGTGGCCAAGGCCGGCCAGGGCGAAGCGCTGGTCGAGTTCTTCAGGCAGGCGGTGGTCCCGCTGCTCGACCCGCTGGTGGCCGAGGGCACGCTGACCGCGTACGGCGTGGCCACTCCCGAGCTGCACATCCGCGCCGACTGGACGCACCGCTTCTGGTACGCCCTGCCGAGCCTGGGCGCGATCGGCAAGATGACGAAGCGGTTCGAGCAGGCGCGGACGCCGGCGTTCGACGCCTGGGCCGGATCGCTGTTCGCCCCCGAGGGCCACTCGGACAAGGTGCTGATGGTGCTGCACTACGCCCGCTGACGGGCCGCTCCGGAGGGACCGCGACCCCGGATCGGCACGTCGCGTCCGCGGCAGGTCATGGTTCCGTTCGACGAACTGAGCCCATGACCTGGCGGCGTGAGTCCGGCGCCCGACGCTCCACCACGTAGCTGGCCGCACTCCGAGACCACCCGCACGCGGAGCGACGACCCGCGCCGCGAGCCGCTCCGTAGAAGCCCGGCTCCTCCCGGGATCCTTCGTCCCCGTCGCCCGCGGCGGTCGGCCGCCCGGCTCCTACCCGGGATCCTTCGTCCCGGCCTGCGCGGACACCTGGCGAAGGATCGCGCCCCGGGCCCCGCTCTCAACACAGAAGCAGGCGCTCGGTCTCGCCAGCGGGACCGGTCGCAGGAACGACGGAGCACGACGGGTGTCGTGAGGAAATGAGGGAGGTTACGATGCGAACGACCTTGTGGAGGCGAAGTCTGCAGGTGGCCCTGCTGGTCGCGGTGTCCGCGCCGGCGAGCTGGGCCGGAGACGGCCGGGATCCTCGTGGCGGCGTCCGTCGAGACGGCCCGCTGGGCTCGCTGGCCCAGGACGCGCTGGATCGGGCCCGCGGGGCGGGCGGACACGACGACGGGGGCGAGATGCCGTTCTCCGTGGCCAACGTGTTCTTCGAGCTGAACGAGACGGACTCGGACCTCGGGATCCACGCGCTGATCGACGGCGAGCCGTGGAAGACGCTCGAGATCGAGACGCCGAACGGGCGCGAGAATCTCGCGATCCGCCTGAGCGGCAGCCTGCGCCAGCAGGGCCTGACGGAGCTGTTCTTCGAGAGCGCGGAGCCGCCGTTCGACGTGCTGGACCCCGAGAAGTTCTTCCGGCGGTTTCCCGAGGGCGAGTACGAGATCGAGGGCACGCTGGTCGGCGGCGGCGAGCTGGAGAGCACCGACCAGGTCACGCACCTGATCCCGGCCCCGGCGGAGAACATCGCGGTCAACGGGATGGCCACGCCGGAGGACTGCGAGGAGGGCCCGGTCCCCGTCGTCGGCGCGCCGTTCGTGATCACGTGGGACGAGGTCACGCACTCGCATTCCGAGCTGGGCCGGACCGACGAGCCGATCGAGGTCGTCAACTACGAGGTCGTGATCGAGCGCGAAGAGCCGGCCCTGAAGTTCACGATCATCGTCGACCCGAGCGTCACGCAGGTGACGATCCCGGCGGGGCTGACCGGCTCCGGCGACAGGATCAAGCTCGAGGTGCTGGTCGAGGAGGAGAGCGGGAACCAGACGGCGATCGAGACCTGCTTCGAGGTCGACTGACCCCCCGGGGCTCCGTTCGCCGGCACCTCCTCGCCGGCGGACGGAGCCCCGTCCCGTTCGATGCTGCGGGAGTCGCCACGATGCGCCATGGAATTGGACCGACCTGCCTCGCCGCCGCACTGCTGCTCCTCGCCGGTTCGGTCGAGGCCGTGGAGAAGCGCGCGCCGGCCACGCCGGTGCGTGAGACACGGCTCGAGCGTCTGACGCGTGCGCTGGCCGAAGGTGACGTCCGGGCGCGTCTCGCTGCCGTGTCCGGACTGATCGCGCTCGGTGGCGAGCCGGTGGTGGCCGCGCTGGCCGCTGCGGCGGTCTCGGACGCGAGCCCCGCCGTGAGGGAGGAGGCCACCTACGGCCTGGGGCAGGTCGGCACCGCGGCCGCGACGCACGCCCTCGGCAAACTGCTGCTCGACCCGGAACCCGACGTGCGCGAGGCCGCGATCGAGGCCGCCGCTGCCGCAGGCGGCGACGCCGCTGCTCGCGTGCTCGCCTTCGCGTTGGGCGACGAGGATCCCGCGCTGCGTGAGGAGGCGGTGTATGCGCTGGGCGAGATCGGCGGCGAGGTCGCGATCGGGGTCTTGCAGCGGGCGCTGACCGACGACGACCAGTCGGTGCGCGAGGCGGCCGCCGCAGTCCTGGCGGAGATCCGTCCGCAGCCGTGAGATCCGCGCCCCCGCGTCACCCTGACCCTAACGCGCGTCCCGCAGCGCGGCGACGATCCGCTCGGGGCGCACGCGGACACGCCAGTTCTCCGTGAGGTCGCGCCAGACGACGTGTCCCCGGCGATCGAGGACGAACGTCGCAGGACGCGCGAGATCGCCGCCCGGGACGCCGTCCGCGTGCAGCACACCGTAGGCCCGGATCACGCGGGCTTCCGGATCCGACAGCAGCGGGAAGCTCAGGCCGTACGCCGCGGCGACCTCGCGGCTGCGCTCGGGAGGGTCCACGCTGACGGCCAGCACCTCGCCGTCCGCGGCCCGGATGTCGTCGATGCGGGACTGCAAGCCTTGCAGCTCGGAGAGGCAGAAGGGTCACCAGAAGCCGCGGTAGAAGGTCAGCACGACCTTCTTCCCGCGGAAGTCGGCGAGACGCCGCAGGCCGCCCTCGTGGTCCGTCAGCTCGAAGCCCGGCGCCGTGCCCAGCGTCCGCGCGCGTTCGGTCGGCGCGGGCAGCCAGTACGAGACGCCGAAGACGTAGAACACGAACGCCGCGGCGACGAGCGCCGACGCACCGAACGCGATCGGCGCGACGATCCGCCGGCGACGGACGGCACCCCCGTGGTACGCGGCCAACAGACCGAGCCCCGTCAGCACGACACCGGCCGCGACGAGCGGCAGGTTGACCCACGGGAAGTCGCGCAGCGGTGGGAACCGGGCGAAGATCAGGAAGTAGCTGACGGCTCCGACCAGCGTCACGAGCGGCCCGAGCCACAGCGCGTGATTCCCGCGCGAAGGGGACGATCGATCGTTCATCGGCGCGACTCCTTCGCGCGCCGCGCGGCGTCGCGGTCGGGCGTTCGCCGGCGTCGAAGGTCGTCGCGGGTCAACTCAGGGCCGCGGCCGCCTCGAGTGCGGCTTCGAACACCCGGTCGCGCACCGGCTCCTGCAGCGTGCCGCACAGCAACGCCGCCTCGTCCCGCTGCGGAAGCTGCACCTTGCGCGGCAGCGGGCACGATGAACGGACCTCCACCGTGGACACGATGATGTCGGCGTCGGGCCCCGCCCGTCGCACCGTGAACAGCCCGCGGGACCCCTGGCCGGCGCTCTCGATCCGCACCGAGGACACCTGGCCCGCGGGCAGGGCGCTCTCCCGGCTCAGCTCGATCGTCACCCGGCGACCGTCGCGCGCCCGCCAGCGACGGGGACGGTCGCCCGGCGTCCAGCCCAGCCGCGAGGCGAGCCATCCCGCGATCGACGCCCCCGCGGCGGTCAGCCCACCCTCGGCCGCCGGTCCCCCGGCCGCGACGGCGACGCGCTCGACCGCGTCGAGATGGGCCCGCATCGCCGGCGTGTCGAACAGCGCGGCGACGGCCTCGCGCCACGGATCGAGGCGCATCCACGCGATGTCCGCCACGTGCCCGTGCCAGCCCGGTCGGGCCGCGATGCGCCGCAGCTCCTTCAGCCGGTCCGCGGGCCGCTCCAGCCGCGCGCTGTCCACGATCCAGCAGTCGGACAGCTCCTGCAGCGGCGCGAGCAGCGGGTCGTCCTGCAGCGCCGGCCGGCGCCACCAGGTGAAGACCGGCATCTCCCCCACGAGCAGCGTCAGGATCGACCCGGACACCAGCGGAGCCGCGTCCGGGCCGGTCTCGAGCGTGATCTGCTCGCTGCACACCGTCCTCCCGCCCGCGGCGAGATGGCAGTTCGCGGAGACGAACGCGTTCAATCCCCGCACCTCGTCCGTCGGGACGAGCAGGATCGCGCGACCCGGCGCGCTCGCGACGGTGCGCGCGACGACGGCGCTCGCGCCTGCGACCTCCGCGCCGCCTTCCGCGCAGACGACGATCAGGTTGTGCTCGCACGCCCGGACCACGGCATCGTCGCCGGCCGACTGGCTGCGCCACAGCGCGGCCAGCTCGCGCTCGATCCCGGCCAGCCCGCCGGCCGGGCGCTCGCCCGCGGCGTCCGTCACAGCCTCCTCCACGCGCGCCCGCCGTGCGCCACGAGGTCGTCCGCCTCCTGCGGGCCCCAGCTCCCCGCCGGGTACCCGCGCACGCGCGTGCGGGTCTCGGCCCAGCCGGCGAACAGCGAATCGACGATGCCCCACGAGGTCTCGACCTCGTCGCGGCGGATGAACAGCGTCGCGTCGCCGAGGATCGCGTCGAGGATCAGCCGCTCGTAGGCTTCCGGCGGCTCCAGCCCGAACGACGTGCCGTAGCGGAAGTCCATCCCCACCGGCTGGATCCGCGGGCGCGGGCCGGGGACCTTCGAGTTGAACCCGAGCGTGATCCCCTCGTCCGGCTGGATCCCGAGCGCCAGGGTGTTGGCCGCGAGCGGCTGGGTGAAGAGCCGGTGCGGCACGTCGCGAAAGCGCAGCGCGACCTCCGTGATGCGCTTGGCCAGCCGCTTGCCCGACCGGACGTAGAACGGCACGCCGGCCCAGCGCCAGTTGTCGACGTGCAGCCGCGCGGCGACGTAGGTCTCGGTCCCGGAGTCGGGTGCGACGCGCGGCTCGTCGCGGTAGCCGGGGACGGGCCGGCCGTCGATCACGCCCTCGGCGTACTGGCCGCGGACCGTCGCCTCGCGGACCTGGTCGGGGCCGAGCGGGCGCACGGCGTGGAGCACCTTCACCTTCTCGTCGCGGATCGCGTCGGGCTCGAGCGACACCGGCGGCTCCATCGCGGTCAGACACAGCAGCTGCGAGACATGGTTCTGCAGCATGTCGCGCGTCGCGCCCGCGCGGTCGTAGTAGTCGCCGCGGTCCTCGATGCCGAGCGACTCGGCGACGGTGATCTGCACGTGATCGACGTACTTCTGGTTCCACAGCGGCTCGAGGATGGCGTTGCCGAAGCGGAAGACCAGCAGGTTCTGCACCGTCTCCTTGCCCAGGTAGTGGTCGATGCGGTAGATCGCGGACTCGGCGAAGGTCGCGCTGACCGCGCGGTTCAGCTCCCGGGCGCTCGACAGGTCGCGACCGATCGGCTTCTCGAGCACGATGCGGGCCCAGCTCCCGGCGCGTCCCGGCCGGTGCAGGCCGGCCTCGCGCAGCCGCCCGACGATCCCGGGGACGGCGTCGGGCGGCGTGGCCAGATAGAACAGGCGGTTGCCGGAGGTCGCCCGTCGCCGGTCGACCTCGTCGAGGTGGGCCGCCAGCCCACCGAACCCGCCGTCGTCCTCGCCAGCCACGACGTAGGACAGCCCGTCGGCGATCGCCGACCACAGGTCGTCGCTCGGTCGCCGGCGCGAGTGGGCGCGGACGGCCTCGGCCATCGACTGCCTGAACTCGTCGTCCGCTCGCGGCTTGCGGGCCACGCACACGACGGCGAACCCGCCGGGCAGCAGGCGGTCGACGTGGAGGTTGTAGAGGGCGGGCAGCAGCTTGCGCCGCGCGAGGTCGCCGGAGCCGCCGAAGATCACCAGGGCGCACGGCTCCGCTCCGCGCTCGCGTCGCAGACCCTTCCGCAGCGGATTGTCGGACTCGTGCGCTGCCATCGCGTGCATCGCGGGGCCGGCCCGGCGGCGGACGGCCATCATAGAACAGCCCGGGGGACGGGGACGAACGAGCGCCGCTCGGGAGATAATGAGCGGGAACGACCGATGACGGACTGGACGCTCCTCGCGATCGACCGCCTGCTCGGCGCCTCGGTGGCGGCGGCGCTGGTCGTCGCGCTCGCGACGCGCGGGCGCGGCGGCCGCTTCCGCCCGCTCTTGGGCTGGGCCGGTTTCTGGGCGCTGTTCGCCGGGCTGTTGGCGGGGATGGTCAAGCTGCCTCCCGCGGTCTCGCTGGTCCTGCTCGGCGTCGTGATGTACGCCGGGCTGAGGACGTGGTTCTTCGTCACGCCGCTCCGGCCACAGGACCGGTTCGCGATCCTCGGCGCCTACCTGTCGATTCCCGTGGCGCTGTGGCCGGGCTACGTGGGGGCGCACGGCGCGGCGCTGGCCGCCGTGCCGATCCTGCTGTTCCTGACCTTTCCGGTGCTCCTCGGCACGGGCGCCGCGGAGGAAGGCACCCTCGACGCGCTCGGCCGGTTGCTCCTCGGGGTGCTCGTCTTCGTATTCTGTGCGGCGCACCTGGGCCTGCTCGTACGCCGCGAGCAGCTCGAGCTGTTCGGCGTGCTGGCGCTCGCGGCGGACCTGCCACAACGGCTGGCCGGGCGCTTCGAACCGGGGGCGACTCGGGCCCGGCCCGCGTCCGGAATCGCGATCGGCGCGCTGCTCGCGGCCGGGCTCGGCTGGTGGGCCGGTCCGTGGTGCGGCGTCGCCGCGGGTCTCGCCGCGAGCGCGGGCGTGCTCGTCGCCGCCGGAGTCGCGATGGGAGCCGTGGTGATCCGCGCCGTGCTGCGCGACCTCGGCCTGTCGACCCAGACGCTCCACGGCCGCGGTGCCTTCCTGGATCGGGTCGTGCCGCTGATCTATGCTGCTCCCTTTTTCTACTACTCCCTCGTCGAATTCACCTGAGGCCTCGTGCAGCAGCAGCTCCGACGGCTGATCCTCTACGCCTTCCAGTTGTGCATCGCCCGCCCCATCCTGTTCGGGCTGGTGGGAGTCCGCTACCGCCGCCGCGGCACGCTTCCCCCCGGGCCGTGTCTCGTCGTGGCGAACCACAATTCCCACCTCGACGCCGCGGTCCTGCTCGCGATGTTCCCGCTGCGGCGCGTCCACCTCGCGCACCCGGTGGCCGCCGCCGACTACTTCGAGGCCAACTGGTTCATGCGGATGTGGGCGATGCTGTTCCTCAACAGCGTCCCGATCGAGCGCAAGCCGGCCCGCGGCGTCGATCCGCTCAAGCCGCTCGCCGACCGGCTCCAGGCGGGGCAGAGCCTGATCTTCTTCCCCGAGGGCAGCCGCGGCGAGGCGGGCGTCGTCGCACCCTTCCGGCCGGGAGTCGGGATGCTGCTGCGCGCCGTGCCCGGGCTGGCCGTCGTGCCGGTCTACCTCTCGGGTCCCGAGCGCATCTGGCCGCGAGGTCGGATCATCCCCGTCCCGCTCAGCATCGACGCCAACGTCGGGAAGCCGCGAACCTACCCGGCGGACCAGGACGCACGGGCGCTCGCCGAGCGCGTGCGCCACGACGTGCTGGCCCTCGCTCCGCCGCCGCGGCCGGTTCCCGGGCAGCGTCCTCGCCCGCCCCTGCGGATCGCGGTCTGCTGTCCTGACGAGGAGCGCCGGCGGGAGCTGCAGCGGTTGCTGGTCGAGCGGCTCGACCCGGCCGCCGCGGGGCCCGCCGTCGAGGTCGAGGCCTGGCCCGCGGTGTGGTGGCTGCGGCTGCTCGCCCGGCTGCTGGTGCCCGGCGATCGGGCCGCGCGCGAGCGGCTCGTCGCGCTCGTCGAACGGGCCCGGCTCGACGAGACGCTGGGGTACGCTCGACCGGCGCGGTTCCTCGTCGGCGGCGGCGCCGCCCTGGTGGATCTCCTGGCGGGGGAAGTGACCGCGGCGCGGCGCGTGCCCCTCGACGAGCGCGGCCTGGACCGCCTCATGCAGCAGCTCACCGGGGAGCGACCGGTCCCCGTCTCGGAGTGGAGGAGCTTCCTCCGGCGCGGCACGGAGGTCTGGCTCACCCACGCCCTCCGGCTGGCGCGGCTGCGGCCTCCCGACGTTTTGGCCCTCGTCCCGACGTCGATCCCCGCACTCGAGGCGCAGCAGGAGAGCTACCGGGAGGTCGCGGGCTCGCTCCGCCGGCGCAGCCGCACGCAGGTGATCGACCTCGGGGAGGAGCCGCTGCCGCCCGAGCAGGCCGCCGAGCGGCTGGCCGACGTCTGTCGGTCGCTGGCCGCCCCGGCTGCCGTCGGGGGGGCCTGATCGGCGGCGTTTTCCGCCGCCGGCGGCTTTCCGGAGAGCGGCTCCGAGGACGCCCGGAGGACCGCCGCCGTCCCGCCCTCCGGGGGGCGACCGCGCCGATTCCGGCCGGAAAGCGTCCGCTCCCGGCGTGAGGGCCGTGCGTCGATGGACTAAAATCGTCGTGGTGCCCGCGAACGGCAGGTTGACGGGCGGCCATCGCGAGCGGACTTTGTTCGTTGCAGGGGGTGGGGCGACCGGGCCCGGAGGCGTGAGCGTCATGAGTGGACCCCAGACCTTCCAGCGCCTGAGCCGCGAGGCGCTCGAAGAGCATCGTCAGATCCACTTCTACCTGGACCAGGTGGCCCAGGCACTGGCCCGCCTCGAGGGCGGGATCACCGACGTCGAGCCGATGCGCCGGCTCGCGGCCCAGCTCGCGGCGCTCAAGGACCGGCTGCAGGAGCACCACCACAACGAGGAGAGCGGCGGGTTGTTCGAGGCGATCCTCGAGGCGCTGCCGTCCCGGCGCGTCGAGATCGACCGGCTGGCGAACCAGCACGAGCGGATGATCGAGATCCTCGAGATGGCGCGGCTGCACGCCAAGCGCGGCGAGGTCACCGAGTTCGACGCGCTGCGGGTCGACCTCCAGAAGTTCCTGCAGATGTTCCGCGAGCACGAGCAGCACGAGGAGCAGCTGCTGACCCAGGCGATCGGCAAGGAAACCCGCGAGCTGCTCGATTCCTGACGCCGCGCAGCCGGCCGTTCCCGTGCGCCCCATCCGCGACCCTGCGCCAGGTCCCGCGTCGGCCTCCGGCGCGAGCCGCCGCGCCGCCTGAGGCCGGATGCTGAACGGGATCTTCGTCGTCGCCGTCCTGGCCTCGATCCTGCTCGCGGCCCACACCGGCCGGATGCCGGAGCTGACCGCCGCGATCCTCGACGATTCGCGCAAGGCGGTCGACGTCGCGCTGAAGCTGGTCGGCGTGATGGCGTTCTTCCTCGGCCTGATGAAGGTCGCCGAGGAGGGCGGGCTGCTGCGCGACCTCGCCCGGCTGGTGCGGCCCGTGATGCGGCGCCTGTTCCCCGCGGTCCCGCCGGAGCATCCGGCGATGAGCGCGATGGTGCTCAACATCGCGAGCAACCTGCTGGGGCTGGCCAACGCCGCCACGCCGTTCGGGATCCGCGCGATGGAGGAGCTGGACAAGCTCAACGGGCGCAAGGGCACCGCGACCAACGCGATGGCCCTGTTTCTCGCGATCAACACCGCCGGCCTGGCGCTGCTGCCGTCCGGGGCGATCGCGCTGCGCGCCGCCGCCGGCTCGCGCGAGGCGGCCGCGATCCTGGTCCCGACCTGGTTCGCGAGCGGTTGCGCGACCACGGTCGGGATCGTCGCCGCGCTCGTCCTGGCCCGGCTCCCCGCGTTCCGCCGCAGCGAGCCGCCGGCCGCGGCTCCGCTGCCGGGCCCGGAGGCACCGTCGCCGGCGGAGACCGACAGCGTGCGCGCGAGCGGCGCCTGGCGTCGCCGGCTGCTCGCCCTCTTCTGGCTCGTGCTCCTCGTGCTGCTCGGCCGCCACCTGCTGCTCGAGCTGCGCCAGGCCGCGCCGTTCGAGCTGGCGCGCGAGGTGCTCTCGCACTGGATGCTCCCGGCCCTCGTCGCTGCGCTCGTGCTCTACGGATGGTCGCGGCGCGTCCGCGTCTACGACTCGCTCGTGGAGGGAGCGAAGGAGGGCTTCCAGGTCGCGCTGCGGATCATCCCGTTCCTGGTCGCGATCCTCGTCGCCGTCGGGATGTTCCGCGCCTCGGGTGCGATGGCGCTGATCGTCGACGCCACGGGCCCGCTCACCGGGCGCATCGGTCTTCCGTCCGCGGCGCTGCCGATGGCGATCCTGCGGCCGCTGTCGGGCTCGGGCGCGATGGCCGTGATGGTCGAGGCGATGGACACCTACGGGCCGGACAGCCTCGTCGGCACCATGGTGAGCACGTTCCAGGGCAGCACCGAGACCACCTTCTACGTGCTCGCCGTCTACTGCGGCGCCGTCGGAGTCAAGCGCACGCGGCACACGTTGCCGGCCTGCTTGCTGGCCGACGTCGCCGGGATCCTCGGGGCGGTCCTGATCGTCCAGTTGCTGTTCGGCTGAGCTCGCACGAGCGGCGCAGCCGGGGCGCCGGCGACGCCCGTGCCGCTGCGCCGCCGAGCCGTTCGGCACCGCGCGGACCCCCGCGCGCTTGACGCTCGGCCCCGCCGATGGTAGCCTTCACCTTCGTGGAGAGGCGTACAGGACGTTCAGCCTGTCCCTGGCACTGGGGCCGGACCCTCTGGCGAGGGGACCGGCTCACGACGAGGTGAGAACCGCGGGCGCTCGGCAACGAGCGCCCTTGTTGTTTTGAGGGGCCCGGAGCCGCCGGGCTCGAGGAGGATCCGTCGCGGTGGATGTTCGCGAGCAGGTGTCGCGCCTGGTCCGGCTCCAGCAGCTGTCGGAGAGCATCCGCGCGGCGCGCAAGGTCGAGCAGGACGCCCCCGGGAGGATCGAGCAGATCGAAGCCCGCTTCCGCGAGCGCAACGCGGAGTACGTCGCCGTACGCGAGCGGTACGAGGCGCTGCAGTCCGACCAGCGGCTCCGCTCCGGCGCCCTGGACCTCTTGGAGGACCACCGGGCGAAGTACATGAACGACCTGATGCAGGTGAAGAACCAGCGCGAGTACGCCGCGATGCTCAAGGAGATCGACGCGGTCAAGTCGCAGATCTCGGAGAACGAAGAGGCCGTGCTCAAGGACCTGGAGGAGATCGGGACGATCGAGGGCGAGCTGGCCACGCACGAGGAGCACATCCGCGAGGAGCGCGTGCTGGTCGAGCGCGAGTCGGCCCAGGTCCAGACCGAGGCCGAGCAGGCGCTGGCCGCCATCGCGGCGCTCGAGCAGGAGCGGAGCAGGCTCGAGGCCGAGCTGCCGCTCAGCCTGGTGCAGGCCGTGCGGCGCCTGGAGAGCGGACGCGGCGGCGTGTTCCTGGCGAAGGTGGTGGACGGCGTCTGTCAGTCGTGCTTCGTCCGCGTCCGGCCGCAGGTCTACCAGGAGATCAAGCTCGGCGCGCGGTTGCACAGCTGCAGCAGCTGCCAGCGGCTGCTGCACCACGACCGCCCGGCTCGCTCCGCTTCCGCCGACGAGACGGCGGCGAGCCGCAGCGACGCGGTCGAGGCCGTCGATGGCGGCGCGGTTTAGGGCGGCGATCGACGGCGCCTCCCGCGGCAATCCCGGGCCCGCGGCGTGGGCCGTGGCGGTGCTCGACGACGCGGGCGAGTGTGCCGAGGGCCACTCCGGACTGCTCGGCCGGGCGACGAACAACGTCGCCGAGTACCAGGCGCTGCTCGCGGCGCTGAAGCTGGCCGGCGAGCGCGGGGCGGCCGAGGTCGAGATCCAGGCCGACTCGGAGCTGATCGTGCGCCAGATCACCGGCGCCTACCGCGTGCGGCACCCGGCGCTCAAGCCGCTGCACCTCGAGGCCGCGCGGCGCATCCGCGGTTTTGCCTCGTTCCGCATCCGCCACGTGCGGCGGCAGGAGAACGCGGCCGCCGACCGGCTGGCCAACGTCGCGCTCGATCGCGCCGAGGCCGAGGCTCCGGCCGCCGAATCCGGCGTGCGTTGAAGGACGCGGTCGCGAGCGCCTACGCCCGGGTCCGGGAGCGGATCGCGCGGGCCTGCGCCCGCGCCGGCCGCGCTCCGGACGCGGTGCGCCTGGTCGCCGTGTCCAAGTCGTTTCCGGCCGAGCGCGTGCTCGAGCTGGCGGCCTGCGGGCACGCGCTGTTCGGGGAGAACCGGGTGCAGGAGGCGCTGGGCAAGATCGAGCGCGTCGGTCCCGGGGTGAGCTGGCACCTGGTCGGCCATCTCCAGCGGAACAAGGCGCGGCAGGCGGTCGGGACGTTCGAGCTGATCCACGGCGTCGACGACGCCGAGCTGGCGCGCGAGATCGCGCGGCGTGCGGCGGCGCGCGGGATCCGCCAGCAGCTCCTGGTGCAGCTCAACCTGGCGCAGGAGGCGACGAAGTCCGGTGTCGCGGAGGCGGAGCTGTGGCCGCTGCTCGAGCTGGTCGCCGGGCTGCCGGCGCTCGAGCTGCGCGGGCTGATGACGATCCCGCCGCTCCCCGCCGCGCCGGAGGACTCGCGCCGCTGGTTCGCGCTGCTGCGCGAGCGCCGCGACGCGGCGGCGCGCCGCTTCGGCCAGCCGCTGCCCGAGCTGTCGATGGGCATGACCGACGACTTCGAGGTCGCGGTGGAGGAAGGCGCGACGCTGGTCCGCGTCGGCCGCGCGCTGTTCGGCGAGCGACGCTGAACGCGGCTGGGTTATCCTGCCCGGATGTTGCGGCTCGGCGGACTGGCGGAGCGCGCGGCTCCGCTGCTGATGGCGGCGCTGGCCGGTGTCGTCTCGTTCCGTCGCGTCGACGACCCCGACACCTGGTGGCACCTCGCCGCCGGCCAGTGGATCGTGGCGCACCGCGCGATCCCGGCGACGGACGTGCTGTCGCACACCGTGCCGACGCACCCCTGGATCAACGTGCAGTGGGCGTACGACGTCCTGCTCTACCTGCTGTTCCGCGCCGGGGGCCCGACCAGCCTGATCGTCGCCGCGGCGGCGGGCTACGTGCTCGCGGTCTGGATCGTGATGCGGATCCTGCGCAACGCGATCGGCAACGTGGGGGCGGCGCTGCTCGTGCTGTGGGCGCTGGCGATCGTGCAGGAGCGGCTCCACATCCGCCCCGAGATGGTCTCCTTCCCGCTGCTGGCCGCGACCTTGGCCCTGCTCGAGGTCGGGCGGCGGCGCGACAGCCGCTGGCTGTGGCTGCTGCCGGCGATCGTGGTCGCCTGGGTCAACTCGCACTCGCTGTTCATCATCGGGCTGTTCGCGATCGGCTGCTCGATCGCGGGGGCCGTCGCCGCCCGCAGCGGACTCCTGCCCGCCGGCTGGCGCGCGGGCTCGGCGTGGGAGCCGGAGCCGCTGCGGCGGCTGCTCCTGGCCGGGGCGCTGGCGGCGCTCGCCGCGCTGGCCAACCCGTTCCTGCTGCGCGGGGCGCTCTTCCCGTTCAAGCTGATGTCGCGGATCAACGGCTCGAATCCGGTGTTCGCCACGATCGGGGAGTTCCGCCGGCCGCTCGACGCCCCGTTCGTCGCGCTGGCGGGGAGTGCCTACGTGCCGCTGCTCGTCTACGGCACGATCGTCGTCGGCCTGTGGGCGCTGTTCGCCCTCGCGCCGCGCCGCGCGCGCCCGCGTGGCCCCGCCGGCGTCCCGATCGGCCACGACCTCGCCGACCTGCTGTTCTTCGCGGGCCTCGCCTATCTGTCGGTCCTGGCGTGGCGCAACCTGGGGCTGTTCGCGCTCGGCGCGCTGCCCGCGATCGCACGCGGCTCGGCGGCGCTCGCCGCCCGCTGGCCGGCGGCCGACCGGCTCGCGCCCTGGTCGCGCGTGGCGGCGGTGCCGCTCGCGGTCGCGATCGGCTGCGCCGGGTGGTTCGTGGCGAGCAACCGGCTGTACGAGTGGGACGGCCAGCCCCGGGAGTTCGGCACGGGCATCCTCGAGACCAGCGGGCCGCTCAACGCGAGCGCCTTCGCCCGCCAGGCCGGGCTGCCCGCGAACGTGTACAACGACCTCTCGGCGGGCGGCTACTTGGCGTGGGACAACCCGTGCGGGACGGGAGTGTTCGTCGACGGCCGGCTCGAGGTCTACGACACGGAGTTCTTCGAGAGCTATCGCGCCACGCTGACCAGTCCCGGCGCGTGGCAGCAGGCCGCGGACCGCCACGGCATCAACACCGTGATCGTCTTCCATCGCTGGCGAAACCGCCACGGGCTGATCGGCTGGCTCGCGACCAACGTCGACTGGGCGCTGGTCTACTTCGACGAGGTCGCGGTGGTCTTCGTCCGCCGGCAGGGGAACGAGGCGGCGATCGAGCGCGCCCGCGCGATCTTCCCGGAGTGGGGCCAGCGCGTGCTCGAACGGTTGTCCGGTCCGGTCTCGCGCTGGCAGCGGCCCGTCGGGCGGTCCGAGGCCCTGGACGGCTACGCGAACCTGATGGACACGCTGGGCCGGCCGGAAGCGGCCGGGGAAGCGCGGCGCCTGCTCCAGCGACTCGCCGGCTGACGGCGGTCGCCGGCAGCGGCCGCCTCGCTCAGCGCCGGCGCAGCAGCAGCTCGGCGCCGAAGCGCGTCCCGTCCCGGAACGGCGGCTCGCCCTCGAGCCACACGCTGCGGTAGCGCTCGCGGACCCAGGCCATCAGGCGCGTGCCGTAGTCGGTCCCGAAGAAGCGAGCGCCGTACTCGGCCGTGTTGCGATGCAGCAGCAGCACGGCGTCCGGAGGATGCGCCTCGAGCGCGGCCAGCATCGCGTCCTCGCCGTACAGCGCGGTCTCGAGCGGCATGAACGAGACGAAGCGCGTCGGGCTCGGCCGCCGCGCCAGGTAGTTCACCATCACGCCCTCCGGCAGGACGACGAAGCTCGCTCCTGGCTGGAGGCGCTCCCCGATCTGCGCCAGCGCCGCGCCGACATAGCGCCCGCGGGCCTCGGACACGAACCGGTCGCGCCCGGCGGAGACGACGTGGCCCTTGATGCCGAAGTAGGCGTTGGACTTGGCCAGGAAGATCGCGCACAGCCCGATCCACCCGCCGCACAGCAGCGCGAGCGCCAGCCGTGCGTTGCCGCCCCGCTCGCGCAGCCGGCGCGGGATCTCGTGCAGCGCGGTGGCGACGAGGACGACCGCGCCGGGCATCGCCAGCACGAAGCCGTAGTGCTGCACTCGGACGTTCAGCGCGACCTTCGCCAACAACAACAGCGAGACGACGCAGAGAACCGCTCGCGTGCGGCGGCGCTCACGCTCCTCGCCCTTCGCGCCGCGCAACCGGCGCACGTCGGTTGCGAGAAGCAGCAGCAGGAACAGCGGCAACGGCAGGGCGATGCTCTCGAGCGGGATGCGACCGCGTGCCAGGAACACCGCGTACGCCGCGAGCGGCACGACCGCCAGAGCCAGGGCGGTCGAGCGCAACGGCGCGGCGCGCGCGGCCCGGCCGCACACCAGCAGCACGCCGGCGAGGAACGCGGCGTACGCCGCCGCCGACAGGCCGATCTTGAGCAAGCTCGCGCCGGGATCGGCGATTCCCATCACGTCGCGGTAGAAGGGGAAGTCGAGCGACGAGACGCCGAACAGCGGGAGCCATGCGCCGAGCGCGCCGTGCCAGGCGCTGGCCGAGCCGCCGGCGGCGCCGAGCAGCACGCAGGCGACGCCGACCGGCGCCGCGGCGCCGAGCAGGAACCAGCCGAGGCGGGGCCAGCGTGCCGCGGCCGGCGGACGCTCCGCGCCGGCGCGGAGAATCGCCGCGCCGACCAGGCCGCCGCACAGCGCGAGCAGGATCTCGGCCTTCGTCAGCCACGCCAGGCCCAGGCAGCAGCCGCTCGCGGCAACGAGCCCGAGCGACCGGCCGCCCGACCGTCGCCGCTCGCGGCTCGCGGTCGGCGGGGCCGGGCCGTCGGCCGGCGCCGCCGGATGCTGTGCGCGCAGGAACAGCGCGAGCGCGGCCAGCGCCCACAACAGCCCGTGGGTCATCTCGTGCGCGTACGGCGCGACGTAGTTGTAGTTGGCACAGCCGAAGTACTGCGAGAAGGAGAAGACGAGCAGCAGCGTCAGGCACCCGGCTGTGGCCGCCAGCGGGCCGGTCGCGCGGCGCAGCAGCCAGTACAGCAGGAACGTGATCAGCGCCAACAGCGCGAGGTTGGCCGCGACGAGCGTCGTCAGCCCGACGCCGAAGACGCGGAACAGCAGCGCGTTGAAGTAGGCCGAGAACGGGCCATTCAGGTGCGCGAGGTCGCGGTACAGCACCTCGCCCTCGGCGAGCCTCCACGGCAGGTACAGCTCGCGGCCGAAGTCGATGACGGGGTCGGGCCAGGTGCCCCAGCTCCAGCGGGTGAGTCCCGCGCCCACGGCCAGCAGCAGCGCGGGCGGGGCCAGCCGGCGCGCGAGCGTGCGTGCGGGAGCGGCCGGCAGGCTGTCGGCGGCCGCCCGGCTGTCGGCGCCGGTGCGGCGCGCCACCCGGTCTCGTCGAGCGCGACCCATCCTGTGTCGGACCTCGGCTGCGGCCTCGAGCGCGGATGCTAGCGTTCCGGGTCGGGAGTTCGCCACCGGTCTCGCCGGTCTTTCGACCGCGGCGCGGCCTGGCGATCGCGGTCCAGGGCTCGACCGCGTCGAGCCTCGCCCGCATCGTCCGCCGGCCCCACGATCGCCGCCGACAGCCGGCCGAAGCGGACCGCGGACCGCGCCACGGTCTGCCAGGCTCGTTGTGCCGCGATTCGAGACCGGCGCGTGTGGAGTAGGATGAGCGGGCCGCCGAGCGTGCCGGGCCGGAAGAACGGGTGGCTCGGCCCCGGGCAGCACCCGCTGCGGAGAGCCGCCGCTTGCACCTACCGGAGAACGCGTTTCGCGAGCTGCGGCCGGGGGAGACCTACGAGCCGATCGTGCCGGCCGCGGCCGTGGTGGCCGAGATCACGCCGCGCTCGATCGGCTTCGGCCTGGCGATGACCGCGCTGTTCTCGGCGGCGGCGGCCTACATCTCGCTCAAGCTGGGCCAGGGGATCGAGTCGGCGATCCCGATCGCGATCCTGGCCATCGGCCTGTCGGCGGTCGCGCGGCGCAAGTCCACGCTGCTCGAGAACGTCAACATCGTCGTGCTCGGCGCGACGGCCGGCATCGTCGTCGGGGGCTCGACCTTCACCATGCCGGCGATCTTCGTGCTGGGCCTCGAGCCGCAGTCGAGCGCCGTCCAGATCTGCGTCGTGCCGCTGCTCGGCGCGATCCTCGGCGTGCTGTTCCTGATCCCGTTCCGTCGCTACTTCGTCGCCGAGATGCACGGCAAGCTGCCGTTCCCCGAGGCGACGGCGACGACCGAGATCCTGGTGACCGGCGCCCGCGGCGGGCGGCAGGCGGCCGTGCTGTTGTGGAGCATGGCGCTCGGGCTGGGGGTCGACTTCCTGGCGCTGCACCTGCGGGCGTGGCGCGACACGTTCACGACGGTGCTCGTCCCGCAGCTCGCCTGGCTCACCGACCGGGCCAAGGCGGTGTTCGCGATCAACACCTCCGCCGCCGTGATGGGGATCGGCTACATCGTCGGCCTGAAGTACGCGTCGATCATCGCGGCCGGCTCGTTCCTCTCGTACTTCGTCTTCGTCCCGCTGCTCGCGTGGCTGGCGCCGCACCTCGCCGCCGGCGTCTTTCCCGGCCGGCCCCCGCTCGCGACGCTGGGCGCCGAGGAGCTGTTCTTCGACTACGTCCGCTACATCGGGATCGGGGCGATCTTCGGCGCGGGCGTGATCTCGGTGGTGCGCATGGCGCCGGTGATGGTGCAGGCGGCGCGCCAGATCTTCGGCGAGACCGGCCGGGCGCGCGCCGCGGGCGTCGCCGCCGCCCGCACCGAGCGCGACCTGTCGCTGCGGTCGATCGTCGCCGGCGTGGCGCTCGTGGCGGCGGTGCTGTGGGTCTACTTTCGCTTCGCCGTGCTGGCCGGGACCGACGGGGCGACCGCCAAGACCTTCGCCGCGCTGGGTCTCGCGCTCGGCGTCTCGTTCCTGTTCGCCGCGGTGTCGGCCTGGGCGATCGCGATGATCGGGACCACGCCGATCTCGGGGATGACGCTGACGACCCTGATCCTGTCGGCGGTCGCGCTGTCGGCGCTGGGCCTCGAGGGCCGGCCGGGGATGCTCGCCGTGCTGCTGATCGGCGGGGTCGTCTGCTCGGCGCTGTCGATGACCGGCTCGATGGTCACGATGCTCAAGGTCGGCTACTGGACCGGCGCGTCGCCGCGCCGGATCGAACTGACGTTGATCGCCGGCGCGGTGGTCGCGGCCGTGACCGTCACGGCCGTGATGTTCGTGCTGAACGGGGCCTACGGCTTCGTCCGGACGGCGGCGCACCCCGAGCCGCTGGTGGCGCCGCAGGCGAACGCGATGGCGGCGGTGCTGGGCTCGGTGATGGCCGAGGGCAACGCGCCGTGGTTCCTCTACGCGATCGGCGCCGTCGTCGCCTGCGTGATCGAGATGCTCGGCGTCTCGTCGCTCGCGTTCGCGCTCGGCATGTACCTGCCGATCGACCTGAACACGCCGATCCTGGCCGGCGGGATCGTCGCCTGGCTCGTCGGGCGGCCCTCGGGCAGCCCGGTCCTCGACCGCGCGCGCGTCAACCGCGGCACGCTGATCGCGTCGGGCTTCATCGCCGGCGGCGCGCTGGCCGGCGTCGCCGACGGCTTGCTGAAGTTCCCGACCGCGGGCCGCCCGCTCGTCAGCTTCGGCAACGACGGGGCGCTCGGCAACTGGTTCGGCCTCGCGGTCTTCGCCGCGGTCGGCGCCTTCCTGTGGTGGGAGGCCCGCCGCGCGACGGAGGCCGAGGGGGCGGGCCCGAGGATCAGCGTCTGATGGGTCGTGCCCGCCGCGTCGCCGTGCCCGCAGCCGCAGCGCGCGGCCCCTCGTCGGCGTTTGCCCACGGCGGGGGCTCGCACTATGTTTGCCTCGCTTCGAAGGAGGCACGACGATGGCGGACCGCATCAGCGCGATGGACGTGGAGAACCAGCTGTTCACGAGCCGCTTCCGCGGCTACGATCGCGACGAGGTCCGCATGTATTTGAAGTCCGTCGCGGAGGAGATCGAGCGGCTCAATCTCTCGAGCGCCGAGATGCGCGAGCGCGTCGGCCTGCTCGAGACCGAGCTCGAGGATCTCCGCTCGCGCGAGCGGACGCTGCAGCAGACGCTGGTGCTGGCACAGACGATGGCCGAGGAGCTGAAGGCCAGGGCCCGCGCCGAGGGCGAGCTGGTGCTGCAGGAGGCCCGCTTCCGTGCCGACCAGACCCTGCGGCAGGCGCAGGACCAGCTGGCGCGGATCGAGGCCGACGTCTCCCGCTCCCGGCTCGAGCGCGACAGCCTCGAGCGGCGGCTCAGGAACGTGATCGACCAGCACCTGACGCTGCTCGACCTGCGCCGCGAGGCGCGTGGCGACCTGGACAACGTCCGGGTGCTGCCCGCGGTCGGCGCGGAGGCCGGTTGATCGAGGCCGACCTGGCGGTCACCGGGATCGCCGAGCTGGCGACGCCGGTCGGCCGCGGTCCGCGTTGCGGCTCGGACCAGGGGCGGCTGCGCGTGGTGCGCGACGCGGCCGTCGCCTGCCACGCGGGACGGATCGTGTTCGTCGGCCCTGCCGGCGAGCTGCGGTCCGCGGTCCGGCTCGCGCCGTCGGCGCGGCTGGTCGACGCCGCGGGCGGGACGGTCCTCCCCGGGTTCGTCGACGCGCACACGCACCTGCCGTTCGCCGGCTGGCGCGAGCAGGAGTTCGACGAGCGCCTGCGTGGCGCCAGCTACTCCGAGATCGCGGCCCGCGGCGGCGGGATCCTCTCGACCGTGGCCTGCACGCGCGAGGCGAGCGAGGACGATCTCGTCCGCTCCGCGCGCGAGCGACTGGACGCGATGCTGCGGCTGGGCACGACGACGGTCGAGGCCAAGAGCGGCTACGGGCTGTCGCTCGACGGGGAGCTGAAGCAGCTCCGCGCCCTGGCCCGCGCCGCAGCCGGCCACCCGCTCGAGGTCGTTCCGACGGTTCTCGGCGCGCACACGCTGCCGGTCGAGTTCCGCGAGCGGCGCGGCGACTACCTGCGGATGTTGATCGAGCGGCTCCTGCCGGAGGTCGCCGGGCAGAAGCTCGCCGAGTACGCTGACGCGTTCGTCGACGCCCACGCCTTCACGGCCGACGAGGCGCGACGCGTGCTGGTCGCGGCCCGCGAGCACGGGCTCGGCGTCCGGCTCCATGCCGATCAGTTCGCGGACGACGGCGCGGCCGGCCTGGCGGCGGAGCTGGGGGCGGCATCGGCCGACCATCTCGAGTACGCGTCGGAGGAAGGCATCGAGGCGCTCGCGCGCGCCGGCACGACCGCCGTCGTGCTGCCGGCCGTGACGTTCTTCCTGATGCTCGACCGGTGTCCGCCGGCGCGGCGTCTGATCGAGGCCGGCGTTCCGGTCGCGATCGCCACGGACTTCAACCCCGGAAGCTGCCCGACCGAGTCGATGGGGGCGACGCTGTGGTTCGCGGTGCTGTCGGCTCGGCTGACAGTCGACGAGGCGATCACGGCCGCCACGCTGAACGCGGCGCACGCGCTGGGTCGAGCCGGATCGGTCGGGAGCCTGGAGCCGGGGAAGCGGGCGAACCTCGTCGTCCACGACGTCCCCAACCGCTACCATCTCGTCTACCGCTTCGGCGTCCCGCGCGTGGCCCGCGTCATCGTCGACGGCCGCGTCGTCGACTGAGTGCGACACCCCGGCCTGGGACGCGGGTGGATGAAACCGTGTCCGACGAGAGCCAGCCGGAGCGAGCGCGGTCTGCCGCGCCCGCGGCGGGTGGGAGCGGAGGTTCGGGGGCGGGCCCCGGACGCGATGTTTCTCAGTCCCCGGCTCTCGCCGGCACCGGAGCTCGGGCCGGGCCCGCTCGTGACCGCCGCAAGCGCCGGCGACGGCGGGCGTCCCGACCGGCGGCGTCGTTCACGCTGGCCGAGCGGCAACCCGGATCCGCGGCGACGGTCCCAAGGCAGCCGGGTCCGAAGCGAACGCACGACCCACGCATCGGGCCAAGCGCCATGGACCGGGCGGGTCGTGGGCGCGAAGACCGTCGCCGCGCCGGACGCGGGGCATGTGGTGTATATGATGGGCCGGGAGGACGCGGCCGGGCCCGCGCCGAGGAGGGGACGATGCCGCACGATGACCCGAACAACCCGATCTGCGGCCTACCCGAAGCGCCGAGCCGCTTCCGTCCATCCCACCGACTTCCCTGCCGTTTCCCGCACATCCCCGCGCGATGCGTCGTGGCCGTGCTCCTCGGCGCCGCGGCGGCGCTCGGGCCGGCCGTCCGCGCGGAGTGGGTCGAGTTCGCCGACGAGACTGCGGCGCGACTCGTCGCAGCAACCGCGGTCGGAGCCGCGGATCCCGACGAGAAGTCGTACTCGTGGGGCGACGTCGACCGGGACGGCGACCAGGACCTGGTCGTCGCGCGCAAGCAGCCGTTCTCCACGCCCGGCAAGCGGCGCAACGTGCTGTTCCTCAACGAGGGCGGCGTGCTCGTCGATCGGACCGTGGAGTACGCGGCAAGCTCCGACGTGGTGGGCGACCTCGGCTTCCTGACGCCGACGAACGACCGCGACATCCTGCTCGTCGACGTCGATCTCGACGGCTGGCTCGACGTCGTGACCGCGACGGTGCAGGGCGCCGCGGACCCGAAGCACGTCGGCCACCCGCGGATCTACCGCAACCTGCGGGACGGCCCCGAAGGCTGGCTCGGCTTCCGCCACGAGGACGCGCGCATCCCGCTGCTGCTCACCGCGGGGGGGGCGCCGGGAAACCCCAGCTTCGCCTCCGTCGTGGCGGGGGACGTCGACGCGGACGGCGACCCCGACCTGTACTTCAGCGACTACGACGCCGGCGAGCCGGCCGGCTCGGACGTCGACGACCGTCTACTCGTGAACCTCGGCCCCGAGACCCCCGGATTCTTCGCCGACGGCACGGACGCGTTCGTCGGCACGATCGAGGTCCCGGGGCAGCCCGACCGGCCCTTCCCGGTGTCCGCGTTCTCCGCCTCGGCCGCGATCGCCGACATGAACGGCGACGGGGCCCGGGACGTCCTCAAGCAGACGGCGATCTCGATCCCGACCTATGTCGGCATCGCCTACAACGACCCCGCCGCGCCGGGGGTGTTCGACACCTACGACGTGATCTACATGCTCTCGCCGTACTACGTCTCGGTCGGCGATCTGAACAACGACCAGCGCCTGGACGTCGTGGTCACGGACGACGGCAGCGACCGCTACCTGCTGAACCAGGGAAACGGTGCCGACGGGCTGGCCAACTTCCTCCCGTTCACCTTCTCCTACGCGCACGACGGCGCCGGCCAGGCCGGGGGCGACCAGGGCTTCGGCGGGAACAGCCTCGTCGCCGACCTCGACAACGACGGCTGGCAGGACGTGCTCGTCACCGACGTCAGCGTCGACATCCCGGGCTGCGGCCGGCGCCTGCGGGTCTTCCGCAATCTGGGCGGCGAGCCCGGCGACGCGGTCGTGTTGCAGGAGCAGACCTCGGGCGAGGGCTGCCAGGTGTGGATGGGCAACCCGCCGTCGTGCATCGTCGCCGGCGTTCCGGCCTCGCAGCTCGAAGGCGTGCACGACGCCGCCGTCTTCGACATCGACGGCGACGGTTGGAAGGACCTGGTGCTCGGCCGCTGCGCCGGCATGGCGATCTACCGCAACGTGCCCCCGCTCGCCGCCGGCGCCGTGCCCGACCGGGAGACGATCGGCAGCGTGCCGCTCCTGGTCGGCAAGGCGCCGGGCGGCCGCGTCACGCTGAGTTGGGGCCCGTCGTGCGTCTCCACCGACGACGACTCGGCGATCTACGAAGGGACGATCGGTGACTTCACGAGCCACGTCTGGCGGACCTGCTCGACCGACGGGGCGACGACGTTCACGCTGACCGCGGGGGATGCCGCGTATCTCCTCGTCGTGCCGCGCAACGCCCGACGTGAGGGATCGTACGGGTGGGACAGCCACGAAAACCAGCGGCCGCCGTCGGCCGACGCCTGCCTGCCCCAGTTGCTCGGCGCTTGCGAATAGGACCGACCGGCGTCCTGCCTCATCCGCCGCCGTGCGCCGGCGGAGCGCACTCGTCCGCGGAGCGCCATGCCATCGTCCCCGAGCAGTCGAGGGCGATGGCGCTCACCGTCGGCTTGCGGTGATGCGGCGCAGCGAGCGCTGACCCAGCTTGCGGCCCGCGCGGACTGGCGCGAATCCTCGATCGCTTGGGTGACGCTCCTGCCGCGACGGGGCCCGACCGCAGAGAGGATGGCCACGGGCACGCCATGCTTGGTAAGCTGCGACCCGTCTCTGACAGGAGCCACCGTGCCATGGGCACCGCCGCGACGCCGTACCGGTCCTTCGCCCGGGTCTACGACCAGCCGGATCACGCCGAGGTCGCACGCTCGTTCTTCGCCGCCGTCCGCGGGCGCATCGGGCGGCTGGATCGCGCGGCGACGCTGCTCGATCTCGGCTGCGGCACGGGACTGCTGACCGAGCAGCTGGCGCGGACCGGCCGGCCCGTGATCGGGATCGACGGCTCGCGCGAGATGCTGGCGATCGCTCGCGTCCGCTGCCGCAGGTTCGGCCGGCGGGTCCGGCTGCTCGCCGCCGACTTCTGCCGGCTCGAGGGCCAGCGCGACTGCGGGGCGGCGGTCGCCTGCGCGGACGTCGTGAACCACCTGCGGTCGGCGCGCGCCCTGAGCGGGATGTTCCGCAGCGCGCACCGCGCGCTCGCCCCCGGCGGGTTCTTCGCGTTCGACACGCTGAACGCGTTCTGCTTCGAGAGCTACTGGAACGACCGGACCTACTACATGGAAGGGCCCGCCGGCGGCCTCGTCATGGAGTGCAGCTGGGATCGCGCGAGGAAGCTCGGCCGGGCGCGGATGATCGCGTACGCCCGAAACAGCGGCGGCAGCTTCGTGCGCCGGGAGACGATTCTCGAGGAGCAGCTGCACGACGATCGGAAGATTGCCGCGCTGCTCCGCGCTGCCGGTTTTTCGCGCGTGCGGCGCGAGCCGTGGAGCCCGTGGGACGATCAGCACCTGGAGCCGTCGCTCGACCGCAATCTGTGGTGGGCGGAGAAGTGAATGGAGACGGGCTCTCCGCCCGCCCGTGCGAGCGACGAGCGAAGGGCGGCGGAGCCGTCGCGCCGCGAGGAGCGGGCCGCGGGGTGGCTCGTGTTCGGCGTGCTGGCGGTCTCCTACGCCTACTTCTTCCAGGGCGGAGGCTGGAACCCCAACTCGCGGCTGGACCTGACGCGGGCGCTCGTCGAGCGGGGCACGATCCGCATCGACGACTACGTCGCCAACACGGGTGATTGGTCGCGCTTCGACGACCACTACTACACGAACAAGGCGCCCGGGTTCTCGCTGCTGTCGATCCCGTTCTACGTCGCCGGCGCCGCGATCGGGCGCGGGCTGTTCCCGGACGACGGCGCCGCGGCGCTGGTCGTCGCGGGGTACGTGACGAACCTCGGCGCGAACGCGGTGCCCGCGGCGCTGCTGGGCGTGATGCTGTTCCACGTCCTGCGCCGGCTGGGCCTCGCGGACGTCGAGCTGCGCGCGTGGGCCGCGCTCGCCTACGGGCTGGGCACGCTGGCGTTTCCCTACTCGACCGGGTACTACGGGCACCAGCCCGGCGCGGTGCTGGGCTTCGCCGCCTTCGCCGCGCTGCTGCGGTCGAAGGACGCCGAGCACCCGTGGCGCTGGGCGGCGGTCGCCGGCGGGACGGCGGGCACGGCGGTGCTGGTCGAGATGAGCACCCTGGTCACGACCGTGGCGCTCGGCCTCGTGCTGCTCGCCGACCGCGCGGGGCGGGGCCGGCTGGTCGCGTTCGTGGCCGCCGGCGTGCCGCCGGCGCTCGTGCTCTTCGCCTACCACCAGGTCGCCTTCGGACACCCGCTGGCCTACGGCTACCTGTACTCCAATCCCCTGGTCATGTACTCCACGGACAGCGTGCTCGAGGCGCCGCGTGCGAGCCGCCTGTTCCAGCTCCTGCTCCCGGAGTCCCGCGGCCTGCTGTTCACGAGCCCGCTGTTCGCGCTCGCCCCGCTGGGATGGCCCCGGCTGCTGCGCTCCGACGCGCGTGCTGCGGCGGTCTGCCTGGCGGTGCCGGCAAGCTTCCTGCTGCTGATCGCGGCCTTCCCCGGCTGGCACGGCGGCTGGACGCCGGGGTCGCGCTACCTCGTTCCCTGCTTGCCGTTCCTGTTCCTGCCCGCGGCGCTCGCGATGGAGCGCTTCCGGCTGTCGGGAGCGGTGCTCGGCGGCATCTCGGCGGCGATCATGCTGTCGATCGCGGCCGTGGCGATCGAGGTCCCGCTCCGTTTCGAGAACCCGTTGCGCGACTTCGTCTGGCCCCACCTGCTGAGCGGCGACGTGTCGGTCAACCCGCAGGGGCTGGACGAGCTGTGGCCCCCGGACGGCTATCTCCGGCTGGAACAGCCCGACAACTGGAGTTCGTTCAACCTCGGAGAGCTGGCGTTTCCCCACAGCGTCGCGAGCGTCCTGCCGCTCGTGGCCGTGTGGTGCGCGGGCGGGATCGCGCTGCGCCGCCTCGGACGCGCGCCGGGGCGGGGGCGATGACGGTGCCGCGCCGGCCGCGGGCGGGCTCACGGCCCGGACGGACCGCGTCCTCCGGCGGCGGGTGAAGCGGTCGATGTCGCCGCGCCTCGCGCCACCGTTCGTGCCGCCCTTCAGGCTCCCGCTGCCGCCGCATTACTCCGCGCTGTACTGCTCCGCGCTGGCCGCGACGATCCTGGCGACCGTGCTCGGCGTGGTGTGGCGCAGACGCCGCCGCCGCGCGGGGCGGAGCACGTGGCCGGCCGACCTGTGCCTCTCGCTGTGCCTGAGCTGCCTGCTGCTGGTGCTGGCCGAGGGGCTGTTCTTCCGCTTCGCCGATCTGAGCGATTCGTTCGCGAACAGCAACAGCGGCCGGCTCTGGTTCTCGCGACACGTGCGCGAGAACAACTGGGGGTATCGCGACGACGTCGACTACACGTTCCGGCCCGCCCCGGGCAAGCAGCGCATCGTGTTCCTCGGCGACAGCTTCACGCTCGGCCACGGAGTGCGCGACGTCGAGGACCGCTTCGCGAACCGCATCCGCCGCCGGCTCGAGCAGGCCGCGCCCGGCCGGTACGAGGTCTACGCCCTGTGCTATCCGGGCTGGTCGACCCGCCGCGAGGGAGCGCTGCTGGGCAGGCTGCCGAGGACCGGCTTCCGGGCCGAGTGGATCGTGCTCGCCTACGTGCCGAACGACGCGATCGACCTGCCGGAGCTGGTCGAGCTGGATCGGCAGAACATCGCCGCCATGGCACGCCTCCAGCCGCGGGCGTGGATCCTGCGCAACTCGTATCTGCCGAACTTCCTCTACTTCCGCCTGCGCGTGATGCGCGCCCCCGAGGTGCGGGACTACTACGACTGGGCCAGGCGCGGGTTCGAGTCGCCGCACTGGGAGCAGCACCGGGCCGACCTCTCCCACCTGCCGTCGCTCAGCGCCCGGCTCGGAGCCCGGTTCGCGGTCGTCACGTTCCCGTTCCTGCACGGCCTCGGCCCGGACTACGCGTACGCCGACGCGCATCGCAAGCTGGACGCATTGTGGCAGGCGCAGCGGGTCCCGCACGTCGATCTGCGCGAGATCTTCGGGCGCCACGCACCGGCCGACCTGATGGTCAGCCGCTTCGACGCCCACCCCAACCCGCTGGCCCACCGCCTGGCCGCCGAGGAGATCTATCGCCGGATCCTGGCGCCCGCGCTGGGACTGAGCGCGGAGCCCGAGGACGGGCCGGCGCGGTAGCCGCGGTCTCCGGGACTCAGCCCAGCACCCGGGCGATCTCGTCGCGCTGCCGCTCCGCATCGGCCTCGCCCGCGGCGATCAGGCACGCCAGGTAGCCCGGTTCGAACATGATCAGGCTGAGCGAGTCCGGGCTCTCCGCCTCGCGCGTGCCGAAGCCGCGAGTGAGAACGCGGAAGGCGCGCGGCAGCTGCGGCTCGAACCGGGCGGCGAGCGTGCCGATGTCGCAGGCCGGCCGGGCCACGTACAGCTCGATCGGGCAGACGCCGTGTCGCTTTTCCTCCGGCAGCCCGGCGATCAGCCGGTTGTTGCGCTCGAGCAGGTGGGCGTCGTAGCCCAGCGCGTCGATGAAGATCGCGTCGAGCAACAACCCCAGGATCTGCGCCGCCGGCGGATAGTCCTGCGCGCGGTCTTGCACGGTTGCGGCGGCGGGGTCGGCTCCCATCGTCGACACCGCGAGAATCCGGCGGGCGCCCAGGTGGATCGCGGGTGCGAGCGGCGCGGCCAGGCGGATGCCGCCGTCGCCGTGCCAGGTGGCGCCGATCTGGATCGCCGGAAAGAACAGCGGCAGCGCGGCCGAGGCCATCACGTGATCGACCGAGATCTCGGTCTGCACGCCGCGGCGCAGCGGCCGTTCCCAGGACCGGATCTCGCGGCCCTGCACCCAGGTCACGGTCTGCCCCGTCAGGTAGCTCGTCGTGGTCACGGCCAGCGCCCGTAGCCGTCCCTCCGCCAGGTTCCGGCGCACGCCCCCGAGCACCCCCGCCTCGGGCCGCAAGGTGCTCGTCAGGAACTCGCGCAGCGGTGCCGTGTCCACCAGGCCCCGCACGGGGGGGGCACCGGGCAGCCCACCCGTCAGCAGGCGAACGGCCCAGCGCAGCAGGTGGGCGAGCAGGCTGCGGGTGTCCACGCGCAGCACCCGATCCGTCGTGACGCTGCGCCACAGATGGCACAGGTCCGCCGTCGCCTCGACGAAGCGGCCGCGGTGGTTCGCCAGGGCCGCGGCGTTGATCGCGCCCGCCGAGACCCCGGTCAGGATCCGCACCCGCAGATCGGGGCGCTGGAGCGCCACTCCGTGGAGGAAGCCGGCCTGGTAGGCGGCCCGCGCGCCACCGCCGCTCAGAACGACAGCCAGGTCGCCCTTCTCGCTCATGACGCCGGGCAGCTCGCGGCCGACTCCGGGCCACGCGCCGCGTCGGCGCGCGCGCCGTTCCACGTGGTCGTCGGCCAGCCCGTCAAGCGCCTCGCGGGTCCGCCCCGCGGACGCGCACCTCGAGCGGCGGCGCCTCCACCAGATGGAACGTCGCCGACGCGATTCCGACCGCTCCCGCCGTGGCGTCGAACTCCGCGAGGATCCGCGTGAACAACGCGTCCTTCGTCAGTCGACGGCGCTTGTACTCGACCACGTAGCGCAGGGTGAACTCGACCCAGTTGTCGTTGGCGACGAGCGTGACCATCGGCTCGACCCGGGCGTCCTCGATCGCGAAGCGCTGGACCAGGCGCGACCACGCCTGAGAGGCACCGCGGGCGTAGTCCCCGAGCTGCTCCTCGGCGACGTGCTCGAGGATCGCCCGCGCGCGCTTCAGGTCGCTGCCGTACTTCACCGGCACGACGATCTCGTCCCACAGGAACGGGAACTCCCCGGAGTAGTTGAACACCGGCTCCTTGAACACGAACGAGTTGGCGACGCGCACGACGCGGCCGGTGTACAGGTCCCCCTTGACCCACTGGCCGCACTCCATCAGCGTGGTCCGCAGCACGCCGATGTCGATGACGTCGCCGACGGTCCCGCCGAGCTGCACCCGGTCCCCGGTCTTGAAGAAACCGCCGAAGAAGATGGCGAGCCAGCCCGCGACGCTGGCGATGACCTCCTGGAGCGCGAACGCGATCCCCGCGCCGGCCACGCCCAGGGCGACGGTCAACCCTCCCAGCTTGTCGCTGAAGACCGTGGCCAGGGCGAACGCCCCGGCCAGGTATCCCACCAGCGCGATGAACTTCCGGACGCGGTAGCGGGTCTCCGCCTCCTTCAGGTAGCGCGCGGCCGTTCCCTGCAGGACCTTCACCGCGACGACGACGACGACCAGCGCCACCGCGGCGGCCACGAGCTTGCCGACGTACGGATCGAACAGCCAGCGATTCAACGTGTCGTCCATCGGTTCCTACCGCCGGACGGCGGCGCGGCCCATCTCGCGCCGGGAGCGACGCCACCCCGCAGCCCGGGCCGGGCTCCGCCGGATCCCTCCGGCCCTGCTTCTCGAGCGCTCGTTCGATATCCGCGAGCCGCGCGAGACGCGCACGGCACGCTCAGCGGCCCGGACGGCCGAGCAGGATCGCCCAGCCGACCGTCGCGGTCCAGTCCGGAAACCCGTCCGACGAGCCGAGGCCCACCGCCGCGTCGAGCACCGCGACACGCGACGCGGAGAAGGACAGCCCCGCGTCCAGGAACGCGCCGTCGCCCTCCCCTCCGGCCGTCTTCTGCCACGCGCCCTCGACGAACGGGGTCCAGGGGCCCGACGGCGCAGGGTAGTAGGTCGCGATCGCCTGCACCTGGCCCACCGCGTCCCCGTCGCCGCGGCCCAGAGCCGACGCCCCGAGGTTGAGATCGAGGACGGACCGGCCGAGGTCGATCGACGCGATGCCCAGCGCGACGAGGTCCGGCTCGCCGCTTCCCGTCTCGTCCTTCGCGGTCGGGAGCTTCGCGAAACCGACCACGGCGAACGACGTCTCGCCCCCCGCCGTCCGCCCCAGGCCGGCCCGCGCCCCGGCCGTGACGTCGCCGACGGAGCTGACGTGATCCCCGTGCGCTTCCACGCGCCGCACGGCATCGACCCCGAACTCGAGCTCGATGCGGTCGGTGACCCCGTACTTGATCAACAGCGGCAGGGCCGCGCCGCCGTCGGAGGCGAACGCGCCCGCCTCCAGCTCGAGGAACCCGCGCGGCGCGGTCGTGGCGTTGAAGCTCAGGCTCGGACGCTGGGCCGAGGCCGAGGGTTGCCCGGCGATCGCGCACGGAGCGGCCAGTCCCGCGACCAGTGCCACCGATCGAGAAGCCCGGCACGCCGCCCGAATCGACACCGGAAGCGCCTCCGTGGCCCGCACTATACCGGCTTCGCGCCCGCCGTGGTAGGGTTTCCGACGCGCCGGGGGCCCACACCGCCACGCGCCGGCGTGGACCCGCGACACGGAGCGTCGATGAGCGTTCGCATCGCTGCCGCCATCGGCTTCTCGATCTGGATCGCGCTCGCCCTCGTCCGCGCGCAGGATTCCAGCGTCGTTCCGCGGTCCGAGCCCGGCTCCGGGCCGGGTGCGGTCGCCGACGAGCCGGCGCTCCCCGCGGTCGCATCCGACGCGCCGGCGCACGCTGCGCTCGCGCGCGACGAGCCGCAGCCCACGGCGCTCGCGCGCGACGACCCGCCGGACGACCCCCTCGCCGCCGTGCTCGATGCGGAAGCCGAGCGCCTGAGGGAACGGCTCGGGGCGCTCGAGTCGAGGAGCGCGGCCGCCGAGGCCGCGCTCGAGCGGGAGCAGGCCGAGCACGCGGCCGGAACGGAGCGGATCGTGAGCCTCGCCGAGACGCTGGCGGCCACGCCGGACGGGAGCGCCGAGGTCAGCCTGCTCTACGGCGAGATCGTCGCCGCGCTGACGGAGATCCGACCGCGGCTGGCGGCCGATCTGCAACGGTGGCGCGAGCCGATCGAGGTGCCGGCGGCGCGCTCGGCTCTGGACGAGGCGGTTCGCGCCGCCCCGGCGTACACCGCGCGCAAGCCGGAGCTGGACGCCCTGCAGGCGGCGATCGACGCCGAGAGCGAACGGGTGAGGCGAGCGGAGCAGGCGGCGCGCTGGGCCGCGGTCGACCTGCGGGCGATCCGGACCGAGCGGCTGAACGCGATCCGCGTGGACTGTCTGGCCCGGCTGGGTTTCGTCGATCGGCAGAGGATCCTCTCGCTGTTCTCGCAGGAAGGGATCGCGCAGCTGCGCCGGGAGGTCCAGCAGCTCGCCCTGTCCCTGCGCGTCTACGCCGCGCGCCGGGAGCACCGGCTGGACGAGATCCCGGAGCGGATGAAGGACGTCTTCCGCATCGGGTCGTTGACCTGGACGCTGGCCAAAGTCGTCGCCCTGGTCGTCGCGCTGATCTGGCTGCGGGGGCGCTGGGGCCAGTGGATCGAGCGGACCCGGCAGGCCCTGTTCCGCAGCGTGCGGAGCGTCCGCGGCAAGCGCCGGGTCGAGACGCTCCTGGGAGCGGTGGAGGTGCTCGGGCCGTGGTCCGCGTTCCTCGCGGCGCTGGTCGCCGCACGGGCGCTCCTCGGACCGCTGGGCGACGCTCCGGAGGCGCAGGTCACCTACGGGATCGCCTTCGCCTACGGGGCGTACCGGCTGGGGATCGACGCCGCGTTCGCGCTCATCTCGTCCGGCGCGGCCCGCTACCGCCTGTCGATGGACGCGAGCCGGCGGCGCAAGCTGTTCCTCGGAGTCCGCGCCGTCGCCCGGCTGGTCGCGGCCGTGGTGGTGCTGCTCTCGTTCTCCGCGCTGCTCTTGGGCAAGGGCTACCTCTATCACTTCATCAGCCGCTTCGCCTGGTTCTTCGCCGTGGTGATCGCGATCCGCCTGCTCGGAGGGTGGCGGCAGGAGATCGGCGACGCCTATCTCAAGGTCCAGCCGGCGGGCAGCCTGGCCGACGCGGTGCGCGCGACGCGCCAGCGCTGGTACGGCATCTTCGTGGCCGGGGCCTCGTTCGGCTGGCTCTTCGGCCGCGGCGTCGCCGTGCTCGCCCGGGATTTCGCGCTCGGCTTCGATCAGACGCGACGCGCGCTGGCGTTCCTCTTCCGCCGGCGCATCGAGAAGCAGGCCGAGCAGCGCGGCTACGCCGAGTCGTCGCCGGAGAGCCTCCCCGCGCCGCTCGTGGCCGCGTTTTGCCCCGAGCCCGTCTCCGACGGCGAGCTGGTCGTCGATCATTTCCCCGGGTTCCGCGCGCTGGAGGAGGCGATCGCCGCCTGGCAGGGGAAGCGCGGCGGCGCAGCCTTCCTGATCCGCGGCGAGCCGGGGATCGGCAAGACTTCCTGGCTCGGCCGCGTCCGCGCCGAAGGGCTGGAGACCACCGCGGTCGCCCTCGCCGACCGTCCCCGCTCGGCGGCGCGCCTGGCGGAGATGCTCGCGGCCGCGCTCTTGCCGCGTGGCGCCGGCGCGACGCCCGTGGCGCTCGCGGCCGCACTCGATGCGGGTCCTCCGCGCATCGTGACCCTCGACCTGGCGCAGAACCTGTTCCTGGGCACGGTCGGCGGCTACGAGCCCTTCGTCGGCTTCGCCGAGCTGGTGACGGCGACGGCGCAGAAGGTGTTCTGGGTCTGTTCGTTCAACGAGTTCGCCTGGCGCCACCTGTCGGCGGTGCGGCCGGAGCTGTCGGTGTTCTGCGGACAGGCGGCCCTCGCCCCGTGGAGCGAGCCGCTGATCCGCGACCTGATCCGCGCGCGCCTGCGCGCCAGCGGCGTCAAGGTCACCTACGAGGACCTGGTGCTCGACCGGATGGAGGGCGTCTCGGCCAAGGCGACGCTGGTCGAGACGGAGGAGGGGTACACGCGCCTGCTGTGGGACTACGCCGACGGAAGCCCGCGAGTGGCGCTCCATTTCTGGCTGCGCTCGGTCGTGCCCGAGTCCGAGCGCCGCGTGCGCGTGCGCCTGTTCCGCGCGCCCGATCCGGGCACGCTGGAGCAGGCGGGGCAGGCCGGGCTGTTCGTGCTGGCGGCCGTGGCGAACCACGAGAACCTGACGCTCGACGAGGCGGCGGAGGTGAGCGGCCTCGCTCCCGCCCTCTGCCGGATCCACATCGACCGTTTCCGCGAGTACGGGGTCCTGACGGAAGCGGCGGCGCGCTACCGGGTTTCGACGCACTGGCTGAGGACCACCATCCGGCTGCTCCGGCGCCAGAACCTCCTGGCCGACTGAGGACTCGCAAGCGATGGACGCAAGCGTGCAGGACCCGCAGATCCTCGAGCTGATCCGCTTCGGCCGGATTCCGTACGCGATCCTGGTCATCCTGGCGGCGGTGGTCGCCGTGCGCCTGCTGAACGGGTTCATCGTCCGGCTCGGGAACCGCTTCGCCGACAAGCGGCTCGTGATCCACCAGGCCGGTTCGTTCCTGCGCTTTTTCGTCTACATCCTCGCCGGCGTCATCGCGGCCGCCACCACGCTGACCCTGACCCGCGAGGTGATGCTGGCGCTCGGCGGGACGGTCGCCGTTTCCGTCGGCATCGCGCTCAAGGACGTCTTCGCGTCGCTCGTCGCCGGCGTGATCATCCTGGTGGACAAGCCGTTCCAGGTCGGCGACCGCGTCACCTTCGGCGAGCACTACGGAGAGATCACGGGGATCGGCCTGCGCTCGGTGAGCCTGCTGACGCTCGACGACACCACGGTCACGATCCCCAACAGCAAGTTCCTGACCGAGCCGGTGTGCTCGGGGAACTCCGGCGCGGTGGAGATGATGATCCAGATGGATTTCTACATCGGCGCCGACCAGGATCTGGCCGAGGCCAAGCGGATCGTGCAGGAGGTGCTGACCACGAGCCGCTACGTCCACCTCGGCTTTCGCTGGGGGGTGGTGGTGAGCCAGGTGATCGGGGAGACCTTCGTCGCCCTGCGCCTGCGGGCCAAGGCGTACGTCCTCGACGTGAAGTTCGAAAAGGAGTTCGAGACCGACGTGACCGAGCGCGTGATGCGGGCCTTCCGCGAGAAGGGGATCCAGCCTCCGGCGGTGCTGAACCGCGGAGCGTGAGGCGACGGTCCGGCCGGATCCGCCGAGCCGCAACCCTGCGCCGGATCAGGCGGGCGAGGTCGGGTCGTGGACGAGCGAGCGGCACGCCTCCGGCGTGCGGGAGGAGCGGCGATGACCCTACGGCGGGTGCTGGCGGCGACGGATCTGAGCGAGCCGGCGGACGAGGCGTTGCGGCAGGCGCACGAGTTGGCGAGCGCGGCCAAGGCCACGCTCGCGGTCTGCCACGTCCTCCCGGCGGAGGTCTTCGTCCACCCGCTGTTCCCGCAGCGGAGCCGCGATGAAGCGCTCGAGCCGCCCGCGGGGCGGGAGCGGGTGGCGCAAGTCGTCGCGGAGCGGGTGCGGCGCGTTACCGGGAGGAAGGATGGCTCGTTCGACGTGCGGATCGAGCAGGGGCCTGCGGCCGCGGGCATCGTCCGCATCGCCGAGGAATGGAAGGCCGAGCGCCTGTTCGTGGGCAGCTACGGAGCCACCGGAGTCGTGCGCATGCTCCTCGGCAGCGTGGCGCTGAGCGTCGCTCGGCACGCCCACTGTCCGGTCCAGGTGGCACGCGCCCGCACGAAAAGCGGGACGATCGTCGTCGGCACCGACTTCTCCGATCCGGCGCTCCCGGCAGTCGGCGCCGCGGCGGACGAGGCGCGCCGCACGGGCGGCCGCGTGACGATCGTGCACAGCTTGGAGCTGCCGCTCGTCGCGGTCGACATGTTCGGCGGCGCGCTGGGGGACGGGAGCGCCCAGCTCGCCGAGTACCGGCGCGTCCAGGAGGACAGCGCGCGCACGGCCCTCGCGGCGGCGCTCGCCGGCGCCCGGATCGACGGGGAGCGCGAGGTGGCCCTCGGTCCCGCCGCCGCCAATCTCGTGAGGGTGGCCGAGGAGCTGCGAGCGGACCTGATCGTCGTCGGCACCCGGGGCCGGACCGGGCTGCGCCGCATGCTGCTGGGGAGCGTGGCCGAAGCGGTCGTGCGCACCGCTCCCTGCTCGGTCCTGGTGGTGCGGCTCCACCCGGACTGATCGCGGTCGGTTCCCCGACCGCGTGGCCGGCTCCGCCGCCGCGAGGAGACCGATGCAGACCGAACCGATCGACCGGGCATTCACGGTGGGCTTCCCGTTGTTCGACCGCGTGCTGTTCCACGTCGGCGGCACGCCGATCACCGTGGCCATGATCGTGCTCGCGGGGATCGTCGTCTTGTCCACCTGGGTGGTCTCGCGCCTGCTGCGCCGAGCGGTCCAGCGCGCGCTCCGCCTTCGCGGCGTGAGCGACGAGGGAACGATCGCCGCCGCCCGGCGTCTGGTCCACTACGCGGTCGTGCTGCTCGGGCTGCTGCTGGCGTTGCGCGCGCTGGGGATCGACCTCTCCACGCTGTTCGCCGCCGGGGCGGTCTTCGCCCTCGGTCTCAGCTTCGCCCTGCAGAACATCATGCAGAACTTCGTCTCCGGCGTGATCCTGCTGCTCGAGCGGTCGATCAAGCCCGGGGACGTGCTGGAGGTCGAGGGCCGGTTCATGAAGGTCCGGCGCATGGGGATCCGCACCACCGTCGCCCGCACCCTCGACGACGAGGAGATCATCGTCCCGAACTCGACGATCGTGCAGTCGACGGTCAAGAACTACACGCTCGCCGACTCCGTGCACCGGCTGCGGGTGGCGGTCGGCGTGGTCTACGGATCGGACATGATGCTCGTCAAGCGCGTGCTCGAGGCGACCGCGCAGGCCGTCCCGTGGCGGGTCCAGGATCGCGAGCCGCTCGTCTTCCTGCTCGAGTTCGGCGATTCCGCGGTGCTGTGGGAGGTGTCGGTGTGGATCGACGATCCCTGGCGGTCGCGGCGGGCGCGCGGGGCGCTGCACGAGGCGATCTGGAGCGCGTTCCAGGAGCACCGCATCACGATCGCGTTCCCGCAGCTCGACGTCCACCTCGACCCGCGCGTGGAGCAGTCGCTGCGCGCGCTGCTTCCCGCCGGCTCCTAGACGGAGAGGCTCCGGACGTTCCCGCCGGGTTTTGCCCCGGCGATCCACTGGAAGTAGCCCCAGCCCAGCGGCCGGGCGAAGGCGTCGAGGACGTCGATCGCCCGGATCAGCGCGGCGTCCGACCCGCGCTCCTCGACCAACGCGAAGTTGAAGCTCGCGAGGAAGAAGCCGTGCGACGTGCGGTCCGCGCCGTAGCCGGCGGGCAGCGCGCGCTGCAGCGCCGGCCACGAGAGCAGCTCGTGCGCCGGGTTGAACCACCGCTCCGCGTCCGGGATCCGGGCCAGGGCCCGCCGGTTCTTCCACTTCACGATCGCCCTCAGCGGCGCGACGAGCCGCTGCGTCATCCGCTTGAGCATCCGCGCATGTGCCGGCGAGCCCCCGTTGTACTCGAGCAGGAACAGCCTCCCGCCGGGAGCGAGCAGCCGGTCGGCGGCGCGGAAGAAGGCCCGCGGGTCGTGCAGATGGTGCACGGTCAGCACCGCGACGATCACGTCGAAGCGCTCGGCCGCGAACGGATCGCGCTCGATGATTCCGCGCACCAGGCGCACCTCGGCGCCGAGCCGGCGCCGGGCCTGGTCCAGCATCCCCTCCGCCAGGTCGAGGCCGGTGAGATCGCGGCAGCCCGCGTCGCGCAGCAGCTCCAGCGCGTCGCCGGTCCCGCAGCCGACGTCGAGGAAGCGCAGCCGCTCGGGGAGCGCGCCGCCGACGCGGATCCGCTGCAACAGCCAGCCGACGAACCGCCGCCGCTCGCGGCGATACATCGGCGAGTTGAACAGCAGCGAGTCGCGGTAGATCGGCGCGTACCAATTCATGATGCTCCGCTCCTCGGCGAGCACCGTGGCGAGGTCAGGCGCCGGTTTCGTCGGTCGTGGCATCGGTGGCGCCGAGCCTTTCGAAGCGCATCCCGGCGGCGGCGCAGCCGGGGGAGCTCCAGACGATCGCGCGCCGGCCGAACCCGACGCGCACCACCCAGCCGGCCGTCTCGAATCCGACCCGGAACGCCGAGCGCCGGGTGCTCCAGTTCGTCGCCTCGGCGACGGAGACGATCCGCGGGATCCCGCGCTCGACGTAGGCGAGGAGAGCGCGGGCGAGCCCGGTGCCGTGCAGCCTCTGCCCGCGGTACGTCGGCTTCGTGTAGCCGTGGTACATGTAGACCGCGCGCTCCCCGAAGCGGACCAGCAGCTCGCCGAGCAGCGGGCTCGGGCGCCGCGCGTACCAGCCGAAGCTCGCGAGCACGCCCCCGTCGAGGATGGCGTAGCATTCGTCGCCCGCGGCGAGCGCCCGGGTCACGAAGCGCCGTGGCAGCAGATTGTGCGGATCCCGGGCGAACTCCAGGATCTCCTGCGGGGAGAGGAAGCGACACTGGTACGGCCGCCGCGGCGCCAGCAGGGAACGCTCGAGGGTTTGCTCGGTGAACTGCATGGCGAGCAGCAGCCGGAGGCCGCACAGCAGTCTCGCGCCGCGGTACAGCGAGCGCAGCGCGGTCCGGGACAGACCGAAGGATGCGGCTTCGCGCCGCAGGGCCGCGAGCCCGCTCATGGCCGGGGGGGCCTGCCGTCCCCGCGCGCGGCGAACGAGGCGATCTCCTGCAGCAGCTTCCCCACGCGCGGCAGCGGATCGGACCAGTCGCGGCAGTTCCCCGCGGCCCACGGCGCGATCTCGCGGCAGCTCGCGACGGCGGCCCGCAGGCCGCCACCCGGCCGCCGGATCTCGGAAGCCGCCGAGCGCAGGAAGGGCGCGAAGCTCACGTAGCGTCGCCCGGCCACGTACGGCGGGCAACGCTGCACCTCGGCCTCGCGCCCGGCGGCCGCGAGCGCGGCGATCTGCGGCAGGTTGATCCCGCACGCGACCGAGAATCCGACGTAGCCCGGGAACCGCGGGTTGATCTCGATCAGCCGCGCGCGACCGTCGCGCTCGTCGATCTTCAGCTCGGCCTCGGCCGGGCCGCGCCAGCCGATCGCCTCGAACAGCCGGGCGAGCGACACCGCCAGGGCGGGATCGTCGGTGCTCTCGCAGACCGCGGTCACGCCGCCGCTCGCCGGCCACGACCGGATCTTGCGCGTCGTGAACCGGGCGAGCAGCTCGCCGCCGCGACCGTAGACCAGCGTCACCGTGCGCATCGCGGACGGCGGGCCGGGAACGTACTCCTGGACGACCGCGTCGCCGAACGCGCGCGAGGCCTCCTCGAGCGCGCAGCACAGCGCCGCCGGCTCGCGGCAGTAGCGGACGCCGCGGGCGCCCCCGCGTTCGACCGCCGGCTTGACGACGACCAGCGCTTCGTTGCCGCCACGCTCCAGCCGGCGCAACGCATCGTCCGTCGAGAGCAGCGCCGCACAGGGAACGCGCGCGGAGTCGCACGCCGCCGCCAGGCGCCGCCGGTCGAACACCGTTTCGAACGCCCTCCACTCGGGCAGGTTGAGCGCCGCCAGGGCCGCGAACGCGGCGCGCTGCTGCACCGTCTCGCGCACGCTCCAGGTGGCGAGCGGCAGGAAGGCGTCCGGACGAGCCTCGCGCAGCACGTGCTTCAGGCCCTCGGCGTCCATCGACGGGTAGACGTGGTACCGCTCCGAATAGCGCGACCGGAGCCCGAGCGGGAACGTGCGGTCGTCGGCCCCGACCGGGCGGAGCCCGGCGCGCCCGAGCGCGCGGATCACCGCGAGCCCGCTGTTGCGGGTGGCACCCGTGACGAGGACCCTCATCCCGTCACGGACCCGGAGGCGCGGCGTCAGGCTCACGATCCCCGCTGGCTCCCCGACCGCGGAGCGCGGTCGCCGTGGGTCCGGCAGCGGGAATCTCGCGCACCTGGATCCGGTTGTCCAGCGCCGGGCGGATCATCGACCCGGTCTCGGCGCCGGCGTCGCGCCGGCGATCGAGCGTCGGAACACGCGGAACCAGGCCGCGGCGAGCGCGTTGCGCAGCGGGCTCGGCGAGCGGAACGCGAGGTGGGTCGGCGCGAGGCGGCAGCCGCGCCGCAGCTTGCCCTCGAGGCTCTGCTTGCCGTAGTCGATCCGCTCGAGCCCCGCCTCGATCGCGACCCGGATCGGCGTGTAGAAGTGGAGGGGGAAGTGGGCGGCCTTGCTGCCGGGCAGGCTCCGGTCGATTCCCCCGAACATGCTGTGCGCGGTGCTCTGCCCGTGCAGCAGGAGGGTGAAGCCGACCATGTCGGGGCCGCGAAACGCGCCGAACGCCCGCACCGCGGACCCCTGGTGCCGCACGAGCTTCTCGAACAGGTCGCCCGTGTAGGGAAAGGCCTTGCCGTTCAGGCGCCGGTAGTGCTTCTCGGCCAGCGCGCCGAGGTCACCCGCCCGGGAAGCGACATCCTCCAGCTCCCGGATGCTCGCGCCGCTCTCGCCGAGCCGGCGCAGGTCCCGACGCACCTGACAGGCGGCGTTCCGGCTCCTCGTGCGGAGCCGCGCCAGGTAGCCGTCGAAACCGCCCGGTGGAAGATCGAGGATCGCGACCCGGGGCGTCGGGACGATCCGGTAGCCGCGCCGCCGCAGCAGTCCGATCAGCGGAGCCTCGTCCTCGAGCAGGTCCCGCCAGATGACGTTGCCCTTGCGTCGTGCCGCCTCCGCCTCGATGGCGGCGACGACCGCCTCGGTGACGCGCTCGCGCTCCGCCGCGGAGAGCGTGGCGTCGACTCGCACGTGCCGGCCCGGCGCCTTGGGTGGGCCGCAGACGAGGGCCGGGAGGAACGACAGGCCGGCGGCGACGGCGGGCTTGCGGAACCGGCGCAGCAGCGTGTGGTCGGGCGTGAAAACGTCGGCGGTGGAACGGTACTCGTGAGCGGCGGCGATCGCGGCGAGCCGCTCGCCGCGCCGCGCCGTGAGATACACCGGACGCAGCCCGCCCCGGTGGCACTCCTCGATCACGCGGAGCCAGCCGAGGCACCCGACCGCGTCGCCGTCCGCGAGCGCGTCCCAGGCCGCGGCGTCGATCCCCGACGCGCGACCCAGCGTCTCGATCTCGAACGCGGTCAGATCTTGTCGGTCTCGACGCCGACTTGGTGCTGTTCGAGCGACTCGCGGAACGCTCCCCGCGCCGCCTCGAAGGCCCGGCTCGAAGCCTGGCGCACGGCCCCCGGAACGTGCGTCGCCTTGTCTCCCACGTCCTGGGCCCACTTCCGCACCTGCTCGCGCGTCTCGCGCCCGGACTGCGGTGCGGACAGGACCGCCGCGACGGCGCCGGCGGCGGCGCCGGCCAGGAAGGCGAGCGCCATGTGGGCGCCGCTGTAACGGTTTTCGTTGCTCATCGATTCGTCTCCTTTCTCGTCGGGTCGCGCTGGTCGTCGTGGGTCCGGTCCCGGGCCGTCGCGTCGCCGTCCGTCGGGCTGGCGAAGGCTCGAAGCGCGGCGGCCAGGGCCGGTCCCACCGCGCTCCCGACGGCCGCCGCGGTGTGGATCGACTCCCGCATGCGGCCGACGCTCTGCGCGAGATCGGACGCGGCGTCGAACAGGACCCGACAGTTCTGGATTCCGCCTTCGACCTCCGCGGCCGCACGGTTCGCTCGCGACGCCGCGCTCGACACGTCGTCGAGAGCCCGCTCCAGCCGCGGCCCCGTGCGCTCCAGCAGAGACTGGGTGCTGCGCAGAGTCGCCCGAAGCTGCACCAGAACCGGGATCGTGACGCCGACGAGCAAGCCGAGCAGCACGAGCGCGATCAACGCTGCTGCTTCCATGTTCGCCGGGCATTGTAGCACACGGAGGCGGGACGAGCCGCGGATCGGCTTCACATGGCGCACGGACACGCCTCGGTCTCTGGCCGTCGGATCGCGAGCGATCCTCCGGACCGGAACGGTAGACTGGTTGCGAGGAACGAGGAAAGCGGCATGCGCCAGGTCCGGGTCGAGGGGCGGTGGAAGCTGGGCGACTACGCCGCCGTCCCACGCCTCGCCCACTCGGTGCGCGAGCTGCGCTCGGAGGCCGCGATCCTCGTGCCCGGCCTGCGCGGGCGAACGGTGTGGATGATCAACTCCACCGAGAAGGGCGGCGGCGTGGCCGAGATGCTCCCGCGCGTGGTCGCCCTGCTCGACGAGCTGGGCGTCCGGACGCGTTGGGCGCTCCTCGAGTCGCGGCACCCGGAGTTTTTCCGGCTGACGAAGCGGCTCCACAACGCGATCCACGGCGAGGGCGACGCCGGCTTCTCCGAGGCGGACCGGCAGATCTACGAGGCGGTCAACCGCGAGAACGCCGACCGGCTGCGGCGCGAGCTGAAGCCGGGCGACATCCTCGTGGTCCACGATCCCCAGCCGCTCCCGCTGGGCGCGATGCTCCGACGGGCACTCGACGTGCGGTTCCTCTGGCGCTGTCACATCGGCCACGACGAGCACGTCGCGGCGACGCGCGCAGCGTGGCGGTTCCTGCGCCCGTGGGCCGAGGCCTGCGACCATGGCGTGTTCTCCGCACCCGAGTACATCCCCGACTTCCTCGCCGGCCGCGCCGCGATCATCGATCCGGCCCTCGACCCCGCGAGCCACAAGAACCGCGACCTTCCGCCGCACAAGCTCGCCGGGATCCTGTGCAACGCGCGGCTGCAATGCGAGCGGCACCCGGTGCTGACCCCGCCGTTCCCACACCCCGCGCTGCGCGTGGACCGCAACGGCGAGCTGCGCCCGCCGGACTCGGACAACGAGATCGGGCTGCTCTACCGCCCGATCGTCACGCAGGTCTCGCGCTGGGACCGGCTGAAGGGGTTCGCCCCGCTGCTCGAGGGGTTCGTGCGCCTCAAGCACGGGCTCGACGATTCCTCGCGGGAGTGGGAGCCGCGCCGCCGCCGGCGCATCGAGCTGCTGCGGCTCGTGCTGGCCGGACCCGACCCGGCATCGGTCGCGGACGATCCGGAGGGGGCGGGCGTGCTGGACGAGCTGATCGCGGCCTACCGCCGGCTCCCGGCGAGGCTGCAGGGCGACGTCGCGCTGCTCGCGCTCCCGATGGAATCGCGGAAGGCGAACGCGCTGATGGTCAACGCCCTGCAGCGCTGCTCGACCGTCGTGGTGCAGAACTCGCTCAAGGAGGGGTTCGGGCTGACCGCGACCGAGGCGATGTGGAAAGGCGTCCCGGTCGTGGGCACGCGGGCCTCGGGCCTGCGCCGCCAGATCCGCAGCGGGATCGACGGGATGCTGATCCAGGATCCGACCGATCCCGACGAGGTCGCGCGGAGGCTGGACGCGGTGCTCTCCGACGCGCCCAAGCGGGACCGCCTCGCGGCCAGCGCGCAGCGCCGAGTCCACGAGAAGTTCCTGATCTTCACCCAGCTCCGCCAGTGGCTCGTCGCGCTCACCACCTGCGTCGAGCGCGGCGGGCCGCCGTCCGCCGACGACTCGGACTGAACGCCGGCGCCTGGTGCGGAAACGTGCCGCTCCGCTCCGTCCGCGGGGGACGCCGCGCGGTCGCGGTCACTCGATGGCGAACGGAGCCTCGGCACGCTCGGCCTCGGCGCCCGCCGCCCGCCGCCAACGCACGTGGTAGGTGTAGCGACCGGGGCTCAGCGGCGAAGTGTCGAGGCGGTCACGCAGGAACACACAGGCTCCTGCGGCGCTGTCGGCCGGCGGGTCGAAGCGGAACAGCGGCCGGCCGTCGATCGCGACGTAGCTCTCGACGTCCGGCGTCGCGCCCTCGGACTCGTCGCGGCAGATCCAGCTCAGGAACTCGAGCAGCTCGCCGGGGACGACCGAGCGACGGGCGAGGGGCAGCGTCCCGTGCGTGACCACCACGGTCGCCGGGCCCGGGCTCTCCGCAGCTCGCCCGCGCAGGGGCAGGGACGTCGGCACGTAGCGACGGTTCGCGCGCAGGACGACGGGGCCGCCGAGGCCCGGCCGGGCCGCGCTCGGCAGCTCGATCCGGGCCAGGTCCCCGCCGTAGAGGTTGGCCCAACGGTCGCGCACGAAGGCGCGGAGTTCGTAGCGCCCCGGCGGGACCCGTTCGAGTGTCCGCTCGTGGAGGATCGCGAACTCTCCGGAGCCGTCGCCGGCGCTGCGGCGCAACCGGGAGACGCCGAGCATCTCCCAGGCGTGCCTGGCTCCCGCGTCGGTCACGAGCGCACCGATCTCCCAGTCACCGGTCGTCGCGCCGCCCGTGGGCAGCATCTCGAGCGCGGTCGGATCGAGCGCCACCTGCACGCGCAGGTCCCATCCCTTCTTGCTCACGCCGACGGGCACGATCGCCGCCGCCAGCGGCAGGTCCCGCGCGCGTTCCGGATCGGACAGCACGGCCCGTGCGGAGCGCATCCAGCGCTCGGCCGTCCCCAGGTAGGTGATGCGATGACTGGCCTCCAGTCGGCGACCGTTCGTCTCCACCCGCACGCGATAGACGTGGCCCTCGCGATCGGGGGGCGCGAGCCCCAGTCGATAGATGCACTCACACCCTCGGCCCGCACCGTCGAGGAGCGCGGACAGCTCCGACAGGCGCCCGCCGTGCCGGCCACCGGTCATGTCCGCGAGGTTGGCGCCGAAGTTGGTCGCCAGCGGGTTGTCCGTCTCGCCGGTGAACGCCGGGTAGATCGCGGCACGAGCCAGCGTGGCCTCGGCCGCGACCCGATCGACCAGATCGAGGTGATCGCCGATTCGGCGTTCGTCGGTCGGATAGTAGCGCGCCGGAAACAGCGTCCCGCGCTGGTTGAACAGCAAGAGCGCCTTGCGGCCGGGCTCGGCCTGGAGCCGCTCGAGGAGCTGCGCCAGCGCCCGCAGCGAGCCACGCGAGTGCCGGTGTTCCTCCGACGCCGCACGCCACCAGCAGGCGCGGCAATTGCAGTCGCGGTGCTTGCAGCACTGCCCGCAGTCGCGCACGCGGAAGTCGTAGGCTGCGGGAAACGGATCGCGGAACGCGGTCGAGCCGTAGGCCTCGCGGGCGGCGGCAGCCAGCCGCTCCCGGTCCGAGCTGAAGCCCACGAGCACGACCAGACCGGAGCCGCTGGCGTAGGCCGTGAGCATCGCCTGATCCTCGGACCGCATCGTCTCCCGCGCCCAGCGCTCGGCCTGCTCGACCGCGTGGAGGCGGCCGTCCAGATCGAGCTGGCTGAAGTCCAGGTGGAGCACGAAGCGCATCGCGTCGATCGGCGCCGGCGCCGGCCCGTCCGTGGTCTCCGCACGCGCGGCGGCGGGCGCTTCGGCCACGGGCTCGCCGACGCACGAGCACAGATCGTCGACGCTCTCCAGTTGCCGGACGTCACCGTCCAGGAACACCTTGAAGTCGTCCTGCTCCAGGCCGCGCATCGGCTGGCCGCGCTCGTCGGTCGCGCGGACGTCGAGGAGCAGCAGCGAGACTCCGGTCCGCTCCACCATTCCGGCGTCGATCGGCGGTGGGGTCCGGCGGTCGCCGGCGACCGCGGCAACCGCGGCGAGAAGGCAGACCGACCCCACGCGAGCGACGCACATCGCGGACCTCGTGCCGGGTCGTCGACCTTCCGGGAGCCGCCCGCGGATCGTCGTGCGGCCCCGATGGTTCGACCCCGGGGAGGATCATAGCGCGCAGGGGGAACCCGGCGTGATAGGATTTCCCGGTCTTGACCAGAATGTGTGGAACGTCCGCTCTTGATTCGGAGCGTCTGGTCCAACTCGTTGCGGACAAGAGAGATCCCATCCCAACCGACCCCTGCGTGCGGGCAGAGGGGGCGATTGGGATGGGATCTCCCTTCGGGGTTTCCTGGCGTTCGTTCCGGTCGCTCAGGCTGCGCAGGGCGCCCAGGAACTGCCCAGAAAAGGGGGGCTCTTCACAGTTTCTGGCCAAGACCGGGATTTCCGCCGGCCGATGAACTACGGCTTCGTGATCGACAACCGGAAGTGCATCGGCTGCCACGCCTGCACCGTCGCCTGCAAGGCCGAGCACGAGACCCCGCTCGGCGTCAACCGCACGTGGGTCAAGGTCATCGAGCGCGGCGAGTTCCCGTCGACGCAGCGCGCGTTCAGCGTGATGCGTTGCAACCACTGCGCCGACGCTCCGTGCGTCGAGATCTGCCCGACCGCGGCTCTCTACACCCGGCGGGACGGCATCGTCGACTTCGATCACCGGCGCTGCATCGGCTGCAAGGCCTGCATGCAGGCTTGCCCTTACGACGCGATCCACATCGATCCGGTCAACCACACGGCGGCGAAGTGCAACTACTGCGCGCACCGCGTGGAGATCGGTCTCGAGCCGCCCTGCGTCAACGTCTGTCCGACCCACGCGATCGTCTCGGGCGATCTCGACGACGAGCGCAGCGAGATTGCGACGCTGCTCGCGCGCCACCCGGTGCAGGTGCGAAAGCCGGAGAAGGGAACGCAGCCCAAGCTGTACTACATCGAGGGCGACGCGGCCTCGCTGCGGCCCGGCGCCGCGCAGGGCTCCGGCGCCACGGTCTGGACCGATGCCCCTCCGCAGGGCGTGGATCTCGTGGCCTGGGCTCGGGCGCTGCGGCGGCACGCTCAGGAGCAGGGACCGCACGAGCCGCCGGCGACGAGCGCCCGCACCGTCTACGCCACGTCCCAGCCCCATCGCGGGAGCTGGGGGACGAGCGTCTCGCTCTACCTGTTCGCCAAGTCGGTGGCTGCGGGCGTCGGCCTCGTGCTGGTGCCGATGCTGCTCCTCGGCGGCCCGCCGTCGCCCGGGGTCCTGCCGGCGGCGCTCGTCCTGGCGCTCGTTTTCCTCGGTCTGACGAACGGCTTGCTGGTCTGGAAGCTCGAGCGGCGCGATCGCTTCGCGTACGTCGTGACCCGGCCCCAATGGCGCTCCTGGCTGACCCGCGGCGCGTACATCATGATCGGTTACGGTGCGCTGCTCGTGCTGTCGCTGCTGCTGTCGGTGGCCGGCGCGGCCGAGCTTCCGCCGGGTCTCGGCGTCCTGCTCCTGCTGTTCGCGTTCGGCAGCGCCGTGTACAGCGCCTTCCTCTTCAACCAGGCGCGGGGCCGCGATCTGTGGCAGAGCGCGACGCTGCCGCTGCACCTCGTCGCTCACGCCGTGGTCGCGGGCGCAGCGGCGCTGCTCCTGCTCGCGCTCTTCGAGCGAGGCCTGACGCCGCTCGAGCCGGCGCTCGCCGGCGTGCTCGCCGCCGGCCTCGGCCTGAGCGCGCTGGTCCTCGGCTCCGAGTTCCTCACGCGGCACCCGACGGAGGACGGGAGGGCCGCGGCCTCGCTGATCGTCTCCGGCCGCTTGCGCCTGCGGTTCTGGCTCGGCGTCGTGGTCGGGGGCCACCTCGTGCCGTTTGCGCTCCTGGCGTCGGGCTGGCTCGCGCCGGCAGCACTTCTCGCTCTCGTCGCGGTCGCGCTGTTCGAGGACCTGTTCGTCCGGGCCGGTCAGGCGCTGCCGCTGGCGTGAGGGAGGATCGAAGCGTGCGATCGACGACCCGTCCCCGCGTTCCGAGCGGGTGCCCCGCCATCACGGCCGGCACCCTTCCGGCCGGCGCAGCGGGCATGAGTTCGCCGGGCCGACGCCGCCGAGGGGGCGAGGTTCGATGAAGATCGAGCGCCTGACCCCGGCGGGCGAGCTGACGAGCTATCCCCCGGCGGAGAAGTGGGACGACTGGGTCGAGTACGACCCCCGCGCCTGGCCGGAGCGGGTCGCGCGCCATTTCACGATCGTGCCGACGATCTGCTTCAACTGCGAGGCGGCCTGCGGGCTGCTCGCCTACCTCGATCGCGAGACGCTCGAGGTGCGCAAGTTCGAGGGCAACCCGTACCACCCGGGAAGCCGCGGCCGAAACTGCGCCAAGGGGCCGGCGACGATCAACCAGGTCAAGGACCCCGACCGCATCCTGTACCCGCTCAAGCGCAGCGGGAAGCGCGGGGCCGGCGGCTGGGATCGCGTGTCGTGGGACAGCGCGCTCGACGACATCGGGTCGCGCATCCGTGGCGCGCTCGTCAGCGGCCGGCGTAACGAGATCATGTACCACGTCGGCCGCCCGGGCCACGAGCGTGCGATGGAGCGCGTGCTGCAGGCCTGGGGCGTGGACGGGCACAACAGCCACACCAACATCTGCTCCTCCTCGGCCCGCCTCGGCTACGCGCTGTGGTCCGGCGCCGATCGACCGAGCCCGGACCACGCCCACGCGCGGTTCATCCTGCTGCTGTCGGCCCACCTCGAGTCGGGTCACTACTTCAATCCCCACGCCCAGCGCATCATCGAGGGCAAGCTCGCCGGCGCGCGGATCGCGGTGATGGACCCGCGGCTGTCCAACACCGCGGCGGTGGCCGACGAGTGGCTCCCCACCTGGCCGGGGAGCGAGGCCGCGGTGCTGCTGGCGATGGCCCGCGTGCTGCTCGAGGAGGAACGGTACGATCGGGAGTTCGTCGAGCAGTGGACGAACTGGCGCGACTACCTGCGCGCCGAGCGCGGCGGCGGCGAGCCGCGCTTCGCCGATTTCGTCTCCGTCCTGCTGCGGCACTACGCCGAATTCACGCCTGAGTTCGCCGAGCGAGAGTCGGGCGTGCCGGCCGGGCAGATCGTGCGTGTCGCGCGCGAGGTCGGCGCCGCGGGCTCGCGCTTCGCGGCCCACGTCTGGCGCGGCGCCGCCAGCGGCAACCTCGGCGGCTGGCAGGTGGCGCGGGCGCTCCAGCTCCTGTCGGTCCTGGTCGGCGCCGTGGGCACCAAGGGCGGCACGCTGCCGCACTCGTGGAACAAGTTCCGCCCGAGCTTCTGGCTGGAGCCGGAGCGGCAGAACGAGTGGAACGAGCTGCTCTTCCCCCGCGAGTATCCGCTCAGCCACTACGAGCTGGGCTTCCTGCTCCCGCATTTCCTGCTCGACGGCCGCGGGCGGCTCGAGGTCTACTTCACGCGCGTCTTCAATCCGGTGTGGACCAACCCCGACGGCCACGCGTGGATCGACGCCCTGCGGGACGAGGCGCTCGTCGGGCTGCACGTCGCGCTCACGCCGACGTGGAACGAGACCGCGTATTTCGCCGACTACGTGCTGCCGATGGGGCTCGCCGGGGAGCGGCACGACATCCAGAGCCAGGAGACCCACGCCGGGACGTGGGTCTCGTTCCGCCAGCCCGTCGCCCGCGCCGCGCTGCTGCGCCAGGGGCGCCGGGTCGCGGCGACGCACGAGGCCAACCCGGGCGAGGTGTGGGAGGAGGACGAGTTCTGGATCGACCTGTCGTGGAAGATCGATCCCGACGGAGCGCTCGGGATCCGCCGGCACTTCGAGTCCCCCTACCGTCCGGGCGACAAGCTGAGCGTCGACGACTACTACCGGCACCTGTTCGAGAACTCCGTGCCCGGACTGCCGCAGGCGGCGGCGGCGCAGGGGCTGTCGGCGCTGGACTACATGCGCAAGTACGGTGCCTTCGAGATCGCCTCCTCGGTCTACGAGCTGCACCGCAAGGAGCTCGATTCCGCGACCCTCGCCGGCGCGACGACCGAGCCCGGAGGCACGATCGTCAAGGCCGGAGTCGCCGTCGGGGTCGTGGCCGAGGGCAAGCCGCGGCGTGGATTCGGCACGCCCTCGCGCCGGCTCGAGATCTACTCGCGCACGCTGGTCGACTGGGGCTGGCCGGAGCACGCGCTCCCGGGCTACATCCGCAGCCAGGTGCACCGCGACGCGATCCGGCTGGATCGCGGCGAGCTGGTGCTGGTGCCGACCTTCCGGCTCCCGACCCAGATCCACACCCGCTCGGCCAACTCGAAATGGCTCGCCGAGATCTCGCACCGCAACCCGCTGTGGATGCACCCGGCCGACGCCGAGCGGCTCTCGCTCGCGGACGGCGCGCTGGCCCGCGTCACGACCGAGATCGGTCACTTCGTGAATCGCGTGTGGGTCACGCACTCGATCGCGCCCGGGATCGTCGCCTGCTCGCACCACCTCGGCCGCTGGCGGCTGCGCGCCGGGGAGGGCGGCCGCTGGGCCTCGGCCCTCGTGCGCTTCGACGAGGTCGAGGGTGGCGTGCTGCTGCGCCAGGTCGAGGGACCGAGACCGTTCTCGAGCGACGATCCCGACTCGTCGCGCGTGTGGTGGACGGACGGCGGCGTGCATCAGAACCTGGCCTTCCCGGTGCAACCCGATCCGGTCTCGGGGATGCACTGCTGGCACCTGCGCGTGCGGGTCGAGCCTGCCCCGGCGGGCGACCGCTACGGCGACGTGCTCGTCGACAAACGGAAGTCCCGCGCCGTCTACCGGGCCTGGCTCGAGCGGGCGCGTCCGGCGCGCGGGCCGCTGCGCCGGCCGCTGTGGCTCGGCCGTCCGTTCCCGCCGGCGCGCGCGATGTTCGACCTGCCGGCCGAGGGAACGAGCGGCACGGCGCCGGTGCCTCCGCGCGAGGAGCGAGGGTCGTAGCTCGAGCGCCGGCCCGGCGACGTTCGGGGCCGCGCGGTGCCGTTCAGATTCCCGTCGCAGCTACGGACCACTTGCATCAAGCGCGCGCCCGGCCGCCGGCGGAACCCGCCGCCCGCCGACTCCCGCGTGCGCCGTCGACGGTTCCGCGAAAACCGCCCGCTCCTCCCGCATTGGAGCTTCCGCGAGCGCGTGGTAGGATTTCACCTTCTGAACATCGTCTCGCAGGCCCACTCGGCGCCGGCGGGGCACGGCCCAAGAGGAGGAACGGAGATGCGTAAGCTCCTGGCGATCATGGCAATCCTGGTGTCGATCGCGGCGGTCGTCGTCGCGCTCGCGTCCGATGCGCCGCCGACCGAATGGTCGATGAACGCCACGATCATCGAGGCCTGCAGCTGCCCGATGTTCTGCCAATGCTACTTCAATTCGGAGCCGTCGGAACACGGCGGCGGCCACGGACACGGAGAGCACTTCTGCCGCTTCAACAATGCCTTCAAGGTCAACAAGGGGAGCCACGGCGGCGTGAAGCTCGACGGTGCGCGCTTCTGGGTGGCCGGCGACCTGGGGGCGGAGTTCGGCGACGGCGAGATGGACTGGGCGGTGCTGACCTTCGACCCCTCCGTCACCAAGGAGCAGCGCGCGGGGATCCAGGCGATCCTGGGCCACGTCTACCCGGTGAAATGGAAGGCGTTCTCGGTCGCGGCCGACGCCAAGATGGAGTGGAAGGCCGACAAGGACCGCGCCGAGGCGCGGCTGGACGGCGGCAAGACCGCGGAAGTGGTGCTCAAGCGGCAGGACAACGGCAACACTTCCGACCCCACCGTGATCAAGAACCTGAAGTACTGGGGCGTCCCGCGCAACGACGGCTTCGTGCTGATGAAGAACGAGGTCGAGGCCTACCGCGCCGGCGACAAGCCGTTCGAGTACAAGGGCACGAACGGCTTCATGATCACCTTCGACATGAGCTCGAAGGACGTGAAGCCGATGTAGCCCGGTCGGCAGGACGAGCGAGGGCCGGGGCCGGCGGGCGCGAGTTTGCCGGCCTCGCCGTTTACGGGGACCACCGGGAGCGTGACGGAAGCGATGGACCCGTGCTGCACGGCTCACGCGGACGGCGCCGGCGGCGGGCCGGCCGCGCGCGATCCCGTCTGCGGGATGAGCGTCGATCCGGCGACCGCGCCGGCCCGCTACGAGCACGAAGGCCGCGTCTTCTCCTTCTGCTCCTCGGGCTGCGCCGAGGCGTTCCGCGCCGATCCGGCGCGGTTTCTCGGCGCATCCGCCCGCGGGCGGCCGGCGCCGCGACCGGCCCCCGCGGACGCGGAGTACACCTGCCCGATGCATCCCGAGGTCCGGCAGCGCGGCCCGGGCGCCTGCCCGCGGTGCGGGATGGCGCTGGAGCCGATGCTCGTGCCCGGCGCGATGCCGGACGAGGACGAGCCCGACGCCGAGCTGCAGGACATGACCCGCCGCTTCGGCCTGAGCCTCGCGCTCACGGCGCCGGTCTTCGCGCTCGCGATGTCGGAGATGCTCCCCGGGCAACCGCTCCACGCTCTCCTCGGCGCGCGCGCCGTCTCCTGGATCCAGCTCCCGCTCGCGACGCCGGTCGTGCTGTGGGGCGGATGGCCGTTCTTCGAGCGCGGCTGGCGCTCGCTGACGAGCGGTGCACTCAACATGTTCACGCTGATCTCGATCGGCGTCGGCGTCGCCTACGCCTACAGCCTGGTCGCGCTGCTCGCGCCCGCCCTGCCGGCCGGGGCCGCCGGCGGGCATGGCGCCGGTCCGCCGGTCTACTTCGAGGCCGCGGCCGTGATCACGACCCTCGTGCTGCTCGGCCAGATCCTCGAGCTGCGCGCCCGCAAGCGGACGGCGGGCGCGATTCGCGGCCTGCTGCGTCTCGCCCCGACGACCGCGCGGCGGCTGAGCGGCGACGGCCTCGAGGAGCCGATCGAGCTCGCCGCCGTCCGGCCCGGCGACCTGCTTCGCGTCCGACCCGGCGAGAAGGTCCCGGTCGACGGCGTCGTGATCGACGGGGAGAGCGCGGTCGACGAGTCGATGGTGACCGGGGAGCCGCTGCCCGCCGACAAGGCCGCGGGCGCGCGCGTGACCGGAGGCACGGTCAACGGTCACGGCTCGTTCGTGATGCGGGCGGAGCGGGTCGGCGCCGACACGCTGCTGGCGCGGATCGTGGCGCTGGTGAGTGAGGCCCAGCGCAGCCGGGCGCCGGTCCAGCGGCTGGCGGACGTGGTCTCGTCCTGGTTCGTGCCCGCCGTCGTCGCCGTGGCGGCGATCGCCGCGGCGGCCTGGGCCGCGTGGGGGCCGGAGCCGCGCCCGGTCCACGCCGTGCTGGCCGCGGTCGCGGTGCTGATCATCGCCTGTCCCTGCGCGCTCGGCCTCGCGACCCCGATGTCGATCATGGTCGGCACCGGACGGGGCGCGACCGCAGGAGTGCTCGTGAGGGACGCCGAGGCGCTCGAGCTGCTGGAGCGGGTCGATACCCTGCTCGTCGACAAGACCGGGACGCTCACCGCGGGAAGGCCGCGGCTCGAGACGGTCGTGGCCGCACCACCCTTCGAGGAGAAGGAGGTGCTGGGCCTGGCGGCCGCGATCGAGCAGGGGAGCGAGCACCCGCTGGCCGCCGCGGTCGTCGCCGGGGCCCGGGAGCGCGGGGCGGCCATCCCCGAGGCGCGTGCGTTCAAGGCCCGACACGGCTACGGAGTCACCGGCGTGGTGGACGGCAGGCGGGTGACGGTCGGGAACTCTCGCCTCCTCGAGGAGCAGGGGATCGACCCGTCCCCGCTCGCCGAGCCGGCCGAGCGGCTCCGCGGCGCGGGTCAGACCGCCGTCTTCGTCGCGGTGGACGCGACGCTCGCCGGGCTCGTCGGCCTGGCCGACCCGATCAAGGATTCGACGTTCGAGGCGATCCGCCTCCTGCGTGCGGAAGGGCTCGGCGTCGTGATGCTGACGGGCGACGGCGGCGCCACGGCCCAGGCCGTTGCGCGCCGGCTCGACATCGAGCGCGTCGTTGCCGAGGTGCCGCCCGACCGGAAAGCCGAGGTCGTGACGCGGCTCCGGGCGGAGGGCCGCGTCGTCGCGATGGCGGGCGACGGCGTCAACGACGCCCCGGCGCTGGCCCAGGCGCACGTCGGCATCGCGATGGGCACGGGAGCCGACGTGGCGATGGACGCGGCCGGCATCACGCTCGTCCACGGCGACCTCCGCGGCATCGCCAAGGCCCGCCATCTCTCTCGCGCCACGATGCGGAACATCCGTCAGAACCTGTTCTTCGCCTTCGCCTACAACGCCCTCGGCGTGCCGATCGCCGCTGGGGCGCTGTATCCGCTCTTCGGCCTGCTGCTCGACCCGATGATCGCCGGCGCGGCGATGAGCCTCAGCTCCGTCTCCGTCGTGCTGAACGCCCTGCGCCTCCGGCGGGTTCCGCTCTAGCCCGCGTTGCGCGCGACGCCTGGCTCGGCGTCTCTGCCGGCGCCTCGCGGCGGTCCGGCAGGGCCCTGGGGAGCTTGCCCGCCGCCCGCTCGCCCCACCCGTCTTCGTCGTCGCGACCGCGCGGGAAGCGCGGCGCGAAGGCGCGTCGTGCGCGACGAGTTCGTCGAGCGCGAGCGCCTTCGAGGTGGGACCGCGCGCACCCTCTCGAAGCCGCTGGAGCCTGAACCCGGACCGCGCACCGGGCCCCGGCCCGGCGCCGCGACCGAGGGTCGCGGGAGTCCGGGGGGCCGCGAACGAGGTCGGAGCCCGAGCGGTCGTGTTGCGGCGGGCGGGGCGGCGCAATAACGTTGCGCCGTCATGGCGCGGATCTCGACACGCCGCGGCACGTCGTCCGCAGCGCTGCTCTCGCTCGGCCTGCTCTGCGGCTGCGGCACGCCGCAGGGCCGCGGGTTCGATCGCACCGCGCTCGAGCAGGCCGAGGATCTGAGCGAGGCGCTGGCGAACGACCTGCTCGCGATGTCGGTCGCTCTGCGCGACCGGGACCTCGAGGCCGCGGCGCAGTACTTCGCGGATCGCGTGCGCGCCACGCCCCTGCCGGCGGAACCGCCGCCGCTCCAGCCGCTCGTGAAGTGGATCGAGCGGCGAGCCTGGGATCCGTCCGCCGCGCCGCGCGAGTGGAGCCGTGACGAGTTCGTCGCGAGCCTGGGCGCCTTCTTCGGGCGCTTCAGCGAGCTGGAGGACGTGCGCTTCAAGGTGAAGTCCGCGCACTTCGACGGCGCCGCCGCCCCGGCCGGGGAGGGCCAGCTCAAGTTCTTCGTCGTCGGCCGCGACGAACGGGGAAGGCGCGAGTGGCTCAAGGGCGAGGCCGAGGTCGCCGTGACGCGCGCGGGCGACGGACCGTGGCGCGTCGGCCGGCTGGAGATCGGGACGCTCGAGTCGAAGGTCAGCCGTGAAGACCTGTTCTCGGAGGTGGCGCTGCCCGCGGGCGTGGCCCAGGTCTTTCCCGCCTTCGGCGTGGGCGCGAACCGCGGGTTCGTCTCCCACGGCGTGGCGGTGGCCGACGTCAACGGCGACGGGCTGCTCGACGCCGCAGCGACCGGCGTCGAGCGCAACTACCTCTATCTGAACCTCGGCGACGGCCGCTTCCGGGACGTCGCCGAAGAGGCGCTCGTGGCCTACGCGCCGCCCGGCTCCGGTGCGCTGTTTCTCGACCACGACAACGACGGTGACCCCGACCTGTTCCTGGCGGCCGTCGGCGAGCAGATCCTGCTCGAGAACCGCTGGATCCCGGACGGCCGCCTGCAGTTCCACGACGTCTCCGAGCGCGCCGGCGTCGACCGCCCGGCCGTCGGCTTCAGCGCGGTCGCAGCCGACGTCAACGCCGACGGCTTCCCCGACGTCTACGTCTGCTCCTACAACCGCTACGGCGAGGTGATGCCGAATTCCTGGGTCCAGGCCACGAACGGCACGCCCAACCTGCTGTTCCTGAACCGCGGGGACGGTCGCTTCGAGGAGGTCGCTGCCGCCCGGGGCGTGGACGACTCGCGCTGGAGCTACGCCGCGGGCTTCATCGACATCGACGCCGACGGCGACCAGGACCTCTACGTCGCGAACGACTTCGGCGAGAAGGGGCTGTACCGCAACGACGGCGATCGGTTCCGCGACGTGGCGGTCGAGTGGGGCGTCCTCGACCCCGGCTTCGGCATGGGCGTGTCGTTCGGCGACTACGACAACGACGGGAACCTCGACCTGCACGTCACGAACATGTCCTCGACCGCCGGCAACCGGATCCTGAAGCTGCTCTACCCCGAGGAGCACGAGCTGCGCCGGACCCTCGGCAAGCAGGCGGCGGGCAACAGCCTGTACCGCAACGGCGGAGCCGCAGGCTTCACCGACGTCACCGCGGCGAGCGGCGGTTTCTCCGGCGGCTGGGCCTTCGGCGGCGGCTTCATCGACTTCGACAACGACGGCTGGGCCGACCTGTACACGCCGAACGGCTTCGTCTCCGGCAAATCGATGAAGGACACCTGAAGCCTGTTCTGGCGCCACGTGGTGGCGGCCTCCGAGCGCGTCGAGCCGGCGGGAAGCGAGCGGTATCACGACAGCCACATGGGCGCGATCTTCAAGGAGGGCTTCTCGTTCAGCGGCTACGAGCGCGACCTGCTGGCGCTGAACCGCGGGGACGGCACGTTCCTCGACATCTCCGGCGTGAGCGGGATCGACTCGCTCTCCGACGGGCGGGGCGCGGCGTTCGCCGACTTCGACAACGATGGCGACCTCGACGTGTTCCTGACCGCGGCGCAGCGCGAGGCGCACCACCTGTTCCGCAACAACGTCGGGAGCCGCAACGGCTTTCTGCGCGTCAGCCTGGAGGGAACGCGCGCGGGGCGCGACGCCTACGGCGCGGTGGTCCGGGTCAAGACCTCGGCCGGGATCCAGGCCAAGCTCAAGTCGGGCGGCAGCGGCTTCGTCTCGCACCACGACGGCCGGCTGCTGTTCGGCCTCGGCGCCGACGCCGCCGCGCAGTGGGTCGAGGTGGTGTGGCCGGGCGGGACGAGCGAGCGGGTCGAGGGCGTCGCGGCGAACTCGTCGATCCGTCTCGTCCAGGGTGCGAGCGGCTTCGCCCCGGTCGCGGAGAACCGCTTCCGGCTGGTCGATCCGCTCGACCCGGCCGCCGCGCGGCTGGCCGGGCTCGGCTTCCGCGTGGGGGACGTCTTCCCCGACCTGCGGTTGCGCGCGCTGGACGGCGAGCCGCGGCTTCTGGGCGAGCTGCTGCGGCCGGGGCGCAAGTGCCTGGTGAACCTGTGGGCGACCTGGTGTGGGCCCTGCGCCGAGGAGATCCCCGAGCTGCAGCGGCTGCAGGCCGACCTGCGGCGCTCGGGCGTGGACCTCGTCGGGATCAGCGTCGATCTCGAGACCGCGTCGAACGTGCCCGACTACGTCCGTGCCCGTGGCGTCGAGTATCCGATCTACACCACCGACGTCTCCGGCATGGAGGGTCTGTTCCCGCGCGGCGAGGCGACGGTTCCCGCCACCGCGCTGCTCGACCACGAGGGGCGCGTGCTCCAGATCTTCTCCGGCTGGTCGCGGCAGTCGGAGGAGGCGCTGCGCCGGCTCGTGACGCGTTGACGCCCGACGCCGGCACGATCCGCCCTCGACCGCCCAGCGGACCGGCCATCGCCGCGTAGATCCGTGCCGCTTCGCTGGTCACGGCGATCGCCGGAAGGCGATCGCGGCGAGAGCCCCTTCGCCCCCGGCGCCGCTAGCTGGGCGATACGTGGGCTCCGCGCACGACCTCCACGAAGTGCGGGATCACCTGGACCACGCCGTCGAGGATGAACTGGACCGCGATCACGGCCAGCACGAGACCCATGATCCGCGGGGCGACCGAAGCGAACCCCGGGCCGTGCCGCTCCGACATGCGCGTCCAGCTCTGCATCGACAGCAGGCAGAACAGACAGGTGCCGCCGATCGCGGCGAGCAGCGCCGCCCAGGCGTAGGGATCGGCGCCGGCCTTGGCCGACGCCGTCATCACGAGCGTGAGCGACGCCGGGCCAGCCATCATCGGAACCGCGAGCGGCGAGTAGGCGATGCCGTGCAGCTCGCCGGCGGAGACGGCATCGGGCGCCGGCGCCCCGAAGAACTCCTTCTCCTTGCCGCGGGCCAGCGCGAAGGCCAGCCCGAAGATGAAGATCCCGCCCGCGATCTGCAGCGCGCCGCCGGTCACCCGCAGCTGGCTCAGCACGTAGGTGCCCGCGAGCGCGAAGAACGTGAGGATCAGCGCCGCCGTGATCGAGGCGCGCAGGGCGATCACGCGACGCTGCCCGCTGCTCGAGGTGCGGGTCAGCCCGACGAACACCGAGGCTACTCCCGAGGGATTGACGACGATGTACAGCCCGAGAAACGAGACGACGAACGTCTTGAGCGTCTCCGGCAGGAAGCCACCGAGGTCGAGCAGCGCTCCGTTCGTCGTCACGCGCGTGCGGCCTATCGCAGCCAGGACGCGTAGAGCTCGGGGCGCCGGTCGCGGAGGAACAGGGTGCGGGCGTGGGAGCGGGTGACGAGGCTCAGGTCGAGGTCGGCGTGCAGGATCTCGTCGCGTCCCCGCGCCGCGCGGGCGACGACGGTCCCGTCGGGCGCGCAGGCGAACGACTCGCCGGCGAAGTCGAGCCGGTCCTCCCGGCCCACGCGGTTGCAGAGCGCGACGAAGTAGCCGTTGTGGAAGGCGGCGACGCGCATCTCGGCCTCGTACAGGCCGTCGGGCCACTCGCCGGCGACCCCCGCCTGCGGCACGACGACCAGCTCCGCCCCGTCCAGCGCGAGCGCCCGCATGTACTCCGGGTAATGGCGGTCGTAGCAGATCGCGACACCGATGCGGCCGAAGCGCGTCGCGTACACCGGCGCGCCGGTGTCGCCCGGCGCGTAGTAGTCGCGCTCGTGAAAGCCCTCGTAATCGGTGATGTGCACCATCCGTGTCCGCCCGAGCAGCGCGCCGTCGGCGTCGAGGACCGGAGAGCAGTCGAAGCAGCGTGAGCCCTCGCGCTCGTAGAGGTTGAGCACGACCGCGACCTCGAGCTCGCGCGCCTTGCGCGCGAAGGCGTCGGTCACCGGGCCGGGGACGGGCTCGGCCAGCGCGGCCGGGTCGGCGCCGGCGGGCAGCTGTGGGTGGAATCGCTCGAACGCCAGCTCGGCGTAGGCCACGAGCTGCGCGCCGCCGCGGGCCGCAGCCTCGAGCGCGCGGAGCCCGCGGGCGACGTTCCCGGCCTTGTCGGTCCCGGCCCGCTGCTGGACGAGCGCGATCCGCATGCCGGCCTCCCGGAGCGCCGAGCATACCACCGGCGGGCGGACGGACGCCGATCCCGACCGCGCCGCCCGTCTCGCCGCCGCACCGAGGCCCGGCCCCGAGCCGCCGCGCCGGTTGACGCCTCCTTCGGCGGGGAGTCATATTGCCCGTCGATGTCTCGGCTGACGAGGATCGTCTCGCGATCGCTGCGCCTGGCCGCGCTCCGGCCCGCGGTTCAGGCGGGCGTCTCGACGGCGTTCGCGCTGTCCCGGAACACGGCGTAACGCGCGCGGGACGCCGCGGTGGATGGACACCGGTCAGGGCGGCGGGCACGGCCGCAGGCGGCGCTGGATCGGCGCACGCCGGCGGGCCGGGTCGCGGAGCGGACAGCGTGAGTCGGTTCCCACGCATTCCCGAGGCGGAGCTGGCGTTCGAGTACTCCCGCAGCTCGGGCCCGGGCGGGCAGAACGTCAACCGCGTGGAGACACGCGCCACGCTGCTGTTCGACATCGCACGCTCGCGCTCGCTCGATGCGGAGCAGAAGATCCGCCTCGGTTGGCGGCTCGCGACGCGCATCAACAGGGACGGCATCCTGCGCGTCAGCTCCCAGCGCCACCGCACCCGCGAGGCGAACCGCAGGGCGGCGCTCGAGCGCTTCGCCGAGCTGCTGGAGCAGGCACTGGCTCGCGCGCGGCCGCGGGTGAAGACCGCGCTCTCGGCCGGCGTCAAGCGGCGCCGCCTCGAGCAGAAGCGGCGCCGCGGCGAGACCAAGCGCGCCCGCGGCGCCGGCCGGAAGCGGACGTCGCTCGACCGCGACGACGTCTGAGCCCGCAGCGGCCTAGGTGGCGGCCCCGCCGAGAACGCATCGCAGATGGGCGACGCGGGGTCGATGCCCATCGCGTTCGGCAGCCACTTGACGGCGCGCGCTCCGGCCTCGGCCGCTCGCTCGAGCCGAGCGAGCGCGTCGGGCCGGTAGGGATGGATCGACACGCAGGCGACGAGCTGCGAGTGCTCGCGCGCGAGGCCCAGCACGTAGCCGTCGGGCACGTACAGCGGAGAAAGGTCCGGTCGGGCCACGCCGTCGGCGTCGACGGGGTCGTCCAGCGCAAGCAGCACGAGCTTGCCGCGCGGATTCATCGCCTGGTGCAGCCGGAGCAGGCGGGCCACGTAGTCGGCGTCCGCCGTCTTCTCGTTCTCGACGCCGATCCCGGCCCGATAGAGATCGAATTGGAACCGCTTGATCGGGTGCCACGGGCTCCGCAGATCGGGGTGGATCCGACAGCCCGACTCCTCGCTCCCGATTCCGACGGCGTGGACGTGCGCGTCCCACAGCCGCGCTCGATCGACGCCGGTGAAGCACCGCGAAACGAAGCTCTCCGCCTGCGGCGAGAGCGGGCGCGACGGACCCGCGCGCAGCAGGCGCGGCAGGCCGAAGCGCCCGGAGACCAGGGCGGCAACGACGCCGCCTCCCGCCAGGGCCAGCCAGGTGCGGCGCGAGATCCGGCGCGGCGGCGTCGTGCGGCTCATCGCTCCGATCATCGGCGACCGGCAACGGCTTGACAAGCCGGCGGAGCGAGGTGACCCTAGGGCTTTGGGCGACCCATCGTCGGCGATGGCACGGGGGACCGATCGGACTCCGGGATGCCGCAGGTCACGTTCACGCAGAACCTCCAGCGTCATCTTGCGGCACCCCCGTGTCGCGTCGGCGGCGCGACGGTGCGTGAGTCGCTGGAAGAGGTCTTTCTGGCGAACCCGCGCCTGCGCGGCTACGTGCTGGACGACCAGAACCGGCTGAGGAAGCACGTCGTGATCTTCGTCGACGGCCAGATCGTCGGCGACCGCGAGCGGCTCACCGACCCGGTCCGGCCGGCGAGCGAGCTGTTCGTGATGCAGGCGCTTTCCGGGGGGTGACGCGATGAGCGACACGATCGACGTCGCGACCCGCAAGGGACTGTTCGAGATCCGGCGCAAGGGCAAGGACGCCTGGGTCGTCTCGCGCACGTCGTTCCTCGGCAGCCCGGTGACGATCGCGCTGCACGACCGCCGCAACGGCAGCCTGTACGCCGCGTTGAACCACACGCAGTTCGGCGTGAAACTGCATCGCTCTGAAGACCAGGGCGCGAGCTGGGAGGAGTGCGGCACGCCGGCCTACGCGATGGAGTCGACGTCCGCGCTCGACGCCACGCCGGCCGCTCCCTCGCTGCATCAAGTGTGGGCGCTGGCGGCGGGGGGCGAGGGTCAGGACGGCCTGCTGTGGGCGGGGACGATCCCGGGCGGGCTCTTCCGCTCACGCGATCACGGGGCGTCGTGGGACCTCGTGCGGTCGCTGTGGGACCGGCCCGAGCGGAAAGACTGGTTCGGCGGCGGCTACGACGATCCGGGCATCCACTCGATCTGCGTCGACCCGCGTGACCCGGATCACATCACCGTCGGGGTCTCGTGTGGCGGTGTGTGGGTCACGCGCGACGGCGGCAAGAGCTGGGCCTGCAAGAGCAAGGGGATGTTCGCGGCCTACATGCCCCCCGAACGCCGCGACGATCCGAACATCCAGGATCCGCACCGCGTCGTGCAGTGCGCCGCCGCTCCGGACGTGCTGTGGGCCCAGCACCACAACGGCGTCTTCCGTAGCACGGACGGCGCGGAAAGCTGGAGCGAGGTCTCCGCGATCCGCCCCTCGAACTTCGGCTTCGCCGTCGCCGTGCACCCGGAGTACTCCGAGACGGCGTGGTTCGTGCCCGGGGTCAAGGACGAATGCCGCGTTCCGGTCGACGGACGCGTCGTCGTGGCGCGGACCCGCGATGGAGGCGAGAGCTTCGAGCTGCTGCGTCGCGGCCTGCCCCAGGAGCACGCCTACGATCTCGTCTACCGGCACGGTCTCGACGTCGCGGCCGGCGGGCAACGCCTGGCGATGGGCTCGACCACCGGCAGCCTGTGGGTCTCCGAGGACGGCGGCGACCGCTGGCACGCCGTGACGCAGCATCTGCCCCCGATCTATCAGGTCGCCTTCCGCTGACGCTTGCCGCCGTCCTTGCGCCCGCGGCGTTTTGGCGCAGAATGAACCGGTGCCGACCACCGCGATGAGACCGCCGTCCCGCTGTGCGCCGCCGGCCTCTCCGCTGCTGCTGCTCGTGGCGGCGCTGCTGGCGACGCCCGCCACGCCGTTGCCGGCTCCCGTCACCGTCAAGGCCACCGTGGACGACTCGACGGACAACGTGCGGATCGTGCTGACCCACTCCGCTCCCGTCTCCTACTCCATCGACTCCTCGAGGCGCAAGATCACAGTCGCCTACTCGGAGTCGGTCGTGCTCGATCCTGCCGAGCTACGCTTCGACGGCGCGGTCCTCGAGCGGATCCAGCAGCGCAACCCGACGACCGTGTCGATCGAGGCCGGGCCTGACTACGAGCGGTTCGAGACGTTCGACCTGCGGAACCCGCTACGCCTGATCGTCGATCTCCAGCCCCGGGGCGGCAGCCGCGGCCGCGCCGGCTCCCGCAGGCAGCCGTCGGCTCCCCCCGTGATCGTCGTGATCGATCCCGGACACGGCGGCATCGAGCACGGCGCCATCGGCCCGAGCGGGCTGCGTGAGAAGGACGTGACGCTCGCGCTCGCGCGGCGCCTACGGCTGGCGCTGCAGGCGGCAGCACCCGGCGTCAGCGTCGTCCTGACGCGCGACGAGGACCGCCTCGTCGGGCTCGACGAACGCACGGCGATCGCCAACCACAACCGCGCCGACCTGCTCGTGTCGATCCACCTGAACGCGTCACCGCGGGCCGACGCCTCGGGGGCCGAGACCTATTACCTGTCGAGCAAGGCGACCGACGACGAGGCGCGGATCCTGGCGGCGCAGGAGAACGTCGGCCTCGCTGCCACCGCCGGCGGAGATCAGGTTCCGCTCGACCTCGTGCTGTGGGACCTGGCGCAGAACCGGCACATCGCGGAGAGCGCCGACCTCGCGGCGGCCGTGCAGCGTCACCTCGACGCGCTCGCCGGCCAGCGCAATCGGGGCGTGCGCCAGGCGCCGTTTCGCGTGCTGATGGGCGCGACGATGCCCGCGATCCTGGTCGAGGTCGGCTTCATCTCGAACCCGCAGGAGGAGGAGCGTTTCCGCTCGGTCGAGCACGTCAACCGCGTGGTGGACGCGATGGCCGCCGCGGTGCACGAGTTCCTACGGAACCTGGAGCGCGCGGGACCCCCGGGCCCGGGCGCGGATCCGCTGCCCGAGCGTTCCGGCCCGGGAGACGAGCACCCGTGACCCGCTCGCGCGTGCTTCCGCTCCTGGTCATCGCCGCCGCCCTGGCCCTGACGGCGCTCGCGGCCTGGCGCCTGTCGTCCGGCGGGCGATCGACGGCCGAGCCGCGGCCGCCGGAGGAGGCGGCCGCGCTGCCCACGCCGGATGCGAGCGACCGGGTGGAGGTCGCGCCGCTCCCGCGCCAGGCGGTGCGCATCTACTATCCGGGAATCGAGTGGAACGGCTTGGTCGGCGAGGAGCGCGAGATCTTCGGCACGGCGGCGGCGGGCGACCGGGCCAAGCAGATCCTGTCCGACCTGATCGGCGGCCCCGTCACGCCACAGGCGACGCGCGCGCTCCCGCCCGGGACCCAGCTCCATCAGGTCTACGTCCTCGGCGACGGTACCGCCTGGGTCGACTTCTCCTCCGACCTGCGCGACGGAATCGGCGGGGGCAGCTCGCGCGAGCTGCTGACGGTCTACGCCATCGTCGACTCGATCGCGCTGAACGTCCCCGAGATCAAGAAGGTGGGCATCCTCATCAACGGCCGTCCGGTCGAGACGCTGAACGGCCACCTCGACCTGCGCCGTCCGCTCCCGCCCGACACCGCGTTCATCGTCGACGAGACGCGCGGCGGCGGCGAGATCCTGGTCCGGGCGCTCGGGCGGCGCTAGCAGGAGCGATTCCGCATGGCACGACGCGACGGCAGGGCCGATGACGAGCTGCGGCCGGTCCGCATCACGCCACACTTCCTCGCCGCACCGGCGGGTTCGGCGCTGATCGAGGTCGGTCAGACGCGGGTCATCTGCACGGCGACGCTCGAGAGCAAGGTGCCGGGGTTCCTGATCGGCAGCGGGAACGGCTGGGTCACGGGTGAGTACGCGATGCTCCCCGGGGCGACCGAGACCCGCGCGCCACGCGAGGTCACACGCGGCCGCCCGTCGGGGCGCACGCTCGAGATCCAGCGTCTGATCGGCCGCGCGCTGCGCGGCGTGGTGAGTCGCAAAGCGCTGGGCGAGCGCACGATCTGGATCGACTGTGACGTGATCCAAGCCGACGGTGGCACGCGGACGGCGGCGGTGACCGGCGGCTACGTCGCGCTGGCGCTGGCCGCGGCGAAGCTCGAGACGGAGCGGCAGGTGCGCGAGCCGCTGCTGAGCGGCATGGTCGCCGCGGTCTCGGTCGGCATCGTCGAGGGTCGCCCGGTGCTCGACCTGGACTACGCCGAGGACTCGGCGGCGGCCGTCGACATGAACGTGGTCGGGACGGGGAGCGGCGGTTACGTCGAGATCCAGGGCACGGCCGAGGGCGCGGCCTACTCGCGTGCTCAGCTCGACCGGCTCCTGTCGCTGGCGGACGAAGGGATCCAGCGCCTGATCGCGGCACAGCGCGACGCCCTCGGCGGGGCGATGGAAAGGCTTCGGCTCTGATCCGCATCGTCGTCGCCACGCTCAACCCGGGCAAGCTGCGGGAATTCCGTCACGCGCTGGTCCCGGCCGGCCTCGAGATCGTGGGCCTCGACGCGCTCTCCGACGCGAGCGCCGTCGAGGAGACGGGTACGACGTTCGAGGCGAACGCGAAGCTGAAGGCCGAGGCCTACTCCCTGCGGACCCCGCTCGCGGTGCTGGCCGAGGATTCGGGCATCGAGGTCGACGCGCTGGACGGGGCACCGGGGGCGCTCTCCGCACGGTACGGCGGCGCCGGGTTGACGGACGCCGAGCGCAACGCGAAGCTCCTGGAGGCGCTGCGCGGCGTTCCGGATGACCGCCGCACCGCGCGTTTCCGCAGCGTGATCGCGATCGCTCACGCCGGCCGAACGCTCGCGACGTTCGAAGGTGTCGTGTCCGGCCGGGTGCTGCGGGCGGTACGCGGCGATCGCGGGTTCGGCTACGACCCGGTGTTCATCCACGACCAGGCGGGGTGCTTCGGTGAGTTGACCACGACGGAAAAGCAGCGTTACTCGCACCGCGGGACCGCCATCCGCGAATTCCTTGCCGCTCTTCGCGGCCGAGATCCTCGGCTCGGTGGTCTCGAGTGAGCATCCGTCGGCCGGCTGCGGTCGCGCGTGTTCGAGTCCTAGGCCGCGCGCCGAAGCGCGACGATCGGCAAGTGCTTGCGGCCGGCGAGATAGCTCACCTGCAGCTCGAGCCGCACGCAAGGTCGGAAGCGTACGCCGGCATGCCGGGTCGCGCGCGACGACGCCCCCGGCGGGTCCGTCCTGGGCTCGAACCGTGGCTTCATGTACGCGGGCTCGACGCCGCGGTAGATCTCGTCCGGTGTCGCGGCGCTCAGCCCGCTGTGAGGCCGCATGTCGTTGTACCAGGTGGAGAACAGTGTCAGCTCGGTCCGCAGCGAGCGGCGAACGAACGGCACGAGCAGCGGGTGAACGCCCTCGCGCTTCACGGTCTGGATGAGCCGCTCGATCACGGCGATACTTCCGGGGTGGCCGATCGCGCCGAAGCGCTGGCGGATTCCCCGTTGCCGGCACCACTGGCGGAAGGCGGCGGCGCGAAACTGCTTGCCCTGGTCGGTGACGAAGTGCCGTGGAACCGCATCGACACGTTGGAGGACCCGTCCGAGAAACGCGCGGACCGCGAGCGAGGTGGGTTGCTTGCGGAGAACGGCGAGGCCCATGATGCGGCGCGAGTAGAGGTCGATCACGACGGTGACCCACCAGCAGAAGGGCCAGCGCTGCGGCAGGCCAAAAGGGAGCCAGGAGGCGCAAAGGCCCACGGAGGTCGGCACCGTCGTGAAGTCGGCGAGCCAAACGTGATCGGGGTGCCGTGCGGTGATCGGCTGAACCGTCCCCCGGATGCCGCGCTTGACGGGCCCTTTGGCGGCGGGCGTGCGCGGGGGTCTCCGGGGCTTCTCGTTGAGGATCCGTCGTACGGTGGTGGAGCTGAGTTGCAGCCCGGCGCGGCAGAGCACCTGGGCAATCTTGAGCTTGCCAAGGGTGGGGCAGAAGACTTGCATTTGGCGGACGATGTAGCGGGCAAACTCCGGGAGCTTGTTCACGGGCTCGGGGAGTTGAACGACGGCGCGCTGCCCCTGCTCGTCGAGACGGCGCGCCCAGGAGGCTACGGTGGCCGTCGCGATGAGCAGGCGCGTTCCCGCTTGGGTCAGCGACCAGCCGCAGGCTGCCTGCAGCTTCAGGATGGCGAGTCGCTCGGCCGGCGGGTAGTGCGGTCGCCGAGGGGCAGGAATCCGCAGCATCCGGGCATCCTTGACGCGGATTTCCTCCTCCAGCAATGCGACTTTTTTCCGAAGCCGCTCCATCTCGAGCCTCCGGCGCACTCGGGCGCTACAATTGTCGGCGGCCCAGCCGTAGGTGGCGGTCAGGGAGACATGAACGAGCGAGATCGCGTGGATCACTGCCGACCTCACGCGCTTGGGCCAGTGCGGGGGGAGGGGAACCACTCGAGACGGGTTGAATCTCGGCATCGAACCTCCTGTTTTTGGTCTCGCGCAAACCCGAGCGTCTTCCAGGATAACCGATTGTCGGACAAGGCCCTTGCAGCATCGACGGACCGTTCAGAATCGCTGGACCACCGAGGGTTGACGCTCGTGGTGCCCGATGCTAGTTTTCGACCGATTCCTGAGTAGCTCAGTCGGTAGAGCAGGTGGCTGTTAACCACCGGGTCGGGGGTTCGAGTCCCTCCTCAGGAGCCAGACGTAGCAAACATCACAACACGGCTCGCCAGGCGCGCGCACTCCGGACAGATAACGCGCTGACTCTCCGAGCGGAAGCGGAAGACGGTGAGGCAACGGCTCTCCCGCTCTGAGCGACGATCGGAGAGCGACAGGTGTCGTTCGGATTCCGTGATCTGGCGGAAGGGTGGATCGACCGGGCCACCGAGCTGGGCTGTCGGTGCTCAAGACCGCGTCCAGCCGGCGCAAACAGTCGCGGGGCGGCTCACCAGGTTGTTAACCTCACGGCGTCTTGTGGCGTATGCTCACCCGACGGGGACCCCTCGACTCAAGTGACAGTCGTCGCTGCCACTTGGCTGGCGCACCAGGTTCCTGACGAAGTCCGGATAGCGGTTGACGGGCTCGACCATCTGGACCAGGGCTCGTTCTCCGCCTTCGTCGAGTCGGCGCATCCAGCTCAGCAGCGTCTGGAGGTCGA